>ERZ810019.19-NODE-19-length-125511-cov-8.00021_pt1 | contig 125511 bp, 97 predicted proteins | sample MGYA00520494_ERZ810019 | MGnify/ENA primary metagenome ERZ810019 (study PRJEB31588, sample SAMN03398862) | human gut metagenome | study: EMG produced TPA metagenomics assembly of the PRJNA231909 data set (A prospective, longitudinal analysis of the... | reverse complement strand
AAAATGTTTTTTTACTCATTACTGAATTCACCTCATAAGTTTATTGTACAAAAAAGACTCTATATAAATAGACACTCTTTTATTTAATGTCTACTATATAGGGTCCATTTTAATTATAACCTCCTCTTTATTCACTAAATCATTTAATCATTTTAACTAAATAGTGATAATAATATCCCACCATACTTAAGTATCAATGGTGCAAAAACAACTGAAACTATAGTCATTAACTTTATAAGTATATTCATAGATGGACCTGAAGTATCCTTAAATGGATCACCAACTGTATCTCCTACTACACCAGCTTTATGAGCAAAGCTACCTTTTCCACCATTTACTCCAGTTTCAATGTATTTCTTCGCATTATCCCATGCACCGCCTGCATTTGCCATCATAATAGCAAGTAATACTCCTGTAACAACACCTCCTGCAATAAGTCCAGCTAGCGCTTCTGTTCCAAGTAGTAATCCTATAGCTAATGGAACTACAATTGCAAGAATTCCAGGTATAATCATTTCCCTTAATGCAGCATTGGTTGAAATTTCTACACATCTTGAGTAATCTGGCTTATCCTTTCCTTCAAGAATACCTGTCTTTTCTCTAAATTGTTTTCTTACTTCTTCAACCATTTCTGTGGCTGCTTTACCTACAGATTGCATTGTCAAAGCTCCAAATAAAAATGGAAGCATGCCTCCAATTAATACTCCTACTAATGTCAATGGATTTAATAAATTTATACTTTGTAAATTTACAGCTTGAGAATAGGAAGCAAATAATGCAAGGGCTGTAAGTGCTGCTGATCCTATAGCAAATCCTTTACCTATGGCGGCTGTGGTATTACCTACAGAATCAAGCTTGTCTGTTATTTCTCTAACACTTTCATCTAACTCACACATTTCAGCAATACCACCTGCATTATCTGATATTGGACCATATGCGTCAACTGCAACAGTTATAGCTGTAGTTGCAAGCATTCCTACTGCTGCAAGCGATATTCCATAAAGACCAAGTGCTGGATTGCTTGATCCTCCAATAGCAAAATAAGATATTATTATTCCAATTACTATTAATATTATTGGTGCTACTGTTGATTTCATTCCAACACCAAGACCTGCTATTATATTTGTTGCTGGTCCAGTCTTAGATTCATCAGCTATGAGCTTAACTGATTTAAAATCTGCTGAAGTATATATTTCTGTAATCTTTCCAATTAATAATCCTACTATAAGCCCTGCAACTATTGGAATAAATATTTTAATTTCTCCAATCATCATATCACATACTATAAAACCGGCTACAAGTACAATTATACCTGCAATTGTACTACCTGCATTTAACGCTTTTTGTGGATTATCTCCTTTATATGATTTAACATATATTATTCCTACCAAGGATGCTAAAATTCCTAGTGCAGATAATATTAACGGAAATATAACTATGTTTTCCCCATATGTTGCTACAAGTGCGGCACCTAATGTGATAGCTGAAATAATCGATCCTACATAAGATTCAAACAAGTCAGCCCCCATTCCAGCAACATCGCCAACATTATCACCAACGTTATCCGCAATAACTGCTGGATTTCTTGGATCATCTTCTGGAATTCCTGCTTCAACTTTTCCAACTAAATCCGCACCTACATCTGCTGCTTTAGTATAAATTCCACCACCAACTCTTGCAAATAAGGCAATTGACGAAGCACCAAGTCCAAAACCAGTTATATATTCAGCATTCAAATCGAAAATAATAGAAAAAAATCCAAGTCCAATTAACCCTAATCCTACTACACTTAATCCCATTACGGTTCCACCAGAAAAAGCAATTGATAAAGCTCCTTTTATACCATCTTTAGCCGCTTCTGCCGTTCTTACATTTGCTTTTACAGCAATTCTCATGCCTACATAACCAGTTATTATAGAAAAAATTGCTCCCACCACAAAAGCCATAGCTGTTTTATAGCTTAAAAATATTAATATTGCTATGGCTACAACAACTATGAAAACACTTAAATATAAGTACTCCTTTCTAAGAAATGCCATGGCTCCTTCTTCAATGTAACCTGAAATTTCTTTCATTCTCTCGTTTCCTGAATTTTTCTTTAGAATGTCTTTCACTAGTAAAATAACAACCAAAATAGCTATAATACCAACAAGTATTGGAATATATAATAAATTCATACCTCTCACCTCTTTTTTAAATTTGGAGATAAGTATAGAAGATTAGGCTTTTCATTCTACCTTATAGATATATTCATTTGTTTCTTAAACATTCTTAATAAATTTCCATTTAGTTAAACCTTTACAAAAGCTTCATAAAAATAAGCTACCTTAATTAAAGTAGCTCAGATTATTTATATTATGTTTAAAATAAGTGTATTTATTGCAAAAAGTATTGAAAATAATACTGTCAATTTAACTAAAACAACTTCTTTTGTTCTAGATTTATTTTTTGCAAAGAAAGTCTCTTTATTTCCACCTTGAACTAATCCACTTAGTGCATCAGCTTTACTTGGTTGCATAAATATTGTTATTACTATACCCGCTCCAAGAATTACTTCTAAAATTAATAATATATTTTCCATTGGAACACCTCCATTTATCATCATAGCGTACATTCTAAATGATATCACATTTACAATATCATTACAACTTTTCTATTGTAAAAAATATACCTGAGCTTGGTTATATTATACCACACTTTGGTAATAAAGAGTGGAAATAAATCAAAATTTTAGGAATTGGCTTAATCTATAGTTCAACTCCTTTTTACGTTATCTAAAATCCTAGACTTAAATTATAAGTAATTATTTAATCTATATAGCTTCCTTCTTTAGGATCTAATCCATATTTATTTTCTCCGTGTGTCCCATCCATGCACATTAACACTAAAAACCATATCACTCCTACTAATGGAATAAAACTTATAAGGTACCACCATCCACTTTTCCCTATATCATGTAACCTTCTTACTACAACCGCTATTGTTGGTAATAAAAATGCCAATGAATATAATAAGTTTATTTTATTTCCAGCATTAAACATCATATCTGCAACAGTTACTGGTATAGCAAAAATATTAAAAAATAAAAAATACATCCAAAGCTCTTTTCTGCGTGCTCTGCCAGTGAATGTAGCATAATTTTTTAATACCTTCAAATAATAATTCATTTATTATTCCCCTTTATCTTTTGATTTATGAATTTAATAATTATATTGTATAAAAACAAAGATTGTAGACATTTAAGCTACAACCTTTGCTTCAAAATTATATGTTTTACCTATTTATTTTTTAATATTGAAGAATGCTTTCTTTCCTCTATATTCTGCTACATCATCTAATTCTTCTTCTATTCTTAACAATTGATTGTACTTAGCAACTCTTTCAGATCTAGCTGGTGCACCAGTCTTAATTTGACCCGCATTAACTGCTACAACTAAATCAGCTATTGTTGTATCTTCTGTTTCACCACTTCTGTGTGATACTACTGCAGTATATCCTGCTCTGTTAGCCATCTCTATAGCATTTAAAGTTTCTGTTAATGTACCAATTTGATTTAATTTAATAAGAATTGAATTAGCTACTCCTAGATCAATTCCCTTTTCAAGTCTTTCAGTATTAGTAACAAATAAATCATCACCAACTAATTGGACTTTCTTTCCAAGTCTTTCAGTCATTAACTTCCAGCCTTCCCAATCTTCTTCTGCCATACCATCTTCAATTGAGATTATTGGATATTTGTTAACCCACTCTTCAAAGAAATCAACCATTTCAGCAGATGTTAATGTTTTTCCTTCATTTTCTAAAACATATTTACCGTCTTTATAATATTCAGATGAAGCTGCATCAATTGCAATAAACATATCTTCCCCTGGCTTATATCCTGCTTTTGTAATTGCTTCAAGAATAACATCTATTGCTTCTGCGTTGCTCTTTAAGTTTGGAGCAAATCCACCTTCATCACCAATAGCTGTTGAATATCCTTTTTCATGTAATGTTTTCTTTAATGTATGATAAACTTCAGCACACATTCTTAAAGCTTCACTAAAGCTACTTGCTCCAGCTGGCATTACCATGAATTCTTGTAAATCTACAGAGTTATCAGCATGTGATCCTCCATTTATGATATTCATCATAGGAACTGGTAATACTTTTGCATTTAATCCGCCTATATATCTATATAGTGGTAATCCTAAAGCATTAGCTGCTGCATTTGCTACAGCTAATGATACACCTAATATAGCATTTGCACCTAATTTACCTTTGTTATTAGTTCCATCTAATTCAATAAGCATTTTATCAATATAAACTTGATCAAATACATTACATCCAATTAATTCTTCTGCTATAGTGTCATTAACATTTTGTACTGCTGTTAAAACACCTTTTCCTAGGAATTTATCTTTATCTCCATCTCTTAATTCTACTGCTTCATACATCCCAGTTGATGCACCTGATGGCACAGCGGCTCTTCCCATAGTTCCATCTTCCAAATATATTTCAACCTCTACTGTTGGGAAACATCTAGAGTCTAGTATTTGTCTTGCGACAACATCTACAATTTCTAAATAATCTTTCATTTTATTTCCTCCTCAAATTTAGTAATTGTTATATTTAATTTTCTTTAATATTATTATAGCACTTTTGATAATAATTATCAATGACATTCATAAACTTATTAATATTAAAGTATGTAACATTATTACTAGAATATTATTTGTTTATATTCTAATAAATATTCATACTAAAATTTTTCGCTATAAAATGCAGTATATAATTTAATAAAAATGCCTCAATACAATTATACACCAAATATAGCAACATATTAATATTGTTTGAAAATACAATCTACAAATCTATAACTAAATTAGATTTATTTGCAACAAAATAAGAAATATAGTTGTCTAATCCCATATTTCTTATAAAATGGTAATTATATAAAATATCTAAATAGGTCATTTCACACCTTTTAAAATATGTTTTATAGCAAAGATAGTAAATCTATTTGGGATTCTATAAGTTTAAATATTTTCAATATATTCTTGGAATTTTTCTTCCCAAATAACTGCTTTTTCTCTATCTATTTCACTTATTCCTAAAAGAAAATCTTCCAAAATACCTATACGTTTCATACCCTTCATCAAATGTCTTGGATAATCTACTTTTCTTTTATAAGCCTTTTTAGGATCTATTATCATTAATTCTTCATCAGTAGAAACGTATATATCTTTACATCTTGTGTCAAGTTTCTTAAATTTGAGTCTCTTAAATTCTTGTAGCAATGAATATATATTTCTAATTAATTTTTTGCTTAATCCATTTTTTTTTATATAATCATCAAGTCTTTCTCCTTCTACCATATCTCTAACGATATATAACTTACCCCTTTTATATATTCTAGGAAAGTATTGTGATCCATTAGTTTTTAAGAGTATGCTGCTCTCATCATTGCAAACTTTTGGGGTTAGAAAAATTTTAATTGCTTTCTTTTCTGGCAATTCATAAACTATCCCATTATTACCTTGCCCCAAATAATTAGCTTCCCTAAATAATATTTCAGTACTATCATCAAAATCAGCTGAATACCCAAAATTCTTTTTCATATACCACTCAACCTTACGTATTTTTTATAAATATATTAATAATATTAGCAGTTTATGATTACTCTCTCTATACAGTTTCTATATTTCACTATACATTTTACTATTAAGAACCTCTATAATAAAAAAACTTCAAAACAAATGTGTTTCTAAGGATCATCCTTTTCAAACACATGTAAGAAAGACCTGTCTATCTACTAATTTTTCTTTTTATTTTTTATGTAATATCTCTTTCATTTTATTTCAACTAACAATTAGCTCATTTATAACTTTTAAATAGTATAATTTTATAAAAAACAAAAAGTATTTCAAAACAAAATACAGTTTTGAAATACTTTTTAAATTATAAATTTTATTTATTTACTATTAAGTTTTCTCCAGTCATTTCAACTGGTGCCTCAAGACCTAATACATTTAACATAGTAGGAGCTATATCAGCTAACTTACCATCTTTAATAGTCTTTCCATCTGTGTTATTTGATACCCATAAAAATGGTACTGGTTGTGTAGTATGAGCTGTAAATGGATTTCCTGTTGAGAAATCAATCATAGTTTCAGCATTACCATGGTCAGCTGTTATAAATACTGTTCCATCTTTCTCTAAAACTTTATCCACAACTTTTCCTAAACATTCATCAACAGCTTCAATTGCTTTAATAGCTGCATCAACAACTCCTGTATGACCAACCATATCTGGATTAGCAAAGTTTAAGATTACCATATCATATTTATCTGAGTCTAATCTCTTTATTAATTCTTCTGTAACTTCATATGCACTCATTTCAGGTTTTAAATCATATGTTGCAACCTTTGGTGATGGTATTAATGCTCTTTCTTCATTTTCGTTTTCTTTTTCTACACCACCGTTGAAGAAGAATGTAACGTGAGCATACTTTTCTGTTTCCGCAATTCTTAATTGATTTAAGCCTTTATCACTTACATATTCACCTAGAGTATTAGTTAAAGTTTGTGGCTTAAATGCAACTTCTACACCTTCTAAAGTCTTATCATATTGAGTCATTGTTACAAATGTAAGATCTAATGCTTCTCTCTTGAATCCATCAAATACTTTATCATTTATAGCTCTTGTTATTTCTCTTGCTCTATCTGGTCTAAAGTTAAAGAATATTACTGAGTCTCCATTCTTTATTTTAGCTACTGGATTACCATCTTTTTCAATTACTGTTGGTAATACAAATTCATCTGTTTTATCATCATGATATGATTTTTCAATAGCTTCTGTTGCACTATTTGCAGTTTCTCCTTGACCTAATACCATTGCATTGTATGCAAGTTCTACTCTTTCCCATCTATTATCCCTATCCATAGCATAGTATCTACCACTTACAGTAGCTATTTTACCTACACCCACTTCTGCCATCATAGCTTCTGTTTTTTCTATGAATTCTTTACCTGATGATGGTGGTACATCTCTTCCATCCATAAATGCGTGAACATAAACATTTTGTACACCAGCTTTTTTAGCAAACTCTAAAAGACCTTTTAAATGATCTATGTGTGAGTGAACTCCACCATCTGATAATAATCCCATTAAGTGAAGGGCTCCATCAGTTTTCTTAGCATTTTCCATTGCTTTTACTAATGATTCATTTGTGAAGAAGTCTCCATCTGCAATTGACTTTGTTATTCTAGTTAATTCTTGGTATACTATTCTACCTGCTCCAATATTTAAATGTCCAACTTCTGAGTTTCCCATTTGTCCATCTGGAAGACCAACAAATAATCCACTAGCTTGTAATTCTGAATGAGGATATTTTTCTAATAATCTATCGAAATTTGGTTTCTTTGCTAAACTAACAGCATTTCCTTCTGATTTTGGTGCAATTCCAAAACCATCTAATATCATTAACATAACTGGTTTCTTTGACATATGCCTATCCCTCCAACATTTTATCTTAAATACGATAATATACTGATATTATCACTTATTTTCTATGCTTTAACCATTTAATTATATTATTTTTTTGCTTTTATTGCAACTTATATACAATATACTACTATTAAAAATATTTTTATGTTTGTCATAATAATTGAATTTAATCCAGTATATTCATAAATAATAAAAAAGTAAGACTTATAATAGCCATAAATTATTTTTATTATTAAAAATTCAATTAAATGTACTTTTCATCTAGTACTGTTTTAGTAGATTTATACATATTCTTTTACAAATAAATCCAAAAATATAGAGTCATTTGAACTTAATTTCAAATGACTCTATACTTGCTTATTAATAATTTACTCTATGCTTTCTTAATTAACACTAAATTTACTAATTACGCTCTCATTTTTTATACATTCCTATTTATAAAAATTAAGAGATGAATCTATTAAAATTCATCTCTTAAATCTTTATTTTAGTAATTAACTATTGCAGAGAAGTCAGCAGCATTTAAACTAGCTCCACCAACTAAAGCTCCATCTATATCAGACATAGCCATTTGTGCTTTAATTGTAGCTGGTTTAACTGATCCACCATATTGAATTCTTACTTTATCAGCAACTTCTGATCCATACATTTCAGCAACCATAGCTCTTATTGCTTTGATTGTTTCATTTGCTTGTTCATCTGTAGCAGTTTTACCAGTTCCTATAGCCCAGATTGGTTCGTAAGCAATAACAACTTTTTCTGCTTGATCATTAGCTAATCCAGCTAAATCAGCTTTTATTTGAGCTTCAATTACTGTATTAGTAGTTCCATTTTCTCTTTGTTCTAATGTTTCACCACAGCAAAGAATTGGAGTTAAGTTGTGCGCAAATGCAGCTTTAACTTTTTTGTTTAAAGCTTCATCAGTTTCATTGAAGTATTCTCTTCTTTCACTATGTCCTAAAACAACATAATCAATTCCCATAGCTTCAAGCATTCCTGGAGCAACTTCTCCTGTAAAAGCTCCACTTTCTTCAAAGTGCATATTTTGAGCTGCAACTTTAATGTTTGATCCAGCTACTGCTTTTTTAACAGCATCTAAACATACAAAAGTTGGACATACTACTACATCACAAGTAGCATCTTTAACTAATGGTTTTAATTCTTCTATCATTTTTACTGCTTCATCAACAGTTTTATTCATTTTCCAGTTTCCAGCGATAATTGCCTTTCTCATTTACATTCACCTCATATTTTATTTTTATTAAAAATCAATCACATAAACTTAAGGAAAGTGATCAGCTTTCCTTAAGTTCATTTTAAATATAATAATTAAGTTTTTATTATTTAAATTATATCTGCTATACTTAAAATCAAGAATTTTGGCCTAAATTCTTATTAAGTTGCGTCCAACTTATTTTAAATAATACATAATACTAATTTAATTAATCTCTATATTAGTAATTACTAATTTTTCATTATATTCATAACCAGTTATTTAAAATAACATATTTAATTTAAATATGCCTTGTGTGAAAGTTTAATATTATAATATTTAAAACCAATCTAAATACTATTTATCGTTTAATGCAGCTATACCTGGTAATACTTTACCTTCTAAGAATTCTAACGATGCTCCACCACCAGTTGAGATGTGAGTCATCTTATCTCCAAATCCTAATATATTAACAGCAGCAGCAGAATCTCCACCACCGATTATAGTAGTTGCATCAGCATCTGCCATAGCTTTAGCTACTGCAATTGTTCCTTTGTTGAAGTTTTCAAATTCAAATACTCCCATTGGTCCATTCCAGATAACAGTCTTAGCATCTTTAATAGCATCAGCATATAAAGCTTCTGTCTTAGGTCCGATATCTAATCCCATGTTACCAGCAGGAATATTTTGATCTTCAGTAACTGTAGCTTCTACATCTTTAAATTCTGCAGCAACTCTGTGATCTACTGGTAATAAGAACTTAACGCCTTTTTCTTCTGCTTTAGCTATCATTTCTTTAGCGTAGTCAAGTCTATCTTCTTCAACTAATGAAGTTCCGATTTCATATCCTTGAGCTTTTAAGAATGTATAAGCCATTCCACCACCAATGATGATAGTGTTAACTTTGTCTAATAAATTGTTTATTACAGCAATTTTATCAGAAACTTTAGCTCCTCCTAAGATAGCAACGAAAGGTCTTACTGGATTTTCAACTGCTTCTCCTAAGAATTTTAATTCTTTTTGAATTAAGTATCCGCATGCAGCAGTATCTAAGAATTGAGTAACACCAACTGTTGAGCAGTGAGCTCTGTGAGCAGTTCCGAATGCATCATTTACAAATACATCAGCAAGTGAAGCTAATTCTTTAGAGAATTCTTCAACGTTCTTAGTTTCTTCTTTTCTGCATCTAGTGTTTTCTAATAATACAACGTCTCCGTCTTTCATTTCAGCAACAGCTTTTTTAGCATTTTCACCTACAACTTCTTCATCTCTTGCGAAAACTACTTCTTTTCCTAACATTTCGCTTAATCTTACAGCTACTGGAGCTAATGATTTAGAAGCATCTTTTCCAAGATGTGAGCAAAGTATAACTTTTGCACCTTTTTCAATTAAATATTTAATAGTTGGAAGTGCTCCATTTAATCTGTTTTCATCAGTTATAACGCCATCTTTTAATGGTACGTTAAAGTCACATCTAACTAAAACTCTTTTTCCTGTTACATCGATATCTTCGATTGTCTTTTTATTAAAACTCATTACGTTCACCTCAAAATAATATTTTATATATTTCAAATTTAATTAAAGTGTACTCTTATTAATTCAGTATTTAAATTTAATTTCTATTTTAAAATAGTCTGGCTTTATAGCCTTATACTACAAAACCAGACTTATTCATTTTACATAAGATTTGCGCAAATTTATATGTTTAAATTAAATTCAAATTACTTTAAGTTAGCGAAGTATCCTAAAGTTCTGATTAATTGGTTAGTGTATGACATTTCATTATCGTACCAAGAAGCAACTTTAACTAATTGTTCTCCGTTAACTTCCATAACCTTAGTTTGTGTAGCATCGAATAATGATCCAAAGCTGCTTCCGATGATATCGCAAGATACTATTTCATCTTCAGTGTAGCCGAATGATTCAGTTGCAGCTTCTTTCATAGCAGCGTTGATTTCATCTACAGTTACTTTCTTATCTAATGTACAAACTAATTCAGTTAATGAACCTGTTATACATGGAACTCTTTGAGCACCACCATCTAATTTACCTTTTAATTCAGGAATAACTAATCCGATTGCTTTAGCAGCACCAGTTGAGTTAGGGATGATTGAAGCAGCAGCAGCTCTAGCTCTTCTTAAATCACCTTTTCTGTGTGGAGCATCTAAAGTATTTTGATCGTTAGTGTAAGCATGGATTGTAGTCATGAAACCTTTTTGTAATCCAAATTTGTCGCTTAATACTTTAGCCATTGGAGCTAAACAGTTTGTAGTACAAGATGCACCTGAAATTACTGTGTCATCTGATTTTAATATGTTGTGGTTTACGTTGTAAACTACTGTTGGAAGGTCGTTTCCAGCTGGAGCTGAAATAACAACTTTCTTAGCACCTGCTTTAATATGAGCAGCAGCTTTATCCTTTGAAGCAAAGAATCCTGTACATTCTAAAACGATATCTACGTTTAATTCTCCCCATGGTAAGTTTTCTGGGTTAGCATCTGCAGTAACTTTGATTTCTTTTCCGTTTACTACGAAAGCTCCTTCTTTAACTTCGATTTCTCCATCGAATCTACCTTGAGATGAATCATATTTGAATAAGTGAGCTAACATTTTAGCATCTGTTAAATCATTGATTGCAACCACGTTAAATTCAGGGTTGTTAATCATTAATCTTAAAGCTAATCTTCCTATTCTTCCAAAACCATTAATTGCTACGTTTACCATTACAATTACCTCCTAATAATGCGTTTATTAATTTTTTTATAAAAATAAATTTTTACAAACAACTTTAAATAACTGAATTATGATTCCATTGTATTTAGTATAGCATAAGCTGTTGCTTCATCCGTTACTAATACACCATTTTTATCATTATATTCAGTTGATATTATTGACTCCACCTTATTTTTCCCACCTGCAACAGCAATATGTGTTTTAATTTTTTTTGCGTCATTAATTTTTATTCCAATTGCGGTAGTTTCTGTAATAATTTTAGAGTCTTTGTTAAAATAACATCCAAAAGCTTCTCCAACAGCACCTTTATTGATTAAATTATCAATTTCTTCTTGTGGTACTCCTCGTTTCCTAGCCATTTGTACTGCATTTCCTATTCCATAAATCAATATATCTGCCTTATGGATTGTATCAATAACAGCTTTTACTGCTTCTTCTTTTAAAAGGCTATCTATTATGTCAAGCCTTAGGCTTTCAGAAATATGAAGCATTTTATATGTACCATTTAGTTTTTTCGCTAAACTAGCTGCTAGTGTGTTTGCTTGGGTTTCAACATTTTTCCCCATGCCACCTCTAGCTGGCACAACTTGAATATTTGAATAATTATTTATTTTAGGGAAAGCTTCTACAACTTCTCTTAGTGTACTTCCACCAGTTAAAGCTATGATACAATTATCTTTCAAATAATCCTTAACATAATTTGAACATGCTTTTCCTAAATCTTTTAAGACTAATTGATTTTCTTCAACATCACCCGGTACAACTATAACTTTTTTCAGATTAAGTAATGATTTAACTCTATTCTCAATATCAGTGAGACCTTTTATTTGATGAATAAAATTTTTTAATTTCTTTAAAACCTGATCTCCATCATCTGTTATAACCATTCCTGATGAATGTATCTCAATTAATCCCTGTTCTTTTAAAAAAGTGGTTTCGGTTCTGACACTTCTTTCTCCAATGTTTAATTTTTCAGAGAGAATTCTACGACCAATTGGTTGATTATGATGTATTGTTCTCAATAGGTTATATCTTTTCTCTAATACATTGACAAGCTCAGGAACTACTTTTTTTTGCAACTCTAATATTTCCTGCACTCTTATCACTCCTTTGGTCGATGACTGTCCCACGCACTTTCAATCTGTCCCACATTTAATATTATAAAACACCTTTATGAAATTTTAAAGGCTTTAATTAAAATTTTTTTTAATATTTAAGAAAATTTCAAAAAAAGCCTATCACTCTTATTAAAATTTTAAGATCTATACTCTTTTTCTCATAGATGAGGATTTTATTCCCAACTCTTCTCTGTATTTAGCTACTGTTCTTCTAGATATTTTCATATTATCTTTAGCTAAAATCTCACTTATTGCTTGATCTGATAATGGCTTATTTTTATTTTCTTCACCAATAACCTTTTTTATTACATTTTTTATTTGTAATGTAGCCATATCTTGGTTAGAATTATTTACTCCGGCAGCAAATAAACTTTTTATTTTAATTGTTCCAAAACTAGTTAAAACATATTTATCTTTTACCGCTCTGCTTACAGTTGATTCATGCATTTTTATGTCATCTGCTACTTCTTTTAGAGTCAATGGCTTTATAAATTCCTTTCCCTTCAAGAAAAATTCTTCTTGTTTAACTAGTAAGCATTCTAAAACTTTGTATAAAGTATTTTTTCTTTGTTCAATTGATTTTATTAAAAACATCGCTTGATTAATTTTATCTTTAACATAAGCACTTGTTTGCTCATCTTGATTATTTTCAAGCACCTGCTTATATGTCTTGCTAATAGTCAGCTTAGGAAGTACACCTTCATTCATTATAATGAAAAATTCTCCATCAATATTTTTTATTTCAGCATCTGGTATTATATAATTAACTTCATCTCCAGTGTAAAATCCCCTTGATGGCTTTGGTTCTAATTTTTTAATTGCATCGCCATATCTTTGAGCTTCTCTTGGTGAAATTTTTAGACTTTTTCCAACTAAATCATATTTATTTGATGCTATATTCTCTAAATGATTATTAATCATTTCTTCCATTACATTATCTAAAATATTTAATTTCTGACTTTGTATTAATAAACATTCCTTGATATTTCTCGCACCAATTCCAAACGGTTCCAAATCTTGTACTATTTCAAGTGCTTCTTCTGCATCTTTTTGTGGAATACTTAACTCTTCTGCAATTTCATTAATTCCAATCTCTAAGTATCCCTTTGCGTCTAAGGATTCTATTATATATTTACAAATATTAATTATATACGAATCTTTTTTAAGTTCACCTAATTGTTCTTGTAAAAATTCCTTTAATGAAACACTTTTTTCTATAAAATTAAGAGGTGAAGTTTCATCTTCTTTAGAATAAAACTTTTCTGTATTATCCCTATAATCTTCATAAAATTCCTCTGCTATTTTTTTATGATCTATTTCTTTTATTTCTTTTGTTTCATTTTCATAAGAATTATATTCTTCATTAGCCTCAAGAACTGGATTTTCTGAATATTCATTACCTATATATTCTCTCAAATCATGAAGTGACATTTGTAAAAGTTTAATAGACTGCTGCATATTTTGTGTCATTATAAGTCTCTGTTCTTGAGTCATTTTTACATTTAAATCTAACTTCATATTTATTCCCCTTTATTACATATCATCTCTCTAAGCACTTATTTTATTAAACGTATTCATAGTAGGCATATTCCTCTTTTAAATGATTAATTATAGTATAACCCTACATCTAATCTTTTGACAAGTATTCATTTCTAGATAAAAATAAAATCCTAGTTAATATTTTAATATAACTAGGATTTTATACTCTACTTTAATTATTTATTTAAAAACACTAATCCGCAACATTTACGTCCAGAATGAATACATACTGTTGTTCCAACTGGTGATAAAATATAATTAACCTTGTTTTCAATCAAATATGTTTCTAACGCATTTGTAACTTCTGGATTATCTACCTCAATCAATATTACTGGAACATCATTATCTAAATCATTACTTTCCAAATCACTTATTATCTTCTTAATTGCCTTTTTACTTCCTCTTATTTTATCTTTTACTGACATAAGACCATCTTTAATTTCAAGAATTAATTTTATTCCTAACACGCTTCCTACAATTCCAGCTGTTTTAGATATTCTTCCACCTCTAACAAGGTTATCTAATGATTCAAAAAGAATTGAACTCTTAATATTGAATTTTATTTTCTCCAATTCTTCTGCTATTTCTTTAGTTCCATATCCATTTTCTTTAAGGATAGCAGCTTTTAATACTAACATTCCAAGTGCAGCAGTAACATTTTTAGAATCAATAACAAAAATATCTTCTGACTCTAATGTATCTTTTGCTATACATGCTGATTGATATGTTCCGCTCATTGCTGAAGAAATATGAATAGATATAATTTTATACCCATCATCTAGATACTTCTTATACGTATCCATAAATCTATTTGGTATAACTTGCGCTGTTGTAGGAAGACTTCCTTCTTTTTCAATTCTTTCAAATAACACTTCTGGGGTTATTTCTACTCCATCCAAGTAACTTTCTTCTCCAAAATTTATTAGTAAGGGTAAAACTTCTATATCATATTTTTCATATACTTCCTTAGGTAAATCTGCAGTACTATCTGTAATAATCTTTATTTTTTCCATCTGCCTCATTCCTCTTCTATTTCATATTTGGAAATCCAATTTGCCTTAATGCCTCATATGCTACAATAGCTACAGTATTAGATAGATTTAAACTTCTAGTGCTTGTTTTTACCATTGGTACTCTAAATCCTTCATGATTATTATGAACAACTTCTGGAACACCACTTGATTCCCTTCCAAACATTATGAAATCACCATCTTTATATTCAACTTCATCATAATGTTTCTCTGCATGAGTACTTGATAAAAATATTCTCCTATCTCCATACTTAGCAAGAAAATCTTCATAACTTTCATGTATTTCTAAATTAAGTTCGTTCCAATAATCTAATCCTGCTCTTCTTACTTGTTTTTCATTTATATCAAATCCTAATGGCTTTATTAAATGTAACTTACTTTGGGTTAACACACAAGTTCTTGCAATATTCCCTGTGTTTTGTGGTATCTCTGGTTGATATAGAACTATATTAAAATTCAAAACTTCACCTTCTTTAAATTCTTTTAACTATATATTGTTAGGCTGATTATTTCATTTAAAAATTATACTATATGCTTTAATACAAGTCAAAAATTCTAAACTTTATTAGTATATTGATTTATAATAAAATAAAAAAGCATATTGACTATGTATATTTATGTTATAAATTTCTCATAGATTCATATGCTCTTCTATATTTCTTATATTGATTTAACTAATTAACTTCTGGAGGCGTTTGATTTTCTTCTGATATTTCGCCTACAGCTGGTGGCTCTAATGGTTCTGCTGCCTCTTCTTTTTCTGCCTTCATAGTTCCTACTTTCACAATTGAATCAACTTTAGCGTAATTATCAGTTGATATAAGCTCTCTGCTAATCTCAACTCCATTTTCATATGTTACTTGATATGAGTTGACTTTATATCCAGTCATGGCCCCACCTTCATCTACGCGTTCGCCTTCTGGAAGGGTAGGATCAAGAACTTCTTTACTTTCAGGTGGATGCACTTCAAGAATTTCATTTGTCATATCATATTTTTTTCCATTTAATGCAGATGGATCTCCATATATTGTATATGTAACAACTTTACCTGCTGTTATTCCTTCTATATATATAGGAAAGTCATATGTATTCTTAAACTTATAATCTAAGTATCCATAAGCTACAGTTGCATCTAATCCTGGTTCCATATATCCAACCACCATAGAATGATTAGTTCTTTCTGTTGATCTTATATTAGCTCTCATCGCAGCTCTATATAATGCAGATGATACTTGACATATTCCTCCACCAATTCCTGGCTCTACCTTATTACCTACATAAGTCCCTGCTTCTTGATATCCTCTTTCTACTGATCTATCTCCAACTACATCATTAAAACTAAAAACCTCTCCTGGCATAAGTATAGTACCGTTAATACTCTTAGTTGCTAACTCAATATTAGTAGATCTCCCAGGTGCTGAAGTTCCATAAGAACTAGAATAGCTTCCCATAGGACCAGTAATTTTTGATAACTCTTCTGCTGTGATTTTTGCTTTTGTAGTTTCTAATTCTAATTGTATTGTTTCATTTGTATTTGATTTAAGTGCTTCTTTTATTTTTGAATCTAACTCATCAATATTTATAGACTTTCCATCAGATTCACTTTCAACGGAAATATTTCCATTAGAAATATTTATTTTTGCATTTTTAGGTTTTACATTAACTTTATCCTCTATTGTTTTTTCAAATTCTTTTAGTTTTTCTTCATCATATGTAAAGTTAATAGGTACTTGTTGAACCTCTCCCTTTTTAATTATAGAATATTTTTCTAAAACACCATGATCTTTTCCAAATTTAAATGCCTGTTCAACTGCATCATTAATATCATATTGTGGATTAATATCTGAATAAATAAGTTCGAAATCTTGATCTTTAACTTTTATGTGTAAACTCTTATTAGCTATTTCACTTTTTAGATGTTCTTCTAACTTTGCTTTTGCTTCTTCTTTTGACATACCACCAATATCTATATTATCTATAGTGATTCCTGGATATACTTTATCTTCCCATTTTCCAACTACTTTTTTTGTAGCCAATGTATATGCTGATAAGCAAACAGCTCCAACAATAACTATAGCAAGCATAACAGTAATAACTTTTCTTTTTACATCATTAGCATTATTATTTGATCTTTTCTTTTTACTTCTATTTCTCCCCACGCAAATTTTCCTCCTTTCATAAAATATTTATATTAAAAATTTGATGATAATTTATATTATGTATATTTTTCATCAATGCTACAATATTATATCATATTTCGACTGATATATGATATAAAAATATATCAGTCAAAATACAATAAACATATAATTATAGCATTACTTTAGCTCTTCTTTTTGATGTTTCTCCATCATAATCGAATGCCTCTATTGTTACAGAAATATTTCCCGGCTTAGGTATTTTAAATTTATTTTTATTTATAATGTAACTTGTATCATCTTTATCAACAGTTGCTACCCATTCGTTATTAACAAAGATATTATATCCCAATAAATCAGTATCTTCATTCCTGTTCCAACTTACATATATGTTGCCATTTTCCAATCTGGCCTTTAGCCCTTTCACATCATCTGGTTGTGTTAATAAATCTATACTGTTAGGTCCCCAGTTAGCATCCACTGGATTACCAACTCCTTGGACTATTTGATTTTCGCTATACTGCCAAATTCTCCATCTAGTCCATCCCCCTATATCTGGAGGAACTGCAGGATTAGTTGGTACATTAGTGTACATAGCAAACCATAAAGGCATATTCTTTAATGGATATCCTCTTCCTTGAATATAAAAGTTATTATATAATTCTATAAAAAATAGTCCCGTATAAAGCATTAATCTTCTTCTTGTTTGCTTTTCAAACCTTTTTCTAAACCTATCTATCCAATTTATTAATGCTGTTGTTGAAATTTCTGCTGTATCCACAGGTACTTCCACATCTAATACTGGCATTAAATCTCCATAATCTCGTTCTCCAAAACCTTGTTGTAATGCATCAATAAAATCATCACATTGATTATCTGCAGTAGTCAAATCATAAGATGGAACAGCAAAATGATATGCGCCTACTGGTATATCATAATTTCTAGATTCTACTGCATATTGTAGAAATTTTCTATCTGTTCTAAATCTTCCACTTCCTGAACCTGAAGCTCTTAAATATAAAAAATCTATTTTAGTTGCTAAGATATTAAACTGAACATTTTGAGTATATTCATTTATATCAATACCAAATAGACTTTTAGAATTTTTATCTTGCATATTTCCTCCACAAATAATACTTTTCTAATATATAAAATATTCATATATATTTAAATTTGTGAATACTTTTATCTATAATTTTCATGTATATTTTAAAGCCGTAAATTCTAAAATAATTTATAAAATATTAAGAACTTTTGTTAGATATATTAAGGTCTTCAGTTTAAAATATATTTATACATGAATACCAATTAAATTATTATTAATATAGAAATATGTATATTATTATTTATAGGAGATGATTTTATGGATAAAGAAAATATTTTAATTGTAGATGATGAAAAAGAGATTAGAGATTTAGTTGAAATATATCTTAAAGGCGAAGGCTATAATACACTACAAGCTGCTGATGGGGAAGAAGCTTTAGTTCTTCTTGAAAAAAATCAAATAGACTTAATAATTCTAGATGTTATGATGCCTAAATTAAATGGAATTGAAACATGTTTAAAAATAAGAGAAATAAGAGAAATGCCAATAATAATGTTATCTGCTAAAAGTGAAGACATAGATAAGATTCTGGGTTTGAATATGGGAGCCGATGATTACTTAACCAAACCATTCAATCCATTAGAACTTATTGCAAGAGTAAAATCACAATTAAGGAGATTTCATAAATTTACAAACAATAAAACTTTAAATGATATTTCTAAAGTTAATGAAAATATAATTCAAATAGATGATTTAATCATTAACTTAGAGACACATGAAGTAATATTGAATGAAGAAATTCTTAGGCTCACTCCAACTGAATTTGATATTCTTTCACTGCTTGCTAAAAATCGTGGTAAAGTCTTTTCAATAGAAAACATTTATGAGAGCGTATGGAATCAAGAATTTATGGCTTCTGATAATACTGTTATGGTTCATATAAGAAAGATAAGAGAAAAAATAGAGCAAGATCCAAGAAATCCAAGATTTATTAAAACCGTTTGGGGGGTTGGCTATAAAGTTGAAAAATAAAAAGAAACTAATCGATAAATTTAAAAGGATCCCTTCACTGAATACTTTATTGGATGAACTCAAAAACAAAATAAAAAAATCTATTCAGTTTGAGCTTATGTTTGTTGTTGCTATATGTTTTTTAATATCATTTCTTTTTTATAACTTTACTAATAATATTCTTAAAAGAGAATATACAGAGCCTCAAATCACTTATGATTATGATTCAATAGAGCGACAAGCAAACGATCTTTTAAAAAATATAGAAAGTAAAGAAAATTTAACACTCTCTGATAAAGAAATTATAGAAAGTGAATTAAATAAATATTCTGATAACGCTAAGTGTTATATAACAGATTTAGATGGTAAAATTCTTTTTAAAACCACGAATGTAGCCGAAGATTCTATTGATATTTATACAGCTTTAAAAAATGCTATGACAAATGTTAATTACGAAAGCGCAAATATGCCTAAAGAAAAAAATTATATAATGCCACTTAAAATTAATGACGAAAGAATTTATTTAATATACTCAAAACTTCCTGAAGCCACAATAACTTATAATGTTGTCAATGTTTCCAATTCACATTTCGCATTGCTTCTTACTTTTATTGTTTTCATTATAAGTTTTGTTATTATAACCAATCATAAGATGAAATATCTAGATGAAATTGCTTCTGGATTAAAAATAATTGCAAATGGTAATTTAGATTATAGAATAAAAGAAAAAGGCGATGATGAAATCAGGAATATAGCCTATAATATAAATAATATGGCAAAAGAAATAGGAGAAAAAATTCAAGCTGAACGAGCAGCTGAAAAAACAAAAACTGATCTAATCACAAATGTATCTCATGATCTTAGGACTCCATTAACATCTGTTATGGGATACTTAGGTCTTGTAATAGATAATAGATATAAAAATGAAGAAGAGATGTGTGAATACTTAAACATTGCATTTTCAAAAGCTGAAAGATTAAAATTACTTATTGAAGATTTATTTGAATATACAAAGTTAAACAACGATGGTATATCACTTTCTAAAAGTAGCGTTAATCTTTCTGAATTTTTATCTCAGCTTTTAGAAGAGTTTTTTCCAATACTTGATGAAAATAATCTCACTGTTTATAAAAAATTTGAAAATGAGAAGCTAATTGTTTCAATGGATACTTTAAAAATGCTTAGGGTATTTGAAAATATATTAACTAATGCTATTAAGTATTCATATAAACCTGGAGAAATAATAGTCGCACTATATGAAGATAATAACTATGCAATGATAGTTTTTAGAAATAAAGGAGAGCATATTCCTAAGGAAAAAGCTGATAAACTTTTCGATAGGTTTTACAGAACTGATGAATCTAGAAATTCTAACACTGGGGGATCCGGTCTAGGTCTTGCCATATCAAAAAATATTGTTGAATTGCATGGCGGTGCTATTTGGGCTCAATCAATAGGTAATAACATTAATTTTTATATAAAACTAAAACTTTAAAAAAATGATCAATTTTCACTTATCAATTATCAATGACCTCTAAAATTCTAAAGTGATTTATAGATACTATAAATTTTTCTTTTAAGAATTATCTTTCATTGAAAATTAAATATTGAGAATTGATCATTTAAATTAGATTATCTTTGCACTTTTAATGAATCCTGAATTATCATATCAATTAATTGAGTAAATCCTATATTTAATGCTGCTGCACTTTTAGGAATTAAACTATTCTTAGTCATACCTGGTAATGTATTTACTTCTAATATATAAGGTGTTCCTTCGCTTGTAACAATCATATCAACTCTAGAATAAACTTCACATTTTAAAGCTTTATAAGTTTCCAAAGCCATTTTTTCTACTTCTTCATGTAAGCTTTTTTCTAGCTCAACCACAATTTCTTCTGAACCGCCATCCTCATATTTTGATGTAAAATCAAAGAATTCACCTTTTTTAGGTTTAATAGCTATTACTGGCATCATTTTATCTGCAAATACTGGGCATGTTATTTCGTCACCTTTAATGAATTTCTCAATCATAACTTCATTATCCCATTTAAAAGCTTCTGCTACACATTCCTCAATTTGTTTTTCTTCTTTTACAATAAATGTAGCTACACTAGATCCTCCATGTGTTGGCTTAACTACAACTGGATAACCTAATTTATTTATTTCATCATAATCAACATTATCATTTTCTCTTAAATTAATCCATGGTGCTGTTCTTATTCCCGCTGATTTCAACATTGATTTTGTTACATCCTTATCCATGCACATTGCACTGCTTAAAGGACCACAGCCTGAGTATGGTATTCCTAGTGTTTGAAGCACCGACTGAACTGTTCCATCTTCTCCAAATTTTCCATGCAATGCTAATAAAGCAAAATCTATACCTTTAACCTTATTTATTATATCTTCTTTTTTATCTATTATAATTGATTCAACATCATACTTTTCTTTATCAATATTTTCAACTATAGACATACCACTTTTTAATGAAATTTCTCTTTCTGATGATATACCGCCCATTATTACTCCAATTTTCATAAAAATACCTCCAAAATTTATATTTGATCTAATTGTATAGTTTTAATTATAATCTGTGCTTATATCAATTATTAATTTTAATCATAATTTGTGTTTATATCAATTATTAAAATAACTATCTTTATATATATTTTACTAAAATCTATTGTAAAAAAAAGAACCACTAATTTATAAAATAAAATTAGTGGTGGATTTTTTCAGCTTACAATTTCAAAATATATAATTTTTATTATAAAAGAAAATTGTTATTTTTTTGTTCTTGTTTTATTATCATATTTACATTCTTTATTAAGTGGACATTCACTACACTTAGGATTTCTAGCTGTACAACATCTTCTTCCATGAAATATTAACATATGATGCATAAGCGACCATTCTTTTTTAGGTAACTCCTTTTGAAGTTGCTTTTCAACTTCTAACACGCTCTCTGAATTAACTAATCCTAATCTATTAGATACTCTAAACACATGAGTATCTACTGCTATTGATGGAACTCCAAATGCATTTGACAAAACAACATTTGCTGTCTTTCTGCCTGCTCCCGCAAGAGAAGTTATTCCTTCCATTGTTTGAGGGACTTCACCATTAAATTTCTCTTTAACTTGATTAAACATCATTATAAGATTCTTAGCCTTATTTCTATATAAACCTATTTGTTTTATTCTTTCTTCAAGTTCATCGTTTGTTATTGTAAGAAAAGCATCTAAATCAGGATAATCTTTAAATAAACCTTCAGTTACTTCATTGACCTTTTTATCTGTAGTTTGTGCAGACAAAATTGTAGCTACAAGCAATTGAAGTGGTGTCTCATAATTTAATTCACACTTAGCATCTGGATATGTCTCTTTTAATATCTCTACAATTTTTTTTGTCCTTGCTTTCATTATAAATTCTCCTTATTTATAAACACCTCTATAGCTTTCTGGTAAAAGTTTAGCTATACTTCTCATTAGTGTGTCCATACATCTATCTTCGTATGCATGTCTATCCTCATCTTTTTCTCTTGGAGGAAATTCTACTTTCTCTCCTATTTTTATAGTAACATCTGCATGATACCATTTTTCTCTTCCCATATCTCCATCTTCACTGATTGGTAGCAACTTGTCGGTTCCACTCATTCCAATTGGAATTATTTCAGCTTTAGACATTCTTGAAAAAAGAAGTATTCCTTTTTTCCCTTCTATCATAGCTCCAGTTCTACTTCTTGTTCCTTCTGGAAATATCAAAATATCTTCTCCGTCCTTTAAAACCTTAACAATATTAGTAATAGCTTCTTTATCAGCAGAATTTGGTTTTATCCCTATATTTTTCACAATCTTAGTTCCAAGATTAGTTATTGGATCATCAGATAACTTTACTCCTGCAACAAATGTTGGATCACTTTTTTCCTTAAGTATTTTAGATAAAATTAATCCATCTGAATTACTAAGATGATTGCATATAAATATTCTTGGTTTTTTGACTTTATCTATATTATCCAATCCTTCAATTTTAATGTTAGCATATTTTTTTATATAACCATTAGCAATGCTTTTAGCAACTTTTATTACAAATCCTTCTGGCAGCATTCCTATTATTTTAACTGTAATTGGTGATAACATTCTAATCAGCCTTTCTAAAATAAACATATTAAATTTACACTATTTACATTATATATTCTTTTATACTTTCGTGCAATTTTTATATATAACTATATGACACTACTATAATATTGTATAAATTCATTTTTAATACTATATAATGTAGTTTATCCTATAATAACACTATAAGTTATCCCTATTCATTTTTCAACACTAATTTTTCCAGATATTTCTGTAGATATGGAGATTCAAATTTTTTATGTTGCATATTATCTTTTAAATATAATTGCTTTCTTATTAAAGCATTTCTTTTTAAAATATTCTTTCCTCTCCAGCCACAGGATGTTAATTTAAAGCTATTTTTAAACTCAGCATTTCCCATATTTATAATAAAATCTTCGTTATTATCATTCATAAACTCTAAGCTATCAAACTCTCTTATTGATGATAATTTTGCTTTTTTATTGTATGGGCATTTCAATTGACAGCTGTCACAACCAAAAACTCTGCCATCCAGCTTCTTAATTTCCCAATCTTCAAGTTCTTTTTTTTGTGTTATGTATGATAAGCAAATATTGCAATTTTTCTTTATACTATTAATCGATTTGGTTGGGCATTCACTATAACATATAGTACAATCTCCACATTCTTTAAAAAGATTAATTTCTTCAAAACTTCGTTTATCTTCTTCATAAAATTCTAAATCTGTTATAACTTCACCTAAAAAAACATATGATCCATATTCCTTTGTTATTATCATATTATTCTTTCCTATAAATCCAACTCCAGAAATATAAGCTAAATATCTTTCTGGAAGTGTATTACTATCCACAAAAGCCTTTGCCTTCCCACCATAATTTTCGATTATATCTATTATATTCTTCAAATACTTATTTACAACATAATGATAATCACTTCCTCTAGTATAAAGTGAAAATCCATTATCTATTCTATTATCTATATTTAAAGAAAGATAAGGGAAAGCTATAGAAACTATAGTCTTTCCCTCTTTAAACCATTCCCTGCCTTCTATTCTAAGGTCTATATTTTTTTCTTCAAATTCATTTTCTAAGTTCAAAGCTTTTCTTTCTTTAAAAAAGCCTTCCAATTCTTCAAACCTTCTACATCTTATAAAACCTACTGAATTTATACCTAATGAAAAACAATAATTAATAATGTCTTCTTTTACTCCCACTTTAACTCCTCTAAATAACCATATCATTAAATATTTTTTTACGGCGACCTTTTAAATCACTTATTTCAATTATACTTGAATTAGACTTAGCTTTCACTATATTTTTTGCTCTAATTCCAACAGCTGTTGCATCTTCTGGAACATTGTGGAGAACAACCGAATTAGCTCCTATCTTAGCATTATTTCCAACTATAATAGGCCCAAGTACCTTGGCTCCAGTTCCTATCAGCACATTATCTCCAATTGTAGGATGTCTCTTTCCAGTATGCTTTCCCGTACCACCTAGAGTTACTCCATGATAAATAGTTACATTATCTCCAACTTCAGCTGTTTCACCAATTACAACTCCCATACCGTGGTCTATAAATAGTCCTTTTCCTATTTTGGCCCCTGGATGAATTTCTATACCTGTAAAAAATCTAGATAGCTGTGAAATCAATCTTGCTAAGAAAAATAATTTATGCTTATATAAAAAATGTGTTAATCTATATGCTATAATTGAATGCACACAAGGGTATAAAAATAATACTTCTAATTTACTCTTTGCAGCCGGGTCTTCTTTTAATATTCTTTCTAGGTCATAATTGAGTCGTTTAAACAAGTTCCTTCCTCTCCTTCAATAAATTCAGTTTGTGGTAATAATATTACTCATATAATCCCATTGATATATATTTTTCTCCACCATCTGGTGCAATTGCTAACACTTTTTTACCCTTTCCAAGTTTTTTAGCTAATTCTATTGCTGCATATATAGCAGCACCACTTGAGATTCCAACTAATACACCCTCTTTATCTGCAAAAGCTTTTGCAGTTTTAAAAGCATCTGTGTCTTTTACTCTTACTACTTCATCGATAAATTCTTTTTCATATATGCTTGGAATAAATCCTGCGCCTATTCCTTGTATCTTATGGCCGCCTGGATTTCCGCCACTTAATACTGGTGAAGCATCTGGTTCAACTGCAATTGCTTTTATGGCTGAATTTTTCTTTTTAAGATTTTTAGCTACACCAGTAATTGTTCCACCAGTTCCTACTCCTGCAATCACTGCATCTAAATCTGGAATATCAGTAAATATTTCTTCTGCAGTTGTTGCATAATGCTTTTCTGGATTAGCTATATTTTCAAATTGTTGTGGTATAAAATACTCATCCCCGACACCTATTTCTATAGCTTTCTCGATGGCACCTTTCATTCCTTTTGCGCCTTCTGTCAAAACAAGTTCTGCCCCATAAGCTTTAATTAAATCTCTTCTTTCCTTACTCATTGTCTCTGGCATTACTATTATTACTTTATAGCCTTTTAATTTTCCTATAAGGGCTAATGCTATACCTGTATTTCCACTTGTTGGCTCTACTATAGTAGATCCCGGCTTTAATAATCCTTCTTTTTCAGCTTTTTCTATCATTCCTAGTGCAGCTCTATCTTTTACGCTTCCACCTGGATTAAACTTTTCTAATTTAACATATATATCTGCGATATTGTCATCCTTCACTAAATTGTTCACCTTTAAAATTGGTGTTTTTCCTATCAATTCTAATACTCCATTATAAATCATACGCTTGTCCTCCTACTATTTTATACTTATTTAAAATCTATTTAATTGCTTTAATCTTAAGTGTTTTTAAATTATCATGCATGAAAATTTATGTTTTAATCATAAAACCTGTGAATTAACTTTTATAAATGTATATAAAAAAACCCCGTCGCTATAAAACTATAGAGACGAAGTAAATCCGCGGTTCCACTCTAATTGAATTAAATTAATAATTCCTCTTTGGTTTCAGCACATTATTATGCTATATCACTATAACGGGTGAATCCGGAGAATCATACTCTTATATTCTGATTTCAACTCCAAAGGGCACTTCACATAAATTTCTGATGAAAAGTTCTCAGCCTTCTTTTCTCTCTGTTAACATTCCTTTATGTTACTTTCCTTTTTCATAGTCTTTATTCTTAATTTTTTATTCCGAGTGTTCTGATAAACTTTATATATTCATTATATGACTTATATAAAAAAAGGTCAACACCTTATCAAGTATTTTTTTCCATAAATATTAATTTTTCTTTTTCCAAAGTGGATAAAGAAACTCATCTATTAAATCGTGAATAATTACAATCCCAATTAATTTTTCATCTGCATCAATTACTGGAACAGAATTCAAATGATACTTCGCAGCTACTTTAATAACTTTGTTAATTTCATCATCAAATCTCACTCTTGACACAGTTTCATCCATTATTTCTTTTATTTTGATCTCTGAATCATTTATAATTAAATCTCGTATTGGAACTACACCTTGAATCTGCTCATCTTTGTCAGTTATATAGATATAATACATAACCTCTTCATCTGGCTGCATTTCTTTTAATATATCGATTGTTTCACCAACTGTTATATCCAGATTTACTGAAATAAACTCCTTACTCATTATGCTTCCAACAGTTTCATCTTCATAATTTAAAAGTTCTTTTACTTCTTCTGCATCTTCTCGCTCCAAATTTAATAATATTTTTTCTCTTTCTTCTTCATTCAAATCATCTAATAAATCTGCAATCTCATCGTTAGGCATATTCTCTAAAACTTCAACTGCCTTACTATCTGATAATTCCTTTATTATCTCTGATTTATATTCTGAATCTATTTCCTCTAATGTGTCTGCTGCTAAGTCTTCATCTAATGATTCTAATACCTGTTTTCTTGATGTTGAGTCTAATTCTTCTAGTATGTCTGCAAGATCAGCTGGGTGAAGTGTTGATAACTTTTTATATGGCAAGTTAATCTTTAAATTATTATCTACCATTTCTAAAGATTCAACATCGTCCCATCGTAGCATCTTATCAGTAGTATCTTTTCTAAAAAGTTTAAATATAAATTTAGCTAATCCACCTATACCTAAACGTCTATATTTTGCTAGTGGACCCGCTTCTACTCCTATTACCCTATATTCACCAGCTATTTTTGCTATTCTTAAATCATTAACACTTACAACTTTTTTCCCATTGATATCTACTATTTTTTTATCTAATAAATTCTCTGAAAGTAGATAGCTATATCTCATAGGAAGTATTTCTTTACTTCCTCTAGTTTTAATTTTTACTTTACCATCTTTCTCATTAAATTCTATATATTTAAATTCATAATGGAAAGTCACTCCATCTTTTTTTAATTTATAACCAATAACACGTGGATATCCATCTTCTGTAGTAACATAAATATCTTTTAGACTTCCTAAGACATCGCCAAATTCATCATATACCTTTTTCCCTAAAATAATAGAATATAGGAATGTAGATAATTTCATAATTTAGATTCCTCCTTTTTTATTCACAGAAAGAAGTCATTAAATACGAAATTATCCACATTTATATGTATATATTTTATACATAATCAGCATAATTATTTCCAAAACTTCCATATTTCATAAGTTAAATAAATAATGCTGCTTTAGTGCATTTCAAATAAATGAGCTCTCTCTGAATATATTTAGTTTTTGCCGTATGATAATTAATATTCTGAGGTCCTTCCTCCATTTTTTGATACACCATCCTTTATCAATTTATAATTTACAATTCATGATTCACAATTTAAAACTCATAATTATAACTTGCAATAAATAAATATAAATTTTAACTCATATTTTATAAACTTATACTAAATAAATTTAAATATTCCTTCAATAGAAATTTTATAATTAAATTTAAGTATTTATTCTTTCTTAATTATTATATTATATAGCTTCAAAAAGGCAACAAATTTTTGCTTTTCTTTAAAAATTAATTATTGCATATATTTTATTATAAAAATGAATATATATTATCTTATAAATTCTGAAAATACTTAAATTATCATCCAAATTTTACTTTCTTTAAATATTTGTAAAATTAACATCCGTATGTTAAACTGAAATCTGTTAATGAATAGAAAAATAGCTAGTATAATAACTAGTTATTTTTTTAATATATCTTAATTAATATAATAAAGAATTGGAGTTAATATATATGAAGCTTTGCAAAGAATTTTTACCTATAAGCAAGGATGATATGAAACGTAAAGGTATAGAACAATTAGATTTTATAATTGTAACAGGTGATGCTTATGTTGATCATCCTTCTTTTGGTACTGCTATTATTGGTAGAACACTTGAAGCTCAAGGTTTTAATGTTGGTATAATTGCTCAGCCTAATTGGCATAATTGTGATGACTTCAAAAGATTAGGATGTCCAAAATATGCCTTTTTAGTTAATTCAGGTAATATTGATTCTATGGTAAACCACTACACATCTGCAAAGAAGAAAAGAAGAGATGATCTCTATTCTCCTGGTGGTGAAGCTGGACATAGACCTGATAGAGCCGTTATTGTTTACTGTAATAGAATTAGAGAAGCTTATAAAGATATTCCCATAGCTATTGGCGGTATAGAAGCAAGCCTTAGAAGATTTGCTCATTATGACTATTGGGATGATAAAGTAAGACGAAGTATACTATTAGATTCAAAAGCTGATCTTCTAATGTATGGAATGGGTGAAAAAACAATCGTACAGATTGCTGATTTATTTAGATATGGTGGGCATATACAGAATATGGATAATATTCGAGGAACTTGTTATATAACTAAAGATATTTCACATATTAATAAACCTGTGATAGTCCCATCGTTTGAAAAAGTATCTACTGATAAAAATGCTTATAATGAAGCATATAAATTAGAATATTACGAACAGGATTCCATTCTTGGAAGGACCATAATTCAGCAATATGGAGATAGATATCTGGTACAAAATCCACCACAAGAAAATCTTACACAAGAAGAAATGGATGAAACTTATAATTTACCTTATACAAGAACATATCATCCTATATATGAAGAAAAAGGTGGAATTCCTGCTATAACTGAAGTTAAATTTTCTATAACTAGTCATAGAGGCTGTTTTGGTTCTTGTTCTTTCTGTGCATTAACTTTTCACCAAGGAAGAGTAATCCAAAATAGAAGTCAGGAATCTATAATTGACGAAGCGGAACTACTTACTACTTTACCTGATTTTAAAGGATATATACATGATGTTGGAGGTCCAACTGCCAACTTTAGGCATAGAGCATGTAAAAAGCAAGAAATTCATGGCACATGCAAAACTAAACAATGTATGTTCCCTTCTCCTTGTAAAAATTTAATTATAGATCATACTGAATACTTATCACTTTTAAGAAAAATAAGAAAACTACCTGGAATAAAGAAAGTATTCGTACGTTCTGGAATCAGATATGATTATTTAATTCATGATAATAATGATGCTTTTTTCAAGGAATTATGTGAACATCATATAAGCGGTCAATTAAAAGTTGCTCCTGAACATGTTGTTCCTAGAGTTTTAAATCAAATGGGTAAACCTACAAGGGACGTTTATGATAAATTTGTTAATAAATATTTTAAGATAAATAAACAACTGAATAAAAATCAATTTTTAGTGCCTTATTTGATGTCTTCTCATCCTGGTTCAGATTTAAACGCTGCAATTGAGCTTGCACAATACGTTAAACATATGGGATATACACCTGAACAGGTTCAAGACTTTTATCCTACTCCTGGAAGTCTTTCAACGACTATTTATTATACAGGCGTTAATCCTATTACAGGTGAAAAAGTATATGTTCCTAAAACTCAAAGTGAAAAAGATATGCAAAGGGCTCTAATACAATTTGCTGTACCAAAAAATTATGAAAAAGTAAAAAAAGCTTTAATTGCTGCTCACAGAGAAGACTTAATTGGAAATAGTAAAGATTGCCTAATTGGATATGCTCCCAAAAAACAGGGATATCAAGGAAAAAATAAACTTAATTCTTCTACGAATATAGCAAAGGGGAATTCCAATACAGCAAAGAGCAATTCCAAAAAATACTCTAAAAATAAAAATAGTAATTTCAAAAAATCTAATTCAAAAAAAAATAATTCTAGATTTAATTGATAATTATTAAATGTTTTTTTATTATTTGTTAAGAAACATTTAAGATGCATGTTTTATAATAATTTGTAATTAATAGTATTTAATATTTATAAGAAACGGGGAATGATGGGTGAAAAGAAATATTTATATTATGGTTAGCCAAACTGGAACTAACTGCTCTAAAATATTACAATTTTTTACGCGTGCACCTTATAATCATGCTTCTATAGCACTTGATGAAGATTTAAATTCTTTATATAGCTTTGCCAGACAGAACTTATATATTCCACTAATTGCAGGATTCGTTAAAGAAAATATAAATGAAGGAATTTATAAGCTCCATGATAATACAGTATGCCAAATATACCGTATATCTATTACAAACAAACAATATAGAAAATTACAAAGAGAAATACGTGAATTCGAAAGAAACGGAAATAAATATCATTATAACTTTGCTGGTCTTGTAGCCATGTTATTTAACATACCATATCACAGACCTAATCACTATGTTTGTTCTCAATTTGTTGCGTACGTACTAGAACAATCAGAGTCTGTAAAATTTAATAAACATTTTACTTTAATAAGACCATATGACTTTTGTGATTTAGCCGAATCATCAGATGTTGATTTAGTATATTCAGGGAAATTAGCTGATTATAATACTGCATTTGCATAAAAAGTCACCATACAGATTTATTTGTTATAAATCTGTATGGTGACTTTTTTACTTATTAATTTTTTTGAATCCGTTAATAACAAAATTCATAATTATTAAAAATATTAATTCTCCACTAACTGAATAAGGAAATACTTTAATTCCTCCAAGTATTGTTACTTCCTCAGCCATAACTAGCACTATGGCTAATATAACAAACCATATTCCTTTTTTATTAACAAATGGTTTATCAAGTATTACTACATTTATAATCATTAATACTCCAAGTAATATTAATGAAAGCATGGATATTGTAACCTCATTATCTAATCTTATTATAAAACCATAAATATAACTTACTTCCATTGTCACTTTTGATAAGTGCAATATAATTGCATATATTATCCCTACTATAACTGCTATAATATAACTACCAGTAAATTTTAATTTTTCCGCTCTTAAATAAACATAAGATATAGGTATTATCATAAGTGGTATTGTTATATAATCTAAAAATACTAGTAGTTTTAAATAATATAAAAAGTTACTATTTTTAATTAAACATAAACATAATAAAGCTATATTTCTTAATAAAAATAATGTTATTACAATAGTTAAATAAATTTTTATTTTTTTAGGTGAATAATCTATATTCTTTTTTATCATTAAAAAGGATAAAAAAATTATAAGTAACAAAAATATATAATACGCAAGACTCACACTTTACACTCCCGTCTAATATTTCGTTACTTATATTTATTATTGTTTATATTAATTTATTCCTAAAACTTTAATTCCTTTTTCAATACATTGAATCCTTAAAGGAAAATCAGGGCCTCTCTCTCCATCTATATCAGTAACTATATCTTCGCTAGATTCTATATACAAATCATCAGTCTTAAAATATACAACCTTATCAGAGTCTAAATGTTCTCCTCTTAGTACCTTTATAAACAGAGGTATTAATTCTATTATTTGAATTGCCTTAAATATTATTACATCAAGTTTTCCATCTGTAACATCAGCCTCAGTTGCTAAATTAAAGTTGCCTGCAGTTTTTCCATTAAATACTAGCAGTAAATACATTTCTCCATCAAAAGTGCATTCCTTAGATGTAAGTTTTAGCTTTAATCTTCTGAAATTAGGAAGTTCCTCTAACCCTTTTAAATAGTATGCTAATTTCCCTATTGTATTTTTTAAATTAACATCAGTCTTTTGAGAAACATCTGTAAACAGTCCTGTGCTCGCAACATTAACGAAGTATTTTTCATTAATTTTACCAATATCTATAAGCTTTGGTTTTGAGCTTAAGATCTGCTTACACGCAGTTTCTACATCACTTGGTATTCCAAGAAAGCTACCAAAATCATTTGCCGTTCCAACAGGAAGAATTCCTATGGGAAGATTTATATTTCTCTGTTCCATAGCATTAACAACTGAATCTACAGTTCCATCTCCTCCAGCAATTAATATATATGCATAAGTGTCATCTACAATATCAAGAGCTTCACTTAAATCCTTTCCTTTTTTTATTCTGTATGGAACAATAATCATTCCTAAGTCTTGATGTATTCTTATTACATTATCTATTTCGTCTATTATTCCATTTTCACCCGAATAAGGATTATAAATAAATCTAACCTTCTTCATAAAAGAATTTCTCCTCTCTAAAGTTATTAATTTACATCTTTTTCCTATCACATAAAGATTATTATACCATTTTAAAATTGTAGTGTCGAGAATAAAAAAGCATTACTTGCAATATATTATATATAATAATATGAGTATTACATTAATAATATCTTAAAGTTATTTAATGTCTTATATTATTTGCATTTATATGGTATAATATTTTTTTGTAAGTAGTTTTTAATTTCTAGGAGGATTTTATGAGGAAAAGTTGTATTCCAAACGTTTTTACCTTTCTCAATCTATCTTGCGGAGTTATATCTATCTTATCAACAATGAACTTTAATTACATTCTTGCATGTATTTTTATTTTATTAGCTGGTTTAGTAGATAGATACGATGGTAGGATTGCTCGTTTTTTAGATGTGTCTAGTGATTTAGGTAAAGAATTAGACTCCCTAGCTGATTTGGTTTCATTTGGTGTTGCACCATCAATATTAACATATATATTATTTGATTTTCAAAACTTTGGTCCAAAAGGACTATTAGGTCTTATTTTACTTTTATTATTCCCTATTTGTGGAGCGTACAGACTTGCAAGATTTAATGCTGTTCAGTTTGATGGGTGCTTTACTGGAGTACCAATAACAGTTGTAGGGTGTTTTATGGCTTTATATAATTTGCTTACTTTAAATATATTTCTTCCTAAAATCATTCCTATGTTTTTAATGATTTTAGGTTCATATTTAATGATCAGTAAAATTCGTTTGAAAAAATTTTAATATTTAAAAAGAACTCTAATTTCATAAATGAAATAGAGTTCTTTTTAAATATATTCCTTCATTCTTCCTCTTCCCTGTTTGATGAATTTTCAAAATTCAATTCATTATCTATTTCTGTAAATATACCATCTTTTTCTGTATTTGCTGAAATATAGCTGTTTTTAACTTTACAATATTTTAAGTACCCTGTTCCACATCTGTCTAATGTATTTATTAATTTATCTATTAATTCCCCTAATTCATCTGCTCTTTCTATTGCTTTCCTTACTTCACTTTTCTTTGCTATGTTTATACTGTATAGATCAGCAGCTCCAGCTATTAATAATCTATAAGCATTCACATAATTCCCCAATAAGTTACTCAAATTTTGTATATCTACATATTGCTTATCCAACAGATCATTATAATTCATATTTCCTCTCCCAAAATTAATCTACTAATTATTTTATATTTTATTTGTTTTAATAAAATACCATTATTATATTATTTTATTTACTAGACTTGTGCAGTAATTTGGATATATATACCAAAAGGCCAATATTTTATTCTTTGATATTTAATCCCCCTTGCTTTTAAGCCATTTTGGAAAATTGCTCAATTTAGTGCGCAAGTCAAGTTATTTATATAAATAAATGAGAATCACTAATAAGTAATTCTCATTAAAATCATTTATATATCCAACTTTATTTCATTATTTATATATTCTTCATCTGATTCTTCAAAAATATTTTCTCTTCTTTTGCAATCTGATTTTTCTAGATTATTCTCTTTAGATTCCACCTTCTCTGAAAAGGGATCACATTCTCTTAATAAGCTTTTTTCCACCTCAATTTCTGTGTCAATTCCTTCCGATTCTTTATTATTTTTCTCAATTAAGTTATCAGAATAGCTCACTTGAACATTATACTCATCTGGATAATTAAAAAACATTTATATTCACTCCTATTTACAATCTATATTTTCTATTTTTTCAAAAAATGATTTTGGATATTTGCACAAAGGACATCTATCTGGTGCTTCTTTACCTTCATATATATATCCACAATTTAAACATTTAAAGTAACAAACTTCTTCACATTTAAATATAGTTTCACCTTTTACTTCTTTTGCTAATTTTGAGAATATTTCTTTATGGCTTTCCTCTACTTCCTGCAATTCTTTATAAAAATCTGCAATTTCTTTAAAACCTTCTTCTCTTGCAACTTTTTCAAATTCTTTATATATAAATTGACTTTCTTCAGCTTCTCCAAGGGCTGAATCTATTAAATTATTTTCTGTATCGCAGACTTTTTTTAAGTATCTTTTATATGCTTCTCTTGCATGAGCATATTCATTTCCTGCTATCATATTAAAAATTTCTGATATCCAAACATATCCGTCTGCTCTTGCTTTTTCAGAATAAAGGTTATATTTCGTTCTAGCTCTGCATTCTCCTGCATAAGTCTTATATAGATTCTTTTCTGTTCTGCTTCCTTCCAAGTCCATAAAAATCTCCAACTATTATTACATATAAATAAAATATTCACTTTATTTAATTCTGCTACTAAAGCTTTTATTTAATTTTCTATCCATTGCCTATAATCTATTGTTCTCTGATTCCTTTAATAATTAGTCTATGAGATCCTACTCTAATTGGAGTGCATGTTATTAGTGTTATTTCTTCTTCCTCACTTTGGTTTAATACAGATACTTCTTCTGGCTTTACTACTTTAATTTCTGTAACTTTGTATTTAAACTCTTTTCCGTTATATTCAACAATAATTTCATCATTTTCTTCAATTTCATCTAATCTATTAAAAAATTCTCCATAGGTATAACTTCTATGTCCAATTACGCAGAAATTACCCTTCTGACCTGGCATAGCCGTATCTGAGAAATGTCCAACAGAATATTTTAATGTTTCATTATCTACCCCTTCACCAATTCCAACATTCAAATCTAATTTGGGGATACTTAAGATCCCTATTATATTGCTTGATTGTTCTTGAGAAGTATATGTTTCAAACGCTTTCTTATTCTCGTTAAAAGATTTGTCTTCATTTTGCATATTTGAAATATAATCTCTATAATTATCTACTATCTTTTTTTGTTTATAATCAGTAATTATTTTTAATGAAATTGCTACAATAATAATGATGCAGCCCAAAGCTATAAGCATTTTGCCTAAATATTTCTTTATCATTTTATTGACTTCTCCCTTTATATAAATAGATATTTATTAAAAAACTGCCTTAAAAGTCTTAGTCTTTTAAGGCAGTCTTTTCTAAATTAGAATTTTACTGATTTCTTCCTTTTTAAATTATATGCAAAGCCTAATATAATTAATATTAAACCTGAAATAATTAATACTGTAGAATCAATGAATCTTCCTGCTTGTGGTAATTTTTCCTTTTTACTCTTAGCTTTTATTTTTTCTTCTCCACTGGTATAATTGGTACCATTAGTACCATTGGTATCTACACCAGCAGAAATTTCATTTCCATTCTTATCATACAAAGTATATTGAGAACCACTTGGTGAACCCTCAGTTGCATTTAAAAAATTATTTCCTGTGTTTTGATTATTTTCTTGTTCAACTTTTGTGTTATTATCTATTTCAGTTTTTTCCTCAGGATCCGTAGTTATGATTTCTTCCTCATCTTTATCATCCTTGTGCTTCTTTGAACTTGAAGATGAGCCACCACCTCCTCCTGATCCACCTCCATTTGTTGGAATTAATTTATTTATGAATTCATATGGTGATGTTCTTATAACATCATCTGTCCCATTAAATTCATCAATTGTTATATTAATTACTTCTTCTGATAATTTATATCCTTCTGGAGCCTTTGTTTCTTTAATCTTATAATTTCCGGCTTTAACATTTATAAATTTTACTATTCCATTATCATCACTTACTGCTGACGAAATAGGATTTTCAAAATTAACGTCTTCCAACTTATATAATGAGAAAATCGCATCTTTCAATGGATTACCATTTATATCTTGTTTATAAAGCTCTATTGTCTTAATTATCTCTTTATTAACAATCTTATATGGATTAGTCTTTATAACTTCTCCAGCCACTTCAAAGTCACTTTCTTTTATACTAATTACTGTATCAGAAAGTTCATATCCTTTTGGAGCTTTTGTTTCTTTAATTTTGTAATCCCCTGCTTTAATATTTGTAAAGCTAACTAAGCCAGTAGAATCACTTCCTGTAATAGATACAGGGCTTTTAAAATCAGTATCCGTTTCTTTATAAATAGAAAATATAGCATCTTTTAATGTTGTTCCACCATCAGATTCTTTATAAAATTCAATAATTTTCTGTGGTTTTGTCTTTGTATTAACTACTGTTCCCTTATCAAAGAAAGCATCTGCTGTCTCAAAGTCTGACTTGTTTACAACAATTGAATCTGCTGATGGATCAAAACCATTTGGTGCCTGAGTTTCTTTAATTACATAATCTCCATAGTCAACATCTTTAAATTCCACTATTCCATTTTCATCACTATACGCTGGGTCGCCTACTGGAATAGTTTCATCTCCATTTTTATATAACATAAAAGTTGCACCTTTTAGCTTAGCCCCATCTGCTGAAGTTTTTAATAACTTTATATTCTTTTGAATAAATTTATTTACAACTTCAGAAGGTGTAACATTCACTACATAGTCATTATTTCCATCTGGTGCAATTGTAGCAGTAATTTTATCTGCATAAGTAACATATCCAGTTGGAGTCTTTGTTTCTTTAATCTCATACTCAACACTCTTGCTTGGATCTACAGCTATATCTTTAAATAATACAAAACCATTTTCATCACTTACTGCTGTTCCCTTAGGATCTGAAAAGAATGTATCACTTGCTAAGTAAAGCTTAAATTCTGTTCCTTTAATTGGTTGTCCATCAGAATCTTCTTTTTTAAACTTAATATCTTTCTTTATTTTTTCATTAATAATATTGATTTTCTTAACATTATTTGCTGGTATCGTTGTGTCTTTTTTTATATTTACTAATGTATCTTTAGTGCCATCTAAAACATATCCTTTTGGAACTTTTATTTCTTTTATATGGTAGTCAACATCAAATTTCAGTCTAGTAAATTTAGTAACTCCATTTACAGTTGGTTCTGAGGTTTGAACTACTTTTTCATCTTTAATAAGCTCAAAGACAGCTCCATCAAGCTTTTTATTATTATCATCCTTATCTACTTTTGTTATTATAACAGAGCCTGAAGTTCCAGATGCACCACCACCATATATATCATCTGAGAAAGCTACAACAACACCATTTTTTTCTGAACTATATACTGTAGCAGTTCCATTTAATTCTACAGTATTAGAAAAAGTTCCTGATTCCTTTGCAATTGTATCAAATTCTAATAAAAATGAGTTACTAGTTGGATCTGTATAATTCACCTCTAAATTTCTAGTATCTGATGAATATTTAGTAGTATACTTAGAAGCAGAAACTTCAGCTTGATTTGTAACTCCAGTAAGATCATTCCTATCTAAGTCAACTGTATATAATTTTATAGAATCCATATCTACTTGTAAGCCATCTTTTATATTGTCTACTATTGTAAAACCATTTAAAGGAATATTATTTTTATTTATATATACATCCCAAGTAATAAAATCAGTTTGTGATGTATATTTTGCTTCCTTATGAATAAGGTAGTTTTTAATTGTAACACTGTCTGAAGATTTAATATCTATTCCTGTTTCTGAAGTTGTAAGCTTAGCTTCATTCTTAGCTACTATGTCCTCATTTTTTTGTGAAAATTCATCATCATAGGCTATTTTAGTATCAAAAGTTATTTGATAAGAGTCACTAATATCTCCAAAATCATAAGTAATATTACCACCTTTACCTGGCTCTGATGAGTCTTTAGGTGTATATGTCAACTTTGAGTCTTTAATAGTATCTGCTATATTATCAGCAGTACCAGCTGTACGTTTAACATTAAAAGTACCTGGAATGAATTCTTGTCCTTCTAATATATCATCTAATATTTTTACTCCCTTTATAGGTGTTTGAGAAGCATTAACATCTATTGTCCAAGTTAAATGACGAGTAGCATAATCGTAAGTTCCTGATTTTCTAATCAGAGTACTTTCAACATTTTGTGGAACATTATTTACTGTATAAGTTGCTATATTAGTTCCTGTTAAGTTACATGAATTGTAAACACTTGCGTTTCCATTTCCATATATGATATGTTCATTTGTAACCTTAGTCTTTAAAGTAATAATTTTGCTTCCAGTAATATTTGTTCCTAATGAAATTTTATATTCATTTTTCTTAATAGAATCTTGAATAGCTGTTAATTTATTTCCGTTTTCACCTTCTGCTGAACCATCAACATAAATTTGATCGGCTCCTATTATTTCAGTAACTATAGGGTCGTCTATACTAAGACCAATTGTATTAACAGTTATTTTCCAAGTGATCTCCTTGCTGCTTTTGTCATAGCCGCCAATGGCTTGTTTACTTATAGCTTCTCCTCCACTATTTGCTCCAATTCCAATTTCATCTGCGCTATTAAAATACTGTTTACCATTAACGTCTAACTTTATTGTATTATTAACTTTAGAATTAATTCCTTTATATGCATCCTGAAGTCTAGATTCATCTATTTTGGTCACAAATGTTAATGTGTGAGCACTATCATCTTCTGGTGAATTATTAAAAGTAAACAATCTGCTACTCGAATCATAAGTAAAGTCTGTATTAATAACACTATTTATATTATCTAGTTTTACACTAGCTGTATTTAGTGATAAGCCTTCTTGCAAAGTATCTGTAATTATAGGATTATTAAAATTAACTTTGCTATTATTAATATTAACGGTCCATAAGATGTCTTTTGTTTCTGGTCTATAAGTTCCAGATTTCTTAATGAAATCATTAATAACACCTACAGTCTTATTATTAGAATTTATAGTTTCTGGCGTTCCATCTTTCTTAATAAAATCTAAAGATGCCTCATTTGATATATTTGTTGTTTTACCTTGACTCTCAAGAATAGATTGAACAGGTATAGTTTGAAATTCAATTGTCCTTTCTGGTGATGGATTTCCTGCTGTAATATTATCTAAAGTATATTCTAAAGTTGAAGTATTAGCAGTTACATCTTCTGTGATTGTAGGATCACCTACTGAATTTCCATCCACCTTAAAGCTTCGACTCTTAAATGTATGTTTGGTTGTATCTAACACATCTTTAATTAAAACATCTGTTTTATCCAAATTTCCTGCTTTAACTGTTAATTTCCAATTTATAACTTGATCTTGTGCTGAGTAAGAACCATCCTTAGTAATCTCTGGGTTTGCCTCTACAAATGGTGGTTGTTTAAAATCAAGATTAAAATCTTTTTTTCCAAATGTAGGTATATCAAAGGTTATTTTTACTGGATTTTCATTTCCAATATTATCTTTATTAAAACTTCTCCCAAACGAGAAGTATCCGCCAACATCAGATTTACCAGTTGATGCTCCAGTAAAGGTAATTATAATCTGATTATCATTTTTATAGGTTATATTCGCTATTGTGTCACCATCATTATCCTTAAGAGAAAGTGTTTTTTCATCTAATAATTTAGAAAACTCGTTTGGTATGTTCATAACAAATTGATCGCCATTATTTATATTGGTACCATCAGGAATCTTAAATTTATAGCCTACATACATTTGCGAACTTTTTTCTAATTCTTTATTTTTTAATGTATCATTATAGTAAGTATTATAATTTGCTTCAAAGTCTGTTCCACTTAAGTCAAAATCTCCCCTAAAGTCTTTATCACTCAAATAAACTCCTGTAATAAATGGAAAATTTACAGTTGCATCTAATAATGCCTGCTGTTTCATAAGATTAGAATTTTCAAATTCTAGTCCATCTTCCGTTAATCTAACGATTTTAGAAGTTAGACCTTCTAATTTCTCTGCATTGAATCCCATTTCTAATTTTAATTTACCCTTTATTTTTTTATCTTCATTTACTGTAACCCCATCTGAAGTTGTCATTTCATCTGCAGTTGTATCATACTGTGAATTTTCCATTAAAGAAATGATAGTTTTGTTTTTTTCATTACTAGTTGTCCCAATATATCTATCACTCTCTACCTCAATATTACTTTTTTCTACTTCTAATTCTTCTGGTAATTCTAATATTAACTTTCCATTAGAAATATCCGAACTAGAAATAGTAAAATTATATTCTGCTTTAATTTTATCACTCGTGGAAATTGTACTGCCATCTGAAATTTCATTATTATCACCATCATAAAAGTTCATACTAGTAACATATTTACTAAAATCATTTTTATCTTCAGCAAATACATTTAAATCTAATGAAAATCCAATTATCAAAGATACAATTAAACAAATTGATATCATTCTCTTCATATATGCTTTTTTTATTGAGTCTTTCAATTGTAATCTTTTTGTTCTTAAAATCATTTTTTTATCTCCCATATTCTCTCCCCATTCTTTATTAATTAATCTTGAAACATTATTATTATTTCTAAAACATATATTATTTAATAATTATTATTCATAAAAAAATAAAAAACAACATATTTACCAAAATAGTTGTTTTTTTACTGAATTAAAATATATTATCAGTTAATCAATATTGAAACTTCAAATATGTTATTCTTATATTTAAAATTTGCAATGCCACAATGTTTTTTAGTAATGCTTTTTACAGATTCTATTCCTATTCCAGCCTCATTACGCTTTGAAGAAATAAATATGCCATTTCTACAATTAATTTTGCCTTCAAAACTATTTTCAATTAAAATGGCTATAATGTTCTCATCCTGCATTTTAATACTTAAATTAATGAATTTTTCTTCTTTTAATTGGCGTATACAAGCTTCAATGGCATTTTCTAATAAATTCCCTAGTATTATGCAAAGATCATTTTCTAATTTGTAGAGTTCTTTAGGAATATTTATAGCGATTTTTATTTTAATTAAGTTCTTTTTGGCAACCCTTAAGTAGTGTTGAATAATTGAATCAACCGCATAATTTTCGCATACAGGAATACCTTCATCCAATTCTGCATATCCACAATAACTAGACACACTATTCCTTATCCCTTCAATATCTCCATTATCAATAAATCCTTTTAGTGAAATCATGTACTGCTTTAGATCATGTCTCATCCTTTTTGATTCTTCAATATTGTTTTTAAGAATATCATATTGTTCTTTTTGTAATGAAACTTTAATTTTTGATATTTTCAACTCTTCTTCTATTTTTCTATTTTTAATAATATCTGGAAATGTATATAAGATAATAAAATATGATAAGAATAATCCTATTGGCCAAACATACACTAATAAAAAGCTTATCTGCATTAATTCGTTAATTTGGCTTTCATGGCTTGATGGCATAATAAAACGATATATAGCATAAAAAGAGGCTGGAATAATCCAAAAATATCTCCAAAATACTATTTGCTCTTCTTCATTAATTAATTTTCTTAATAGTTTTAATATAAACCTATTTAGAACTGGATATGATAAGATCAACAGAATTATCTTTAATAAGAAATAATATTTATAACTAAAGTCACCATAACTACAATTAAAAATGAGCACACTAAAATGTAGTGAAAATAAATTAACGCTATCCATATAACTTTTGGTTAAAAAGTAGACAAACAAAATTTGAAAAATTGATGCTTTTATCATTAACATTAAAGATACTAGTATTGGGAGAAAATATATAAGTGAACAAAATAAATTCTCCTTTGCATATAAATCATAATCATAAAATATAATTACAGATTTTATAATAAGAGCAGATACTGCAACTGTGATAATGGCAGTAGTCCAAATAGAAAACCGAAATTTTTTACTAAACACCATGAAAATTATGCAAAAACTTGGAAGCAATTTCAATATTATTTCAATTATCATGATTTTATTGCTCAATATTATAAGGCACCTCTCATCTTATCAAATATGTAATCTGCAAAATACTGTTTGATTTCTCCGCAATGTTTTTTAGATATTGGTATTATTTCTCCATTTTTCATTACAAAGTCTTTTTCCCTAATACCACTTACTTTGCTCATATTTATCATACAATTACGATAACAATATAAAAATTGCTTATATGGTTCAAGTAATTCCATGATCTCTTTAAACTTCATATAGCTTTTAATCATCCTATAGTTAGTATGTATTTGAATATAATGATTATAGTAGTCTATGTAAATAATGTCATCTAAGCATACTTTTATATTTATACGAGCTTCTTTAACTTCAATATATTTCACTTGATTTGGCAAGACTTTATGTGCTAAATTCATAACCTCCATAAACTGTTCATAGCTATATGGTTTCAGCAAATAATAAAAGGCTCTAACCTCATAACTTTCTATTGCAAATTCTTTACTTACAGTAGAAAATATTATTAAACATTTCTCATCTTTTTTACGTATATTTCTTGCTAATTCCATTCCATTTAAATTATCTATATAAATATCCAAAAATATTATGTCAAACTTATCTTTTTCAAATTCATCACAAAACTCTTTTTCGCATTTAAAACCATGTAAATTATATGATATATGCTTTTTTTTGTAATATTTATCTATAAAATTTGATATTATATCAAAATCATTTTTCATATCCTCAACTACTGCAATATTCAAAATATCCCCCCTATAATAATACTTATTCACTTGACTTGCAATTAATAAAATAATTTCTCTCAATAATTTTCATCTTATGTATCTTAATACAAAAAATATATTCTATAGCATTATTTACTATTATAGCATATAGCATAATGCTTGTAGATGTATTTTCTTTTCCATTTTTTAAAGTACTCTTAGAAATAAATTTTTTTCAGTCTAACTTCCTTCAATTCAATAATAGTCTTCAATAATTACTACACATAAACAAAACATTCATATCAATTAATTCTACTATATATTAAACTTAATTTATCTTAGTCAATCTTTTATTACATAATATGGTTTTATTTTAAATTTATCTAAATTCTTTTAATATTTCCTTTAATATATTTTTTATTCTGCTATAATAAAAAATGTAAATGTTTTAAATAGATTATTTTATTTTCTTAGGAGGTACTTATTATGCAATTAAAGCACAAAAATAATTTGATTAATGTAAAAAACAAAAAAATAAGTAAAAAAATAGATTTAATATTTATAAATATATTAAATCTAACTCTAATTACTATGATAATTTCTATAGGCGTACTATTATTTACATCTTCGAGAACTTCTGCTCTTTATGAAGGTCCATTTTTGCTTTCAAAAACTATATCAAATATTAGACTTAATTTACAAGAGAGTGATAAAAACATATATAGGGCAGTGGTCCAAACTGATACAATAAACAAAAATATATTCTTAAAAAATTCCGATAACTCTGCTAATGAACTAAAGGCAGATATTGAAATTCTCCGAAACATTTCTACAATAGACGGTAGTTTAATAAATGAGCTTACTACTAATATTGATTTAACAGAAAAACTAAGAGTTGAATTAATTGATTTAATAAAAAATAGTGATACTGAAAAAGAAATTGAAGAAAAACAAAATGAATATGGCTTTCAAATGGATATATGTGATAATTTCATAGACAAGCTATACGATTCATCACAAGAAAGTGCATTATCGTTTGTTAATAGCTCAGTATTTTATAGAAATATAGCTATATCTGCACTTATTATCTTAATGATTTTTCTTATTATCATTCCAAGATTAATGGGAAAAAGCCTAAAAAGCACATTAATTAGTGGAATTAATAATGTAACTACTATAGCTAATAATATTGTTAATGGAAATTTAGATGTAGAAAACAATTATATTTCTACCGATGAAATGGGACAAATGTCTGAGGCACTTATAAAATCTATTAATATGATTAAATCATATATAGCTGATATAACTGTTACTTTAGAAAACTTATCTTTAGGAAATTTAAATATATCTACTAATTCATCAGTTGAGTATATCGGTGATTTTATTCCAATACATACTGCTCTTAATAAAATAATCGAGCAATTAAATATAAGTTTTTCAGATATGCATAATTCAATTGACTTCACAGCTAATAGCGCTAAAGAAATTTCTTCAATAACAAAGGTTTTATCTGACGGTGCTTCTAATCAAGCTAGTGCAATCCAGCAGCTTCAGGCAAGCTTTAGTGAAATATCAGAAAAAGTCAATCTTAATTCTGGCAATTCAGAACAAGCTTATTGTTCTTATATTAGAACAAAAGAGATTATCGAAAATGGAAATAATCAAGTGAATATTTTATTACATTCAATTTTAGATATAAGTATTTCATCTAAGCAAATATCACAAATTATCAGCACAATAGAAGATATTGCTGAGCAAACAAATCTCCTTTCTTTAAATGCAGCTATAGAAGCAGCTAAAGCTGGAGAATCAGGAAAAAGCTTTGCTATAGTTGCTGATGAAATTAAAGGGTTATCCGAACAATCTTCAAATGCTGTAAACAAAATAACCAAAATTATAGAAAGTTCATTAAAATTAATTAATAATGTTGAAATTTTGGCTAAAGATACTAATATTACATTAAATGATGTTGTAAAAAATGTTGATTCAACTTCTGCTTTAATAAATGAAATAACTGCTGCATCTAAAGACCAGGCTGATGCAATATCACAAATGACTTCTGGAATAGATGTCATTTCTGATATAATTCAAAATAATTTAGCAACTGCTGAAGAAACTGCTGCCTCTACTGAAACACTATCTGAGCAATCGCAAATTATACGTGATAAAATTTCTTTATATAAGTTAAAATTTTAGATTCATTTTAAATAAATTTCAAAAACACACCATGTAAAATTTAACTTTTACATGGTGTGTTTTAATTTATATATTTTTATAATACTTTAGAAAGAAAATCTAGAGTTCTTGGATTTTTAGGATTGTCAAAAAATTCTTCTAAAAAAATCCCTTCTATACCGCATAAAATAAGCAAATTCTTAAGCAGAGAGCCCAAATCTTGTATTTGGTGCGAATCGCTTACACCTACAAATGCACATGAGTAGGTGTTTCCTTGGCATATAATGCTTGGTGAGATACGAGCCTGGCAGTATAGCCCATCTTCATCTGCTGATGAAGATGGTTCATTAAGTAATTCCTTCTAATTCCCATGAAATAAGCATATTCTTAAATTCTTAAATTCTTAAATTCTTAAATTCTTAAATTCTTAAATTCTTAAATTCTGGGTATTTTACCTTATTCTAAATATTTATACAATAGTTTTTTCTTCATTTTCCTAATATTTTTTTAATTATAAATTATAACATATAAGCTCTTTTTAATTATTAAGATACCTTTCTTGCTATTTCCAATTGAATTTCTTTTTTATCTACGTTATCTAATAGACGATTTTAAAAAGATGATTACAGCCATTCAATTATTCTTTTTAGCCTTACCCCCTTCATATTATATATACTTACTCCTTGGTTCTATATCTTTTATATTCTGTATACAACACATTGATATAAAAAAATAATAAAGTCAAAAATTTAAAATCTTTGACTTTATTGCCTTTAATTGTATATTAATCATTAATTATTTTACTTTCAGTATTTTATTGATAAGACACTAATAATTTAGATTATCAGACATTTATGCATTTTTTCTTAATATTTTTTCTTTTACATTCTTCAAATGTCTAAGCATTGATTCACTTGCTTCTTCAAATTGTCCTCGTTCTATATAATCAATTATTTCTTTATGTTCCTTATTAGCTATAATACTATATTGTGGTACAGTACCAGACAATATTAAAAAACGTTTTGTTACTAGAGTTGCCTTTTTTATTGTTTCATTCAAAAATGAATTTCCTGTATATTCTGAAATAGTATTATGAAAATCATAATCTAATTCTATAAAGCTATATCCATCAAATTGTTCTATGGTATGTAATTGTTCTATATACTTATTTTTTAAATCTTCTATCTGACTTTTTGTTATTTTATCTTTTAGCAAAGACACTGCCAATGGCTCTAGGGATTCACGTATAAAAAATATATCATCAATATCTTTTTGAGTAATATCAGACACTATTACATTTTTATTTTTGTTTATAAATGCAATTTCTTCAAACACAAGTTTAGATAATGCAGATCTTATTTGTGTTCTGCTAATATTTAATTCTTCTGCCAGCTTTTCTTCTGCTAATATTTCTCCTGGCTTTAATTTATTATAAATTATTGCTTCTTTTATTGTATCATATGCTTTATCAGCTAATGATTTACTTTTTTTTATTGAGCCAAGTTTTTCCACAGTTGACTTACCTCCCATTTATGAATACTGTATACATATTCTATTCAAATACATCCTAATTTTATATGAATAAATAAAATCTATATTCACATAAAATTATATAATCATTTTTATTTAATGCATATTATTATTTCTCTCTATGCTTAGAATACGTCTATCAACATAAACTGTCAATTATATGTTTATATGATTTTTATGCTTAATTATTCAATATTAAATTATCATTTTTCAATGCCCAATTATCAATTTAAGTTGAAATTCTTTTAGAATTTCTTAAAATATATTTAAAATTTTCCTTAACTGATTATTGAGCATTGATATTTGATAATTATATATGCCTTATAATATATTTATTTGTTTTTCTGAATTACATAACATAACTACGCTTTGCTTATCACTTCCTTTAGTAATTAATTTAACATCATATCCCCAAAGCTCTTGTATATATTGTAAGGTTGCTTTTGCATATGATAAATCCAAAGTTCGACCATCATATACATTTTCTAAAGTCAGAGTTCTATCATTTTTATTAAGATCAATGATTCTTACATATGGTATTCCTCCCATACCACATGTATAACTTAATGTATCACGTATAGTTTTCCAGCCATCTTCATCTGATATTTCTTCAATAATTGTATCGAATGTTCTTTGATTGTACTCAAAAAGATTTAACTCTTCACACAATTCTTGTGTTAAATATCTACGTAAAAATGAAGAATCTCTTTCGATAGCTCTAACTTCAAAAATTTTTTCTTTTCCATATTTTTTTTCTATATCTTCAAACATTTTAAATCCTATATAGTATGGATTTAAGCCACCTATAGCTGGTGCTATTACATCATTGTGCCTCTTAATAAACTCTAAATATAGCTCTTGTGGTAAATCTAGCTGCTTTAATATATTATAATGAGTATAACTTGCCCATCCTTCATTCATTATCTTAGTCTCTATTTGAGGAAGAAAATATTCAGCTTCTCTTTTTACAATACTTAAAATTGTTTTTTCCCATTCCTTAAGAGAACCATACTCTATTATAAATCCCATAATATCATCTACTGGCTCTAATGGTATTTTATCTAAATTAGGCAATTTAATTTCTTCATAAGAATCTAAAAAACTTCGATTTTCTTTTTTACTCTCATAATCCTTTATTATGCTTTCTTTTATTTCATTATCTGATAACTCTTTAACTCCAATTGTTCTTCCAACTTGATATTTTATAGCATGAGCTGCATCTAATATTCTTTCAACTTTTTCATATCCAATACTTGGATCATCTATATATTCTCTTATAATCTTTGAATTCAAATTGAACATTTCTAAAGTATATTTAGCTTTAGTTCCTTGTTTAAATAATCTATTATTCTTAAAAAAATCATTATGACCATATACATGAGCCATTGTTAATATTTGAAGCAACACTGTATTGTCTTTCATCAAATATGCTAAACAAGGATCAGAGTTAATAACCATTTCGTAAGGAAGCCCTGTAAGATTTAAAGAATATAACATTTTATTTTTCTCATATGATTTTCCAAAGCTCCAGTGGGGATATCTTGATGGCATACCCACATAAGACTCATATCCAATCATATCATTAAATCCTATCATTTCAAATTCCTGTGGATAAAAATCTAATCCATATTCTTCAACCTTTTTTTCTATCTTTTCATTCCATATTTTTAAATCCTCTACTGTATAATCCAAACTAACCTTCCTCCTTTAGCTCCTTCCTAAGCATAACTTTTAGTGCTTCCCATAAATCTTTCTTTTCCTTTATTATTACAGGAACAAATTTTTCATTTGTTATTTCTTTCTTGAATTTATGATACATGGTTGTTGTATATGTTGACGGTAAAAGTTCTGCATACCCAAACATATTACTTATTTCACAAATTTTCTTAACAGCTTTAACAGCTCTCTCATTGTCTTCAGACCAATTATCGCCATCACTAGCATATATAGGATAAATATTCCATGCAGCAATTGGATATTTTTCTTCTATTAATGCTAATGCTTCATTAATTCCACTTGATATATAAGTTCCTCCTGATTCAGATCTATGAAAAAATTCATATTCATCTACTCTTTTAGCCACTGTTGTATGGTATATAAATTCAAAAGCAATGTTGTTATATTTTCTTTTTAAAAAAGTAGCCAATACGAAAAAGTAAGAACGTGCCAAATATTTCTTTGTAACATCCATAGAACCTGATGCATCCATTATGAAAATCATAACAGCATTACTAACCTTTTTAGGCTTTACTTTTACCCTGTAATATCTTAAATCATCATCAATAAATGGAAATCTTTCAAGCTCTTCTTCATTGCCTAATTCACTTAAAGCTCTCTTTTTACATTGCTTTCTAGCAATCTTGGTTGCTACTGTTTTTTTCTTAGCCAAACGTGGTCTTATTCCATGTGTTTGATAACCTTTTTTCTTACCACTAGTTTCATTTATTATTTCTGAATACTTCTTTTCATCTAAATTAGGTAAGTTCAAATCTTCAGCAATATAGTCAAGTAGCTCTTCCAAGGTTATTTCAGTTTCATATACATCATCTCCCTCAGAATTTCCCGCTCCTTTGTTTCCTTGACCTGGAGCATTTTCACCACTTCCTATCTTTTGTCCACGTTTTTCATTTCCAACTCCAGTAGCTACCCCTTTAGAATTTTTTCCATAAACAAACTGATATTCTTTTATCCCCTTTATAGGTATTTTAAATTTTTTATTCTTACTCTCTCCAACTATACTTTCTTCTGATAATATATCACCTAGATTTTCTTTTATTGATTTTTCTACAAGCTGCCTATGCCTTCTTCTATCTTCTATGGATCTGTCATGATCAATTGGATTGTTAGTATAATCCCTAAAAATAGCCATATACTACTTTAATCCCTCCATAAGTTATTAGCTGCATATTTTAATATTACATCGCAGCAGTGAAGGCAATATCCATTTCTTTTCATCTCTTCAACCATAGAATCATATTTTTCCGCTTGTTCTTTATCTCTAACTTTTGATTTTGTTATTATTCTTGATAAATCCTTAACTGAAGCTGTTAATTTCTTTTCTATAGCTTCTTTTAATGGCTCATAAGATGTATAATCAAGCTTTCCGCCATTTCTAACAATATAAAACATATAAGAAGTTACATCAGATCTAAATCCTTTGCTTGATGCTGCATATACACCTATTTGTTCTTCTATGCTTCTCATGAAATCTTCATCTGGATTTAATTCTTCTCCTGTAGAATCATCTTTAATTTTTGTTTTGTTTACATATGCTTCAGCATTATCTATATAGTTATTAAATAGACTTTCTGCCTGTTCTCTAAATGAATGTATAAATGCCTTAGTAATTTCTTTTTCAAGAACTTTATTATATTCTTTTCTAATACTATCTTGAATAAATGCAAGATATTTCTTCTTATCATCAGCACCAATGTCCATTTCTTTAACAGACTTGATCATGCTTTCCATTATACTAAGAGGATTTATGCAGTCATATTCAGATTCTGAGAGTGCATTATCAATAGCTTTTATTATAAATCTTGTACTTATTCCTTTCATTCCTTCATATTGCCCTGCTTCTTCTCTAAGTTCACCTATATCAATCTTCTTTGTAGTTCCTTTTTCAACTATTTCTTCACCATTATAAATCTTAAGCTTTGTCATAGTATCTACCTTGGATGAAGGTATAAGCCTTGAAAGTATTGCAAACATAGCAGCAATTTCAATTGTATGTGGTGCTATATGTGCTTTAAAAGTACTCTTCTTTAATATTTTTTCATATATTTTCACTTCTTCATCAAGCTCTAAACAGTAAGGAACTTCAACTTTTACTATTCTATCTAAAATAGCTTCATTAGTATGATCTGATTTAAACTTATTCCATTCAGCTTCATTTGAATGAGCTACGATAACACCATCAAAATAAATCATTGATCCTTTTCCAGGTGATGGAACAGATTTTTCTTGTGTTGCTGTAATTATTGTATGAAGATACTCAACATCATTTTTGAATACTTCAATAAATTCAACTAAACCTCTATTACCAACGTTAAATGCACCATTTAATGAGAATATTCTTGGGTCATCTTCTGAATATAAATCCATTTTTGATATATCTATAGATCCTGTTAATATTGAAGTATCTTAATTTACTGTTTAGGGACAAGCCTGAAGATACTATACACCTACAAAGTTTAATTTGAATTTATAATGCATAAAAAAGAGGTATCGCAGATTTTTTATGCGATACCCCTTATATATACAGTAATTTCATTCTATATTATCATTAATTCTTATCATTCTATATCCAACACCTATATGAGTTTGAATATATTTGGGAGCTGATGGCTTTTCTTCGATTTTCTTTCTAAGAGTTGCCATAAAAACTCTTAATGAAGGTGTATCATTAGGTAAAACATTGCCCCATATTTCTTTTAAAATAAAGTTATGAGTTAGAACTTTACCAACATTTTTTGCTAATAGACATAATAATTTATATTCTATAGGTGTTAGGTGAATTTCGTTATCTTTCATAAAAACGCACCTTGCTGCATAATCTATTTTTAGTTCTCCATTAATAAATAAACTGCTATTTTTATCTTTTATATCATTACTATAATTAATCCTTCTTAATGTAACTCTTAATCTGGCTAATAATTCATCTACACTAAATGGCTTTGTTAAATAGTCATCAGCGCCAGAATCAAGCGCCTCAATTTTATCTTTATCTTCACTTCTAGCACTAACTACTATAATTGGTACATTAGACCACGTTCTTATCTTTCTTATAATATCTATACCCTCAATATCTGGAAGTCCTAAGTCTAGAATTATTATATCAGGTTTTGATGTTACAGCTTCCATAATAGCTGATTCACCATTCTCTGCAATATGATATCTATAATTTTGAGTCTCTAATGTAGTTATAATTAAATTTCTAATAGCTTTATCATCTTCTACTACTAAAATATGTGGTTTATTCATCTAGTTTAACCTCCTCTTCCTGTAAAGTAAATCCAAAAGTACTTCCCTTAGGTATATTATCTTTTACGTAAATTTCTCCGCCATGAGCATTTATTATTGACTTACATAGTGACAATCCCAATCCAAGGCCTCTTCTGCCATCTCCATGCTTATCATTTATTGTAAAAAACATATCAAATATCTTGTCTTTAACCGAATCACTAATTCCATATCCATTATCAGAAATTTCAACTACAATCATTTTTTCTTTTCTAGCTGCAGAAATTCTTATATTTGAACCTTTTGGCGTATATTTTATAGCATTATTCACAATATTTATTATTACTTGAATTATTAGTCTGGAATCCATTTTAGCCATCATCAAATCATCTTCTACCAATACTTCTATATTGTATTCTGATTTCTTTCTATTAACATGAAGTAAAGCTTCCTGTATAACTTCATCAATTAACTCAGGTTCTATTTTTATATTCATTGAACCATTTTCAATACGTGTTATAGATAATAGATTTTCAACCAAGTTTATTAGCCACATTGAATCATCATAAATATCTGAATACAGCTCCTGCTTTTTTTCATCATTCAATATATTAGAGTTTTTCATCAAAATTCCTGCATTTCCTGATATACTAGTAAGTGGAGTACGTAAATCATGTGAAATAGCTCTTAACAAATTTGCCCTTAGTTTTTCCTGATCTGCTTTCATCTTTATCTTATTTTTACTTATATTAATCTCCTCTTTTTCTAAGGATATTGCACTTTCACCTAAAACTGCAATTAATAAATTCTTTTCAAATGGATCTAAAATTTCATTTTTATCTATAGGAATTGCAATTACTGCAAATGATTTTTCATAATTTCTTATTGCTAAATAAAGACACTTAGCCCCTGGTAATGTATCAGTTGTTGCTCCTGCATGTTTTTTATTTTTAAACACCCATTCTGCAACTGCATGCTCTTCTTCTGTTATATATTGTTTAATATCCGTATCATTATCTTTTTTAAATATAATTGGTTCTAAATTTCCTTTATCATTTTGTATATATAATATTATGGGTTTATCCAATAATTTCTTTGTTTGATATGCTGTTTCATTAAATATCTCTTCTTTACTCTTTGCAAGTTGCAATTTCTGACTGGTTTCTAACAACACTTCGGTTCTATAAGCTTTTTTTGCTGAATTTTGAGCTTCTATCTTTACTCTTGTTGCTAATTTGCTAGATAAAACAGAAGATACAAGCATAACTAAAAATGTAACTGGATAGCTAGCATCATATGCCTTTAATGTAAGCCTAGGTTCAGTAAACATAAAATCGTATGTTAAAACTCCCAGTATTGATATTAATATTCCATAAGTCTTACCACTTGTGATAATAGAAGTAATTAAAACTCCCAAAAGATACATAATAATAATATTCGATTCCCCATATCCTAAATTATAAAATATTAATCCAGTTATTGTAGTAATTAATAATACTCCTAATGTTTTTGCAATATCTATTACTGTAAATTTAGGTATTTCTATTCTTTTAATATTTATTTTATTATACTTTTTTGAATTATCTGGAATAATGTAGATATCTATATTAGGTGCAAGCTCAGTCAGCTTATCTACTAGAGTTTTCTTATTTATAAGTAATCCTTTCCTCGTATTTGATCTACCAAGTACAATTTTAGATACTCCACTTATTTTTGCATATTCTGATATTTGGCTCGCAATATCTTCTCCATATACAGTCGCAATTCTTGCTCCAAGCTGTTCAGCTAATTTTAGATTCTTCTCCAGGCTGATTCTATTATCTTTTTCGAATTCTTTAGTATTTGGAGTTTCAACAAATAATGCTGTAAATAGTCCATCAAATGCCGATGCCATTCTAGCTGCAGTTCTAATCACTTTAGCATTGCTTGGTGCACTTGAAAGACATATTAAAATATGTTCTTCAGTATAATAGCCACTCTTGTTATTTTCTCTTTCCTTATCTATTTTCTTATTTACAGCATCAGCCGTACGTCTTAATGCAATTTCCCTCAATGCAACTAATTTTTCCTTTGTAAAAAAGTTTACTAGCGCTCTTTTTACTTGATTTTCTTTATATATTTTTCCTTGATTTAATCGTGCAATTAAATCTTCTGGTTCAATATCTACTAATTCAACTTGGTCAGCATCATCAAAAACACTATCTGGAACCCTTTCACGTACAATTACACCTGTTATTGATGCTACAATATCATTTAAACTTTCAATATGCTGAACATTTACTGTTGTATAAACATCTATTCCATTTTCCAGCAATTCTTTTATATCTTGATATCTCTTTATATGCCTGCATTGTTCTGCATTACTGTGAGCTAACTCATCTACTAAAATTAGTTGTGGCTTTCTTTTGATTGCTCCATCAAGATCAAATTCATTTAATGTAATTCCTTTATACTGTATTTTTAAATTAGGAAGCATCTCAAGACCTTCTAAAAGTGCAAGTGTTTCAACTCTTGTATGCGGTTCTATATATCCTGCTACTATATCAATTCCACTCTTCTTTGCTTCATGTGCAGCTTCAAGCATAGCAAATGTTTTTCCAACTCCTGCTGCATATCCAAAAAATATTTTTAGTCTTCCTTTCCTCTTCACATTTTCTTCTTTTTCATCTAAGATTTGTTTTAAGACTGCATCTGGATTAGGTCGCTCCTCTATCATATATTCCACCTCCAAAATCAATTTTAATTTTATAAAATCTTCTTGTAAATAAATTATACTATAGCCAAAATAATTATTTTATAAATATTTTAGCTATAGTATAAAGATTGTGTTAATATTATTATTTTCTTTATATTATTTCAAAATTCCATCAAGTGCAAGATTTACCTCTAATACATTAACTGTTTTTTCTCCAAGCACTCCTAGCAATTTATTATCTGTATATTTATCAATTATTGATTGTACTTCTTCTTTTGACATATTATTATTTTTTGCAATCCGATCCACTTGATACTCAGCTGCTGCTACTGAAATATGTGGATCTAATCCACTTCCTGAACATGTTACTAAATCAACTGGAATAGGAGTGTCCCCTTTTTCTGGATGTGCTTCTTTAATTTTTTTAATGCGTTCATTAATTACTGACTGTAACTGATCACTTGTTGGAGTTAAATTTGATGCCCACGCATATGCGACCTTATTCCCTTTATCATCTGTAAAAGTGTCTGTATCAATATTCATTATTCTTCCCCATAAATGTTTTTCATCAGTATATTGCTGTGCTAATAATGCACTTCCATATTTCTTACCATCAATCTCTATAATACTTCCATTAGCCTGTTTGGGAAATAATATTTGAGAGATACCTGTTATGACCAATGTATATACTGCTCCACATAAAACTGTAAATATTAAAAATATTATTAAAGCTTTTGGAAATACTGCTTTAAAATCTTTCATTAAAATCATCCTTTCTTAAATAATACCTATTGAAGTAATAATCACATCAATTATTTTTATAGCTATAAATGGTACCACTATACCACCTAAACCATATACAAGAAGATTTCTTGATAATAATTTTCCTGCTGAAACTTCACGATATTTTACACCTCTAAGGGCTAATGGAATTAATGCTATTATTATTAATGCATTATATATTATTGCTGAAAAAATTGCACTTTCTGCACTATGCAAATTCATGATATTTAATGCTGATAGTCCTGGATACAGCCCAATGAATAAAGCTGGTATTATTGCAAAATATTTAGCAAGGTCATTAGCAATACTGAATGTTGTTAAACTACCACGAGTCATTAATAATTGTTTTCCTATTCTAACTATATCTATTAATTTTGTTGGTGATGAATCTAAATCAACCATGTTTCCTGCCTCTTTTGCAGCTTGTGTACCAGTATTCATTGCTACTGCAACATCAGCTTGTGCAAGTGCTGGTGCATCATTGGTTCCATCACCTGTCATAGCAACTAAATGTCCTTTAGCTTGAAAATCACGAATCATAGTTAATTTTCCTTCTGGAGTAGCTTCTGCTAAGAAATCATCAACACCAGCTTCTGCCGCAATTGCTGCTGCTGTTAATGGGTTATCTCCAGTTATCATAATAGTTTTAATACCCATTTTTCTTAAATCAGCAAATTTCTCTTGCACACCTTGTTTAATAATATCTTTTAAATAAACTACTCCAAGTATTTTATCATTTTTAGCAACAACTAAAGGAGTTCCACCCTTATTTGCTATTTGAGTAACAGCATCATCACACTCTTTACTGTATTTTCCACCTTTTGATATTACATACGCTCTTACTGAATCTGCCGCACCTTTACGAATTTCATTTCCATTAAAATTAACACCACTCATACGAGTCTTTGCTGTGAATGGTACAAATTCCATATTAAGCTCACTTATATTTCTTTCTCTAATTCCAAACCTTTCCTTAGCAAGAACTACTATGCTACGTCCTTCTGGTGTTTCATCTACTAATGATGAAAGCTGAGCTGCATCTGCTAACTCTTTTTCTGATGCACCATCTACTGGTATAAATTCACAAGCTTGACGATTACCAAGAGTAATAGTTCCTGTTTTATCTAACATTAATATATCTACATCTCCCGCTGCTTCAATCGCACGTCCACTCATTGCCAAAACATTAGCTTGATTTAAACGACTCATACCAGCAATACCAATAGCTGAAAGTAATGCACCTATTGTTGTTGGTGCTAAACATACAAGTAACGCAACTAAAGAAGTTACTGAGATTGGATTTACTTTTCCTGCTTGATTAGCTGAAAAAATTGAATATGAATATAATGAAACTGTAACTAATAAGAATATAATTGTTAATGCAACCAATAAAATTTGTAATGCTATTTCATTAGGAGTCTTTTTACGAGAAGCTCCTTCAACCATTGCAATCATTTTGTCAAGAAAGCTTTCTCCAGCTTCACTTGTAATCTCAATAACCAACCAATCTGAAGTAACTGTAGTACCACCAGTAACAGCACTTCTATCTCCGCCGCTTTCTCTTATAACAGGTGCTGATTCTCCTGTTATTGCACTTTCATCAACTGATGCTGCACCATCAATTACTTCACCATCTGCTGGTATTTGTTCGCCAGCTTTTACAATCACTATATCACCTTTTTTAAGTAATGCTGATGAAACTTTTATTATTTCATCTTTTTTATCTACTGAAGGTATTTTATGAGCTTCTACATCCTTTTTACTAGCTCTTAGCGCATCTGCTTGTGCTTTACCACGCCCTTGTGCTATTGCTTCTGCAAAGTTTGCAAATAATACTGTAAGCCATAGAATTATTGTAATTCCCAGTATAAAACCTGGCTTTGCATCTCTAATACCAACTAGTGAAACTACATATAAAATAGTTGTTAATATAGATGAAATGTATACAAGAAACATAACTGGATTTTCCATTTGAGTTTTAGGTGATAATTTTATAAAAGAATCCTTAATGGCTCTTATTATCATTTTTTTATCAGCAAAACTACTCTTATTTTCATTCATATTCGTCACCTCATTTAACCTAACATTTGAAAGAATTCAGCAATAGGTCCAAGTGCTAATGCTGGAAAGAAGCTTAATGCTCCAATAAGTAATACTACAAATATTAAAAGACATACAAACATAGCATTATGTGTTGGTAATGTTCCTTCACTTTCTGCAACCTTTTTCTTTTTAACTAAGCTTCCTGCTATTGCAAGAGTACATACCATAGGAACAAAACGTGCAAATAACATAACAAAACCTAAACTTACATTTAAAAATGGTGTATTTGCATTTAATCCAGCAAATGCAGAACCATTGTTACCACCTGCTGAAGAGTACGCATAAAGTATTTCTGAAAATCCATGAGCTCCACTATTTTTTAAACTATCAACCATTGAAGGTAATAATGTAGCTATTCCACTACCTATTAATATTGCTATAGGTGTTGCCAAACATACTAATACGGCCATTTTCATTTCAAATGGTTCTATTTTCTTTCCTAAATATTCAGGCGTTCTGCCAACCATAAGCCCTGCCATAAATACTGTTAATATTGCAAAACTTAACATTCCATAAAGTCCGCAGCCGACTCCTCCAAATATAACTTCACCTAACTGCATTTGAATCATTGTAATCATACCACCAATTGGTGTATAACTATCATGCATTGCATTTACTGAACCATTAGATGCAGCTGTAGTAAATGCTGACCATGTAGTGGATGTTGCTATACCGAATCTTGATTCTTTCCCTTCCATATTTCCACCTGCCTGGTCAACTGCTGATAGGTCAACTTGTCCATTCATTGCTAATTGTGGGGTTGCATTTTGTTCATTTACTCCTATTATTCCAAGTGTTGCAACTAGCATAATACCCATTGCTAAAAATAATGCTATTCCTTGTTTCTTATCTTTTACATTTCTACCAAATGTAAAGCATAATGCTGCTGGTATTAATAATATTGATATCATTTCAAATAAATTAGATAATGCATTTGGATTTTCAAGGGGGTGGGCTGAGTTAGCTCCAAAGAATCCTCCACCATTTGTTCCTAATTGTTTTATAGCCACTTGGCTTGCTGCTGGTCCAAGTGGAACCACTTCTTCTGTAACTACAGTTCCATCGTCAAGTGTTATAGGTTCCAGTAAAGAAACTGTTTCATATGGCTTAAAGTTTTGAACAACTCCTTGTGATACTAGAACTACTGATACTACTATTGAAAGTGGAATTAATATATAAAGAAGTGTTCTAGTAATATCAGCCCAAAAATTTCCTATTCCATTTTCTTTAGCTCTTATAAATCCTCTAATTAATGCAAATAATACCGATATACCAACTGCAGCTGAAACAAAATTTTGTACTGTTAATCCCATCATCTGTGTGAAATAACTTAATGAACTTTCACCTGAATATGATTGCCAGTTAGTATTTGTTACAAAACTTACTGCATTGTTAAATGCTAAATCCCAAGTTGTTCCTGGCAACTTTTCTGGATTTAATGGTAAAAACCCTTGACACATGTGTAGTAAAAATAATACTACAAAGCTAATAATAGAAAACGCTAAAGCTGAAATTGAATATTTTTTCCATCCCATGTCTTCTTCTTTATCTATACGTAAAGCTTTATATATAGCATTTTCGCATGGAACTAATAGTTTAGATAAAAATACTTTTTCTCCATTCATTACTTTACCTATATAATTTCCAAGCGGTATTGCTAGTACTATTAGAATTAAAAGATACAGTCCATACTGTAATAATACATTTGTCATTACTTATCACCTCTTAATAAAATATTTGTTAAATAAATGAAATATATAAATGCAACTAATCCTATAATACTTACTAATATATTCATTTAAATTCCCCCTTCCTTTTGATAGCATTAGTTTAGCACCAAAGAAATTAGTATGGTGTTAGGGTTTTTATTTTTGAATTAAGATTGTGTTAAGATAGTATTTGAATATTTATATAAAAAATAAAAGATAACTATCCAGTATAAAAATGGCCTTATATAGTAGATAGACTCTTTTTATGAGTATCTGCTATAATAAGGCCATTTTAGTATTCTATAGCTCTCTTTTATTAAAAATATATTTATAATTTAAATTTATTTACTAATTTAGATAATTTTAAAGACTTGTTTTTATTATCAGCTGAATTAGATATTATGGATTCCTTCTTTGTATTAATATTGTTCATATTTTCTGCAATTGTTACAGACGATTCAGATACTACTGAAATTGCTTCTGTAAGTTCTTTAATGCTCATTGTTATAGTATTTATTGAATCTGAAATTTCATCTGATATACTCGAGAACTCTGATGCCATACCTTTAACATTAGTTCCAGCCTGTTGATATGATAATGCTACTTCAATTAATTTCTTATAATCATTCAGTATATCTTTTTCAACTACAGATAATAATTCTGATGAAGTATTAGATAAATCTTTAACCGCATTTAATGCCTTATCAACATTAGATTGTATATTACTAACTGTTGATGCTGACTGTTCTGCTAATTTTCTTACTTCTTCTGCAACTACAGCAAACCCATTACCATGTTCACCAGCTCTTGCAGCTTCTATTGAAGCATTGAGAGAAAGTAAATTAGTTTGCTCTGAAATATCTAATATACTATTTGACATTTGTGAAATAGTTTCAACAACAGATATTTTTTCTAATGCTTCCTTCAATTTCACACTACATTTTTTATAAATTTCTTCAATATTTTCTTTTGATTCGATAGTTGCAATATGAACAGCACTTGCATCTTTCTCAATCTTATCTGCCAATTCTAAACTTTCACGTGCTTTATTCACAGACGCTTGCGTATTATTATTTATAGATTGTGAAATCGAATTAACTTCCTGCAAAGATGCATTACATTCTTCCATGCTAGCTGAAATTTCCTCCGTTGTTGCTGCCGCCTGTTCTAATTCAAATGACATTTCTGATAACATAGAATCTATTTGTTCACTGCTTGCACTTATTTCACTACTATTTAATTTTACTTCCTTCATTGTTGAATCAAGAGTATCTACACCTGAGTTTAATGCTTCTATAACTTGTCCGAACTCATCCTGCCTTTTTGCTTTTCCTCTATATCCTAAATTATATGCAGATAATTCAGATGAATATTTCTTTATATAATTTATTTCTACTGATAAATATTTTCTAATTAATAATGATATTACTCCCCCTATTATTATAGCTACTATAGTTAAAATAACTTGTTTAACTGCAATCTGATTAATTCCACTTAACACATCCTCTGAAGCAACAACTGTACAAATAGACCAAGGTGTATTTTTCACTTCAGTATATGACATAAAAATATCTGTACTTTTACTCTTAATTTCATCTATAGATGTTTCTTTTGATTTTATTTTATTAAGAACTTCTTCTAATTTTTCATTAACTTGTTCATCGGAATCGTTATTAAAAGCATCTATAAAATTAGTTTCATTAAATACTAAATCCATATTTTTATGTGCCACAAAATTTCCTGAATCATTTAATAAAAATGCATAACCAGTATTTCCGATCTTAACAGATTGAACAATATTATTTACATCATCTAATTTAATTGTACCACATAAATAGCCTACTATTGTTCCATTTTCACTATTTATTGGTGTTACAATAGTCGTTATTGATTCTTTTTCTTCCTGTCTTATGTATGGTTCAGTAATAAAAGAGCCTTTTTCTTGCATTGTTTTAAAAAATTCATCATTCGATTGATCTTTAATTTCTTCTTCTGAATCCAATGCGTAATACCCATATCCATTAGTATCCATAATAAACATTCCATCATAATTCCATTTTTCTATTTCTTCTAAAAGAACTGGCTTTTGTATCTTCCAATCCATTGATTGTATTTCTGGTAATGATGAAATATAGTTAAGTTGTTCTTGCCTATAATAAAACTCTCTTTCAATTGATGTAGCACTGTCTTTTGTTCTTTCTGCTAAAGTATTATATGTAGTTTCTAAAATATTACTCTTTGTTTTATAATACGATAAGAACGATAAGGAACAACATATTCCTATAACCAATACTATTATTTGAAACATTATTTTGTTTCCAATACTATAAAACGTATTTTTCTTCATGTTTTTACCTCCTAAGAATAAAGCTTCGCAATCGTTTGTAAAAGTGCGCATATTAAATTTTTAATACATTGTTATTTATAATATATATGCTTTTATCGTTTTCATGTATCTTATAAAATAATTATTTATATTAATATATTATTTTTATTTAATCATATTATCGACATTTTTTGCTTAAACATTATATATTTTTTCAAAATATTATTCATTTCAACATTTACTTTATTTTAAAACACCATAGAAAATTGTTTTCTATGGTGTTTTAGATTTAAAAACTCTACTATATTAAAGCTGTATTAATTCTCATATTAAAATATTATTTCATTTATCATTTAAATACTTGAAATATATCTCAATAGTTCCATCGATATAAACTACAATATTATCTATTATTGATTTTATCATTGCATTATTCCAGTCTTCTGTTTTAGTTTCAAGCAAATCATTTATTCCACCTATCAATAATTTTTCTTCTTGCTTTATTTTTCTTCCGCTATTTGCGAAAGAATTTAATTCTTCTTTTCTATTGACTAAATGCTTGAGTATCTTTTCTATCTTCTCATTTTGTAATTTATAATTCATTTCACCAACATTTCCTTTAGTATATTCGCATAATAATCTAGTCGAAATATTTATCTGATCTTTTATTTTATTTTCTATACACTTCAATTCTTTTTCATATTTTATATTACATGTATTTTTTTGTTTTATCTTATTTTTTAATTCCTTATAATTATTTTTCACTATACTATCCAGCTTTTCTTTTATATAATTTATTAATATATCTTCCCAAATAAAATTAGATCTATGTCCACATACCTTTATTCCTCTTAACTCATAATTTATACAATTATAAAAAGGTTTATAATTATTTAACTTTTTCTTTCTTTTAATAGATAATCTAGAGTTACATTCTCCACATATAAGTAAATTACTGAATAATGAAGAATTGCTTTGTTTTATACTTGTCTCATTATAAAATTCCTTAATTCTTTTTGACCTTTTCTTAATATTATATTGAACACTTTCAAAACATTCTTTAGAAATTATTGCTTCATGATTATTAATATGCTTAATCCATTCTTCTTTAGGAATTTTCTTTTTAGTATCCATTGTAACATCAATAGTTTTTGTTTTGCCCTGTGTAAGCACACCTAAATAAAAATCATTTTTCAGCATATTACCAACTGTAGTTCCGGCCCATTTTCCATTTCTCTTAGTAGGTATATTATTTTCTGTTAATAATTTTGCTATCTTATTGTATCCATTTCCTTTTATATATAATGAAAATATTTTTCTAACTATATCAGCTTCAATATCATTTACTACAAAATTCTTTATTTCTTTATTATAATCATAACCATAAGGAGCCAGAGTTACATGAACCTTTCCCTCTGAATTGTAATTTTCCCATACTATCTTAATTCTTTCACTTGTTTTTTGAGCTTCCTGCTCTGCAAGCCATGCAAATAATCCAAATTTATTAGAATCCTGCTCACTATCCAAATTATCTTCTAGGAATATAATTCGTATTCCATTATTTCTTAGCATTGCAATGGCATCTAATGTTTCTCTTTGATTTCTCCCAAATCTAGAATAAGATTTAGATATTAGTATATCAAATTTTTTCTTTTTTCCATCCTCCAGCATATTAAGCCATTGCTTTCTTTTATATCCTTTTGCACCGCTTATCCCTTCATCTGTATAGATCTTATATAAAATACATCCGCTATTTCTTTTTAACCAATTTTTAAATACTTCTTCTTGATTATCTATTGATGAATGCTGATCTAATGTTGATACTCTTGATAAGAATGCTACTTTCCGCATAAGATTTTTCCCCTTTTAAAGTTATATAATTGTTGATTTAAAATTATAATAATCTTTATATTATAATTTTATCTTTTTTTAAATACATATCTTCTAGGCATTCATTCAAACTACATTCACCATAGTCAGCTATAAATTTATATATTTTTTTTCCACTTCTCTTAATGTCTATTTCTATATTTTTACTCTTATATATATTAATGGTTTGTCCATCATCTATTTCTTCACAAACCCTATAATATTCTTCTTCTGATATATACATAAATATATCCCTCATATTCTCACACCCCAAAATAATATTATATTGATAACAGTTCAAATTACATCCTAAATAATAAATTATGAAGTATCTTGATTGTTAGGATCCACTGGAGGCACAACACCAATACCTTTCCTTGAGCGAATAGAAAAACCTACTCTTTCTACTGGAAAATCTTCATATTTACCATCTAATTCATGTAGCAATTTATATTTACATACTGGACATAAATCACCTTCTATTTTTATACCTAGCATATCCTCAAATTTGCTTCTTAAATGTTTAGGAATAAGATGAAGAGGTTCTTCATGCATTGGGCATCCCTTGAGTGCATATATTTCTTCACACTCCTCTAATGCCTTTTTTAAACTTTCTACTATAGAAGATTTACCTGCACCTACAGGACCAACTAAATATAATACCTGTCTTGCTTCTTCACCTTTCATTGCCGCAGATTTTAAATAACTTGCAATCTTCATTATTACTTTATCAATACCATAAAAATCATTCTTAAAGAAACCATATTTTCTTATTACTTGATTACCATAGATTTTTCTTATTCTTGGATTTTCATCAGGTTTTAAATCTTCAACTCCTTTGCTTAAAATCATTTCATATAGTCTTTGATGTCCTAATTTAGGTATATCCGGATTATTTTTTAATATCTGTAGATAATCCAAAAAATTTCCTTCAAATTTTTCTGTGCTTCTTTTTTCACGGTCTATTTCTATAAATTCTTTGAAATCCATAAATCCTACCCCCTTCTTATTAAAATATATTCAACCAAAAGGTGACAGTATTCCTAAAAATCAAATCTTTTATATCTATAATTAATATAATAACTTTTATACTTATATATCATTTATCTTATTTCTCATAATTAAATTTTAATATAAAAATACCTATGATTTTTAACTAAATTAAGTAGTTATAAAATCATAGGTACTTTTATAAAATATTACTTCTAAATTTATATAAATCTTCTATTGAATCTTTTCAGGTTCCTTATACTCAACACCTTTTGTGTCAACTGTAATTGATTCAATAACAACATCTTGTTCTGGTTTATCATTAGAATCTGTCTTTACATTTTCTATCTTTTCAACAACTTCAATTCCTGAGATGACTTTTCCAAATGCAGCATAATCTCCATCTAAATGTGATGCATCTGCTGACATAATAAAGAATTGACTTCCAGCACTATCCGGATTCTTAGATCTTGCCATAGATATTACACCTTTTGTATGCTTTAAGCTATTTGCAAACCCATTTGATGTAAATTCTCCAACAATTGAGTATCCTGGACCTCCAGTTCCTACTCCATCTGGATCTCCACCTTGTATCATGAATCCTTTAATAACTCTATGAAATGTTAATCCATCATAAAATCCACTATTAGCTAATGAAATAAAATTATTTACTGTATTCGGAGCAACCTCTGGGTATAATTCTAATTCAATTGTCCCATAATCTTTTATTTTCATTGTTACTATTGGTAAATTTTCATTTGTTTCTTTTGTTTCTTGTTCTGATTTTTTCTGAGTTTTTTCTGTATTTTCTTTTCCTTGTTCAGTAGTACTGCTATTTCCACAGCCAATCAAAGCAAATAACCCTATAATAAATATAGAACAAATTAATAATATATTTTTCTTTCTCTTCATCTTTCTCATCTCTTTCTACCTTTTATTTTACTTATATTATACATTAGTAGTATATCATAATATTTATTATTTATATTGTAGTTTTACAGTATGGTTATTAGTTACCATCTTTTTAGTTCCCAACTATATTTTTGAGCCATTTCTTTTGTCTATATCTTCTTATTCCTAAAATAAATTTGTATACTTCTTCAAACATTACCATAGCATAAACTATGTATATAGGTAACCCTAAGAATATACCACCTAAGAATGCCAATGGTATTCCAATAATCCAAACTCCTGTAACATCTAAAAATAGTGCCGCTTTTGTATCTCCACCACTTCTTAATACTCCCACTATATTAACTAAATTAAACATCTTAAATGGTAAATATATTATAAATACTATTAAACATTTACTTATATCTAATGCAACAAATTCGCTTACAGAGAATAGCCTTATAAGAGGCATTTTTATTAGAAAACATACAACTCCCATAACTAAACTTAAAACTAATTGAATTACTATCAAATACTTAGCATGAATATCTGCTTTCTCTAATTTATTAGCACCAAGTTCATTTCCTAATATAACAGCTGTAGCCGATCCAATTCCTTGGAACATTACAGTAATAATCTGTTCAACATTTTGAGTAATGGTGATAGCAGCCACAGCACCATCTCCCATTCTTCCATACACTAATGAATACATTGTAACTCCTAGTCCCCACATAAATTCATTAATAATAACTGGAGTAACTGTAATAAAGAACTTCTTAGTAAATTCTTTATTAAAATCTATAAGCTCTTTTATCTTTGCTGCTGCCGGACCATTTTTTATGTATATAATAGTTAAAATACTCAAACATTCTATTATTCGAGCTATTAGTGTTCCTAATGCTGCACCTTGAACCCCTAAAGCAGGAGCGCCAAAATGTCCAAAAATTAATGTATAATTTAAAACTATGTTTATAAAAATAGATACTAAACTTATTACAACAGGTAATCTAACTTCATTAACAGAGCGCAATACTGCAGTATAAACATTAGTTATAGCTGTTAATGGATAACTTATTGCAACAATCGCTAAATATGATGCTCCTATGGCAATTGTATTTGTACTTGGAGTAAAAATATTCATTACTAATTTAGGACATAATATTCCTGGTATTACAAAAAAAATAGAACCTATTAATCCTATTACTAATGAGATTCCTAACACCCTTCTTATACTTTTTATATCTTTTTTACCGAAATACTGTGATGTAAGTATTGAAGATCCACTACATATTCCGAATAATAGTAAACTAAAGACAAAGAATACTTTATTAGCTAGTCCAACTGCTGCAATGGTAGTTTCTCCTAAACTTCCAATCATCAATATATCTATAAAATTTAAAGTTGTATTTAACAATAGTTGAAAAGTTATTGGTATAGCTATTGCTATTGCTTTTTTGATGAATTTTTTATCATCTAGCATGTTTCTATAAAGTTGTTTCATATTCATCTCTTCCCCTCCTAAATTCATATTATCATAGAATTATTTATTTAAGAAGATATATTTTACATAATATATAAAATTTCAAAGACCATATATTATTACTTTATAATATATAGTAATCAATTCAAATCTATAATTTGAATAATATTCTATTTTTTGGTATACTTATTTATGGTTAATACTTTATTTTGGAGGGGATTTAATGAAAAAGAAATGGGAAGTTGAAGTTGATGGAATAACGCATGAAATCGAATATAAGGCTGGCTTTGGAAGAAAGCTTATAATTGATGGAGAACTTCATAAATTAAAATCATCAAACTGGTTTATTAATGTAATTGATTATGAAATCACATTTAATAATACAGTTTGCCAATTAGTTGTTTTAGGTGCCAAGGCTGATTTAGCAGTTAATGGTACATTTTTAGGATCTAATAAGTCTTATGAGCCAATTTCAAATGTACCTTCATGGATATGGGTACTTGTCGGTATAAGCACTTTAGGTGGAATGTTCTTTGCAGGACTTCTCGCATTACTAATTGGATTAGCAATGAGTATGTTGTATGTTCAATTTGCACTTCAAAAGAAAAATGGCGTTGTTATTGGTAGTTTTATTGGTTGTTGTTTACTTCAAGTAATACTGGCATTTGGAATAGCTTCACTTCTATATTAATAATTTAATGGGCTTTATATTATGAATAATGATAATAGTAAAACAAAATTATCCAATACGCAAAAACCAGTTATAGTAAATAAACTATCAAAAAAAAATGATTCTATATCTATCTCATCATTAGTTTTCGGAATAATGTCTTGTATACTTTTCTTTTCTATTATGTACTCAATTATTGTTGGAATAATTGGTTTAATTCTAGGAATTATCAGTATTGCTCAGAAAAGAGATGGATTTAAATTAGCTATTGCAGGAATAATTTCCTCTGTAATAGGTTTACTCATAGGTACTCTTTTCTTTATTGTATATATTTTATTTACCATATGATATTTCAATAAAAGCTTAATAATATGAATAAAAAAGTGGCTTCGCCACGCTTTATACGTAAAATATAAACCTTAACGCTATAAAATAAGCAATTGCTAAAACACTTTTTTAAATAAGAAGGCACTTTTTTTACCCATGCAAAAGGTCCCAAAACTTGCTTTTGGGTTCTTTTGCGGGACTATAATTTATTTTTTAACGTATTGTACTATCTAAATTACAGAAACGCTCTATTCTTAAGGCTTTTGCTATTATAAAAATTTTATACTTTCCTATACGTTAAAAAAGAGAAACTACATAAGACTATTCTTTGTAGTTTCTCTTTTCACATTATAATTATTTTGCTACTGATTGAAAATAATTATATAGTGCACCTAATTTATTTGCGTCATTACCATATTTACATTTCTTTATAGATGGTACTATGGTACCTTCTAGCGAAGTATTTTTCATTAAATATTCCATATGTTTATTTATTTGATTTACATAATCTTCTCTTTCACTTATTGCCCCACCAAGTATTATAACTTCTGGATCATAAGTGTATTGAATATTATATATTCCTACCGCCATAGTATAGTAGTATTTGTCCACTTCTTTAAGTGCTATTTCATCACCTTTTTCACATAGCTCAAATACATCTAAACCAGTTAAGCTGCCTTCTTCCATTCCTTTTAATTTTGCTACATTATTTGCTAATTGAATAGTTGATCCTGCTTTGCTCCAGCTAAGACATTTAACTCCTTCTTCATCAAAAGTACAGCTTACAGAGCAATAACCAAATTCTCCTCCATGTTTGTGAACACCTACATGTAATTTTCTATCTTTTACTATGGCTCCTCCAATTCCTGTTCCACATACAATAAAAGCCATATCATTATTTTCTTTACCTGCTCCAAGCCAGCATTCGCCCAATGCTGCACAATTTGCATCATTTTCAATTGCAACATTCAATCCTGTTGATTCTTTTAATATTTCTTTAAAATTTGGACCATGTATATATGGAATAGCACTTAATCCTCCAATAATTCCTGTAACAGAATCAACGGCTCCTGGAGCACTTATTGCAATACCTTCAACATTAAATTTTTCTTTCATTTCATTAGTTATATTTTCTAAACTTTGAAAGAAACCCTCTTTATTATCTGGAGTTTTTATGCTACCATTTTCTTTAAAATCACCATTTTCTGTGATAACAGACCATTTTATAGAACTTCCTCCAATATCAAAAACCATATAATTTTTCATCGTTTAAATCCGCCTCTCTTTACTGCATATAATAAAAATATACTTTTCTATCTTATAATATTATATTTCATAATCATATTTATGAAAACATTTTCCCTAAAAAATTATACAAATTTATTAACCTTTGTAAAATTCATAATAACAAATTAGGACTTCTCACTAAAAATATTATAAATTTTTAATCAAAGTCCTAATTTTATTATAAAAATTTCTTAGAAGCCGTTGTTTTTAGCAACTTCTTTAATCCATCTTCCCGATTTCTTTATTGTCTTTATTTGAGTAGCTAGATCTACTGCAATAAATCCATATCTATTTTTATAGGCATTAGCCCATGACCAACAATCAATTGGAGTCCATGTATGATATCCAAAACAGTTTGATCCTTCTTCTATTCCTTTATGAAGATATTCTAGATGTTCTTTATAGAAGTCTATTCTATAGTCATCTTCAATAACTCCATCAGCATTTATATATTTTTCTTCGCCTTCAACGCCCATACCATTTTCTGAGATGTACCATGGAATGTTGTTATAGTTATCTCTAATGTTGATTGCTATATCATACATACATTGTGGATATATTTCCCATCCCCTGTATGGATTCATTCTTCTTCCTGGCATTTCATAATTATCAAAATATTTATCTGGCATCCATCCATTCGATTCATCAAATGGTGTTTCTTTAGCTTTAACTCTTCTTGGTTGATAATAGTTTACTCCTAAGAAGTCAATTGTGTTATTTTTGATTATTTCTAATTCTTCTGGAGTTGATTCCCATATAACATTATCTTTTTCAAGAACTTTTACTAATCTTTCCGTAAAGTGTCCTTTTATAGCTGGATCTAAGAATGAATTGTTAAAGAAATCTTCTGTAAATTCTGATGCCTTAACATCTGCTTCATCTTGAGATCTTGGATATGCAGGAGTTAAGTTAAGAATAATACCTATTTTTCCATCCTTAGCAACTTCACATTTTCTAAATTCTTCGATAGCTTTTGCAGAAGCTAGATTTATATTATATAAAACTTGAACTGCTTTCTTTCCATCAACTATCTTTGGATAATGGAATTGATATAAATATTCACCTTCAACAACAACCATTGGTTCATTAAATGTAGTCCAATACTTAACCCTATCTCCAAATAACTCAAAACATTTCTTAGCAAATACAACAAATAAATCTACCACTTTTTTAGATTCCCATCCGCCATATTTATCATATAATTCAACTGGTAAATCAAAGTGATGTAAGTTCATAATTGGAATTATATCATTTGCATTAAACTCATCAATTACTGCATTATAAAATCTTACTGCATCTTCATCTACTTCTCCAGTTTCAAAATCCTTTATTAATCTAGTCCATTGAATAGATGTTCTTAAACTATTTAACCCAATTTCCTTAATTAACTTTATATCTTCCTTATAGCTATTATAGAAATTTGATGCTACGTTTGGCCCTATGCCATTAAAGAATTCTTGTGGAGCTATATCAAACCAGTGATCAAATACACTTGCATGTTTCTTATTAAATCTTCCTTCAGATTGTGGTCCTGATGTTGCTGATCCCCACCAAAAGTTTTCTGGGAACTTAAATTTTATACTCATTTTATTCCTCCAAATCTTAACGTTATTTAAATCTATATAATTTATTTAGATTACTTATTTAATTATTAATTAAATATATTCTTTATACTAAAGCATAGCAGCTCCTATAAGTCCTGCGTTATCACCTATTTTTGCAACTCTTATATCTACCATATTAGGATCTGCTACTTTACCTTTGACAGCTTCAATAACTAAAGGTATCAGTTCTTTGTTATTAATTGGAACTGCACCACCTAAAACAATAACTTCGGGATCTACTACAGTAATTATATTAGCTATACCAGTTGAAATATTATCTATCCAATTTTCTATTATTTTCACTATCTTTTCATCTTTTTTATTATATAAATCAAAGACTTCCTTAGTTGAAAGTTCTTTTGAACATTCTGTGCTAGCTATTCTTGCTATATTCACACCACTACATTGTCCTTCTAAAGAACTTTTATTTAATCCTGGCTGAATATAGCTATCTTCATTAATAATCATGTTATAAATTTCAGCAGCCTGACTATGTGCTCCATTAACTAATTTTTTATCTAAAATTAATCCTCCACCTACGCCAGTAGAAATTGTAATATAAAATACTGACTCAGCTTCTTTTGCCGCACCTACAATTGCCTCTGCAAGACCAGCAACGTTTGCATCATTATTAACTTTAACTGGAAGATTTAATTGTTCACTTAAGTATTCTTTAATATTGAAGTTTTCCCATCCTTTTAAATTAGGGGGATTAAGAATCTTTCCTACTTTTAAATCTAATGGACCAGGTGCTCCAACACCTACTTTTTCAACTTCATATTCTTTCCATTGATTTTTTATATGATCTACAAGCTTATTTAAATTGTGTTCAGCTCCATTAACAACTTCATTAGACGTTTTGAATGTCTCTATTACTTCTCCTTCTTTAGAAATAATAGCTGCTCTAAGGTTAGTACCGCCAATATCTATTCCTATAAAATATGACATTATAAACACCTCATCAATTTTTGATTTAATTTCTATTTTTCTACTACGCTTAATATTTCTTTTTCTTCATTTTTTATATTTGGAACATAACTTTTTAATAATGTGAAGTTTCCTACTAATTCATATTCTCCAAGAGTAGCTGGAATAAATATGCTGTCTCCCATTAATATCTTTTCTTCGCCACCATTGTACTTAATTGCGCCTTCACCATCTACACAAGTAAATAAATAAAATCTTTCTTCGTCACTTTCTTCTTTTACACTAGTTTTAACTTCATATTTTTGCACTGTGAAAAACTCACTTAAACATAAAACAGTCTTATCATAGTTATCATGTTTCATTGTGATTCCTTGAGTGTTTTTTCCTTCGAGAGAAAAATCTATTACATCTAAAGCTTTTTCAACATGTATTTCTCTACCTCGATTGTAATCGTAAACCCTATAAGTTGTATCACTGCTTTGTTGAATTTCTGCTATTAATACACCTTCACATATTGCATGTACTAATCCACTTTGAACAAAGAAGAAATCGCCCTTCTTTACTTTTATCTTATTTAGACAGTCTTCTAATTCACCATTCTCTAATGCCTTTTTAAAAGTTTCCTTATCACAGTTTTTTGTTCCAACAATAAGACTTGCATCTTCATCTGCATCAATAACATACCAAGATTCTGTTTTCCCTGAATCCTTTTCGACTCTGTTTGCATATTCATCATCAGGATGTACTTGAACTGATAATTTATCGTTTGCAGTTATTAATTTTATTAATAATGGAAAATCTGATGTATCAATAGTTGTTCCAACTAATTTTTCTTTATATAAATCGATTATTTCATCAAATCTCTTACCTTTAAGTTCACCATTTATTACAGTTCCTGTCCCATTTTTGTGACAAGCAATATCCCAGCTTTCACCTATAACTTTATCCGATGGAACATTATTTCTAAATTTATTTAAGCCATCCCCACCCCAGATTCTTTCATAATATAAATTTTCAAATTTTATTGGATACATAATAGCATTCCTCCTAAATTATCTTCTTACTTATATAGTATAACGTTTGAATAAAAGTTGCAATATGTTATGTCTTTTAAATTAAAAATAATATTTTTAGTTTAATGCTTATATGTATATTTATATAATATAAGTTAAATTAAGAGAAGCCATCATGATTTAAAGTTATGTTTTTAAATTAGATAGCCTCAATACTTTTCCTATAAAAAATCTTATGAGATTATATTATAAAATAGTATAAATTATTAATTAACCCATTCGCCATTATTATTAACCTTATATCCATTAATCACTTCATTTATAGCCATTTCTCCATTTTCTTTTAGATAGTACCATCTTCCATTAGTATCCTTAAACCAACCTTTTTTCATAGATCCATCTTCATTTAAATAATACCAGTTTCCATCTGAATTCTGATTCCAACCTACTTTTGTTTCAGCATTTGTATTTACAGCTTTAATATTATCAAAATACATCTTTGATTCTACAGTCCAAGTTCCAGTACTTCCTCGTGGTTTAATTGTATTACACCATATCCCCATTTTTTCTATATTAGCTAAATCTAAAGTTCCTCCATTTTTGCCTTTAAATTCACTAAAAGGTATAGTTAAAACTTTGGCTTCTGTTGTAGCTGCAAATTCAGGAAGAAATACCTCAAAATCTTCACCATTTGAAGTTATCTGTATAACAAGCTTTTGACCATATCCATCTGGCTTACACCATAATCTTAGAGCATCACAGTCTGTCCAGTCAGCTCCAACTGTTCTTGTTATTCCAGCCCATCCTTCTGAAATCTTTTCTGTTGAAATCTTATAATTAAATTCTAGTCCATATTCTCCATTACTATAATTTTCTGTTTTCAATTGTGGTTTAACATAACATCCATCTCCAGAATTGGTGGCCCATACTGCATCTAAAAGATCTTGTTCTCCTATATAACTTTCAAAATCATCTACAACTTTTGGATCTTTATCAGGCTCTTTTATATTAAATAATGCAGTTATAGAATTTAATTTAATATTTCCAGAATATAAATCAATTGTTCCAATTGTCTTACCTATTTTATCTAAAATATTTTGATCTATATATCCACTGTATATATTATTATCTAAATTAGCTTTAATTGTTTCTATTATATCTCCATTCTTATTTTTTATTATAAATTTAATATCATTCGTATACCCTTTCACTGACGCTGTAATTTTTACTGGTTTTAGCATTCTATTTCTAGATGCTGGAGATGTAATAAAACCATAACTATAAGAATCAGTAATTTTAGTATTAACCTTTGTATAATTACCTGTTTGATTTGCAAAGATTGATTTTTCATCATTATAATAATCTATAAATTCGTTTATCATTTCATGACCTTCTGTATCATTAGCCATAAATGGAGCGAAGAAATTTTTTGTATCAAAATTTGCCCATACCATATAATATGGCATATTTGATTCTGATGCTATATCAGAAATATCTTGGAACCAATTCTTATTAGGATTTCCAGTTAAAATTGCAGCACCAGTATCAGATATTATTCCAGTTTCTGAAACTGCTGAAAGTTTTTCTTTCTTATCTGCAATTCCTTGTACAAGTTTAATAGTATCTTTAAAGCTTGTCATCCATGGATCTTCTTTTGAATCACTTAATGGAGTAGTATTTTCATAAAAATCAAAAGCTAAAACATCTATAAATTCATCTCCTGGATAACGTAATAAATAATCATCTTCGTCCTCAAATGGCCCATTTGGTGAATATACATATAAAAAATTGTGAACTTCTTTAGTATCTCTTAAATATTCTACAGTGTATCTATATAAGTTTTTATATGCTTCTGAATCACAAAAAGCTTTTCCCCACCAGAACCAGCTTCCATTATTCTCATGAAATGGTCTAAAAAGCACTGGTACTCCTGCATTTTCTAACTTCTTTGCATATTCTGCTACCATATCTAAATATCCAGTATAAGCTTCGTTTAAATCACCTCCTGGCATTATTCTAGAAACCACATCTCCAGTTGTAACATTTGGTGTGTATCCAGAATAATCATATTTACCATCTATCTTTCCTTTTTTAGCCACTTCTGCAAAATTAGGCATATGACACGACATAGCTATAATTCCACCCTCTTTTGAAGTATCTATTCCGAGCTCAGCAGCCTTAGTAATAAGATCTAGGCCTTTTTCTTTTTCTTCATCACTTAATTGAAGCTCTGCACCTGTTAATGATAGTGAATCTATTCCAGAGATAGCTGCTATTGATCCTGTTACGTCTTTTGTATCTGAATTTGTTCCACTATCCTTAAGAATAGCTTTATGATGAGTGTCATTTTGATGACCATATAAAACTTTATCACTTTTTCCAACACCAATTAAATATGAATATAAGCTACCAACTTCTTTAATTGCATTTTCATCTACTAACTTTACCTCTTCTTTTGTATCTAACTTAGATACATCAATACTATTTTGTGATTTAGGTTCATTAGTTTTTTCTACATAAACATTTCTATTTTCCTTGTTAAACTTAATATTATCAATATATATTTTCCCATTATAATCTGTATTATTTCCTATAATACTAATTATTATTGAATCTATATTAACACTTTTACTATCAAATTTTATTGTAACTTTTGCTTTCTTTAGACCATTCCCAGCATCTTCTGAATTTTCTAAATTTATATCTGAATAACTATCAGCAGCGCCATTTATAAATAGTTTTGACTTAAAACTTCCAGTTGTCATATTTTGAGGATTATATATAAAATCATAAGTTAAAATATTATATCCATCAAACTTAATTGGAGAATCTAAAGCCTTTGAGATCTTAAACTCACTCCATGATGACAAAGCATTATTTCTATAATCTAAATTTAATTCTAATGCATTAGTCAACTTATCATACGAAACTTCCTTGGATCCTGTATAATCATATTCACCCCCATATTTCCATCCATCATCAGAATTATTAAACTTCCAGTCAACGTTTTCAGAGTGAGTATCATCAGCCATTACTAGCACACCTTTAAGATTTATTATTGTACTACTTGAAAGAACTATTGTTAGACCTGCCAATAATTTTAGTATTTTTTTTCTATTCATCAAATTAACTCCTCTCATATATAAAAATTATATTTTTCTTCTAAATAAGAACTGCATAATCATCAGTTCTTATTTAGAAGGTAAAAACAACTTAAAAACTATGATTTTAATATTAACTTTATATTTATTTTCTTACAAAAAGTTACTTTTTTTTAAAAATCACTATGATACTAAAACTCCAAGTATGGTTACTTCTCTTTTTCTATTTTCATTTTCTACTTCTATTTCCAGTTTATATTTTTTTATTTCATCACTTTCTTCTAAAATTTCTGTTACAGTCCAATCTCCCCATCCATCTTTAAAATAAGTATCTAACTTAACCTTTTCTTTTCCATTAACTTTAACAGTGAACTTTCCAGCATTATCAGCAATAATTTTTTTGTATAGCAAAATTATATTTTTTCCTTTAACCTCTAAAGTTAATTTTCCATCTTCATTTTCTTTGCCTTCAAATTTCCATCCATCTTGGAATACTTGAAAACCTTCCGAATAATTTTTAAATCCAGTAATTTCACTTGGTTCTATGTCTCTATTGTTTAATATTTTTCCATTAATATATCTATCTCCAAACACACAGTCTTTTTCTAATGTATCATCAGTTATTTCTATATATTGTCCACCTTTATAATCATTTGAATATATATTTTCTAAAAAATTTATTAAGAGTGTAGCAATTATATTATGTCCATCATCATTTGGATGAACTTCATCTGTTAATAAATCTGACCATTTTAGATTTTGACTCTTCACTATCTCACAAGCAGAATCTCTAAAACTTATCATTGGTAAATTATAATGTTTCCCTATTTCTATTTGTTGCTCTTGATAGTTAACTCCATTTTCCATTGTCATAAAAACTTCTATAACTGCTGGTTTACTTGGACTACTTAATAATTTTCTTATTTCACTTTCATAAGAAACTTTACATATATAGCTATCATCATCGTTTACAGCAGCATCTATGAAAATTATATCTGGGTTCTTGCTTATTACTTGCCTCTCCGCTCTATGAACTCCAATAATGGAACCTGTAGCCCCTACTCCTGCATTTATATGCTCTACCTTCACATTATTAAATTTCTCTTCAAACCATTTTGAAACTAATTCAACATAGCATTTTTCATAAACAGTAGAATTGCAGCCTTGGGTTATAGATCCACCTAAAAATGCTACTAATATATTTTCTCCATTTTTTGCCTTATTAAATAGTTTTAATATTCTTGATATATCACCTTTATTTACCAAAGATTTTTTTATTAATTCATTATTTAATTCAATACTCATTTTTTACTCCTTCTACAAATTCACACTATATTTTAGCTATTTATGAATTTTATCTAAGACACTCCATAAAAAAATTGCAGTTAGCTTTCTTTCAATCATAATTAAAAAACATCCTATTCAATCTTAAAACGTTGTATCATCTTGTTTAATGTTTCAGCTTGTGCTGTTAAATCTTGACTTGCACATGCACTTTCTTTAGCCGTCTCGGAATTCTCCTGGATTATTTCTAAAATATTTATAATATCATTATTAATTTGTTCTATTGATGTAGCTTGTTCTTCTGATGCTGAATCAATTTCTGATACAAATTCTGTAGCCTTTTTTGTATTATTTACTATTTCTAATAATGACATGGCTGTATCTTCTGCTAATTTCTTACCACCATTAACTGCTTCGATACAATTTTTAATAAGATTACTAGTTTGAGTTACTGCATTTGCACTTTCTCCTGAAAGCTTTCTAACTTGATCTGCTACAACTGCAAACCCTTTTCCCGCATCTCCAGCTCTTGCTGCTTCTATTGCTGCATTTAAAGCAAGGAGTTCTGTCTGTGATGCTATATTATTTATTGTATTTATAATATTATTAATATCTCTTGATGCTGATTCTATATTTCCCATAGATATAAGCATTTCTTCCATTTTCATATTACATTTTTCTATATCACTTCCAAGACTGATTGTAATATCATTGGTATTCTTAGCATTTTGAGCATTACTTTGAACCTGCTCATTAATTTCATTCATATAATACGAAAGTTTTTCCACTGAATCACTCTGTTTTACTGATCTTTCAGATAATATCTGTGCTGTATTTGCTACCTGTTCACAATTTAAATTTACATTGCCACTAGTTGTTTTAATATTAGTAAATACATCTGACAATGACTTAACAATATTATCTAATGATTGCTTTATTTCAATGAAATTCCCCTTATAGTCTTCATTTGTCGATGTTATTAGGTCTCCTCTGGAAATATTTCCTAAAATTATAGATATTTCACTGATATACGCTTTTAAATTGTTAATCATCTTTGAGAATGCAAAAGCTAACATTCCAAACTCATCTTTTGATTCAATATCTACAGATACATCTAAATTTCCATCTGCAATTTCTTCTGCAACTTTTCTCATAATATCTATTGGCTGACTTATCTCTTTAGTTAAATTTTTAGATATTACTAATACAAGTGCACTTGATGCAATAATTGCTACAATTACGCATATAATACTTATTGATTTTAAAATCATTAATTCATCTGCAAGTTCATTGCAATTATCTATCTTCTTTTGAAGTAAAAGCGAAATATCACTTGATATTTGATTCATTATAGTTGTTCCTTCACTTCTAAAAAGTGCTAATCCGTCATCTTGCCTTCCACTTAAACTATATATTACCACTTGATTCCTAGTTTGTTTGTACTTTGCTAAATTAGTTCTTATTCTATTAAATATATCTTTTTCTTCACTAGTAACCATATAGTTTCCAATTGAATCAAGAGAACCCTCAATAACATCTAATGAAGTAACTAATTCCTTCTTAATAGACTTTAATTCTGATTCATCTTTTATAAATAAAATATCTCTAACTAATGTATTTGTTTTTTCTATCTCGATTCCTAATTTTCCGATATCTCCTTGAGACATTCCATACTTAAGTAAAGCAGTATTGTATTCACTACTTGTCTTTTGTAAAAATATCAATCCTACTACTCCTGCCATATTACTAAGAATAGAAATTATTATAAATGATATTAACAACCTTTTTTTAATTGGCATATCTCTAAAACTTTTGCTACTTTTTAGAATTATTTTTCTACCACTTCTTTTATATTCACCATTTTTCTTTGTTTTCTTAGTTAACTGAGCCTTTTTCATATGACCTCCATTTTCTCTATTATGCACTAAAAACAGTAAAAAGCTCTAACCCCAAGCTATTTACTGCTTTTATATTAAACTTGCATTATTCTTTTAATTACAATCTTCCTTCGGTTTCATCTAATCCAATAAGCTCATTATGTTCTTTTATAAATTTTACTGTTTCATCTACTGTAGTATAAGCTAATCCCACATAAGTATCTGCGGCTCCATAATATATTGCTATTCTTCCTGTTTCAGCATCTGTTAAAGCTGCGCATGGGAACACAACATTTGGTACAAATCCACGTTCTTCATACCATTCTTCTGGAGTCATCATTAAGCTTCCAGCTCTGTATAATACTTTAGATGGACATTCCTTATCTAGTATTGCTGCACTCATTGAATATACAAATCCATTACATGTACCTGTTACTCCATGATAGAATATAAGCCATCCTTCATCAATTTCAATTGGAGCTGGACCACAACCAATTTTAACTGATTGCCACCATCCATTTCCTCCTTTTTGCATTACAATTCTGTGTTCACCCCAATATTTTAAATCTGGACTCTTAGTTAAGAATATATCTCCAAATGGAGTATGTCCATTATCACTTGGTCTTGATAACATTACATATTTTCCATCAATTTTCTTAGGGAATAATACGCCATTACGATTAAATGGAAGGAATGGATTTTCAAGTCTTACAAAAGTCTTGAAATCTGTTGTTCTTGCAATTCCAATTGCAGCTCCATCAAAGTCACCACACCAAATTACATAATATGCATCTTCAACTTTAACAAGTCTTGGATCATAAGCATAAAGTGGTTGATAAGGCTTTCCATCTTCATCTACAAAATTTATTCTTTCTTTATCAAAATCCCAATGTATTGCATCTTTACTATGTCCTAAATAAATATGTGGTCTTCCATTTATAGTTTCTCCCCTGAATACTCCAATGAATGCGCCTTCATAAGGCACTACAGCACTATTGAAAATTCTCGCAACACCTTCTACAGGATTCCTTCCTATTACTGGGTTTTCAGTATGTCTCCAAATTGCTCCATTAAAACCTTCTGGCTTTTCTTGCCATGGTATATTGGGTAAACTATCACCTATTATCTTGCTCATATTTTTATCTCCTCTTTATATAAATATTTTATCTGAAATAACTTTTAAATTATTCTCTTTCAATCCTACTATTAAAAATGATTTAACTTATACTATTCTTTTACTGATCCTGAAACAAGTCCACTATATATTTGCTTTTGTAATGTTAAGAAAATAATTAATGTTGGAATCATTATTATAATTATTCCTGCTGAGATTATTTCCCAATGTGACCCATAAGGACCTTTAAATTTAAATAATGTTGTTGATAATGTTAATAAATCTGCTTTTGGCGTATAAAGGAATGGTGTATAGAAATCATTATATATGCCTACCCCTTTAGTTATTAATACTGTTACTATTGCTGGTGAAAGCAATGGGAGTATTATCTTAAAAAATATTTGAAAATAATTAGCTCCATCTATTATTGCAGATTCATCTAATGAAATTGATATATTATCAAGGAACTGTAAGAATATATATATAGTCATTATATCTGTTCCTAAATAAAGTATAATTGGTGCTAGTCGTGTATTAAAAAGTCCTAATGCTGAAATTATTTGGAATGTTGCAACTTGTGTTGCTATCCCTGGTATCATTACTGCAACTAAAAACATTCCATTTACAAATTTACTAAATTTAGATTTAAATCTTGAAAATATGTAAGCAGCCATTGAACCTGATAAAACTGCTCCTGCTAATGAGAATACAAGTATTATTGTTGTATTTTTAAATCCGGTAAGCATATCCCCATCTTTAAATACAGCTTTAAAGTTATCTAAGTTTCCAAATGAATGTGGAAGTGCTAAAACACTTGTAGTTACATATTCTTCACCTGTTTTAAATGCTGCAAAAAATACTGTTAATATAGGAATAATAAAAACTAAAACTAGAAATATAAGTAATGCATATTTCAGTATTCCAAGTGCTATGTTTTTTGGTGTGAGTTTATCCATTTTCATATTCCTAAGCCTCCTTATTTCTGAAAATTAACTTTTGAATAGTTGTTATTATTATACACATTGCTAATAATATCATTGCCATTGCTGAAGCAAGTCCTACCCTATGATTTTGGAATGCATATTTAACAGTTTGTATAATAAATGTCATACTGCCATTTCCTCCACCTGTCATAATATATGGAGTTTCAAATGCAGATAAAGCACCTGTTATTGATAAAAATAATTGTAATCCTAATATTGTTGAAATTCCTGGAAGAACAATGTGCCTAAGTTGTTGGAATTTATTTGCTCCATCAACTCTTGCTGCTTCTATTATATCTGGTGAAATAGATGCCATAGCGGCAGAAAACATTACGATATTATAACCTACATATCTCCAAACAGATACACTTGCCATAGATACATTAATTATATTAGGATCTTTTAGCCAGTATTTTACTAACCCTCCTAATCCAATGGAATTCAAAACTGTATCTAATGTACTTCCTGGTTGGAAAAAGAATATAAAGATAAAGCTAATTGCAACACTATTAATTAATGATGGGAAAAAGTAAACACTTTTAAAGAAATTTGAAGCTCTGCAACCAAAAGAAACTAAATAAGCAACTACTACTGCTAATCCAATTTGAACAAATGATGCTACAAAATAATAAATACTTACAAACATTGGTTCAAAATATTTTATATCACTGAAAATAGTTTTATAGTTCTTAAGTCCAACAAAGTTTCTAGTCTTACTAATACCATCCCAATCAGTAAAACTATATCCAGCCATCGATATAGCGGGTAAATAGGTGAATACTGTAAGTAGTACTACGGGAACCATTAAAAATAATATAGAAATTATAATTTTCTGCTTTTTATATGGTAGAGATGAAAAGCTTAATTTCTTCTTTAACTTATTAACAGGATTTGGTTTCATCTCAGTTTTTTGAATATCTGTTGTCATAATAACACCTCTTTACTTTTTAGGTGAAAAGGTGATATCTTTTTTAATATCACCTTTTCTATATCTAATTATTTTCCAGTGGCTTCAATACCACTAACCCATGCTTTATTTAATGATTGCATATACTCATCAAATGTTTGATTGCTATTTCCTAAACCAATTTCAATAATAGTCTTTATCCAAGTACCATCTGCAAGATTTATTAGTGATTCCTTTTGAACTGTATCAAAATCTTGAGCTGATTCAGTAGTTCCTGGAACTGCTTGAACTAATTCTGTATTTTCATCAGTACTTAAGTAATCTGGAAGTTTTGCGCCTACTATAGAAGAAATCATATTAGAATCTTCTGGATATTTCTCCACAAAGTATTTAACAAATTCTTTTGCTAGTTCTTTGTTTTTACTATGAATATTAACGCCCATATTATAATCTGGACTTATTTGTATCATTTGTTTTCCATCATGTATAGCTGGTGCTGGCATAAATTTAATATCATCTGGATTTTTTGATAAAGCTTTAATTTGACCAACAGCCCAAGAGCCTAAACACATTACACCGATTTTTCCATCTGCCATAGCTTGTTTAGAGTATTCCCAGTCTGAAGTCATTGGATCGTCTTCAACTAAGCCTTCTTTAACTGCATCATGTAAAAGTTTTAATGAATCATAGATAGCTGTTCCTGGTAAGAATGTATTCTTATCATAAACAAGTTTATTCATATAGTCTGTATCACCAGCCATTTCTATCTCTATTGTGTTTGAATAATTAGTTAGACACCAGTCTGCAACATAATTAGTATAGTAAGGTATTGCATCTGTCTTTTCTTTTATTAACTTTAGATCTGCTATATATTCTTCTGGAGATGTAGGATTTTTTTCTATTCCTGCTTGTTTAAATACTGCATCATTATAAACAAATCCTATAGCATTAACACCTGTTGCAAGTCCATAGACTGTTCCATCAACGTTTACATTATCTAAATAACCATATTTATCTTTTAATTCATCATATGTTCCCATTGGTTCATAAAAATCTTTGTATTGATTTTTTGTTATGTTAGCTGGCATCATAAGTACATCACCATAGTCTTCTGTACCCATTCTTGTTGAAAGTGTGTTTTGATAATCATTTACCGCTTCAAAGTTTACAGTTACTCCAGGATGTGATTTTTCAAATTCTTCTTTATAAGTTTTAAATACAGCATCCATATCTGTTCTATGTGTTAATACTGTTAATGTTTTATTTCCCTTGCTATCACTACTTGCAGCATCTGTGTTTTCTTTGCTACCACCGCAACCAGCTAGAGTTCCAACTGCTAAAGCTCCAGCCATTAATAAAGCTATTTGTTTATGAAATATCATTTTTCATACCCCTCTTCTATTTTAATTTGAATTTATTTAATTTATAAAAATTTATAAATTATCGTAATTATTAAAGTTTTAGATTTTTTCATTTAAAAGTCTTTTATAATTTTTCCAACTATTTAATAATGTTTTTCTCTATCGCATTCCATGCACAAAAGCTGCTTATAAATGAACATCCTGAAAAACTAAATACTAAAACTACTGGAACTGACATAGGTAAAAATATTGTACTTAATACTATCAACGATGAGCATATTAAAAATGCTATAATTGAATTCTTTATATACATTATTGATAATATAAATGAATTCTTTACTATATGATGAAGTTTCAAATTTACTGATACAACCATTGGATAAGCATATATCCACATCATTCCAGCTACAATAGTTACTATTCCAATTATAAGCATCATAATATAATACGAAATTCCTTCTAGTTGAAAATAATATAAAAATGCACTTATTATTGTTATCAAAGTAAGACCACCAAATATGCTTAGTATAAATGATTGTTTCCAATTTTTTCTAAGACCCTGCTTAAAATCGTAATAAATATCTGATGGTTCATCCTTAACCATTTTTACTGTTACTGCAGTCATTGCTCCAATTGAAGGTCCAATGGTAACTATTGGTATACAACTTACTAAGAATATTAAATTTAGCTTTAGCAATGTTGTAAATTCACGACAAAATATATCTATAAAAAGTGCACTTCCTGTTTTCTTAGGAGCATTTCTATCTACTCCTGGTCCAGCCTTTGTGTAATCTGGAAAAAGTAAAGATCTTATTGTCATAACTTATTCACCTCACTAATTACAAATAGTTAAAGTGCTTTCTTTGTCAAATAAATGAACCTTCTCTAAATTTAATGCTAATTCTACTTCTTCACCCACTTCATATTTCTTATTACCAATTGTACGAATTGTAAATTTCTTTTCACCACATTTTACATATATATATGATTCTGCTCCCATAAGTTCAGAAATCTCTACCTTCCCTTTAATAATATATCTCTTTAATTCTTCTTTTTTTTCTTTGTCTATATAGATATCCCCCGGTCTTATACCTGCCGTTATTTCTTGTCCAACATATTCTTCTAATTTTCCATCTTTATTCTTATCCTTTGGAAGTAAAAGCTTATGCCCATTAAAGTCTATGTAATAATCATCATCTTGTTTTCCAAGTTTGCAATTAAAGAAGTTCATCTGTGGCATTCCTATAAATCCTGCTACAAACATGTTACATGGATAATCATATAAATTTTGAGGTATATCAACCTGTTGAATATATCCATCTTTCATAACAACAATTCTATCTGCCATAGTCATTGCTTCAATTTGATCATGAGTTACATAAACAAATGTTGTTTGTAGTTGTTGATGTAACTTAGTTATTACTGTTCTCATTTCTCCACGGAGCTTTGCATCTAAGTTTGAAAGTGGTTCATCAAACAAAAAAACCGAAGGTTCTCTAACCATAGCTCGTCCCACAGCAACACGTTGTCTTTGTCCTCCTGAAAGTTCCTTTGGTTTACGATTTAATAAATATTCAATATCTAAACTTTTAGCTACTTCTCTTACTTTCTTATCAATTATTTTTTTATCTTCCTTACGCAACTCCATACCAAATGCCATATTTTTATATACAGTCATATGAGGATATAATGCATAATTCTGGAATACCATAGCTATATCTCTATCTTTTGGAGCTACATCATTAACTAAAGTATCTCCTATATACATTTCTCCACCTGTAATATCTTCAAGCCCAGCTATCATTCTTAATGTTGTAGATTTTCCACATCCTGATGGTCCAACTAAAACAACAAATTCTTTATCATTAATTTCTAAATTTAAATCTTCAATAACGGTTACATTACCTGGATAAGTTTTTACAATATTTTTAAGTGATATACCAGCCATAATAAGCCTCCTTATAGATTCATAAATATAATTTTTACTTTGTTTTCTTCTATATCTGTTGTTGTTAAGTTAATTATATTTTTGAAACAGAGGTATGTAAACGTTAGAAGGCATTTGAGTGAATTTTGGTTTATATATAGTAGAATTTGTTTATCCTTTTCTTTAAATCGGTATAAAAGTATAATGAATCCGTTTAATCCTGTTAATACTACTAATGTATTTCTCCACATAATATAAAAATGAGCTTAAAGTTAAATATATTGGATAACCCAAATATAAAACTTATAAGCTCATTTCTATAATCTTTACTTAATTATAAACTTTTATTAAATTTCACTTTCTGAAATATTCACTTATTATTTTTTCTGCTTTTTTATATTTAATACTATAATCTCCATATAATTTTTCCTGCTCACTTAATGGCGATTTCATAGGCCAATCCCAAAAACAAAATCCATTAATAAAATCTTTTTTAAATGATTCCTCCAAAAATTCCTTATAATACTCATACTGCTCATCTTCTGAACTAATACCATCTTTAACAACAGTCCAGTCATTTGGATTTTTATTAGCCCCTAAAGTTGATGGACAGCCACCTTCAGCAAAAAAGAAAGGTTTATTATATTTTTTTATTACTTTTTCAATTCTTTCAAGCTCTTTACCTATTGTATTTTTAGGATAATATCCAGATGAGGATATATAATCTAAGGCATCCCACCATTTAACATTATGCTCTTGATACTTATCACAGTTATATGTCAATTTACCACTATATACTTTTCTTAAATGCCTTATTAACTCTCTCCACTCATCTTCTCTATGATCTGTTCCTACTAATTCACATCCAATAATGATCATATCAACCTGATTTTCTTCACAAAACTTACCATAAAATAATAAATATTCATAATAATTTTTAAACCAATCACTCCATTTGGGTTCACATGGAACATCTTCATCAAAAAATCTAATATATGCCCTCCAATACCCATCACTAACATTAAGCATTGGTTTTACTATTGTTTTTAAGTTCCTACTTTTAGCATAATCTATTAATTTTGAAAGTTCTTTCAAGTTAGGCATATGAGAACCTTTCCAATTTATATTTGTTGAATAGCAATGTTCTTGATATGCAGAAAAGGCAAACGTTATTGTATTTACGCTACATTTTTCAACTTGATAATCAATTTCTTCTTTAACACTTTCAAATCTAAAATCATTTTTCCAATTCCATGTGATAAAATTAAAACTCTTAATCTCAAATTTATTATTCATCTTTAACTCTCCTTAAATATATAATTTTATAAAATTTAACTATTTATTAATAATCAAAACTATATATTTTTCAGATAATTCTTGTCTATATTTTACTTAAATAAACAATATTTTTATTTATATTTCTTATTTATAGTTTACTTTTTGCTAATTATCGCGTTGTTCCCTCCATTCACTATTCATATCTTCTCTTAACTTTTCTGGATTTTCTGAAGTTATATAACTTTGTATAAAACGATAATTTAACCCAACACTATTTTTCAAAGTATAGTATTTATTATATATCTTTCTATCTTCATCAGTTTCATTTAAAAGTTTATCTGACTGAAATTTTACTGGCAAATTAAACTCATTTAGATTATTTAACACTTCCTTAGTTCTTTCACTTTCTTTTGAGTTTGACATTATATTCACCGCTTTTACATATCTATCTTCTTCAAATAAATATTTTAAAAATTCTTTTGCTGCTTCTGGATATTTAGTATTTTTGTTGATTGCTATCTTATAATCACCTGTCATATTTATCACATTAGTATCTGGTAATGGAAACATGCCAATTGAATCTCTACCCATACCTAAATCTTCTAATTGGTATATAAAATCTGAATTCCATATTATCATAGCTATTTTTCCATCTAAAATATCTTCCTTACATTGTCTCCATTCATAATTTAAAGGATCTTCCTCACAATATCCATTAGAATAAATATTTCTTGCCAAATTTAATGCTTTATATATTGCACTATCATTTCCTAATATATCTTCATTATTTAATAATACACCTTTTTCAAAATTTATATTGTATAGATATGGAATTATATCACCCCACATTCCCATGATCCATGATTGCTTATAATTTAATGCTACTGGTACTATACCATTGCTTTTTATTTTATTACATACATCTAAAAATTCCGCTTGATTTGTTGGAAGTCTAGTTATCCCCAACTCCTTAAAAATATCCTTATTATATATTACTCCATGCCAAGATTCAGATGTTGTTAATGTATATAACTTTCCATCAGTCCCCACCCCTGATGAATAGTCATATACTTTTTCTTTAGTAATTCCTAAATCATCTATGGGTAAAAAATATTTATAAAATTCTTTTCCTTGTATAACTGATGGAACTAATGTTACATCTGCCATATCTCCAAGAGATGCCTTTCTCTCCAATATTTCTTCTGCATCACCAATAAGCTCTAATTTTACTGTCACATTGGGGTGAATTTTTTCAAATTCTTCTATTAATTTGTTAAGTTCATCACTTTTATCTGTTCTATTGCTAACAAAACTTATATCCCCTTGTAATTCATCTTCATTTTTATCTGTATAATGCTTTTGAACCTTATTTAAAGCTATAACTAAGGGAATGAATAAAATCACAAAAATTATGCACCATATTTTGTTAGAATTTTTTAGACTTTTCATTAACTTTACCTCTTTCATAAAATAATAACGTTTGTCTAATCCTCTTTATTATTTCTAAAATTATTCGGCGTTGTTCCAGTTATTTTTTTAAATGCTCTGCCAAAACTTATAGAATCATTATATCCTACCATTTTAGCTATTTCATATACTTTTAAATTTGTAGTTACTAATATCTCTTTAGCCTTTTTTATTCTGTAATTAGAGAGAAATTCATAAAACCCCTCCCCTATTTCCTTTTTAAAAAGTTCAGACAAATAATTTTGACTTAAAAAAACCTCATCTGCTACATCTTTTAATGTTATATTTTTATTAAAGTTATTTATTATATATTCTTTTGCCAGCTTTATAACGTTTATATCATTAGATTGATTATCATCTCTTTCAAATATCTCTGCTAATTTTGTTTCATTATTTAAAAAATACGTCTTTGGTTGCATATTATTTAATATCTTTTCTTTTACATTTCTAACTAAATTAGATTGTTCTCTAAGCTTCCATACTTCATCTGTTGTTTCTAGAACATACATATTAATTTTATTTTCTATGAAATAATCTGCTTTTTCTACTATGCTTTCAATTATTTCATTAAAATCATTATACTTTTTATTATTTATGTAAAATATTATATAAATAATGTTTTTATAATAAAATGAAGAATATTCTATATTTGTATGTTCTTTAACAACTTCTTTTATAAAAGCTGTTACTAAGTTTATGCTTTCATCATTCCTATCAATCACAATCATTTTATAAACATAATTTTCATCTAGTTGCATATTTCTTAATAATGGATTATCATTTTTCTTTCCAAGTTCTTTATTAGAAAATAATATACTTTTGAAGAAGTCTTTCTTTAATATCTCAATTGATTTATTAAATAGTATATTATCGTTCTTATTATGGTTTATTTTTTCTTGGACTTCTTGAATAATGTTCTTTAGCTCGTCTTTTTTAATCGGTTTCAACAGATAGTTAAATGCGCCAAATTTCATAGAGTCTCGCACATAATTAAACTCATCATATCCACTTAATACTATAAATAAAGGTGGTTTTTCTAGTTCTTTTATAGATGTTTCTATTAATTCCACTCCTGTCATTAAAGGCATCTTTATATCTGTTATAACTAAATCTATATCTTGTCCATGTTTTTTTAAATAATCTAGTGCGAGAGCTCCATTTTGGAAACTACCAACTACTTTATAATCATCATTTAACTTCTCCACTATTTTTGATAATCCTATTCTAATTATATTATCATCATCAACAATTGCTATTTTCATTGCTCCTCCTAAACTATTAAACAATAATTTTATAAAACCTTAATAAAATAATAGCATTGATTATTAATAAATATATACTATTATTCTTATAATAGACTCTTTAATATTGAATAAAAAAAATATATACTATATATTATGATTATAATTCAAAATTTTATTATTTAAAATAATTTTTTATTTATCATGATATTATAGGTGATTTTATGAAATTCTTAAAAAATGATTTATCTATAAAAAAGCTGACATTACTTATTTTTATTATTATGTATGTATTATTTTTTATAGTTACAACTTTAAATCTGTATTCATATTCAGAATATGAATTTGCTAAAACCGAAAAGCTCATAAAAAATTTCAATATAAGTTTGACAAAGCAAATAAATCAAAAAATAGATACAGTTCTAGATGTTTCTAAATATCCGTTAATCATTCCTGAAATAGATACTGTAAATAAAATTTTGCAATCAGATAAACCGTATTCAATAGACGAATATAATTATTTATTATATCTTTGTGATATGATGCTTATACAAAATGAATCTGTTAATGGTGCTTATATATATAATTTAACCGGTACAGGCGTATATACTTCAAGAAATAATTCTAATGATATTTTAAAAAATCCATCTTTAGAAAAATGGTTTATAGATGCTGTTAATTCTCCTTCTCAAACTAGTGTAACTGATAACATAGATGTTAGTAATATATTCAAATATACTGATTCATCAGATACTAAGTTAATTGCTATTACTAGAAAAATCATAGATTTAAAAACTCAAAAGATTACTGGAATTTTACTATTAACATTACCAACTGATTCAATATTATCTTTATTAAAAGGTGATATTCCATTTAATAATCAAGTAATTTCTCTTTATGATTCTTCAGGTAATTTGATTACCAGTACAGCTCCAAATAAAACACTTGATCAGTACCAAAAATATATTGATAAAATTAATCCTTCCCCAAATATAGAATATATAAATGATAATCTACAACATATAATTTGTTATAATAATCTTTTACCGTATAAATGGACATTGATAACTTCAATTCCTAAGAATGATGCCTATCACATAAGTAGTCTATATATTATTCTTTTTGTTAGTAATCTAATTTTTTGTTTAATATTATTTATTATAATATATATATTCTTTTTAAGAAGAATATTTCAACCAATTGAACACTTAATTGAAAATATGAGTAGTAGAGTTGAAAGAAATCTAAGTTATAGTTTTAAATATAATAAAAATGATGAAATTGGAATATTGGTAAACTCATATAATGATATGAAAAATAGAATAAATAATCTTATTAATATTAACTATAAAAGTAAGATTGAACAAAAAGAGCTTGAGCTTAAACAACTTCAAAATCAAATCAATCCACATTTTATTTATAATACACTTGAGTCTATACATATGATGGCAGAGATTAATGATGATCCTGAAACTTCAACAATGGCTGAATATTTTGGAACAATAATAAGATATAGTATGAATAGACGAATTAATACTGTTAAACTAAAAGAGGAAATAGCTATAATTGAAAATTATATATATCTTCAGCGGATAAGATTTGATACTTTATTTACAATTGAAAATTTAGTAAATGATGATGTCCTTGAATGTGAAATAATTAAAATGATAATTCAACCTTTAATTGAAAATTCAATTTATCATGGTTTAAGTGAATGTAGTGGTGATGGTAAGATTATTATTCAAGCATTACATATAGATAATAATCTTGTTATAACTATTTCAGATAACGGAATTGGAATTGAGGAAAAAAGATTAAGATCATTAAATGATTATATTAATGGGAAAAATGAATCATTTAATGGTATTGCTTTAAGAAATATAAATCGACGCTTAAAATTGCACTATGGAAATGATTATGGATTAGAAGTCTTCAGTGTATTAGGTAAAGGAACATCTATGACCTTAACTCTCCCATATTTAATAAGTTAAATATATGACGTAGAACCAAAGTTTAGAGGATAACAACCGAAATTCAATATATGATATGCTCGATTGTAGGGAAATTTAAGCTAAACTTCTAAAGACAAAGGCTGTGCCCAAAACAATTTGCTCCAACAGCAAGTGTTGGACAAATAATTTTTGAACAGCCTTTGTCTAAGAAGTTAAAAGCTTAAATTTCTAAATACAATACTACGCATATCATATATTTAATTTCTTTGTTCTTCTCTAAAATTATAGACACCCAATTTATTTTAGTTATAAATTATACATTTTATAACTAAAATATAGTTTTCAATCAATTGAAGTAACTTATGAAATTACCTATAAACTCAACCTTCCCCCATAAAATAAGAAAAGATCCGAATTGCACATAGCTGCTCTTTGGCATATAATGCTTGGTGAGGTACGTACCTAGCTGTATAGCCCATCTTCATCTACTGATGAAGAGGTTTCTTTTATTGATACATTTTAAAAAATAATAAAATATTAACTTTTTAAATTTTAATATAATTATATATAGCAACGTAACATTGATACTATGAATTTAGATGAAACAAAGAAATAAAGCACTTATGTGGTGCGGTGTCTTGCATTAAAAAATGAAGCTTTAGAATTTTTACATCAATGTTTGTTTCAAAATTGTTTGTCCAATTTTATATTGGAGCAAACGGTTTTGAGCACAATCATTGATGTTTGAATTCTTAGCTTCATTTTTGTAGCAAGCGAGCACCATATAAGTGCTTTATTTCGGTTCTTATCCTCTAAACTCTAATTTATTTAGCATTTTATTAGATGTATTAATTTTCCTGCATAGTCTCCATATAAGTCAGTTAGATTTATACCCCCGTTCATAAGTACTCCACCTGAATATATTTCATTTGTTTCTTCATTTCTATACATTGAGTTTTCATCTAATCCTTTTAATTTTATTCTTCTGCTATGATAATTAGGTCTGCCTAAAACTTGAATACATGTAATTAACGCTTCATCTTTGTTCTTTGAAACTACTGCCCAAGAATCAAAATTATTATTTTCAGAGAAATTATCAATTCTATAATAATCACCTTCTCTAACTAAATCATTATATTTATGATACATTGCAACTTGTTTTGGTATCATATTTCTATCTTCTTCTGATATCTTAGTAATATCTAGCTCATATCCAAATGTTCCACTAAGCGCCACATATCCTCTTGTCTCAAAAGGAGTAGTTCTTCCTACTGTATGGTTTGGGCAATCACTTACGTGGGAGCCCATTGCTGATAATGGATAAACCATAGCTGTTCCTTCTTGAATTTTTAGTCTTTCAATTGCATCAGTATCATCAGAGCACCAGATTTGTGGACTATAATATAACATTCCCGGATCAAATCTTGCTCCTCCACCAGAACAATTTTCAAGTAATATATTTGGAAAATCAGTTGTTAATCTGTTCATCATATCATATACTGCGAGTACATATCTATGAAGTATCTCACCATGCTGCTCCTTTCCAATAACACTACTTCCTAAATCAGTAATCTGCCTATTCATGTCCCACTTAACATAAGTTATATTTGCACTTGAAAGAACCTTTTTTATACTTTCATAAATATAATCCACAACTTCTTTTCTGGTTAAATCTAGAACATATTGTTCACGGCATAAAGCTGGTGTACGTCCATCTATATGTATACACCAATCTGGATGTTCTCTATATAAATCTGAATCTGGAGATATCATTTCTGGTTCAAACCAAATTCCAAATTCTAATCCTAATTTATTTACTTCATCAACAAGATATTTCAATCCACCTTTTATTTTATTTTCATTAACAATCCAATCTCCAAGTGAAGAATTATCTGCATTTCTATGGCCAAACCATCCGTCGTCCATAACAAGCATCTCAATTCCAACATTGGCTGCTTCTCTAGCAATTGATAATAGTTTATCTGTGTCAAAATCAAAATATGTTGCTTCCCAATTATTAATCAAAATAGGTCGTTCTTTATCTTTAAATTTTCCTCTGATTAAATGGTTACGATATAAATTATGGAATGTTCTTGTCATTTTTCCTATACCTTCATCGGAATATACCATAACAACTTCTGGAGCTACAAACTCTTCATTAGGCTCTAATTTCCACTCAAAATCACTTGGATTAATTCCCATAAGTACTCTTGTTGTATCAAATTGGCATCCTTCTACTTGTGCTAAAAAATTTCCTGAATATACAAAGTTAAATCCATATACTTCACCAAAATCCTGTGTTGCACTACTATCTAAAAGTGCTATAAAAGGATTATCTTGATGGCTAGATTCTCCTCTTACTGAAGATACTGTCTGTGTTCCATAAGTAACTTTTTGTCTCAAAATATGTCTTTCTCTAGCCCATGAACCATGTAATGAAATCATATCATAATTTAGTCCATCAAAATCTATACACATTGATAGAACTTTTGTAAGATAAACTTCTTCTTTCCCACTATTTTTAACTCTAACACTTCTTGTTATTACATCTAAGCTTTCAAAAACAGTATATATTAAAATTACTTCTAAATTAGCATCTTCATCTAAGCATGTTATTTCAAGACTTGTACATTCATTATTTTTACCAAATGTAGCTGGAAGATCTTTAAGCTCCTTCTTGCCTTCATAAATTTTATGTGAGCAGTATCTAAGTTTACATGTTGTATTTCCATTGAAATCTTTTATTGCTAATGCAGTTTCTCTAAAATCTCCTATACCATGAGTTGAATATTCCATTGGAAAGCTATCATAAAATGATACTCTATCTCTATTATTTTTAGATGGAACATATGGCGGCTCTTCTAAACGTAATAAATAATTAACATTTTCATCAATAATCTTTTTTCCATAATAAACATGACCTATAAATTTTTCTTCATCAACAATTGATATGATATATGATGTATTTTTCGCATCCAACTTAAATATTTTATCATCTTCAAAAAATTTTATGCCCATTGTTATCCTCCTTATTATTAATCTGTATTTCTATAGAAAAGGTTTACTATACCTTGACGATAATATAAACATTAGTCTTAATCAATGCTATTTTTTAATATCATTTATATTTGCATCAAATACCGAATTTTTGTATATAAAACTCAAAAGCAATAAAAACTTTTAACTAAGTAAAGTTTTTATTGTTTTTACTTTATTGATTGTTTCAACAGCTTTAGTAAAATTAATTGGTACTTCAAAAATGTGGTTGTTTTAAATTGATATCTTTATTAAAATTTTTACATTTTAAACATTAAAGGAGCATATCGTATTTGATATGCTCCTTATAACACTTAAGCTAAAAATTCTTCAAATCTTGAAACACTATTCTTTTTACCGATTACTACAATTAAATCATTTTCGGATAAAATACAATCTGGGCTTATCTCAAAAAACTAAAAACAATAAGTCTACTTGGACTTATGTTTTTTAATAATTTCATGTTTAATCTCCTCGTTTCGCTCATAATTGAATTCTATTTTTATAAACACTTAATTATCAAAAGCTGATAATTTTCTTATTGCAAAATATCCAATTAAAAATGTTCCTATACTTATTATTATATTTATTCCTGATGGTATTCCCGGAAATACTTCTATAACTGATGCAATAACAAAACCAAGAATTATCAAGTATGTTGGTGCAGTATATGTATTCATTGCTTTCTCTAAAATTCTAGTTGTCAATATTATTCCCAAAAGTACTCCTACACCTAATGGAATTAGATATGGTAAATAGAATTGATCAATTGCCTTCATAGTTTCTTCGTACATTCCTAATACTAAAAGCATATAGGATACACTTATTCCTGGCAAAACTAATGCTACAGCTGCAACAATTCCTGCAATTACTAAAAGCAATATATCAGTTACTCCAATATCTAAATTTACTGAAAATAATTCTTCTGGAATAAGTGAAATCATAAATATAATAGCCATTCCTAATATTGTATATAATATTACTGATAATGATATTTTTTTTATATCTGCTTTCTTATAAATCATAGGAATTGATCCAACTACTGCCCCCATAAATAAATACATCATTGGAAAAGTAAATGTATCAGTTAAATAAAGCAATGGTTTTGCAAATAATAAAATTCCTATACCTGCCCCTAAAACAAATGTTCCTAAAATTATCATACTTTGTTTTTTATGTTTAAAAAACGAACTTACAGATGTTATTAATTTATCATATATTCCAAGAATCATTGCCATTGATCCTCCGCTAACACCTGGTATAAGCATAGAACCTCCTACAAATAATCCTTTAAGCATATTTAATAAAATATTACTATCCACAATGTTCTCCTTTCTCTTTCTAAATTTATCTATAATATAAAAAGAGGTATAAGCTACCATTTAATAAAGTGTAGATTATACCTCTTTATATTCATTTTCATTAAAAATATTACTCTGCCTTATATTAATAACCGATTTAATGTCTTTCATATTCATATCTTTACTTTCCTCTTAATTAATAGCACTAATAATATTAATTCATTATATCCTATTAAGTCTACTATATCAACAATTAGATTAATGTAATTGTTGATATGTTAATTTTTATAATATTTATAGACTCTCTATTTTATTTTTAAATATTATATAAGTTATTATAATCATTTAAAATATCTTTCTCAACTACCTCTAATAAATCTGATAGATATAATTTTCATCTTTATAATTTTATGTATATTTTATTTAAAGAATTCTATTCCATAGTATCTTAATACCTCACTTGCAAGCCTTTCTCCTGCAACTTTAGATCCTTCTAGATTAGGATGAATACCATCTATACATTGAACATTCCATTCAGATGTATCAATGAATACTGTATTTTCTGTCATTGAGACTACTTTCTTTATTTCTGCTTTCCGCACATTAACAAATGGTAACATCAAAAATATAGTTACTCCACTATATTTATCTTGTATTCTTACTACACATTTTAATAATTCATCTTGAAACTCTTCCATTGATGCATCATTATCATTAGTTCCCATATTTATAACTATGAAATCTGGAAATTGTGATTTTTCTTTTGTTATAGAATCCATATTATCAATAAAGTCTATGAATTTAGGAACTCCTCCAGTTCCACCTTTAGTTACACCTGCTGCTGAAAAAGATACTCTTACATTCAAGCAGCCCAATGTCTCACAGCATTTAGCTACATAATTTGCTTCCGCCGCATAACCTTGGCTTGGTGTATTTCTATCTAGTAACCAACATCCTGCAGTTATGCTATCTCCATAAAATAATCCTATTTTTTTATTTTGTGTAAAAGGTTCGATCTTTCCATCTACATCAATATCTATTCCTGTAAAAGCTATTCCTTGTTCTTTATTCCATACTTCATCTTCATCTTTATTTCCAGAAACTACAATCTTTAGTATATATTCTTTATCTTTATCTAAGTTATCTATTATAAATGGTGAATTTGATACATTATCTCTAATATAATCCTCATCATTAATCTTATAAGCAATTTCAACTGGATTTCCAATTGGATTAGTATTTAAGAAATTTATTTTTATTGTTTTAGTACCTTTAATTTTTGCATGTATTTCTGATCCCAAATTTATCGTATATATGCATTCTGCATTATCTATTATTTTTTCTGTCCATCTTCCTAAGAAATAATATTTTGAAAAATCATTTCTTAGTACAATATGTTCTTTATTTATTGATTTTAGATTTTTAAATTTTCCCTTAAAATATATTATAAAAATAGTTGTAAATATAAAAAGTGGAAGATACCTAAGATAAAATTTATTACCAAAATTTATAAAATAAGATATTAATTGATATTTAATATCTCCTGAAGGATATATTTCAATTATATCTTTTAATGTTGATGATAATACCATAGGTATTTCAATAAGAATTATTACCCATGCGTTTTTTCTAAATATGTATGTGGAAAAAAGTGCTATAAATAGTGATAAAATAATTATTGCTATAAAACAAATTAATATATTCATAAATTTACTCCTGTTAATATTTTGATAATAATCCTTAGTATACACTATTTATTGTTTATTTGCTATTTGTTCCACTCAGTGGGACAACAATTTTACAGAATGGGATTTATCAATTGTATGACAACGTAAACATTGTATAATTAAATTATAAGAAAAACAAATCATTGAATAAATATATATTATTAACCATATTAATTGGGAGGTTGAGATTTATGTTAAAAGTAAATGTAGGATCAAGTATATTATCTTGTGCAAAAACTGCTGGTAAAGAAGCTGCATCCAAGGCAAAGATTGGTCTAGATTCAATAAAAATGGCATTTGTTTATGGTAGTTGTGATTACAATATTGATGAAATGTTATCTGGGGTAGCTGAAGAGCTTCCTGATATACCTCTAATCGGAAATACTTCATTCACAGGAATCATAACACCTGAAGGTTTTATTGGTTCTGAAGATGGATTTGTTGGTGTAATGGCACTCTCTGACCCTGATATGATAATTGGTATAGCGTCTAAAGAACGTGGAGCTTCTCCTGTTGAAGATGGTAAATTAATTGCTGCTGAAGCTATGAAAGCTGCTAATCAAAACTCTTCTCCAAATTTCTTTTATATGGCTGCATCACCAGCAGAAGAAGAATTTTATTTAAAAGGCATAAGCTCTATTATTGGAAGAATTCCTTTCTTTGGTGGAAGTGCCGCTGATAATAGTATCTCAGGAAATTGGAAATTATACACTGATAATTCTCAATTTTCAGATGGTGTTGTTATTGCATTTTTCTATGGAGATATAAAAATGACCAACCTCTTCACTGGAAGTTATAGAGAAACAGATGATTTTGGAGTAATAACAAAAGTAGATGGTAATCGTACATTGGTTGAAATTGATGGTGTTCCTGCTACAAAAAAATATGCTAAATGGAGAGGAATTGACATGGAAGCTGTTACTGGAGGAAACTTACTTGCAACTACTATAACCTCTCCTCTTGGTGTAAAAGATCGTTTAGGTGATTTAATTGCAATACGTCATCCTATGAATGGAAATGATGATTTTTCTATGGCGATTGGTAATAATTTATCTGAGAAAACATGTGTAATCCGTATGGAAGCAACTGTTGATGAACTAATTTCGTCTACTGGTGAGACATTAAAAGCTTTAATAGAAAAAATGGATAAGCCTCCAATAGCATTTCATTTAGTTCATTGTGGTGGTCGCCGAGCTGGTATAGATAGTAGAATAGATGAAGTTGCAAAACTTATTAAAGAAGTAGCTGGTGATATACCTTTCATTGTAGAATTTACATTTGGTGAATATGGATTTGAAAGTGACAATAATAATACCTGTGGTGGTTTAATGCTTTCTTTCACTGGATTTTCAGAGTAAACGGTAACAAATATAGATTATTTCTAGAATTATATATATGAATGGAGGATTTTATTATGAAAATGATTATTGATGGTAAGGCTGTTGATTCTTCAGATGGCAAAGTATTAAATGTTTTAAATCCTGCTACTGGACAAGTTATTGATACTGTTCCATCAGCTACTGAAGATGATGTTAATAAAGCTGTATCTTGTGCAAAAGAAGCCCAAAAGATCTGGGCTAAAGTTCCAGTATATGAGAAAGTAGAAATACTAAAAAAATTTATAAATCTTGTTTTAGAAAATAAGGAAGATTTAGCAAGAACATTATCTAATGAAACTGGCAAGCCAATTAAAGAAGCTAGAGCTGAAATTGCAAATATTCCAATTGCTTTTGATGCTTTCTCTGAAAAAGCTAAACATTTATATGGCACAGTGGTTCCAGCAGGATTAGAAGCTGGACAAGATAAAAATATATTATTTACTCAAAGGGAACCAATTGGTGTAGTTGCTTGCGTAATACCATTCAATTTCCCTTGTGACCTATATGATCAAAAAGTTGCTCCAGCTTTACTTGCTGGTAATGCTGCAATTGTAAAGCCATCAACTGATAATCCTTTAACTTTATGCAAGTTAACAGAGTTAATGGTAAAGGCAGGTATAACTCCTGGTGCAATACAAATAATTACTGGACGTGGTTCTTCTGTTGGAAGCTGGCTTTGTTCTAATGCCGATGTACATTTAGTTACTTTAACAGGATCAACAGAAGTTGGAATAGAAACTGCAAAAGCTTGTGCAGATAATTTAACTCATGTTGCTTTAGAATTAGGCGGAAATGACGCATTCATTGTTTTAGAAGATGCTGATATAGATTTAGCTACAGATGAATTATTATGGGGGCGTATGTATAATACAGGGCAAGTTTGTTGTGCTTCAAAGAGATTTTTAGTTCATAAAAATGTTGCTTCTGAATTTGCTAAGAAGGCTGTAGAAAAGATAAGTGCAATTAAAGCTGGAATGCCATCAGATGAAGATTCTGAACTTGGATGTTTAATTAGTGAAAGAGCTGCAATTAAAGTTGAAGATCAAGTAAATCTCACTGTATCTCAAGGTGGAAAAGTAATCTTAGGTGGAAACAGAAACGGTGCTTTTTATGATCCTACTGTAATTATAGATGTTCCTAAAACTGCTGATGTTGCTATTGATATGGAAATTTTCGGACCTGTTGTTCCTATAATTACGTTTGATACAATTGAGGAAGCAATAGAAATTGCTAATAGTTCTAAATTTGGTTTATGTGGCTGTGTATTTAGCCGAAATATGAAAAATGCATTTTATGTAGCTAACGCATTAGAATGTGGTGGTTCAGTCATTAATGGTGCCAGCTTCTTTAGAAGTTTTGAAATGCCTTTTGGTGGATATAAATTCTCAGGTATTGGCACAGAAGGTGTAATGAGTACATTTAATGAAATGACAAGAACAAAATCAATAGTGCTCAAAAATATCCTATAATATATTATCTCATATTAATTAACAAGGGGAGCTGAAATTTTCAGCTCCCTTCCACTTAAATTCAAATATTTTAAACTATTATATATTTTATAAATTAATTTTCCAAGTACCCCATTCTTCTAGAAATCTGACTTGCAGCTTCTTTTACATGCTCTATAATAATTGGTAATTTTTCATCAGACATTTGTGCTACATGTCCACTTGCACTAATTGAAGCAATTGCATCTCCTCTATAGTCAAAAATAGTTGCTCCAACGCATCTATGTCCCATAATATATTCTTCATCATCAATTGCCCAACCTTGTTGTCTTACTTTTTTTAGGTGCTTTTTTAAATCTTTCATATTAGCTATAGTATTTGGGGTAAATTCTTCAAATGTGCAATTATACAGTGCCTCATCTAATTCATCCCCAGAAAGACTTGCTAAAAGACATTTTCCCATAGATGAACAAAATGCTGGTGATCTATACCCTACTTGAGAATAAAGCCTTGTAGTTGGATACAAATCTAGCTTTTCAATATATATTACTTCATGTGCTTCTAATATACCTAAATGTACTGTTAAATTTAGCTCAGATCGAAGTTCAGATAAAAACGGCTTTGACTCTGTCTGTAATTCTAATCCATTTATATGATAACTAACGATTTCTATAAGTTTTATACCTATATAATAGCATCCATTATTATTTTTTTCTACATAGTGACGTATATTCATTGCTTTTAGTAACCTATACGCTGTAGATTTACTTATTCCTGTTGCTTTTGAAATTTCAGTTAAATTCATTGGATGATTCTCTTTAGATAATAATTCAATAATATCAAATGCACGATCCATAACCCTTACACTAGATTCCATAAACTTCTCACCCTCTATTTAAATATAATCATGATGTATAATATTTTTCTTTTTGGTAAACAATTACAAATATTATACATCATCTACTTATTTATTTCATTAATAATGCATAACAAAATTAGAATTTAAGTGAGAGCCCAAATTTTACATTTGGCTACTCTAGCTTACTCCTATGAACGGATGTGAATAGTGAGTTTCTTTATCCAATGCTCAATGATCAATTTTCAATGATCAATGGATGAAAAAAGTTTTCGACTTTTAATTATATTATTGCATCGTTATGCCCTTTAGCCATAACATTCGCTGGCATATAGTGCTTAGTGAAGTATGAACTTAGCACTATAGCCCATATTTTTCTGAAAGAAAAATATGTTTCCTATCAAACAGTGGACTATATTGGCATATAAATCTTAGCGACAAAGGAGCTTAGAGTTATAAGCAATATTCTGTAGGAATATGTTCCTCGGAAAATATACATGCAATATAATAATTTAAGAAAAAACGAAGTTTTTTTATCCTTCATTGAAAATTGATCATTGATAACTGAGAATTGCTAGACAAATTCTAGTTGTGCAACAACTCCATTTTCATTAAAATAAAAAATAGGATTTTAAAATAAAATTAATTATTCTAAAATCCTATCTTTATTTTAATTATGTCTTATAATATTGCTAAGATTATAAAGTTTAATATAAATAGTCCTGTTGATACCCATAAAATCGGATGAATTTCTTTTGTTTTTCCCTTACATACTTTCACTATACAATAGAATATAAATCCACTTGCTATTCCATATGAAATACTATAACATAATGCCATAAATATTGCTGCGAAGAATGCTGGAATTGCTTCCTCTAAGTCATCCCATTTTATTTCTTTAAATGAAGCTAGCATCATAATTCCTACAACAATTAATGCTGGTGCAGTTGCTTGTGCTGGAACTATTCCTATTACTGGAGCTAAAAACATACTAAGCAAGAATAATATTGCTGTAACTACTGCTGTTAATCCAGTACGTCCACCTGCTCCAATACCAGCTGCACTTTCAACATATGTTGTTGTATTAGATGTACCTAAAATTGCTCCTATTGAAGTGGCAATAGAATCAGCAAATAAAGCTTTATCCATTTTTGATTTGAATCCTGATCCATTTTCTAATGCTTTTTGGTCTTCTGCACTAAAGATTCCTGTACGACGTCCTGTACCAATAAAAGTACCAAGCGTATCAAATGTATCTGATAAACTAAATGCAAAAATAGTCATTAATACTAATGGAATTTTCGAACTATCTGAGAATAGTGAAAGCATTCCCTTTGAACCAAATGCTACTCCAAATGTTTGTCCTAATTGTCCAAATGATTCTCCTAATCCTGCGCTTGTACCTATTGCTGATAAATCCACAACTCCCATTGGAATTCCTATAATTGTTGTAGCTGCAATCCCTATAATAATAGCGCCTTTAACATTTAATATTAATAAAACTGTCATAATAGCTAGTCCTATAACTGCAAGTAAAACCCCTGGAGTATTAAAGTTAACTAAAGCTGGAACTGCACTACTATTTGCAACTACTGTTCCACTGTCAAGTGCTGTATATGTACCTGGATCAGATGTAAAATTAATTAATCCTGCATTCTTAACACCGATATATGCTATGAATATACCAATTCCACCTCCAATAGCATTTTGAATACTTTCTGGAATTGCCTTAATAATTAATTTACGAACCTTTGTTATTGTTATTAAAATATTAATCATACCGCAAATAAATACCATTGCTAAAGCTTGTTGCCATGTGAAACCTAATGCTCCACAAACAGTAAAAGTAAAAAATGCATTAAGTCCCATTCCTGGAGCCTGCGCATAAGGAACATTTGCAAATAGTCCCATAACTAAAGTACCTACTGCTGATGCAATAATTGTAGCTAAAAATATAGCACCTGTTGGCATTGGATTATCAGCTGTTCCTGCCAAGCTTAGCATTGAAGGATTAACAAAAATTATGTATGCCATAGCAAAAAATGTTGTTATACCAGCCATAAGTTCTGTAGAAAGATCTGTTTTATTTTCTTTTAATTTAAAAAATTTTTCCATTTTTAGTCCCCTTCTAATCACAAATTTTATTCTATTAAATTTTATTTAAATAAATAAAGCAAAATATACTGAAGCCGCTGATTAACTTCATCATTTTATTTTACTAACGTTCATAAACATTTTACACTATAATGTTCGTATATAATGTTAAAATTAAGTTAAATTTTGACGAAATATCTTTTTACTTCCTTTAAATTAGCTTAGAAATATAAAAATATCCATAAACTATTTACTTTTCAAAAGTTATCTCAAGGTAAAGGCAAATAATAATCAATTTACTATTGTTTAATATACATAAGTTTTATTGTTGATATATTCAGATTATGATAAAATAATCATGATATTTTTGAAAATCACACATTTTGCATAATTTTACTATAGAGGAGAGGTTCTTTAATGAAAATATTAAAATCAACCCCAAAACAAGACGGTTTTTACATGCCTGCTGAATTTGAAATTCATGAAGGATGTATAATGATTTGGCCAGAACGTACTGATTCTTGGCAATATGGAGCAGTTGCCGCTAGAAAAGCTTTTACAGAAGTCGCTACCGCTATTTCAAAATCTGAAAACGTAACTGTCTGTGCTAGTGAAATCCAATATGATACTGCAAGAGAAATGCTTCCTGACCATATACGTGTTGTAGAAATGTCTAGTAATGACTCATGGGCTAGAGATTATGCACCTACTTTCGTAAAAAACCATAATGGTGATATTCGCGGTGTTGATTGGTACTTCAATGCATGGGGAGGTTTAGTTGATGGTCTATATTTTCCATGGGATAAAGACAATAAAATGGCAAGAAAATTATGTGATTTATATAATGTAGACACATACAATGCAAGACATTTTGTATGCGAAGGTGGATCTATTCATGTAGATGGACAAGGTACTGCTTTAGTTACCGAAGCTTGTCTTCTAAGTCAAGGACGTAATCCTAAAATGACAAAAGATGAAATAGAAGAAACTCTTAAAAATTATTTAGGTGTAGAAAAAGTAATTTGGTTAAAGTATGGAATATATAATGATGAAACAAATGAACACGTAGATAATATTTGTGCTTTTACAGCACCTGGAGAAGTTGTTCTTGCATGGACAGATAATAAAAACGATCCTCAATATAAAATGTCAAAAAGTTGTTTAGATATACTTGAAAATGAAATTGATGCTAAAGGACGTAAAATAATTGTTCATAAGCTTCCACTACCTTCTCCTGTATACATAAGTAAAGAAGAATGTGAAGGTCTTGAAAATATGGATGGTGAGCCAACGAGGGTTGATGGTGAACGTTTGGCTGCCTCATATGTTAATTTCTATATTGCAAATGATGCAATAGTAATGCCTGGATTTAATGATCCTATGGATATGGTTGCAAAAGAAAAGCTTCAAAAATTATTTCCTACAAGAGAAGTAATTCAAATTTACGCAAGAGATATATTAATCGGTGGTGGAAATATACACTGTATAACTCAACAGATTCCAAAGGGAGGTAAATAATATGACTAGAAAAATTAAGGTTGCTGCTATTCAAATGTCTTGTGGTACTGATAGAAATGGTAATTTAGATAAAGCCGAAAAATTTGTTCGTGATGCCGCAAAACAAGGTGCTCAAATAATCCTTCTTCCTGAGTTATTTGAAACACAATATTTTTGTCAGGAAAAAAACTACAATTATTATAATCTAGCTACATCAGTTGATGAAAATCCTGCAATTCAAAGATTATCAAAAGTTGCAAAAGAGTTAAAAATAGTTCTACCAATCAGCTTTTATGAAAGTGCTGGAAATACAACTTTTAATTCAATTGCAGTTATTGATGCAGATGGAACAAATTTAGGTATATATAGAAAGACTCATATTCCAGATGATCACTTTTATCAAGAAAAATTCTATTTTACTCCAGGAGATACTGGCTTTAAAGTATTTAAAACTGCTTATGCAAATATTGGAGTTGGAATCTGTTGGGATCAATGGTTCCCTGAAGCTGCAAGATGTATGGCTCTTTTAGGTGCAGAGATATTATTTTATCCTACTGCAATTGGCTCAGAACCAATATTAGACTGTGATAGTATGCCTCATTGGAGGCGCTGTATGCAAGGGCACGCTGCTTCAAATATTATGCCAGTTATAGCAGCTAATAGAATTGGCTTAGAAAAAGTGACTCCAAGTGAAGATAACTCTAATCAAGAATCTTCTTTAAATTTCTATGGTTCATCATTTATTACTAATGAAACTGGTGAAATCATAGAAAGTTCCGACCGCACAACTGAAACAGTGTTAATTTCTGAATTTGATTTAGATCATATTCGAAACATGAGATTGAGCTGGGGTGTATTTAGAGATAGACGACCTGAATGCTATTTTCCTATTACTAGACCAATTACAAATAACACCACTTTACAATAAAATATAAGAATATAGGAATATGTATTCCTATATTCTTATATTCTTAAAACATCTTCTTAATTAACATACTTTATAGTTTTCAATAAAGTTAATACAATCTAAAGCTTTATTCGTTATATGTTGTATTTATTTAAATCATTCTTAAAGTTCTCAGTTATATCTTTGAAATCAGATATATTATCCATTAATTTTTTAATTTCATTAGTATAAGTTGTTACATTAGCACTTACTTCTTCTGATGATGCTGAGTTTTCTTCTGCAATTGCTGCTAAGGATTCTATACTCTCATAAACACTATTTATAGAATCAGCTTCAGTATTTAGTTTATTTATAGTTTCTATCATAGAAGTTGCTACTATTTGTATTGATTTATTTGCTTCAAAACTTATATTTCTTACATTTTCTAAGTTAGTAGTTTCATTTTCCAATACGCCATATTGGTCATCTATATTATCTACTAATGATTTTATCTCATGTACAAACTGCTTTAGGTTAGAGTTTATCTCTTCAACAGCGTCTTTAGATTGTTCAGCTAACTTTCTTATTGAATCAGCAACAACAGCAAAACCTTTGCCTTGTTCTCCAGCTCTTGCTGCTTCTATAGAAGCATTTAATGCTAAAAGATTTGTCTGTTCTGCTATTCCTGATACTATTGATACAATGTTATTTATATCATTTGCTTTTTCTTCAAGATTACCACCTTTAACCCTAACTTCATTAAACTTTTGTAATGAATTAGTAATATTATTACTTGCATTATTTACATTTTCATAACTATTATTTATTTTTCCAATAGCATCTTCAAGTTGTGATTTGTTGTCATTTTCCTTTTTAACTATCTGTCTTAAATCTTGAATATTTTCATGTAATGACTGTACTGCATTATCTGTATTTTGAGCTTGAGTAACAGCACCTTCTGCAACTTGTTCAACTACACCACTTATTTCATTTGATGTGTGATTCATAGAATCTGATATTACATTTATTTTATTTATAAATGTATTCATCTCATCTGTAACGCCTTTAAAACCTACAAAATCAGTTTGTATATTATTCCTATGTTTTTTTATATACATATATATATCTTCAAAGAAATCATTAGTTTTAATTGTTCCATCAACACTATATTGATTATTTATTAATCTTTCAATTTCTTCTTTCAATGCATTTATAGGTCTAATCATTAATGAAACCCCAATAATACTTGAAATTCCACCTATAGCGCTTGCGATTATTCCATTTTTTAAGCCTATGATAGGTAACATGATTAAAAATGATATTATAAAATTAAATATTCCAACTTTAACTCCAAAACTTTTTATAAATCCAAACGAAAATAATCTATTAAAAATATAATTTCTATTGTAATATATATCTTTATCAAAAGTTAACTTTAAAGTAAGTTCGTTACTAGCTTTAGATAATTCTTCTGTCTTAATCTTTTCATTAAAATAAATACATGCCCCTTCAAGCATTCCGATAAAATAATCAAACATTCCTCTATCAGATCTATAAGTAAAAATAGCTTCTCTTGCTGAAATTGGCTCAATTTCAACTATTGGTGGTTTTGCTCCTGCAAATCTCTTTGTCATTACAACATGTATATCAAATAATGACTTTAGAAATGAATATAAATTATCGTGTATAAAAAAAGCAGGATAGTCCTGACTGAAAGATACTATATTATCATGTCCAATTTTCTTCCAAAGCTCTCCAACTTTCATATTTTCTTTTTCTGCTAGATACTGTATTATTTTTTTGATTTCTTGATCATCAACATTTTCAAGTGGAGAAAATATTCTTTTACTTCCCCAGCCCACGTATTCCATTGCTTCATCAACTATTGAATCATCAAATAATTTCCTGTTGGTTTTCATCCATGTTGCTACAACAGTTCCCTTCATTTTGATACCTCCTATTATAATAATTTTATATTTTTTTACTTATTTTAAGTTTATATCTTTACATTGGTATTGTCACTAAAATTCTTCGTTATATTATATACAATATAACATGATATTTTAATATGAATATAATGAAAAAGATGACTTATCCTCGGCAGAAAAGTCATCTTTTAAGCTCAATTAATTAATTTTTAATATCTATATATCTTTTCTAGATTTAATTATTGTTAAAAATTAAACTATCAATGGTAAAAATTATATTGATATTGTTATTTTATATAAATAATATCAATCTTTATTTTAATATTTCATCTGCTAATTTTCTCATATTTTCAAAATCTTTTTCTTTGGCTACAGATTTTATAGTAACAACTGAGTCACAAATTGTTAAATCTCTCATTTTTTCTAATATGCCTTCCATGGTCTTTGCTGCCATTGGTGCCCATGAACCATTTTCAATTATACCAACAGTTCTCTTCTGGTAATTTTTGCTCTTTAAGTGTAATAAAAATTCTTCCATACATGGGAATACGCCACCATCATAAGTAGCTCCAGCTAAAATTAATTTATCATAAATAAAAGCATTTGTTACTGCTTCTGACATATCTTGTCTTGATAAATCAAATAAAACTACCTTCTTAGCTCCTTTTTCCTCTAGTATTGAAGCCATTTTTTTAGCAGCATTCGCAGTGTTTCCATGAATTGATGCATAAGCTACTAATACGCCATCTTCCTCTGGTTCATATTTACTCCAAGTATTATATTTATCTATATAGTAAGAAAGATTTTCTTTTAAAATAGGGCCATGTAATGGACAAATAGTCTTTATATCTAATGTAGCCGCTTTTTTTAATAACACCTGAACAGGAGAACCATATTTCCCTACTATATTTAAATAGTATCTTCTAGCCTCATCAATCCATTCATCTTCTACATCAAGTGCGCCAAATTTACCAAATCCATCTGCTGAAAATAGTATCTTTTCTGTTTTTTCATATTCAACCATAACTTCTGGCCAGTGAACCATAGGCGCCATAAAAAATTGTAATGTATGATCTCCTAAATTTAGTTCATCTCCTTCTGCAACCAAAAGTGTTTTTCCTGTAATATCCACGTCAAAAAATTGAGGAAGCATATCGAATGTTTTTTTATTTCCAACTAACTTCATATCAGGATATCTTTCTATAAGATTTTGAATGTTTGCTGAGTGATCTGGCTCTAAGTGCGAAATTACAAGATAGTCTACAGTTCGTCCATCAAGTGTCTTTTCAAGATTTGCAATCCACTCATCTGTTGCTCTAGAATCGACTGTATCCATAATTGCAACTTTTTTATCAAGGATTACATACGAATTGTAAGAAACACCATTAGGTATTTTATATTGGCTTTCAAATAAATCAAGTGTCTTATCATTTACCCCTATATACTTAATGGAATCTGAAATATTAATATCTGTCATACTTTATAGTACCTCCCTTTAGTAAATCATTACTTAAAATAATATTAATTAATAAATAATATATAATATTATTTATTATATTTTCCTTTAATAATTCTATAATCTAAAATAATTCCCTTGTAATTTTTTATCATTATAAATATATAAAATATCTTTTTTGTTATTAATTATATAATACTACAATATAATGAAAATTACTAGATTAAATATTAATCAATATTAATTCTTTATATTAACTAATATTGCAAAAAAAGCGCAAATTATGTATATAACTTTTTATATTAAGAAATTATATTTTACTTTCATAAAATAAAAACTCAAAGTTCAACTAAGTCTTTGAGCTTTTATTTTATATTCTACATTATTAATTTTTTATAATTTATTTAACCCATGCTCCGTTACTTCCAACATAGTATCCATCAACATAAGTGTTTGCTGCCATTGAACCATCAGCATTTAAGTAATACCATGTTCCATTGTCATTTAACCAGCCTGTTTTCATTGCCCCACTCGATTGTAAGAAATACCACTTTCCTCCTACTTTCTGCCATCCTTTTGTCATAGCACCACTAGTACTCATAAAGTACCATGTTCCTCCAACATTTTGCCATCCTGTTGTCATGGCACCATTAGCATTCATTAAATACCATTTTCCTTCTATTTGTTGCCATCCTTTTAATGCTTGTCCGTTAACATCTCCAAGATACCATGTTCCATCTACTTGTTGCCACCCTGTTGCTGGCACACCTTCTGCATTTACAAGTTTTATGCTTCCATCTGCATTTTGCTGCATTGCTGCTGTACTACCTTGAGATACGGTAACATTTGAATATGTATTATTGTTATTACTTGATGTTGAGCTATTAGAAGAATTACTTGATGATGATCCCCCTGATGAACTACTACTTCCACCACTTGACGATTTTTTACTTATCTTTCCTGTAATAGTTTCCACAGAATTTTCACTATTAGATACTACTAATTTTATGTATTTATATGCATCATCATTCTGTAATTTATATGCTGAATTCGTACTAACTAATGTTTCAGAAACTGAACCTACTCTATCTACTCTATACCATTTATATGCTAAATCTGAATTCACCTCATTCCCATTAATATCTTTAACATTTGCACTTAAAGTATTTCCAACTTTTTCATTCCCTTTAATTTCCACAGATGATAATTCAACTGCTGAAGGTGTTGTTACTGTTCCTCCATCTGGTGGATTTGGTATTCCTGGATTATTTGGTACAATTAAAGAAATTTTTGTTGTATACTCAAGCGAGCCAATCTTATATTCTTTACCATCCTTATTAAATGAAAAATCCTTTGTTCTAACTGTAAGTGTAACAAAATCATCATTATCATTATCATGTTCTATAAGCCATCCACATTCATAAAGATTTTGACCATCTTTTAATGGTACATCTGTATCTATGTCTAACCCCTGTCCACTAATTTTAACATTTAATATTGTATGTTTGGATAATTCATCTCGTATACTTAATACTTGAAAATCTAGAGATGTATTACTTGGTATTTCTACCTCTATAGGTGCATTCAAGCTTACATCTGCAGTTTTTGTTATTCCTACCGCAGATGGTGTTGTTTCTATTATAGAAACATCAGATGCTAATTTTGTTCCTTGCTTTAAGATTTCCACCTTGTCATTTGTTTGATTACGTTCTACCGCAAATGCATTAACATCCAATAAATTTGTAGCCATTGCTCCTGATTGGAAAATAGTAGCTGCCGCTAAAGCAATTGCTGTTGTTTTAGTGTATTTTTTTCTAGCCATTCTTATTTTCTCCTCTCTAAACAATATATTTCGACATATATTTTACCATTTTACATATATAATTTAAATATTTTTTGTTAAAGAACTAGACTTTTCTTCATTATATATGTTTCAATAATAAAATTTCATTTAAGATGTTCACAAGCTAAGTAAATACCGCATAGAAAATATAGAAAAGTAATTTCAACATATATAAATTAAAATATTGTATTTTACTCTATCCATTCCCATACATCTGTGCCAGTGCCTAATTCCAAATGGCATTTAATAATTCCTAAATCTAATTTGGTATAAAGTGCAGTTAATGCCTTTGATCTTACCTTATTACCTTCTAAATTAATCAAAAACTTTTGCTTGTTCATTGACGTTGGCAATAGCATTGCTACTTACACGCTTTTTTCAAAACAAATCTGATATTTTCAATTAGCTTTATAACTCCTAAGCTCTATCTTTAAATTCTTTTTTATTATAGTGAATTCTTCTAAAATAAGTAGAAAATTTAAAAGTCAATCTTTTTATTATATAAACCTCTTGCTTAAATAACAATCTATGAATTAAATTTATTATTGAAAATATTAATTAAAAATTTTATAATAAAAAAATAATAAATTTTGAAAAGCGTTCTATGAGTAAAGTAAAAACAATTTTAATAAAAAAGATGTAATTAGTCCTAGAGGTGTTGTTATACTCCAAAAGGAAAATTATTAAAATTAGATTTAGCTACTATAGATAGATTGAAAACACATAGGGTTTATTACGAAATTCTAAGGTCAGAAAATAACTTACCACAACTTGAACAAACTAAAAATACTTTTTCTAATGAAATTTCAATAAAAGAATATATGTTATCTGATAATGATATCTCACTTAATGTTCTAAAACATAATAATTCAACAAAATATGGTATTATTTTAGATATAATGAATGAATTTATTTTTGATGGTAAAAATGAGCAATAGTATTTATACTTCAAAACATTATTTAATGGTTATAATTGGTACTATTCACATTCTATAAATGTTGCTAGTATTGTTGCAGCGATTGGATTAGCCTTAGAATATACAACAGAATAGCTACATTCTTTGATATTAGGTTCTCTACTTCATGATATTGGTGTTATTCTTCTTCCTAAGAATATACTTCTAAAAGATAAAAATTTATTTACATCTGAAGAAAAAGCTATATTTGAAAAACACAATTCACTTGGATATGACATGGTAAAAGATTTATCTATACCAGAAGTATGTAAAAGAATTATATTAGACCATCATAAATTATTAAATGGAAATGGATATCCTAGTTCAGAAGATGATGAATTAAGCATAGAAAGTAAAATAGTAATAGTTTCTGACTATTTTGATTCTGAAGCAACAAGTGAAAAATCCCTAGAAGATATAATAATTTATCTTGTTAATAATCCAGATAAATTTCCTATTGAAATCGTATCAATTTAAAAAAATGAATTTAACCTTTAATATTTTTATTAGATACATTGCAATAGCAAATAAACTAATTTATATTTATGATTTATTCTATAAATATTTTCCGTATTCTGATTTTCTTCTTAGAAATAATAGATAACAAGAATGTACGAATATCTGTGAAAGTAAAAAATCCTTTAATTTCCCCTAAAATCTTTCCTTAAATTCTTTTTTTATTATAAGAAAATCTTCTAAATCATTTAAAAATTGAAAAAGCAATGCTCTATTTTCAAATTCTTCTCTATTTTTAGGTAATTCCATTCTTCTATATTCTTCCTTTAATAAAGTTAAATTCCTGATAAGCTCAATACAATCATTATCTGCATGTATATTAACAGCTACTTTGCGTGTAAACTCTGATAATATGCTAGTTTGCTCATATGTCATATAAAATCTAGAAAAATGTTTTTTCATTTTTTTTAATGTATCTAATTGTGCTATTCTCATCTCTATATAACATAAGTAATAATCCTGATTTCTAAAAAAGTAATTATTACTTATTCTTTGTGCCATAACCTTAGTTTCATAAATTAGTTTTTCAACAGCCCCAAATATTTTTTCTTCATTTCTCGATACAGCTTGAGTAATCAAGCTCGTGGATAAGTTTAACAATATTAATTTATACTGTTCCTCAATCTCATGCTTATTTTTTTCAAAATCCTCTTCCAAAGAAACATTATACAAATTAAACATCATTGCAACACTTATTCCTACTATTGTTAAGCCCACTTCATTTATGATCCACTGAATATTTATATTAGTACTTGTTAAAAGATGAGTAGATAAAACCGCACCTACAACCATCCCATCTTCGATTTTAAATCGTATTGTAATAGGAATAAATATTAATAAAAATAACCCAAATATGATTGGATTGTTTCCTAATAAAACATACAAAAGAAAAGATAAAAGTATAGCTATGATTGATGCTAAAAATCTTTTTACACTTACTATAACTGCTTCTTTTTTTGTATCTTGAATACTTAAAATTGAAATTATACCCGATGTCACTCCAAACTGGAATCCAATATAGCTTGATATTAATACTGATATAGTTGCCGACAATGCTATTTTAAAAGTTTTTGATTGTAAATATTTTATCATTAATATATCTCCTGATTCTTCTTGTTAATCTTATAATATATTAAGTTTAACATTATATTCTATAGTAAAGCTAAAAAAGCACTAAACATTTTTGTTTAGTGCTTTTTTAGAATAGCCTATGAGTGATTGTTAAAATAAACATCTAATGCATTGTTATAAAAGACCATTTTCATTTCCTCTTCATCAAATATATTGTATCGGATACACAAAAGATTTAATAATATCACTCTTATATTTAATTTAAATTAAAACAAGTTGTTCATTAAATAAATTATTTCGCAACATTGCCATATGAAGCTGCCCAGTTCATAATGCTAACTCCATTTTTATCTTTTGGATTATTATTTAATGTATAAATCCAAGACCAGTGATCATTATATTGAACTAATGAATTAATTCCATCTTGATTATAATCTTCTGCAAATTCCAACTTATTTGATTTTTCCCCTGTTTCACTTTGAACCTCTACTGTTTCATATAAAGATAATTTATATTTTCCATCCTTTGTTTCAGATGTAGTAAAGTCAGAATTTAGATCTTGTTTATATTCAGTTTTTGTTAATTCTTGTCCTTCAGTTAAAATATTAAATAAACGAACGGAACAATCTTCTGTTTTAACAGAGCTGTCTGTTTCACCTTGCACTAACCAAATAGCTGTATCAGAATTCTTCAATGATGATAATTCAGCATCAGTTGGAGTTTCTCCACCACGCTCAGTAGCAACATCTAATGCTGGACAACTTATCATTGCAGCTTTAAATAAATCTGGATAAGCAATTAACATTCTTGTTGTCATATATCCACCTGCTGAACATCCTGAAATATATACTTTTTCTGGATCAATATTTTTGGCTTTAATAACTTCATTTATTTCATTATATGCTTTTTTCAATAATTCATCCTTTTGAGCATTGTACCAAGTATCTGGTGCTTGGAATGCCATAACATGTGCTCCACCAAAAATTGCTTGTGTTTCATCTGTAGCCCAAGCAACTGTACCACGGTTACCTAACATTTGAGCAACATTATTGCCAGAAGATAGATAATCACCTTCACCATTTCCATGGAACCAAACTATTAATGAATCACTAGCTCCTGCATCATAGTATTGATAATTAATTCCGTTTTCAACTTTAACTGACTGAAATTTAGCTGTTTCAGCATTTATAACACTATTATTAGTAGTATAATTAGCTGTATATGATTCATCAATTACTACACCATTCTCATCAGTTAATATAATTGGCTTATTTTGTTTAATTGTATAAGTTAAATCTGCAGGGTAGTTTCTTGCTGAACTTAAGTAAGCTAATGTAGCTCCTTCTGATTCATCAAAATAAATAGTTACATATTGGCCATCAGTTTCTACTTTTACAATCTTACGATCAATATCATAATCACCATAACTAGTAACTGTAGTGCCTTTACGAATTCTATCTGTAGAAGCTTTAGCATGTACTGTAAATGTATCTTTATCTACTCCAGTAACCTTTCTTGCATCACCAAAATTAATTACAACCTTCGAAACACTCTCACCAGCATCAGTAACTTCTGAGTATACTTTACCAACATACGTAACATTAGTTGCTGCAAGTGTTGGCGTGTAATAACTTGTTACACACACAGCCAAAGTCAAGGCCATTGTTAATAATTTTTTAATTTTTTTCATATGTTCATTCCTCCAACTTTAATATTATTTTATGTACTCTTTTATCTTCAGCTAATACTATGGTAAAAGAGTCTACTATATTTCCAGTAATAACTGAAAATTTATTAGGCTAATTATATCTTATTATCTAAACTTACTTCTCCACTTACATGAAGAACTAAGATTAGTAGTACTCCCTATAAAATCGTTTAAAAAAATAATTTAACTGTAGATTTATTTCATTCCAGATATTATGAGTAATATCTAAACTACTCATAATATCTACAATCAATAATTTTCATAAACTAAATTATATTACCACTGTTAGTAGGTCTTCTTTGAAATCTATTTCTTTTTTATCACTTTCTATAACATCTAAATAATTGTCTGAATTTGTTATTATTACTGGTGTAATTAAAGAATATCCTTCTTTTTCAATTGCATTAATATCAAACTCTAATAAAACTTGTCCTTTTTTAATTACATCACCTTGTTTAGCTTTCAATGTGAAGTGTTTTCCTTCTAGTTTTACAGTATCCATACCAACATGTATTAATATTTCTGCTCCATTATTAGTTGTAATTCCCATAGCGTGTCCTGTTGGGAAGAATGTTGTAAGCACTCCATCTGCTGGTGCTACAACCTTACCCTCTGTTGGCATTATTGCTATACCTTTACCTAATGCACCACAAGCAAACGCTTCATCTTCAACATTTTTTAGTTCTGTTAATTTTCCTTTTAATGGGCTTGAAATAACTTCTTGTTTAACTAATGTATTTTCACTATTTTGTGAATTACCTTTATTAGAACTATCATCTTTCATATCACTTGGATCTAATTTTACAAATAGCATTGCTAAGAATCCTAAAACTAATCCTACTACTGATGCTATTAATATTCCATAGAATTCCATATTGAATCCATCTGGTCCCATAAATGTTGGTATAACAAAAACCCCCATACCACCTATTGAATATGCTTTTGAACCACAAAGTCCTAAGATTCCACCTGTTACAGCACCTATTATACAACTAACTACAAATGGTTTCTTTCTTGGTAATGTAATACCATAAATTGCTGGTTCAGTAACACCAAAAAATCCTGAAATAATTGATGGTATGCATAATGATTTTAACTTTTTATTCTTTGCTTTTAATGCTATTGCAATAACAACACCTGTTTGAGCAAAACATACTGCAAAAGAAGTCGCAACTACTGTATCATATCCAATAACAGATACGTTATTAATTGCTATTGGAACTAAGCCCCAATGTAAACCAAACATAACAAATATTTGCCAAAAACCACCTATAAATAAACCTGCTACAACTGGACTTAAGTTATAAATTGCCATTGTAATACTTCCAAGTCCATTACTTGCATAAGATGCTATAGGTCCTATTACTAAGAATGTTAATGGAACTACTATCAATAATGTAAATAAAGGAACTATGAAAGTTTTAATAACGTCTGGAATAATTTTCTTACATAACTTTTCAACATAAGATGCAAAATAAATTGAAAGTATTATTGGAATAACAGTTGAAGTATATCCACTTGATGGCATTACAACTGGAATACCAAAGAAATCAATTGTCTGACCTGCAAAGCCTACTATTGTAGGATAAACAAGAGTTGCACCTATTGCCATAGCTGTAAATTGATTTACATTGAACTTTTTAGATGCTGTAAATCCTAAGAATATTGGGAAGAAATAAAATAAGCAATCTCCAATTGACTGTAATATTGTGTAAGTTCCACTTTGATCGCTTAAGAAACCTAAAGCAACAAACATTGATAAAAGACCTTTAATCATACCAGTTGCACATAACACGCCAAGTGTTGGCTGGAAAACTCCTGATACAACATCTATGAATTTATCAAATACATTCATTTTTTCTGAAGAATCATCTCCAGCTCCTTCACTAAATCCTCCAACTGCAACTACATCTGCATAAACATCTGGGACATGATTTCCTATAACTACTTGATACTGTCCACCACTTTGAACAACTGTAACTACACCATCCATATTTTTCAATACATCTGTATTAGCCTTTTTTTCATCTTTTAACTTAAAACGCAATCTAGTTACACAGTGAGTTAAGGAGTTAACGTTTTCCTTGCCTCCAACATTTTTAATTATTTCTTTTGCAAGATTTTCATATTTCATAAGCAATCGCTCCTTTTCAATTAATCATAATCTTAGGCATTATCAAAAACATAACAAGTCATCTGCCTATCTATTTTCCATCATACTTCTTCAGTAAATTGCCATAATAGACCCAGCTATGATGGCAATCTACTTCATTGTCTGATGAAAAATATTCTCGGCATATTTGGACTTGTTATTTTCTTTCATATGCCTTATATACAAAAAGGCAAGACCTAAAATTTAACAATACTCAAATTACTTTTGTATTCTTAAGCTTCTGGTCTTGCCTGATTTAACAGTAACAATCCTAAATATTTAATTATTTCTATTTACCTATTTACAACACGCTTAATATGAAGTGTCAAATAAAGCTGTTCTTCATGACTTAACTCTATATTTAAATATTTTTCTATCTTAAGCATGCACTTATAAGCATCTTTATATTTTTCCTTTACTTGTGGTAAAAGAAAGTCTTCATTTTCATCTCTATACATCTCTTTATTATTAACTCTTTTAAAGAAGAATCTTAAATGAGTAATAAATCTTTCATAACTTAAAGATTTTTCATCTAATTCAATATCATAGGTATATTTTACAATATTCAGTATATCTTGAATCTTTTTAGTCATATCATAAGCAGTGTCAATTTTATTATTTTTTTCATTAAGCTGAGCTGTTATTAAGTGAAGTGCAATATTTCCAGCTTCTTCTTCATTAATCTTTTTACCAGTCTCACTTTCAATAAACTCCAAAGCTTTTAATCCAATATTGTATTCCTTAGGATAAAACTTTTTTATTTCCCAAATTAATATATTGGGTCTTTCTATTCCTTCATCAAATAACTTTAATGTATAGCTTATATGATCAGTTAATGTTACATAGATATAATCGTTAAGTTCACAGTTTAACATGTTCTTTGCATATTCTACAATGTCATAGCATAATGATATTTGTTCTGTAGGAATGTCTTCTAAAAGCATTTTAAACTTTTCCAAAGTATCCTTTTCTTTTAAAATAAAAGTTTTTTCTATTAGTGATTCATCTATTTCATCGCCAACTTTTTTTTAAATGCAAGTCCACATCCAATAATAACAGCATCCCTTCCATTGTCTTCTTTAGCCATAACTGCATTATTGTTAAAAATCTTATCTATCTTCAATACACATCACCTCACATTCCATTCTATACTTGACTATATATTTTAAAATAAAAAACCTTAATTAATCAAAAGAAATAAATAGTATATTTCTTCTCATTAATTAAGGTATAGCCTGATCGAATCAGTAACAATCCCGACTTAATGTAATCGTTTATCTTGGTTTTATTATAATTTTTTTACAATGGCTTGTCAATACTTTTTTTATAAATTTATATGATTTTATACAAAAATCTTTTTTACTTTTGAATCAAATTCTAAATTTTAATGCTTTACTTTAGGCACATAAAAGAAAGAGCTGCGACATAAAGAATACAAAATATAATATATTATATTCAATGCTTAAATCTAAAAATAAAATATTGTGGTAATTGTCTTAATGCCACAGTCTCTTCTTTTTAACTAAACTTAATTGTCTCAAATAGTAAATATACTTAATAGTTAACTAAGAATATCTACTAGAATTTAATATGAAGCAAGTTATAGTTCTTCCCCATTAGTTTTTATTACATTTTTGTACCATTCAAATGATTTTTTCTTCTTTCTGTCTAATGTACCTTCTCCAGCATTATCTTTATCTACATAAATAAAACCATATCTCTTTTCCATTTCACCAGTACTTGCACTTACAAGGTCAATACATCCCCAAGGAGTATATCCAATTAAGTCTACCCCATCTTTAACAGCTTCCTTCATTTGAATTATATGATCTTTTAAATATTCAATACGATAATCATCATTAATTGAACCATCTTCTTCAACTTTATCAAAAGCCCCAAGACCATTTTCAACTACCATAAGAGGAATATTGTATCTTCCATATAATTCATTTAAAGTATATCTTAAGCCTTTAGGATCAATCTGCCATCCCCAGTCACTTGCTTCAAGATATGGATTTTTAATTCCACCAAGTAAATTTCCTGAAGTTTTGTCTTCATCTCCTGATGCTGATTCACAATTACTCATATAATAACTGAATGTATAATAATCTACTGTTCCTTCTTTTAAAATCTTCTTATCCTCTTCAGTTATATCTAAAACAATATTGTTTTCTTCAAAATATCTCTTAGCAAAGAAAGGGTATTCACCTCTGACTTGTACATCTCCACAAAGATCATTTGCTAATTGATTTTTTTTCTGTGCAAGTAATATATCATCTGGATTACATGTATAAGGATATGTTGTCATATGAGCAATCATACAACCTATTTTAAAGTCTTTATTAATACTATGACCAAGCTTTACTGCTTTTGCACTTGCTACAAATTGATGGTGAAGTGCTTGAAAACGGATTTGCTTATTATCATTTTGATGTAAAAAGTCTTCTGTGCCTTCATTTAAAATTCCAAGCCCAAGATATCCTCCCATTGGCATTGTGCCACAGTTAATTTCATTAAATGTAAGCCAGTATTTAACTTTGTCCTTATATCTGTTAAATATTACACTACAATAGTTAATAAAAAAATCTATTAGATTTCTTGAAGCCCAGCCATTATATTTTTTAGTTAAATTAAAAGGCATCTCATAATGTGAAATAGTGACTAATGGCTCTATATTATATTTTTTTAATTCATCAAAAACATCATCATAAAACTTTAAGCCTGCTTCATTAGGTTCTTTATCATCGCCATTAGGGAATATACGTGTCCATGCTATAGACATCCTAAATACCTTAAATCCCATTTCTGCAAATAGCTTAATATCTTCTTTATATCTGTGATAAAAATCAATAGCTTCATGGCTTGGATAATTTAATCCATCAATAGTTTCCTTAGTAATTTTACGTGGAATTGTGTGAGTTCCTGCTGTCAGCATATCACTTGTACTTGCACCTTTACCATCTACATTCCATCCACCTTCAAATTGGTTAGCAGCTGTAGCACCGCCCCATAAAAAATCTTTACTTAATATCATATAATGTTCCTCCTTATTAAATGATTTAATTAGATTTAATTTATAAATTAAAATTGTTTGTTTAAAAATAAAAGACCCATTTGTAGAGATATAAGAAATTGCACATAATGTAATGCTTATAAACTCATACAAATAGGTCTAGCTTGTCTTTTTAACAATAACCATCCACTTGTTATACTTATAATATAAAATATTCTAAATATTTTGTCAACGGTTTCATTTATTTATATTTTATAATTTTATCTTCTTTGCAAAAAAACTAAATATTTATTATAAGCATTTTTATAGTCTGTGTACTCTTCCAGTTCAATCAATCTTGTTAATTGTTTAGCAATTGCTGAATTAAAAATTTCATTTAAAGACTTCATTTTATTCTCCTCCAATTTTTATAAGTTTCTATCATAGTAAATTATCTTTGTTCTTTCATGACGCTCAAAGATTTACTTTATGATAAAGTTTACTCCCTGAAGTTAACTTTAGGTCAAGAGTAATTATAAAAATATTAGGTATCTTAATAAAAATTTATATATTTCTATTCAATTTAAAAATTTAAATTGCCAAATAAATATGAAAAATATTCAACGTATGCATTCAGATTATCTCTACAGGAAAAACTCAAGTTAAATTAAGGACAGCTGCAATTAGTTTTAAAATATTGATACTGTCCTTTTACTTATATATTCACATTTCCCTTATTACATTATTTATTGAATATCTTGTTTATTTTCTATATCAATTAAATTACTTATATATTTTATTTTTCCGTCCAATACATCGTCATAGAAAGATTGTTTGTTGTCAATGAAATCAATACATTCATTAAGTTCATTGATTTTCTCTAGCAAAGATTCTTTTAATTTATTAAGCATCTCTTTTCTTTGATTAATTGTAGAAGGGCCTTCTAAGCAATAATTCATATATAATTTCATATCTTTAATGCTCATTCCACACTTTCTCAAGCACTGCAATCCCTTTAACCATGCAACATTTTTTTCATCAAACACTCTATAGTTATTTTTATCTCTTTTGACGTTTGGTACTAATCCTTCCTTACAATAAAATTTTAATGTTTCATAGGATATTCCTACTTGTTCACATACCTCTTTTGTTGTAGACATGAAATTACCTCCTAAATTATTAAAAATTAAAATACCACTTGCTAGGTAGTTACTACCTACTGGTAAGATTATTATAAAATATAAAATAATAAAAATAAAGGAGAGATTAAAGTGGAATATGTAACTTTAAATAATGGAATAAATATGCCTGCAGTTGGATTTGGAGTTTTTCAAATCACAAATAAAGAAGAATGTATAAAGGTTGTAATAGATGCTATTGATGCTGGATACCGCTTAATTGATACAGCGCAATCATATGGAAATGAAGACGCTGTTGGAGAAGCTATAGCTAAATCATCTGTACCTAGAGAAGAACTATTTATTACAACTAAAGTATGGATTAGTAATGGAGGATATGAGAAAGCAAAAGTTTCTATCGAAGATTCGTTGAAAAAAATGAAGTTAGATTATTTGGATTTAGTATTAATCCACCAGCCACTAAATGATTACTATGGGACTTATAGAGCTATGGAACAATTATATAAAGAGGGAAAAATTGAGGCAATAGGGGTATCAAATTTCTATCCAGATCGTTTGGTTGACTTATCTTTATTTAATGAAGTAATACCTGCAGTAAATCAAATTGAGATTAATCCATTCCATCAACAATTAGTAGCACAAGATTTTAATAGTAAGTACGGGGTACAACTAGAAGCATGGGCTCCTTTTGCTGAAGGAAGAAATGGGATGTTCAATAATCCTGTTTTAAAAACAATTGGAGAAAAATATGGCAAATCAGTTGCACAAATTATTTTAAGGTGGTTGGTTCAAAGAGGGATTGTTCCACTAGCTAAAACAGTTAGCAAAGAAAGAATGTTACAGAATATTGATATCTTCAATTTTAAATTAAATGAAGATGATATTAAGAAAATAGCTGCTTTAGATAAAAAAGAAAGTTCTTTCTTTAATCATCAAGAAGCATCATCAATAGAAATGTTAGCAAATCTTATTAGATAGAACTTTAATTAACATATATAAGTTCTAATTAAAAATGTCAAATGCACAATTTATGCCCCTTGTGGATACAAATAGTGTGATGAAAGTTTAAAATTTTTCAAGATTTCTTAAATTACATTCAGATTATTTATTAGAATATATATATACTAAAATTAATATTAGGAGTGATACTTATGAAAAAGATATTGTATTTAATGAGACATGGACAAACATTATTCAATGTTAGAAAAAAAATTCAAGGATGGTGTGATGCCCCCTTAACTGATCTAGGAGTTAGACAAGCGATTGTTGCTGGAGAATATTTCAAAAACAATAATATAACTTTTGACCACGCTTATTCATCTACATCTGAAAGAGCTTGTGATACATTAGAATATGTTTCTAATATTCCTTATAAGAGAGTAAAAGGTCTTAAAGAGTGGAACTTTGGTACTTCTGAAGGTGAAAGTGAAGATTTGAATCCACCATTGCCTTATGGAGATTTTTTTGTTAAGTATGGTGGTGAAGATGAAATTGAATTAAGAAACAGAATTGCAGAAACACTGTATTCTATTATGAAAAACGATAATCATCAATCGGTGTTAGCTGTCTCTCATGGAGCTGCTTGCCGTCAATTTATGAGATACTGGGCTCATACTAGTGATGTTGACCAAAAAGAAAGACTAGGTAATTGCTGTATACTAAAATTTGAATTTGAAAATGATGAATTTAAATTGATAGAAATAATAAATCATGACTTTAGTCAGTTATCTTAAATATATATGTTGCAATTACTTTTCTACATTTTGTATGCTGGTATTTACTTAGCCTGTAAACATCTTAAATGAAATTTTATTATTGCAACATATATACTATAATTACTTGTTGTGCTAGTTAAAAACAGTCAAAACAAAAATAGAATAAAAAATTGTTTTATCAATTTTTTAACTAACACAATGAGTAAATAATGTTTAAGGATAGAATTACAAAGCGCTAGCAATTTAGCCTATTTGGCTCAACACTAAAAACTGTGCTTGACAATATGAAGCAGTAACACCTATATGTATAATAGCTAACATTTTCTACACTTCTTTCCCCTCCAAGTTTGCATATCCTTTGGAAATACTCTTATTAAATTTGGAGCTTCTTTATATCCTATTATAATTGGTGCTTTTTCTATAACTACATTACTAGTGTCTATTCCAAACCATCTTGCTGGAGATACTGTTAATCTTTTAATTAATAATTTTGTACTTGTTATAAAATTATCCCATTTTGAAAGTTCACTTTCATTTGAAAGAACTTCTTCTAATAATACAAATTTAAAGTCTCCAAATACAAATTCATTATTTTGATTCAGCATATACTTTTTGGGAGTATACTTAATTTCTCCACTTTTAGCTAAGTCTTGAATTACTTTATATAAGAAAATATTTATTCTTTGATCTATTCTAAATCCAAGATTAAACTGAACACTATATGCCATATTGGGAACAAGTGTCTTGACTACATATTCTTCTGTATGTGGTTCGTCTGTCACTTTTATATTTATGAACCAATAAAATTTTGCTCGTTTTGGCTCTTTATTGAATATAGAGTAAACTATTTTCTTCTCAAGCATCCTATAATTTAAAGATTCTGTTAAATAAACTACATTTGTTGCATAAAGAGGTAATTCTTTATCTTCTTGAAGAGCCTTAAAATGCTCCTGAAAATCTGATAAATTAACATACTGTCTAAATCTTTTTCTAATAATAGTACCATATATCCATATATACATAAGAAAAATAAGAACTCCTGCAATAATTACAGTTACATATCCTCCATGTAAAAATTTAAATAAGTTTGCATATAAGAATCCACACTCAATAATCACAAAAGTTGTAAACACTATCCAAGATAAAACCCTTTTCTTCTTATTAATTCTTAAATACTCATTTAATAAAATTGTTGTCATTAACATTGTTATTGTAATAGCTAGTCCATATGCAGCTTCCATGTTTTCTGACTTCTTAAATTTTAAAACTAATAATATACATCCAATATAAAGTATAACATTTACTGTTGGTATGTAAATTTTCCCTTTATCATTATTAGGATAATTAACTTGAAGCTTTGGAAATAAATTCAACTTTATTGCTTCTGCTACTAAGGTAAAGGATCCTGTTATAAGGGCTTGGCTAGCTATAATAGCTGCTATTGTTGCTATTATTGTTCCAGGTACTATAAACCATTCTGGCATAATTAAAAAGAATGGGTTATCTTTTATTCTGCTTCCTTCTCTTGATAAAAGCCATGCACCTTGACCTAAATAATTTATAACTAAACAAGTCTTAACAAAAACCCATGTATAGTGTATATTTTTTTTACCGCAATGCCCCATATCAGAATATAATGCTTCTGCACCCGTTGTACAAAGGAATACTGCACCTAAAATATATATACTTTTAGGACTTGTAAAAATTAAATGTATACCATAATAAGGATTTAAGGCTTTCATTATTTCTGGATAATTAAATATTTGAATAAAACCTATTATAAAAAGCATTGAAAACCACAAAACCATCATTGGACCAAATAATTTTCCTATTACATCTGTTCCAAATCTTTGAATAAAAAATACAACAGTTAAGATTGCAACTACTATTAATATTATTTCCTCTGTATTAATAGGTAAAACCAAAGTTAAACCTTCTATTGCAGATGTTACTGTTACAGGTGGAGTAATCATTCCATCTGCAAGTAATGAAGCTCCTCCTACTACTGCTGGAATAATAAGCCACTTCGCATTTTTTCTAACTAATGTATATAGAGAAAATATTCCTCCCTCACCTTTATTATCTGCTTCTAATGTTATCATTACATATTTTATGGTTGTTTGAAGAGTTAATGTCCAAATTACTAAAGAAATTCCTCCTAAAATAAGTTCACTTGAAATTTGTCCATTATTTACCATAACCATTGATTTCATAACATATAAAGGGGATGTACCTATATCTCCATACACTATTCCTAAGGCTATAAGCAATGATGCTATACTAATTTCTTTTTTCATTTTTAGTTTATTTCCTCCATAAATTGTATTATTAAGTATAAGTAACTCACTAGATTATAGTACTCTAAATTTAAAGTGTCTATATCTGTAAACTTCCTTTGCAAAATTTATTACTTTGATAATTTTTTTACCACTTTTTTTATTTCCTTACTATTCATTGTCAAATTATTCACATTTTAAAAAATGAAAACCTTATTTATTAAAAAAGTGTCCAATTAATGGGACACTTTTTTAATGGCACATACTATGGTTCTCGCATTATCAAATTCATAGCTACAGGTATAAAATTACAGATATATGCAAACTAAAGCATTTATAATATTCACTTTTTAATAATCCATAAAATAATGAACAAATGAAACTTACTATTTATTTTCTGCCATAACTCCAACTAAGCGATGAGGTTTATAAAGTTCTTCTAAAT
>ERZ810019.7-NODE-7-length-311544-cov-31.4165_pt1 | contig 311544 bp, 293 predicted proteins | sample MGYA00520494_ERZ810019 | MGnify/ENA primary metagenome ERZ810019 (study PRJEB31588, sample SAMN03398862) | human gut metagenome | study: EMG produced TPA metagenomics assembly of the PRJNA231909 data set (A prospective, longitudinal analysis of the... | reverse complement strand
GTTTGGAAAATACTGTGTGGTTGGAAGAAAGAATTGTGAATATACCAAGTAGTGTAAGATTATAAAAAATATGGAAGAGAAGATTTTAATTATTATCAATGAGATAAGGAAAGCTAAAAATTTGTCAGAATTGAGTGTTATTAACTTAAGTGATACTTTAAGAGATGATATTGGATTTACTTCATTTGATTTGGCAGAACTTACCGTTCGAATAGAGGATGAATTTGATATTGATATTTTCGAGGATGGGTTAGTAAATACTGTTGGTGAAATAATTGAGAAGTTACGTTAATATGGGACTGTTTTTAGTAGATCAACATAAATCATATACTTATGAAGATCTGTTGCAACGGATAAATGCAACAAAGTCATACATTCCACTGATGCAGACGAATAATTTATATGATTTCTTTTTGAATATGATCTTATCTTTGATTTCCGATCAGCCTCTAATTCTTTTAGACTCAGATACTAAAATGAATGAATTAGAAGGAATAGAAAATACAGATATAAATGAGCCTAAGAATATTCTTTTTGATGATAAAGCAGATATAGATGATCTGATAAATAGTGTTTTAACCTCAAAATCAGAAATAACTATATTTACATCTGGTACTACAGGGCAGCCTAAAAAAGTAGTACATACTATTGGGACGTTGACTCGTTCGACAAGAATTTCGTTTAAATATCATTCTCAAATATGGGCTTTTGCTTTTAACCCGACTCATATGGCTGGTTTGCAAGTCTTTTTTCAGGCTTTTGCAAATAAAAATGCTTTAATAAATGTTTTTAATAAAAATCGAGTTGAAGTATATGAATTGCTTTCGGAATACCATGTAACTCATATTTCTGCTACTCCCACCTTTTATCGTTTATTGTTACCAGTAGAGAAATCTTATCCTGAAGTGTGTAGAGTGACTTTAGGAGGGGAGAAATCTAATACTAAACTTTATGAATCAATGCTTTTGATATTTCCGAATGCTCGAATAAATAATATATATGCTTCAACTGAAGCTGGTTCTTTGTTTGCAGCAAAAGGAGATTTATTTCAGATTCCAGTCGAATTGAAGGATAAAATTAAAGTTGAGGATGAAGAATTATTAATTCATAATTCTCTTTTGGGTAAATCTGATAGCTTTTCATGTGTGGGAGATTATTATCATTCTGGTGATTTAATAGAATGGATGGACTCTGATAAAGGATTATTTCGTTTTAAAAGTCGTAAGAATGAACTGATAAATGTTGGTGGGTATAAAATAAATCCTGGAGAGGTTGAGAGCGTCATAATGCAATTTGATGGTGTTCAACAGGCTTTTGTTTATGGCAAACCAAATTCTGTTTTAGGTAATATTCTTTGCGCTGAAATAAAGATTGAGGAGGGATGTAGTTTGTCTGAATTGGATATTCGTCACTGGTTGGCTGATAAGTTACAAGAGTTTAAAATTCCACGTAAAATAAAATTTGTGGAGAATATAGCATTAACAAGAACAGGAAAATTAAAACGAACATGAATATATTAGTTACAGGTTGTTCTCGTGGGGTGGGTCTCGAGATTTGTAGAGTTTTGTTAGAGGAAGGACATGTTGTTTATGGAGTTTCTCGTAGTTATTCGAATGAATTCCGAATACTTGAAGAAAAATATGAAAGTAAACTCTTTTTTAAAAGTGTTGATCTCTCAGATACGACCAATATTCACAAGATTATTTTTAAAGAGTTTCTTACTAACTCAGTCCTATTAGATGGTTATGTAAATAATGCAGCTGTAGCTTATGATGATATTATTACCAACTTACAAATAGATAAGTTAAGGGCAATGTATAACGTGAATGTATTCTCTCCGATGCTATTGACTAAATATGCAATTCGTAATATGTTATTACATCATACTCAAGGAAGTATAATACATATATCTTCTATAAGTGTTCATACAGGGTATAAAGGGTTATCTATGTATGCTTCTAGTAAAGGGGCATTAGAAGCATTTTCCAAAGATACTGCTAGAGAATGGGGACAGTTAGGTATTCGTTCTAATGTGGTAGTACCTGGTTTTATGGAAACGGCGATGAGTTCTTCTTTAACAGAAGAACAGAAAGACCGTATTTACAAAAGGACTTCTTTAAAACAGGCTACTGATGTACGTTCTGTGGCAGAAACTGTCGCTTTTCTATTATCAAAGAAAGCTTGCTCTATTACAGGACAAAATATATTTGTTGATAACGGTACTATTTAGTAATGAAACCTACTCTTTTTATTGTTGGTGGTAGTAGTACTGCCTTGGAAATCCGAGAAACTGTAGATCAGTTTTTTAAGGATAAATATTTTGCTGTTTATAACGTTATATCAGATGAAGAACCTCCTATTTTACAAACTTATATTAGAGACTCGTCTTTATTAGATAGATTATCTACAATTGAGGTTTCTCATTATATTATAGGATTTACCAACAGAACTTTACGCTTACGGTTTGTTGATCTTTTTGGTGGATTTAACAGTGTACTTGATAATGTCATTCATCCATCTTCTTATATTTCTCCTTCAGCTATATTAGGTAAGGGTAATTATTTGGCTGCTAATGCTGTTATTTCTTCCAATGCTCTTATTGGAAATTCAAATCTGATTAATTACAATGTGACTATTGGGCATGATGTCGTTGTTGGTTCTGATTGTTTCTTTAATCCGGGAGCCAGAATTAGTGGTAATGTAAAAATTGGGAATGGATGTTTATTTGGTGCAAATTCTTTTGTATTTCAAGGACTTGAAATAAAAGATGATTGTCAGATTGATGCATTATGTTACATTGATAGAGTAATAGAAGCAAATAGTATGTGTACAAGTAATGGAGGGAGCTTAAGAGTATATAGGAAACGGTATTAATAGATACTAAAGAAATGGATTACCAACAGTTGATTGTGGATATAAATGTTTCCATATTGCATACATTGGAGCAAATGGATAAATGTAATAGGAAGCTTTTATTAGTGTTTTCAGAAGGAGAATATTTCGGTTTGGTTAGTATTGGGGATATTCAACGTGCTATAATTGGTAATAAATCCTTGGATACGCCTATTAAGAATATTTTACGAGATAGAATTATTACTGCTGACGACACTTTAAGCCTTGATGAAATCAGAACTTTAATGATGTCTTATAGAATGGAGTTTATTCCAATTCTGAATACCGAGAGGAAGCTTGTTAAAGTTTTAATGTGGAGTGAGCTTTTCCCCAATGAAGATAATGCTCCAATAGATCAGTTTGATCTTCCAATAGTAATTATGGCAGGTGGGCAGGGAACACGTTTAAAACCGTTAACAAATATTATTCCTAAGCCATTAATCCCTATTGGAGAAAAAACTTTTATGGAGGATATCATGGATCGTTTTGTTAAATGTGGAAGTAATAACTTTTATGTTTCTGTAAATTATAAAGCAGATGTCATCAAACATTATTTTTCTACTCTTAGAGATTCGTCATATCGAATAAACTATTTTCAAGAGAATGTTCCTTTGGGAACTGCTGGTAGTTTAACATTAATGAGAGATAAAATACACACTACCTTTTTTGTGTCCAATTGTGATATTATAATTAATGAAGATTACAGTCAGATACTGAAATATCACAAAGAAAATAAAAATGAATTGACAGTTGTTGCGGCTCTTAAAAATTATCCAATAGCTTATGGCGTTCTTTATACTAAGGAAAATGGTCTGCTAGATTCAATCGTAGAAAAACCTGACTTGACTTTTAAGATAAATACGGGACTGTATATTCTTGAACCCAATTTATTGGATGAAATTCCAGAAGGGCAATTTTATCATATAACTTCTCTAATAGATAAGCTAAGAAAAGAAAATAGAAGAATAGGGGTTTTTCCTGTTAGTGAAAAATCTTGGATTGATGTAGGTAATTGGAATGAGTATTTCTCAATTATTAATAAATAGTCGATTATTATAGGCATGAAGGTTCTAATAATTGGAAATAGAAGTCATCAGTTTATATACAATTATGTGAAGACTCTAAAAAAAGTTTATCTTAATTCAGATTTAGAAATTGATATTCTTTCTCAAGATAGTTCAGATCTCTCTTTTCCTTCTGATAAGTTTTATAATAATATTTATGCTTTAATAGTACCTTCTTTTTTTAAAAAAAATCGTTTCTTAAAAGTTCTTTATCAACATATATTGTTTCGTAAATATATTAAAAGACTTGATTGTTATGATGTAGTTCATATTCATTATGTTGAGAATATAATAGTACGAGATATTAGGTTCTTTTCGAAATATATCCGTGGAAAGTTAATTGTTTCAATATGGGGAAGTGATTTTTTACGTGCATCGGAAGATAGGAAAAAAAATATGACTGTACTATTTAATAGAGCAGATCATATAACTATTGCATCGGATAAAGTTATAGAAGAATTTAAAACTTGTTATCAAAAGAGTTCTTTTCTTTCCAAGATAGTTTTATGTCGTTTTGGGTTGGAACCTTTAGAAAGTTTGATTTCGATTTTAAGGAGTGGTGCAAATGCAAGAATTAGTAAATCTAAAATAGGATTATGTGCAGACAAAATAGTAATAACTATTGGATATAATGCCAGTAGGTTACAACATCATATTGATATTATAGAGAATATAGAACGATCTCCTTTGCTGTCTCCCTTTCATGATAAGGTAGAATTTCTTTTACCTGTAACCTATCCCGAAGATGCCGAATATATTGGTATAATAAAAAAAACAGTTCTTAATTCGAAGTTTCATTATAATGTAATTGAACAATTTTTGTCTGATGAAGATATTGCACATTTAAGAGTTGCATCTGATATTTTTATTCAGCTACAACCTACAGATATGCTTTCTGGATCGATGTTAGAACATTTAAGTGCCCAGAATATAGTTATAACAGGTTCGTGGTTACCTTATGATTGTTTAGATCAGTGGGGCGTTTTTTATAGGAAAATAGATTGTTCGGAATTAATATCAAATGAATTATATGATGTTTTGAATAAGTTTGTTTCTTATAAAACACTCACTTGTAAAAATTCGGAAATAATAATAGATAAGTTTAGATGGAATAATGTAATTCAGGATTGGCTGGATTTGTACATAAACAGATATGATAATAAATAAATTTTTTAAGAAGGTTTATCATTTAATTTATCCTCCTAGAGTTAGATTTAAACATGGCCAACGTTTTTACAGTAACTCTTTAATTGATACATTATTTCCAGAACTAGTGGAAATAGGTGATGATTTTATTTCTGCGCCAGGATCTATTATATTGGCACATGATGCTAGTACTCTTTGGCATACAGGTAAATATCGGGTACAGAAGACTAAAATTGGAAATCGTGTTTTTTTAGGAGCTAATAGTATTATTTTACCAGGAGTTGTAGTAGGTGATGATGTGATAATAGGCTCAGGAAGTGTTGTCACTAAAGACATAGCTTCTAATTCTGTTGTAGCAGGAAATCCTGCAAGAGTCGTTTCTACTATAAGTGAATATATTGATAAATGTGAGCAACGTAAAATTCTTTATACTCCTGATGAGAAATTTATTGATTTAATTACTAGAGGTGAAATAATTACTGAGGAACGACAAAATGAATTGAGGGACACTATTTATACTCAACTGAAATGAAGAGAATGTGTTTGTCACTTATAGGTGATATCTGTTTTCCCGAAGAATTTAAACAGATTTTTACTCTAGACGGAAAGTTTCTAATTACAAGGAGTTTAGGATCTGATTGGTGTTTTGAGATGAGTGGGGAAAGTATGTTTTATGCATTATGTGAGATAGAGAAATCCCAAAAAGAATCCCTTTTTGATTATAAATTAAGCATAATAGAAGCCATTGATAGACGTATAATTTGGGGTAATGGAAAACTATTGCATCGTAGCTTTACAGGAGATTATGATATACAATTTCGTTCGACAAATTCTGCATTGAGAACGCTGTTATATGCTTGTGAAGATGGATTTGATACAGATAAAAATATCAGAATCATAGCGAATGAACAATTTAAATACTTTTTTGAATGGAAAGAAGGTATTTGGTTTTGTCATGATTCAAGTGAGTATGGTGGAAAAACCCCCTTTTCGCATATTAGATCAAAAGTGGCAGGTAAGAGTTGGAGGAATACTTTAACCTTGAATACTCATATCGACTCTTTGAATACACTTCTATTACTAAAATTCTATAGGAAAGAATATCTTCTTAACTTTGATTTAGACTATTGGATAAACAAAGGTCTTATTTCCATAAATCAACTTTTAGGATTAACTAATAAAGGAAAAATAATGAATAAATTACAGGAAATAGATAATTATTGTTTGAATTTATTTTTGAAAGAACAACATAATTCTTTTTGGATTGATTGCGTATATGAGAAAATTGTTCATCCTATAATTTTTAAACTTGTGTTTCCTACTGTCTTTTTTAATAATGGATTTATTTCTAGGGATTTATCTGTTTTAAATAGGCATATAGATTATCAATTAGTTAATATTGTTGATTTTGCTCGATTGCTGAGTCTCTACAAAAAAAATAGGGAAACAGAGATACTAACTGCAAGTATTTTAAACTATAATGAAATAGAGGATAGATTAGAACGAGCTATTGAATTTGTTGAAAGTAACAAATACCTGTTGAATTATATTCAATCTAGTGATTTACAAAGAGCTTGGTATGCAGAGATGTATTATGCAATGTCAAATATAAATTCTAAGTATATAAAAATAGCACAGAATCTTTATTCTGATCAGTTATATTGTTCTGAGAGCCCTTTTTATAAATTGGATTTTTTGAATGAAAAGAATTAATTCAGATTTTATTTCAGGTTTTATCAAGAGAGGAGGTTTTTCTGTCTTTTTCTCTACAGCTTTGGTAAAGATAAGTGCGGCACTACTTTCTATTATCGTCGTGCAATTACTTACTAAAGAGGACTACGGAATATTATCTTACGTATTGTCTATATATGCTATAGCAATCGTTATTGCAGGATTTGGAGGAAATTATTCGTTGTTAAGATTTGGTTCAATTGTAAACTCATTCTTGAAAAAAAAACAGTATTATTATTATACCCAAAGGATCGGAATCAAGTATACTTCGGTTGTTGTTGCTATTATAGTAGTTTATTCTTGCTTTCTACCTGAAGGAATGAAGAATGCGCAACCTCTAGTTATTTATATGTGTCTAGGATTGTATAGCTTTTATATGTTAGAAACAATGCGTAGTTATTTCCGAATTGTAAATTTAAATAGAACGTATTCTAAACTAAACGTGTACAATTCTGTTATATTATTATTACTGACGGTTTGTTTGACATTATTTTTTAAGAACTATGGCTATATCACTGCTCTTATATTAGCACCATTATTGACTTTCTTTTTATTTAGGAAAAAAATATCTTATATACAATTTAGTAATCAGATTGAAATATCTAAAAAAGAATATTGGGGATATGGAATACATACGAGTGTAAGTGCAATTGCTAACCAGATTATCTTTTCTATTGCTCCTTTACTTTTAGGTATATTGAATGAACCGGAACACAGTATAGCAAGTTTTAGGGTTGCCACTATAATACCTTTTAATCTTTTAACTCTACCTGGAATTTTGATGATCTCTGATTTTAGCTATTTATCTAGGAACTATATGGATAGTAATTGTTTAAAGCGATATTATTATAACTATCTGAAAGTGGTAATTCCTATTTCATTTGTAGTCTTTTTATTATTGATTATATATGGGGATTTTGTGGTAGAGAATCTATTTGGGGCACAATATAATGATTGTGTATATATGTATAAGATGTTTATGGTTGCAACATTTGTTACATATATTTTTCGGAATCCATTAGGAAATATATTACTCGCTGTTGGAAAAGCAAAGTGGAATGGATATAATACTTATGCTTTTTGCTTTTTATATATTATTTTCTCACTTATATTTTATCAATATTGGGGTGCTATAGCAATTGTTTATGGTTTGTGCGCTACATTTATTTTGTCAGGTATAGTTTCTCTTTTTTTGTTTTATTACTATATAAAAGGTTTGCGGTAAAGGTCGATGTTTCCTTATTTTCTTATATATTTTTTCTTACTAATCTTTTGCTCTTTAGGAAGTGTCACTAAAAATCGATTTTTTCTAATTTGTGTATTTATTCTTTTTTCCATTTTCTCTGGGTTTAGGTATTATGTAGGAGTAGATTATGTTAATTATGTGAAAATATATAATCTTGAAGAAGGGTATGGAAGTCGAGAATTAGGATTTAACTTGATTCTAGATTTTTTGCGATACATCGGGGCTAGCTATCAATTCATGTTTTTTATAATGGCTGTTGTCATGCAAATACTGGTATATAATATTATTAAACGATATAATTACAGTGTTTGGATTTCAGTTTTTATTTATTATTGTATCTCTCCGTTTTATATTGCAACCTTTAATGGGATGAGGCAATACTTAGCAATCGCTGTTTTTATTGTTGCATTAAAGTATATTGAACAAAAAAAAATATTTAAGTATATCGTTTCTCTTTTGTTGGGAGGATTCTTCTTTCATGAATCGATTTTAGTTTTTATTCCTTTATATTATATATTAAATAAGACTATATCTATAAAAGGCAAATTACTTGCGTTTTTGTTGACTATTGCGGGTAGCTTGGCTATAGATAAACTTATTTCCTATACTCCATATATTGTGTATTTGACAAGAGATCGAGAAACTCATATAAGCTCATTCACTTATATTTTTGCGGGCATTTCAATCTTATTCATCATCTTTTGGAATAAGCTTAATTCTTTTAAAAGTAAGCTTATAATGGAGAATATGAATCTTTTTTGTTTTTTGTCATTATTAGTAGTGTTACTTCAATCTAATGGAGTACTTATTCAAATGACTCTCCGAATGAATAGTTATTTCTTCTTTGTGTATATCATATTGGTTCCAGCCGTTATATCATCTATAAAGAATGTCCATATGCGTATTGGTATGTATTTCAGCCTTCATTTAGTGCTGTTATTATACCTTGTCCGTACCATTTGTTTTAATGGGCATTTGTATGATTTGGTTCCTTATTCTATGAATTTCAACTTATTTAAATAAATATCATATTATGAAGATTGCTGTTATTGGCCTTGGATATGTAGGTCTGCCTTTGGCTCGCTTATTTTCAACAAAATATCAAACAATAGGTTTTGATATGAATCAGAAACGAGTAGAATCTTTAATGGGGGGGCATGATACTACTTTAGAAGTTACTGATGTTTTGTTACAAGCAGCTTTAGATAGTGGTTTTAAATGCACTTCTAACTTGGAAGATATACGTGATTGTAATTTTTATGTAATAGCTGTACCAACACCGGTCGATAGAAATAATCGCCCTGATTTAACACCGTTGATATCAGCTAGTGAAACTGTGGGAAAAGTAATTTCAAAGGGTGACATAGTTGTTTATGAATCGACTGTGTATCCGGGGGTTACTGAAGAAGAATGTTTACCTGTTGTAGAACGTGTGTCTGGATTAAAATTTAATCTCGATTTTTTTGCTGGCTATTCACCAGAAAGAATAAATCCAGGTGACAAAGAACATACTGTTGAAAAAATAAAGAAGGTGACATCCGGATCTACTCCAGAAATTGCTGACATAGTAGATAAAGTATATAATTCTGTTTTGATAAATGGAACACACAAAGCTCCTTCTATCAGAGTTGCTGAAGCATCTAAAATCATAGAGAACTCTCAACGTGATGTTAATATTGCATTTATGAATGAATTAGCGAAAATATTTAATGCAATGGATATTGATACCAATGATGTGATTGAGGCTGCTTCGTCAAAATGGAATTTTATAAAATTGAGACCAGGATTAGTTGGTGGACATTGTATTAGCGTTGATCCATATTATTTGATACAAAAAGCACAAGTGTATGGGGTCTTACCAAGAATAATGTCTTCAGCCCGGCGATTAAATGATGGTATGGGCGATTATGTTGCTAATCAAGTAATCAAGTTGATGAATAAAAAGGGAGTATTGGTGAAAGATTCTAATATATTGCTACTTGGTATTACTTTCAAAGAGAATTGCCCTGATATACGCAACACAAAAGTTGTTGATATATATTCAACTTTGTTAGAGTATACTAAAAATATTTCCGTTTATGATCCTTGGGCAAATGCAGAAAAAGTGTATGAAGAGTATGGCATTCGTATGATTGATAATGTTAATGAAAAAAAATACGATGCTATCATATTGGCGGTTGGACATAATGAGTTTAAAACAATTGATATAAAAGCACTTGGTAATGATATTTCTGTTGTTTTTGATGTAAAGTGTTTTTTAGATAGAGCAATTGTTGATGGACGACTGTAAGAATAATATGGTTTCTGGATTGGTTAGCGTTATTATTCCGACTTATAAACGTCCCAATATGTTGGGGCGAGCTATAGATAGTGTACTTGAGCAAAGCTATAGTAATATAGAGGTGATTGTTGTTGATGATAATTCTGATGGTGATAAATATCGCTTGGAAACAATCCAATATATGGAAAGGTATGCTGATGATCCTAGAGTTAAATATATAAAACATAAAATAAATCAGAGTGGATCTGCTGCTCGTAATACAGGAATTCAAAACTCTGTAGGAGAGTATATCGCTTTTCTTGATGATGATGATTATTTTTTTAAAGATCGAGTAAAGGAAGCCATACTTTTCTTGCGGAATTCAAATGTGGATTGTGGTGGTGCTTGCTGTAATTATGTAAAAAAATATAAGAAGAAGATATATAAAGTGAGTAAAAATGTAGGCTGCTTTGATTCATGTTATGAATTATTATCTGCACAGATTGATTATGCCGCAGGTTCTACTTTAATGATTAAAAGAGAAGTATTGAATAAGGTGGGGTTGTTTGATGTTTCTTTTAAGCGCCACCAAGATTGGGAATTCTTGATCCGTTTATTTAGATTTTATCACATAGAGATTCTTCCTTATGTGGGTGTAGTAATTTGTGCTGATGGAATAAGAAATACACCTCGTACTGATGTTTTGTTGGAAGTAAAAAAGAAATTGCTACAAACGTTTGTCACTGACATAGAAATGTTGGATGGGCAAAAGCAAGCTGATATCTATCGAGTACAATGGAAAGAAATTATATATAATTACTTAAAAGAGAAAAGATATGGTACAGCTATTTCTTTTGCTCAAAAAAATATTTCATGGACTTCTTTTGAAAAGAAGGATATACTTAATATTATATTGTCTTGTGTCGTGGGCGTTATCCCATCTTTTATGATTGTAGTGTATTCTATTTATGATTTGAAGTTTAATAGATTTAAAAAAGATATTATATAAATTATATCTATGCTATATGTTATTATGTCCTTGTATGCGAAAGATACTTTATTGAAAGTTCAAGAAGCGATAGAAAGTTTACTTAATCAGATATATACTCCTTTTTATTTATATGCAATTTGTGACGGTCCTATAAAGAGTGACGTAGCTTCCTATGTAGCTAATTTATCAACAAATCATGTCCATATTAGTACGAGAGAAAGGAATTTAGGCTTGGCTTATTCGTTGAATGAGTTGTTGAATACTGTTCTAAAAAAGGAGGATTGTACCTATATTGCTCGTATGGATGCTGATGATATTTCCATGCCGGAACGTTTTGTGAAGCAGATCGCATTTATGAATTCACATCCGGATATTGATTGCCTTGGTACCTGGGCAATAGAAATTGATGATGACGGAAAAGAATATTTTCGAAAAAAAATGCCGATAACTCATGAAGAATGTTTGGAACTGTTTAAAAAGCGGGATTGTATGATTCATCCTACTGTGATGTTTCGACGTTCATATTTTGAGAAAGCTGGTTTATATCCCGAAGACACCTACTTTGGAGAAGATACTATGATGTGGGCTAAAGGTTTTAAAAGTGGATGTAAATTTGCCAATGTACCCGAATATCTGTTTAAGTTTAGATTGGATTCAAACTTCTTTGAAAGAAGGCGGGGGTGGAAACATGCAAAATCTATTTATACTTTACGTCATCGTGTTAATAGAATGTTAGGGTTCGGATGGAAGGAAGATTGTTATGCATTGCTATATGCTATGGCCAAATTAATGCCTAAATCTATTCTTGACATAATCTATAAAACAGTACGTTGATTTTACTTTTCTTATAAAACATAAACTCATGAAAATACCTTTTTCACCACCTTATATTGACGAGGCGGTCATCAACGAAGTCGTTGATTCGTTACGTTCCGGTTGGATCACATCCGGTCCGAAAGTGAAGGCTTTGGAGGAAGAAATTAAATCTTTCTCAGGAGCAAAAGAAGTGCTTTGTGTCAATTCCTGGACATCAGGAGCTATTATGATGTTGCGTTGGCTGGGAGTGAAGGAGGGCGATGAAGTGATTGTTCCTGCCTATACTTATAGTGCAACGGCATTGGCAGTGCTCCATGCCGGAGCCAAACCGGTAATGGTGGATTCCGGAACTGATTTTAATATTTCGGTGGAGGCTGTTCGTAAAGCTATTACTCCTAAAACAAAGGCGATTATACCCGTAGATATTGCTGGTTTTCCCTGCGATTATGAAAGAATCATGGCACTGGTGCAGGAACCAGAAATGGTAAAACTGTTCCGTTCGGAATCTCCTGTGCAAGAAAAATTGGGACGCATCTTGGTGATGAATGATGCTGCCCACTCTTTGGGAGCACGTTACAGTAGCCGTCAGCGTACCGGTTGTGAAACTGATGTGGCTATCTTTTCACTTCATGCCGTGAAAAATGTGACTACTGCCGAAGGTGGGGCCATTTGCCTGAATCTGCCTAAGCCGTTCGATAATACGGAGTTGTATAAAGAGCTACGGATGACAAGCTTGAACTGCCAGACCAAGGATGCTTTTTCGAAATCTAAAGCCGGAGGATGGCGTTATGATATTGTCGGTTTCGGGATGAAAATCAATATGGCCGATGTAAATGCCGCCATAGGACTGGCACAGATACGAGAATATCCGGAATTGCTGAAAGAACGAAAGCGGGTGTTTAATGCTTATAGCGATGCTTTTTCGGCTTGTGACTGGGCCATCGTTCCGCCTTCTGTGGATGGGGAAAAGGAAAGCTCTTATCACATTTATGCTTTGCGTATTAAGGACTTTACCGAAGAACAACGCGACCGGATGATTGATGAAATCGCTAAAAGTGAAGTGGCTGTCAATGTGCACTTTATACCGATGCCGATGTTGTCGTTCTTCAAATCGATGGGATATGATATAAAGGATTATCCACAGGCTTATCAGAACTTTAAGAGCGAGATATCATTGCCGATATATCCCCAATTGGATAGTGAAAAATTGAATTTCATTATTGAAACTGTAAAGGCGGCCTATGCGACCGTAATTACAGAAAACCGATAGTATATTTACAAACACTAAATAGATAAGTTTCTTGATCCGTTTTTTTGATATCGTTTTTTCCCTTTTGGGAATTCTTCTGCTTTCTCCCGTTTTTCTTCTTCTTTATATAGCCATTTGTCTCGAAAGTAAAGGAGGTGGTTTCTATAAACAGCTCCGTGTGGGAAGGTACGGAGGGGATTTTTATGTTTATAAATTTCGTTCGATGCGTGTAGGGGCTGATAAAAAGGGGTTGATAACGGTAGGAGGGAGAGATCCGAGAATAACTCGTACCGGATACCTGATCCGGAAGTATAAATTGGATGAATTGCCTCAGTTGTTTAACGTACTGAAAGGAGATATGAGTCTGGTGGGGCCCCGTCCTGAGGTTCGTAAGTATGTGGATTTATATACCGATGAACAAAAGAAAGTATTGAGTGTACGTCCGGGGATTACGGATTATGCTTCTATTGAGTATGTAGATGAAAATATGATTCTTGGAGAGGCTTCGGATCCTGACAGAGCATATATAGAACAGATTATGCCCGATAAGATACGGTATAATATGAAATATATCTGTAATCGTTCGGTGAAGGAATATTTTAAAATTATATTTCTGACATTTTGGAGCATCATTCGTTAGGTATGTTTTTAAGGAAACTGGGGGAAGTTCTTCTTTTTGTTTTCGTACCCTATTATGTGAGAAAGAATAAGGAGTAGACGGAAGTTCCGAAGAGAAGTTAATTCAATAAAAAAGAAAGGATCGGCAATTGCCGATCCTTTCTTTTTTATTGAGCCTCTTGTCGGATTCGAACCAACGCCCCCGAGATTACAAATCACGTGCTCTGGCCAACTGAGCTAAAGAGGCGTCATTTCTGTTTTGCGGGTGCAAAGGTAGGAAAAACTTTTAAACTTGCAAATACTTTGAAAAAAAATGCTTCATAAAAATAGTGTTTGATAAGTCGGATTCTTTGTTTACTTTTGCAAATCAATTAATTATAGGAAAGTATGAAGAAAAACTTTTTTTATGCAGGTGGTCTGTCATTGCTTCTTTGGGGTATGGCAGCATGTTCCGGACAAGGAAAAGCGGATAAAGCAGCTGTTGTTGCGGATAGTGTAGTGGTGAAAACGGATAGTGTTGCGGCAGACAGCACAGGATATATTGTGAAAGTGGGAGAGTCAGCTCCCGATTTTACCATTACTCTGACCGACGGAAAGCAGATGAAACTCTCCGAACTTCGCGGTAAAGTGGTGATGTTGCAGTTCACAGCCAGCTGGTGCGGAGTATGCCGTAAAGAGATGCCTTTTATAGAGAAAGATATCTGGCTGAAGCATAAAAACAATCCTGAGTTTGCTTTGATAGGCATTGACCGTGACGAACCTTTCGATAAGGTGATCGCATTTGGAAAGTCGGTAGGGGTGACGTATCCGTTGGGATTGGATCCGGGAGCGGATATCTTTGCGAAGTATGCATTGCGTGAATCGGGCATCACCCGAAATGTCCTGATAGACCGGGAGGGTAAGATTGTGAAGCTGACTCGTTTATATAACGAAGAGGAGTTTGCCTCACTGGTGGATCAAATAGATGAAATGCTGAAAAAATAAGTTGAACAAGCAGGGGTGATTTTCTGTTTTTAACATAGATCACCCCATCTTTTTATTTTATGGCTATAACGATTATCATTCTCGTACTGTCGGCTGTCTTTTTTATGAGTGGAAAGGTACGTTCCGACTTAGTGGCGTTGTGTGCGCTGGTATTATTAATCCTTTTCAATATCCTCACTCCGGAGGAGGCGCTTTCAGGATTTTCTAATTCTGTTGTTATTATGATGGTCGGCCTGTTTGTTGTAGGCGGTGCCATCTTTCAGACGGGGCTGGCAAAGATGATCAGCAGCCGTATCCTGAAATTTGCCGGAACAAGCGAACTGAAACTTTTTATCCTGATTATATTGGTGACGGCTGCCATCGGCGCTTTTGTCAGCAATACGGGAACGGTGGCGTTGATGCTGCCTATTGTGGTCAGTATGGCCATGAGTGCCAATATCAATGTAAGCCGTTTGCTGATGCCTCTTGCTTTTGCCAGTAGTATGGGTGGGATGATGACATTGATTGGTACACCGCCCAACCTTGTGATACAAAATGCCTTGATTGAAGCCGGCTATGAACGTCTCTCTTTCTTCACTTTTACTCCTGTAGGCTTGGTGTGTGTCACTGTCGGACTGATTGTGCTGATTCCGCTGAGTAAGATCTTCCTGACGAAGAAAAGTGATAAAGAGGCACGGGGAAAGCGCAAGAATAAGTCGCTTCAGGAGTTGGCGGGTGAATACCAGTTATCACAGAACCTTTATCGGGTGGAGGTTGAAGAGTCTTCCGGTTTTGTAGGTAAGACCATACAGGAGCTAGGGATTCCGCAGAGGTATCATGTGACGATTTTGGAGGTTCGCCGCCGTTCGGTTTCGTCCCGGCACTTCTTCAAGACAAAAAAGCAGGAGATGGCAGAAGCCGGAACCCTGATTGAGGCGGAAGATATTCTTTATGTATTAGGAGAATTTGAAAATGTAAAACGCTTTGCAGGTGAGAACCGTCTGTCTTTATTGGATACACATAAGACCGAGGGGAGTCTGCATGATACGGACGAGGGATTCGATTTTCAGGAGATAGGCATTGCTGAAATTCTGTTACTGCCTACCGCCAATCTGATAAACAAACCGGTGAAAGCTTCCGGATTCAGGGAGAATTATAGCATCAATATATTGGGTATTCAGCGTAAACGTGACTATCTGCTGAAGAATCTGAAGGATGAAAAGATGCATTCGGGAGATATCTTGCTGGTGCAGGGAAGTTGGGCAAACATAGCCAGGCTTGGTGAGGATCAGTCACAGTGGGTCGTTCTGGGGCAGCCGTTGGCTGAAGCGGCCAAAGTAACCCTGAATCATAAAGCACCGGTAGCGGCACTGATCATGTTGGGTATGATTGTAACCATGATGTTTGACTTTATTCCGGTGGCTCCTGTGACGGCCGTAATTATAGCGGCACTGCTGATGGTACTGACCGGATGTTTCCGCAATGTGGAAGAAGCTTATAAAACAATCAACTGGGAGAGTATTGTGCTGATAGCGGGTATGCTGCCCATGTCATTGGCATTGGAGAAAACCGGAGCTTCGGAGGTGGTATCGCAATCGTTGGTGAATGGACTGGGAGCTTATGGCCCTTTTGCTTTGTTGGCAGGTATTTACTTCACAACTTCGCTGATGACAATGTTTATCAGCAATACGGCCACTGCTGTGCTGCTTGCTCCTATCGCTCTTCACTCGGCCGTACAGTTGGGGCTGAGCCCTTATCCGTTCCTGTTTGCCGTGACAGTGGCGGCAAGTATGTGTTTTGCTTCACCTTTCTCCACGCCGCCTAATGCGTTGGTGATGCCGGCAGGACGCTATACGTTTATGGATTACGTAAAAGTAGGTCTGCCGCTTCAGATCATTATGGGCGTGGTAATGGTGTTCGTATTGCCGCTACTGTTTCCGTTTTAGTCTTTTAGGGAGGGACGGTTTATTGGAAACATTCCCTCCTGTTTATAAGGCAACAGTCAGCCGGGCCAGATAGTCATAGTGCTTACCCTCTTTTATCATTTCGGCCTTGAAGCCATTGTCGGCAGCATAGGCGCTGAGGGTCTGGAAGTCGATATACAGCCAGTCGAAGGGATCGCCTTGAATATCTTTATATTGCATGCGGAAGTCGATTTCTCCATAATAATCTCCTGCCAGGTCGATCAGGAAGCTGCCGTCTTCATCTTCGAACAGATAGCGGAGGTCACTCGAATCCATCAGGATGCAACCATCCGGGCGGAGTAATTGTTTCATCTTGCGGAAGAAGAGAGGCATATTCTCCAAACGTCCGATAATGCCGGAACCGTTCATCAACATAAGGATGGTATCGAAAGTCGCGGCAAAGCGTTCGTCGAACAGATTGACTTGGCGGGCATCTTTCACTCCCCGCAGTTTCATCACTTCGACGGATAAAGGGGAGATGTCGATGGCGGAAACTTCTTTACCGCTCTCTTGAAGGGCAAGAGCGTGGCAACCGCTTCCGGCACCTACGTCGAGTATTGTTCCGGTAGCCATTGCGAGGGCTGTGCGTTCGAGTAGAGGCATTTGTCCGGCTTTGCGGAAAAGTTGCTTGATGGGTATTTCGTCTTCATCGAACTGAGAAGAAAATACGCGTAATCTGTCTGCTTTTTGGCGATGATAAAAATCGGCTATGGCAGCACCCATCGGGTCTTTTTCTGCCGGGAGCAGGGATGTATTCATTGATTGGTTTTTAGTTGTTACAGCGGGCAAAGATAGGGAATTCACAGAAAAAGAGTATCTTTGTCCACGGAAAATATAGAATAAGAAAGGAAAGATTATGAGCTTAGAAGATGCGATTATGGGTGGAATTGTCTTTAAAGGAAAGAAAGAAGGCCCGAAGAAAGATGAAAATAAAGTGAAAACAAAAGCGAAGAAAACAACCTATATAAAGGGAACTCACGGTTCCGGAGCTGCCAAGATGAAAGCTGAGATCCGGAGAAAGAGGGCGAACAGACATAAACGGTAAATAACGAATAACGATGAACGATAAACTCACTGCGATATCAACGCACAGCCTGTTTATCGTTCATCGTTATTCGTTTTAAAGTCGTTCCGGTAATATTTCAATCCAGTAGTCATCCGGATCATTGATGAAATAGAGCCCCATGGAAGTATTCTCAAAGCATACGCAGTCCATTTCTTTGTGATATTGGCGTACGGCATCATAATCTCCCGCTACACGGAAGCAAAGATGACTTTCGTTCTCTCCCAATTCATAGGCTTCGGTATGGTCTCGCAGCCAGGTGAGTTCCAATAAAAAACCGGTGGTGTTATCTGTGAGATATACCAGGATAAAAGAGCCGTCGGCTGCCTCTTTCCGGTGATGTTCTTTCAATCCCAATGCTTTTTCGTAGAAAGCAATGCTACGTTCCAGATCAGTCACATTGATATTGAAGTGGTCAAATCTACTTTTTATTTCCATTGTTTCTAAGTTTGTTTTTTAGATTAAAATAGAGCTTATAAAGTTTACACCACAGGTTACACGGATGATTTATGGCAATGATCCGGTCAAAACTCAATCTGTGTAACCTGTGGTGACTGATTTATTTCATAAATGCTTTGGTTATTTTACCTGCATAAGTTCTGGGCTGTCCTTCCATAGGTGTCGGGGCCGGTAGTTTCTGACATTCCAGTATGACGGACGGTTCTTTTTGTCCGGTAGGATAGAAGCGTATGCTGTATGTTTCTGCTTTCTCCAACTGTTCGTAAGGCTGGTCGGGAGAAAGGATACTGAATACAACAGGACTTCCCGAAATTTTTCCTATGGATCCTCCGGCGTTGGCTGTCATCATGGTCATATTGAAAGGATCAGAACCGATAGTAATCACCAGTCGGCCTGCACCCATCTGAATGGCATTGGCAGGAACCTGGTCGGGGGCTACTTCTTTATAACCCGGCATCGTGCTTGGAGAGGTAACGGGAATTGCAGGGGTAAGTTCTGCTGCTTTTTCTACTTTTCCAGTCTCTTGATTATCACCGATAACCACGACTTTCGGAGCGGTTACTACGGCAGGCTTTTTCGGAGTGGCTTCTGCTTTTGCTTCCATGGGTTTCTGACTCAGTGCCTTTGCAGCTTCTTCAAAGAGGTTGTCGGCAAAGTTGACTGTCTTTCTGCGCCATTTGGCTAGACCACGTACCATTTTCGTTTTCGCTTTGTTTAGAGCGTATTTATCGGTGATCCATTCTTCGGCCGCATATTTTTCTTTTTCACGATAGGTGTACCGGATTTTCTCTACCTCCATTGTACACTTTTGGGGCTGGCAGTTTACGGTGACTTGGTATGTCAGCCAGGTGCGGTCCAGAGAAAGGGCGGTAGAACTGAATACCAACCACTCTTCACCGGCTGCGGCGATGACTCCTTTTTCTTTATATACCACCCGGCTATTGTTTTTGTTCTGGGCCATGCGTCCGTCAAGCCACTTGAGCATCCGTTCATAGATTTCGTCTTGCGACATACCGGGGATACTGAATTCGCGGCTGAAAACTACCCGTCCGTCAACTTCGGGCACGGCGCCTGCAAGGTATCTGCTGTCATCATCATCTTTGTCATTGTCTGCCCAAAGCGTCACGGGCAGGCAAATCATAAATAACACGAGGAAAATTTGTGTCAGTTTGTTCATAATTGTATGTTTTATTTAGTTATATATCAAAGCTTTCGCCCCGGTGGGTGATGGTTATGAAACGGCATCCGCCGGCTTCGGCTATAGATCGGAAGGCATTGCCTCCTTCGTAGTCTTCGCTAAAGTGCATGGGTACAAATATAGTAGTTTTTATTCGTTCGATGAATTGTTGGGCTCCTTTCATGTAATCTTTTCCCATTCGGCGGTCTACGGGAAACATTACCAGGTCGATGGTCGGAACTGCTGCCTGAAGATATTTTATTTCTGCCAGGAAGTCTCCTTCTGCTTTGCGTATCTCTTGTTCGGTAGATTCTTCGCTCCAATGCCAGTTGTTCAGGTCACCGGCATGAAAAATGCTCTTGCCTTGCAGATGGATCAGAAAGGAGATGCCCACATCCGTAGAACCGAATGCCTGAATACGTAGCATATCATCTTCGTATTCCTCACCTTTATTAATATAGATCGCATCTTCTTTCTGTGCCCGATGGTGTTTCAGAATGTCTTTTGAGAAGATATAGATGATATCCGGACGTTGCTCTTTCCATGTCAGTACTTCCCGGTTGAAGTGGTCGGGATGGAAATGTGAGGCAAGCACATACAGTTTTCCGGGACGTTGGAGCAGACGGTCGTGCACGATTCCTTTATTCAGTTCCGTTTCTGAAGAGTCTTTGTAATAATCAATGATAAGGGTTACACCTTCTGCTTCGATGGCGAACCCGCTGTGGTATATATAATCCAGAATCATAGGCGGATGTATTTTATGGATGCAATATTACGTATTATTTGTTGGTTGCGCAAGTACAATAACCGGAAATATCAGGGAGCAAGCCTCTCTTTCTGCCAGCTTCCGTCCGGTTGAAGGGAATATAGAAAGCGATCGTGAAGCCGGTTTGCCCTACCTTGCCAGAACTCGATCCGATGCGGAGTGACGGCATATCCTCCCCAGTGTGCGGGGCGCTCTACTTCTCTGCCTACCCATCGGGCTGCTTCTGCAACGAAATTGCGAATCAGTTGCATCCGGCTTTTCAACGGACGGCTTTGAGGAGAGATGCGTGCTCCTATACGGCTTTTGTAGGGACGTTGGCGGAAATAGGTATCAGACTCTCCGGCAGGAACTTTTGAGGCAATGCCTTCAATGTGTACCTGCCTTTCCAGCGCGTGCCAAACGAAAGAGAGGGAAATATACGGATTCTTTGCCAGATGGGTACCTTTCCGGCTTTCGTAATTGGTATAAAAGATAAACTTTCCATCATGCAAATCCTTTAGCAGTACGGTACGGGTCGATGGTTGCCCTTCGGGAGATACGGTGCCTACCAGCATGGCAGTAGGTTCGTCTACCTGTGCATCGATAGCTTCGTGGAGCCATCGGTTGAAAAGAGAAAGCGGGTTGTCGGGAAGATCTCCTTCCTTCAGCCCGCCTTTGGTGTACTCCTGCCGGATGGCAGCGAGGTTGATAGCCTCACTCCCGATCCCGTTTCCGTGAAGAGGGGAGTCGGGATGTGTGGATACATGATCGGTTGACATAAGCGATTACTTTAAATTTACATCGGTACTTCTATCAGTAGTATTTTAGAGTCTTTCAGAGTTTCTATCTCAAAATTCTTGATTTCGGATATTCCCAATCCGTCTCGGCGAGTCAGGATCACATCATCTATCTTTACTTCTCCTTCGATCAGGAAAACGTAGACTCCCATATCCGTCCCATGCAGTGTATATTCAACTGTCTTTCCGGCTCCTATCTCACCCATCGAGAACCAGGTGTCCTGCAATAGTTTGGCAGGTGTACTTCCGTCAGGTGATAGTATGAAGGCCAGTTCGTCTTTTTTCAGTAATCCCCGGATGTCATAATCCTGATAGAGGGGATGAGTGTTCCGTTCTTTCGGTATGATCCATATTTGCAGAAATTCCACCGGTTCCGATTTGCTGCCGTTCATCTCGCTATGATAAATGCCTGTACCGGCACTCATCACCTGAATATCGCCTACAGTAATGGTACGACTGTTCTTTTTACTGTCGCCATGTGCCAGAAGACCCTTTAAAGGTATGGAGACGATTTCCATATTTTTATGGGGATGGGTCTGAAAACCTTCACCCGGGGCTACCCGGTCATCGTTCAGTACCCTCAGAGCACCGAAATGAACCCGTTCGGGATTGTAATATTCGTCAAAGCTGAAACTGTGATGGCTGTCGAGCCAGTCATATACGGATCGTCCGCGGGTATCTGAGCGGTGAACTACTTTTTTCATGATGTATATCCTTTCTTTTATAAATAGATTTTATAAACCAAACAATCGGGGGATGTAAATGGTTTGAGACGTTCACTTTTTATAGGAATCAGAAGCTATAATAAGGAAATAGAAAAGAAATGGACAACTCTCTGAAAGCCGGCAAACAGAAAAGAGTTGAATACGTTCGGTAAATAAGAGATAGGAAAAATTTTGTTGTCAATATCATTGTCTTATTTTTGTGCTTCTAAAATTAGCCAATAGATAAGAGATATGAGAAAGTTATTGTATGTTATTCTGTTACTACTTTTCCGTTTATTGATGTTTCCGGGGGCTGTTTGTGCCGAAATACTCTCTTTGCCGGACAGCTTGATAACGGATGATAACGTATATAAATATACTTTCTCCGATTTTGATAAGGCACAGCAGGTTATGGAACAATTGAGAAAGCGGAAATCTCTTTCCATGTTCCGGATGGATGTGGTGGAAGGTGATTTATATTTCAATGTCGGCCAATATTATAAGGCGTTGAAGTTCTATAAGCGTGCTTTGGACAGTGACTCGGTGCGCAATAATGATAAGAACTATATGGAACAGGTGCATCGCATGATCTCTTGTTACGACTGTTTGCATAATGAAAATAAAAAATCGCTGTATGTCTATTTACTTTTAAAAAGGGCAGAGCAGTGCGGGGATAAAGCCATGCAGTCCGTTGCTTTGTTCAATATGGGTAAAATGCTGTATTATCAGGGTAATAAGGAGAAGGGATATGAATATCTGGAACAGGCGATTGAAATGATGTCAAAGACGGACTATCGGTATAAATACGATAATCTGCGTTATGATTACAACACTTTACTGATATTCCAGAAGTCGGACAGGCGTAATGAGGAGGCTCTCAGGACACTGGCTGCGTTGGAAAAGGTGGTGACCGAAGAGACCGGCAGTGAAACTCCGATGGAGGGGTTGAGTGCAAAGGAGAAAAAAGCAATGTATGCCCATTATGCTGTCGTTCTTTTTCGGTTGGGGCAGGCGGAAGAGGCCGAACGTTACTACCGGAAATTCCTGGCGGCAAGTGAGGAATATGACCGTGACGATTACCTGATTATGCCTTATTTGTTCGACAGGAAGATGTATGACCAAGTGATCCGGATGAATGCCGCCCGTGAGAAGATGTATATCATGCGGGGGGATACGGTGAACTATTACATGACTACGATAAAGAGATCTCTTGGATGGGCTTATCGTGATAAGGGCGATTACCGTACTGCTGCAAGATATTTTGAGCAGTTGGCTGTGTTGCGCGACAGCATTAAGAATCGTGAACAAAAAAGTGCGGCATTGGAATTGGCAGCTGTTTATGAAACGAATGAAAAGGATTTGTTCATCCAGCAACAGGCGGCTGATATGCAAAAGAGGAACCTCTTATTGGCATTTATCCTCTGTATCGTTTTTCTGTTAGGTGTGCTTTTGTGGCGGACGATACGGCATAACCGGATTATACGTCGCAAAAATAAGGCGATGGTAGATACTATAGAAGATTTGCTGATACATAAAGAAGAATTGTATCGGAAAAAGGAGGAGAATCTTATTCTAAAAGAGCAATTGGAGAGGGAGCAGAATTTAAGGATGTCCGCAGGTGGGGGATCGCTATCAACCGATAAGGACGGGAAAGCGGAAACAACTGTTGTTCCGGCACCTGAAGCCGGAGATGGAAATGACATACACGATAGGATATTGTTCGACAAGTTGGAACATGAGATCATTAGCCGTCAGCTCTATCTTCAGCCGGACTTTTCGAGGGAGGAACTGATCAAGACAATCTATATTCCCAAAAATAAATTTGCTCCTCTTTTCAAGCAGTATGCGGGAATGAGCTTTTCGAAGTATATTAATAATCTTCGTTTGGAGTATGCGGCTAAGATGTTAAAGAACCACCCCGATTATACAGTAGATACGATAGCCCAGGAGTGTGGCATGTCGACTCAATCTCTTTATCGCCTCTTTTCGGGAAAGTATGGAGTGACTCCGACAGATTTTCAGGTGGGGGTACAACATATTAATAATAAGAATATTACTGAGGATAAGTGAAAAAATGAGAGACTCAAAGTGAAAAAATGAGAGAATAACCTACTCGAAATGTTTTGATTTGAAAATCCTTCCTTCTACCTTTGAACCACATCAACGAAACTGGTTTAGGTGATGTACAGTACCCAATCTGCCGGGAGGTCTCTCTCGGCAGATTATTCTCGATAAGGCTGATCGGCATATCAGACCATTAGAAAACCTTTCTTAATGAATTAATCTTTCAAAAAACACGTATTGTTATGATTGAAAAAGTATTCAAAGTGGGTGATACAATCACCATCAAACGTACCTCACAAGCAGGTACTGGTTATCGTTACGCTTTAGTACGCCTGACCGGCGGAGTTGCCCTTGTAGAGGAATTGTCAGAAGATGCTGATACTCCGGGAGGAACGTCTGTACAGTCTTTTATCTTCCGGTTTTTACAGCCGGGGCAGGTAGAGATTCAGTTTGCCTATTACCGTGACTCTGAAGAAGTGCTTTACGAAGATATATTCTCTTATGGGGTGGTTACTTCGGAGAAAGCGAACCCGATAATAGGGGGCTTTGGAGAATTCAGACCGTTGACGGATCAGGAGAAAGAGATATTCCGTACTTGCATGACATTGAAGGGTGTGGACTATACTCCGCTTCTGGTTGCCGAGCAATTGGTAAGCGGATATAACTACCGCTTCATCTGTATGACTGAATCACTAATCCGCGAGCCCAAGTATGGTTTTGCCAAAGTCACTATTTATGCTCCGCTGAGAGGAGAACCCATATTAGAGAGTATTATAGAGTGTTGACTCTGAACAGAGGAACCGAAAATTCATAATAGAGTAGGAACTTGATTTAAAAAGAAATAGTTATGAGTCAATTATATTTTTCGTCTAAGAAAAGGAATGATTGATGAACAGCCATCCCGGATATTATACGTTAAAGTCCGGGCAAACCTAATAAGGTCTGCCGCTTCTTTCGCAGGAAGCGGTGGCACTATTGCAACCGAGGCTTCTTTTTGATGCCTTTAGGCATTGCTCAACTTGACTTCGTTCACCAAAGGCTTCTGATTTTTGAAATCCCGTATATTCTCCAGAGTCGTTGCTGCGATGTTGGCCAGCGCTTCACGGGTAAAGAAAGCCTGATGGGAGGTTACGATTACATTATTGAACGACAGCAAGCGTGCCAGTACATCGTCGTCGATGATACGGTCCGATTTGTCTTCATAGAAGTACTCGCTCTCCTCTTCATATACATCCAGTCCGGCCGAACCGATCTTTTTATTTTTCAGTCCCTCGATCAGTGCATTGGTGTGGATCAGTTGTCCACGGCCGGTGTTGATGATCATTACGCCGTCTTTCATCTTACTGATGGAGTAGTCGTTGATCAGATACTTGGTCTGCTCCGTGAGGGGGCAGTGTAGTGAGATGATGTCCGAACTGTGATACAACTCGTCGAGTGTGGTGTATACTATTTGATTCTCTCTGGCAAAGTTGTAATCCGGATAAAGGTCATACGCCAGTATGTTCATGCCGAACCCTTTTAATATATGTATCAGTATTTTGGCTATCTTTCCCGTACCGATGATACCGGCTGTCTTTCCATGCATATCGAAGCCTAACAGTCCGTGCAGTGAAAAGTTTCCATCCCGGGTGCGCCATGATGCCCGTGGAATTTTCCGGTTGAGCGAGAGCATCAGTGCCACTGTATATTCGGCTACTGCGTATGGAGAATAGGCAGGAACACGAACAACGGTTACACCGTTGTCGGCTGCAGCTTTCAAGTCTACATTATTATAACCTGCACAACGAAGGGCGAGTAGTTTTACTCCGTTGGCAGCCATTGTTCTGATTACTTCGGCATCTGCGGTATCGTTGACAAAGATGCAGACGGCATCCACTCCCTGAGTCAGCAATACGTTGTGTCGGTTCAGATGACCTTTGAAAAATCGGAGTTCGAATCCGAATTCCTTGTTTTTCTCGTTGAAGGAAGCTTCATCATAAGGTTTGGTACCAAAAAATGCGATTGTATATGCCATAATTTTCTTATTTACATTCTATAATAATAGAACGTTTATGGGGGGAGTAATGTTTGTGTCCGGGGGCGGCATTTCTTTCTCCGGATTCTTATTCGTTTCAGTAGAAACAGTTTGTGTTTTCAATTAATTTGTTTGTGAAATGGAAATTAGGTGCACAAAAATATTCGTCATGTGCAATATTATTGTACCTTTGCGCCCGAAATAACTTAAAAAAGATTTAGATGAGAAAATTATTCTTGATTAGCATCGGGTTGCTAATCGTTTCAACTTCAACTTTTGCGGGAGGTCTCCTGACGAATACCAATCAGCACGTATTGTTTTTGAGAATGTTGGCTCGTGATGCTTCTACACAAATTGACGCAGTATATTCCAATCCGGCGGGTGTGGCTTTCATGGAAAACGGCTTCCACTTGTCACTCAACGGACAGAGTGCGTTCCAGACAAGAACTATCACTTCTACTTTCGCTCCGTTTGCAGGGTTTGGAGGAAACGCTACCAAAGTATATAAAGGAGAAGCTTCGGCTCCGTTCATTCCCAGTGTATTTGCAGTATATAAGAAGGATAAGTGGGCATTTTCGGGGAATTTTGCGGTAACCGGTGGTGGCGGTAAGGCTACTTTTAATGAAGGGCTGGGTTCATTTGAGTCATTGGTATCTGTAGTACCCGGCATGTTGGTAGCTGCGGGCAATGAAATGGTGGATAAAGGTGTTCTGCCGATTAACATTTTTAATGGAACCAATAAATACTCTGTTGACAGCTACATGCGTGGTAAGCAAATGATTTTTGGCCTTCAGCTGGGTGCCACATATAGAATCACAGATTACTTGTCTGCATTTGCCGGTGTGCGTATGAACTACGTAAGCAATGGTTACGAAGGACACATTCGTAACATTGAGGCTAACATCGGTGGTGGAGAAATGGTAAACGTGAATAAGTATTTCAGTGATTATGCCAAGCAGGCCAGAACAGCCGCAGATGCTTATCTGGCTGCAAATGATCTGGCTAATTATGCAAAATATGATGCCATTGCAAAAGAAGCAACCAAGGTTGCCGGACTGACGGCCGATAAAGAACTGGATTGTGACCAAACCGGTTGGGGAGTAACTCCTATTCTGGGTCTGGACTTTAAGATGAATAAATGGAACATCGGTGTGAAATACGAGTTTAACACCAAATTGAATGTAGAGAACAAGACCCGTATAGATAATACAGGACTGTTTGCGAATGGGGTAAATACTCCGCATGACATTCCGGCTCTGCTGACAGTAGGTGTTTCTTATGAAATTCTTCCTGTACTTCGTGCTTCAGTTGGCTATCATCATTTCTTCGATACCAATGCACGTATGGCCGATGCTAAAGATCCTGTGACCGGTCAGACTATGGGCAAACAGCATTTCATCAAACAGGGTACCAACGAGTATCTGGGAGGTATCGAATGGGATGTGTGTAAATGGGCTCAGGTAAGTGCCGGTATGCAACGTACCAAATATGGTGTGGGTGATAATTATCAGAGTGATATGAGTTTTGCAGTCAGCTCTTATTCATACGGTTTCGGTGCCGGATTCGATATTGCGAAGAACCTGAAATTGAATGTCGCTTATTTCTGGACCGATTACGATAAATATACAAAAGAGACTCCTAACTATGGGGGTACCGGAATCGCCGGAAAAGATGTCTTCACCCGTACCAACAAAGTGTTCGGTATCGGTCTCGACTATAAGTTCTGATGCAACCCTTATAGGCTAATCTTTATTTATATAAACCTCAAAAAGGGATCGGATAGACTAAATTATCCGGTCCCTTTTTTTGATATACTGCTTAATTAAATTTATCTTTGTTTTTCTAATCCCGCAAGATATGAAAAACACATTTATTCTTTTCCTCGTTGCTCTGAGCTTTGTTTGCAGCTCTTGTAATCGGACTCCCTCTGTGGAAGAGCCCGATGTTCTGAAAGTAGAGTTGAAGGAAACTCCTGTTTCTGTTTCCGATTTCTTTTCTAAAGTTGAAGTGATTCCGTTGGAAACTTCGGACAGTTGTCTGCTGGCCAGAATCTTGAGAGTACGGGTTTCCGGGGATACTACTTATATATTGACTCAGGATTATCCCACCTTCCGGCATATCACGTTGATGGCTTTTGACAAGAAGGGGAACTACCTTCGTTCTATCGGGCGAGTAGGACAGGGCCCCGGTGAATATTCACAGGTTTATGATGCCGTTATCAGTGAGCAGCGGAACCGGGTATATATGTTATCTCCTTTCGGATCGATGTATACCTATCGTTTGGATGGTTCGTTTATAGACAGAAAGATATTGCCGCAGAAAATGAACTTCCAGGAGATTGGACTGACTCCGGATGGCGATCTACTGACGTGGTCGGCGCAGAACAAGGATGACGGGGTTTGTATCATGCGGTTGGATGCCGATTCGGCGAAGTTGATCAATGAGTTCTGGTCCGATGATTTCTGGTTGAACTGGGCTTGTAGGGATATGTTCTATTCCTATCAGGGCAAAGCTTACTTTGCTCCCGCTTTTTATGAAGAGGTCTACGAACTTACGAGCGATAGCTTCCGTGTAGCCTATCGCTGGGATATGGGAGAACAGAATATAAATATAGCACAATATCATTTCAATTCGAATCCGGACACACGCAGGGAGGAGGACAGGCGGCTGAACGAATATCGTGAAACCGGTAAAATAGCCTTTAATTTCACCAATCAGTACCAAAACGGAAAGTACTATTATGCTCAATTGCTCAGCTTGGCATCCAAACCCAAATGGAAATACACAAATCTTTTTTATCGCAAAAAGGATGGAGCTGTCTTCTATTTTGAGAAGACACGAGAGGGTATCCGAATCGATCCGGAAGTGTTAACCGAGGATTTTATGCTTTGCATCGTTCCGACAGAAGAGCTGGAGAATTATAAAAGTATCCTTCCCGAGGAAGAATATCGGGTGCTGAGTAAAAGGGTAGAAGAAGATAATCCCTGTGTGGTGAAATTTTATTTTTAGCCCCATCTCTGTAGGGTAACAACAGAGACGGGGCAGGGTTCGTCCTTAGACTTTTTTTACGTTAGAGTTCGGAGAGATTTATAAAAAGTTAGAACGAATATTGTACCAATGCATTCATACGGTTGGCATGGCGGGTATTGCTGCTGAAGTCTGTGCGCCAGCCCCTTAGATATTCGGCACCTACCTGCAAGTTGCTGGTTACATTCCAGAACAGGTTGGCTACCAGGTATTGGCCTTTCCTGTACATATCGGGCTCGTCGCTCGGATAGGTATGTTCCGAATAAAGACGTGACAGACTGTAAGTGCCCGATACAAAGACGTTTTTGCTGATGTTATATTGCAGCCCGGCGAACCATCCCAACATGGGGAGCGTCTGCATACGCCCTTCTTTCTCCGGGTTGGGAACGATATCCACATTCAGGTTACTTAAATCATTCAGATATTGTCCGATTCCTTTTCCGTAATTCACCTGTCCGTATACCTGCCATTTCGGAGTTACGTTGAAGGAAGTCGAAGCCTGAAGGCCGTATCCGGCTTTTGAATGTGCCTTGTTGTCCACAGAACTCGAGTAAGTCATGCTGCGTACGATGGCGGCCAGTTTCAGGTGGCTGTTGGCATTCCAGTTATACTGTGCTGAAGCGGTAAAGTCCGGCATACGCTGGGTGTTGATGGTAAGATACTGGTTCGTGGTACCGTCTACCGAAGGCATTTCGACACCGACGCCGAATTTCCAATTTTTCAGTTTGTTACACATGTAGCTCAATTGGGTGGTACGATAGAAAGCTGAGCCGTTAGGGCCGGCGAAGTCGATGGTGGGCGGTAGGGCGGCCAGGTCCATAAAGTTACCATAACTGTATCCCAGGGTAAAGCCGAGGAAGGTGGCATAAGCATTTTGCAGTTCGAAGGTTTTTCCGTCTCCACGGAAGTTTGCAGCGGTGTAAACAACGAAATCCCCTAAACGTTTGGTATGTCCCACCAGCTTCAGGAAGAGGGTGGAAGTGCTGATATCCATCTGGAACTGGTTGCGGGCACGGTCGGCAGAACCTTTGTTGGGGATCAGTGCCGGATAGAAATCCACATCCTTCACAATACCTCCGAAGTCATATTCGGCAGTTGCCCGGACATATCCACCAATACCCAGTGCGAATTTTCCTTGTCGGTCGGTCAGTACAAAGCGTGGAGCCTTCGGTTCGTGGAAACGCGGGAGGCGTGTTTCGTTCATTATCCGGATAATCTCGTCTCCGGCTTTGTTTGTCGATACAAACATCACGGAGTTCGGTTCTTCATCTTCGATGATTACTTTTTTCTGGGCATGTGCCGCTACAGGCAAGAGTCCCAGTCCGAGTAGCATAGCTACAGATCTAAAAAATGTTTTCATTATAAGTTAAGTTTTAGGTGAATTGCCCTATTGAACAACTTAAATGGGAAATGGTTGAGGGGGCGAGGGAAAAATCGCCAAATTATGCGGAAGAATTGCTATAGCATAGACCGTTTAAAATGCGAATCTTTGCATATTCGATAATTAGAAAGGAAAAAGAGCAATGGAAAAGATGAATATTACCCATAAGATAGTGGCTATGCAGCCCGAACTGGAGCATTTTGCGTATAAATTGACTGCCGACAGGGAGTCGGCCAATGATCTGGTACAGGATTGTCTGTTGAAGGCATTGGACAACAAAGAGAAATTTGTGCATACCCAGAATTTCAAGGGATGGATGTACACCATCATGCGCAATATCTTTATCAATAATTACCGTAAGTCATTGCGCGAAGTAGACATGACCGACTCTACTTATAATCTCTATGCGCAAACCATGACGGAAGGCGAGGAGGGGAACCGGTTTGAGACGATCTACGACCTGAAGGAGCTCTACAAAGTGATCAATGCCGTTCCCGAAGACCTGAAGAAGCCTTTTATGATGTTCGTGGCCGGGTTCAAGTATCGTGAGATAGCCGAGAAGATGGATTTACCGGTAGGGACTATCAAGAGCCGTCTGTTCCTGATCCGTAAAAGATTGCAGCAGGATTTGAAAGATTTCTCGTAAAGGATAACGGTTTAGGCACGTTAAGTGATCATTGTATGATGTCCTATTCTGACGGGGCATTACATTATATGTTATTCCGATAACAATATATGTAATGCCCCGTTACATATATTGTTATTTTGTCGATTAAAAAAGAATTGTTACCTTTGCCGCCCGAAAACGTATGATGCCGTGAATAACGGTCGTGTATTCTAGAACACCACGTAAAAAACAGGAATTATGAAAGAAAAAGTATCCGTACCCTTCATGTTGCTCGGCATTCTGTTCAATGTTTGCCTGATTGCAGCCAATCTTCTTGAAACCAAAGTTATTCAGGTAGGCAGTATCACTGTTACTGCCGGATTATTGGTATTTCCCATCTCTTACATTATCAACGACTGTATAGCCGAAGTATGGGGGTTCAAAAAAGCCCGTTTGATTATCTGGAGTGGCTTTGCCATGAACTTCTTTGTAGTAGCCCTCGGACTGATCGCCGTGGCATTGCCGGCGGCCCCTTTCTGGGAAGGCGAACAGCATTTTGATTTTGTATTCGGCATGGCCCCCCGTATCGTAGTAGCCAGTCTGCTGGCTTTTCTGGTCGGTTCGTTCCTCAATGCCTACGTCATGAGTAAAATGAAAGTGGCCAGTGGCGGACGTAACTTTTCCGCCCGTGCCATTTGGTCGACGGTGGTGGGAGAAACTGCCGACTCACTGATTTTCTTCCCCATAGCATTCGGAGGGCTGATTGCCTGGCCGGAACTGCTGGTGATGATGGGTACTCAAATCGTACTGAAGTCTCTCTACGAAGTGATTATTCTTCCGATTACCATCCGTGTCGTGAAAGCCGTTAAGCGAATTGACGGAAGCGATGTCTACGATACGGACATCTCCTACAATGTACTGAAGGTAAAGGATATCTGATAGGAGAATTTAAAACAACATTTTCAAGAATATAAATGATGAAAAATGATTCAGCAGTAGTCCTGTTCAGTGGTGGACAGGATTCGACAACGTGTCTCTTCTGGGCGAAGAAACACTTTAAGAAAGTATATGCGCTCAGTTTCCTGTACGGGCAGAAGCATGCACACGAAGTGGAGTTGGCCCGGGGAATAGCCGAAAGGGCAGGAGTGGAATTTCATGTAATGGATACCTCTTTTATCGGAAGCCTTGGCAGCAATTCATTGACAGATACCAGTATCTCGATGGACGAAGACAAGCCCAAAGATTCATTTCCGAATACTTTTGTGCCGGGACGCAACCTGTTTTTCCTGAGCATTGCCGCTGTCTTTGCCCGTGAACAGGGAGCTTTCCATCTGGTTACGGGAGTTTCACAGACCGATTATAGCGGTTATCCCGATTGCCGGGATTCGTTCATCAAGTCGCTGAATGTCACCTTGAACCTGGCGATGGATGAACAGTTCGTCATTCACACTCCGTTGATGTGGATCGATAAAGCCGAAACCTGGGCGCTGGCGGACGAACTCGGTGTGTTCGATCTTGTGCGGAACGAGACACTGACCTGTTACAACGGGATTCCCGCCGACGGATGCGGACATTGTCCGGCATGTAAGTTACGCAAACAGGGACTGGAAGAGTATTTAAGTAAAAGAAACCGTTAATTATTAATAGATTATGACCGAATTGAAAGAGCAGCTTTCTTTGTTGGGAAGAAAGACCGAATATAAGCAGGATTATGCTCCCGAGGTATTGGAAGCCTTCGATAACAAACATCCTGAGAATGATTACTGGGTACGTTTCAACTGTCCGGAGTTTACCAGCCTATGCCCCATAACCGGACAGCCGGATTTTGCGGAAATACATATCAGCTACCTGCCCGATGTGAAGATGGTGGAGAGTAAGAGCCTCAAACTTTATCTGTTCAGTTTCCGCAATCACGGTGCCTTTCACGAAGACTGCGTAAACATAATCATGAAAGATCTGATCCGCCTGATGGATCCTAAATACATTGAAGTGACCGGCATCTTCACCCCTCGTGGCGGCATTTCGATTTATCCGTATGCCAATTACGGTCGTCCGGGGACGAAATACGAAGAGATGGCAACCCACCGGTTGATGAATCATGAATAGGGGATGCCCCTATTCATGGTGATAGGGCCCGCCGTTCAGTATGGTCATGGCTCTGTATATCTGTTCTACAAAGATCAGGCGGATCATCTGGTGCGAAAAAGTCATTTTTGACATGGATATCTTTTCGTGTGCCGCGTCATATATCTTTTGTGAAAAGCCATAAGGTCCTCCTATAATAAATACCAGGCGTTTGTTGACGTTTACCAACTTCTTCTCCATCCAGCGGGCAAACTCCACCGACCGCATCTCTTTTCCGTGTTCGTCCAGCAACACAACCACGTCTCCCGGCTGAAGGGCTTTGGCTATCAGTTCGCCTTCCTTCTCTTTCTGTTGCTCGGGTGTCAGGCTTTTCGTATTTTTCAATTCTGGAATTACCTCCATATCGAAAGAAATGAAGTGTTTGGTACGCTCTATGTAATCGTTGATTGCAGTGATATAATGCTGCTCTACAGTCCGTCCTACGACGATAAGGGTTGTTTTCATTCAAGTGCAAACTCTTGTTTATTGCACAAAAATAAGAAAAAAATATTGTTTTTAGCATTAAATACTTACCTTTGCGTATCGATAATACTTGTGATTATGAAAAAACGGGTACTTTTATGGATGGCCGGACTCGTATTCGCTGTAACTTCGCTCTTCGCACAGGACATACCGGTGGGCGTGGTCGTTGCGTTTAAGAAAGGAAACTCCCAAGAGCTGAACAGGTATTTGGGAGAGAAGGTGAATCTGGTGATTCAGAATCGCTCGGAGAGTGTAGACAGGCAGGCAGCTGAAGGAACACTTGCCGCTTTTTTCAGTAGCAATAAGGTCAGTGGTTTTAATGTAAACCATGAAGGTAAGCGGGATGAATCGAGTTTTATTATCGGTACCCTGACCACTGCCAACGGCAATTTCCGGATAAACTGCTTCTTCCGCAGAGTACAGAACAAATATTTAATAAATCAAATAAGAATAGATAAAACCAATGAATGAGTTAATAGACAGACTGATCGATCTGGCCTTTGCCGAAGACATAGGTGATGGCGACCACACAACACTTTCCTGTATTCCCGCCACTGCAATGGGAAAATCGAAACTTTTAATCAAAGAAGCAGGCGTGTTGGCCGGCATCGAAATTGCCAAAGAAATATTCCACCGTTTCGACCCGACGATGAAAGTCGAGGTATTTATTAACGATGGTGCCGAAGTGAAACCGGGTGATGTGGCAATGATTGTGGAAGGTAAGATTCAGTCTCTGCTCCAGACAGAACGTCTGATGCTGAACGTGATGCAGCGCATGAGCGGTATTGCCACTATGACACGCAAATACGTGAAGCAGTTGGAAGGCACGAAAACACGTGTGCTGGATACCCGCAAGACTACTCCCGGACTCCGTATGCTTGAAAAAGCGGCGGTAAAGATTGGCGGCGGCGTGAATCACCGTATCGGACTTTTCGATATGATTCTCTTGAAAGACAATCATGTGGACTTTGCCGGTGGCATTGACAAAGCTATCAATCGTGCCAAGGAGTATTGCAAGGAGAAAGGAAAAGATCTCAAGATCGAAATCGAGGTGCGCAACTTCGATGAACTCCGGCAAGTATTGAGCATCGGCGGAGTAGACCGCATCATGCTCGATAACTTTACTCCCGAAAATACAAAGAAGGCTGTTGAGATGATCGGCGGAAAGTATGAAACCGAATCGTCGGGCGGCATCACGTTCGATACGCTTCGCGACTATGCCGAGTGTGGCGTAGACTTTATTTCAGTTGGTGCCCTTACCCATTCGGTGAAAGGACTCGATATGAGTTTCAAGGCATGCTGATTTCCAAACGATGAATGATCTTTAACAAGTAATGATGAACGGTGGACAAATTGTGCGTTGAGGCTGCAAGTTGTTCATCGTTTATTGTTTGAAAAAACACTTCATCGCAGATCACATTCATCGTTCACGGTTGATCGTTTGAGGACCTTGATCGTTAAAACGATTATTTTAACTTCTTTTTTCATTTTCGTTTGCAGCATTCGCTGCATCCTTGCGTCTAATAGACAAACGACGCAGACATACGTTCGATTTTAAAAAGGCAATTGACATTGGAAAACGAGATAGAACTGATAAAGGGCTGTCGGGCAGGAAAGGATTCGGCTCGGAAGGAACTTTATACCCTATACTCGAGGCAAATGCTGGCGGTATGTTTCCGCTATACGGGCGATATGGAAGCGGCGCACGATGTACTGCATGACGGTTTCATCAAAATATTCACCAACTTTTCGTTTCGTGGCGAGGCTTCGCTCGGAACGTGGGTGACCCGGGTGATGGTGACTCAGGCACTGGATTACCTGCGAAGGCAAAAGCGGGTCAGTCAGTTGGAGGTACACGAGGAACAGATACCTGACATCCCCGACCTTGCGGAAGGAGGGGAGGCAGGGCGAATTTCCGAAGAACAGTTGATGAAGTTTGTCGCAGATCTGCCCGATGGGTGCCGGACGGTTTTCAACCTTTATGTGTTTGAAGAGAAGTCGCACAAAGAGATAGCCGATATGCTGGGTATCAAAGAGCATTCATCTACTTCGCAGTTGCACCGGGCCAAGTTTTTATTAGCAAAAAGGATTAAAGAATATAGAAACCATGAAGAAAGAAAATGATGAAATAACCGATCTGTTCCGTTCCCGTCTGGGAAATGCCGAAATGACCGTGCGGGACGGTTTCTGGGAAGAACTGAATTCTGAGATGATGGTGCGCAGCCATCACCGGAAAGTAGTTTTCTTTCGTGTAGCGGCAGCAGCTTCCGTACTGCTGGTATTGGCTGCTTCGTCGGCTGCTTTCTGGTTCTTCTCTCCGAAAGCGGAGATAGAAGAAGCTTTTACCCAAGTGGCGGTTGTCAGCGGAAATACAACACATCTGGATGGAGACGTGGTGAAACAGGATTTTACCCCTATGCGCTCCGAACCGGTTTTGGGTAAACCGGCTCCCAAGCGTTCCGGTGTTTTGGCACAATCATCGGGAGAGGAAGATGATTCGGTATCGGTTACAGTCTCCATGTCATTCAGTTTCTCTTCTACGACTACACGCAGGAGACAAAATAATCATCCGGACAAAAGTTATTGGCAAGCTGGTGGAGAAGGTGGGGCTTTGGCAAGTTCTGCTGATGGACCCCGGCCGGACGATCACACAGTTGTGGCGGACAAATCGAGGACATGGGCTGTGAAAGCTGCTGTGGGTACCGCTTTGCCTGCCGCTAACGGTAAGTACAAGATGCCCGTAACTGCCGGACTGACGGTAGAGAAAAAAATAAATAAACATTTAGCCGTCGAAACCGGTTTATTGTATTCAAACCTGCGTGCCGAACAGAATCTGCATTATCTGGGAATTCCCGTAAAACTGAATGTGACGCTGGCGGAAACTCCCAAATTTGATCTATATGCTTCGGTAGGCGGAGTTGCAGATAAGTGCATAGCGGGAGCGCCGGATAACAGTTTTAAGAATGAACCGGTGCAGCTGGCTCTGACTGTGGGCGTAGGAATGAATTATAAGATTAATGATAAACTGGCTTTATTTGCCGAACCGGGAGTAACGCACCATTTCAAGACAGACTCCAAACTGGAAACAGTACGTTCGGCGAGGCCTACGAATTTTAACCTGATTTGCGGTCTGCGTATGACCTATTAACCATTTAGTACGGATGTTATGAAAAAAACATTTTTAATGCTGCTCACACTTGTTCTGTCATTGCTTACTTGCGTAAGTTGCAGCGAAGAGACATTAGACTACAACAACCCCGATGTAGACCTTTTCGTAAGGCAACTCAAAGCGGGAAATTATAATACCAAGAGTCCGAAGGGCTTTGTAGAAGTACCTAAATTTACGGAGAAGGATATTCCGACATTGCTCAATTATGCTGAAGATCTGACTTTGATCACTTCTTTTCCGCTTCCGCCGGTGTCTGCTTATTATAGTGGCAAGGTCCGCTTGGGTGAATGTATGTTGTGGGTTGTGGAAACCATCCGGTTAGGTCATTATGCTTCGTTTGGCTGCAAAATGGTGAGAGCCAATGCCGAGAACTATGAAGGTATCTATTTCCTGACTGATGAAGAGTTGCTCGATGCTGCTGCCCGATACCGTCGCTGGTGGGAAAACAGACAGTATCCTCGTACGGCATGGACCATCGACGCATGCTTTGACGAGCCCCTTTGCGGAAGCGGATACCGTTGGTGGTAAAAAATTAAATCAGATGAAACGTATTGTCTTTCTGATGCTGTCTTTAGGGATGGCAGTGACCCTTCATGCCCAATGGACCGCGAAAGATTCGGTGAATCTGCAGCGCATCCTGAATGGCAAAGAGGATATTAAGCTGAATATGGATGCTGTGAAACAGATTGATTTCAACAGTTCGCCGACTGTTCCTAAAATGTCGAAGGAACGGCCCGGTCTGAGATTGGATGAAACGCTTCCGCAGGTACTTGAAAAGAAGAAGGTGGTGCTGACCCTCCGTCCCTATACGGCCAATACCAAATATAATTGGGATCCTATTTATCAAAAGAAGATTCGGGTAGATGCCGATACATGGAGGGGAGATCCGTTTGTCGAGTTGTATCAGACGGTTCCTTCCAACTGGGCTAAGAATGTATATGATAAAGGTATACGCAGTTCATACGAAGAAATACGTTCCAGTGGATTGAGGCATAATCTGTTTGGCGAACGTGCCAATGGAATGATGGTTCCTACGCAGAGCATGGTACATACCTCTGCCATGAAACTTGGAAAAAGCGGTGTGACCGTGAATGGAGGTACGATTGGCGGACTTGATTTAATGACCATTTTTACAAAGGACTTCTGGGACAAGAAGGGACGCAACCGGAGATCGCGCACGTTGGAGGTGCTGAAGGCTTATGGCGATTCAACAACAGTGCTGCTTCCTGAACCGATTGTGCACTGAAATTGTTAAAAGATAAACAAAGGCATCCTTGTTCCTTTTTCAAAAAACGATATAACTATGAACAGAATTTCTTCTCTTTTCGGTATTCAGTATCCCATTATTCAGGGAGGTATGGTGTGGTGTAGCGGCTGGAAACTTGCTTCGGCTGTCAGTAATGCCGGTGGTCTGGGACTGATAGGCTCCGGTTCGATGTATCCCGACGTTTTGCGTGAACATATTCGTAAATGCCGGGCGGCTACCGACAAACCTTTCGGGGTAAATATTCCGTTGATGTACCCACAGATAGAGGAAATCATGAACATCGTGGTGGAGGAAGGCGTCAAAATCGTATTTACCTCCGCCGGAAATCCGAAAACGTGGACCGGATGGTTGAAAGAGCGCGGCATCACAGTGGCACATGTCGTTTCTTCCTCCAAATTTGCCATGAAATGTGAAGAGGCGGGAGTCGATGCCATAGTGGCTGAAGGATTTGAAGCCGGCGGACATAACGGGCGGGAAGAGACTACAACTCTTTGCCTGATTCCGGCAGTGCGTGAAGCCACCACTTTACCTTTGATTGCAGCCGGAGGCATTGGTACGGGAGAGGCGATTTTTGCCCTGATGGCGTTGGGAGCCGAAGGAGTTCAGATGGGCACCCGTTTTGCTTTGACGGATGAAAGTTCGGCAAGCGACATTTTTAAAGAGTATTGCTTGCGGCTGAACGAAGGCGATACCAAATTATTGCTCAAAAAACTCGCACCGACCCGGCTTGTGACCAATTCGTTTCGTGATAGGGTAGAGGCCGCTGAAGGACGGGGGGCTTCTGCCGAGGAGCTTCGTGAACTGTTGGGTAGAGGTCGTGCCAAGAAAGGAATCTTTGAAGGAGACCTGGAGGAAGGAGAACTCGAGATAGGACAGGTTGCTGCCCTGTTCCGCCGTAGACAAAGTGTGGACGAAGTGATGAAAGAACTTTTAGAAGGATACCGGAGGGCTTCGGACAAGATACGTTCTGCCGGGTTATAAACAGTGCCGGGAGAAGCACTGCGGATTTCACCACGGGGTAATCACAGGGTAGAATAATGATGCTTAACCCTCTGTTACTCCGTGGTGAAACTCGTTTATTCTAAGTTCAATTGCTCGTATTTCAGGCCGAATACATCGGCTATCGCTCGATATACCACTTTCCCTTCTACCACATTCAGACCTAAAGCCAGCGCCGGATCTTCCTTGCATGCCTTTCTCCATCCTTTGTTTGCCAATGCTATGACATAGGGCAGAGTGGCGTTGGTCAATGCCAATGTAGAGGTGTAAGGCACTGCCCCCGGAATATTGGCTACAGCATAATGTACGATTCCATCGACTACATATGTCGGTTCACTATGAGTTGTGGGATGCGAAGTCTCGAAACATCCTCCCTGGTCGATGGCTACATCTACCAATACCGTACCCGGTTGCATCATTTTCAGCATATCACGGGTGATCAGGTGCGGAGCCTTGTCTCCCGGAATCAGTACCGAACCTACTACAAGATCCACGTCCGGCAACTCTTTTTTCAGCCTCACTTCCGAGGCGTATAGTGTTTTTACATTTTTCGGTAACGTCTCGCTCAGGTAGCGAAGACGGCTCAGGTTGATGTCTGCAATTGTGACATCGGCTCCCAATCCGGCTGCCATCTGGGCCGCATTACTACCTACGATCCCTCCACCCAGGATTAACACTTTTGCCGGCTTTACCCCCGGTACACCACCCGGCAAAATGCCTTTTCCACCTTGTGGCTTTTCCAGAAAACGGGCACCTTCCTGTATGGCCATGCGTCCTGCTACTTCACTCATAGGTATCAGCAGCGGGAGAGAATGGTCGGCTTTTTCCACTGTTTCGTAAGCCAGGCAGACCGAGCCGTTCTCTATCATGGCAAGAGTCAACTCTCTATCGGAAGCGAAATGGAAATAAGTGAACAACAACTGTCCTTTGCGGATCAGTCTGTACTCCGGTGCGATAGGTTCTTTTACTTTTACTATCATCTGGGCCATAGCGTATGTCTCTTCCATAGTGGGCAGTATTTGTGCTCCTACGGCTGTATATGCCTCGTCCTGAAAACCACTGTTCTCTCCTGCGGTGTGCTGTATGTATACAGTATGCCCGCGTTTCACTAACTCGGCGACTCCCGAGGGCGTCATGCCCACACGGTTCTCGTTGTTCTTAATCTCCTTAGGTACTCCGATAATCATAACGTTACTCTATTAAGGGTTAAACATGGCACAATGTAGGAAAATTCTGCTTACGTTGTTATCCATGTAGGGATGTTTTACAGCAGAATGATAGTAGGGTGGCGGATAGGAATAAAATCCACCCTTCTGTTTTCTAATATGGCAGGAATGATGTATTTTTGCAAAGATTCCATTTTTAAGCAAACTACATGAAACAGTATATAGTTGCCTTGATGCTTGCCTGCAGCATTCAGGGACATTCACAAGATGTGAAGCAGGCTACTTTTGTTCCTCCATTTGACTTTACACTGACTCTGAGCGGCAACTTCGGAGAAATCCGGGCTAACCATTTTCATGGAGGGCTCGATTTCAAGACTCAGGGTGTCATTGGCAAACCGGTACGTGCGCTCGCCGACGGATATATTTCCCGTATTCGCGTCACCAATGGGTCGGGACATGTACTCGATGTGGTGTATAACAACGGTTATACGACAATCAACCGACACTTGAGCGGTTTCATGCCCGATATTGCCCGGAGAGTGGAGAAACTGCAATATGAAAAAGAAGATTGGGAAGTCGAGATTGTTCCCGAGCCGGGTGAATATCCGGTGAAGGCCGGGCAGCAAATAGCCTGGAGCGGTAATACCGGTTATTCATTCGGTCCGCATCTGCATCTGGATGTGATGGAGACCGCTACCGGTGAATCGATTGATCCGATGCCCTTTTTCAAGTCGAAAATAAAAGATAACACCGCTCCCCGGGCAGAAGGAATCATGCTGTTTCCACAGCCGGGAAGTGGGGTAGTGGGAGGGAGCCCGGAACGGCAGAGCTTCCCGATAAACACAGCGCGTCCCATCGAGGCATGGGGAGTGATCGGGTCGGGCATCAAGGCCTACGATTATATGGATGGTGTGCACAACCGTTATGGAGTGCATACCGTTGTGCTTAGAGTGGACGGTACGGAAGTGTTCCGCAGTGTGGTCGACCGTTTTTCACAGGATGAAAACCGGATGATAAACTCTTGGACCTGCGGACAATATATGAAGTCGTTTATTGATCCGGGCAATACGCTCCGCATGCTTCGGGCTTCGAACGACAACCGGGGACTGGTCACCATTGATGAAGAGCGGGACTATAAGTTCGAATACGAATTGAAGGATGCTTTCGGCAATACTTCCCGCTACCGTTTTACGGTGCGTGGAAAGAGACAGCCGATTCAGCCGCTCGGGCATCGGGAGAAATATTTCTTTGCCTGGGATAAGACGAACTTTCTGCAAGAACCCGGATTGACCCTTACCGTTCCCCGGGGAATGTTATACGATAATGTGCCTCTCAACTACGAAGTGCATTCCGATAGTGGGGCGATAGCCTATACTTATCAGTTGAATGACGAGAAAGTGCCGTTGCACGGGGAATGTGAGTTGCGTATCGGTCTCCGACGTCAGCCGGTTGCCGACAGCACCAAGTATTATGTGGCACGTGTCACTCCCAAAGGAAGTATGTACAGTGCCGGAGGTACTTACGAGGATGGATTTATGAAGACCCGAATCCGTGAATTGGGAACTTATACGGTTGCTGTAGACACAGTGCCCCCCGAAATTACCCCGGTAGGTAAGAATACCTGGGGCCGTAATGGGAAGGTCGTTTACAGGTTGAAGGACAAAGAAACCGGCATCCGTGCCTATCGTGGAACTATCGATGGAAAATTTGCCTTGTTCGGACGACCCAACTTGACCAAATCCCATTGGGAGTGTAAGCTCGATCCTAAGCATGTCAAGAAGGGGGTACGTCACACCGTAGTAATGACTGCGACAGACGATTGCGGAAACGAAACAACGGTTCGAGACACCTTTGTCTGGTAGCTTTCCGGATAAAGACAGAATAAAGACAATGTATTAATAATTTATTATATGAAAAGAATCTTTCTCTTTGCCGCTCTTCTGACTGCGGCAGTGGCGGAAACCTTCGCCTGTACTAACTTAATTGTCGGCAAGAATGCGTCTACTGACGGTTCAACCATCGTTTCCTATTCGGCCGACTCGTACGGACTCTTTGGCGAGCTGTATCACTATCCGGCAGCCACATATCCCAAAGGCACCATGATGGATATTCACGAATGGGATACCGGCAAGTATCTGGGACAGATCGAACAGGCACGCCAGACTTATAATGTAATCGGTAATATGAACGAGTTTCAGGTAACCATCGGTGAGACGACTTTTGGAGGCCGTCCCGAATTGGTGGATACGCTGGGAATTATCGACTACGGAAGCCTGATTTACGTGGGTTTGCAACGTTCGCGTACTGCCCGTGAAGCCATCAAGGTGATGACTGAACTGGTGCAGGAATACGGATATTACAGCAGTGGCGAGTCGTTCACCATTGCCGATCCCAATGAAATATGGATTATGGAGATGATAGGTAAAGGTCCCGGCATCCGGGGAGCCGTATGGGTAGCTGTCCGAGTGCCGGACGACTGCATTTCGGCACATGCCAACCAGTCGCGCATCCATCAGTTCGATATGGCTGACAAGGCCAACTGCATGTATTCTAATGACGTTATTTCTTTTGCCCGCGAAAAAGGATATTTCAGCGGTGTGAACAAAGACTTCAGCTTTGCCGATGCTTATGCACCGCTCGATTTCGGTGCCCGCCGTTTCTGTGAAGCCCGTGTGTGGAGCTACTTCAATATGTTTACCGACCAAGGTGAAGCCTATCTACCTTATATCCAAGGAAAGACCAATGACCCTATGCCTCTGTTCGTAAAGCCGAAACGCAAACTCTCCGTTCAGGATGTAAAGAATGCCATGCGCGACCATTATGAAGGAACCGCCCTCGACATCAGCAATGATTTTGGTGCCGGACCTTATAAAACACCTTACCGCCTCTCTCCGCTGACTTTCAAGGTAGGCGACCAGGAGTATTTCAATGAGCGTCCCATCTCTACACAACAGAGCGGTTTCGTTTTTGTGGCTCAGATGCGTGCCAATCTTCCCGATGCTGTAGGCGGTGTGCTTTGGTTTGGTACGGATGATGCCAACATGACTGTTTTCACTCCCGTATATTGTTGTACTACCAAAGCTCCGGTATGCTATACGCGTGTAGACGGTGCCGATTACATCACCTTCTCTTGGAACTCCGCTTTTTGGATTTTCAACTGGGTGGCCAACATGGTATATCCCCGCTACGATTTGATGATCGGCGATGTACGTGCTACGCAGAACGAACTTGAAACCACCTTCAACGAGGCACAGGAAGGTATTGAAGCAGCTGCTGTTAAGTTGTACGAGAAGAATCCGGAAACGGCTGTGAAGTTTCTGACCAACTATACCGACATGACAGCGCAAAGCACTTTCGATACTTGGAAACGTTTGGGCGAATTTATCATTGTGAAGTACAATGATGGTGTCATCCGAAAGATGAAGGACGGCAAGTTCGAGCGTAATGCCATTGGTCAACCCGCAGGCGTGGTACGTCCGGGCTATTCAAAGGAATTCCTCGAAGAGTATGTGAAGCAAACAGGAGAACGCTATAAGGTAACCGAATAATCGCTTCCAAAGAGTTTTCTGACTAAAAGATAGGAATTTCAAACTTATTCTTTTACATTTGTATTTTAAATAAACTAATTATTAATCTCTAAAATATAGATAGAACCATGGGGAATGAAGAACTAATCAAACAGGTGACTGAGAAAGCCGAAAAGTGGCTGACCCCGGCGTATGATGCCGAAACTCAGGCTGAAGTGAAACGCATGCTGGAGAACGAAGATAAGACAGAATTGATCGAGGCCTTTTACAAAGATCTCGAGTTTGGTACGGGCGGACTCCGTGGGATCATGGGCGTAGGTACCAATCGTATGAACATCTATACTGTCGGAGCTGCTACCCAGGGACTCTCTAACTATCTGAACGCAAACTTTAAAGATATGAAACAGATTTCGGTTGTAGTCGGATACGATTGCCGTAACAACAGTTCTCTGTTTGCCAAGATCTCTGCGGATATTTTCTCGGCCAATGGCATTAAGGTATATTTGTTCGAAGAGATGCGTCCCACTCCGGAGATGTCTTTTGCCATCCGTCATCTCGGTTGCCAGAGCGGCATTATCCTGACTGCTTCACACAACCCGAAAGAATACAACGGTTATAAGGCTTATTGGGACGACGGTGCGCAAGTACTGGCTCCGCACGATAAGGGCATTATCGATGAAGTGAATAAGATTGCTTCTGCTGCCGATATCAAGTTCCAGGGTAACCCGGATCTGATTCAGATCATCGGAGAAGATGTCGATAAGATATATCTGGATATGGTGAAGACTGTTTCTATCGATCCTGAAGCGATCGCCCGCCATAAAGATATGAAGATTGTATACACTCCGATCCACGGTACAGGCATGATGCTGATTCCGCGTGCACTGAAGATGTGGGGATTCGAGAACGTATATACCGTGCCCAAGCAGATGATTAAGGACGGTAACTTCCCGACAGTTGTCTCTCCGAATCCGGAGAATGCGGAAGCTTTGACGATGGCTCTTAATCTGGCTAAAGAAATTGATGCCGACCTTGTAATGGCTTCCGACCCGGATGCCGACCGCGTAGGTATCGCTTGTAAGAACGATAAAGGCGAATGGGTATTGATTAATGGTAACCAGACTTGTCTGATGTATCTTTATTACATCATCACTCAATATAACAAACTGGGCAAAATGACCGGTAATGAATTTTGTGTGAAAACTATCGTTACTACCGAACTGATCAAGAAGATTGCCGATAAGAATCACATTGAGATGCTCGATTGCTACACCGGTTTCAAATGGATTGCCCGTGAAATTCGTTTGCGTGAAGGCAAGAAGAAATACATCGGCGGTGGTGAAGAAAGCTATGGCTTCCTGGCTGAGGACTTTGTTCGTGATAAAGACGCTGTTTCTGCTTGCTGCCTGATTGCCGAAGTGGCTGCTTGGGCCAAGGATAACGGAAAGACTCTGTATCAGTTGCTGATGGACATCTACGTTGAATATGGATTCTCTAAGGAATTTACTGTAAACGTTGTGAAACCGGGTAAGAGCGGTGCGGAAGAGATTAAAGCCATGATGGAGAATTTCCGTGCTAATCCTCCGAAAGAGTTGGGTGGTTCGAAAGTGGTTCTGTCGAAAGATTACAAGACTCTGAAACAAACCGACGCAGCGGGCCATGTGACTGACATCGATATGCCGGAACCATCGAATGTACTGCAATATTTCACAGAAGACGGTGGAAAAGTATCTGTTCGTCCGTCAGGAACGGAGCCGAAGATCAAATTCTATATCGAAGTGAAAGGTGAGATGGGATGCCGCAACTGTTTTGCTACTGCCGATGCAGAAGCTACTGAAAAAGTAGAAGCAGTGAAGAAGTCACTGGGTATTTAAAGGAGCTATTTTAAATACTCTTTTGATGGATACTTAGCATCGTATAAATGTATCCATAATATTATTGGAATGCCTTGTCCTTCATTGGATGGGGCATTTCTTTTGGGACTATTCTCTAAAAAGCCGAGGACTTGTGCAGTGCCTTCCACTCGGACAATGTCTCCTATCCGCGTGCTGATTTTTCCCGTTTCTACAATGATAGGGAGAGTGACAGGGAAACGATCACTGTCGTTTTCCTGGATAAATAGTTCTCAGGACCTGGCGAGAACTTATTTTTTCCATCGAATGCAAACCGACAGTCAATTACTTGGGTACTGTCATAGAGGGATGTGCTGTGAATTGTTTTTTAATTATACTTTCTTCTTTGTATTTTATTTATTCGGCTGAAGTTCTATTTCTATATTTTTACGGTACTTTTAGTCGTAGTCCAAAGGTCTTTAACTTAGAGATATTGCCTGAGACACTTATATAACTTTGCGACTTGAGGTGTTGATATATTCATAACATTACTTTAGAATATGAACTCTTATTTGCACTTTATCCTTGATGCTGAATCAGTCTAGGTTCAGAAGATCTATTAGAATATAACTAATAGAAGTATGCCCTTCTCCGTCAGTGAGTATAAATCTGTTTTTTCACGAGTATGTATCCTCCATCCTAAAAAAGTGGTTAATGTGTTGATAGTATATAAGTAAAGTTTTTTGCAAATTATAAATGATAATTAGCCATTTTACTATCATAATATATAATATTATATATTAAAATCCTTTTAAATGTTCTTTGTTTAATAATTAATTTGTGACCTTCGCACGTCAAAGATACACAACGAAATGAAGGAGTCTTGTGCGATGTTTATGAAAATATTTTTAGAACCTTTTAATCCTATGTAATGCATATTAAGACTAATCCGAAAGATAAAATATCTTTTAATCAGCTATATAATGATTATCAGACACGTTTTTTGAATTTTGCTAATACCTATGTCAGAGATTGGGATGTAGCGGAAGATATAACAACAGAGGCGTTAATTTATTATTGGGAAAACAGAAATACTTTATCTGAAGTATCCAATATTCCTGCATATATACTTACCATCATAAAAAACAAAAGTCTTAATTATCTTCGTCATTTGCAGATACGGGAAGAACATTCTGAAAATATTAGAAAATATATTGAGTGGGAACTCAATGCACGTATCGTTTCTTTAGATGCTTGCGAACCTTATGAACTTTTAGTCAAAGAGATGCAAGAGCTGATTCAGCAAACTTTGGATAAATTGCCGGAGCGTACACGCAAAATATTTATTTTAAGCCGTTATGAAAACAAATCGTATAAGGAGATTGCTGCTTTAATGAATATGACAACCAAAGGTGTAGACTTTCATATTTGTAAAGCTTTAAAGGCATTACAGATTAACCTAAAAGATTATTTTCCATTATTTCTTTATTTTTTGATGAAATTTCACTAGGATACCTTTCCCATGAAGTGCCTTATACATAAAGGGACATTAATACATTGTCATGGACAAAGATTTACTATATAATTTTTATAAAGGAAAGGTTTCCATAGAAGAAGGACAAAGGGTCAAGGCTTGGGTAGAAGCATCAGACGAAAACGAGCGCGCTTTCTATAGGGAACGTAAAATTTTTGATGCCTTGATGCTTAATAATCCGCTTCCGGTAAAGAAAACCTCTTTTTTCAATTTTACACATTATAAAAAAATAGAGTGGCTGAAAATTGCCATGGCTGTAATATTGACATTTCTGCTTAGTTATTTCTATCAGGAGTATAAAGCCGGTCTGGATTCAGTGGCAATGAGTACGATTTCTGTTCCTGAAGGACAAAGAACCAATGTCACATTACCCGATGGTAGTAATGTTTGGTTAAATGCATGTACAACGATACAATATCCGACTTCTTTTAACAGCCGGGAGCGTTTCGTTATACTAAAAGGAGAAGCTTATTTTGATGTGAAAAAGAATAAAAGCAGACCGTTTATAGTGCACACAGATGCTTATAGCATCGAAGTATTAGGTACGAAGTTTAATGTGGATGCATATCCGGAAACAGAAAAATTTGAAACTACATTGATGCATGGCAGTGTTAAGGTCACTTTGAAAGCAGATTCATCGCAAACAGTAATATTAAAGCCTGATCATAAATTGTCATTAGAAAAAGGACGGTTTGTAATGACTAAAGTGGAAGATTATAATCCTTATCGATGGAAAGAAGGGCTTATCTGTTTCTCTGACGAATCTTTTCCTAATATTATGAAAGACTTTGAAAAGTATTACGGAGTGAAAATAGTGATAGAGAATAAAAATGTATTGCAGATTAATTTTACGGGGAAATTCAGACAAACCGACGGAATAGATTATGCGCTTCGTATCTTACAAAAAAATATAGATTTCCAATATGAGAAAGATAATGAAAAACAAATTATCTATATAAAATAAAGTATTAATTCTTAAAAGCGAAATGCCTATGAAAAATGATCTAAGTTAACCTATTGAGAATGCCGATAGGTGTTCCCGCACCTACCGGCATAAGAAATCAACACAATTTTTTATTAAAAATGTATCAATTTAAAATCTATACAAAGGTATGAAAAATAACACTTTGTCGGGGTCATATTACCCTAAAAATCCCCAAATAAAACATTTTTTTAGAATTATGAGAATTACATTGTTCCTATTGATGGCATGTGTTTTTTCTTTATATGCCGGAAATTCCTATTCTCAAAATACAAGAGTTAGTTTTGCCGTGGATAATGTAGGACTCAATAAGGTCCTAGAGGAGATAGAGAGTCAGACGGATTATCTTTTTATTTATAATAGTCAGATAAATGTAAATAAGCTAGTTACTATTAAGGCAAATAAGCAGACGGTTTCAAAGGTATTGGATCAAATATTACAGAACACTGGTATTGAATATAAATTGGAAGGCTCGCATATTATATTAGAAAAAAAAGTAGAAGAAGTTCACAATAGCTCGTCCGCCGTTCAGCAACAGCAAACTAAAAAGATAACCGGAAAAGTTGTCGATAAGACAGGAGAGGCTATTATTGGAGCGAATGTCAAAATACAAGGTACAGATAAAGGAACTATTACTGATCTCGATGGTAATTTTATCTTGGAGGTTGCTCCAAAGGATGTGCTTGTTATCAGTTACATAGGCTATTTGGATACGAAAGTTCCCATAGCTGGGCAAAAACAGATCCATGTGGTGTTGTCTGAGGATAATAAAATGTTGGACGAAGTCGTTGTAATTGGTTATGGTACTACTTCTACACGCAAGATGGCGTCTGCTGTTACAGCCGTGAAAGGTGAGAAACTACAGGACTTGCCATTTAATAGTGTAGCAGCTTCACTGGCCGGACGTGCAACAGGTGTTATTGTACAATCATCAGGTGGTGAACCGGGATCTGCCCCTTCTATCTCGATCCGTGGCGGTGGCGCACCTGTCTATGTCATAGATGGTGTTATTTCCGATGCTTGGGATTTCAATACGTTGAATCCGAATGATATCGAAAGCCTTTCAATTCTAAAGGATGCAGCATCTCTGGCTGTTTACGGTTCACGGGCTGCCAATGGTATCGTGATGGTGAAAACCAAACAGGGAGGTAAGGGAAAGACAGCGGTGAATTATACGTTTAATGCTGAATTCAGCCAACCTACCAAATTACTGAAAAAGACTCGTGGTTATGACTATGCTTACAACCAAATGCTTGCCGGTATCAATGATGGTTTGGACGAGGCAGATTTACCTTTTAATCAGGAAGTATTGGATATCATTAAAAATCAGTCAGATCCTTATACATCCGGACACGCCGATACAGATTGGCTGGGAGAAGGATTGAAAACTGTTGCTCCTCAATACAAGCATACGGTATCATTGAGTGGAAGTGGCAATAAGGTGAATTACTATATTTCTCTGGGTATGCTCAATCAAGGTAGTATCTATACTTCGAATGCATTGAACTATGACCGCTATACAGTTCGCAGTAATGTTAACACGACTTTTGATAAGATTGGTCTGAAGGTCAGCCTGAATCTGAACGGAGCTTATGAAAAAAAGGAATACCCCTCTTTCTCAGCGGCAAAGATCTGGGAAGATCTTTATAACCAGTCTCCGCTGAATCCGGCTTACAATAAGGATGGTACTTATGCCGCAGTTACCGACCATCCGTTGGCGGAAATGGACAAGCGTTCGGGATATAACAGGAACTATGGCAAATTCATAAATACCCAAGTGGCTGCGGACTGGACATTGCCTTGGTTAAAGGAGTTAACCTTGGGTGCTATGTTCAACTATCGTCTGAACGACTCACATGTGAAGAAATTCAGTACTAAGGCTCCTCAGTATTACGCAGATGGAGCTGTATATCCAATAGGTAAACCGACATTGAATGAAGAAGGCTATTGGGGAGAGTCCTACAATTTCGAAGTAAGTGCCGCTTATGTGAAAACTTTTGCCGAAAAGCATACGATTGATGCTAAATTCGTTTATAATGTTGCAGAAAATACTGGATGGAATTTTAATGCATATCGTGGGGAATACTTATCTACGGTTGTGGACCAGCTATTTGCCGGTGCAGCAGATACGCAGCAGAATGGCGGCAATTCGGATGAAGGAGGACGTATGGGATTGGTAGGCCGTTTGAAATATGACTTTATGAATCGGTATATCGTGGAAGGTAGTTTCCGTTACGATGGATCGGATAACTTCACTCCAGGACATCGTTGGGGATTCTTCCCCTCCGGAGCGGTGGCGTGGACCATCAGTGAAGAACCTTTCTTCAAAGAGTGGGATCAACATGTATTCGATTTGCTCAAGCTACGCGCTTCTTATGGACAGACCGGTACGGAAAATGGAGTAAATCGTTTCGGCTATCTTTCTACCTATAGTCTGGATGAGAAAAAAATAGTGATCGGGGGAAAACTGCAATCAGGATTTAGTGAAGGGGCTTTGGTGTCTCCGGAACTGCTGAGCTGGTATCAGGTGAATTCCTTTAACCTGGGATTGGATATGGCTTTCTTCAACAATCGCTTGAAAGGTACCTTTGATTATTTCTATTACGTAACCAAAGGTGGTTTGATGAGTCCGGGAGATCGTTATACAACTCCTTTGGGTAAACCTTTACCACAAATAAAATCGAATAGCGAACAACGTCGCGAAGGTGTGGAGTTGACAATGCGCTGGTCAGATATGACTCCGCGTAAATTCACTTATGAAGTAGGGTTCAATATGACCTACTTTAATAGCCTGTGGAAAGTGAAAGCGGATGAAGCATTATCTGACTTGATGAATCCTTACAAACGTCAAACACATCAGACCGATTACTATGGGTTGGGATACATAGATACAGGACTTTATCAAAACAAAGAGGATATCCTGAACTCTCCCCGAAGATTGGGATCTACCCAAACTAAGCTCGGAGACATTGGTTATACGGATGTGAACGGTGATGGTAAAATAGACGGTGAAGACCAGGTACGTATCGGAAAGCCGACAATGCCTCACTTTACTTATGCCTTTGATTTTTCTTTGGGTTATGAAGGATTCACTTTGTCCGGTTTACTTTATGGGACAGGTGAACGCTACATGACTTTTGGCAATCGTTATCAGTCAGGTGAAGGAAAATACCTGTATTATGAAAACCAGTTGAATTATTGGAGACCGGACAATACAGGTGCGGATTTTCCTAGAATTTCGATCAGTTCCGGTGTAAACGGAAATAATAATAAGGCAGGATCGACTTTCTGGATGCGGAATGCATCATATCTTCGTCTGAAGGATTTGCAGTTGAGCTATGACTTTAAATATAAATACCTGAAAAAATGTGACTGGTTGCAGACGTGTCGTGTGAATCTGAGTGGTAGTAATCTTTTCACTATTTCAGGTGTTAGCAAATTTTTCGATCCGGAAACATCAAGTACCAGCGGCGACGGCTATCCTGTACAAAGAGTTTATTCAATTGGTGTAACAATAGGTTTTTAATAGGGAGGAATACATATGAATAAGATAAAGAATTTATTTGTAATTATACTATTTGCCTTGGTCGCCTTTTCCTGCAGTGATATATTGGACAAGGGACCGCTTGACAAATATTCGGAAAATGATGTGTGGAAAAGTACTGACCTGACACAAGCATTCATTTATACTGCGTTGGCAAATGCTACGAATATGATGGTTTGGAAAGACAATTGGACGGATAATGAAGCTATCATGGAAGATGGGCGGGATGTGAATGCAGAATTGATAGACCGTTATTATGATGCCGGATGGAATAAGTATGAAGATATCCGTCGTTGCAATATGGTGTTGGCACGTGTTCCGGAAGCATCCTTTACGAATGCGGAAAAGGCTAATTTTATAGCACAGGCTAAGACGATACGTGCTATGATTTATTTTACGCGTGCCCGCTTGTTCGGTAAACTAATGTTAGTAAAAGAACTTATTGATCCGGAAGCGGATATGAAATTCCCTCGTACGGCTACAGTGAAAGAAACTTATGATTTCATACTGAATGACCTCAGGGAGGCTGCTCCTGATCTGCCTGTAGATGCTCCGTCCGGTGCATTGTCACGCGGTGTTGCCTACGCATTGTTGGGAGAAGCAGCTTTGCATGGGGCTGCATATATTGAGAATGGACAGGAGGAGTATTACCGGATAGCGGCAAAGGCCTGTGAAGATCTGTTTGCACTGGACAAATACTCACTGGATGGTAACTACGCCGGTATGTTCAATGATTACGATCATTCATTGGCTTCGAGCGAGATAATCCTGGCACAATGGAGAAGTGCTGAAAATACGAACTTTTCAGATACGTGGATGCAGAGACTGGTACCTAATATTGATCCCTCTAAATTGATTGCCGATGTGCAGGCAAAGTATCCCTTGGTAGAGGAGATGGCAGGTTGGCCGCAAAGATTTCCTTCTGTTGATTTGGTAAATGATTATCTTGTAGTTGATGAGGATGGAAAAGCCAAAGAGTGGGACCAGACTTCTTATTATAAGAAATTCCTGGTTGACGGAGGTACGGTTGAAGATGCTATTTACAAGAATCGTGATAAACGATTCAAAGCTTCTATCGTTTACGACGGATGTTCTTATTTCGCTAATAGGGTGTGGCTTCGTGAGGGAGGTAATCTTTATTATACTTCTAAAACGACAGAATTCTGGGGAATGCCGGTATCGGGATATGTTTATCGGAAATGCGTTTATGAAGCCAAACGTTTGCTGAACTCGGAAAAAACGGATTATCATTATACTTTGTTACGTTTGGGACGCTCTTATCTGAATTATGCGGAAATAAAGTTGCGCCAAGGTGATAAGGAAACGGCTATTGACTATATCAATAGGACGAGGGTAACTCATGGCGGTTTGCCGGAATTGCAAAAATCCTTATCACTGGAAGATACCTGGAAAGAGTATAAACGTGAACGCCGTATAGAACTGGTCAGTGAAGGCGACCGATACTGGAGTGTACTTCGTTGGGGTAAGGCTGACGGTCTGGAGGTTGTTCCGGAACTGATAGTTGAACAGAAGTTCATGAAAATAGCTTCTGATGGAAAATCTTTTGAGATACTTCCGTTACCCATTTACCAAAGTGATAATGAGCGTACTTTTACCAAGAAACATTATTTATTCCCTGTGCCGCAAGGACAACGTGATTTGAATCCAAATCTGGATCAGAACGAGGGATGGTAGTAGAGAAATGCTGGACGTTTAATTATTAAAGTATTACGAATATGAAGAAACTTATAAATACTGTTTTGTTACTATTTCTGATAGGTATCGTTTCATCGTGCCTGAATTCAGGATTGGATGATTTGGAGGCCTATAATGAGGCTGAAATTACTAATTTGAACTTTGAATACCGTTGGTGGGATGAGGCTAAGAATCAGATGGCTGTTAAAACACTCAACATTGAAAAACAAATTTCGCAAGACGACAATCTGATTACCTGTAAGCTGACGGTTCCAGCGGCCGGTGGGAGTTTTACAGATGCTGTCAGGCAAAATGTATCATTAAGTAATCTGATTGCTTATATGGATCTTTCTACTGCTGCCAGAATTACGCCCTTAAACGGAGCGCCTAAGTTGGGTAGTCCTGGCGATTTTTCAGCTAAGGAGTTTAAATATCAGGTGACTGCTGCCGACGGTACGAAAAGAGAGTGGACAATAAAGATTACGGATTTTGTGAAATAAGAATAACGATTGAGGTTATTCGGATTACTGATTGAAATGATGAAGGAAGATATTTGAGAATATTTTCCTTCATCTGTTATTATATTATTTAGTGAAATTAATAAAAGAAGAACTATGAACAAACCCTATTTCATTGCATTTTTACTCTCTTTAGCTTTGTGGACAGTCATTCCTTCTGTTTTTGCCGGAGATGTTGTTTTAAAAGTATTTGAAGGGAAACCACGTATCAATTCTCCTCATATCACAGGTAATTATCCTTCAACTCCATTTATCTTTTATATTCCGACTTCCGGTCAGCGACCGATGCAGTGGAGTGCGGAAAAACTCCCCGAAGGACTGGAACTGGATTCCAAGACTGGCATTATTAGTGGAGTCGTGACTTCCAAAGGAGATTATACCGTAACCCTGAAGGCTGAGAATGCATTAGGTGTAAGTGTGAAACAATTGGTCATCCGCATTGGTGATGAATTATTATTAACTCCTCCAATGGGCTGGAACAGTTGGAATACTTTCGGACAGCATCTGACTGAAGAATTGGTCTTGCAGACGGCGGATGCGATGATAACGAACGGAATGCGTGATTTAGGATATTCCTATATCAATATAGATGACTTCTGGCAGTTGCCGGAACGAGGAGCTGACGGACATCTGCAGATTGATAAAACTAAGTTTCCACGTGGGATAAAATATGTAGCTGATTATCTGCACGAGCGTGGGTTTAAATTGGGAATTTATTCGGATGCGGCCGAAAAAACTTGTGGCGGCGTTTGCGGTAGCTACGGATATGAAGAAACAGATGCAAAAGATTTTGCCTCTTGGGGAGTTGACTTGTTGAAATATGACTATTGCAATGCTCCTGTAGATAGGGTAGAAGCCATGGGGCGATATGCGAAAATGGGAAGGGCACTACGGGCTACCAATCGTTCGATTGTCTATTCAGTGTGTGAGTGGGGACAGCGTGAACCTTGGAAATGGGCGAAGCAAGTGGGGGGACATTTATGGAGAGTATCAGGAGATATCGGTGACATTTGGTATCGAGATGGAAATCGTGTTGGTGGATTACATGGTATATTGAATATCCTTGAAATCAATGCTCCTCTGAGTGAATATGCCGGTCCATCCGGTTGGAATGATCCGGATATGTTAGTGGTCGGAATAGATGGAAAGAGTATGAGTATTAGTTATGAGTCGGAAGGATGTACTCAGGAACAATATAAATCCCATTTTAGCCTGTGGTGTATGATGGCTTCTCCTTTACTTTCCGGAAACGATGTACGGAATATGAATGATAGTACATTAAAAATCTTGTTGGATCCTGATTTAATAGCCATTAATCAGGATGTGTTAGGTAGGCAGGCAGAACGCAGCATTCGTTCGGATCATTATGATATTTGGGTAAAGCCGTTGGCAGATGGACGTAAAGCTGTGGCTTGCTTTAACCGGGCAAGCTCTCCGCAAACTGTGATATTGAATGAAAATACGATTGCCGATTTGTCATTCGAGCAGATATACTGTTTGGACAGCCATTTGACAAAGAGTGGTAGTGATTCAAAGGAACTGATAGTAAAACTGGCCCCATATCAATGTAAGGTCTATATTTTCGGTAAAACAGATTGAAATTATCCTGGTTCATTAAATATTTAACAGGCACTTATGCCGCAAATTTAATTCTGTCTTTCCATTGCTTTCGATTTATTTCCTAAACAGGGCTGAATGTCCAATACGGAAATAAATCGTTGCAGGAGAAAGCAGTTGTGCAAAAGTTCTTTCACAGAAACTTTTTAATTCCGTGTCGGTTGAGAAATACAACTTGCGCATTTTTCTCTTTTTACCTTTCCCTGATCCATAATGATAAAGAACGATTTGAACCGGATGGTTCCGATTTGTTTGCTTTTTAATAAGCTTCAATCTTAATGTGATATTATCTATAGGACAAACTATCGGTTTTTAAGCTGATCATTGCGTGGAACGTACTCTTTGAATAATAGACAGGTTAATGGGATATCTGTTTGCACTTGCCCAATTGGTAACCTCACCTCTTTTAACATTTTATCTTCTTCGTCTTCTTTTGCTTTCTTTAGGGAGTAGGGGTCAATCATTCTTGAGGATATATTGTTCTTACTGCAACATCTAAACTTAAAAACGTATGAAAGATCTTGTGTCCGGCATCCGGTATGATGCCTCTAATGTGATTAGTCAGGCTATAGGGCCAAGTAAAGAATTTTGCATGGGATATTTAAATCCCGGCGTTGTGGGTGGTGAAGGATATATTTCGACTATGAAATTGTCAGTCGGCACAGTCGACGTGAAAGACCTCGATGCAATAACCGAAAGGATTGTAGCGAAGGATCGTTGTGAGAAGAACGATGCGTATCTCGGGCAAGTCAACCTGATGAAAGCCTCGTCTTTTTGCGGACAGAATGGAGCCATCTGGGGATTTGACCTGGCGATGCACGATGACATTGCCAAAAGGAAAGAGATGCCTATCTACATGCAGGCGCAACCCGAAGGAGCGGACATCCCTGTTTATAATATCCGTCCGTTGCTGGAGGCAACCGAACGTCTGTTCGGCCGTGCCAAGGAGCGCCGTTTCCCTGTGCTTCCGGGAGCTTACGTACCGGGAGGTAGCAGAAAAGTTGTGGCATGCGGTCCTGTATGGGTATGGTCTGTAATCGGCCTGGCCATTCTGAAAGACCGTAGTAAAGGAGCTTGCCTGTTTGTAAAGGATGCAGGTACTTATGGAGACGATTCGACAACAGAAGGTGAAGCCATCGGTTTTCTGGAAGGTATACTTCGCAAAGCGACCAACAGTATTGCCCTTTGCGGTGAAGATCAGGATGTGATCTACGACCGTATTTACATCGGTTATAAATATACATTTGTAGAACCCGGTCAGGTAGGTTGTGCCCTGTCGTGCACTCCTGCCGTTTATATGGCGCAAAATGCTATTCCTGCCGATATGAAACCGGCCGATCTTTGCCAGATGACTATCAGTGACTGGGAAGAGAAGCTGGGGCTGGAAGAGTTGACGATCTTCGAATAGAAGTTTTAATCAAATACAAGCTACGGACAGGTACACAGGTTTATGATCCTGAGGACGGGTTTCTTTTCGATTCGTCCCTGGTTGTTCGTTTGTGGTAGGTGTACCTTCCGTAGCTTGTTCTGTTTTTACTGTTGTGCGATCCACCAGTCGATCATCTTACGTGCCAGGCTGAGTTTGCGGGGAAGTTCCGGCAAGTGATCCCTGGTATAGAAGTTCCCGGAGCTGAGCTCGTCATCTTGCAGGTGGATGTCACCACCGGCGTAGTCGGCGATAAATCCCACCATCAGTCCGCTCGGATAAGGCCAGGGCTGACTGCCGAAATAACGGATGTTTTTCACATCGAGCCCGGTTTCTTCTTTTACTTCCCTTGCCACACACTCTTCCAATGTCTCGCCTGTTTCGAGGAATCCGGCTACCAGGCTATTGAAAGTACCTTTAAAGTTGCGGGCATGTACCAATAACAGGGAGTCTTCTTTCCGCACCAATACCAGGATGGCTGTTGAGATGACCGGATAGATTTCTCTGCCACAATTCGGGCATTTCTTCATAATGGGTTCTTTCTGTACCAGCGGAGTTCCACAAGTGGGGCAGAAACGGTTGCTGCGGTCCCAGTAGAGAATTTCGTGAACCTTGCCTGCGGCCTGATAGTGTTCCGGCGACAAGTAATCATAAGAAGCGCGCAATCCTATCTGCACGTATTCCGGAGTTTCGGCTATCGGAGAGTCTGTGTAGAAAGCTTTGCATACCATGCCCGTTGCCGTGGTGATGGTGTGTACGGTTATTCCTTCCGAAGTGGTGACAGGGGTATTCTTGCCCGTGGGGATGGAAAAAGCATTGTCGTTCTTTTCCAACAGTAACTGATCTTGGTAAAAGATGAACCACCGGTAGTTGGTTTCTGTATTTATCATTTTGGGATTATTCTTTTTAAACGGTGCAAAATTATAAAAAGATACTCTTTCTGATGCCGGTTTCCTTTACAAAATATTCATCATGTGATACAAGCAGTACACTGCCCGTATAGTTCCGAACGGTAGCTGTGATGATTTCGATACTTTGTATATCCAGATTGTTGGTAGGCTCGTCCAGGATAAAGAGGTCGGGCGTGTTGTTACTAATCATCAGGCAGCAGAAAGCGAGTCGCATTTTTTCGCCTCCACTGAGTTGGATGCAAGGTTGATCCCAGCTCGTTGCCGGGAAGAGAAATCGATTCAACCTGATTTTTATTTCGTGCTCCGGCAGGGCACGTACATTGAATGATTCTGCTTGTTGAAGCACCGTCAGCTGGTTGCAGATGATGGAATATTCCTGATTCAGATAGACATAACTGAACCCGGCGCGTTCCAGTGTACCCGATGTTGGCAATAGGTCACCCGTAACCAATTTCAATAAAGTCGTTTTGCCGCTTCCATTGTCTCCTTCGATTCGTATCCGGTCGCCACTCTTCAGTTGAAAGCAGAGTGGAACCTCCCATAAAGGCGAATTTCCATAAGAAAAGTTTATTTTATGGGCAGTCAGCAATGTTTTTCCCGTATGTAAGGCGGAAGCATGGAAGTCGGTTTTAAGCAAAGTATTTTCGGCCAGCCTGTTGCGTATCAGGCTACGTTCGCTGGTCAGTTTCTCTGATTTATTCTGATGGATGTCCGCCAGTTTGGTGGTGCTTTTTTCTGCCCGGTCCTTCAGGGTGTGAACCGCCATGCGGGAGATGCCTTTTTTAGGTACTGATTTTTCGCTCCGTATATTCTGCTTTTCTTTTCGTTCGGCTACTTCGCGTGCCAGTTTCCGTATTTGGCGGAGTTCTTTTTCTTTCTCGTTCAGTTGTTGTTGCAGGGCGTTCTGTTGCAGTTCTTTCTGCTGCTTGTAGAATTCGTAATTGCCTCCGTAACACACAAGTGCGTTCCGGCTCAGTTCACAGGTTTCGGGAAGCCTGTTGAGCAGAGTGCGGTCGTGACTGACAACGATCAGGGTGGAACGGCATTTCTTTACCCATTCGTACAGTCGGTTGCGTCCTTGGTTGTCAAGGTGATTGGTCGGTTCGTCCATCAATACGGCGGAAGGCTCTTGCAGTTCCAGGCCAGCCAGGAAGACCCGCGTCTTTTCTCCACCGCTCAGTGTGTGCATGGATTCGGAAAGGGACCTGTTTCCGAGTCCCCAGCCGTTGAGGGCGGCTAAGGCTTTTTCTTCGATGTTCCAGTCGTCATCGAGGATGTTGAAATGATCGATGGAGGCATTTCCGTTCAAAATTTCATGAAGTGCTTTCTGCTTCCGGTCTATCCCGAGGGCTTGGGCAATGCTCATTTCATCATATTGCCCGAAGTGTTGAGGCACATAATAGAGGTCGTCGGGGCGGAGCACGTTCCCCGAAGACGGTTGTAATTTTCCGGCCATGATTTGCAGCAATGTCGATTTGCCGCACCCATTGTTGCCGATCAGGGCCAATTGCCGGCCTCTGCCGACGGTGAAACTGAGATTCCGGAAGAGAACTTCTTTGTCTGGATGGATATAGGTGATTTGTTGTACTTGAATACACATGGCGGTCTATTGTTTTGAAAGTAAATACTTGCTGTTGATTTTGTGGGAAGCAGGGAGGGGACAGACAAACACAATAGAGGCTGAACAACACGGATTCGTGATGCTTAACAGTGAATGAAAAGAAGCATATTGAGAAAAGTGATGTTTACCGGAAGTGTTGTCTTACTTAGATATTCTCATGGGTATAAGTATGAAATTAGGTCGCAAAGATAGAGGATATTCCGGTAACTGCAAAAAAGAGAGGGAAGAAATCGGATATTTCTCCCCTCTCCAAATGAAAAGGTTGTCCTGAATCGTGTAAAACAGAGGTTTTAAACTAATCTATTGAAAACAAATCGTTCAGTCCCTCACCCATACTCGGATGGGTAAAGATGAAATCGCGAAGGAAAGTATAATGCTGTCCTGTCTTCATTGCCATGTTTACCACATTGATGACTTCGGAAGATTCGGCACAGAACAGTGTACAACCCATAATACGTCCCGAATGGCTGTCGACGATGGCTTTCAGTATGCCGTCAGTCTGTTGCAGCGTGCGTGCACGCGGCAGTGCGGAGGCCGGAAGGCGTGACACCTTGAAGGAATATCCTCGTTTGATGGCTTCTTCCTCAGTCAGTCCGACGTGTGAGAGAGGCGGGTCTATAAATACCGAGTATGCCACCGGATTGCGGTCGTCGGCCGTGCGTTCTTTGTTGCCGAAAAGGTCATCCCGGATAATCCGGTAATCATCCAGCGAAATATAAGTAAACTGCAATCCGCCTTTTACATCACCCATTGCCCAGATGTTCGGGGCAGTGGTATGCAGATAACCGTTTACGACGATAGCTCCGTGACTGTCTACTTCGACTCCGGCCGCCTGAAGATTCAGACCTTCGGTCATCGGTTTACGTCCTGTGGCTACCAGGATGGCGTCGCCTTCTATAGTGACGGGGTTTCCGTCGGCTGTATCCGTGTAAGTCAGCGTCACGCCGTCGGCTGTGTCTTGTATGGATTGGGCACGGGCATTGAGGCGGATTTCTATCCCTTTCTTTTCGAGTGTCTCCTTAACGGCATCCGCTATATCACGGTCTTCGCGGGCAATAAACTTATTGCCTCCTTCGAGTACGGTCACTTTACTGCCGAAGCTTGCGTACATCGAGGCAAACTCCAGGCCGATGTAGCCGCCGCCCACAATGATCAGATGGCGTGGCAATACGTCCAGTTCCATCAGTGAGGTGCTGGTATATACTCGCTTGCTGTCTTTCAGCCCGTCAATGACCGGTATAATGCTGGTAGAGCCGGTATTAATGAAAATCTTCTTTCCCTGAAGTTCGATCACTTCGTCGGGGAGGGTTACTTTCACTACATCCTTTGAAACGAACGATGCCATTCCGGTATAGATGGTCACGTTGGGAAGGCTGCTCAGTTTATTGAACATATTGGCCCTTGAAGCTGCTGTCATCTCGTTCTTGCGTGCTATGGCAGCTTTGTAAGCCTCAGCCTGCTTCTCGTAATCGGTAGGATAGAGCCAACTCACCTTTTCGGCTTCGTGGATAAGCCGCTTGGTGGGTACGCAAGCTATATTGGGACAAGTACCTCCATACATCATGGCGGAACGTTCAATCAGTGCGACCTTCCAGCCGCGTTTGGCTAATTCGGCAGTCAGCGTTTTGCCTCCTTTGCCGAAACCGATAATAATGGCATCATATTGTTTCATAATTCTTATTACTTTTAGGATGTATCTTTATGTAAGTTTATAACATTCCGCAACCCTTATTTGTTTCGCTTTTCCCAGTCGGCTTTCTTCAATGAATTCAGTACACGCTGTGAGGAGTCGGAGAGTAGGGTAACGGCGCTCGCCAGAATTACGATATCTTTAATAACCAGACGTCCGGCACCGGACAGCAAGGGGAAGCCGTATTCTCCGCTTCCCAGGTTCGGAACCCAGACTTCGGGAGTAGTCACCAGGAAGGAGAGAGTGCCAAGCGTCATGATGATGGCCAGTGTGTCGCCTACAAGTGCCACTTTGGGGAAGAAGATGCCTAAGAAAACCAGAATGCCGATGGACATAATCAGAGCTCCCAGTCCGTAAGAGAACGTGTAGGTTCTGTTCGCTTCGTGCCATTCACGGTTGGCGGGGACATAGGCGCCTTCGGGGTTTTTGTGCTCTTTATACTCGGGTGCGTCTTTGGCATAGAAGAAACTCATAAACGGACTGTTGGCTACGAACGGAACAATGCCGTCGGCTTCGTAATGAAAATACTTCAAACCGCCGATCCATACGAAAACAACGAGGATGGCTACGCGGATAAACTTTAGTCCGAAACCTTTCAGACCGGATGCTACTGTGAGCAGAGTGATAAATTTCTCTTTCATGCTATTTCTTTTTATGGGTTTAACTTTCTGTTGCAAAGATCAGGGTTTTCCCATCGGTGCGAAATAGCAATATCGCCGTATGAATTGTCAATTCTTCCCTTCTACCGAATTTCGGTATTGTACGGGGCTTTCTCCGGTCATATTTTTAAAGAAACGGCTGAAGGAAGATTGGTCTTCGAATCCCAGGATGTCGGCAATCTCCTTCGAACTCTTATTACTATATAAAAGGAGTCGCTTGGCTTCCGCTTCCACCCGTTCGTGGATGACTCGCAGAGGTGACGGCAATTTGCAGGAAGAAAAGATGTTTGAAAGGGTTTTGGGCGATTTGTGCAACAAATCGGCATAGTCCTGTACCTGTTTCTTGGTCCGGAAGTGTTCGTCCACCAGGTTATAATACTGGCGGATGATTTCGAAGCTGTATTCTTTTTCCTGGGTAATGTTCAGCCGTTGGCGGGCAATACGCGTGCTTTGGATAATGAAACGTTTGAGCAGGATGCGGAGCATTTCTTCCTGAAGGTTGTCCGACACGGTGAACTCACGGTCCAGCAATCCCACTACGTCTTCCATCGACCTCCGTTCCGATTCGTTGAGCATGAAACGAACGACATGCGAAGAACCGTTGAACAGGAATCCGCTGCATGACACTTCGTGGTCATTGCCGTAAATGCAATAGAAGTTACTGTTGAACAGAACCGTCAGGTACTCTCCGTCGATCGAGAGAAATTCCAGGTGCTGGAGGTTGGAAAGGGAGATGACCTCGTTCTCGGCCAGTATCACTTCCTGATGGTCTATCTCGAGGGTGATGCTTCCTTTGCGTACCCAGATGAATTTATATAAACTCTTTTCTTTCTGCAGGCTCTTTTCGGTGTGATAGCTGGTAGTCAGTGCCAGCATACCTTTCAGTTTGGTCTGGTAAGTTCTTATCATAATCAATCCTCCATGGCTGATGCGTCAAATGACAGGGGTAATAAATGTCCGATGCTTTGTACTTCGTAGATACACTTCTTGCCATAAAGCAATATACGGATGGGCTGTTTATATCGTTTCTCTGTTTCCAGAATCACTTGGCGACAAGCACCGCAGGGCGGGATAGGAGTGTCGATAAAGTCCTTCTCGGTACGTGCAGCGATGGCAAGTGTCATCACAGCTTGGTCGGGATACTGCGAGTTGGCATAAAATAGCGTGGTGCGTTCGGCACAGAGTCCGGACGGATAGGCCGCATTCTCCTGATTGGTTCCTGTCACTACCACACCGTTGGCCAGCAGTGCTGCCGCTCCTACCGAAAAGTGCGAGTAAGGTGCGTAGCTGCGCCGGGTTGCCTCGATGGCGTCATCCAATAAGGCACGGTCTGTATCATTGAGTTCATCATATTCATATACTTTGATTACAGAGGTAATAGTCAGGTCTTTCATGTGCGTAGGTGGTTTATAGTTCTACAAATCATGTTACAAAGTTAGAAAAGAGATTGATAATCCCAATTATTTTTATGATTTTTGTGCCGCATAACTTAAGATACACAAATAATAGATGAATAGTAAACTCCTCAGGCTGATTGCCATAGTTACAGTCCTTGCTTTTGCTGCAGGTGCCCAGGCGCAGCGCAGGAATTCCCGTTACGTAGATTATATAAATAAGTATAGTGCCCTGGCCGTGCAGCAAATGAAAGAGCATAAGATACCTGCCAGTATCACACTGGCTCAGGGATTGCTTGAGAGTGGTGCGGGCATGAGTACGTTGGCTCGTAAAAGTAATAATCACTTCGGCATCAAGTGTGGCAGCAATTGGAATGGGCGTACCGTTCGTCATGACGACGATGCCCGTAACGAGTGTTTTCGTGCGTACCGCAATCCCCGCGACTCGTACGAGGACCATTCTGCATTCCTGAAGCGCGGAGCCCGCTATGCATTCCTTTTTAAACTGAAGATAACCGATTATAAGGGGTGGGCGCGTGGTTTGAAAAAGGCCGGATATGCCACCGATCCTTCGTATGCCAACCGTCTGATAACGATCATTGAAGATTACGACCTCTATAAATATGACCGTAAGGGGGGATGGAGTTCGTCGAAGAGTGAACCGACGGTGCTCAATCCGCATCAGGTTTACATAGCAAACGGCATCGCTTATATCGTAGCCCGTGACGGGGATACCTTTAAGTCGCTGGCCAAAGAGTTCGATATCCGCTGGAAGAAGCTGGTGAAGTACAACGATCTGCAGCGTGACTATACTTTGATGAGCGGTGACATCATCTATCTGAAAGAGAAGAAAAAGCGGGCATCCAAACCTTATACGGTCTATATCGTAAAAGACGGAGACTCCATGCATACCATTTCGCAGAAATTTGCCATCCGGCTGAAGAACCTGTACAAGATGAACCGCAAGGACGGAGATTATATTCCTGAAGTGGGAGACAGGCTGAGGCTGAGATAGGCTTCACTTCCGGCTGCGGAGCATATCAGAAATACGTTGACAATAAAAGGGTGTAGCCTTCCCTCACGGATGGTTACACCCTTTTGCCGTCGGGGCTACACCCTTTCCGTCGGATGGCTACACCCGGATCATGGTCTTTTCTTGCCGGACTTACAATCGGTTATCGGAAAAAGGGAGTACTGCTTTGTTACGAAACTGTACAGGGTGTTCATTATCGGACACCCTCTTTCTTTTTTTTCCCTTGAAACTCAATGCTTTCCTTTTTTGGCACAAGGTTTGAATATAGAGGCATAAAGAACAGTGCAAATTTATAATTAACTATATATGGACAGAGAAATTCCTAAAGAGGTGCGCAATAAAGAGCGTAATAAAAAGATTATCCGTTTTTCGGCTATCGGTATCGTCGGGATAATAGGTATCAGCGTACTGATTTCGTTGTTGCGTACAGGCGTGCAGAAAAAGGACCTTGTATTTTCTACCGTCGATAAGGGTACGATTGAAGTCAGTGTCAGTGCTTCGGGCAAAGTGGTGCCTGCTTTTGAAGAGATCATCAATTCACCGATCAATACCCGCATCGTGGAGGTGTATAGAAAAGGCGGTGATAGTGTAGATGTAGGTACGCCCATCTTGAAACTCGACTTGCAGAGTACGGAAACCGACTATAAAAAGCTGCTGGACGAAGAAGAAATGAAACGTTATAAGCTCGATCAGGCAAAAGTGAACAGCCAGACCAAACTGAGCGATATGGCGATGCAGATCAAAGTGTCGGAAATGAAACTTGCCCGGATGAAAGTGGAACTTCGCAATGAACAGTATCTGGACAGCCTTGGAGCCGGTACGACCGACAAGGTGCGCCAGGCCGAACTGAGCTACAATACTTCCCGCCTTGAACTGGAACAGCTTAAACAGCAATACACCAACGAAAAGCAAATAGCAGCCGCTGACCTGAAGGTTCTTGAACTCGATCTCAATATGTTCCGTAAAGGACTTGCCGAAATGAAGCGTACCCTGGACGATGCCCAGATTCGTTCGCCGCGCAAAGCCATCCTTACTTACATCAACAACCAGATCGGAGCCCAGATTCCGCAAGGCGGACAGGTAGCCATTATTTCCGACCTGAGCCATTTCAAAGTGGATGGTGAAATAGCCGATACTTATGGTGACCGTGTGGCAGCCGGTGGCAAAGCCATTGTAAAGATAGGCAGCGAGAAACTCGAGGGAATCGTGAGCAGTGTCACCCCGCTTTCGAAGAATGGGGTTATTTCATTCTCCGTGCAATTGAAAGAGGACAACAACAAGCGGTTGCGTTCGGGACTTAAGACCGATGTATACGTGATGAACGCTGTGAAGGAAGATGTGCTGCGCATAGCCAATGCTTCTTATTACGTAGGCCGGGGCGAGTACGATCTGTTTGTGATGACTTCGGATGATGAAATCGTAAAACGTAAAATCCAGTTGGGCGACTCCAACTTTGAATTTGTAGAAGTGGTGAGCGGATTGAACCCGGGCGACAAGGTAGTAGTCAGCGACATGACGAACTACAAAAATAAGAATAAACTGAAAGTGAAATAATACTCCTGAAATATCTTTTGAATGAAGCCCCCTTAGATTTTAAACTAAAGGCCTGTTGGTTTTAAACCAACGAGGTCTTGGTTTAAAAGGTAAGCCGTGTGCCTTTTAATATGCAAAATTATGATAACAATTTATCTCAAACAAGCCTATAACTTGCTGAAGGAGAACCGTTTCGTAAATGGTATCTCTATTGCGGGTACAGCTTTGTCGGTGGCGGCCGTGATGCTTATTTATCTTGTCTACCAAGTAAATTTTTCTGCGTATGCACCCGAGTCTAACCGATATCGGATTCTGTTTGTGAGCAGTCTGCAGGCATGTGGGAGTGACGGTCATCCCATCAACAACGGTGGTATGAGCCATAAGGTTGTGCGCGAATGCCTTTATCCTTTGCAGACTCCCGAGGCAGTGACTGCTTTTACTTCCGGAGATCTTCCGGTCAACGTACACGGACAGCAGTTTTACGATAAATATGCTATCAAGTTTACCGATGACGGTTTTTGGAAGGTTTTCGATTTTACTTTCTTGGCCGGCGGTCCTTTTACACATACCGATTGGGAGTCGGGCATACGCAAGGCAGTCATTTCTGACAAGCTGGCGCGCAGACTGTTCGGTACTGTTGAGGCAGTGGGACAAACTTTGCGTATGAATTATGCCGATTACCGGATATGTGGTGTGGTGAAAGAGGTCAGTCGGGCTGCCGAAAGTTCCTATGGTGATGTGTGGATACCCTATACCGCCAACGCTTCTTTATTGAAAGACAATATCTCTTATTGTGAAGGTACTACCGGAGAGTTTCAGGCTTGCATTCTATCGCGTTCCCGGTCCGACTTTGAGGCCATCCGCCGTGAGATGTTGAAGTTACAGTCAACTTTCAATGCTTCGCTCACCGGTACGAAGCTGGATTATATGCATTCTCCTTTCACTCAATGGCAGGCTGTATTGGGCACGAATGGCTTCAGTGAGGGAACCGTGGGCGAATGGTTGAAATCGACCGGTGCGGTGATCCTTTTTCTTTTGTTGTTGCCAGCCCTTAATATAATAGGTATAACCCTGACACAGTTTCGCAAACGCCGTAGCGAGATTGGAGTTCGTAAAGCGTTTGGCGCATGTTCGTTCTCGTTGGTAGAACAAGTGGTGATCGAAAATTTACTGACCTCTTGCATGGGTGGCCTGATCGGGTTGCTGCTGTCATTCGGCTTGCTGTCACTCTGCAAATCGCTTTTCTTTTCGGGAGATGTTTCGCTGACGCACGACATGCTGATACAGCCTCTCACTTTTGTGGCAGCTTTCTTTTTTACGTTGATATTGAATCTGCTGAGTGCTGCGATTCCTGCCTGGCGAGCTTCGCGGATGCCTATTACGGAAGCGTTGCATGATATGGAATAATTTTTAAAAGCAAAGACCCATGATGATAAAGCAAATATTTAAAATGATATGGAACCAACGTCGCTTGAACGGCTGGATATGGATGGAACTTCTGGTCGTATTCGTGGCACTGTGGTACCTGGTAGATATGTTTGTGGTACAGTTGTATTCTTATACCCGTCCGATGGGATATGATATCACGAACTGCTGGAAGCTTTCGTTCGATGTGTATCCCGAGGATGCCGACGAGTATGTCAATGACACCACCCGGACCCAAACCGAAGGGGAGGCATTGGCCAAAATCCTTGAACGCCTGCGTCGCGCACCGGAGGTGGATAATGCTTGCGTTGCTTTCTACTCTTCACCCTATTCCGGTGGCAACTCCTGGACACAGATCATGCCCTGTACAGCCGACAGCAGCAAGTTCAAAGAGCAATCTTATCATCAATATATCGTTTCTGCGGAATTCTATGATGTATTCCGCATCAAGAGCCGTGAGGGGAAACCGCTTAGCGAACTGCTGACTCAGAAACAGTTGTCGTATTTTATAACTCCTGCGTTGGAGAAAGATTTTTTCGGCTCACAATCGGCAGTAGGACAGAAGGTGCGTTATCCGGGCAGTACGCGGGAGATTCATATTGCGGCGGTAACAGCTCCGGTGCGCATTACAGAATTTGTAAAGCCGGAACCCGAACTTTTCTTTACGATGTGGCCCAAGGAACTGGAACGCCAGGTAAATGCTACCGGAGCATCTAATATGGAGGTTACCGTCCGAATGAAAGAAGAACTGACATCGGAACAGATGGGACATTTTCTCAACCGTATGAAGAATCAGTTGACGGAAAACAATCTCTACATAACCGGCATGGAAGATATGAAGCAACAGCGCAGTGATCGTCTGCAATACGAATGGCGAAAGATCAGTATCAACCTCCTGCTGTCTGTCTTCATCCTGCTCAATGTACTTTTCGGTATAACGGGAACATTCTGGCTGCGCATCGAGCAACGGCGCTGCGAGACCGGCCTGCGGATGGCACTCGGCAGTACGCGCCGGCGGGTAGGGTGGTTCTTTACTGCCGAGGGGTGGCTATTGCTCACCACGGTGGTTCCGTTGGTATTGGTTGTCATATTCAATATGGTACACATGGAGATTCCCGATTTATACAATCTCTCTTTCACTTGGTGGCGCTTTGCGGTCAGTTTTGGTGGGGTGCTGCTGCTTATGGGACTGATCATTGCACTGGGCACCTGGTTGCCTGCCCGCCGGGCCATGAAGTTGCAGCCGGCCGAAGCGTTGCATTATGAATAACTATTAAAATTACATATTATGATAAAACTTTATTTAAAACAATCGTGGATGCTGATCCGGCAGAACAAACTGTTCAGTAGCCTCTATGTGCTGGGCACGGGGCTTGCCATTGCCATGACAATGATCATTGCCATCGTGTATTATATTAAAATAGCTCCTATCTATCCGGAAGTGAACCGTTCGCTGACGATGCGGATGAAAGGGGTAAGCGCCATGCATGTCAAAGGAGGGGGAAATTCATATTCCTGTTCTTATGAAATGCTGAAAGACTGGTTCTATCCATTGCAATCGGCGGAGCTGGTTACCGCTGTAAACGAACACTTTCTGACCCGGAAGGGATCTTATATACAACCGGCCGGGGGAGGCGAGCAAATACCGGCTCTGGTAAAGTATACCGATCCTAATTTTTTTCGGTTGTTCGAGTTTGAATTTCTGGATGGGAAGCCTTTCTCGGAGGCCGATTTAGCCAGTGGGATTCGTAATGTAGTACTTTCTGACCGGATGGCCCGCCGCATTTTCGGCAGGACCGATGTGGTAGGGCAGACGTTTAAGCAAGACTTTAAGGAATCCAAAGTGGTCGGTGTGGTACGTGAGGGTAGTTATCTGTTGCCGGCATCTTACGGACAAATCTATATGCCGTATTCTTGTTTGCCGGGATACGACAAAAACAATGATGGAAGTCATAAGGTCGGTACTTATGTCGTTTACTTCAAGGTTCGTCAGAAAGAAGATATGCCGAAACTTTATGCGGAAGTCAACGAACTGGTGCGTAAATACAATACTTCCCAGAAAGAGTATACAGTAGATATCTTTCATCAACCGGATCCGTATTGGCAGACATGGTTCAGAGAGGGCAATACGAACGAGATTGACTGGGCATCGGTCATTAAACTGTATGGAGGGGCGCTTTTGGCGTTGTTGCTGGTGCCTGCCATCAACCTGAGTGGCATGATATCCAGCCGTATGGACGATCGCCTGGCGGAAATGGGGATACGAAAAGCGTTTGGAGCCAACCGGAAACAATTGTTGAACCAGGTGTTATGGGAGAATCTGCTTCTTACCTGTATCGGTGGATTGATGGGACTTATTGTTTCGTGGGGACTGCTTGTGCTGGGGCGCAATTGGGTGTTTAGTCTGTTTGACAAATATCCGACAGTCATATCCGACGGAGTCGATGTGGCTATCAATCCGCAAATGCTGTTCAGTCCTTTGATGTTTTGCGTAACGTTTGCTTTTTGTTTGATACTGAACCTGCTTTCCGCATGGTGGCCCACATGGCGTTCGTTACACAAAGATATTATTGATTCACTAAACGAAAAGAAATAAAACATGATACGACTAATAATGAAAAACCTCTGGGCCCGCCGCCGGAAGAACGGATGGTTGCTGGCCGAATTAATATTGGTATCGATTGTCACATGGGTGATTGTTGATCCGTTGGTGGTGCTGACACATGACCGGAATTTGCCGGAAGGCTATCGTCCCGATCACCTTTTCCTGCTTCAGTTGGCTTCATACCCTGCCGGGTCGGAGCAATTCCGTGCCGAAGAGAATGATACATTGGCGCGTAAAGCCAATTTCGAACGGTTGCTCAATAAACTCAAACACTACGAGGGAGTCAAGTATACTACTTTCATCTTGAACGAACAGTATCCTTCGGCACTTTCCATAAGCAACGGCAACACGATGTTCGATACCATTCCGGTCCGCACTCTCCGTCTTGCCTTTATACCTCATACCGATTATTTCCGGACCATGGGGATGGAGGGAGCCGAGGGTATGACGGCCGAACAATTGGATAACCGTGATTTCCTGTGGACCGAATCGGTGCTGACAGCGGATATCTCACAACGGCTGAAAGACGGAAAACCGCTTTACGGACGCCGCCTTGGAAACGGGGACGAGGAAGACTACCGGGTGGGGGGAGTGATAGCTCCTGTTCGCTACCGGAGTTATATGCAGCCCATGCCCATAGAGTTATATGTGTATGAAGAGTTTCCTGATTATATGTACTATTATATTCCGCTGATAGCTTTGCGTATAGACGATCATTTGTCGGAGAAGGTTTTCTTGCATCACTTCCGTGAGTGGATGAATAAGGAGTTGACAGTCGGTAACTATTATGTGAAGTCAGTGCAGTCGTTTAGCGACATTCAGGAGCAGCATGAATTTTCCGAGGGTATCACCAATCAGTATCGTCTGAACCTGGCTTTGGGTATCTTCTTTTTAGTGAACCTTTGCCTGGGAGTAGCAGGAACTTTCTGGATGCAGACCCGTTCACGCCGTGAAGAGGTGGGCATCATGCTTTCTTTCGGCGGTACTCCTTCACACATCACCCGCCTGCTGTTATACGAGGGTTGGATACTGACCACATTGGGTACGTTGACCGGCTGCTTACTCTATTTGCAATACGCATTGAGGGACGGACTTTATACTACCTGTAACAGTGCGGAAGAGGCAATGCCTGCTTACTGGATCAACCACTTCGGCCTGCATTTTACGGCAGTTACTCTGATCGTATATCTCTTGCTGCTGATTGTAGTTTCCATCGGAATCTGGATGCCGGCACATAAACTTAGCCGTATCAGTCCGGTAGATGCGCTGCGTGACGAATGATCACTCGTTAAACCCATAGACAGTATGATTAAACTTTATTTCAAACAAGCCTGGCAACTGCTGAAACAAAATCCTTTGTTCAGCAGTGTGTACGTGCTTGGTACAGGATTAGGCATTGCCATGACCATGAGCTTGGTGATCATCTATTACATCAAGATGGCACCGGTCTACCCCGAAGAGAACCGAAACCGAATCCTGGTGAGTAAAGGGATGACTGCGATAGAGCAAGGCAATGAAAATAACTGGTTCAGTTCGAATGTATCTTTTCAGACGGTGAAACGCTTCTATTATCCGCTGAAGAGTGCCGAGGCTGTGGGGTGTTCTTTGGACGGGCATACTACATCGCTGCTTGAACTGCCGGAGAGTAAAGATCTGAAAGAGGTACAGGTGAAACTGGTAGATGTCGGATTCTGGAAAGTTTTCAGCTTCGCTTTTGTAGATGGTAAGCCGTTCACCCGGGCTGATTTTGATTCCGGATTGCGCAAAGCCGTTATTTCCGTAACGTTGGCTCGCCGGCTTTACGGAGATAATGCTCCGGTGGGCCGTACCTTTGTTCTCGACTCGGACGAATATCAAGTGTGTGGCGTGGTTAAAGATGTGTCCTTCATTACTCCTGCTACGTATGCCGACATCTGGTTGCCGCTGACGGTAGATGCTGAGGTCGTAGAGGAGAAAGAGGGTAGTTATGAGTTGATTGGAAATCTGAGTGTTTATATGTTGGCACCCTCTGTCGGTTCGAAAGATAAGGTTGCCGGGGAAGTGCGGGATGCGTTCCGTAAATACAATTTCTCTCAGAAAAAGTACAAGGTCGATTTATATGGACAGCCCGTATCTTATTGGAAAAGCACTTTTTATGAATATTGTAATTCGGCACCCGATTGGGGAAAACTGATACGGACGTATGGGACTATCCTGCTGGCTTTGCTTTTTGTTCCTGCACTGAATCTGGCAGGAATGATCGCTTTGCGGATGAAACGTCAGCTTTCTGAAATGGGTATACGTAAGGCTTTCGGGGCCTCCAAAGCTTCGCTCCTGATGCAGGTCTTTTGGGAGAATCTGTTTCTTACGGGGCTCGGAGGGTTGTTGGGCTTATTACTTTCGTATCTGATTGTCTATTGCGGGCGTAATTGGTTACCCGACCTGCTAAGTGCATATTCGGATGTGATACCCGAGGGAGTTGACAGTTTCTTAACTCCCGGTATGTTGCTGAATCCTGTGGTGATAGGCATTACATTTCTGGTCAGCTTGATACTGAATGTGCTGTCGGCTTTGATTCCGGCCCTGCATGCTTTGAAGAAAGATATTGTATATTCGCTTAACGATAAAAGATAAATAGCTATGAACCTGATGATGATACTCCGCCAACTGTGGAACCAGCGTGCTGCCAACGGATGGATTCTGGGCGAACTGGTGGTTGTGACTTATTTCTTATGGGGAGTAGTCGACCCTGTGTACGTATTATTGTCCGACAAGGCATTGCCCGACAATTACGACCTCACTGATACTTACTTGCTGAGCATAGGTGCATACTCTGCCAATCATACCAGATATAATCCGGAGTTGGATTCGGACTCATTGAAACAGGTTGATTTTATGCGTATTGTAGATCAGGTACGCCGCTATCCGGGAGTCTCTGATGTGACTGTCAGCTTTTTCAATTCATATCCGCAAAGCGGTACCTGGAATGGAGGACAGCTTTTCAATGATACGATCTTTGCAAATATACAGCAGATGACATTTCTGTCCGGCACCGACTATTTTGGAGTCTTCCGGATACATGATGCCCGGACGGGAGAAATACCTCCGGTGCTTGCGGAAGGAGAACAGGGAATCTATCTGACTCCTGACGTTGCCGAAAAACTGTTCGGTGAAAAGTATCCGCAGAACAAATGGATACATTGGGGAGACAGTACCCGTAAATCTCCGTTGACTGCTGTAATCGATCCCTTGCAAATCAGGAGTATCAGTCAGCCCGGTCCGTTGGTATTCAAAGCTACTTCTGAATTAATCCATCTTCCGGGAGCGGCCCGCATCTGCTTCCGCGTACGTGACGGACTGGCATCACCAGCTTTCACCGAGACTTTTAAGCGTGAGATGCGTCCGCGGATGCAGATCGGAAACTATTATCTGGTGTCACTCACGGATTTTAAAACGGTGAGTAAACACTTTGAGTATTATATGGGAACTACGGGCACTATCCGTTTGCAGATCATCCTTGCTGCATTTTTTCTACTCTGTGTGTTCTTGGGGATGGGCGGCACTTTTTGGTTACGTTGCAACTCACGGCGGGAGGAAATGGGAATTTACATGACGATGGGGTCTACTCGCCATCGGTTGATCCGGCAATTTCTTCTGGAGGCCTGGTGGATGGTTACTATTGCATTTGTAATAGGAGCCTTGGCGCAATTCCAAATTGTATATCTCAATGGTTTTGCATTTGCGCCGGATGATCCGAATCCGGATTATATACAGAATCGTCCGGTGTTACACTTCCTTATTGTATCAGCCATTTCATATATTTTGATCCTGGCTGTTTCGTTTGTGGCTACTTACATCCCGGTGTCGAAAGCTGCCCGGATGAATCCTGCGGATGCTTTGCGGGACGAGTAATCAAACTTAAAATTCACCACGTTTTCGGTATATTTACTTAGAAATACGTTTCATAGCCCGGTGGAGTTGTCATACCTGAATGACCCTATATTCTGTCGGTGTACAGCCGACCACCTTTTTAAATATCCGTGTGAAATGTTGCGGATATTGGAATCCCAGTTCATAAGCGATTTCACTGACAGTTTTTTCCGAAGCCAATATCCTTTCTTTGGCTATATTGATTATTTTTCCCTGAATGTATTCCTGAGCGGTCTTTCCGGTTTCCTTTTTAATCAGATCGCCGAAATAGTTGGATGACAGGTTTACCTTGTCTGCGAAATATTTAACTGTGGGCAATTTTTCGTTTGGCGATTGTTCACTTTGGAAATAGACATCGAGTAGGTCTTCGAACTTCATCAATACATCTTTGTTCACTTTCGAACGTGTCACGAACTGACGTTCGTAGAAACGCATGCAATAATCCAATAACAATTCGATATTTCTTGCGATCAGGCGCTTGCTATGCTTGTCTATCGGACGGGACAACTCCTGTTGTACCTTGTCAAGGCAATCCTGAAAAATCTTTTTCTCGTCGTCCGAAAGATGCAGGGCTTCATTCGATGCGTATGAAAAGAACGAGTAGTGCTTGATTTCCTGTCCCAAAGACGTGCCGCGGATAAGGTCGGGATGGAAAAGTATTCCGTGTGACATCGGGCGTACACCATCGTTTAGCTTTACTTCGACTACTTGTCCCGGTGCGAAACTTGTCACTGTGCCTTCCTGATAGTCATACATTTGCCGTCCGTAACGCAGATCGCCACACTTTGTCTGTTTCAGGAACAGAGCGTATAATCCATAATTGAGAGTGAAATGTGTGGGAAACACTGTGGCTTTCGACAAGTCGACTACCGTTACCAAAGGGTGCAATGTCTCGAGACCATACATTTTATTATACTGGTCTACCGAGTTGAGCTTGATTACTTCTTCCATAGGACATCTGGTTGTTTATTCTGTGACAAATGTAAGAATTTTCATTATATGTAGTATGGGTGAGGAGATTAAAACAGGAATAGGGGTAAAAATATCCGTAATTAGGGTTGTATCGTCGGCGTTTTTCCTGCCAATGTACCCGAGATTAATAGAACTTTTAGTTCACCAACGGGCAGTATGTTCATTTTCGGACACCCAACTCTCCGCTTAATATACGATTTATGAGGAAGTTATCTGTTTGGCATACCATTTGATTCTATCTCGTCTGTGTGGAATCGATATAGAACAAAATGAAACATCTAAATAAACTAAAGTTATGATTACATTAACCTCTCTTTCTAAAATCTATCGTACAAACGAGATTGAAACAGTAGCCCTTGAGAATGTCAACCTGAAAGTTGATCGTGGTGAATTCCTTAGCATTATGGGACCTTCCGGTTGTGGCAAATCGACTTTACTGAACATTATGGGTTTGCTTGATGCCCCTACCGCAGGGACAATAGAGATAAACGGTACACATACAGAGGGTATGAAAGATAAAGAGCTGGCCGCTTTCCGTAATAAAACGCTTGGTTTTGTATTCCAGTCCTTCCATCTGATAAATTCACTTAACGTAATGGATAATGTGGAACTTCCCTTGTTGTATCGCCATATAGCTTCTTCCGAACGTCGTAAACTGGCACAAGAGGTTCTTGAGAAGGTCGGTTTGAGTCATCGCATGCGTCATTTTCCGACACAGCTTTCCGGCGGTCAGTGCCAGCGCGTTGCCATTGCCCGTGCCATTATCGGTAATCCTGAGATCATCCTTGCCGACGAACCTACCGGTAACCTGGACTCTAAGATGGGTGCCGAGGTGATGGAATTGCTTCATCGCCTGAATAAAGAAGACGGACGCACCATCGTAATGGTAACTCACAATGAGGAACAGGCCGGACAGACTTCACGTACCGTCCGGTTTTTCGACGGACGTCAGGTACAGTAAGCAATAAAGGAATGCAAAATACAATCTAATAAAAAGAGCTTATGATTAAGCAATACTTTAAGCAGTCACTTGTTCTTCTTCAGCAGAATAAGTTGCTGAGTGTTATTGCCATTATTGGTACGGTACTGGCCATTGCCATGATAATGTGCATTGTACTTATCTATCAGGCAAGAACAGCCAACTATGAACCGGAGATAAATCGCGACCGTACCTTATCGATCGAGATGACGATTGCTCAGAAAATTGATGATAAAGGATGGAATATGGGGAATCAGTTATCACTGCGTACCATTAAAGAATGTTTCTATCCAATGACTACGGCGGAAGCGGTGAGCGCCGTGCACTACAGCATGACGTCTTTGGCGGCTACTCCCGATGGAACCCGGGAAGTGAAGTGTGCGGTCAGTTATACGGATGATAATTTTTGGCGTGTATTTGGTTTCCGCTTTCTGCATGGTAAACCTTACGGGCAGGAATTTGTGTCCGGCGAGAAGAAACTGGTAGTGACCCGCTCGTTGGCTCGTCGTTTGTTTGGCATCGACAATGCGGTGGGACGTATCATTTCATTAGGATTTGTCGATTATACCGTCTGTGGAGTAGTGGCCGATGTGTCGGTACTGGCCGAGGCTGCTTATGCCGAGGCTTGGGCTCCTTATACGGCATTGCCGGATTATGAACGTAGTGTCAGCGAGGGTCTGCAAGGAGGATATTCATGTTATATCCTGGTACCCAAGGGGGCCGATCCGGATGTAGTTCGAGCCGAGGCACAACAGAATGTAGACCGTATGAACGCCAATCAGAAAGAACTGAAATTGCTGCTTGGAGGTGCGCCCGACACCCGCCTGATGTCTTTGGCCCGTGATAATCCGTTTGATGATCCGGATACATCGCGGTTGGTTCTGATTTATATCGTAGTGATTACCATCCTGTTGTTGGTGCCTGCCATTAACCTGAGCGGTATCACACTTTCGCGTATGCGCCGGCGGATGGAAGAGATCGGTGTGCGACGTGCTTTCGGTGCCACTCGTGGAGAACTTCTCCGGCAGGTGCTCGCCGAGAATCTGGTTGTTACATTGATGGGAGGTGTATTGGGACTGATCTTGTCGTACATAGCCGTGTTGTGTATGCGTGACTGGTTACTCAATACTTCTATGTCGGGGTATTATGGAGTGGACACTCAGGTATCCGCAGGTATGGTCATTCAACCGTTTGTATTTGTTTGTGCGTTATTGTTCTGCTTGTTGATGAATCTGCTGAGTGCGGGAATTCCAGCCATTCGTGTATCGCGCACCAACATTGTCAATGCCATTAAATAGAAGAAATCATGATAAAACATTTATTGAAACAGATATGGGCCCAGCGCTCTGTCAACGCCTGGTTGTGGTTTGAACTGATGATTGTCTCAGTCTGCCTGTTCTATGTAATGGACTATCTGTACGTAACCGGAAGATTGTATGCCACTCCGCTCGGTTTTGATACCGAACACGTTTATCGGGTAAAACTAGCTTCGATACCTCCCGGAGGAAAGGAATATAAACCCGGTGATACTGATAGCTTGAAGATAGAACAATGGTTCTCCATCCTTTCGCGCCTCAGGGCTTATCCGGGAGTAGAGGCCGTATCGCTGAGTATTGGTTCGCATCCTTACAATCAAAGCAGTTCCAGCGGTTCAAGGGGGATAGATACCACTTGGGTACACGGATATGTATATAATGTATCACCCGATTATTTCCGGGTATTCCGCATCACTGACAAGCAGGGAAAAACCGAGTCACTTGTACAGGCGGCTACTCAGGAAAACACATGGATCATTTCTGCCGAAACCGAACGTGAGTTTTCCGCTAAGGGAACCGATGCACTGGGTAAAGGAGTGAAGAATTGGGGCGAGACAGAACCGACACATACCATTCGCGGTATATGCAATACCATCCGCTTTGATGATTTTTATCCGCTTTACCCTACTTATATCGAATGTCATTCGGAGGCTGCTTTGTTAGGGTGGAGGGGGAATAATGCGGAGTTTTGTGTGCGTGTCCGTCCGGATGCGGATGGTGTGGACTTTCCGTCCCGTTTCCGTAAAGATATGAAGGTACAGCTTCGGGTCGGTAATTTTTATCTTCTGGATATTACCTCTTTTGACGATCTTCGTGAGAACTATTACCGCAGCAACGGGAAGATAAATGATGTGAAAACCCGGATTGCCGCTTTAGGCTTCTTCTTGCTGAACATTCTGATGGGAGTGATCGGTACATTTTGGATACGGACACAGCAACGGCGTTCGGAGATGGGACTTCGGCTGGCTTTGGGATCTACCCGTGCGAACCTCAGAAGTTTGCTGATCGGTGAAGGGGTTTTATTATTAATACTGGCCACGGTGCCGGCTGCTGTCATAAGTCTGAATCTTGCCTTTATGGATTTGCTGACCGATACGATGCCGGTTGTTACCGTCACCCGTTTCCTGATTGTGCAGGCTATGACGTTTGTGTCGATAGTTGTCATGATCGTCATCGGGATTTGTATACCTGCCCGTCAGGTCATGCGCATTCAGCCTGCAGAAGCATTGCACGAAGAATAAGCATGTCTGTTGGGGGACACTCCCGAGTTCATTTACGGGCAGAGTGTTCATTATCGGACACTTTGTTGGGAACATAAGCGGTTGTATTTAAAGGAATTAATTTTTTGGCATATCATTTGAACAAGAATCTAATAAAAGAAATATTTAAAACTATAAGTGATGATTACATTAACTTCTCTTTCTAAAATCTATCGTACAAACGAGATTGAAACAGTAGCGCTCGAAAACGTGAATCTGACAGTCAACCGTGGTGAGTTTCTGAGTATCATGGGACCTTCGGGTTGTGGTAAATCTACTTTGTTGAACATCATGGGATTGCTGGATGCTCCTACGACGGGTACGATCGAAATAAACGGTACACATACAGAAGGCATGAAAGATAAAGAATTGGCTGCTTTCCGTAATAAGACACTGGGTTTCGTTTTCCAGTCTTTCCACCTGATCAACTCACTCAACGTACTGGATAATGTGGAGCTTCCGTTACTCTACCGTCGTGTCAGTTCGTCCGAGCGTAGAAAGTTGGCGCAGGAGGTTCTCGAGAAGGTGGGGTTGAGCCATCGTATGCGTCATTTCCCGACACAGCTTTCCGGTGGTCAGTGCCAGCGTGTTGCCATTGCCCGTGCCATCATCGGTAATCCCGAGATTATCCTTGCCGACGAACCTACCGGTAACCTGGATTCTAAGATGGGTGCCGAAGTAATGGAACTGCTTCATCGCCTGAATAAGGAAGACGGACGTACCATCGTAATGGTTACTCACAATGAAGAACAGGCCAAACAAACCTCTCGCACCATCCGCTTCTTCGACGGACGTCAAGTGCAATAAATAATACAAAGTACAATGAAAGCAAAAATTATACTCGTAGCTTTGGCTCTTTTCCTGGGAGCCATCGGTTATACGGTGCAAGCTCAATGCAGTGCCGATTGCCAATGTGGTAAAACTACCGAAGATAAAACCTTGGCTGTCGGTAACCGTAAAGTTGCCGATTTCTCCATGATCCGGCTGGAGGCTGTCGGAGATATTTTTTTCACTCAGTCCGACCGTTGTTCCGTCCGGATAGAGGGGCCGCAAGAATACGTATCCAAAACTACTACAGTTGTGAAAAATGGTGTTTTAGTGATCGGATATCAAAAAAACAACAATAATTCCAAACACATAAAATTGTATATTACGGCTCCCAATCTGGACAATGTGAAGTTGCAAGGCGTGGGTAGCTTTAATTGCCGGGAACCACTTCGGTCAAGGCGCTTCGACCTGATCCTTTCAGGAGTGGGAGATGTTAATATCGACAATTTGAAGTGTAAGGATTTCACGGTGAAACTGGATGGAGTGGGCTGTGTAAATGTCAAGGTTGATTGTGACGCATTGGAAGCCCAAGCCAATGGAGTGGGAAGTATGACCCTGAATGGTAAAGCCGGTACCGCAAAAATATCAAGAAACGGGGTTGGCGGTGTCAATACCAGTGGACTGAAAATAGGAAAATAGTAACAAGCACAAAATGATTAAACAATATTTCAAGCAGGCCCTTGCACAACTCAGACAGCAGCCCTTGCTGACTACGATTAGTGTGTTGGGCACTGCTTTGACCATTTGCCTGATTATGGTAGTGGTCATGCAACAGCAAATAAAAACCACCCCTTTTGCTCCGGAGAGTAACCGTAACCGGCTATTGCATGTCAAACAGATGAGCACGAGCAACAAAAACTGGAGTGATGACGGATCGAGTAACGGTCCGATGGGGCTGCAGACAGCAAAAGGATGTTTTGAAGGATTAACGACGGCCGAGGAAGTCAGTATCTATACGATACCCGAAACTATGCAGGTAGCTTTGCCCCGTGGTGTACGTACGGGGATCGATGCCCTCGAGACCGACGGAGCTTTCTGGAGGATATTCGACTTTTCGTTTATAGACGGTAAGCCTTATTCGGATGCGGAAGTAAAATCCGGGCTTCCGGTAGCTGTTATAACAGAGAGTGTCGCACGTCTTCTTTTCGGTACGTCTCATCAGGTGTCCGGCAAGGAGATCTTGGTGAATGATGCGGTCTACCGGATAAGCGGAGTGGTGAAAGATGTGTCTTCAATGGCTTCGACAGCCTATGCACAGATTTGGGTTCCATATTCATCAACCCATATTACGGGAGGAGACAATACCTGGTGTGACGGGATTATGGGAGTGATGCGAGTGGTGATCCTGGCCCGCAGTTCTTCCGACTTCGAAGCTATCCGTGCAGAGTGCGAACGTCGCCGCTTGGCTTATAACGCCGGGTTGGGTGATTATTTTGTTTTCTACCGTGGGCAGCCGGATGACCAACTGACGATGTCGCAGCATAAATGGGCAAATGTGCAGCCGGATATGGCAGCCTATTTTCGTCAGCAAGTCATTATATTTTTGATTCTGTTACTGGTACCTGCCATCAATCTGAGCTCGATGACCCATAGCCGTTTGAGACAACGCGTTGCCGAGATTGGTGTACGGCGTTCGTTTGGAGCTACCCGTGGGGGAGTGATGGGGCAGATTGTTGCCGAGAATCTGGTACTGACTTTGATGGCCGGAGTGCTCGGACTGTTGTTCTGTCTGATCATATCTTATTGTTGGGGAGGTACGCTTTTTGCCGATAGCAGATTGATGTACCTTAACACGGCTCCGGTTATCGAGTGGAAAATGCTTTTTAAATTTTCTACTTTTATTTATGCATTACTTTTCTGTTTGGCACTGAATCTGCTGAGTAGTGGATGGCCGGCCTGGAGGGCATCGCGGATGTCTATTATAAATGCTCTTAGCGGAAAGCTTAACTAAACACTACACAAACGATGAATAAGAAACTGTTGAAACAAATAGTAAACGAACGGCGCTCTAACTCCTGGCTGTTCATAGAACTGCTGCTGGTAAGCATTGTGCTTTGGTATGTAGTCGATTATATGTTTGTCACCCTTTATACCTATTTTGAACCTCGCGGGTTCGATATTGAGAATACCTACCGGGTGGAGTTCGATTACCTGACAGAGAAAAGTCCCGACTACATAGCCAACCGTACGGATGAGGAAGCACATGCAGATATGCGTGAGTTATTGGATCGCCTTCGTCGTCGTCCCGGAGTCGAGGCGGTGAGTATGTCGCAAAATTCTTTCCCGTACAACGGAAGTAACAGTGGGATGGACGTACGCCTGGATACCATGGAGAGCAAGTACAACATCCGTCGTTGGGTGACGCCCGACTTCTTCCGTGTTTTCCGTTATCAGGGAGCCAACGGAGAAACTCCGGAACAATTAGCTGCTCTGTTGAAGGAAGGTACTTTTATGGTATCGCGTAATGTGTTCGAGTCACGTTATAAGATCGATTTGAAAGACTATGTAGGCAAAGAGTTTTGTCTGGATCAGGACACTGCCCATTTATCCAAATTGGTGGCAGCGCTCCAGGTGGTCCGTTATGATGATTTTTCCTCCGGTGCTTATAGCCGGTCCGCAGTCATCTTGTTACCGGAGAATCGGTTGGCTTCGGGCAATGAAATCTGTTTGCGTACGAACAAAAACGAATCTGCCGCCTTTGCCGAACAATTGATGAAGGATGCCCCCTCCCAGTATCGGGTGGGCAATCTTTTTCTGACTAAGGTAAGTTCATTCCGGGACATACGGCATACGTTCCAGTTGGACGATATGAATACTTTACGTAACTATCTGGTAGGTATGGGCTTTTTGCTGCTCAATATTTTTCTGGGGCTATTGGGAACATTCTGGTTCCGCACCCAGCAGCGTAAAGGTGAGATGGCGCTGATGATGGCAGTAGGAGGGAGTAAGCAAAGCGTATTCTTTCGTTTGCTGAGCGAAGGTTGGTTTATGCTTCTTCTGGTTACTCCGTTGGCTATTGGTGTCGATTTCTATATCGCAAAGAGTGAACTGACACCTTCGTGGTACTTTTCTACTTTTTCTGTCGGTCGCTTTATGTTGTGCGAAGGCATCACGTTACTGTTGATGGCACTGATGATCTTGGCAGGTATCTGGTTCCCGGCCCGTCAGTCTATGAAAATCCAGCCGGCGGAGGCATTGCACGAAGAATAAAAGCTTATCGCAATATTTTATCATCTATCTGCGTTGTTTTCAAGATTATAACGTATATTTGCGTTCACAATCCTGATACAACGCAGATTTTTGCTATGAACAAACGATTATATACTATATTTCTTATATCTGTCTTCTTATTACTCCCGGGATTTTCCACTGCTGCGGAACGTATTTATAATGTTCTCTTCGTTCAGTCGTATGCTCCGGAGACACCTTGGCATAATGACTTGGTTCGGGGGTTGAAAGACGGTTTCGGTGAATCGGGATTGAAAGTGAATATTACAACCGAATTTCTGGATGCCAATTTCTGGACTTATCAATCCGAAAAGCTGATTATGCGTCGTTTTTGCGAACGGGCCCGTGAAAGGGGAACAGACTTGATTGTTACCGTCAGTGATGAGGCTTTTCATACTTTGCTGACATGCGGAGACTCGTTAGCCTTGCAGTTGCCCGTTGTCTTTTTTAATATAAAATATCCGGAAGGCAGCCTGATTGATTCGTTACCCAATGTGTGTGGATATACGGCGAATCCCGATTTCGGAGAATTACTGAGGCAGGCGAGTCGCCTTTTCCCTACCCGGACGGAGGTGGTCTGTATCTCCGACAATAGCCTGCTGAGTTCGAAAGGGAAAGATGATTTTATGAACGAATGGGAAGGTTTTGTGGAGGAGCATCCGGAATATACGGTGACCTTTTATAATTCGCAGACCGATACAACCAATAAAATTATTGCTTCTACCTGCTATCCCCGCAATACACATAAGACATTGATCATCGCTCCTAAGTGGTCGTCTTTTATGTCCTTTATCGGTCGTAACTCAAAAGCGCCTTTCTTTTCGTGCGAGAACCTTGCGTTGACTAATGGTGCCTTTGGCGCGTATGATGCCGATTCGTATGCTTCGGCGCATGAAGTAGGGCGGACGGCCGCCGATGTGCTGCGTGGCAAATCTCCCTCGGAAGTGGGAATCATTGAATCTCCTTTGAAGTTTATGTACGATTTCAAGCAGCTTGTGTTTTTTAAGGTAGATCCCAAGCAGGCGAGTGCTATCGGCGGAACCATTATTAACGAGCCATACATGGAGAAATATCGTATGCTGTACATCTTGTTGTATAGTTCGATATTGGCTTTACTGGTGTTCCTGATAGTGTGGCTGTATCGTATAAACCGTCGTGAATCCCGCCGTCGCATCCATGCCCAGACCCGCCTGCTGATACAAAACCGGTTGGTGGCCCAACGTGATGAATTTGATAATGTGTTTCATTCCATCCGTGATGGTGTGATCACTTACGACACCGATTTCCGTATTCATTTTACCAATCGTTCTTTATTGAAGATGCTGCATTTGCCCAAAGATGAAGCCGCTCGACCTTACGAAGGCTTGCCGGCAGGCAGTATTTTTAAGATCTACAATAATGGTAAAGAGATTCTCCGTCCTATGCTCAAGCAAGTGGTGACTGAAGAAAGCAGCGTAGTCATTCCGGAAAATTCATTTATGCAAGAGGTGCACAGTGGAAGTTATTTCCCGGTTTCAGGAGAGGTTGTTCCTATCCGTGCACATGGAAAAATTACGGGAATGGCTCTCTCTGCCCGTAATATATCGGATGAAGAGATGCAGAAGCGTTTTTTCAGTATGGCGGTAGACGAGAGTTCTATCTACCCTTGGCAATATAATATCCGCACCGGCCTGTTTACTTTCCCTGCGGGCTTTCTGACACGTTTTGGTTTTGCGGAAAATAAGACTACCATTTCACGTGGCGAGATGGACCGGATGATTCATCCGGACGATCAGGAATCGGCATACGAGATTTTCAACCGGGCACTGGCGGGCCTCAGTCAGAGTACGCGTATGAGTTTCCGTCAGCTTAGTGGTGACGGTAATTATGAGTGGTGGGAATATCGGACGTCGGTGCTTGCAGGATTGACAACAGATACGCCCTACAGTATTTTGGGAGTATGCCAGAGTATACAACGCTATAAGACAACCGAAGAGGAATTAACCGCAGCGCGTGATAAAGCACTTCAGGCGGATAAATTGAAATCGGCTTTCCTTGCCAATATGAGTCATGAGATACGTACGCCGCTGAATGCGATTGTAGGTTTCTCTGATTTGTTGAGCGATACCAGCGGGTTTACCGAAGAAGAGGTTAAGCTATTTATAGAGACTATCAATAAGAATTGCGGACTGTTGCTGGCACTTATCAATGATATTCTCGATTTGTCCCGTATAGAATCCGGCACAATGGATTTTCAGTTTGCCGGTCACAATCTTCCGTTATTGATGAAGAATGTATACGATTCACAGCGTTTGAATATGCCTCCGGGAGTGCAGCTGGTGCTGAAGTTGCCGGAGAATAGCAAAAAGTATCTGGTGACGGATAATGTCCGCCTCCAACAAGTGGTAAACAACTTGATCAACAATGCCGTTAAGTTTACGACCCAAGGTTCGATTACATTCGGATATACCGAAGAAGAACCCGGCTACACTTCTCTTTTTGTCGAAGACACCGGAAAAGGTATTTCGGAAGATGGATTGAGGCATATCTTTGAACGTTTCTATAAGGTAGATAGCTTTACTCAGGGTGCGGGGCTCGGACTGAGTATTTGCCAGACTATCGTAGGACGTCTGAACGGGACGATTACCGTCACTTCAGAAGAAGGGCACGGAACCCGTTTCACTGTCCGCCTTCCGGATATTTGCGAATAATGATACCGGAGGACGTCCGTCTCCGAACAAACTGTTCATTTTCGGACAGCAGAAAGAACGATGGACGATAAGCGGTGAACGATAAACAGTGAATGATGAGTGGTGAACGATAAGCGATGAACGATGAATGAAGAGCGGTGAACGGAGGGAACGGACGGTGGATGTTCCTGATACTAAAAGATCAGTAGCCGCTACCTTTCACCGGAGGGTGTATCCCTCTCTTTTCTGTTCATTTACAGCGTGGTTACCCGTCCGAAAGAGGCTGCTCCATTATCGTTTTTCCTATTTTGCATCCATCGTTTCTTTCCCTATACCCTTTCTCTTTTCCCGTTTATTTTCCCTTTTACTCCCTCAACCTCCCTTACTCATTGCTCTTTGTTTCGTGTTCCCGTTTCCCCGGTATTCACTTTTGGCACGGGGTTTGCTTTTCAGCCGGTAAATAAACGAATATTATATGAAACGATACTTTCTACTTTCTGCTTTTGCATTTTGCTCGTTGGCGCTGAGTGCGCAGGAAACGCAGGAAATCACCTTGAATGAAGCCATTGCACTGGCACGAACACAGTCTGTAGATGCAGCAGTAGCTCTGAATGAGCTGAAGACAGCTTATTGGGAGTACCGCACGTTTCGCGCCGATCTTCTTCCGGAAGTAAACTTCAGCGGTACATTGCCCAGTTACAGCAAGCAGTATAACAGTTATCAGAATGAAGACGGCTCTTACTCGTTTGTCCGCAGTAATAAGTTAGGATTGAACGGTGCTTTGTCTATCGACCAGAACATCTGGTTTACGGGAGGTAAAGTTTCATTGTCCTCTTCACTCGACTTTATGAAACAGTTAGGTTCCGGAGGAAGCCGGCAGTTCATGTCTGTCCCTATCGCCCTTCAACTGACTCAGCCCATTTTCGGAGTAAACAACCTGAAGTGGAACCGCCGTATCGAACCGGTGCGTTACGAAGAGGCGAAAGCCGCTTTTATTACTGCGACGGAGACGGTGACCATGAATGCGATCACTTACTTCTTCAATTTGCTGTCGGCAAAGGAGACACTGGGCACTGCCCGACAAAATCAGGTGAATGCCGACCGTTTGTACGAGGTGGCCGGGGCTAAACGAAAAATGGGTCAAATCTCAGAAAATGAACTTCTGCAACTGAAGCTTGCCGCCCTGAAAGCCCGGGCTGCCGTGACGGATGCAGAAAGCAATCTCAATGCCCATATGTTCCGTTTGCGCTCTTTCCTGGCCATAGGAAACGACCTGATACTGGAACCTGTGGTACCGGAATCGGCTCCCAACCTAAAGATGGAATACAACCAAGTGCTGAACAAAGCACTGGAACGCAATTCGTTTGCCCACAATATTCGTCGTCGTCAGTTAGAGGCCGAATATGAAGTTGCAACAGCCCGGGGAAATCTCAGGAGCGTCGATCTTTTTGCCAATGTAGGTTATACGGGACTGAATAAAGACTTATCTCCTGCCTATCACAATTTGCTAGACAATCAGGTGGTTGAGGTCGGTGTTAAAATTCCAATCCTCGACTGGGGCAAACGCCGTGGAAAAGTGAGGGTAGCCAAGAGTAACCGGGACGTTACCCTGTCCAAGATAAAGAAGGAACAGATGGATTTCGATCAGGACATCTTCCTGCTGGTCGAGCATTTCAACAATCAGGCACAGCAGCTTTCCATAGCCAATGAGGCCGATAAGATTGCGCAACAGCGCTATAAGACGAGTGTCGAAACATTCCTGATCGGTAAGATCAATACACTCGATCTGAACGACGCCCAGAACTCGAAAGACGATGCGCGCCAAAAACATATCAACGAACTGTACTGGTATTGGTATTACTATTATCAACTCCGTAGCCTGACGTTGTGGGATTTCCAAAACAATACTCCCCTGGAAGCTGATTTTGAAGATATTGTAAAAAAATAATTGTGTGTTTGTTCTTTTTAAACAGGAGGGCTGTTGGTTTCAGACCAACGCCTCTTTGGTTTTAAACCAAGAGGTCTTACCTTTTAAACCAACGTACCTTTGGTTTTAAACCAAAAAAGAGTAGTTTTGCAACTCAAAAATTGATGCCTATGCTTTTAATTATAGATGATGATAGCGGGGTCCGCTCTTCCCTGAGTTTTATGCTGAAACGCGCCGGTTATCAGGTAATTGCAGTGACCGGCCCGCGTGAGGCGATGGAAGTAGTTCGTTCGGAAGCTCCTTCTCTGATCCTGATGGATATGAATTTTACACTTTCCACTTCCGGTGAAGAAGGATTGACGCTTTTAAAACAAGTAAAGGTTTTTCGTCCCGATGTCCCGGTCATTCTGATGACTGCCTGGGGCAGTATACAGTTGGCTGTACAAGGGATGCAGGCCGGTGCATTCGACTTTATCACGAAACCCTGGAATAACGCTGCTCTGTTGCAGCGCATCGAGACGGCACTCGAACTGACTGCCACTCCCAAAGACACTCCACAGGAGCAAAGCGGAACACTCAACCGGAGCCATATCATAGGCAAAAGCCGTGGGTTGATGGAGGTATTGAATACGGTAGCACGTATTGCTCCTACCAATGCTCCCGTATTGATCACGGGTGAAAGCGGAACGGGTAAAGAACTGATAGCCGAAGCCATCCATATCAATAGCCAACGTGTCCGCCAGCCTTTTGTAAAAGTCAATCTGGGAGGAATTTCACAGAGCCTTTTCGAAAGTGAAATGTTCGGTCATAAAAAAGGTGCGTTTACAGATGCCACTGCCGACCGTATGGGGCGTTTTGAAATGGCGAACAAAGGAACTATTTTTTTGGATGAAATCGGGGACCTCGATCCGTCGTGCCAGGTAAAGCTGCTGCGGGTATTGCAGGACCAGACCTTTGAGGTGTTGGGAGACAGTCGCCCGCGTAAGACGGATATCCGGGTGGTTTCGGCTACGAATGCCGACCTGAGTAAGATGGTGAGCGAACACACTTTTCGTGAAGACCTGTTCTATCGTATCAACCTGATAACCGTAAAACTGCCTGCACTGAGAGAACGCAGAGAAGATATACCATTGCTTGCCAGACACTTTGCCGACCGTCAGGCGGAGATTAACAATCTGCCCCGTACAGAATTCTCGTCGGATGCGTTGAACTTCCTGAGCCGTTTACCTTTTCCGGGCAATATCCGTGAATTGAAGAATCTGGTAGAACGTACGATTCTGGTCAGCGGGAAGGAAGTGTTGGATGCAATCGATTTCGAGAACCAATACCAACGTCATGACGAAAGTGTGGCAACTTCTTCTTCATTTGCGGGAATGACTTTGGATGAAATTGAAAAGCAAACGATTCTTCAGGCACTGGAACGCTATAAAGGAAATCTCAGCCAGGTGGCTACCGCATTGGGAATCAGTCGTGCAGCATTGTATCGCCGTTTGGAGAAATATGATATCGGTGATAAGTAACCCGTTGCTTATCATGGTCCGTTAATCGTTAATCATCAATCACATGTCAGTAAAGGGATTCTTCTTCATACTTGTTTTCTTCTTGGTCGCTATCATGGGTTTTCTGATTTATATATCCGAAACCGTTGTCGTGAAGTATCTCTATATTGCCGAAGCATTGATGCTGCTCCTGATGCTGTATCTTATTTTGTTTTACCGGAAAATCGTGAAACCGATGAACACCATCGGCAGTGGTATGGAACTTCTCAGAGAACAGGACTTCAGTAGCCGGTTAAGCCATGTGGGGCAGCAGGAGGCCGACCGTGTGGTAAATGTTTTCAATCGCATGATGGAACAACTGAAAAACGAACGGCTGCGCTTGCGAGAACAGAATCATTTTCTCGACCTGATGATTAATGCTTCCCCCATGGGCGTTATTATCATGACGCTGGACGAAGAGGTATCTCAACTCAACCCCATGGCGATGAAGATGATGGGAGTCCGTCCGGAAGAAGCCGAGGGCAGGAAATTGTCGGAAATCGATTCTCCGCTTGCCTTGGAATTGGCCGCCATTCCGAATGGAGAAACCAGCACCGTCCGGCTGAACGACTCGAGTATCTATAAATGCACCCACTCTTCATTTGTGGACCGCGGCTTCCAGCATCCTTTCTATCTGATGGAAGGATTGACCGATGAAGTGATGAAAGCTGAAAAGAAGGCATACGAGAAAGTGATCCGTATGATTGCGCATGAGGTGAATAATACAACAGCGGGCATCACTTCCACATTGGATACGGTAGAGCAGGCATTGTCCGAGTCGGAAGGTATGGAGGATATTTGCGATGTGATGCGCGTATGTACCGAGCGTTGTTTTTCTATGAGCCATTTCATTACCCGCTTTGCCGATGTGGTGAAGATTCCCGAACCCCGTTTTACTCCGACCAACCTGAATGACCTTGCATTTACCTGCAAGCGTTTTATGGAAGGGATGTGCAATGACCGGAACATCCGGTTGCAACTGATATGTGACGAATCTCTGGACGATGTGAAGCTGGATGCGTCCCTGTTTGAACAAGTATTGGTAAATATTATTAAGAATGCAGCCGAGAGTATCGGACAGGACGGGCAGATCATCATTCGTACTTCATTGCCTACAGCTATCGAAGTGGTGGATAACGGACCCGGTATATCAAAAGAGACTGAAGCAAAACTCTTCAGTCCCTTCTTTTCTACCAAACCCAACGGACAAGGTATCGGCTTGATTTTTATTCGCGAAGTTCTGAGCCGTCATGGCTGCACGTTTTCATTGCGTACATACGCCGACGGACTGACAAGATTCAGGATTCTATTTCCGTGATTCCTGCCATTTCACGGCATATTCATCCAGTATCCGTTTGATTCCCTGACCTATTTTCACATAATCCTTTTCATTCAGGTTAGCCAGTGATACACGTACGCTCCATTCCGGTCCGGCAAAACCTCCTCCGTTAAGCAATACCAGTGAGGTTTCGTTGGCCAGGCGGAAAACAACATCCAGCGGGCTGTAAGTTTTCTTCAGATAACTGACAAATTCTTCTCCATAGAATATCTTGGCCCATACCAGCATATCTATTTCGCTGTAGTAACCTACACGCAGCGGATCGTCTACGAGTGAGAATCCGGTGTTATCCCACAGGGCTTTCAAGCGACGCCGGATAATCTCCTGCATTTTGTTTTTATACCGGTTTTCCTTATCCAGAATGGCGAAAGAAGCAAACAGGCTCATTTGCGTCTGTTGTGGCAGTGATAATCCGGCGGTGTGGTTCAGAGCTACCTGGCGGCTGTCAGCCACCATGCGGTCGATGAATTTCAGTTTCTCGGGTGTAAGAGTCAGACTGGAGTAACGCTTATTGAGAATTGTCTTCTGCTCTTCCGGCAGGTGGGCTATCATCCGGTCGAAGATATTCTCTTCGTGCAGAGCGATCACGGCATCCCTCCATCCCGTGGCTCCGAAATATTTGGAGAAAGAGTAGACACACAAAGTGTTTTGTGGTAATTCGGCCATCAGTGAGCGGAAATGCGGACTGAATGTTCCGTATACGTCATCTGTAATAATCATCAGGTTCGGATTGTCTTTTTTCACGATATCTACAATCCGTGCGGCAGTCTCGGGACTCAGTGTATAACTGGGCGGGTTACTGGGATTGGTAATGAAGAGTGCCTTGATCTGCGGGTTCCTCAGGCGGTCTATATCTTCGTCTTTGTATTGCCAGGTGTGCAATCCGTCTGTCGTCATCTGATCCGCAGATATTTCCGTAACGTTAAATTCATAGCGTCTCAATTGAGGAATTTCAATATAAGGAGTGAAGACAGGTACCATCAAGGCGATTCCATCCCCTTTATTGAGCAGGAAGTTTTCTTGCAGAGAGTCGAAAACGTAGCACATGGCTGCTGTTCCGCCTTCGGTGGCAAACAAATCGTATTTGCCTTTCGGCGGACGACGGTCGCACATCTCCTGTGCCAGATAGTCTTGCACAATCATTTCGGTAAATTGCAGAATGCGGTCCGGCACCGGATACTGATCGCCTACCACTCCTTCCGCCCATTCGTGGACAAGGGTATCCGGGTCGGCGGCATGTTCCAGCAACATGTATTGATAAGTCCCTTTCAACAGCTCTGCCCCCGGCTGGCTGTGGTTGGTCTTGAGGAAAGTCTCAAAGCGGGCGGCAATTCCGTCTTTTTGCGGAATACCGGCTATTCCTTCCGGCAGGTACATCACACGCCTACACTCTTCCAATCCGAATTTACCTAAAAGGAAGAACGCTTCGCGCGGAGTGGTAGCAATCCAGTTCGGATTTCCACGTCCGGCATTCAGCATGGTGTGGGCTATCTTCTTGATGCTCTCGTCAGCCATTTCAATCAGTTTGTTCTTCAATTCGAAAGGACTGATGCTCTCCATCTTTTTAGCAAAACTTTTAGTTACTGCTCCGTTGTTTTCATTACTTTTCATCATTATATCAAGAGTTATGTTTAGTTAATATTAAAAATCTGTTTCTACATAAGTAATACGATCACTACTCCCCAGATAATCAGAAGAGTATTCCCGACAGCATACGTCACAGTATATCCCAAAGCAGGAGTTTCGCTTTCAACGGCTTCCTGGATGGCTCCTAATGCAGCCGTAGTGGTACGTGCGCCGGCTGTGCATCCCAATACCAGTGCCGGATGGAATTTAAAGATATATTTTGCCATCAGTATGCCTGCTATCAGAGGAATGGAAGTGGCCAGTGCGCCTACCATAAACAGGCTTAAACCCACTTCCTTGAACCCTTGCACGAAGCTGGGACCTGCAGCAATGCCCACAACGGCAATAAACATGTTCAGCCCCACGTTGTCCAGTATCCAGAGAGCGGGTTCGGGAATACGCCCGAAAGTAGGGTGTTTGCTGCGTAGCCATCCGAAGAATAATCCGCCGATCAAGGCTCCTCCGCTGGTGCTGAGGCTGATGGGGACTCCTCCCATGTGAATGCTGAGTGCGCCGATCAGTCCTCCTATCAAAATGCCCAGTCCGACAAAGATCATGTCTGTCTGGTTGGTCGGCCGGTCGGCATATCCCAGCTGCTTGGCTGCCGCATCCACTTCATGTTTGGTACCCACCAGTTCCACCATGTCACCGGCGTCGACCACGGTCTGGGCCAATACCGGTATGTCGATACCTGCCCGTTTGATGCGGCGAATGCTGACACCGTGCATAAATTTCAGGGCCCGGATGGTGCTGACTTTTTCTCCGGCAACCGTTTTGCGGGTGACCATAACGGGCAATACCTCGGCAGGGAAGTCCAGCAACTGCGGGTCCAATACTTCAGGACCGATCCAGTCCTCTTCACCGATCACATACTCGCGCCGGCCGCTCAGCACCACCTCGTCGCCTTTCTTCAGTACAAAAGTCGGACTAACCTCTTTTACGATGACTCCCGCCTGGCGCACCCGTTCCACAAACAGGCGTTTATCGTTTTCCTGAAAATAACTTTCAAGATCTGACACCCGTTTGCCGTCACCAAACCAGTCGTTGGCTATTTTATAAGCACGGAAAGTGACGGGGCGGGCGGCTGCCATGAATCCGGGTTGATCCGCTTCGTTATTTCCCATTTTGGCTTCCAGTTCTTTGCAGGCAGCTTTCACTTTATCGAGTCCCCCCAGCAGTCGCGGGCCGAGTGAACCCAATACCCATGCAGAGCCGGCCGTACCGAAGATGTAAGTTACGGCATACGACACCGGGATAATGTTATTATATGCTTCTTTGGTTTCCGGAGAGATGTTCAGTTCGTTAATCGTGTCTCCGGCCACGCCGATTACGGCAGAGATGGTTTGCGATCCGGCCAGTAATCCGGCAGCCTCACCTACATTATACCCCATAATCTTAGCCAGTATCCAAGGGATGATCAGGCAGAATACACACATGATGGCGGCAAACCCCATTTGAGGGAGTCCGTCCTTTTTCAGTCCGCGGAAAAACTGAGGACCGACCTTATAGCCGATAGCGAAAAGAAAAAGCAGAAAGAAAACAGATTTGATAGGTCCGTCGACGGTGATGTCGAGTTGTCCGACAAGGACTCCTACCAGCAATACGCTTGTTACAACTCCCAGGCTGAACTTTCCGATTTTGATTTTTCCAATCCAAAAGCCCACAAAAAGGGTCAGGAAGATAGCCAGCTCGGGGTGTACCCTAAGTTGATGTACAATCCAATCCATAGTTAATTTGTTTAGGTTTAATTTCTCATTAAAAACAGCCTGTGCAAGAAAGTGTTTTGTTAAACGATCTATTCTTGTATCATTGTATACATTATTAACGTTATCTTTGATGCGTTAAATTGTATATTGTTTTGAAGAATAAATTTCGTAATTTGTTTTTGGCCTTTGGCATCCTGGCCGTCATCATCATGCTGTTCACTTTCGATGTGTCCTATGATGAGCTGCTGGACAACCTGCGGCGTGCCGGATTTTATCTGCCGCTGGTTCTGGTCCTTTGGCTTTTTATTTATCTGATTAATACGCTTTCGTGGTATATCATTCTTCGTAGTAGCGGTCCGGTGAATTCATTGTCGTTCGCCCGGCTCTATAAATTCACGGTTTCCGGTTTTGCGTTGAATTATGTCACTCCTGTGGGACTGATGGGAGGGGAACCCTACCGGATTATGGAGCTTACTTCTTATGTCGGAGTGGAGCGTGCCACATCTTCGGTCATCCTGTATGTGATGATGCATATCTTCTCGCATTTCTGTTTCTGGCTCAGCTCGGTGTTGATTTATGTCTTTTTTTATCCGGTCGGTTGGGGGATGGGCATTGTCTTGGGGTTGATCACACTCTTCTGCCTTTTACTTGTCACTCTTTTTATCAAAGGCTACCGGAACGGTATGGCTGTGGCATGCGTACGTCTGGGCAGTCATATCCCTTTCTTGAAGAAGCATGCAGTCCGCTTCGCGGAACTTCACAAAGAAAAACTGGAAACCATAGACAGTCAGATAGCACTGCTTCATCAACAGCGAAAAAGTACCTTTTATTCGGCATTGGGGTTAGAGTATACCGCTCGCATTGTGGGATGTCTTGAAGTCTGGTTGATTCTGAATGTATTGACTACGGATGTCAGTTTTGTCGGTTGTATTCTGATCGTCGCTTTCTCTTCCCTACTGGCCAATCTGCTTTTCTTTCTTCCCATGCAATTAGGGGGTAGGGAAGGAGGCTTTGCCCTGGCGGTAGCCGGTTTGTCCTTATCCGGAGCATATGGGGTATTTGCCGCTCTGATTACGCGGGTGCGGGAGATGGTCTGGATTGTTATCGGGCTGGTGCTGATGAAGATAGGAAATCGGAGATAGAGTAATGATGAAAAGCTGAATTTCTGAGAAATTTCTATCATTAAGGATTATGAATGTATCTAATCACTCTCGTTTGTACGAAACCTACCAACTTCAATCTGTGAGCCCTCGCTGAAACCGGTTGGGAAGAATGCTGCTTGCCTTCAAGAAGTACTGTCAGTTCAGAAGCATTCCAATGGAATACTGTCCAATTGTCTCTTTTGTGTATATACATACTTAGAATATGGTTGATGCGTCATTAAGCCATGAATAACGCCGTAATATTTGCGATGAAATTAATCATTTATTGTCGTATTACCAAGCAAAATAGTGTAATGTCGCAAAAAATGCGATGATTTTAGGCGCAAAACGTCTGGTGGTTACGATTTACATCCAGTATCACTTATGCCTAAAATATGAATTTGCTTTGGTGAGAGTGAAAGAACTTCTGCCATTGGTTGATGATAATATCCCTGCGAATGATAAGGATGCAGTGGAACTCTCTGTTATGTCCGACATCGTTATTGCATATGGGAAAGAACATTATCCGATAGAAAAACCAACTGTTGCAGAATTAATAGAACTTTATCTTGAAGAAAAAGGAATGAGCCAAAAACAACTTGCCATTGAGATTGGAATAAGTCTTTCACGGGTGAATGATTATATTGCAGGACGTTCAGAACCTACTTTGAAAATAGCCCGTTTGCTTTGTCGGATATTGAATATTCCTCCCGTTGCAATGTTGGGTTTTTAAATTGGGGTTATGATACATGTAAATGAAAAGGCTGGATTTATGTGGCTCCGTTGAGTACATAATTATTTTAAACTGCTAACTAAAAATAATCATTTTCGACGAAAAGGGAAACACTCTTTTTATTTCAAAATGGAAAATTCAGACAGGCTCTAAGTGTGAAAAATAGCTAGTCCTTTTGTAAAACTACCCTTAAAAAATTATTTTATGTCTATAATTTTTCTTTTACTATCCATTTTCATTATTGTTGTGGGATAAAAAAGAAATATGGAGTCTAACAATGTGTCTTGAATATCAATGATAGATCTTGAAACTGTTTCTATTGATATTGATCCATCGTTATTTATAAACATAAATGTATTTATTCCATCAGAGATTGCATTTTCCTTTATTTTATTTAAATCATGCTTTCTCAACTTTATCCTATTTAATGCAGAATTGTACTGTTGATACGGTGGAATAATATAGCATTTTTGCCATTTATCATTTCTCAGAGAATCGAGTCTAAATTCGGTTTCTGGTTTTATTCCTGATAACTTTCTTTCGAAAGTTACCTTTGATACCACCTCTTTTTGGCAACTAAGCAAAGAAAATAAGATTGCTAAAAACAGATATGGCTTATGGATGTAATTTTGTTTGTAATTTTTTATCATTTTTATATTTTATTATTTCCTTAAATAAACGTTCTTCTGACCATTTATTTTGTTTTGCTAGATCTCCCAGTTGATAACCAATGGAGTTATTAAATAGATCCATATTCTTCTCTGCAATATCTTGTCCCGGATTTTGTTCATGTGCATCACCGAACTCTTTTGCCAGATTTGCATTTTCTGAAAGCGTGTTGAGAGCACTCCAATAAACATGTCTTACCGCATCGCCCTCTCCATTGTGCTGTCCTGGAAATTTTTTAGCTGCTTCACTAGCTTTTCTTGCGTTATCATGAAATTTTTTAATTACTTGTGGATGTTGCATAAGGAAGCGCTTTTCTGCTTCAGTCAGCCGACTATAATCGCCACCAGATGAAGAACTATCTGAGGAACTTTCATTGCCATGTTCTTTGAGCCATTTGCTGTGTAGGAACTCAAGAAAAGCTTCATCATATGGATCTGAACAGATATGACTCATTTGTCGACATAAATCTCCAAGAATTGTAACTTCGGGAATCCACCCGGCATCTATAATACCGGCTCTGGTAATAGGAGCATTTATAATATTCCAAAAATTTTCCGGTAGCCCAATGATGGTAAATCTTATAATATTTGCTGATTTGATATTTGAAATAAATAATAGGAATTGTGTTCAGGATTGTCCTGTGCTAGCAGAGGAACACATAAATGGAGTGTGTCTTGTTTCTGAAGAACCATAGAAACATTTTCCCATTTAGGGCTTAAAATCAAGTTCTTATAAAGTTCTGTATTATTAAAGTTTTCATCAAAATTGATTTTGGAATAATTAATGATGTCAGTTATTTGGCTCTTTAATAGTCCTGAGGAATCAGATTGTTCATTAGGAGTAATAATAGGGATATTATTATCCCAAGCATTGTCTTCATTGCCACAGGATATAAAAACTAAAAAAAATAGACTGAGAAAGAGTGGTACAAAATACTTCATAATGTTTAGGTTAGGTTATAAATGATCTAATGTATTTGCCGCAAATATATTATAATGCAACTTAATTTAAGTTCTTAATCTTACAGAAAATGTTGGGCAAGATAAAAAATACCTAATTGTAGGTATTTGTTGGAGGTGTGGAAAATGTTTTTGCAACAAGGGTATATCCTTAGGTGAGAATAATATCGTAACAATTAACATTGTTAACTCCCTTTCTCAGCCATTTTTATTCTTGTGTGCAAATAACAAGCCTTTTGCATTTAAAACACTTGTTATTTGCATCCAAAGAATAAACTTTAACTCTGTGTTAAAACAAAGCTTTTACTGACAGATGTTTTGAACTTTGAATAGTTTGTATTTCAGCTTGTTAAGTTTGATCTTTACTTCTTAGGCTCACTGAAGGTCTCTGCAGGCTGGAACCGATATACTTGCTTTTTTGTCAACTATACACGGGGTATTTGCACTATCCGTTTATTTCCTTTTTGCCCTGTTCAGTGCCGCTATCAGATACCTTCCTTTTGCCCCTATGTCACTCCAGCAAGTGTTGGCAATCAGTCGCCACACAGTCGTTCCCTTTCTGCCATAGTCCGATAGCCTGAGAATGGCATTTACCTCGCCCACCTCGTTAATTCCCAATCTTTGGAGCGTATCCGTCAGCCCCGGATAATTGTGCGTCATTGTATTGAAAGCATATCCCGGTATCGGGAGAGAAACAGAATCCTCCTTCCTTTCTTCCTCCTTCCCCTCGGGGGGAGCTGAGGGGGGTAATTCTTTATTTTCCTTTGCTCTACTTTTCTTTACTTTACTTTGTCCGGAATTGCATGCATTTTTTGCGTTAACGGCTACATCGTGTACTACATTTCCCGGGCTAACGGCTACATCTCCTGTGCCGACAGCTGCTTTTCCTTCTTTAAGCGGCTTGGGTTGTTCAATTTCCTGTTGTGTGGATGCATTGTCCGGTTTGCCGCTTTCCTTTTCCGGTTTATCGTTTTCCTTTTCCGTTTTCACCATCAGGTAGGGGAGTTCCGACAACTCTCTCTTTCTCCGCTTTGTCGCCTCCATCCATACCTTCTGTATGTTTTCCGAGGTCAGTATTCCGTTTTCCAGATAACTGTTTTTGTCCATTATCCCTTTGATGAAGAGGATCTCAATGATGCCCTGCACCTCAGCGGCCTGCACTTCCCTTCCCGCCTTGTTGGCAAAGATCAGGCACTGCTCTTCATCCCAACGGATGAAGTATCCCTCCTTGTATATCTTACACAGCAGTTTCAGTACAATTGCCGAGCCCTTTATTCCGTATTTAGCTTCTATCACTTCCATTGCGTTCTCTTCCATGAAGTTTACGCCCACCGGGAAATAGTTGATCCCGTCATATGCTATTGCCATTGCTTTTTAGATTAGTCGTTTGTACTTTCAATAATACATTCACCACAAATTACTCCGGATTCCCAAAGACGTTTTCACTTGATTCCTCAAAATAGAAATCATTCATCTGTGAAAATCCGTGTAATCTGTGGTGGCGTCCTATACGATCGGTCTCCACTCCATGAAGTTCTCCACCTGGAATGTCGTCCATCGCTGTTCGTCCACATTCCAGTAGACTACTGCGCCTTCTATTTTTGTGGGATCATACTTCTTGTGGAATTCCGCTTCATAGTAGATCAGTGTCGCTTTCACCAACTTGAAGTCTCCGTTCTGCTTCTGATAAGCGATGGCTGCGTGCCCGTATTGCAGGTGGTCGGTCAACGCTTCCAGGCGCTCCGCCATCCATTCCGCACACTGTTCAGTGTATCCTTTCTCAAAGACAATCCGTTTTTTCCATCTCAGTTTCATGGCTTCAGTTTGTGATGCCGGTCTTTTCTTCTGTTTCATACGTATATGATTTAAAGGGTTAATAGATAAATTATCGCCCCAAAGGTAGGTCGGATCGAATGTATTCCGGTTTGATAAAATTCATTGTAGGTATTTCAGCGCTTTCCTTCTTGGTTCTTTTTCTTTCTTTCCATCTTATTCCAGATTTCGTTGACGTAAGTTCTGATTGTGCTGAAAACTAATGGTTTGAATACTCCATTTCTTATTTTTCCAAAAAGTTTTTTCCCCTCTATGTAGCGTGCCAATGAATCTTTGCACGTCTTGATATTTTGTTCTTTTGCGTCCAATATGTAGGATTCTATCAGCGCTTTTATAACTCCTTCATTGTTGGAGATAATTCCCGGTATCTGCGCTCCTGCTTTTCTGCCTCTTGTTTCTTTAATAGATTCTGTGATAGGGGGTTGTGTTTTAGTGTTAGAGTTTTTTTACACTTTTGTTCACTGTCTGTAATAATTCATTTTCTTTGTTCATGATTTTTTTATTTAATCAATAACTAAATGTTGTTAATATGTTGCAAAGGTAGAAAGGAATCTATCGGTAGGCAAATAAAAGTGGAATTTAAGAGGGAATGAACGCTCTTGATAGGCTAATTATCTGATATATAATGTTGTATTAATGAAAAAAGTAAGTGTTTCAATAGACGTTCGTTTAATTGAACGCAAAGATAGAGGGTATTTTTAGAACTACAAAATGTTTAATAAAAAAAATGATTTTTTGCCTTTGTCTGTTGTTTTAATATGTTGAACCATAAGTGTTTATGAATTAATAAAAAACAGTTTATTATCTGTCTGATTTTGTTTTCTGTTCTCTTCTGATTTATATACAAAAAACATGTGTTTTTAAACGAACGTCTATTGAAACACTTTTTGTTTTCAATGCCCTCGTTTAAAGGCTATTATAATAAATAACTATTTTCTGCCTCTCCTTCTGTGATAGTGGAGGGTCATTAAATAACATGGATGCACTGAATTTTTCATTAAAATCCGCATTACATAACTTGGCCGGGAGGTATGCTTCGCTACTCCGGTGTCCCCAAAGAACATCCTGACGTGAACGACATGACAACATCCGCATCTATCGAGTCTTCGATGGAGCGCTCTCAATCTATCCTATCTTCTTCCGCTTTGAACTGGTATGCCTTGCGTATCACTTACGGGCGTGAATTGGCTTTGCAGGAGTACCTCAATTCGGAGGGGATCGAGAATTTCATCCCCATGCACTACGAATATACCATTAAAAACGAGCGTCGGGTTCGTAAGCTTGTTCCCGCAGTTCATAATCTGGTTTTTGTCCGTTCCTCGCGTAGTTGTATCGATGCCATCAAAGAGAGCAGGAGTGCCACGCTTCCTATCCGTTACATTATGGATCGTGAATATCATCGTCCCATCATCGTTCCTGATTCCCAAATGCGTAATTTCATGGCTGTCTCTGCGAATTATGATGAATCCCTGCTTTATTTCGAACCTTCTGAGTTGAACATCCGCAAGGGTATCCGTGTGCGTATCACCGGGGGGCTTTTCGAGGGGGTGGAGGGCGAGTTTGTCCGTGTCCGCAATGACCGTCGTGTCGTAGTCACCATCGAAGGTGTTATGGCTGTCGCCACCACTTTTGTCCATCCTTCATTGGTCGAACCTGTCACTGAAAAATAACATAACAAGATATGAACTATTTAGAATCAGAAATCTCCGCTCTTTATGCTTCTGCTCATGAACTTTGCTATCTGGGCATGGACGGTCGGCCGATCTACAGTGATCAATTCACCCGTCTGAATCGTGATGTTTTTTCTCAGGCTAATGCTTTGTACGACAAGCATGGTGATAGTGATGAAGAAGAGGCCCGGTTGTGTCTGTCGCTCCTGATGGGATATAATGCGACTCTCTATAATAACGGTGACAAGGAGGAGCGTATCCAACATATTCTGGATCGTTGCTGGGATGTACTGGAACATCTGCCTGCCTCTCTGTTGAAAGTCCAACTGCTGGTTTATTGTTACGGAGAAGTTTTCGACGAGGAATTGGCCCGGGAAGCTCAGGCCATCATCGATACATGGCAGGACAGAGAGTTGTCGGAAGACGAGCGTGAGGTGATAGAACGCCTGAAGGATGTGCAAGAGAATCCGTATCCTTGGAGTGAGGTGGAATGATTTCGATCTAGTAATTTAATTTTAATAAGTATATTGATGAAAGGTATTGTCTTGGCCGGTGGTTCGGGCACTCGCTTATATCCGATCACCAAAGGAGTCAGTAAGCAGTTGCTTCCGATATTTGATAAGCCGATGATCTATTATCCTATCTCTGTACTCATGTTGGCGGGGATTCGTGAAATATTGATTATTTCCACTCCATACGATTTACCCGGTTTTCAACGTTTGCTGGGTGACGGTTCTGACTTTGGAGTACAATTTGAATATGCGGAACAACCTTCTCCTGATGGTTTAGCACAAGCTTTTATTATTGGTGAGAAGTTTATAGGCGGTGATTCTGTATGCCTGATTTTGGGTGATAATATTTTTCATGGCAATGGCTTTTCGGCTATGTTAAAAGAAGCGGTCCGGATTGCTGATGAAAAGCAAGAGGCAACGGTGTTTGGTTATTGGGTGAATGATCCGGAACGTTATGGTGTTGCGGAGTTTGATAAGGGAGGTAAGTGTCTTTCCATTGAAGAAAAGCCGAAAGTACCTAAAAGCAATTATGCCGTTGTTGGACTTTATTTTTATCCTAATAAGGTTGTGGAAGTTGCTAAGAACATAAAACCTTCTGCCCGTGGTGAGTTGGAAATTACAACTGTGAATCAGTATTTTCTGAAAAAAGAACAATTGAAAGTACAGACTTTGGGGCGTGGCTTTGCTTGGTTGGACACAGGTACACATGATTCCCTTTCAGAAGCAAGTACCTATATTGAGGTACTCGAGAAACGTCAAGGGTTGAAAATAGCTTGTCTGGAAGGGATTGCACTTCGCCAAGGTTGGATTAATTCTGATAAAATGAAGAAATTGGCTCAGTCTATGTTGAAAAACCAATATGGGCAGTACCTTTTAAAAGTAATTGATGAATTAGCTGCTGACCAATAATGAATATAATAGAAACCGTCATAAAGGGTGTTGTGATTATTGAACCTCACTTTTATTGATTCTTAACTCGTTTTGAGTGTCAAGTAACTACTCATCTATACGAATACGTAAGTAAGGGTTCGATTTATCGATTGGCCTATCGGACCAATGCTAAAACGGCATCCCAACGTGAATATTGATTCTTTTTTGCCGTATAGGTGACTGAATGTATCGCCATAAAGTCCTTGGCGTCTTTGTCGCTACGGAAGCCACCGCTTCTTTTTTGTTTTACCTTTAAGATTCTGATTCCACATTCCACCAGATTATCAAGAAGTTTGGATAACGAAGTTGAGCGAACCATTCGAAAGCTGACTACTCAACGAAACAGTTCGCTTCATTACGATAGTGACGCAGGAGCTGAAATGGCTGCAACTTATCATAGTGTGATTGGAATAGTGAAGCTTCATGGTATTTCTATTTGTAATTTCATCGAATTTATTTTCAAAAATATCTTTAACGGGTGCAGGGATTATGTTTACATGGTCCTTGATAAAATCGCTTTGGCTACATGTTAATGTTAAATTTAAAACCAATTAATTAACAAAACTCTGAGGGCACACTTGTGTGCTCTTTCAAAGGGGTATGCTCTAAATTGAATGCTTACAGTTGTTGTAACACCAACTAATTAATTGTGAAAAAAAACAATATGATATGCAAGAATACAAAGATTTGAAAATCGCCGTTGCCGGTACAGGCTATGTCGGTCTCAGCATGGCAGTACTATTGTCACAACATCATAATGTGGTGGCTGTGGATGTGATACCCGAAAAGGTAGAGAAGATAAACCGTCGTGTGTCACCGATACAGGATGAGTATATCGAAAAATACTTTGCGGAAAAGGATTTGAAATTGACCGCAACCCTTGACGGGAAAGCAGCCTATAAGGATGTGGATTTTGTTATCATAGCTGCCCCCACTAACTACGACCCTGTCAAGAATTTTTTCGATACTCATCATATTGAGGATGTAATAGACTTGGTGTTGGAGGTGAACCCTGATGCCATTATGGTTATCAAGAGCACTATTCCTGTTGGTTATACACGGTCGCTTTATAAGAAATATGCCCATCTGTTTCAGCTGAAACCAGAATTGAAAGGTAAGCATTTCAACCTGCTCTTCTCGCCTGAGTTCCTTCGCGAAAGCAAGGCACTCTACGACAACCTCTATCCCAGTCGTATCATCGTAGGCTATCCAAAGATCATCGATGGAAAAGAGTTCGATGAGGAGAATACAGCCATTAAATTTATCGGCAATTCCGATGCAGAGGAATATGCGAAGATATTTGCAAAACTTTTGCAAGAGGGAGCGATAAAGGAAGAAATTGATACCTTGTTCATGGGTATGAAGGAGGCAGAAGCTGTGAAGCTATTTGCCAACACCTACCTTGCCCTGCGTGTCAGCTACTTCAACGAATTGGACACTTACGCTGAAATGAAGGGCTTGGATTCACAAGCCATTATCAGCGGTGTGGGGCTTGATCCACGTATTGGTACGCACTACAATAATCCCAGCTTCGGCTATGGCGGCTACTGCCTACCAAAAGACACAAAGCAGTTGTTGGCCAACTATGCAGATGTTCCCCAAAACATGATGTCTGCCATTGTGGAATCAAATAGAACCCGTAAAGATTTCATTGCCAACCAAGTGCTGAACAAGGCCGGCTATTACCATGAAAGTGCGAATTGGGAAGCTGAAAAGGAGAAGGTGGTGGTTATTGGCGTGTATCGCTTGACGATGAAGTCTAACTCCGATAACTTCCGTCAGTCGGCCATTCAGGGCATCATGAAGCGCATCAAAGCCAAAGGGGCCACGACCATTATCTACGAGCCCACCCTGGTGGACGGGGAATCTTTCTTCGGTAGTAAGGTAGTCAACGACCTTGATGCCTTCAAGCGGCAGTCGCAAGCCATCATTGCCAACCGCTACGATGCGTGCCTGGACGATGTGAGGGAGAAAGTGTATACGCGTGACATTTTTAAAAGGGATTAGTTTCATGTTGGAATACAATATAGATTTGAAAGGCAAGACTATTCTTGTCACAGGTGCCGCAGGTTTCATCGGCAGCAATCTGGTGAAACGGTTACTAACAGACTTTGACAATATCAAAGTTATTGGTATCGACTCTATTACTGATTACTACGACGTCAATCTCAAATACGAACGTCTGACGGAAATAGACAGTCTGTCTAAGGATTGGACGTTCCTCAAAGGCAGCATCGCCGACAAAGCACTCATTGGGAACGTTTTCACCGAAAACAAGATAGATGTAGTAGTCAACCTCGCCGCACAGGCAGGTGTACGTTACAGCATTACTAACCCCGGCAGCTATATCGAGAGCAACCTCATCGGTTTCTACAACATATTGGAAGTCTGCCGTCACCATGAGGTAGCACATTTGGTCTATGCCAGCAGTTCCTCTGTCTATGGTAGCAACAAGAAGATACCCTATTCCACCGATGATAAGGTGGACAATCCTGTCAGCCTCTATGCCGCCACCAAGAAAAGTAACGAACTGATGGCGCACGCTTACAGCAAACTATATAATATCCCATCTACAGGTCTTCGTTTTTTCACTGTCTATGGTCCTGCCGGTCGTCCAGACATGGCATACTTCGGTTTCACGAACAAACTCGTGAAAGGCGAGACCATTAAAATATTCAACTACGGCAACTGCAAGCGTGACTTCACCTACGTTGATGATATAGTAGAAGGAGTAGTCAGAGTGATGCGACACGCTCCTGAAAGACGAACAGGTGAGGACGGTCTGCCCGTTCCTCCCTATATCATATATAATATAGGCAATAACCAACCCGAGAACCTGTTGGATTTTGTCACCATCCTGCAAGAAGAACTCGTTCGCGCTGGTGTGCTTCCAGCTGAATACGACTTTGAGGCACACAAAGAACTCGTCCCTATGCAGCCCGGTGATGTTCCTGTCACTTACGCAGACACAACACCCTTGGTGCAAGATTTCGACTTCAAACCATCGACCCCTTTGCGTGAAGGACTGTGTAAGTTTGCGGAGTGGTACAATGGGTATTATAACAAATGAATGTAAAGTTAAAATGTTCTTATTTTTTTAGTTCTTGACGGTTTGTTTCATAATAGTTTAGAGAAATTTTGAGGAGAAATGGACGCTTAGTGTGTCACGAGAATTATAATATAAATCTATATATGGATATAATTTGTAACTTTAAAAGAGATGAAGGTAGGTCTTCCACATTCGGTGTGCAGGCATTGATTGCAAACCACTTTGTGCTGCCTTTCAAGACTCATCAAAACCAAGATGTTAAGCAAATTTTGGGATAAGGACTGATAAATCAAGTGTCTATCTCTATGCCCCATGATAAAAACAAAACACGATGAATCAATCTATCAAATAACTCCAATGGTAATCGCAAATTTTGCGAGAAGACTTAAAAAAATGGAAGCATAGCATTTGTGCAGTTGATAAAGTACTCCTATTGAGGACAAGTGTCATCGTTCTTTTGAAGATGAAATATGATAATTGAAATATGAAAATAGTATTAAGACCAATCACATTGCAAGATGGAGTTCATCTTGTAAAGTGGCGTAATGACGAAAGAGTGATTAACCATTGTCTCAGTCGAGCAACAATTACTGAAGAATCAAATAAAGAGTTCTACGAGAATTTTGTGAAAACTGGCAAATATAAGCAGTTCATGGTGGAACGCTTGAATGAGGATTTCCCTATCGTAGCATACCCTATTGCAACTGTATATCTGAAGGATATGGACTACGCCAACAAGCGTTGTGAGCTGTGTATTTTCACCAGTACAGATACAGAGTGGACACCAGATAGCCAGAGTATGGCTATTCGTATGCTTGTTGATAAAGCTTTCACGGAATATGGTATGCATAAGGTGTATTCGTACGTATTCTATAAGTATCCCGACGAAGTAGAATTACTTAAGAACGCAGGATTCTCTGCAGAAGCTATTCTTAAAGATGAGGCTCTCAATGCCGAAGGGAAGTATGAAGACATCGTTAGATTAAGTATTATTAATACTGAAAAGTAATGAACGTAATCAAAACTACCATTGAAGGCATAGTTGTCATTGAACCCAAAGTGTTTAAGGATTCAAGAGGATATTTCGTCGAATCCTTCTCACAACGAGAGTTTGATGAAAAAGTTGCTATACCCCAATATGGTAAACCAATACTATTCGTACAGGACAACGAAAGTATGTCCAGCTATGGGGTAATGAGAGGCCTTCATTTTCAGTTACCTCCGTTCACTCAATCTAAATTAGTCCGTTGTGTCAGAGGTAAAGTTCTTGACGTAGCTGTTGACATCCGCAAAGGCTCACCCACCTACGGACATCACGTTGCTGTGGAGCTGACGGAAGATAATCATCGCCAGTTCTTTGTACCAAGAGGCTTTGCGCATGGCTTTGCTGTTCTCAGTGAAACCGCTGTCTTCCAGTATAAATGCGACAACTTCTATGCACCACAGGCAGATGGAGGCATCTCCATTAAGGACGAGAGCCTTGGTATTGATTGGTGTATACCGATGGACAAAGTAATTCTATCCGAGAAAGACACACAACACGAATGTTTAAAAGACTTTACCCCCCCTTTTGATATTGAGGTTTCTTTGTATTAATGATATATGGCAAAGGCTAATGGAATAATAGGTTCATTATTGTGGAAATCAGGTGAACGGATAATGGTACAAGGAATAGGTTTGTTGGTTCAGATAATCCTCGCTCGTCTCCTTATGCCTGAAGATTTTGCGAGCCTTGCGATTATTACCGCTATAGTCAACTATCTTGGTATCTTTGTGCAATGTGGTCTGTCAGCCGCAGTCGTCCAGAAGAAAGACCTATCAGAGATAGATGTATCCACATTGACTACGCTTAGTCTTTTGGTGGCATTAATTCTGTATGTAGGCTTGTTTCTTATGGCACCCGTGATTAATTCGTGGTACAATATGGAAGAACTTGTGTGGCCAATCAGAGTAATGGGTATAGCATTGTTCTTATACTCCTTCAATTCCATACAGAGCGGATTATTGCAGAGAAAAATGATGTTCCAAACTATGTTTGTCCGTAGTTTGCTTGCCACTCCTATATCAGCGGTCATCGGTATAACTATGGCCTATTTAGGGTGTGGAGTATGGGCACTTATTTGTTACGTCTTGTCGAATATTCTGGCAATAGTCATATTTATGAATATGCTTCCAGAAATACGTTTGAAGCTTGGATTCTCAAAACAAAGCGCAAAAGCATTGTACTCTTTCAGCCTTAAGATATTAGGAACTAACCTTGTAAGTGCAGGAGGCGACACTATCCGTACGATGACCATAGGAAAGGTTTACAAGCTTGCTACACTTGCGTATTATGACCGGGCATATACTTACTCTGGTCTTGTTACTCAAGTAGTAAATACTTCAATATCATCAGTCCTATTGCCTGTCTTTTCCAGATCACAAGACGATAAAAGTCACATTAAGGAGATGGCTCGCCGTTCCGTCAGTATGTCGGCATTTGTGATGATACCTGTTCTGCTTCTTGTGGCGCTTGTATCAAAGCCATTGATTTTAATTGTCCTAACAGATAAATGGCTACCGTGTGCCCCATTCTTAAGTCTGTTCTGTTTGCTTAGAATTCCAGGTATCATAACATCTGTAGATAAACAAGTGTATCTCTCTTTATGGAAAAGCCAGATAGGGTTGTATTATGAGATGATTCTTTTGGCAATCAACTTACTATCCCTCGTCTTGATGATTCCATACGGAGTGTTCGCTATTGCAATAGGCTATGTTGTAGTCGAGTTTGCTGGCAATTTTATGCTATGTGTTATCAGTGATAAAGTCTATAACTACTCTTTGATTGAGAGAACTAAAGATTTGATTAAACCCGTTTTCTCTTCCATAATAATGTTAGCTTGTGGCTATCTTCTGTCTCTCATAGAACTCCCTCTGTGGATGACTTTGATATGTCAAGTATTGGTATGTTCAGTTATATATCTGTTCATGCAATACATCCTAAGAGATAGCAGTTTAGCATTTATTATAAACAAGTTCAAAAAGAAATAAAATGGGACAACAAAGACAATCTGGAATAGAGCTGTTGCGCTTGCTGGCAATGTTTGGAATAGTATTAAGTCACTGGGGCGGACACGGTTCGTGGGAACTAACACCAGACAATACGAATCTTATCAACAAAGTTTTCATTCAGCTTACGCAATATTTCGGAGAGGTAGGCAATTGCATATTTGTGATGATTACGGGGTTCTTTTTAGCCTCTCGTGATTCGATGAATACCAAAGGTCTCATGCGTGTAGTAAAAGATGTGAAGTTCTATGCATTTACAACTTGGCTTCTTGTAGTTGCTTTGGGATTTGTCAAATTTAGCATAACGGGTGGGGTACTTTCTTTACTGCCAATTATCTATAGCCAATACTGGTTTGTAGCACCATTTTTGCTCGTTTTGGTGTTGTCACCTTGTCTTAACAAATTGTTGTTAGCATTCACAGACAAGCAACGAAAATGGTACTTCGCATTGTTGCTTGCCATTGAACTTGTTTTACCGCTTATTTTTGCAAAAACAGTGTCTTCCAACCTTGGAGCATTTGTATTGTTCTACTCTATAGGCGCACAATTGCGTTATTTGCCAGAGTTGGAAAATAAATTGATGAGGTACAATAAAGGCTTGACTATAGCTGGATTTGGTTTGGCAATAGCTTCAATTCTGTTGCTTGATATTGTCACACCTGTTTTGGGCTTTACAGCAAATTTAAGTATGCACTTCATTGGAAGGTTTTCAATCCTGCCGATTATAGGCGCATTAGGCTTGTTCTTACTCTTTAGCAAGATGAATATCACATCTACTATTATTAACTTACTTGCTCAAAGTGCGTTTGCGGTTTATTTGATTTCAGAAAATCCAAATGTCTATCCATGGTTTTGGAAACGAGTGTTCGACAATATCGATTATTTCAACACTTCTTATATGATTGGAGTGGCACTCCTGCAATGTGCTATTGTATTCGTTACCTGTATTACCATAGATATGTTGTACAAGAGATTACAGAAATTGATTGAATTTCGACATCGATAAAGATTTTAAGATGTTCAAAATCTCAATACATAGGTATATGTAAATATTAAATTTTATTTATCATGATTAATGTTTTTCAACCTACTTTAGGGGGGGAGGAATTAGCCCGCATCAAAGAGGTTTTCGATTCCAATTGGATTGGAAAAGGTAAACTCGTCAACGAGTTTGAGAAGAAATGGGCTGAACACGTCGGTTCGACTGCAAATAGAGTGCTGACAACAAACTGTTGTAGCGAAGGGTTATTCTCTTCTATGCACCTTTGCGACATCAAACCAGGTGATGAGGTCATCCTTCCTACCATCAGTTTTGTCGGAGCTGGCAATGCAGTTTGTGCCAACGGCTCAAAGATGGTTCTTTGTGATGTTGACCCACGCACACTTAATGCTCGTGCTGAAGACATCGAAAAGTGCATTACATCCAAAACAAAAGCAATACTTCTTCTTCACTTCGGAGGAATTGCCTGCGGGATGGACGAGATTATGGCATTGGCTGATGCCCACAATCTGAAGGTTATAGAAGATTGTGCAGCAGGAGTATGTTCTTCCTACAAAGGAAAGGCATTAGGAACATTCGGAGACATCGGTATGTGGTCATTTGATGCCATGAAGATTCTTGTTTGTGGCGATGGTGCAGCTTTACATTTTAGAGACCCTGAATTACGAGAGCGAGCTGAGAAGTGGCTCTATTTCGGACTTGAAGCCAAAAGCGGATATGAGAACAGTGTAGCTCAGAAGTGGTGGGAGTTCGACATCAGTTCATTCGGCCATCGCGCCATCATGAATGATGTGACAGCAGCCATGGCTCTTGAGCAATTCAAGAGACTGCCGTCCTTTATGGAAGCACGTTCAAAAGTTCACGAGTTCTATAACGAAAACCTTAAAAATGTCAATTGGCTAGACCTTCCTCTGCCTATAGCAGTAGGTTGTACTACGTCATATTATTTCTATCACATTCAGGTTAAGAACGGCAAGCGAGATGAGCTGGCAAAATACCTGCGCGACCGCGGAATTTACACTACTTATCGCTACTTCCCGCTTCACAGAGTCCCAGGCTATGGTGTTCATGCATCTTGTCCTAATGCAGACTATGCGGTCGACAACACTCTTTGCATGCCGATGCATCAAAGCCTCTCGCTCGATGACTTAACCTTGATTGTCGATACAATCAAGGAGTTTGGCTCTAAGTATTGTTAATGCTCGATGATTTAAAACTTTTTAGATAGTATGAAAACGTTTATCAACATAAAATTCTTATGCATATGTGGTTAACTGGTGAGGATGTACAAAAGATAGCTACTATATAAACGCCTTTGTAAAATAACCCAAATGGCAGCTGGCAATATAGGTAGTTTCTTTGGAATGTGGTTCAATACTACCTGCCAGTTCAAAATGTAATTTTTAAAATATGGAATATAAATACAATTATGTCATCTTTAATTCACCTGATAACAAGTTAAGAGTAGACAATGACGGTTACTATACAATTTGTACAAAAGATCTGGAAAATTTAGAGCAGGCAAGAGTTGTTTCATATCCGTTGGATAAACACCTTTATTGGATACGGTTGCTTTTTGCTCTACACACATCTGAAAAAATTTCAAAACATATAAAGTTGCCTTTTCAGAATCTTTGGTATCCGCTATATTTTGAAAATAACTTTTCTGTACAACTACCTATATGTTTTATAATAATAAGTCGTAGCCTACCGTTAGGCTATTTACATTATCTCAAGAAGAAGTATCCTAATTGTAAAATCGTACACATACACAGGGACTTTCTTTCAGTCGGACAAAGAATGAGACCAGATTTGCATTTTAATCCAATTTTTGATTTAGAAATGACTTATGATGAGGCTGAATCAAAAGAATATAATATCCCACATTTTGACGAATTTGAGTCTGCAATAGAAATAACAAGAGAGAAAGAGTTTGAGTCCGATGTTTTTTTTGCAGGAAAAGCAAAAGATCGACTTCCATTATTGTCAAGAGCATATAATCAGTTAACAAAAGCTGGTCTTAAAGTATTCTTTTACCTTACACAAGTGCCAAAAAAAGAGAGAACAGAATTGCCAGGAATAGTGTATTCTGATACTTTTATGTCATACAGGGAAATGCTTTATCATTCCGTAAACACAAGGTGTATGCTTGATATTACGCAGAATAATCAACAAGGTTATACATCTCGTTTTTTAGAAGCTGTTATTTATGGAAAGAAGTTAATAACGAGTTGTAACTATGTACAGAAATCTAAGTTTTATGATAGAAATAAAATTCAAGTCCTTGAAGATATGAATAATATAAACATTGATTTCATTACGGAAGGAAATGGTTTTGTTGATTATGGCTATCATGGTGAATTTTCTCCTTTGAATATGGTAGAAAGAGTTGAAGAAGAGTTAAATAAATTATTTAGTTAATTGTGTTGAATTTGTTTGTAAGATTAGTTAACTTATACTGGCGTTTTCTTGTGTCTCCAGAAAAGTATGCTTTACATATTGGCGTAAAAATAGGTAAGAATTGTTTTATTGCTACAAGAGAGTGGAGTAGTGAACCTTATTTGATATCAATAGGTAATAATTGTCAAATAACAAGAAATGTCTATATACACACGCATGGTGGAGGTCAAGCAGTACGCAATATTTGTCCAGAGTTTGATGCATACGGAAAAGTAACAATTAACGATTGGGTTTATATAGGAGCAAATTCTCATATAATGCCAGGAGTAACAATAGGTGAAGGATGTTTGATAGCAGCGGGAAGTGTGGTTACAAAATCCGTCCCCAAAAATTGTGTAGTTGGCGGAAATCCTGCAAAAATCATTTGTTCTACTAATGATTTTCTAAACAGGAATCACTTTTACAACCTGAACACTAAAGGAAAATTTAAAAACTCAGAGGAGAAGAAGGCATATTTAATGAGTATCCCAGAAGAAAAATTTATCAAAAAAGAGTTGCTTAAAAAATAACTCTCAAATATAGTATTATGAACTTATCTAAGATTATACCAATACGATATAATTTAGGCAATTTAAGTCAGTATAGGACTCCATTGATGGGAATGTCCATCATTATGATTTTATTATGTCATGCGCGAATGGATGGTGCACAGTTGCCAGATGTAGTTTTAAGTATATTATCGTTAGGCAATTGGGGTGTTGACATTTTCCTTTTAGTTTCAGGTATAGGAATGTATTATTCCATTAGTAAAAAAGGTAATAATATTAATTGGGAGGGGTGGATTCTAAGTAGGCTTAAACGGGTTCTTATCCCATATCTCATTTTAGAGTCCCCCTTTTGGATTTGGTACTCTTTACATAATGGCACTGGGATTAAGGGTTTCTTTTATTATATTTCTTTTTGTTCATATTGGACAGAACATGTTGGTTTATGGTTTTTAGCATTGCTTATTCCTTTATACATTATTACTCCTTTACTCTATAAACTTCTCAGTTCTTCGTATAAATATTTAAATTTAGGAATTTTACTTGTTATTGTTATGGTAATTTCTGTTTACCCAGTAGGAGATAATACTATAATAAATACAATACAAAGTTGTTTGTTTCGTACTCCATGTTATCTTATAGGCTTATGTATCGGCAGTGAAGTAAAAGAATCAAAAAGATCATGCCTTATTTATTTAATTCCGATAATTCTGTACATAATATTACAAACCTTTGATAGCTTCTCGGCTGTATATAAAGGTTGGATTTGGGCTTTATTGATAGCAGTTCTTTTTGCTCAACTATTTTCTTATATGTCTCGTAGCCGTCTTTATAATGTTATAACTTTACTTAATATTGGGAAGTACACATTGGAGTTGTATATTGGACTAGATATCTCCAAAAATATTCTCATTCAATTTATGGGTTTAGGCACATCTTATTGGCTCCTATCAATTTGTGGCAGTATAGTATTCGCATTTCTATATAATGTAGTATTCTTAAAAATATTCAGCAAAGGTTTGAAATGGAGTTGACGATTATATACATCATAATAGTATTATTATTAGCTTTTACATCTAATAACAAAGGTGTCAACATTTTATTAGTGTTAACCCTTTATCTTTTGCTGGCATTTGAGCATTCAGATCAAGATTATTTAGCCTATGTTAATTCTTATGATGCTGTAGGCTCTGGCAATATTTTTGAATTGTGGGGATACGAACCCTCCTTTTTCTTATTTTGCATGTTAGGTAATAAATATGGTTTATCATTTGATGCAGCAAGGGCAATTATTTGCTTATTTGAAGTTTTTGCTATATGGTCAACCATTAAAGTATTTACAAATAAAATTGCATGTGTTATAGCTCTCTTCTTGATTTTTCCAGCAACAGCTGATGCTGAACTATTTCGATGGCTGGCAGGAATGTGTGTGGTTATCTTTGCGTTGCCTTATTTGATTAGAGGAGAGTCGAAGTGGGATTATCTAATGTATTCTAGTTTGGTAGTAATAGCGACTACTCTCCATACATCATGCTTGTTTTTTTTACTTTATAATCTTCTTTGTATAAAAGATAGAAAGATTCTATCTACTGTTGTTTTAATTGCATTTATAGTACTTTTTGTAACAGCTCAAACAAGATTGTTATACAAAATTATCGCTTTCCTTCCTATTCCAGATACTCTTAATGATAAGTTTCAACAGACAGGTGAGTCAAATATATTTGGTTTGATTGGTTTGACTATTAGATGTTTTTTTATATTGAGCTTAGGATACTTTATCTATATAAAATCTTATTTTATTGCAAAAAAGAGTATAAAGTCTTTTGGATACTTCTCTTTCAATAGATTTAAGTATCCACAATATGAAATGTCAGTTTTGTTGTTTAATAAGTTGTTTAGTATAAATGTTATTTCGCTTTTGCTTATAGTTATTGCTATATATACACCCCAAGTTCAACGTTTATTTCATGTATTGTTGTTTATAAATTATGTGGCAGTGGTAAGTTTGTATAAAGAGAGTAAAAACAAGTCGGTACTGACTGTCGCTTTCTTGTGTTGTATAATGACATTGCTGTTGCATCTAATTAATGGCGAGCAAAATGTAGCGATTTTGCTTAGCCATTTTAAGGAGGGTTTTTTAGTAAATTTGATATCCTGTATCAACAATTGGTAATATAGGAAATGACAAGAGTAATAACATACGGCACATACGACCTTCTGCACGAGGGTCATATTAACATTCTTCGTCGAGCAAAAGAACTTGGCGACTACCTTATTGTTGGTGTCACCAGCGACAGCTTCGACAGAGGTAGAGGGAAACTCAATGTGCGCAATAACGTTTTGGAGCGCGTTGAGGCAGTCAAGGCGACAGGCTATGCTGATGAGGTAATTATTGAAGATTATCTTGGTCAGAAGATTGATGATATCCAGCGATATGATATTGATATATTCGCCATTGGATCCGATTGGAAAGGTAAGTTCGACTATCTCAACGAATATTGCAAGGTTGTTTATCTTCCTCGTACCGAAGGCATCTCTTCTACTATGCTTCGAGAGCAGACAGAAGAGGTGTACCGCATTGGTATTGTTGGCTCAGGAAGAATAGCTAAACGTTTTGTTCCTGAAAGTAAGGTGGTCAATAGCGCAAATGTGACAGCTGTTTTCGACCCCAACAAGGAAAATGCTGTTGCTTTTGGAAAATTGTTTGATGTAAAACCATTTTCGGATAGTTTTGAGGATTTCCTTGAGGAAGTGGATGCTGTTTATGTGGCATCGCCCCATCTTACCCACTATGATTACACCAAAAAGTCTCTTTATGCTGGCAAACACGTCCTCTGTGAGATACCTTTTATGCTCAATTCAGAACAGGCCCGCGAGCTTTATGATTATGCCGAGGCTCACGACATTGTCCTCTTGGAGGCCAGCAAGACTGCCTTCAGTCCGTCGTTCAATCATCTTGTGACGTTGGTAAAGAGTGGAGTGATTGGTGATGTGGTAGATGTAAAGACATCACTCTCAAAGATGGTTGACGCTCCCACTCGTGAACTCGATGCCTCTCTGGCAGGTGGAGCGATGAACGAGCATGCCCCGCTTAACATGATGGCTATCGTGAAGCTGTTAGGAAAGAACTATACCAAGGTGGACTTCTACTCAAAAGTAGAGAATGGAGTTGATATATATACAAAGGCAAACATCTGCTATCCACACGCAACTGCTTCAATGACTTTGGGGATTGGAGTGAAGACTGAGGGTAATATGATTATCTCTGGCACGAAGGGTTATGTATATGTTCCTGCTCCATGGTGGCTAACTGACTTCTTTGAGATTCGATATGAAGACCAGACAAAGAACAAGAAGTATTTCTACAGTTATGATGGTGAAGGACTCCGCTATGAGATACAGGAGTTTATGTCAATGATTGTGAATCATCGCAAGAGTTCATACAAACTCCGTCGGAGAGAGAGTATTGCTATAGCTGAGGTAATAGAGAAATTCAATAAGAAAGATAATTTTAATGAAATATGAGAAAAGCATTAATTGTTGGAGGTGCAAATGGCATTGGCTTGTCGATTGCAACCCAATTGTCAAATCGTGAAGATTGCGAAAGGGTCTATATTGTTGATAAAGTCCTTATTGCAGAGCAATATTTGAATCAAAAATTTGAGAGCATACAGTTTGACCTTATTACTGAAGATTACTCAATATTTGATAGCTTTAAAGATGTAGATACCCTTATGATAACAGCTGGATTTGGAAAGCCGAGCCTCTTCAAGGATATTGCTGAGCAGCACATAACAAGTTCTTTTAGCGTGAATGCTATGGCTCCAATAAGAATCATCCATCATTTCATGGACAAGCTCGTAGGAAAAGAGGATTTTCGTTGTGGCGTAATGGTAAGCATTGCTGGCTTTATGTCTTCACCTTTCTTTGCCGTTTATGGTGCGACAAAGGCTGCACTCAAGATTTTTATTGAGAGTCTGAATGTCGAGCTTGAGAAGGGCGGAAGCACTAATCGCATACTAAATGTTTCCCCTGGTTCTATCAGGGGCACGAGTTTCAATAATGGGAAGACAGACCTTTCTGTTACAGAAGCATTGGCAAACGAGATTATTGAACATCTCGAAGCAAAGGATGATTTATTCATCCCTCAGTATGAGGAAATCTTCAAGCAAGTGCTCGCACGCTATAAAGCTGACTTTAGAGAAGAGGGAAGACACAGTTATGAATATAAATTGAATCGTATGAAATCAGAACGATTACCCCTCCCACACCCAACTGCACAAGTGAAATAGAAATTTTTTACTTCTACCATATTGTTTTACAATTAAAGAGCGAATCGTTTGCAGAAAGGAGAGCCGCATGAAATATGCAGTTGTAACAGGAGGCACTTCTGGAATGGGTTTAGGTGTTGCCAAGATGTTAGTTAGCAAAGGATATTATGTTTTTGCAACATACATTGGTCCAGATTTCACAGAACATGTTGCGAACTTCAAAGCTATCAAAACCGATCAGACGAATCGTGAGGAAGTGTATAGGTTCATCAATTATGTGAAAAGCAAGACAGATCATTTGGATTGTTTGCATTGCAATGCAGGTATGAGCATACGTAAGTCATTTACTGAATATACCGATAAGGATTGGGATATGATGATGGAAGTAACTGTCAATTCGCATTATATTATGTGTCGATAGTTGTTCCCTATCATTCCCGATGGCAGTCGTATCCTTTTCACAGGCTCGCAGATGGGTGTACATCCCCATGTAATGGTCTTGGCTTATGGTGTCATCAAATCGACTGTTCATGCCCTTTGTAAGAATCTTGTGAAGGAGTTTGAGGAAACAGGAACAACGGTAAATACCATTGTCCCTGGGTTTGTGGAGACACCATGGCAGAAAGAAAAACCGGAAGAGATTAAACAAAACATATATAAGAAGACAGCTATTCACCGTTTTGCTACTATTGATGAGATTGTTGATGCATTCAGATTTTGCATAGACAATCCTTTTATAAATGGCAGTTTGATAGAGGTGAATGGTGGCTACAACTTTAAATAGTAAAGAGATAAAATGATAAAGGTTATAAAGGAATTGACATTTGAAGAACTGCATCATCATTTGCTTGAAATAGCAAAAGCATTTGATGCAGTCTGTAGAAAAAACAATATTCCATATTATATGTTAGGAGGAACCATGTTGGGGGCTATTCGTCATAAAGGTTTCATACCTTGGGATGATGATATGGATTTTGGGGTGCCGAGAAAATATTTTGATACTCTTATTGAAATATTTGAACGGGATTTGCCTTCTAAATATAAATGCCGTACAATTTATAATTCAAGGAACATAACACTACCATTTTATAAAATAGAAGATACAACAACCAAGTGTCAAAATAATCAGTATTACGGCAAAATACAAGATTTCTTTGGATTAAATATCGATATATTCCCTCTAGACAGCTGTGATCCTCACAATCACGATGTTAAGAACCTGTTGTGGCTTGTTGATAAATATGCGAGAATATATACACGTGCAGCTAATGATAGTAAGAAAAAAGAGTTTATTAAGAGAATAATTAGATTCTTTATACCTTTTTCTAAAAAAACGATATATAATTATATTGAGAGAAAAGCTCACGCACTTTCACCAGGTAATTATTTAGGGAATCTTTATGGACGTTGGAAAGAAAAAGAAATTATACCAACGGAATGGTATGGAAACAATTCATATTATTCGTTTGAGGATTCATATTTCCAAGGTTTTGTAGAGTATGACAAATATTTAACACGACTTTATGAATCATATATGGAGTTACCACCAGAGGAAAAACGTACAACTCATTCAGGTAAAGTAGTAAAGATTGAAAGGCAAGAGAAATGAAAAGAATTACTTGCTTTACCTCGAACCTAACAGGAGGGGGAGCTGAGCACCAGTTGACAATTCTCTCAAACCTTTTGGCAGAAAAGGGTTATGATGTTACTATTGTAACATACAACAACATTCCAGACCATTATGTCCTAGATAAAAGAATAAAGAGAATTCTCCTCAATGTTGATGGGAAGAACAATATCATTAAGCAATTGATTATCTCAAAATTCTTTTTTACACATAAGACTGATTGTATCATCAGTTATAGGTCTGTGCCAAATTTCATATTGTTACTCCCCCTTTTTATAACAAGAAAGCCTAAGATTATTGTGAGTGAAAGAAATACGACGATAGTTCCTAGCTTTCGCGAGATAATCAATTACAACATACTATACAACAGGGCTGACCATGTTGTCCCAAATAGTCACACACAGGCAAAATATCTTAAAGGACTAAATAAAAAATGGAAAGACCGTATAACAACAATCACAAACTATACAGACGTAGAAGAGTATTCGGTAAAGCCTGTTCCTAAAAGCACTGAAGTTATCAAAATAGGTGTATTTGCACGACTTTTTCCTCAAAAGAACTACGAGAGATTCTGTTTTATGCTCTCAAAATTAAAGACTTTTTCAGATAGGCAATTTTGCGTATATTGGTATGGTGATAAGAAAGAGGGAGAATTCATAAAAGGCTCTATTCACATACATCAATTGATTGAAGAATATCATATTGCAGATGTGTTTAAAGTAAAGGAAGCTGTGAGTAACGTCGCTGATTATATGAATCAGTTCCATGCAATGTGCTTACCATCTTTATACGAAGGATTTTCAAATTCCATTTCAGAATATATATGTTGTGGAAAGGCTGTTTTGTGTAGTGATGTGAGTGACAATCACATAATGGTACATGATGGGGTTAATGGTTTCCTGTTTGCCCCAACAGATGTAAATTCCATGTGTGACGCTTTTTGTAAATTCTTTCAGCTAACACAAAACCAAATTATTGAAATGGGTGTAAATAGCAGACAAATTGCTGAAACATTATTTGATAAAGATAATTTTATTAACTCATATGTTAGACTTATAGAAGACTGATTATGAAGATATTACAGGTCATAACTTCCCTTCAAATAGGTGGAGCGGAGAAACTTATTTCTGAAATATCTCCATTGCTGCGAGACAAGGGGCATGAAGTGGATGTGCTGGCTTTCGATGGAGTGGAAACACATTTCAAGAGATCTCTCGAAGAGGCTGGCATTAAGGTCTCTAGCTTTAGTAAAAACTGTAATGTCTATAATCCCCTTTTCATTCTCAAGTTGGTAAAGATGATGAGAAACTATGATATAGTACATACACATAACACTGCTCCGCAGCTATTTGCTGCTATAGGCAGTGTGGTATGCTCGGTGGTGCTCGTCACCACCGAGCATACCACTTCCAATCGCAGACGCGATTGGAAGTGGTATACTCCTATCGACAGATGGATGTATAAACGATATAACAAAGTGATTTGTATATCCAATCAAGCAGAGGAAAACCTTAAGGCATTTCATCCTTCGTTGAAAAACGTATGTACTATTTACAATGGCGTAGATGTACAAAAATTCCATGACGCAAAGCCTCTTGAATGCATACGAAGTGAGAAAACGACTGTTGTGATGGTGGCTGGATTTAGGTATCAAAAGGATCAAGACACGCTTATTAAATCATTTAGTCATCTTGACGAAAATAGATTTGAATTATGGCTTGTCGGAGATGGAGAACGTCGTCCAAAGTTAGAGTATTTGATTAAAGAACTCAATCTTGAATCAACTGTTAAGCTTATGGGAATAAGAGCTGACATACCTGAAGTCTTACAGTCGGCAGATATAGTAGTGATGTCTTCACATTTTGAAGGTCTTTCTCTGTCAAACGTGGAAGGGATGTCTGTCGGCAAGCCATTCATCGCAAGTGATGTTGACGGTTTAAGGGAGGTCGTAAGCGGATATGGACAACTTTTCTCACATGAAGATGACAAAGAACTCGCTTCTATTATCAAAAGGCTTGCAGAAGATAAGGATTTTTATAAACAGGTAGCAGATAAATGTTGGGAACGCGCTCAGATGTATGACATAAAGAAGATGGTTGATTCTTATAGCGACTTATTTGTCAGTCTGAAAGGGATTTAACATGCTCTCTGCCCGCACAAGTGAAGCCTTGATGGCTAATGGAGCGATACTATCGGGCGGCACGAAAGATACAATGTAAGCGCTCATTGCATGGCTCTTGCCCCTATTTTTTTTAATCCTTTACTTTTGCTTCATCATGTTACAAAGCTAATTTTATGAACATGAGTGAATTTTACAGTGATTTTCTGCTCCGTTATCAAACGGATGGTGTTCCACGGAAAATTTCTATCAATACTTATTACATTTCTGGAGGGTGCTGAGTATCGCAACTTTATCAAATGGAAGAATTGTGTAAACTTGATTCTTCTTTGCGTACTCTTCTTCTGAGTGAAGACCGTTTTCTTTTCTGTGATGAGACTACTGAGCAAGTAAAGGTTGTGAATCGCTCCATAGGTAAGATGGAATACCGCAAGAAATACATTTGGGGTATTAAGAATCCCGATATTAAGGTTGCCTATTAGCTTTATGACAACGGTAGCCGTAGTGGTAAAGTGGCCGAACGCTTCTTTAATGGCTTTACGGGCAGTGTTACCACAGACAGCTATAATGTTTATAAACTTTTTGAGCGCAAGGACTCCTCCATAACCCGTTATGCCTGTATGACGCATGTGCGTCGTAAGTTTGTTGAAGTTTTGCAGAATGACGATCGTTTCAGTGAAATAGTGAATTTAATATCTGAACTCTATTGGGTGAATCGGATTACCAGATTCGTTTCTTATCAGAAGAGGAGCGATGACAGCGTTCGATTCCGGTACTTGGCGAGATTTGGCAACGAATTAAACCTATATTTGATGAGACTCGCAATCATGCCTCAACTTTGTTTCTGAAAGCGGTTCGTTATGCTATTAACGAATGGGAAGTTGTATGCTGCTATGTGCACAACGGCAGGGCTGAGATTGATAATAATGAGGCAGAGCGTATGATGAAGCCTATCTGCTTGGGACGGAAGAACTATTTGTTTTGCGGCTCGGAGAAGGCTGCTAAGAATACCTCTTTAATTTACTCTTTGATAGAGACCTGCAAGATGAATGGGCTTCGTCCTGTTAAATATCTTGCGAATGTTTTAAGGCAACTCATCGGTAGCGAAACGGATTATACGTCACTTTTACCTGTAAATATTACAAAATAACTTAAAGTTTAATCAATAAAATAGCTCAATGTGTGCTGTAATACCTCTTAGGGCATTATAACCGTACAGTGAGTGCTTACATTTGTTATGAAAATTATGCATGTGATTACGCGTTCTGATTTAGGAGGTGCGCAAAGTGTATTGATCAATATTGTTAATTCATTGTGTAGGGAAAATGAGGTTATTGTCATAGCCGGAGAAGGAGATGGAAAGATGTGGGAGCTGTTGGATAAGCGTATAAGACGTATAAATGTACCAGCTTTGAAAAGGAATATTTCTATAATAAACGATATTAAAGTATTATTCAGCTTCCTGTCTATATATAGGAGATATGAACCGGATGTAATTCATTTACACTCTTCTAAAGTAGGATTGTTGGGGAGGTTAGCCTTTCCCAAAGGAAAAGTTATTTATACTGTGCATGGTTTTGATTCCATAAGATTAGCTTATAGACCTTTTTTGTTCTTGGAACGAATGTTGCAATATCGTTGTAAAGCAATTATTGGAGTTTGTGAATATGATATGGATAATCTCATAAAAGAGAAGATCACGAATAATGTTGGATATGTTTATAATGGTATAATATCTAAAAATGTTATGGTAGATTTATCCTTGCCGGTGGAATGCTTGAATTATACTAAAAAAGTTTTATGTATAGCCCGAATGTCTAAGCCCAAAAGATTTGATATATTTCTTGAGATGGCAACTTTACTTCCACAATATGCATTCATCTGGATAGGCAATCAAGAAAAAATGATGAACTTACCTAATAATGTCTTTTGTTTGGGAAATATTGCTAATGCGGGTATCTATAACACACAGGTGGACTTGTTTGTATTACCGTCTGATTATGAGGGGCTCCCGATCGTAATAATTGAGGCTATGAGTTGTGGGAAGCCAATTGTTTCTTCTAATGTCGGTGGAATCGGTGAGATAGTATATAATGGTGAAAATGGTTATGTCGTGAATAATAATTCTATTGATTTTGCTAAGAAAATAGAATATATACTACAAGATGATATCATCTATAGTCGTTTCTCTACAAGATCATTGGCTATATTTAATGAAAAACTGACGGTGGACAAAATGATTGGAGAGTATAAAAAAATATATAATCGATAATAGATAGATTATTTTTATGACACTTCTATTTACAGGCGCATCCGGATTTCTTGGTAGTAATATTATTCAACTTTTGAATGGGGCATATAATATTATATCTGTTGGGCTTTCTCCTCAGGATACTTATTTAGTTGATATAGCTACAGATATTCCTACTTTTACTGATGCATTTGATGTCGTTTTTCACGCTGCAGGTAAAGCGCATTCCGTGCCTAAGACGGAAGCAGAGAAGCGACTTTTTTTTGATGTGAACCTTCAAGGTACTAAGAATTTGTGTACTGCTTTAGAGCGAAGTGGTATTCCTAAAGCGTTTATTTTTATTAGTACGGTTGCTGTTTATGGTTGTGATTCGGGTGAGAATATCACGGAAGAGCATCCTTTAAATGGAACTACTCCTTATGCTTTGAGTAAGATTAAGGCAGAAAAATATCTGGAAGGATGGTGTGCTATGCATAATGTAACGTTAAGTATACTTCGTCCTTCATTGATTGCCGGACCTAATCCTCCAGGAAATTTAGGAGCGATGATCCATGGTATTGAAAATGGTAAGTACTTAAGTATTGCCGGGGGAAAAGCCCGGAAAAGTGTTCTGATGGTTCAGGATATTGCAAATCTTCTTCCTATGTTAATAGAAAAGGGTGGGATATATAATGTTTGTGACAGTTACCAGCCGAGTTTTCGTGAGTTGGAGATGTTGATATGCAAACAATTGAATAAGAAGTTACCTTTGTCTATTCCTTATTGGTTTGCTAAAAGTATGGCCGTTCTTGGTGATTGTTTTGGGGAAAATACACTAATAAACAGTTTAAAACTTCGCAAGATCACAAACTCTTTGACTTTTAGTAATGAAAAAGCAGTGCGTGAACTTGGGTGGAAGCCTATGAATGTTCTGAAAAATTTTCGGATAGAATAAAGGAGGTGCTCTAAATGGAAATTTTTCTTTGGATTATAGGAATCCTAATAGGAATTCTTTTTTTTGCCTTTTTAGGACTTCAACTTTGGTTTTATTTCATTAAAAAGAACGAATAGTTTATGTACTATCTGATAATCTTAGTTCTGCTATTTCTGGCAGAACTTTTTTATTTTCATATTGCCGATAAATATAATATTATCGACAAACCGAATGAACGGAGTTCGCATACCCGGATTACACTGCGGGGTGGAGGAATTATCTTCTACTTGGGTGCATTGGCTTATTTTCTGACAAATCAGTTTGAGTACCCTTGGTTTATGTTGGCTCTCACTCTGGTGACGGTGATCAGCTTTGTAGATGATATCCGCTCCATATCACAAGGACTTCGTCTTGTTTTTCATTTTACGGCGATGGGCTTGATGTTCTATCAGTGGGAGTTGTTTACTCTTCCCTGGTGGACTGTAGTTGTGGCTTTGATCGCATGTACAGGGATTATCAATGCCTATAATTTTATGGATGGAATTAATGGAATCACGGGGGGATATTCGCTGGTTGTACTTGGAGCTTTGGCGTTTATCAATCATTGGGTTGTTTCGTTCGTTGAACCGGGTTTGATTTATACCATGCTGTGTGCGGTGCTGGTCTTTAATTTCTTTAATTTCCGTAAGAGGGCAAAATGCTTTGCCGGTGATGTGGGGTCGGTCAGTATTGCTTTTATTATTCTGTTTTTAATCGGTAAGCTGATAATCGATACGGAAGATTTTAGTTGGATTGTGCTTCTGGCAGTATATGGAGCAGACAGTGTGCTGACTATTGTCCATCGATTGATGTTGCATGAAAATATTGGTCTGCCCCACCGGAAACATTTGTATCAGATAATGGCTAACGAACTGAAGATACCTCATGTCGCGGTGTCATTGACCTATATGGTGGTGCAGGGCGTAGTTGTGGCGGGATACCTGGTATTACGGGAGTACGGATATGTATATTTGGCAGGAAGCATATTGCTGTTGAGTATATTATATCTGTTGTTCATGAAGAGATTCTTTCAACTGCACCAGTTTTGAGTTAGTCGGTGGTGGGAAATAAAAAGAAAGGCGACTTGATTGCAAGCCGCCTTTCTTTTTATTTAATCTCAAATTCTTCCTTCATATCAATCTCTTCTCCATGTGAATCGTAGAATACGTATTCAAGAAAAGCGAGTTTCTGACTCGGAATAATTTTAATACCAAATCCGTATTTCATCTGCCATTTGCGTTTCAGCGACATAAGTCCCTGATTCAAATAAGCAGCCACATACGGGTGGATGTGCAGTGAGAATTTCTTTATCTTCAGTTTATTGACCAGATAATCAATTTTACTCTCCAGTGTGTCCGTAAAGAGGATGGACGATTTGATGGTGCCTTTACCAAAGCAAGTCGGACAGGTTTCTGTAGTGTTCACGTCCATGGCCGGGCGAACCCGTTGGCGTGTAATTTGCATCAGTCCGAATTTGCTTAAGGGCAGAATGTTGTGACGCGCCCTGTCTTTTTGCATATTGGCACACATACGTTCGTAAAGCTTCTGACGATTTTCGGCTTCATTCATGTCGATGAAATCCACCACAATGATACCACCCATATCCCTTAGTCTTAACTGGCGTGCCAACTCATCGGCAGCTCCCAGGTTAACTTCGAGTGCATTACCTTCCTGTCCGTTGGCATTCTTGGTGCGGTTACCGCTGTTCACGTCTACTACGTGAAGCGCCTCAGTGTGCTCAATAATCAGGTAGGCACCACTCTTGTAGGATACTGTTTTACCAAAAGACGATTTAATCTGTTTGGTGATACCAAAATTGTCATAAATGGGAAGCTGACCTTTGTATAATTTGACAATGCCTGCCCGTTCGGGGGCAATCAGTGTCACATAATCCCTGATTTCGTTGAATACCGCTTCGTTGTTGACGTAGATATTTTCGAACGAGGGATTGAAAAGGTCGCGTAACAAGGCTACGGCACGGCTGGTTTCCTCATAAATCAGTGTAGGAAACTTTGTAGCCTTTTGTACCTTGGTGATACTTTCTTCCCAGTGCTTCAGCAATACTTTAAGCTCTCCGTCAAGTTCGGCAACACGTTTGCCTTCTGCCACTGTGCGTACGATCACTCCGAAGTTTTTCGGTTTGATGCTCATCAGTAACTGTTTCAGGCGCGCACGTTCTTCGCTCGATTTAATTTTTTGAGAAACGGAAACCTTATCATTAAAAGGAATCAGTACCAGATATCTTCCTGCAAACGAGATTTCGGAAGTCAGGCGTGGTCCCTTGGTAGAGATAGGTTCCTTTACGATTTGCACCACTACTTCTTGTCCTACCTTTAATGTATTGGCTACAGTGCCATCCTTGTCAAGGTCGGGAAGCAGGGTTGCTTTCGAAATGGGATTAAGCTTTTTTTTGTCGCTTAAAGTCTGCTTTACGTACTTTTCGAGTGAGTTAAATTGAGGACCCAGGTCTAAATAATGAAGGAAAGCATCTTTCTCATAACCGACATCCACGAAGCAAGCATTCAGTCCGGGCATCAATTTCTTGACACGGCCTAAATACATATTGCCCACCGAAAAAGAAATATTTCTTCCTTCGCTTTGAAGTTCCACCAGACTCTTGTCCTCAAGTAGGGCGATGGATACTTCTTTGGGCTGTACGTCTACTACTAGTTCGCTTGTCACCTCTATTTCCTATATTATTTAATTTTGTAAAAAATGAACGAATAACTCAATGGGTTTGTTCATTCAATCGGGCATTTAAACAAAGAACAAACTCGAAAGACATAGCTTCACAAGTTTGTTCTTTATTTCTGTCCAGATTCAGACTAAAAATTACTTTTTGCTTTTATGTCTGTTCTTTCTTAGTCTTTTTTTACGCTTGTGCGTAGACATTTTATGTCTTTTTTTCTTCTTTCCGCTTGGCATAGCTTCAAAATTTTATGGGTTAATACTCTTGTTTATTATTTCTTTACCGAAAGGGTGAATGTCTTAGCTGGTTTGAACGCCGGAATGTTGTGTTCCGGAATGATGATAGTCGTATTCTTAGAAATATTACGAGCGGTTTTTTGAGCTCTTTTCTTTACGACGAAGCTACCAAATCCACGGAGGTAAACATTCTCGTCCTTAGACAAAGAATCTTTCACTGCATCCATAAATGCCTCAACTGTTGTAAGTACTGTTACTTTGTCAACACCGGTGTTCTTTGCAATTTCGTTTACAATATCTGCTTTAGTCATTTTTCCTTAAAAAAAATATTATTACTATGTTCTTTCTAATTTTTTGGACTGCAAATATATAGCTTTTTAGTCTCCCAAAAAAATATATCCCGAACAATTTTCTAAAAAAGTCGCTTCATTAAGCTTTCTTAGTTCGTAATTAAACGAAAATGACTACTTTTGTGCAAGGATAAAGTTAACAAAAAGTAGAATCCGTCCAAAAAGCATGAACCGGAATTTCAGCAATGCAATAGAGAATTGGTACAAGGAATATAAACGTGAACTTCCCTGGAGGGATTCGGCAGATCCGTATGTAATATGGATATCGGAAATCATTCTTCAGCAAACGCGTGTGGTGCAGGGGTACGATTATTTCGTCCGCTTTATGAAACGTTTTCCCGATGTCGCCACTTTGGCCGAGGCGGATGAAGACGAAGTGATGAAGTATTGGCAGGGACTGGGCTATTATTCGCGTGCCCGTAATTTGCATGCCGCCGCCAAGAGCATGAATGGGGTATTTCCGAAAACTTATCCTGAGGTGCGCGCCCTCAAAGGGGTAGGGGAGTATACAGCCGCTGCCATTTGTTCTTTTGCGTATAACATGCCTTATGCGGTGGTCGATGGAAATGTATATCGAGTGCTGTCACGTTATCTGGGCATCGATACTCCGATTGATTCTACAGAAGGGAAAAAAATGTTTGCGGCTGTGGCGGATGAATTGCTGGATAGAGAGAACCCCGCATTATACAATCAGGCTATTATGGACTTCGGAGCGATCCAATGTTCTCCTCAAACTCCCAACTGCATGTTTTGTCCATTGGCTGACAGTTGTGCGGCACTGGCAAAGGGGACAGTGGCGGAGCTTCCGGTCAAGCAGCACAAAATAAAAACGACCAATCGTTATTTCAATTATATATATGTACGCATGGGCGTGCATACTTTCATAAATAAAAGGACGGGAAATGATATCTGGAGAAATCTGTTCGAGCTTCCGTTGATTGAAACTCCGGTTGCTGTTTCGGAGGAGGATTTTTTGGTACTGCCCGAATTCAAGGCATTGTTTGCCCCCAAGGAACTTCCGGTAGTCCGTTCGGTTTGCCGGGACGTGAAACACGTGCTTTCCCACCGGGTGATTTATGCCAATTTTTATATAGTAGATCTTCCGGAAGATAGTCATTCGTTTGCTGTTTATCAAAAAATAAAGGCTGAAGAGCTGGAACAATATGCCGTCTCAAAACTGGTGCATGCCTTTATAGAGAAATACATCGATTGAAATAGAAACTGAATATATTTTGTTGAATTATAAATATCTAAAATTATGAAACGACCTTACTTACTATTAGCCTGTCTTTCTCCCGTAGCTTGCCTGATGGCCGCAAGTGGACAAAAAGGAGGAAAAAACAAACAGAAGGTGAATGACCGACAGCTGCCGAATGTGGTGTTTATCTATGCAGATGATTTGGGATATGGCGATCTGGAGTGTTATGGAGCTAAAAATGTACAAACTCCTAATGTTAACCGTTTGGCATCCGAAGGTATTCGCTTTACTAATGCGCATGCTACTGCGGCTACCAGTACTCCTTCACGTTACTCCATGCTTACGGGAGAATATGCCTGGCGTCGTCCGGGAACGGATGTAGCAGCCGGAAATGCCGGAATGATTATCCGTCCGGAAGATTACACGATGGCCGATATGTTTAAAAATTCCGGTTATGTGACTGCTGCTCTCGGTAAATGGCATTTGGGACTGGGAGATAAAAGCGGAGAGCAAGACTGGAATGCTCCACTTCCCGCTGCATTGGGGGATTTGGGATTTGACTATTCATACATTATGGCTGCTACTGCCGACCGTGTGCCCTGTGTATTTATTGAAAACGGAAAAGTGGCAAACTATGACCCGAGTGCCCCTATCGAAGTCAGCTACCGCAAACCTTTTGAAGGAGAACCTTTAGGGAAAGATCATCCGGAGCTGTTGTATAACCAGAAACACAGTCATGGACATGATATGGCTATCGTAAACGGAATCGGCCGCATCGGTTATATGAAAGGGGGAGGCAAGGCTTTATGGAAAGATGAAAATATTGCCGACTCGATCACTACACATGCCATCAACTTTATTCGCGAACATAAGGATGAACCGTTTTTTATGTATTTTGCAACGAACGATGTGCACGTTCCACGCTTTCCACACGAGCGTTTCCGTGGTAAGAATCCGATGGGGTTGCGCGGAGATGCCATTGTACAGTTCGACTGGAGTGTAGGGCAAATCCTGGAAACACTTGACAAGCTGGGGCTTTCTGAAAACACATTGATTATTCTTTCCAGTGATAACGGTCCTGTTGTGGATGATGGTTATCAGGATCGTGCAGAGGAGCTGCTCAACGGGCACAGTCCGGCAGGTCCGCTGCGTGGCAACAAATATAGTGCTTTCGAAGGTGGAACCCGTATTCCCGCCATTGTGCGCTGGCCTAAGAAAATTACTCAGCCGCAGGTGTCGGATGTATTGGTTTCACAAATCGATTGGCTGGCCTCTTTAGCTTCCTTGGTTGATGCAAGGGTTCCCAAAGGAGCGGCTCCCGATAGTTTTGACCGTCTGGGCAACTGGCTGGGAACGGATTCTACCGACCGTCCTTGGGTGATTGAGCAAGCCTCTAACCACACACTGTCAGTACGTACCAAGGACTGGAAATACATTGAACCTAACGACGGTCCTCACATGATAACCTGGGGACCTAAAATAGAAACGGGTAATCTGAGCATTCCGCAATTGTATGATATGACTAAAGATTATGAACAGGAGAATCTTGCAGAGAAGAATCCAGCCAAGCTTTTTGAATTGCAAACCATTTTGAGAAAAGTGCGCAATAAAACTTATAGAGCTTTATAAAAGTTGTAACAATTCTTGCATTCTATTGGTATTCTATTTAATTTTGGCAACGAAATTCGGTATTTAGAAACATAAAATTCTGAGAATATGTCAGTAAATAAAGTGATATTGATAGGAAATGTCGGAAAAGACCCTGAAGTGAGATATTTGGATACAGGTATTGCTGTAGCCAGTTTTCCTTTGGCTACGACCGACCGCGCATATACTTTGTCGAATGGTACACAAGTGCCCGAACGGACCGAATGGCACAATCTTGTCCTTTGGCGCGGACTGGCAGAAACTGCCGAAAAGTATGTACATAAAGGTGATAAGCTCTATGTGGAGGGGAAAATAAGAACCCGTTCTTATGATGACCAGAATGGGGCTAAACGCTATGTTACCGAGATTTTTGTGGATAATATGGAAATGCTCACTCCGAAAGGTACCGGTTCGGGATCGTATGCTCCGGCACAGCAGCAGGCTGCTGCTCCCGTGAGACCTCAATCGCAACAACCGCAGCAACCGGTGTCTTCGCAAGATAATTCGGCGGATGACCTGCCGTTTTAATGGTTAATGGCTACAAGTTAAGAGTTAGAATTGCCATCCGGCATCTAACCTTAACTTGTAGTGATAACTTTTAGCTGACAACTTGTGGCACATGATTTGCATGTAGCTACTTATTATTAACTTAAAACCAATATTTTGGACCCAGACGCTTATTTATGCCAATTGGCAGAAATTTTTAACGGAATATCCGTAAACACACCTTCATTATCGGCAATAATAGCCATTATTCTGGCAGGTTTGCTCCTGCTCGCCTCGGGCTTTGCTTCGGCATCCGAAATCGCTTTCTTCTCACTTTCGCCTTCCGATCTGAATGATATAGAAGAAGGCAATCATCCTTCTGATGGGAAAATCAGCAATCTGCTCGCAGACTCCGAACGTTTGTTGGCAACCATTCTTATCACAAACAACTTTGTGAATGTTACCATTATCATGCTCTGTAACTTCTTCTTCATGAATGTCTTTGTCTTTCATTCGCCTCTTGCAGAGTTTTTGATACTGACTGTTATCCTGACTTTCCTCTTGTTGCTTTTCGGAGAGATTATGCCTAAGATCTATTCGGCCCAGAAGACATTGGCTTTCTGCCGTTTCTCCGCTCCGGTCATCTATGTGTTGCGTAAAGTATTTGCTCCTATCTCTGCTGTGTTAGTACATTCTACGGCTTTCTTGAATAAACATTTTGCCAAAAAGAATCACAATATATCGGTTGACGAACTTTCTCATGCCCTTGAACTGACCGACAAGGCCGAACTTACGGAAGAAAATAATATACTGGAAGGCATCATTCGTTTTGGTGGCGAAACAGCCAAGGAGGTTATGACTTCCCGCCTCGACGTGGTCGATCTTGATATACGTACTCCTTTTAAAGATGTAATTCAATGTATTATCGACAATGCATATTCCCGTATCCCCATCTATTCGGGCACACGTGATAATATCAAGGGGGTACTTTATATCAAGGATTTGTTGCCCCACCTTAATAAGGGTGACAATTTCCGTTGGCAGTCACTGATCCGTCCGGCGTATTTTGTGCCGGAAACTAAAATGATCGATGATCTTTTACGTGATTTTCAGGCAAATAAGATTCATATTGCCATTGTTGTGGATGAATTCGGGGGTACATCGGGAATTGTGACAATGGAGGATATCATTGAAGAGATCGTTGGGGAGATTCATGATGAATATGATGATGAAGAGCGTACCTATACGGTGATTAACGATCATACCTGGGTGTTTGAGGCTAAAACGCAGTTGACCGATTTTTATAAGATTACGAAGGTCGACGAAGATGATTTTGACAAAGTAGATGGAGATGCCGATACACTGGCCGGACTGTTGCTCGAGATAAAGGGAGAATTTCCGGCACTCCATGAGAAGGTTCTCTATCATCGATACGAATTTGAAGTGCTGGCTATGGATAGCCGGAGAATCCTGAAAGTGAAGTTTACCGTTAACGAGCCTTCCACAGAGGAAGAAGCTTCCTGATATCAGCTTTTGCCATGGCTTTGTTACGGGAATATAAAGAAATTGCTTATCAGTGGGGAATCTGGAAAATAGAAGAGTCCCCGGAAGAACTTTTGGCACTGTTGCCCGATCCGGAAAGATATGAGCAACAGTTGACGCGCTTTTCTTCACCTCATCGTAAATTGGAATGGCTTTCCGTACGTGTATTGCTATATCAGTTGCTGGGGGAGGAAAAGACAATTGAATATGCTCCCAGTGGCAAACCCCATTTGGCGGATTCTTCTTATTTCATCAGCATTTCTCACACTCGCGGCTATGTCGCAGTTATACTGAGTCCCGTGTCCGAAGTGGGAATCGATATCGAGCAATACGGGCAGCGGGTGCACAAGGTCGCTCATAAATATATGCGTCCGGACGAGTTGATTTCTGAATATCATGGAGAAGATACCTGGTCTTTACTTTTACATTGGTCAGCAAAAGAAGTGATGTTTAAGTGTATGGATACTTCAGAGGTCGATTTTAGGGAGCATCTTCGCATCATGCCGTTCCAGGTATGTGAACACGGGGAGTTTCCGGCGGAAGAATACCGTACGGAACATAAGAAGAAGTTCATGATCCGCTATTTGCTGCATCCGGACTTTGTGATGACGTGGCAAGTGACATCTGCGTATTCCGTGAATGAATGTGATATTATGAAGAAAATGCAATGATAAAGCGTATCCTATTATTGGCGATCGTTATTGGGGGTGGTATGACAACCGTTGCTCAAAACAGCATAGATACTTTGTTTATGTCTGTCAGTCAACGTTTGTCCGGTCATCCCTCTGAACTCATCTATTTGCAGACCGGCAAAGATATATATGAAACGGGAGAAGATTTATGGTTTAAGGCCTATCAATTGGATGCCAAATCGTTCGCGCTGTCGGAACAAAGCGAAACGCTCTACTTGCAGATGCTTAATGATAAGGATAGTGTGGTTTGGGCCGAAAAGTATCCCATAGAGAAGGGGATTGCTGAGGGCCATGTATATATAGATACAAAATTATCGGAGGGCAATTATCGGTTGGGAACCTATACCCGCCACTCATATTATAATGATACGACCGGAATATCTCCGGAACGTAAAATCAGGATAGTCAGGAATATCGCTCTTGATTCTTTGTCGGAGCATCGAGAGAAGCCGGGTGAGTTCCGGTTCAATCTTTTTCCCGAAGGAGGAAATCTGGTCTCAGGTTTACCGTTCCGTTTGGCGTTTAAAGCGACCGGTAGCGGAGGATGTCCGGTCGATGTGGAAGGAACATTGTATCAGGATGAAATTCCTGTTTTGTCTTTTAAAAGTAGCCACGATGGGATGGGAGTCATACCTTTTACTCCTTCCTCCGGCAAAGAATACCGGATAGAGCTGGCGAACGGGTATAGTTATGCTTTACCTGAAATCTATCGGCAGGGGATGGGGCTCCGGTTATCCGGGCGGGACGGGAAACAGCTTGAATTCCTTATTTCCCAAACGGAAGGATTGTCCGATCAGGAGGTATATCTCGTAGGACAGATACGAGGAACCGTCTGCTGTGTGGCAAAAGGGTTGCTGAAAGATCGTTTGAAAATGAAGATACCTCTTTCGGAGTTTCCTTATCAGGGTATAGCGGAGTTTACCTTGTTCAATGCGGCTATGCAGCCTGTGGCGGAAAGGTTGGTATATGTGCATCCGGAAAAGAAGCTTCATATTGATATTGTACCGGAGAAAGAGAGCTATGTTCTTCGGGAAAAAGCTACATTGAAAGTAAAAGTGACAGATGATAATGGACAGCCCGTGAAAGCCGATTTGGGTATCAGTGTGTTTGACAAAGCATACAGCAATCCGGATGACCGGGTGAACATGCTGGCTTATTGTTATTTGTCATCACAGATACGTGGTGCTGTCTGCCGGCCGGCTTATTACTTTGACGAGAAGAATGTTGATCGTATGCAGGCAATGGATCTGTTGTTGCTGACTCAGGGGTGGAGGCGATACGTCTGGGAACTTAACGGAGCGGTCCGTCATGGCGATATGTTTTTGAGGGATGATGTAACGGGAATTCAGACCTTGGGCAGTAAGAAGAAAAGTAAAGGAACGGGAGGTGCTAAACAACTTATTCAGGTTTCGGGCGCCGAAGGAAATTCCACCTATCTGATGACGGATTCCTTGGGACGTTTTACGGTCGATACTGATTTAATGAAGACACTTCGTGGCGGGTATGTGTATCTGAAACCCATGTTGTCGAAAGAGTTTAAACCTGAATTGGAGATTCAGGATTACTTCCCTGCCATCGATAGCATACGGAGAATGAAGTCTTTTGACTGCTCGCTGATAAATTGTACACAGAGACCCAAAGAGGAGATTTACGATGTACCGGTCGTGAGTGGTGACAGTACCATTCTGCTGGATGAAGTGGTCATTGCCCGCAAGGCTCGTAAGCCGTTCAGAGATAAGCTTATGGGACGTCTGGATAGTTTGGCTCAAATGAATCTGAATAGTGTCTATGTTTGTACTTCGTGTGGGCTTTTATTGAATTATAATCCGGATTATCAGGGACATCATGCACTGGTGGGAGAAGGTGGATGTCCGGCTAAGGGAAGGAAACAACCGGTTGACGGAGAAACTTATAGGATAGCCAAGTATAAATATTATGGGGACGCAAAAGGTGGGGGAGTCTATTTTAGTGTGGTCGATGCACATTCCGTGGTTTATCATGCTGCTGAATTTACCGAAGAGGAACTGCTCCGTATGAATAATATGTGGCGAGTGAAAGGGTATTACGGTAAGCGTGAGTTTTACCAACCGGATGAAATAGATATGCAGTTGCCTGTACCTGATGCCCGCAATACATTGCTATGGGCTCCGTCCGTAGTGACTGACGAAAAAGGTGAGGCTACCGTTTCTTTTTATTGCTCCGACATTAATACCGGTTTTATTGGAGTGGCAGAGGGAGTAGATGGAACAGGACTTTTAGGGACTGATCAATGTGAGTTTAGAGTGATCAGGAGAGCAGACTAAATCTTATAACCGCAGTTTGTGGACGGAGAGGAAATATAAAAGTCGCCGGGAATATCGTTTGAAAGATGTTTCCGGCGATTTATCTTATTTCTTTAGTTTATAACTCAACGCTCCCGACGGACACATTTTGATTTGGGCAATCAGTTCTTCCGTGGTAGCATTCTCCATCTTTATCCACGGACGTTCTTTCGGGTGATATACGTTAGGCAGTGTCTTTACGCAGATTCCGGCATGCCGGCAGAGTTCCGGTTGCCATACAATGGTCAGTTCGCCATTGCTGTATTCTATTTGTTTTCCCATAACTGTTTTTATATTATTGAATGTGAATACCACGAAGTACAATACGCTTCCATTCCGGATGCTTATGTATATATCCCGCAACGAACGGACAGAGAGGAACCAGGCGCAATCCCTGCCGTTCAATGTCAGTGAGAACTTTCTCTGCAAGTTGTGAACCTATTCCGTGTCCTCCCAAGGCGGCCGGTACTTCGGTATGTGTCAGATAGATCTCTCCATTTAAGGATTTTATGTATTCTATCCGGGGAACATAACCTTCAACATGAAATTCATATTGATGTTTTTCTTCATTATCTATCAGTTCATAATTTTCAGTCATAATCTTCTTACTTTTAAATCTTGTTTTATTCTACAACATTTAGAGGATAAACTTTGTTTTCTCCTCTTGTTTATTTATGAATCATTTAAACAATTGGATGACGGGATATAACTTTAACAGATAATAATGATTCATGGCAAAACAAATGCATAATCTTTCTGTTGATATTTGACTTATGCGGAGCAACGGTGCCTCGCTTAAAAAACTACCATAGGGAAAGTATCTCGGTTTTAGGATACTGATTTCTGAGTGATTGAACGAATTGTTTTATATTTAAACTTTAGAGATTATGAATAGAAGAGTAATACAGATCTTCTGCATGGTAGTTGGCATGGTACTTGCTTCCTCTTGCGGAGACGAATGTCCGGTAGAACAACCTTACTCGGTTAGGGTATCTGTTAAGGACAAGAACTATTTGAATATATCGCAGTTTCCACAGTTGAGCCCGGTAGACGAAAATCTGCCTTTTCGGACTTATGCGGGAACTCTCTATTACGCCCTGTACGATGCATCTACCGGAGCATTGATCAGAGAGTCGGCGGTCGTCTCTACGGAAGGTGAAGAAAAGGAATACACCCTTACTTTCCCGGGCGTACCCGACGGTGACTACAAATTGGCCGTATGGGGAAATCTGACCACGGACTATCCCGCCGGTATCTTGCATCAGGATGGGAAGGAACATACGGATATTTATGTGACAAGCGGGGACTTGCATTTCTCTCCCGATTATCAGACAGAAGAATTGACACTGGAACGCACGAAGGGAAAGTTGTTACTGCTCTGTTCAAATTTCCCGTCTGAGATAACACGCATTGAACAGAATGTAAGTCATGTTTATCAGTCGACGGATGCCGGCCTCAACTATTCCGGAAGCACTCAAGTTGACAAAAATGTGCCGTTCACCAGTGTCCTGGAGACATTGCTTGCTCCTACTTCGGCAGAGGGACATTCCAAATTAACTTTGACTTTCTATACCGGTGGTACACGTGCATCAGAAACTCCATATCTGAAATTGCCGGTGATGGAGATGGATATGCGGCGTAATGAAATAACTGCTGTTTCTATAGACTACAATACATCAGAAGGAATCTGGGAAATCAAGATGTTTATCCGTGGAGAATGGATCACGATACATCGCCTGGATATTTTCTGATTACTTTTTCTCTTATCTATTTATTAAACTAAACTTTGCTATTATGAAAAAATTAATGTTTCTGGTGGCAGCAAGCTTATTTGTGTTTGCTGCTTGTTCCAGCGAAGATGATTCTTCACCCGAAGTGAATCCTGAAAATGCTGCAATTACATTTGAGCTGTCTGCGGTTAATGGTCTGACAGACGGAATTGGAACCCGGATGCCGGTGTATAGCCAGGAGGCCACACAGCATGTCACTCGTGTCAGTGTTTATGCTTTTGTGCAGAACGGCTCGACCTATCTGCATCAAAAGACTTATGATATCACCGGCTGGACCGATGGTACTACCTTTAAACGTTTCGCTGTTCCCGATGCGGATAAACTTCCTGTCGGCGTATATAAGTTTCTGGCCGTAGGACGTGATGCAACTGACCGCTTCTCTGTGACTACACCCACTTCCGGCAATACCAATTATACGGATATGCTTGCTTCTATTGTGAACTCGGGCGATGAATCGGAAATCTTTGCGGGTTCGGCCGATGCGGAAGTGATGGCCCAGGGAGGAACTCGTGTCAGCATTGAGATGACCCGTAAGGTGGCCGGTGTGCTGGGATACTTCAAGAATGTTCCTCAAGTGCTAAACGGAAGTACCGTGAAGTATCTGCGTCTGAAGGTCAGCAACTCCAACCAACAGGTGAACCTGACTAATGGTGTGGGGATCAATACAGCGCCTACTCCTTATAATATAATAGACATGGATCTTTCCGGGCAGGCTGTTTCCAACGGTGTGTATGTAGGTAACGATCTTTCCGGTCAGGGAGTGGTAAAAGTACCTAATTCGCAATTGGGAGGTTCTTTCTATATACCGGTTAGTGGCGTGAGCATGACTTTGGGACTTTATGACGCAAGTGGTGTAGCTATCAAGGAGTGGACCGTGAGCGATACTAACAGTTCGGGAGCAACACAGTTCAATCTGATGGCCAATCATTTTTATTCATTGGGTGTGAAAGGTGCTACGGGCAGTGTAGATGGTGGAACACCGGGGAATCCGGGTGACGATGACGCTCCGGTAGATTTATTGACCGACCAGAACATTGTAATCACTATCAGTCCGGCATGGGAACTGATTCATAACCTGGTGATCCAGTAAAAGTAACTCAAAAACAGAATCATGGTATGGCTATAAGAAAGACAGGCTATATAACTATCCTTCTGACGGGATTTCTAGCAACGCTCTTGTTGGGTAGCTGCTCAACAGATGATGTTGCCGAACTCCCCTTGGAAGAAGGGGTTCCGGTTCGTTTTGAAATAAAGCGGGATGGGATCATGAGTCGTGCGCCGGGAGATGCAGCTCTTTCTGTCAACAGGATATTGATTCTGCCTTTTCGGAAAACGGATGAGGCATCGTCCAACGATGCAGCTAATTTCATTCCGGAATATAGTGCAGCCCGACAATTGGACGTCAACTCGTTTCCGGCAGTAGTCACGATGCTTACTCTTTCGGCAGCCTCTACCTATCAGTTGTTGGTGATCGGATATAATCGGAGTGATTATGATTTTACCGGTGGCGGGGGTGCGACGAAACGGTTTAATATCGGTTCGACAGATACTCCGGCTACATTGGCTAATTTGTATTTGCAACCGGTCAATCCGACGGTAGTTCCGGAGTTCTTCTCGTGTTTCGGAAACGGTTACCGGGGTACAACGTTGGTTGGTCCCATTTTTAAACCTTCACAGATCAACTATGTGACGGGTACGCTGAAAAGGCTGGTTAGCGGTTTTACACTTGAAGTGACCAATGTTCCTGCGTATGTCAACTCTATGACATTGATAGCCGAGCAACTTGTGACGGCTACCCGTGCAACGGATGGGACGGCACTGACATGGCAAACAGCCGGTGACGGCGGTACGAAGACGTTGGCTACTCAGGCACCGGTTTCGGGAAAAGTCAGCTTCAACCAGTTTCTACTGGCTATTCCGGATAGTAGAAAGACTCTGTTCTATCTGGATGTGTCCTATGGAATCTTCACCGAACGTTATACGGTGAAACTGCCGGATACTCCGGGTGTGGTTTCGGGAAACCGGATTATCTTTACTCCTAATCATTGGGTGAAAGTGACCGGAAATTATGCGAATATCAATATAGGTTTCACTTTGGCAGGAAACATCAATCTGGATGACAATGCCTGGGATGGCCTTCAATAGAAACTGAAAGCAAAAAGAACCGGAGATGAAAACGAAAGTGATAATAATGATGAGCCTTTTTATTTCTCTCTTCCTGACGGGATGTGAGAAAGAACTGGTCGAAGTGCCCGGTGAAGTTCCCGGGCAACTTCCTCCGGAAGGTAAGCCTTCGGACTTGCCCGACGGATATTTTGAAGTAACCTTCTCAGCCGGATACGGAGGAGGCGATACCCGTACACCCGTCACAGGGACTGATTCACGGGTTCGCCACCTGCGTTACGTCATTTATAAGTCGACAGGTGAGTTTGTGAAAGAAAAGGTGGTGCTGAATACTACGGATGCCGCTCCTTCCTGGCCGATGGCGGCCTTGAAAGATACGCTTCCGAAAGGACAATATACAGCTGTATTTCTGGCCAATGTAGAGAAAACACAGTTCCCGATTCCCGTTTCGGGCGGAGGAACCAACTATGCGGATGTGCTGACGAACTACCAGATAACGCGTGCGAATGCCCGGATCGTGTTACCCGGTGCCGAGTTTACCGACACTTCGGAATTTTATCTGGCCAATGTATCTTTCTCGGATACCTCTGCTCAACCTTATGTATTGTTGCAGCGTATTATCAGTATGCTGAATTTGCGAAGAGTGTTTGTGGATGCACAAACCGCTTTGAATTCTCTGACCAATAATATTGTGACGCAAGTAGGGTATAAGAATATAATCCGGACGACGGTACAAGGCATTTTGCCCGGGTTACTGAAAACGGCAATGAACTTGGGGCCGGTTGGTAATCTTGTCTATGACGTTGTTGGCGGACTCGATGCCGCAGTCAATCTGGTGGTGGCAGCATTGGTAGAACCGGTCGTGGATGCACTGTATGCACAACTTTTGCAAGGGCTGGTCAATCAGATAGGGCTGACTCTTTCCGGTAATGCCACGCAGAACGGTGCATTGGGAGCGTTGGGCGATTTACTGAATCCCTGGCGGGGCAGTGATGCTGCTTATGCTTTAGTGACTATAAACAATTTCCCGAAGACTATGGACTTAGACCTGAATGTAAAGGATTTCTATACGGGCAATCATCGTTTCCGGTATGGATTCACACCTACACCCGGTACGACAAATAGTGAGAAAGATATTCTGATCAGAGGTTTTCATGGACTATATGATGTGCGGGAGATTCATGTTGCCAAACCCGGACTGATCTCCGGACTATTGGTGGATGACGTGATTGACGGTCCGTTGTTACTGAACGGAGTGTTTGTGAATATCACAGATCCAATACAAGCAACAGTCAATACGAATTACCGATATCGTTCGAACTATTCGTTTGTCAGCCTGGGGCTGAAATCGTATGCACAGCAGAGCGACGGAAACCATTCGCTGACACTCTCTGTACAGTTGAAGAATATTGCTAACCTGGATGGTATTTTGGGAGGAATTCCTGTGCTCGGTCCTGTGTTGAATGGAACCGTTAGATTATTGATTGGCAATATAACGGTTACCGTTCCGGTGAATCTTCCTTTGCTTGGAACCGATAACCTGACGCTGTCCGGTAGCTGGAGTACACCACCGGTGCAATATTAAAAATGAATCGGTGCAATAGTAAAAAAACAAAAGGAGATGTGTCGAAACTCGTACTCACCTCCTTTTGATAGTATGGCTATACCTCGGTATGCCGGGGACTACACCTTTTTACTTTTATTCAAAGTCGTAAGTGAAGAATACTCCCGCAGGGAAGCGAGTTGCATTTTTGTAGTCCTGCACCAGTTTAGTGGTACCACTTGTGAAGTTAAATACACCGATGCTGTTAGTCAGGTAATCGTTACCGTAACCTTTGATTGTAGTGACGTATACATCACTGTTTTTCGGATTTACCGCAAGGTTATTGTAAGTCATTGTGGCATTTTGTATGTAATCACCGATTTTAGCCAGCTCTTTGGTCTGATTCTTCGCGAAATCATGGAGATAGATAGTAGTGCTGTTGTTACCAAAATAAATGCTGTCACCTTTGGCGCTGATTGCCGGAGTGGCTCCCCAGCCGGCTGATACCTGGAAACTTCCTAATTCGTTTGTTTTCAAGATTGAGTAGTCCTTAGACGATACTTTCATAATCTTTGCCGGAGTGCTGTTGACAGAGACCCATACATTGCCATCCGAAGCTTTTACAACTCCTGTCGGTGTGCCTTCCAAAGCGATGGTTTTTATCACTTTGTTATCTTTAATCACCAGCAGACTGTTGTTGGTTCCTGCGAATACTTTCTGGGCTGTTACCGCCATTCTGTTTTTTATCGCTCCGTCTGTTCCCTCTATTAAACTCAGGGAGGTTGTTGTCGGATCGAACAAGTGCACACCGTTATTGTCGCGGATGTATACGTGTGAGTCATCCAGAGCGGCTACGTGGGTAGGCCAATTGAGGTCGGCCAGTTGATCCTTGCTGAATCCTTTCTCTTTTTTCAATGTTTCGGCATTGGCAATTACAAGCATACCGTCTTCGCCGCCATTCTGAGAAATGATATACATCTTATTGTTTGCAATGAACAGGTCTTGTGATACAACTCCCAAGTGTGTACCGTTTGCTTCGAAGTATGCTGCTTCCGTCATTTCATTTTCCGGAGAAATGAAGATGAGCGAGCTGGGAGGATTGCCGAAGTTGCCTTCATTCAGAACAAAGGTCCCATATTTGTATTTGCCGTATACGGTGACCGGAAGGTTTACTCTTTTCTCTCCTACATCCGTAGATACCACCAGAGTTACATAGTATTTTCCCGGTTCGGCTTCAGTAAAGCTGAACTCCTTATCAGTTGACTTCACCTCTCCGTTGACTTCCCATCTCACTTCGGGGTTCACGTTGCTTGTATAGTTGGCGGTCAGTGCAAGTGTTCCACCTTGGATAACTTCGGTTACTCCGCCTTCACTTTCGATGGCGATACCCGTCAGGTTAGGGATGGTTTCGTCATCCGAGCAAGAAGCAAATCCTAACGCTAACGCTGCCACAAATAGCAATAGATACTTTTTCATTTTCATTTTTTGAGTCATTAAATTAAGTAATTGGTAAATGTTCATTTCTTATCTCTTTTCCACTTGGTTTTATTTCTTGTAGTGTAAATCTTCCACCGCCTGTATCTCCGTAGAGGCTTCACCCAGCCAACCGCAGTTCTGGTTGACCGCTGTATAAATCTTCACGAAGTCGATGCCGTCCAGATGAACCGGTTTTCCGTCTTTATCTACCGCCCAGTCTATCTTGAATTGAGAATATTCCGTATTGTTCGGATGGTTGTCGGCATATCCCCAGGCATAACAGTAGCCTACCCAATGCTCGGGCATGCCCGGACGCGGCTCGTTGATGGAGTTGTCCGCCAGGCGGCTTCCGCGGAATGTGATTTCAGCCGGCATCCATGCCGGATAATAAGAACCCTGGGTGTGATACGTGTTCCGGTAGATGTATCCCTCTTTGCCTTGATTGTCTTTCCACTTTACATCCCCGTCTGCCGGAGTGGGACGGTAGTAAGTGATTTCGTAGTTGCGGATGGTGGCAGGCGAGTTATATTCGCTTCCTGCCAATTCGTACCACTCATCATCCGGCAATCCGTTGCCATTCGTGTCTTTGGATACAAGCACGATTCCCGGTTCGGAGTTTCCTCCGGGTTTATCCAGCAGAGTGCCATACATATCATAGTAGGCGTTGCCGTATATCTTGAAGTCATATTCACCGGGGACGTTGGGGATGGTATGGTCGAATCCCACGGTAATGTTACCTCCGAATCCTCCGAGCGTGAAGAGACAGGTGGTGCGGTCCTGCAGCAGTTCGGTGGCGCGTGCCAACACTTGAATACCGGTGAATCCCTCTTCGTAAGCAGTATAAGAGGTATTCATATATTGTGATGGCGCCGGATTATACTCCAATACTTTATTGGCGAAAGCGCCTGCTTCCGGGTCTGCGGGATTTTCGTCAGGATTGCCTTGGGAGGCTTTGTTCCGGAACAGGACGGTATTGGAGTTGATTCCCACATTGGGCAGCTTAAATATAAGTTGTCCCTGCGGACTAAAGCATAACACATCTCCTTTCACCTTATAGTCGTAAGCGTCGGTGATGTAGACGTTTCCACTGTAAGGGTTGACACTGATGCTGTAAGGAGTGCGTATCGTGGTGCCGTCTGTGATGAAGTTTTCCCGCTCTGTCTTTCCGGCTTTCAGATTGAAGACTTTGATTTGAGAATCTTGGGTGCGGTAGTCGTAGTTATACAGATAGGCCATGTTGTCGTGAATGGTGAAGCTCAACACCTTTTCGTCGAAAGTCCGTACCACTTGATCGGTATGACCGTCTATTTGTACGAAGTGATAGTCACCCGCCTCTATGTTTTCGCCGTGCGTGGCTACATAGACGCTGCCATCCGGCCCGGCCTGTATATCTCCCGGATTGGGACCTACTTCTATCTTCTTGATTTCGGTGAAAGAAGGGATGTCGATCACAGAGACCGTGCGGTCTACCCCGATGCCTTCCCAGTCCAGTCCTCCGGAATTGGAAACATACAGCTTTCCGTTCTGCACGCAGATGCCGTCAGGGTTTCTGCCCGCCCGGGTCAGTGCGTCGATGGAGAGAGAGGCAGTATCTATTCGCGCCACTGTTCCGTCGAAGGAACACACGTATGCCTTGCCTCCGTCGAAAGCGATGTTGCGGGGTTGCCGGGAACTTCCGTTTTCTGACAGCATGGGTATCTGCTTGACAGACTTGCCGCTTTGCAGGTCGACTACTTCTATCTGGCTCGATACATTGACCACGATATAGAGTTTGCTTCCATAAATGCCCATGTCATTGGCGGTATCTCCCAGGCCGCGTCGGTTGATGCTGCGGAAGTAGTCGGTGTTCAGCTGATTGTTCTTGAAGGAATACAAAGCCAGCGAGCTGTTGTTCAGGTTGAAGAGTCCTTCGCTGAGGATGTAGAGTTCGGCTGTTCCGGTTTCGGCGGGCATACCGCCGTCGCCACCCGAAGGGGTATCCGTGTCTTCCAGGTCATCGCACGAGGCGAAGAGAAGCAGGAAGAGGAGGAGGAAAAAGAAGGACACGCCTCCGATACCTCTCCGAAAGAGGGAAGAGGAATTGCTTCTGCCGTTATTGAATGAAGTTGTTTTCATATTGCTGATTCTTTTGATAATTACTGATTCAAATGTCTGGAGTATCTTTAGTATCTTACTTTCATCGTCACTCTCACCGAGCGTCCCGGCATGGGGAAGTTCTTCACTATCTCGTAATTCTTGTCCAGTAAGTTCAGCACTTCCACTGTCAGGGATGTGTTTACGTTACGGATACGCAGATCGCGGCTGACGGATACACTGTGGTCGCTGTAACTGTCCAGCCGGTTTTCGCGAAGGTTCTGTCCCAGCATATAGCGCTTGCCCGAAAAGAGGAACGAGTAGGAGAGGTTCACCCACGGAGTCTCGATGCCGGCTTGTCCCGATCCGGATACACGGGGAGTATAGGCGATTTGTTGCTTGTAGGTTTTCCCTCCCGGTTCGGTCATATCCAGTGCACGCTGATAAGTGTAGTTCCCCGAAAGGTTCACCCGTAGTTTCTCCCAGGGTTGCAGGCTGATGTTTCCGGCAATGTCTATTCCCTTGATGTCCACTTTGCCGAGGTTCACCATGCTCCATATAAAGAGGTTTTTGGTGGGGATGGCGATGATTTTGTCTTTCACCTTATTATAATAAGCATCTGCCGTGACGGATACGTAGGGGATCAGTTCATTGATCGACCGGCTGTACGTCAGTCCCAGGTTGTATTGTGTGGTGCTTTCCGGTTTCAGGTTCGTGTTGCCCACCTGCCCGTAGTACAAGTCGTTGAAGCTGGGCAACCGGAAGATGTCTTTATAGAACAGGCGGATGCGGAACTCTTCGCCGGCAAAGGGCTTGAACGACGCGCTGACGTACGGAGAGAGTTTCCGCCGGTTGGCTGCGGCGCTGCCTTGGCGCACCTCTTCGTTGATGACCGTTGCCAGTACCGAGGCGGATGCCGTCAACCAGTCGTTAACGTATTTTCCGGCAAAAGCCGTCAGCCACGAATAACGGGTAGGATATGCGAAATCTTTCAGGTTCGCGTTCAGCCGGTTGATGCTCGCGTCTGTCGAAAGCGAAAAAGAGAGGTTGCTGAGCACCCGGTAGAGCGCCGAAGCCGAGAGGTAATACTCTTGCTGGTAATAACTGTTCTCCGTTTTGCCTTCCGAACCTTTATAGTCGGGGTCGAGATAACGTTGGTAGCTCCAGTTCCATTTGGCCGAAGTCTGGAAGACCCATTGGCGGCTGAATTCTTTTTTGTATTGGCTTTGCACGAAGACATTCTTATCCCAGAGATGCTGTGAAGAGTAGTCGTAATAATAAGTCGTGGCATTGGGCAGTCCGCGGGACGACTGATAGTAATAGGCCTTTAGCCGCCATTGTTCCGTATCCGAGAAGTTGCCGAACAATCCCGCTTCGGCACGGAGGTTTTTCACTTCCGTGTTTTTCCGTTTCTCACGGGAGGTCAGGTCATTGTCCTCGCCATAATGCAATGTGAAAGGATAATGACCATCGGCCGACATCCATTCGCCGTTGGCGGAGAGCACCCATTTACGGCTCAGTTTCTGTTCGAGCAGGAGAGACGGATTGACCAGTCCCCACGAACCCGTTTTGAACGAGGCACTCAGGTTGGTACGCCGGTTGTCTTTGAATTGCGGTGTCAGTGTCTGTATGTTCAGTATCCCGGCGGAAGCGAAAAACCTTGCGGGCTGAAAGATGTTGTCGCTCTGTCCGTTGCTGAGTGACAGGCGGTCTACATTGTCCAGTGAGAAACGTCCGATGTCTATTTGCCCCGTCTGGCAGTCGCTGATCGTTATTCCGTCATATCCCACGGCGGTATGCTCGGCTCCGAGACTCCGCAATGAAACGGTTTTCAGTCCGCCGATGCCGCCGTAGTCTTTCACCGTAACTCCGGCAAAGTGTTTCACGGCATCCGACACTTGCAATACGTTGAGGCTTTTGAGTTCTTCTTTAGAGAACACCTGAGTGGGAGCCATGGCTCTCACTTCGCGGGTGTGGTATGCTTCGGCAACGGTTACTTCGGGGATTGAATAAGTACGGGCGGTATCTACTTTCTGCTGCTGGGCGGAAAGCGAAACGGTAAGAGCCTGGCAGCAACAGAAAGCAACACAGGAGTATAATAGCTTAGGTAATCTGAGTATATTCATCTTTGTTTTTTGTTGTTAAAATGTCCGGACGAACTCACTTCGGCCGGACACACTAAATAAACTTGGCAGAGTTTATTATCATAACTTACTTTCTCTGAATCAGAGTGATGAATAAAATGACGGATGGAATAGTTCCGGCTCATTAGACTCAACGCTTTTTCCTCGAAAGCAATGAAAAAGATGCACAGGCAGGTCTTCTGACTCGTTTCTGTTGATAAGCGCCTTCCCAGGAAACGTTTCCCAGTGGCAAGTGGTGGTTGCTTACAACAATCTGATGTGAAACTTACAGCAGCGGGACTGTTCAGGATTTGCACCTGATTCCCTTTTAATTGCATCCCCGGAACACGGAGAATACAAACCAATGCACTGCAAAGATAAAAAGAATATTAGAAATAGCATACTAATTTGTGATTATTCTTTGTGCATCGCAGAGCGGACGGAACAGCATCGGGCAGGTGATCGGAATAACGTAAACAGTCGGTGTCATTTGTCTTGACCCCGGGCGATAATGATGTCAGAATGACGGATAATCGCTCTTTGGGCTGACACACTCTTTCTCTAAAACCGGTGAACCGGAAGAAAAAACGGAGGAAAGCCGGGCTTTTCTGCCCCGAAAGCCGGGTTTTGAGTGGTGAAGAGCCGGGCTTTTGCAGAAAAGAAGCAGGCGTTCACTCCAAAAGACGGGTACATTTGCTCCGAAAGAAGTAAGCATTTTCCAAAAAGGTTTACTTCTTTTTCAAATATCTCTATATGTTATGCTCCATTACATATATTGTCATGAAAACCGGGACTTATAGCTCCGGGTTTTGTTCCGGTTGCTTACCGGATATGATCGTTCGGGGAGTGTCGGAAAGAGCGGGTTTGTCTCTAAAAAACTGCTTTATGGACGGAACATTTCCAGGTAGCTTTCTTCCGGTGGATAAAAGGAGGTAATTACTGTCGAATGGATGAACGGGCAATCGAATAGGGAGCGTTTTTCAGAACCTTGCCGTGTATCGGTCCGAAAGAACGGAAAATAGAGAGGTCGGATTATCATTCTGTCAAAATGATAACCCGACCTTCCGTATGTCTCCGGAGTGAAATGCCCCGCTTCGGTATGCTTGTTCAGCCGCGTTCTGCCAGATACTGCTCTACCTTTTGCAGGGTGGCGTCTTTCAGCAATACGGTTTTGTTCTTATCCAGTAAATAAAGAGTGGGAATGGCTCTCAGGTCATACAGGTTTTTGTTTTTGATGACCAGTTCTTTATCATATCCGTTGGTCCATTCTTTCGCAAAGTCGTTGCGGTGCTTTTTCCATTCATCCAATTCTTCATCCGGATAGATGGACAGGACTTTCAGTTTCTTGGCGGCTGTGAATCCGTTGATGACCGGAGAAGCCTTTAACCCCTCTATCATCTCCGCGCACGCATGGCAACCCGGATTGTTGATAAACAGCAGTGTGTATTCCGCAGGGAACTGATAAAGCGTACCCTTGGCGCCCGAATCCAATGTGTAGGTGAAGTTGAGTGCCTTAGTGCCTAACCGGTTCTTCTGTGCCAGCTCCAACCGTGCCTGCGGACGTATCTTCGCCGTTTCGTCCAGTGCGGGAGAGGCAATCAGGGCTTCCAGTACCGGGATATAGAATTCTTCGTTGCGCATAGGCGAGTTGGGATCGTACAGATATTTATCGGCCAGCTCCTCAAAGAAATGAAGCATCTTCCGGTTCTTCTCTGCCCGGTTGAAAGTTTCTTTCATGGCAGTTTGTGCCACAGGCAAGGGCACATGTTCCAGCAGGTCACAATAGTCTACCCAAGCCTGTTCGGGCACTTCGGCCTGACTGATGTAGGTGGTGTCCGAGAAGTCGAAACGATCCCAATAGTGTTTTACCATATAGTCCGTACGTTGTTCTACGGTATTCAGTACTACAGGTATCTGGGGTAAATTGAAAATTTTAACCGTATCTTGCTTTTCGGAAGGCTCCTGACTAGAGGCGGAACCGCTTTTACAGGCACTGAATGCCAGTATCAAGGCAAATGAAAGGTATTTTACATTGTTCATCATAATCTTTTGTTTTGATATGGGACAAAGATAGTATTTTTATTCTATATTTGTACTTAGTCATGAAAACGTCAGACACACAACAAGCAAATTGAACATGGAGAATAAAAAAGGACAACCTACTACAGAGGCAATCTTTAGGGGAATACAGTCAGGAAAAGTATTAGAGCTTTTTGACAAACTACAATATCAGATCGCCATTCATGGTGATCTGACTTATAGTGATCCTTGGGGGGAGGTACACCGGTTCAGGGATCAATTTGAAAGTGCGAAACACGACTCGGATTCACCAACGGCGATAGGGCGCTATCCGTTTGCCGATGTATGGATACAATTTTACGAGACGGAAGTGAAGGATTATTCGCTTCTACTGGAAATGTGCCTGATGGCATCCCATTCACGGACTAGTGTCTGGCGTAAAGGTTTCGGGACGTTACTCGATAAATTATACGGAAAAATACCTTTGGTGGAGTACGAACAGGCATTGGAACATCTGGAACATCCCTATGCCCTGAGTGAAATTCTCTGGGCTTTGGAGTGGGACTATCGGGACCAGGAGGTGTATCTGAAGTTTTCACATTACATCCTGCTCCATCTTTTGCCCTTGCTTACTCCCCGGAATATCACCTTCCTGTATAGCGTGCACGAGTGGTTTGGTTCCACCAGTGATCATCGTGTCGTGCTTGTTCATTGTTATTGGATAGACTGCTGGCTGAAGCACCCGAAACGTTTACTGACCGATGATGAATTTACGGCCGATTTCAAGATACGTTACGAACTCTATCGTTTGTGTAATTTCTTATCCTATAAGGAAGAGCCCTATCCGCTTGAGTTCCCTATTCGTGCTGTCGACTTCGGGAGAGCCTGTCAGATGGGGCTTCTGTCCGAAGATACGCTGATGGTCGAACTGATGGATCGTCCCCTGTCGCCTGTGCTGATAGAAGAGGCTGTGGACTTTTTCTATAAGAAAGACCAAAAGGAGAAACGGCTGTATACCGATTGCCGGGATTATGATTTCAGCCGTTTCAAGAAAGTATTGGAAAAAGTAACGGAACGTATCCTCGACATCGAGCTGGAAAGGGGAGAAGCCTGTACCGATGTCACTTCGTTGGCTCGGAAGCTGGACGGGGTGACCGGAGCCGAACTAATGATCCGCTTGTTGAGTCTGATGGGTAAGGAGAAATTCATACGGCTCGATAAATGGTACTACGATACCGGCGAAAGCCGTACAGGTATGTTCTGTCATCTGATGTTGCATTGCGCTCCCTCGCCGACAGATACGCCGGACTGGTTGAAGATGCTCGTCGAACGGGCGGGTATCACTCCGAAGCGCCTGGTGGAGATGGCCGTGTATTCTCCCCGTTGGCTGGAGATGGTAGAAGAGGCTATCGGATGGAAAGGCCTGACCTGTGCGGCAAATTTGTTTTATGCTTACACAAGGGAGTGTTATGATGATGTGGATGAGGCAAGAATCACGCCTTATACACTCTTGTCACCTTTGGAGATCTCGGTGGGAGTGGTGGATACGGCATGGTTTTGGAAAGCCTACAATGCACTGGGACGCGAACGTTACGAAAAAGTTTTCGCGGCTTCCAAGGCTGTTACGGAATCTTCCGGTGTGTATAGCCGTTTCCGGAAGTATACGGATGCTCTTGTGGGAAAGTATACGATAGCACAGTTGGAAAGCCTGGTGATGGATAACCGGAATAAAGATTGGGTGCGTGCCTATCCGCTTGCCCCGTTTGCCGGAAAAGCCCGGAAGAAAGAGGTAGATGCGCGGCTCCGCTTCCTCAAGGCTTTCTGGCTAAGCAGTGACACCCTGTCCGGACGTCATACTGCTGAAAAGGAGGCTGTACAGGTGGCTCTTGACAACCTTACCGGAAATTCCGGACTGGGGAATCTGGATACCAGGTGGTTTAAAAAGAAGGTCTGGTGATGGCTCTACCTCTCCTTAGCCAGGGTGAATACAAACTCCAGACCGCCTCCCGGGCTGTTTTTGGCCGATATGTTTCCGCCGTGGAGGATAACGGCATTCTTGACAATGGCCAGTCCTAACCCCGTGCCTCCCAGTTTGCGAGAGCGCCCTTTGTCCACTCGGTAAAAGCGCTCGAAAAGACGGTTCAGGTGTTCGGGTGACACTCCGACGCCTGTGTCGGCAAAGCTGAAGTAGTAGAACTTCTCGTCTTCGCGGAAACAGTTGATGTGGATTTGGATATTGTTTCCGGCGTAAGCGATGGCATTGTCCATCAGGTTGCGGAAGATGGAGTAGAGCAGCGAGTAGTTGCCCCGTATCTGAATCTCTTTCTTCAGTGAATTGACCACCGTGATGTGTTTCTCTTCCAGTTCCAGGGATACCTCGTTCACGATGTTGGTCACCAGGACACTGATGTCCATCTTTTCCATGTCGATCATGTTGGCGGCCTCGTCCATACGCGTCAGTACGGAGATGTCACGCAATAATCGGCTCAGGCGGTTACTCTGTGCATAACAGCGTTTAAGGAACACATTCATCTTTTCCTTCGGGAGGTTTTCGTTGTTGACAATGGTCTCCAGATAACCTTGGATACTGCTGACCGGAGTTTTCAATTCATGCGCGATGTTTTGTGTCAGTTGCCGTTTCAGGCGGATCTGCTCTTCTTCCTGAGTGACGTCGTTGATGCTGATCTCAAAGCTCATATCCTGGAAGATGATGCACTCTACGATAAAAGTTTTCCCGTTTTTATTGATAGTGATGGACATTCGTTTCTCCTCCTTGCCGACGGGACGTTTGGGAGCTTTGTTGATGAAGTCCGTTATCTCTTTGAGCTCGCTGATATTGAATACCTCTTCTGCCGTTTCCAGGTTTGAGTCCGATATCAGATTGCTGTATTGGGTAAACAAGTTGTTGACTAGGATCTCTTTTTTGTCTTTATTGAATACTCCCAGCCCTTCATGCGAAATCTGCAGGTGTGTGATCAGCTTCTCCCTCTCGATGTAGAGTGCCTCTTTCGTTTCGTGGAGACGTTTGTATATCTGAATGATGTGTTGCGAAATCTCACCCAGTTCATTGTGGGGGAAGGCCGACTGCATCGCCATTTCGATAGGTTCATTGCGGTCGGCACGCATAGCGAATTCGCGGAGCTGGCTGATGGAAGTGCCCAGCTTGTTGGTAAACTTATAGAAGATGATCATCAGCAACAGAGTGACGATAACGGTGAACCAGATGTAATGCGGGTCCGCTTTCAGGTTATTGATCAGGCTGACACTGTAGGGCAGAGCCGAGCGGATGATGTAGTCCTTATATAAGGTGGCGGAGTAGAAGTAGGGGACTCCGGTTGTTTCGGAGGTGCGGCGTACATCGAAGCCGACCCCATTGTACAAGGCCTTTTGTACCTCTTCCCGGTCGAGATGATTGCCCAACTGCTCCACATTCTGTTCCTGACTGTCGAAAAGCACTTTCCCATCGAGGTTTACTACAGTGATGCGCAAATCTTTCAATACGTTATGTTGCAGGTAATCGGAGATCACCTCAGTCATATCCTGTGGGTGATCGTACAACTTCTCGTACAGCAGATTATTGCAATCCTGTAACTGTATATTCAGTAACTCTACTTTATACTCTTTCTCCCTCTGATACTGATAGGCCATGAAGCAGGCGGCAAACACCAGGAACAGGGAAATGACCGAAAGGAATAACTTCCGGCTGAAAGAGAGAAAGTGCTTTTGGGTGACAGGTAGGTTCATATATGTAATGTTTTTGAGTTTTGATTCACCACAGAGTAACAGGAGTCTCACAGGGTTTTAATCTCTTGTTTATAGGATATTAAGAGAAAATAATCTTTGTGGAACTCTGTGCTACTCTGTGGTGAGGTCCGATTCGCCTCTATTCCGTTTCGAAGCAATAACCGTATCCCAGGCGGGTGACGATACGTTTACCGTAGGTACCGATTTTTTTCCGTAACCGGGTGATGTTGACGTCTATGGTGCGGTCCAGTACATAGACTTCGTCGCTCCAGATCCGGCTCAGAATATCTTCGCGCGAGAAGACGCGTCCCTTGTTTTGTAACAGCAGGAAGAGGATTTCGAACTCTTTCTTGGTCAGGGGTACTTCTTCGCCGTCGATGCTTACTTTCTTTTTGGTAATATCGATCACCAGAGACTGGTAGCAAAGTTGTTCGGGTGCTTTTTCCGTATCGGAGGTAGCAGTACGCCGGAGCACGGCCTTTACACGGGCAATGACCTCACGCAAGGAGAAGGGCTTTGAAATATAGTCGTCCGCTCCCAGGTTGAATCCGGTGACGGTGTCATTTTCCGTATCTTTGGCAGTGATGAATATAATGGGAACCTGCGCTGTCTTTTTATCCTTTTTCAGCAGATTGGCCATTTTGAATCCGGAAATTTCCCCCATCATGACATCCAATAACAGCAGGTGATAGCTGCTGATATTCATTTTCAGGGCCTCTTCCGCAGAGTTGGCAGTATCTACTTCATACCCTTCGTTCTCAAGATTGAACTTCAGAATCTCACAGAGGTCTTCTTCATCGTCGACCACTAAAATACGGTAATCGTTCATTGTATTCTTTGTTAATGTAATACTACAAAGTTAAACTTTATTTCTTTTCTTTTGCAAAGATGGAGGCTTTTTGTTACGAGGGGATGAAACACGTATTACGATTCGATTACATTTCCATCCCGTCTGCAACCCTCTGTAGGCATGATTCCGTTGGTTCTAAACCGACCGGACCTACCTTTTAAACCAATGCCCTTTGGGTTTAAAACCAACGGGGCTTTGCTTTCAAACCAACAATCCCGAGGTTCGGGAGACACTTTATCAACAAAAATGTTGTATCTTTGTTATGTCAATAAATTGAAATATCAAAATGATTAAGATAGATTTCAAGCAACGCAAACGTGAGGTGCTTTGGACGGTTGTCGCTTTGTTCTTTATAGCTATAGGAGTGTCTGTGTTCAAGTTCTCTTCCGCAACTTCCGGCTTTGAGATAACTGACGAGCTGGGAGGAAATATTTTTCCTTCTGCCATTCTCTCGGTGGCTACGACCGATGCCCAGGTCATTCAACCGGCCGACTCCATATATCTGGGTAACCCCAAGTCGTGCATTGCCATAAAAGTAAAATCACGTTCGGCTTATAGCCGTGTGCGGATCGATGTTGCGGAAACACCATTCTTTTCACGTTCGGTGTCGGAGTTCGTGCTCAATAAGCCTCGTACGGAATATACCATTTATCCCGATATCATTTGGAACTACGAAGCGTTGAAAAACAATAACCAGGCGGAACCCATCAGTGTGGCCGTTACGGTAGAGATGAATGGGGAAGATCTGGGACAGCGTGTACGCACTTTTTCTGTACGGAGTGTCAACGAGTGTCTGTTGGGGTATGTGACTAATGGCACAAAATTTCACGATACGGGGATTTTCTTTGCCGCATATGTCAACGAAGAGAATCCGATGATCGACCAGTTGCTTCGCGAAGCATTGAACACACGGATAGTCAATCGCTTCCTGGGCTATCAGAATCCGGCTCCCGGAGCTGTGGATAAACAGGTATATGCATTATGGAATGTTTTGCAGAAACGTAAATTCCGTTACAGTTCGGTGTCCAACACCAGTCTGTCCAGCAATGTGGTTTATTCTCAGCGTGTACGTACGTTTGATGACGCATTGGAGTCATCACAGATCAACTGTGTGGACGGCAGTGTCCTGTTTGCTTCCTTGCTCCGTGCCATCAATATCGAACCGATTCTGGTACGTACTCCCGGTCACATGTTTGTGGGATACTACACCGACAATTCACATAAGGATATGAATTTTCTGGAAACAACGATGATAGGTGATGTCGATCTGGACGACTTCTTCCCTGATGAACAACTGGACTCCACTATGGTAGGCAAGTCACAGAATCAAATGTCCCTGCTCACCTTTGAGAAGTCGAAACAATATGCCAATAAGAAGTATAAGGAAAACGAGAAAGGCATTCATTCCGGCAAGCTGAACTATATGTTCCTGGAGATTTCGAAAGATGTACGCCGGAAGATACAGCCGATAGGAAAGTGATCTGGAGACGCCAAAGTAAAACGAAGGCGGGGACTTACTTAAAAACCGATTTGTACGGCTCGTAGCTAAATAATCCTAATAAAACTCTAATATATAGATTAGTTTCATGTCTTTGTTGTACTTTTGCCGTTCAATATTTGGATGTATTCCAAACACACGTTAGAATGAAACGAAGAAACTATTTCATATTCAGCTGTTTGATGCTGATGGCTCCTGCGGCTGTGCAGGCGCAATTTGACAAAGGCCTAAACTATAAGATTGAAACCAGTGCAACCGTAAGTGGTGGGCACAACACGCCTTTTTGGCTCGTGGCAAATAAGCACGGGCTTTCGTCTATTCGAAAAAACAATGCTTATTTGGATGCGGGTATCTTTCGGGATTTGGAGAAGGATAAAAAGTTCTCTTATGCCTTTGGGTTGGAAATGGTGGGTGCAAGTCGCTTCACTTCTAAATTCTTCATCCAACAGGCTTATGTAGATTTGCGTTATCGGGGGATGGAAATAAGTGTCGGCAGTAAGGAGCGTGGCAACGAAATGAAAAATGATCAGTTGAGCTCCGGTAGTATGACTTTTTCTACCAATGCCCGTCCTATTCCGCAAGTTCGGGTTTCTATACCCGAGTATATTCCTTTTCCTTGGACTAAAAACTGGTTGCATATCAAGGGACACGTGGCTTATGGGATGTTTACGGATGAAAAGTTCCAGGAGCGTTTCACTGCCGGGCGTTCTAAATATACGAAAGAGACTCTGTTTCATTCGAAAGCAGCTTTCCTGAAGGTGGAGAATCTGCAGAAGTCACCTGTTTCGGTGGAATTGGGTATCGAGATGGCAGCTCAGTTTGGAGGCGATTGCTATTATCCGGACGGGACGGTATTGCGTACACCGGACAGTTGGAAAGACTTTTTCCGTATTTTCTTTCCAAGCAACGGAGACAGTGGAGCTTCGGAGAGCGACCAGATAAATATTCTGGGAAATCACGTCGGAAGTTACAGTGCCGCTGTGGGGTATCATTTTCCGACCTGGAAAATAAAGGCTTACTGGGAGCACTTTTTTGAGGACCGCTCGGGAATGACACTGACTTATGGTATGTGGAGAGATTGTCTGGCCGGATTGGAGGTGACGTTGCCGGAGAATCCTTTTGTGAAAACGATTGTCGGAGAGTTTTTGTATACGAAGCACCAATCGGGAGCTTTCCATTACTTTGCTACTCCGGCCATTGATCATTCGTTTACCGGAGCTGATAATTATTATAATAATTCGCAGTATGCCGGTTGGGAACATTGGGGACAGGGTATTGGTAATCCGTTGGTTACCTCACCTATATATAATAAGGATGGAAACCTGGCTTTTGAGAGTAACCGTGTGAAAGGATTCCATATCGGTTTGAATGGCAGTCCTACCTCAGAGATAGATTACCGCATTCTGGTAAGTGTTGCTAAGCATTGGGGAACTTACGGTAGTCCGTACCGGAATATCAGAAGAAACCAGAACGGGTTGTTAGAAGTGACTTATAAACCCGAACAGATTCGGGGATGGAGTTTCACGCTGGCCGGTGCGGTAGACGGTGGCAATATGTTAGGAGAAAGTTGGGGAGGTATGCTCACCATTCGTAAAACAGGTTTAATTGGTAAGAAGAAATGAAAAAAGGAATCCTATTGTTGTTTGTCGTCCTGATGGGTTTCACGTCGTGTGGAAAGAAATTCGGGCATCGCTATCTGGATGGAATGTGGCAGATGCAACGTATAGAATATAAAGATGGTAATATCGATACTCCACTGGACACTTATTTCAGTTTTCAGATGGATATCATCCACTTGAGGAAGTTGGGTAATAGTGAGTTCTATGGAAAATATGTCTACGAGAACGACTCCATGCACATACAAGTACTCGACGCTACGGCGGAACAGATGAAAGTTTTCGGCATGGATGGCCGGGTACAGGACTTTGCCGTAGAGAAGCTGAACAGTAACAAATTGGTTCTTCAGTCGGACTATGCCCGGTTGGAATTCAGAAAATATTGAGGACGCTAAAAAGCTGTCTTCATTCATAGATGATGATTGGAACAGCCGGTTCGTGAGAATCGGCTGTTTTTTTATGCTATTTTTTGCATATCAGCGATGGGATTGTTACTTTTGTAAGGTTATCAACATTCAGAAAGCAATATGATACAAGGCAAGAAATTTATCTCCCCGGGGACATGGTTCTCAATGATATATCCGTCAGACTGGAGCGAATTTGAAGACGGCGAAGGCTCCTTCCTTTTTTATAATCCCGAACATTGGACGGGTAATTTCCGTATATCAGCCTATAAAGAAGATGCTGCCGCACCTGGCGGTATGAATTATGGAAAGGATTCCGTCCGTCAGGAACTGAAAGAAAACCCTTCGGCCTCCCTGGTGAAGGTGGGACATCTGGAATGTGCCTACAGCAAGGAGATGTTTGAGGAAGAAGGTACCTATTACACCAGCCATCTCTGGGTGACAGGCATTGACAATGTTGCTTTCGAATGTTCGTTTACCGTACCGAAAGGAGAACATGTGGATGAGGCGGAAAAGATTATATCCAGCCTTGAGATCCGTAAAGACGGGCAAAAGTATCCTGCGGAAATCATTCCTATTCGCCTTTCTGAGATTTATCAGGTGAACGAAGCCTACGAGTGGGTGACAGATACGGTGAAAACGCAATTGAAAAAAGACTTTCAGGGACTGGAAGAAGACCTGCAAAAGATACAGGATGTGATTGACAGTGGCGTTCTCTCTCCTAAGAAAAAAGAACCCTGGCTGGCGTTCGGTATCGCCATCTGTACGATTCTGGCTAATGAAGTGGAGGGTATGGAATGGATGACGCTGGTTGACGGTAACCGTGAAGTGCCGGTGTTGCGGTATGAAGGTTCGGAACAGTTGATTGATCCGATGAAATTGCTGTGGAGCCGGGTGAAAGCCGGAGAAGCCTGCGAAGTGGCAGAGGCATATAAGCAGGCACTGATACACTAACCACCTATTATCACATTCGATTATTATGATCCCTTATTTACAAGTAGATAATCTTACCAAATCTTTTGGCGATTTGGTTCTTTTCGAAAATATTTCCTTCGGTATTGCCGAAGGCCAGCGTATCGGCTTGATCGCTAAAAACGGTACGGGTAAAACCACCTTATTAAATATACTCTCCGGAAAGGAGGGATATGATAGCGGCAATATTGTGTTCCGCCGTGACCTCCGGGTTGATTATTTGGAACAAGATCCGCAATATCCTGAAGAATTGACCGTGTTGGAAGCCTGCTTTCACCATGGTAACAGTACCGTGGAGTTGATAAAGGAGTACGAACGGTGCATGGAAACCGAAGGACATCCGGGACTGGATGACCTGCTGGTACGTATGGACCATGAAAAGGCCTGGGAGTATGAACAGAAGGCTAAACAGATACTTTCGCAACTCAAGATACGGAACTTTGACCAACAGGTGAAGCATCTCTCCGGAGGACAGCTTAAGAGGGTAGCTTTGGCCAATGCTTTGATTACCGAACCGGATTTGCTGATTTTGGACGAGCCTACCAACCATCTGGATCTCGACATGACCGAATGGCTGGAAGAGTATCTTCGCCGTACGAACCTCAGTCTGCTGATGGTGACGCATGACCGTTACTTTCTCGACCGTGTCTGTTCCGAAATCATCGAGATAGACAACCGTCAGGTTTATCAATACAAAGGAAATTACAGTTATTATCTGGAGAAACGCCAGGAACGCATCGAAGCGAAATCGGTCGAGATAGAGCGTGCGAACAATTTATATCGTACCGAGTTGGACTGGATGCGTCGTATGCCTCAGGCACGCGGACACAAAGCCCGGTATCGCGAAGATGCTTTTTATGAACTGGAGAAAGTTGCCAAACAACGATTTAACAATGACAATGTGAAGCTGGAAGTGAAAGCTTCTTATATTGGCAGCAAGATATTCGAGGCTGATCATCTCTATAAGAGCTTTGGTGACCTGAAGATATTGGAAGATTTCTCTTACATCTTCGCCCGTTATGAAAAGATGGGAATTGTGGGGAATAACGGTACGGGGAAGTCTACTTTTATAAAAATATTGATGGGACAGGTGCAGCCTGACAGTGGTACACTGGATATTGGAGAGACCGTACGTTTCGGATACTATTCGCAGGACGGATTACAGTTTGACGAGCAGATGAAAGTCATTGACGTTGTGCAGGATATCGCCGAGGTCATTGAGTTGGGTAACGGCAAGAAGCTAACGGCTTCCCAGTTTCTGCAACACTTCTTATTTACTCCCGAAACTCAACATAGTTATGTATACAAATTGAGTGGGGGAGAACGCCGTCGACTTTATCTCTGTACCGTGCTGATGCGTAACCCGAACTTCCTGGTACTTGACGAGCCGACGAATGATCTCGATATTATTACCTTGAATGTGTTGGAGGAATATTTGCAGAACTTCAAGGGATGTGTCATTGTCGTTTCGCACGACCGCTACTTTATGGATAAAGTGGTCGACCACCTGTTGGTATTCAACGGACAGGGAGATATTCGTGACTTTCCCGGTAATTACAGCGATTATCGTGACTGGAAAGAAGCCAAATCCCAAAAGGAGAAGGAGGCGGAGAAACCACAGGAAGAAAAAACAGCCCGTGTCCGCCTGAACGAGAAGCGCAAGATGAGTTTCAAAGAGAAACGGGAATTCGAACAACTGGAAAAGGAAATAGCCGAGCTGGAAACAGAGAAACTACAGATAGAAGAACTGCTCTGCAGTGGTACGCTTTCGGTAGACGAACTGACGGAGAAATCGAAGCGATTGCCCGAGGTAAACGATCTGATAGACGAGAAAACCATGCGTTGGCTTGAACTTAGCGAAATAGAATCATGAACCTGACCAATTATCATAGTCATACCCTCTATTGTGACGGCCGTGCCGGCATGGAGGATTTTATCCGTTTTGCCATCAGCCGGGGATTTACGTCCTATGGTATTTCTTCGCATGCCCCTCTGCCGTTTCCGACTCATTGGACGATGGAATGGGATCGTATGGACGACTATCTGGATGAATTTACCCGGATGAAAGAGAAATATGCTTCGGAAATCGAACTGGCTGTCGGGCTGGAAATAGATTACCTGAACGAAGATAGTAATCCTTCCGTCCGGCGTTTCCAAGAGTTGCCGCTCGACTACCGTATCGGTTCGGTACATCTGCTTTACAATGACCGGGATGAAGTAGTGGATATCGATGTATGTGCAGAGGTGTTCCGGGATATCGTCGATCAGCATTTCGGCGGTGACCTCGACCGTGTGATTCATCTGTATTATGACCGTCTGCTACGAATGGTCGAACTGGGAGGCTTTGATATTCTGGGACACGCCGATAAGATGCATCACAATGCAGCCTGTTACCGCCCCGGTCTGTTGGACGAGTCTTGGTACGATGCATTGATACACGACTATTTCTCCGCTGTTGCAGCCAAAGGATATATTGTAGAGATCAATACAAAAGCTTTGCATCATTTGAATACTTTCTTCCCGAACGAACGGTATTTCCCGTTGCTGAAGGAGTTGGGAGTTCGTGTACAGGTGAACAGTGATTCGCATTATCCCGAACGGATCAATAGCGGACGTCCCGAGGCATTGGCCGCGTTGCAGAAAGCAGGCTTTGAAACAGTGACCGAATGGCACGGGGGGAAATGGATAGAGATGCCACTTTAAACCAATATATCATGAAACACAAAAACTTATTGTTAGCTTTGCCGTTTGCTTTCTTTGTATTTGCCGGCATATCATTGTCCTCTTGTAAAGACACTCCTGTCCGTAAACTTTATAAAAGTGATATAGACTGGAAACTTACCTGGCAGGACGAGTTCGATAAAGACGGTGCACCCGATCCCGAAAAATGGGTATTCTCTCCCTGGCACCCTTTCTGTCGGGATAATAACTTTGTCACCTTTGTAAAAGACGGCAAGCTCGTCTTGCGTGCTTTGCCCAATAACGATCCGAATGACACGATCCGCTATATGGCCGGCTGTGTGGAGACTTTGGGCAAAAAAGATTTTTTGTACGGGCGCTTTGAAGTATGTGCCAAATTGGGCAGTGCTAAAGGTTCCTGGCCTGCCATCTGGTTAAAACCAACCGATTCGACCACATACGGGGCATGGCCCAAATGTGGAGAGATCGATATTATGGAGCAGCTGAATAAGGATACATTTGTCTACCACACCATGCATACGGAATATATTAAGGTATTAGGGCATAAAACAGATCCGGATTATTACACCACTGCGTCCTATAATCCGCATGAATTTAATGTGTTCGGCATGGAATGGACACCGGACAAAATAGATATGTTTATCAACGATTCCCTGACCTTCAGTTATCCCCGTATTCAAGAAGAAGGTTCTGTGCAATGGCCTTTTGACGTTCCGTTCTTCCTCTTGCTCAACCAGATACTCGGAGGATGGGCAGGCGAGATAGACGACACTGAACTTCCCGTACAGATGGAGGTAGACTGGGTGCGTTATTACGAATTACCGGAAAATAAAAAATAGACTGTAAGAAGGCTTTATTGTATGCCTTTTTTCGGGAAAACAGCTTGGGACACCGGGGCTCCGTCTGCACGATACAGATAGGTTCCCGGTGTTTTTATACATATCTCTTTATTGCCGGACAGTCTGATGGTTGCAGTCTGCCAGGCGGCAATGTAATACATTCCACCGGTAAAAGCCACCTGTGCCTCTTCATCATTTCGCAAGATCTGTATCCTCGAAGTATCGAATGTGGCTGTCTTCTCCTGAGTAGAGCCCGGAAGAAGTAGGTACCGATAGCTGGCAGGGGCTCCGGGCGAATGTTTTATGTAAATAGAGAAGATATTACTTTCCAGCATTTTTGGAGCATACATTCCCATAAAGTCATGCCATTGTCCTTTCTTCTTTTCTGTTTGTACCGGACAAAGTTCGTCTTGCAGGAGGATATATCCGGTGTTATCATGAAAATACCGGCGGTTTCCTTCCGACCATACTTCTCCTTTCTTAAAACGCTGGTCGATGGAGGTGATCAGTGTGGCTGTGCTGTCTGTGTGGATATTGCTGCCCAGGCACAGGATAAATTCATCGGTAAATATCCATACTTTGTTTGCAGACAGTCCGTTACGGTTCAGGTGCATGGCTGTGATTCCATGTTTCCCATCCGTTGTTCCGCCTACGAGATTGGTTTGATTGCGTGAATCCGCTCCGCTTTCTGTTGGAATAGGAGCGTCACTTTCATAAGTTGTAATACCGGGTATCCGCCGCCAGTCCCAGAAAGGAAAAATATTGTGGTATTCATCACCACGAATGTATGTATAGATAGCTCCGTCTGCCATATAATAGCCTTTCAGGTTATCTTCATTTACCAGCTCCGTCCCGATCACCCTGTCGGATGCCATGCGTACGGATGCCATCCAATGGGGGGTGCGGTGGATGGTGAGGTCCGAATCTCCGAAGAACTTGTTTCCGGTAAACTCATTGTTCGTATCCGGATGGAGGAAGTTGCGTGCAATCAACTCTTTTATTTCCCGCGCTTGTTGATCATTGCTTCCTTTCATCAAAGAACAGGCTGCGAAAAGTAAATTGAATGATTTATGAATGTCAGCACTATGGAAGAGTTGTCGGTTCAGTCCGTTCACATCCCAGTACCCCCTCCATACAATCCATTGGTACCCTTTCAGGAGCAGAGATACGAGAATATCCTGCTGCCGACGGTCGAATGCCAGCGGCGTACCGGCAAATAGTTCGGAGTAAAAACTCATATTACAGAGAAAAGAGAGTCCGTAATTGCCGAACTGTTGCTGGGGACCGTGCTGATGAAAACTCCAGTCCGGTTGAATCCCCTCTTTCTGTCCCAGTACGATTTCCGAGCATATATTTTCCCGTGCTTCCTTTATCAGTTCGGTATCGTTCAGAAGTAATCCCCGGATCAGTACGTTGCCTGCCAGCCATACTTTATTTTGTCCGGTCATGCCAAACTGTGATTGTTCCATCACCCGGATGGCCTCTTGTTTTTCTTTCTCCGTCATTTCGGTTTCGAAAAGGAGGAAGGCCGGACCCAAGGTGCGGGGAATACCTATCTGATTGTACCACCAGTTTTTGCAGACCGGCTTTTGGACAAACCAGTACTTCATAGCTTGATGGATGATGCTGACTACTGCGGAAATCTCCTGTGCAGATACGTTCTCTTGTTCACGGGCATAGTATTTGGTCAGTTTCAGTATTCGTTCGGCATGTTGTTTCGGTTCCCATCCCGAGCGTTTTGTGTCAGCATAATTAATATCCGGCCATGAACCGTCTCCCCGGATCGTGCTGATCAGGCGATGTATCTCCTCCTGTCGGATGGGATAAAGTTGTTGTAGTTCGATAACGTTCTGGTCGGAAACCTCTTTTTCGGGAGGAATCTTCGACAATAATTGTAAATAGGGTTGTTTCTCTTCGTCCATCCCGATTATAGACCGGATGTAGTTCTGCTTGATACGTTCATTCTCTTTGCCGGTTTGTGCAGAAAGGCAGGAAAAGATCGTGCAGATAAATAGCACGAACAGGGAGATTCTTTTCATATATCGAGTGTGTTTTTCATTGTATATATTAATAGGGCCGAACGAATCAGAAAAAGTTTCTGACCCGTTCAGTCTCTGTGTGGCTATTCTGTACGTTTACAAGAGTTTGCCATTAGGAATTCGTTCAGGGAGTTTTCATAATTGCCTTGTAACAGGATATGGTGATTACCCAGTGGGTTTTTCAGGAAATAGTCGGCCGGTGTATTCATCTTTACACGTACTTGTGTACGGCACATATTGATGTAATTGGTGTTTTCGGTCAGAGTTCCGGTAGACAGGTAATATTCGTCCAGGCATTCGCCACCACATTTCACAATGGTGACATCTCCTTCCGGTAGCAGTCCTTGAATACCGATGCCGCTTTCTGTTTCAAAGTGATTACGAATGATGTAACGTTCGGTCTGTTTCATTCCGATTGTGCAATGGGCCAATATAATTTCGTTGTTACGGGCGTTTATCATCGAAGGATTTGCCATGAAACCCACTTTCCCGGTCAGTGCTTTAGCCACTAATAATGTAAATACGGATTGTAAGTCGCCTTCACATCCGGCAATGATCCCTTCGTCGTTCAACATGGCAAGGGCAAGACAGCCTGTAGTGCCTGTACGCTCTATCAGTTTGAAGCAGCTCACTGTCACTGCACTTAGTTTTTCTTCTTTACAGATTCGCTTAATGGCCCGATAGAGACGCATGGCTTTAATCATATCTTCGGGAGTGCCTTCGCGGCAAGCCAGTGCCTGTGAAGCCACAGCGGCACACGAAGCGCCGACTTCGTTATCCTTAATCCGGTCATATACATCATAAATCCGTTCCAACGGGATGTCCAGATACTCGATCCCCCAACGTCGTTTTGCGAGCAGGTAGTCCACATTGCTTGCAATCAACCAGGAAGAGGGAGTGCCGATCACCCCGATGCGGAGTCCTACCAACGAACGCTGCGCCTTGAAATTGGTATATAGTACCTGTATTCTCTGGACGATACTCATAAAGTCCCCGTGGAGGATCTCACTCTTCATGCCCCGGCCGCGCAACCAGGAAGAGATTTCAAGCGCCGCCGCCAAGGAGTTTTGCATTCCGTCGGCCAGAATAATGGCAGGGCGGGGGAGCGATTCAAAGCATTGCATGACCAATCTTTCTACCCCTCCGGTAGCTATGAAGATGATGCTGAAATCATCTTTTGTCAACTGGTGGATGTCCCGGTAATCGACAAACTTCACGGTGAAATATTTTTCCAGTTCACTAAGTACGGCTTCGTGCGAACTACGTATAGTTACCTGCTTATGCAGAATCGATGCAAATGTGATTAGGTTTATGGTCATTATGTTATCGTTTTAGGTTTGTAGTTATACAAATGTATCGTTTTCCGTTGAGATTATCATAACGTTTTTAACCTTGATAAGGTTTTTAAAGTTTTTATGTCTTTGTGTCCGATTTATTATGTACATTTGCCGCTCATATTTATTAATTGACCATTATATAATTAAAGATTATGCCAACCATATCGATTCGCGGAACAGAGATGCCTGCATCTCCTATCAGAAAGCTGGCTCCCCTGGCAGATGCTGCCAAACAGCGGGGAATCCATGTATTTCACCTGAATATCGGACAGCCAGACCTGCCCACTCCTCAGGCCGCGATTGACGCGATACGCAACATCGACCGCAAGGTGCTCGAGTACAGCCCCAGTGCCGGTTATCGTAGCTATCGCGAGAAATTAGTAGGATATTACGAGAAGTTCAATATCAACCTGACGGCAGATGATATTATCATTACTACCGGTGGCTCCGAAGCGGTGCTTTTCTCATTCATGTCGTGCCTCAATCCGGGAGATGAAATCATAGTTCCCGAGCCAGCATACGCCAACTATATGGCTTTTGCCATTTCGGCGGGAGCTAAGATACGTACCATTGCCACGACAATCGAAGAAGGGTTTTCACTTCCGAAAGTAGAGAAGTTCGAAGAACTGATTAACGAGCGTACCAAGGGGATCTTGATTTGTAATCCGAACAATCCGACCGGTTACCTGTATACCCGCCGTGAGATGAACCAGATTCGTGATCTGGTGAAGAAATACGATCTTTTCCTTTTCTCCGACGAAGTCTACCGTGAGTTTATCTATACCGGTTCACCTTATATTTCGGCCTGCCATCTGGAAGGAATTGAAAATAATGTGGTGCTGATTGACTCCGTATCCAAGCGTTATTCCGAATGTGGTATCCGTATCGGTGCCCTGATCACGAAGAACAAAGAGGTGCGTGATGCTGTAATGAAGTTCTGTCAGGCACGTCTGAGTCCCCCTTTGATCGGGCAGATTGCTGCTGAGGCCTCGTTAGATGCTCCCGAAGAATACTCGCGTGAAACCTATGATGAATACGTAGAGCGCCGTAAATGCCTGATTGACGGACTGAACCGTATACCGGGTGTGTATTCTCCTATTCCTATGGGTGCTTTCTATACAGTAGCCAAACTACCGGTCGATGATTCGGATAAGTTTTGTGCGTGGTGTCTGTCTGAGTTCGAGTACGAAGGGCAGACTGTGTTTATGGCTCCTGCTTCCGGTTTTTATACTACTCCGGGTTCCGGAAAAAATGAAGTCCGCATTGCCTATGTGCTCAAGAAAGAGGACTTGACCCGTGCACTCTTTGTTTTGCAAAAGGCATTGGAGGCTTATCCGGGAAGAACAGAATAATACTTGTACATGTCGTTCACTCATCCACATAATCAAAGCAATTCAGTTTCCTCTTCCGAAGTGAAGGGGAAATTGAGGCTTTCTTATTTTCTTGCCCGTCGGATTTATCGTGATACGGATGGTGGAAAACAAGTTTCCCGTCCTGCCGTTGTGATTGCCATGATTGGTATTGCCATCGGTCTGGCGGTGATGATCATTGCCGTATCCGTTGTGATTGGATTCAAGAGTGAAGTACGCAATAAAGTAATCGGATTCGGTTCGCATATCCAGATCAGTAATTTCGATGCGGTAGGTTCTTACGAGACCCACCCGGTTGTGGTGAATGACAGTATGATGGTCGCACTTTCTGCCCTTCCCGAGGTAAAGCATGTGCAGCGGTACTCCACGAAGCCGGGAATGATTAAGACAGACGATGCTTTTCAGGGGATGGTGCTCAAGGGAGTTGGCCCGGAGTTTGATCCCACCTTTTTCCGTGATCATCTGATAGAAGGAGAGATCCCGGCTTTCAGTGATACGGCCTCTACCAACCAGGTAGTGATATCGAAAGCAATAGCCGACAGGCTGAAATTGAAGTTGGGAGATAAAATCTATACCTACTTCATTCAGAAAGACGTGCGTGCCCGCCGGCTGACGGTGAAAGGCATCTATCAGACAAACTTTTCCGAATATGATAATCTCTTTCTGCTGACCGATCTGTATCTGGTGAACCGTTTGAATAACTGGGCTCCCGGTCAGGTGAGCGGGGCGGAATTGCAGGTGCGTGATTATGATAAGCTGGAAGATATCACCTATCGGATTGCTACCGATACGGATAATAAGCAAGATATCTACGGAGGTACTTATTATGTTCAAAGCATAGAGCAGATGAATCCCCAGATATTTGCCTGGCTCGATCTGCTCGACCTGAATGTATGGGTGATTCTGATTCTGATGGTCGGCGTAGCCGGTTTCACCATGATTTCCGGGTTACTGATCATCATCCTTGAACGTACACAGATGATCGGCATATTGAAGGCATTGGGAGCAAATGATTTCACTATCCGTAAAGTATTCCTGTGGTTTTCTGTCTTCCTGATTGGCAAGGGGATGTTGTGGGGCAATGCAATCGGTATCGTTTTCTGTATTTTGCAGTCACAGTTCGGACTGTTCAAGCTCGACCCCGAAACCTACTATGTAAGTATGGTGCCGGTCTCTATGAATATCTGGCTTTTCCTCCTGATCAATGCCGGCACCTTATTGACTTCTGTACTGATGTTGGTCGGACCTTCTTACCTGATAACCAAAATTAATCCGGCCGACTCCATGCGATACGAGTAATGGGGTTATCTGCGCATGAAATCACCCTTTCCGCGATAGAGGCGGTAAAGCTTCAACTTCAAGGTCTGTAACGGACGGATTATGTCAAAAACCGGCAGCGTAAAGTAGTAAGAACGGTTGTCACCCATCTCACCGGCTGTTTTGTTGATGACGTAGGCTTGTACCGAATAGCGGACGAACCACAGTAACAGGGATAACCCGACAACCAACCAGTGGAAGCTGAGGATACCGAATACAATCCCCGCCAGGCAAGCGGCATAAAACAGCAGTCGCGTACCGGTTTCCAATCCCAGGAGCCAGCGTTGCGAGCCTTTATAGAACCGGGAAGTTGCCATGTAGCTCACCTTTTCTTCTTTCCAGTCCTTATAGCGTTCCACGGGTTGCATCCGTATCACGGCATCCGGTGAGGTCTCTACCCGGGTGTTGTTTTCATTAGCAACCTGGTTGATGAACAGATCGTCTTCTCCGCGCTGCATATTCAGATGGGTAGAGAATCCCTTGACTTTGAAGAACAACTCTTTCCGGTAGGCCAGATTGCGTCCGATGCCCATATACGGTTTACCTGCCAGGGCAAATCCCAGATAGCGGAGCGAGGTGAAAAGCGAGTCGAAAGATGCCCGCTTGTGCAGCCAGCCTTTTCCTCGTTCGTAGCCGCTATATCCCAGTACGATATCTGTACTCGATGTGAAATTACGCGCCATTCGCCGGAGCCATTGGTTGCTGACCGGAGCACAATCGGCTTCTGTGAATACCAGCCAGTCGTGTTTGCTGGCTTTGATTCCCAGTGTCAATGCCAGTTTTTTCCGGCTGATGTACCGGGCACTGTCCGGAGTAAAACTGTGATACAGGTTGGGATATTCTTCCTCCAATGCCGATAGCAAGTCTTCGCTTTCGTCTGTGGAGCCATCATTAATGACGATTACTTCAAAGTCCGGATAATCCTGTTTCAAGATCGTGGGCAGGTTGCGGCGTAGGTTTTCCGATTCGTTTCGTGCACAGATCACCACAGATAGGGGAGGCAGTTCCCGTCCGAAGTGTACTTCGTCTTTTCCGACAGCGAGGTTGTGGGTGTGTATACGGTTGTACAGTCCGAGATAGTAGATAAGTTGAATGATTAAAAGAACACCTGTAGCCGACAGTAGTATCAGTTCAGTTGTATTGAATGTGAATGCTTCCATTTACTCTTACAAGATTTTTATGTCACAAAAGTACATAATTTTTTCAGAGATTCGTCGATTTGTATCCCTCTTATTTCTTATTGTCCAGATATTCTTTTTTAAACATATCGACAAACAACAAGAACAGCGACAGCACAAGCGGTCCGAAGATGACTCCCATGAATCCGAACAAGGATAATCCGATGACTACGCCGAAGATGGTTATTAGCGGATGGGTGTCTGCCATTTTCTTCTGGAGGATAAACCGTATCAGGTTATCACATTGCGAGACGACAATTCCACCGTAAGCCGCCAGTCCGATGGCGTTTGCCCACTCGCCGGTCAGTGCAAGATAGGCGGCTACCGGAAACCATACCAAGGCTGTCCCCACCATCGGGATGATTGTGGCGAAGCAGGTCAGCACTCCTATCAGCCAGGCATTCGGTGCTCCGAAGATGAAATAACCGATCAGGGCTACCCCTCCCTGAATGACTGCAAGCAAGGGAATGCCAATGGCATTGGAACGGACAATCATATTGATTTCATGGGTTACCTCCCGGGTATTCTTTTCGTTGAAAGGCAGGATGTCGTCGATGTAGGCTTCCATTTTAGTTCCTCCTATCAACATGAAGTACAGTACGAAGACCAATACAAACAGGTTGACGGCAAAACTGCTGATGCCTCCCATCACTGCCTGCCCTATCTTGGGAAGCAGGGAGACGATGAATGAAAGTGTGTCACTGCCCAGCACATCATATCCTGTTTTTGCTTTAATGATTCCCGCTAACTCTTCGACAGGGGTAATGATGGCTTGGGGATCCAGGTTGATATCCTGCAATTTATTGACCAGCATCCATACAATCAGCGAGATGGGAACCAGGAAGCACAGAATGGCTTCTCCTGTGATCAGCAGTGCTGCGAAGCTTCGTTTCATTCGTGCACCGAGATAGATCATCTGTTTGCGTACAAGGATGTAGATAGTGAGTGCCCCCAGTAATCCGCCGAGGAAGGGAGTGATTTGCCGGAACAAGATAATGCCCAGTCCGATAATGATAATAATCAGAGAATATTTCCAATATTTTTCTTTCATAATAAATAAAAAGGAGAATAGAGATTCCTCTCTATTTATAACATTACACCAATTAAAATGTTTCGCTCCTAAGGCAGATCGAGACTGAAAATAGTTTGTCCCGGACGGCTTTCCCGGATGGATAAGTGTCCGTCATGTTGCCGGATGATCTGTTTGCAAAGACTGAGCCCGATTCCGCTTCCTTCCGTTTTCGTTGTGAAGAACGGAATGAAGATCTGTTCCCGTATCTCTTCCGGTATGCCGGGGCCATTATCTTCTATCTCGACCTGCAGACGGTCTGCCCGCCGTACGCGGAGAATGATTCTTCCATCCGCCTGTCCCTCGAGTGCCTGCATCGCATTTTTCAGCAGATTAAGAAAGACTTGTGACAGTTGATTGGGATCACCATCTGTTTCTATCGGGTCCGGCACGCATTGCAGCATGAACCGGATGCCGCGTTCCCGAAAGTCGCTTTGCAGCAATTCTTCAAGATTGCGGAGCATCTCGGTCAATGCGAAGCGCCTTTTTTCCGGATGGGGGAGATAGGACAGATGCCGGAATGACTCCGTAAACTCCATCAGCCGTTCGCTCTGAGCCTGTATAATCCGTAGTCCGCGTGCCGATTTTTCGTTGATATCCGGACGCTCGGACAAGGTTTGTGAGAGTGAAAGGATCGGTGCGATGGTATTCATGATTTCATGCGTCAGCACATGCGTCAGTTTGCTCCATGATTCGTTCTCCTTATCGCTCAATTCATCGCCGATGTCTTTGATGGACAAGATGGTGATGGTTTCGCCGTCCAGAATCATCTTTTTCTCCGATATGCTGAGACTCTTGCGGATACCGGTTACATTCAGCAGTTGTGCCAATTGGGTTTCGGTATAGAGACGGTTGCATTTCAGCAGCGAGAAAGCGGCACTGTTGGCAATAATGATTCTACCTGAGTCGTCCCAGGCAAGCACGCCGCTGGGCACCTCCTCGAGCAGTGATTGATAGAAATGTTCTTGTTTGTGACTTTCGCCTTTGGTGCGGGCAAGGAGGTCGTTAAGCCGGTTGAGGGAGCGGTTCAGCTGTGCCTGCTCTTTGCCGACATTTGCCTCCGGAAAGTAGAGCATATTATCTTTATCCTGCACGGCGTCGAAGAACAGTCTGATTTTCCGGTTAAACGTATTCAACTGCCGGGTCAATGCACCGATCTGGAACAGCGAACAGAGCAGCAGTATACCGCCGATGATGTATCCCGTATGCGACACGACCAACCATAGTCCGGTGCCTGCTGTGACCAGTATCAGCAATACGTGAAACAGTATGATGAAATAGATGCGTTGACTGAATATCATTGGGGTCAGAGTTTGAATCGTTTGAGTTTATTGTATAATGTTTGCCGGCTCACTCCCAATTGTTCGGCTGCGGCAGTCAGGTTACCGTTGTTTTGCAGGATGGCAGTTTCGATGGCCCTCCGCTCCACCTCTTCCAGATTGGGGACAGTGGCGGTTGCCTGCGGTTGCCAAGTCTGTTTCACTAGGATATCTTTGGGGCGGATTACGCTGCCTTCACACAAGATGACCGCTTTTTCGATGGTGTGCTGCAACTCCCTTATATTGCCCGGCCAATGATAACTGCGTAATTTTTCGACAGTCTGCTCGTGTATCCGTATTTCCTGCCGTTGATATTTAGAGGTGAATTTACGTAAGAAGCAGTCGATAAAGAGTAGGATATCATCTCCCCGTTCACGTAGGGGAGGCAGTTCCAGATGAATGGTGTTGATGCGGTAGAACAGGTCTTCGCGAAACATGCCCTGCTTCACCATTTCCGGTATATCTTTGTTCGTTGCCGAAATCAGGCGGATATCGACCGGAATCACTTTGTTACTGCCCAGACGAGTCACATTCCGGCTTTGCAATACGGTGAGGAGCTTGGTTTGGAGTGGGAGAGGGAGGTTGCCCAGTTCGTCCATGAACAGTGAACTGCCGTTGGCCGCTTCGAACTTTCCGGGACGGCTTTCGTGGGCATCGGTGAAAGCTCCCCGTTCGTGTCCGAACAGTTCACTTTCGAACAGCGACTCGCTGATGGCCCCCATATCTACGTTCAGCATCGGACGTGCGCCACGAGGTGAGAGGCGGTGTATCTCCCGTGCCAGTATTTCTTTGCCTGTTCCGTTTTCTCCCGTTATCAGGATGTTGGCGTCCGTGCGTGCCACTTTCGATACCACTTTCATCAGTTGCAACATGGCAGGCGAACGCCCCACCAGCATTTCGAATCCCTCAGCCCTGTCAACTTTTGCAGTACGTTCCGGAGCTTTGCGGCTACGGTAGGCTTCCGTCACCTTGTCGATCAGGGTCTGGTTGTCCCATGGTTTCAGCAGGAAGTCGGCTGCACCGTTTTTAAGTGCTTTAACGGCAAGTTCCACATCTCCGTAAGCGGTCAGCATCACTACGGGTAGGGTGGGAGCCATCTGCCGGATGTGCCCCAACCAGTAAAGTCCCTCGTTGCCATTGTTGATACCCGCCGAGAAGTTCATGTCCAGGATGACTACATCGATGCGGCGCGTTGTCAGCAGGGCGGTGATCTGGTTTGGATTCGAAGCTGTCAGTATCTTGCTGAAGTAGTTTTCGAGCAGAAGTTCGAGTGAGGCCAATACTCCTTTGTTATCGTCTACAATCAGAATGGTTCCTGTGTTCATAGCATCTCCTTTTGATTCGCTTCCTTTTTTAAGTTCGTGGTAAAGATATTTGTTTTTGTAACTCCCTGCAAGAGAGTGTCCAATATTTAGACGTTTTCGGATTGAGAATTTATGCCGGAGAAGTATCAGAAAGTATTCCAGTGGGAAACAATCGTCAAGTGTCCAATATCTGTACACGGTGGCGTCCAGATATTGGACACTATTGTATATGGTTGAATTGTATCTATCTGATTATAAGTTGATTGTTTCTTTTGGCACAGCGTTTGCATATTAGATTGACATGAAACATTTTATATCATTTTGTACCTTTCTTCTTTTTTCAACTCTCTTGTTTGCACAAGCAGAGAGGTCGCTCGACGAATGTATCCGTATTGCATGGAAACAGAATCCGTCTTTACGGAATAGCGGGATAGATATCAAAGAAGCCCGGATGGATTACATCTCTTCTGTGGCGAGTTTCCTGCCCCGTGTCAGTGTATCGGCCGAAGCCGGACGTAACTTCGGGCGTTCCATCGACCCGAATACCAACGGATATACCAACGATACCTTTGATGAAGGAACCGTCGGGCTGGACATGACCCTTTCGCTCTTTGAGGGTTTCACCCGTATCAACCGGGTACGTTTTGAGAAGATGAACCGCAACCGGAGTGAGTGGGCTTTGAAAGAACGCCGTAACGAACTGGCCTGTCAGGTGACGGATGCCTATTATAAACTTCTGCTTGAAGAGCGGATGCTCGATCTGGCTTTAGAGCAGAGCCGCCTTAGCGAGCGTTATCTCAAACAGACCGAGGCTTTCGTCGAGTTGGGATTGAAGTCGGTTTCTGATTTGCAGGAAGTCAAAGCCCGTCGCGAAGGTGATATTTACCGCTATCAGACCCGTCAGAATGGTTGTCGTCTGGCATTGCTCCGCTTGAAGCAGCTATTGAATCTGCATGCCGAGGATACGCTGGCCGTACAAGATACTATCAACTACGAACTTCTTTCGGCCTATCCGCTGCCACAAACGGAAGAACTCTATACGCAGTCTCTGGTGGCGATGCCTTCGATGCGGATGATGGAACTCAGGCAACGTGCAGCCCGTAAGGAGTATGCCATGGCAGGAGGTAAATTTTCGCCAACCGTCTTTGCCCGCTTTTCAATGGCTTCCCGTTACCTCGATGGTTTTTCTACCAAACAGTTGAACGACAATTTAGGCAAGTATATCGGTATCGGTATTTCCATCCCTCTGCTGAGCGGGCTGGAACGACTGACTACCCTGCGCAAACACAAGTTGAATATATTCCGCCTCCGGAACGAGGAAGAACTGCAAAAGCAACAACTCTATACGGAGGTGGAGCAAACGGTTCTTTCTCTCCGTTCCGGTTATGATGAATTCCGGCAAGTGTTGCAGCAGTTCAGAGCCGAAGAGCTGGTACTGAAAGAATCCGAACGGAAATGGGAAGAGGGGCTTATCTCCGTCTTTCAGTTGATGGAGGCCCGCAATCGCTTCATCTCCTCCAAAGCCGAGTTGGCGCGGGTACGCTTGCAGGTAGATATGACTTTGAAGATGGAAACCTATTATCGCACGGGGAGCTTCTGTACGTTGCCCGGTGAAGAGTGATGGACGAGTTGTACAACTCGTCGTATACCAGTTGCTCAACTCGTCATGTACCAGTTGTACAACTCGTACACCGTTTCTCTACGGCCCGATGATATGACCTTATAAACAAACGTGAATTATATATAAAGCAATAATTATCTATGGATACAATGATCGAACGCAAACCCGGAATGAAGCGGAAGCATTATTATGCCGTCGCCGGAGCCGTGGTATTGGTGGGACTTGTTTTTTACTTTATTTTCAGAGACACTTCCTCTTCTATGAATGTGGAAAAAGACCGGCTGACCATTGCTACAGTTACCCGGGGAGAGTTCAGTGATTACATCCGGGTTATCGGACAAGTGATGCCCAACCGCATCATTTATATGGATGCGATAGAAGGAGGCCGTGTGGAAGAGCGCCTGAAAGAGGAAGGAGCCATCGTCAAGGCAGGCGATGTGATTCTTCGTCTCAGCAATCCGCTCCTGAACATCGGAATCATGCAGAGCGAAGCCGATCTGGCCTATCAGGAGAACGAGTTGCGCAATACCCGCATCAGCATGGAGCAGGAACATCTGCGGCTGAAACAGGAACGCATCGGTCTGAATAAGGAACTGGCAGTGAAACAACGGCGTTACGAGCAATACAGCCGCCTTATCAAAGAGCAGTTGATAGCCCAAGAGGAGTTTCGCCTGGCTGCCGAAGAGTACGAAGCGGCAAGGGCACAACTGGAAGTCATTGACGAACGCATCCGGCAGGACAATTTTTTCAGGGAAAGCCAGATCAGCAGCCTCGACGAGAATATCCGTAACATGAAGCGCAGCCTCGCCCTGGTACGCGAGCGGGTGGAAAACCTGAAGGTAAAAGCTCCCATCGATGGACAGGTGGGCAATCTCGATGCCCAGATCGGCCAGTCCATTGCTGCCGGCGAACATATCGGGCAGATCATCACCCCCGACCTCAAAGTACAGGCTCTGATCGACGAATACTACGTGGAGAGGGTAGTTCCCGGACTTCCGGCGGATTTCACCCGTGACGGAGGCAACTATAAACTTGAAGTGACCAAACCCTATCCGGAAGTAAAAGAGGGACAATTCCGTACCGACCTTCAGTTTACTGCCGGACGTCCCGAAAACATCCGTGCCGGGCAGACGTATCACATCAATCTTCAGTTGGGAGATCCTGCCCAGGCCATTCTTGTACCTCGTGGAGGATTCTTTCAAATAACCGGGGGCCGCTGGATGTATGTTGTTGACGAAAGTGGTAAATTTGCCACGCGCCGTCCCATCCGGATCGGACGGCAGAATCCGCAATATTATGAAGTGACTGAGGGATTGAAACCGGGCGACCGGGTGATTGTATCCGGATATGAATTGTTTGGGGATAACGAGAAACTTATATTGAAATAAGAACCGAATACTATGAACTACATTTCGCAAGTGATACGAAGCCAGCGGGTTAAAAAGTCTCTGACGCTGATAAACATAACAGGGTTGTCGGTCTGCATTGCAGCGGCACTTCTTATTATGCTTTATGTCTGGTCGGAGTTAAGTTATGATTCATTTCATGATACCGACCGTGTGTATCGTGTTGAAAGCAGACTGTATGAGGGCGAGATGCTGACGGATAATTGGGCGACTACGGCTTATGGGCATGCTCCTGCCATGAACAGGGAAATAGCGGGAATTGAGAAGTACGTCCGTGTTACGGCTCAGGATCGCGAGCAGGTGGTGAATTACTTCGACAGGAGATTTGCCGAGGAACATTACTGCTATACCGAGCCTGCCTTTTTCGAAATATTCAACTTCCCTATAGTTAAAGGAGAAAAGACCGGGCAACTGGTACGCCCTAATACGGTGGTACTGACTGAAAGCGCTGCAAGCCGCTATTTTGGTGAAGAAGACCCGATAGGCAAGATACTGACCTTCAGTACCTCTTCATCACAGCAAAACTTTGAAGTAACGGGCATTATTGCCGATATGCCTGTCCGTTCGCACCTGCATTACGATTTCCTGCTTTCCTACAATACGATTCCCAAGGAACGGCAGGACATCTGGTACATTCACGGTGTATATACTTACGTCCGCCTGATGCCCGGAAAGACTCCGGGAGAAATTGAACAGGCTTTCCGTGACATATCCGACAAGTACAAGACTGATGCACTGAAACATAAAACCTGGGCTGTAGAACTGATCTCGTTGAAAGACATTCACCTTACTCCGCAAAAAGCATACGAGAAAGAGGTGAAAGGAAGCCGGACGGCGGTTCTTATTTTGTTCGTAATGTCCGCCATTCTGCTGCTGATAGGTTGGGCAAATGCCTTGAACCTGACCGTAGCCCGCTTTTTGGAGCGTGGACGGGAGTTCGGACTCCGTAAAGCTTTTGGTGCTTCGCGCCGTCAGATTATTATTCAGGGACTTCTTGAGTCCGGTTTCATGAACTTGCTGGCTACGTTGATAGCTTTCGGCTGGCTGGAACTCCTCTTACCCCTTGTCTATCGCTGGGCAGGGCAAAACTTCGGGACAGACATACTTATGCAACCCGCTTTTTGGGGGATTGTAGCCGGAGTGGTTATCATCGGTACGTTGGTTGTAGGGCTTTATCCTTCCTGGCTGATGGTCACTATCCGTCCGTCAGAGATTATGCGCGGTAAACTGTTGCACGGAAAGAGAGGCAACCGGATCAGAAAGGCGTTGATTGTTGTTCAGTTCCTGGCTTCTTTTGTTCTGATTGCAGGTACGTTTACTGTGTTTCAACAGGTCCGTTACATGCAGCGTGAGGCCGAATCGGATCTGAATACCCGCATTCTGGTCATTAAATATCCTTCGTTCACCGAGGGACTGTCGCTGCGCATGGAGAGTTTCACCAAACGTTTGAAGCAACGGGCGGATGTAAGTCACGTGACAGTTTCGGGAGCTGTTCCCGGTGTGGAAGTTGCCAACTATTTTACCAATCGGCCGTATGGAAGTGATCCCTCACAAGTAAAATTGATACAGATGTTTTCTGTAGACTACGACTATTTGTCTGCCTATATGCCTCGTATGATTTGCGGACGAAGTTTTTCCGAAGATTATGGTGGCGATCTTAACCGGGTGGTGCTTAACGAAGAAGCTGTCAGGCTGTTGGGCTACGAATCGGCAGAAGCGGCGTTGGGGCAACAACTTAAAATGGAAGTGGTTAGTGACCCGCTTGAGATAATAGGAGTGGTGGAGAACTACCACCAGCAATCGCTTGCCGTGGCTTACAAGCCTATCATTTTCTTTTTGAAAGAGCGTGTTCCTTTTATTGCAACGCCTTATATTTCTGTCTGTCTGAAAGGAAAGGGGGATGCCGGCGTCTTGACGGAAATTGAACAGATGTATCGTGAATACTTCCCGACTTCTTTATTTTCTTATTTCTTTTTGAATGATTTTAATGAATTCCTATACAAATCCGATCGTAATTTTGGCTGGATATTTGCCAGCGCCTCATTGCTTGCCGTATTTGTTGCTTGCCTTGGATTGTGGATTGTAACCCTGTTTTCCACCTTGTCACGTTTGAAGGAGGTGGGTATCCGCAAAGTGCTCGGCGCAAATAAAACCAGCCTGTTCTTTGTCCTGACCAAAGAACTGTTGTTGCTTACCGTATTGGCATCTGCAATCGGTATTCCTGTATCGGCAGTGCTGATGAATGCTTGGCTGGAAACGTACGCTTTCCACATTTCGCTGTCCTGGTGGATATATGCAGCCACTTTTGTACTGCTGATGCTGATAGCCTTTCTCACTGTGTTCCAACAGGTATGGCGTACCATCCGCCAGAAACCTATGCGCATTTTAAAATATGAATAACTAATATAATATATAACGATTATGATTAAAACAGAAAAACTGTCTATGCTCTTCACCACCGAGGAGGTGCAGACCAAAGCGTTGAATGAAGTGACTATGCAAGTGGAGCGGGGAGAATTTGTAGCTATCATGGGCCCTTCCGGGTGTGGCAAGTCTACTCTGCTGAATATCCTGGGTACACTCGATTCACCCACTTCCGGCTCTTACTTCTTCGAAGGCAAACAGGTGGATAAGATGAACGAGAACCAACTGACGGCTCTGCGTAAGGGAAATCTGGGATTTATTTTCCAGAGTTTCAACCTGATTGACGAACTGACCGTATACGAGAATGTGGAGCTTCCTCTGGTATATCTGGGCATGAAACCTGCCATACGGAAAGAAAAGGTGAAACAGGTACTTGAGAAAGTAAATTTGTTGCACCGTGCCAATCATTTTCCGCAACAGCTTTCCGGTGGACAGCAGCAACGTGTTGCCATAGCTCGCGCCGTGGTGACGGACTGCAAGTTGTTGCTTGCCGATGAACCGACCGGAAACCTCGACTCGGTAAACGGTGTGGAAGTGATGGAGCTACTACGGGAACTGAACCGTCAGGGGACTACCATCATCATCGTTACTCACTCGCAGCGTGATGCGACTTATGCCCACCGGATTATCCGCCTGCTCGATGGGAAGATCGTAGCCGAGAATATCAACCGTCCGCTGGACGAAACTTCCGGGACTAATACAGAGAGCGTATGATAGGGAATTATTGGAATAGTGCCTATCGTAACCTGATGAAACGGAAAGGATTCAGTTTCATCAATGTTTTCGGGTTGGCAGTCGGCATGGCATCGGCTCTGCTGATCTTGACTTACGTCACCTTTGAGTTCAGTTTCGATAAGATGCACCAGAAGTACGAGCGCATCTTCCGCGTGGAAAGTACTTTCTACGAGGGAGAAGTGCAGACCGACTATTGGGCCAGCAGTTCGTTCGGTTATGGTTCGGCCATGAAGGAGAACCTGGCCGGCATTGAAGATTATACCCGGGTGGTTTCCTTGTATCAGCCGGAACAGATTGTGAAGTATGGTGAACTTACTTTACGTGAAAACCAGATTGCTTATGCCGATCCCGGCTTCTTCCGTTTGTTCGACTTTGAGTTGGTGAAGGGAGATAAGGCCACTTGCCTTTCCATGCCCCGCCAGGTGGTCATCACCGAACGTATTGCCCGGAAGTATTTTCAGGACGAAGACCCCATCGGAAAGATACTTATCTTTACGGGACCGTATGACAAGGTGGTTTGCGAAGTGACAGGGGTGATGAAAGAGATGCCTTCCAATTCGCATATCCATTATAATTTCCTGATTTCCTATAAGTCACTCGGGCAATATCTGCATGACTATTGGTACAAGCACGAGGTTTATACTTATGTGCTGCTCGATTCGCCCGAAAGGAAGGAAGAGATAGAAAAGGCGTTTCCGGCAATGTCGGAGAAGTATAAGACGGACGAGGCGCTGAAAAATAAAATATGGGGTGTGTCACTGACACCGCTTGCCGATATTCATCTTAAACCGCAAGTTGGTTACGAGGCCGAAATCAAGGGAAACCGTACGGCCATGATCGCCCTGATCTTTGCTGCAATTGCCATTTTGGCTATTGCCTGGATCAATTATATCAACCTGACTGTGGCCCGCTCGATGGAACGTGCCAAGGAGGTAGGAGTGCGCCGGGTAATAGGAGCTTTCCGCAAGCAGCTTGTATCTCAATTCTTGTTTGAGGCCTTGGTCATGAACCTGGTTGCATTGGTACTGGCAGTGGGACTGATCGAGTTGATCTTGCCATACTTCAATCAGTTGGTAAGCCGTACGGTAACTTTCTCCGTTTGGCTGACGGGATACTGGTGGCTTTTGCTTTTGATCGTATTTGTAGGGGGAATTTTCCTCTCCGGGTACTATCCTGCATTGGCGCTTCTCAACCGGAAACCGATTACGTTGCTGAAGGGAAAGTTCCTGAACAGCAAGTCGGGCGAAGGCACTCGCAAAGTATTGGTAGTCGTTCAGTACACGGCATCTATGATTCTGCTCTGCGGCACATTGATTGTGTTTGCGCAGTTGAACTTCATGCGCAATCAGTCGCTGGGAGTGAAGACGGACCAGACTCTGGTTGTCAAATTTCCCGGACGGACCGAAGGCATGAACACGAAACTCGAAGCCATGAAGAAGGCCATTGCCCGCCTGCCTTTGGTAGATAAAGTTACCTTCTCGGGTGCCGTGCCGGGCGAAGAGGTGGCTACCTTCTTGTCTAACAGGCGAAAGAGTGATGCTTTGAAGCAGAATCGCCTTTATGAAATGTTGGTATGCGACCCGGATTATATTGATGCTTATGGACTGCAACTGGTGGCAGGGCGCGGATTCTCCGAAGATTATGGAGACGATGTGAATAAGTTGGTGGTCAACGAGTCTGCTGTCCGTAACCTGGGAATCGCCTCTAACGAAGAGGCTCTCGGCGAAGAGATAGAGGTGGAATGTACCGATGCCCCGATGCAGATTATCGGAGTGGTGAAGGATTACCATCAGCAGGCACTCAACAAGAATTATACCCCGATTATGCTGATCCACAAAGATAAGATCGGTTGGCTGCCGCAACGCTACATCTCCATTGTGATGAAGTCCGGCGACCCGAAGGAATTGGTTTCGCAGGTGGAGGAGATCTGGCATCGCTATTTCGAGGATTCCAGCTATGACTTCTTCTTTCTCGATCAATTCTTCGATCATCAGTATCGTCAGGACGAGGTGTTTGGTGTCATGATCGGTTGTTTCACCGGACTGGCCATCTTCATCTCATGTCTGGGATTGTGGGTATTGGTGATGTTCTCCTGCACTACCCGTACCAAGGAGATGGGTATCCGGAAAGTATTGGGAGCTACCCGTTGGAATCTGTTCTATCAGCTGGGTAAAGGCTTTTTCCAATTGATCCTGATAGCGGTAATCATTGCGTTGCCCGTTGCCTGGTTCAGTATGAATGCCTGGTTGAGTCATTATGCTTTCCGTACCGATCTGAAGATATGGTTCTTTGCAGTTCCGGTAGTGTTGATGCTGTTGATTTCGTTTGTGACGGTAGCCTGCCAGACGGTGAAGATTATCGTAGGCAAACCGGCACGGTCATTGCGGTATGAGTAAGATTCCGGAATAAAATAAGTCGCATTCGGCACAGAGTGCATGAGGGTGTCATAGTTCACCACAGATTATACGGATTTACAAGATAGATTTTTAATCTACTGATAACCAATAATATTTATCTGTACAATCTGTGGTGAACTATGACACCCTCAGTGCCTTTTGTGGTGAACTTTAGCCTTTGGGTTGTTGCGTCTGGGTTTCTTCTCCCCAATGCGTTTTCGCTTCCAGTTCTTCCCGGTCACGCACCTCTTTCGCCTTCTTTGCATAGACAATCATGCGCAGAGACTGGTCGTAAGTAAAGTAATTCCATACCCAGTTCAGTAGGACGTTTGCTTTGTTGCGTACTCCCAGGATCGAACGTAAATGGACGACCAGCCACATCACCCAAGCCAGCCATCCGGCGGTTTTGAAACTACTGAACTCTGCCACGGCGCGATTGCGCCCTACGGTTGCCATCGATCCCAGGTTCCGGTAATGGAACGGCTGCATCGGCTTTCCTTTCTGTAGTCTTTGCAGGTTCTTGGCAAGCAGTTCGCCTTGTTGAATGGCCACTTGTGCCAGTTGCGGGTGTCCGTTAGGATAGTTCTTGTCCGTAGTCTGAATACATTGGTCCCCGATGGCGAAAATAGTGTCTGTTCCCTGTACACGGTTGAATTCGTCTACTTTGATTCTTCTTCCGCGTCCCAGTAACTCTCCGTCTATATTGCCGAAAGTGATGGCTGCCACGCCGCTCACCCAGATAAACGTACGTGTCGCTATCTCTGTACCGTCTTCCAACATCACTTTATGATCTTTGTAATCCGTCACCCGCTTGTTCAGTAGGATGTTGACTCCCATTTCACGCAGAAACTGTTCGGCATGGCGGGATGAATCTTCAGACATTCCCGCCAGGAGACGGTCGCCCGCTTCAATCAGGTAGATGTGCATCAGGCTGCTGGGCATATCCGGATAATCGTTGGGCAGTACGAACTTCTTCATTTCCGAAAGCACTCCGGCTATTTCCACTCCGGTGGCCCCTCCGCCTACAACAACGACATTGAGCAACTCCTGCCGTTCACGTTCCGTACTGCAAGTGATCGACCGTTCAAAGTTTGCCAGTAGGGCATTTCTCAGTCCCATGGCTTCCGAAACGGTTTTCATAGGCATGGCCTCTTCTTCAATGTGCTCGTTGCCGAAGAAGTTGGAGGTGGTGCCGGCTGCCAGTACCAGGTAGTCGTATTCTGCTTTACCGATGGAAGTCTGAATCATCTTTTTCTCGGGGAAGATGGCCCGTACTTCTGCCATACGGAAGTAAAAGTCCTTTCGTTTCTGAAAAATTTTCCGGAACGGGAAAGAGATGGAACTGGGTTCAAGTCCGGCTGAAGCGACTTGATAAATAAGGGGAGGAAACTGGTGATAATTGTTCTTATCGACTAAAACAACCTGGAAACCAGACTTTTTTAGCTTGTTGGCCAATTTAAGACCGCCGAAGCCACCACCTACGATGATGACACGCTTCTTGTCGTTTTTTACAATGTTGAAACTCATACTGAAAACTTCTATTTAACCTGATGTGTCTAAAACCTAATGTCATGGTTATAAACGCTTGTCATAGGTAAAAAGTTCAGCTAAAAGAACGGTTTCAGAAGATGTTTCAAGAGGCTTTTTCACCATAGATTACACAGATTACCGCAGGTAGTTTGTGCTGACAATCGGTCGTTCACTCTTTTAGAGCCTGTTTTAATTTTGCTTGAGATATGTTTTCAGGGATGTTTTCCGGTTTTTGCAAGGAGCATAGCGGGCTATGTGACGGGTAAAAACGGGGAAATAGACCGAGAAAAAACTCAAAACAGGTCAATAAAATTCCTGTAAATTTATTCAAGGAAAATTTAAACAGGGCACTTAATCTGCGCTAATCTGTATCATCTATAGTGGTTTCTGATGTTCCCTGTAGGCTTTTTATAATTCCGGTACCATGCAGAATTTAGTCTCCGGAAAATCTTTCTTCAGATACCGTTGGATGAAGAGTTGTGTATCCTCCTGTATCGTCCGGTCCTCTACCGTCGGGTAGAGGTTGTAGAGAACGGTATCCAGTTTGATCCCCCGGTTTTTGATGGCTTCCAGGCTGAGCAATGTGTGGTTGATACTGCCCAGTTTGCCGGAAGTGACAAACAGCAGCGGGTATCCCTTCTGCGCAATATAGTCAATCGTCAGCAATTCGTCGGTAAGCGGCACCATCAGGCCTCCGGCTCCCTCGAGCAGGACAACGTCGTAACGGCGGCTCAACTCTTCTGTAGCACGTTCTATTTTGTCAAAGTCGATGGGACGTCCGTCTATGCGTGAAGCGAGGTGTGGAGAACAGGGGTAAGAGAAGATTTCGGGCATGGTCAGTCCTTCCCGGTCGTCATCAGTGGGGGCGATACCCATGATGCGGCGGTGCAGGTCGATGTCTTCCGAGTGGCCTGTATTGCCTGTCTGGATAAATTTCTGAGTAATGGTGCGTTGCCCTTTCCGGTTCAGTTCGCGTGCCAGGAATCCTGTGGCATAACTCTTGCCTGCATCCGTATCGATGCCGCTGATAAAATACACATTCTTTTTCATACTTCTTTTGTTTGAGACCCGCAGGTCGTTTTTCTTATCTCTTTTTTGCTATTATATAGATGGGGTGGTAGGTCAGTGAAACAGAACCTTTGCCGGGACTGAACAGACGTTCGTATTCCTGACAGAAGAGGTTCAGTTTGCTCCGGGTCCAGCTTTGGTTACAAGTACCTGTCACTCCGGTCTGCTTCAGATGATAAAGCACCTCCATCGGATTGTTGAAATTCAGTGAGATGACTTCTTCCTCCGTGTGCACAATGTCGTATAGTGCCGAGAGCGAGGCTGTCAGCTCTTCTCTCGAACGGTAGGCGAGTCCCTGTCCGGTCAGTTGGCGAATCTCCTTCATGTTTTCTTTTCCGAAAGTACTGAAGGCAATGTATCCCTGCGCATTCAGGATGTTTTCACATTTCCGGAAAAAAGCATCGGGATGTTCGAACCATTGCAGGACGGAACAGGAAGTGATCAGTTCCGTTCCGTGTGGGAAGTCAAGTGCTTCGGCATCTCCGGGCAAGAAGGAGACCCGCTCGTTCAGGATATCTCTGCAGCTATGGCGCATCTCTTCGCAAAGGTCGTTCAGCAGCAAGTGTTCCGGGCGGAACGAACGGAGTAGCAGACGCGAATAAGTACCCGTCCCGCAGCCGAACTCTACAACACGGCGGAGGGAGTGCGCAGGGAGGTGTTGCTGCAACAAACTGCACATTTTCCGGGCGATTTGTTGTTGCACCCGGGCTTCGTGCGGATAGGTGCCGATTGCTTTCGTGAAGCGTTGGGCGATCAGTAGTTTGGAGGAAGCAGCGGCAGGAGCGAGATTTTCTTTCAATATCTTTTCGTCATAATGTGCTCCGTCATATCGCTGAATTTCATTGCAATATTTTTGCCAGGCCTGTTCCTGGTTCTTCGGTGGGAAGATATGATCGGATTCTCCGATGATTGCTTTATTCCAGACAAAGGTGGATGGGGGCAGTTCGCTGTATTGTCTGCCGATGGCCGCCAGTTCTTCTTTCAATTCTTCTACCGGTCGTTGGGGAGCTATTTCCAGGAAAGCTTGAAAGGCACTTCCCGATCCGCACATTCGCCGGCGGAACTTCTGTAGGGTCGCTTCATTGAGATTATTGAGTGTACCTTCAAATATGGCGGGAGGAATTCCCCGCATATCATCGATAGGGAAAGGTGTCCCGTTGATGGCAATGCTTTGCTTGAGGGGGAGGTTGCTGTCCGGTAACACTTGGGAAGCTGCCCATACCCCCATGGACCAGGCAACAACATAGATCCCGTCATACGTGGAGAGCAATGTGCTGTCAAAATCGAGAGAACGGTAATCATAGCAGATTATCAGATCTTTATTTGGGGGGAGATTGTGCATGAAGGGAGTTTCATCCATTCCCCATCCGGCAAAGAAGAGGAGAGCCTCTTTTCGGAGGGGAGGGCATCCGGCGACTTCACATCCGGTTCCTGTCTCAGAGTGAAGGGAGTTTACAGATTTTTGGGGTGGATATAGTCTTTTCAGTTTCATAAGTTTATTACTTTGATGATACAGGCCGTATTGTTGCTATCACTCTTTTCACTTCCTTTTCCGTTACGTCTGCCGTTAATGAAAAACGGATACGGGAAGTTCCTTCCGGTACCGTAGGCGGACGGACAGGCAACGCATAAAACCCTTTGCGTTGCAGCTCTTCTGCCATACGGACGGCGGAAGAACTTTCACCCGCGATCATGGGTACGATTTGGCTGGCCGAGGCAGAAAAGTATCCTTTCTCCTGGAGGCCGGTCCGCAAGTTGCTGCTGATGGCTGCCAGGTGTTCCCTCTTCTCCTGATATTCCGCCAGATGGCGCAGTACAAATGAGGTCCATTGCAGGGTGACAGGCGGGAGTGCAGTGGTGAAGATAAAGGGACGCATTTTATTTATCAGATAGTCCCGTATCACCTGCCTGCACACGATATATGCCCCAGAGGAAGCCAGTGCCTTTCCGAAAGTGCCCACCAAAAAGTCGATATCCGATATGCATCCGTATGCTTCGGCACATCCCAGTCCGCCGGTTCCCCGGACACCGACAGCATGGGCTTCGTCTAAGTAAAGCAATACGTTCGGATACTTGCGTTTCAGCTTGACCAACCGGGGTAAGTCTGCTTCGTCACCATCCATACTGAAAATACTTTCGGTAACGATAATAACCTGTTCATATTCTTTGTGGTAAGTCTCTACTAGTCTTTCCAACTGGCTGTATTCGTTGTGCCGGTAGCGGATACATTTGGCATCTGATAGCCGAATGCCGTCTATCAGGCTGGCATGTATCAACTTGTCGGCCAGAATCAGTGTTTTTGTGTCGCATACGGCAGGTAGGATTCCGGTATTGGCATGATATCCGCAATTGAATACCAGTGCCGCTTCTGTTCCAAATAAGGAAGACAAGGTAGCTTCCAGTTCATCGTATGCGGCAAAATTGCCGGTAAGCAGGCGGGAAGAAGAGGAAGAGAACTTAATTTCTTCCGGCTTCACTGTCTGCCAGAAAGCTTTTAACAGTCCACTGTCGTTAGCCAACCCCAGATAATCATTTGACGAAAGGTTTAGCATCCGTTGTCCCCCGATGATTACCTCTTTGCCCTGATGTACCAGGGTAGGAAGGGTGCGGAAGTTATCTTTCTTTTTAAGGAGTTGCAGCTCGTCAAGGAAACGGGTGAGTTCACCTCTTTCCGTTTCTTGGTTTTTATTCATATTTGTAATGTTTTTGAGTTTGATTCACCACAGAGTAGCACAGAGTTTCACAGAGATTATTTTCTCTTAATATCTTATAAACAAGAGATTGAAACTCTGTGAGACTCTTGTTACTCTGTGGTGAAGTTTGATTCGCCTCTATTTCGTTTGGGAACCGGGAAGGCCGTTACTTATGATCCTTATCATCCCTTCCGTGAGTTTGGTCAACTGTTCGGGCGTAATGATAAACGGAGGCATTACATAGATCAGTTTGCCAAACGGACGGAGCCAGATGCCTTCCTCCACAAAACGGCGTTGCAGGTATGCCATATTCACCGGTTCTTTCATCTCGATCACTCCGATGGCACCCAGTACACGGACGTCCGCTACCTGAGGGAGCTCACGTGCCGGAGCTAATTCACGGTTCAGTTGAGCTTCTATTCGTTTTACGTTTTCTTGCCAGCCGGAAGTTAGAAGTAACCGTACCGATGCGCAGGCTACGGCACATGCCAACGGGTTTCCCATAAACGTAGGCCCGTGCATGAATGCTCCCGGTGCATGGTTGGAGATGCAGTCTGCCACTTCATTGGTGGTCAGTACTGCCGATAAAGTCATGTATCCACCTGTCAATGCTTTGCCGATGCACATGATGTCCGGCTCTACTCCGGCATGTTCCCAAGCGAAGAGTTTTCCGGTACGTCCGAATCCGGTTGCTATTTCATCGAAGATCAACAGTACCCCATACCGATGGCAGAGGCGCGCAGCTTCTCTTAAATATTCCGGATGGTAGAAACGCATGCCTCCCGCACCTTGTACAATGGGTTCGAGGATGAAAGCTGCCAGTTCATCGGCATGTTTCTCCAGCAGATGCTCCAACGGACGGATATCTTCCGGGTTCCATTCATCTCCGAACCGGGAGGAGGGAGCAGGGAGGAAGTGGCGGATGGGAAGTGCCGAACCAAAGATACTGTGCATCCCCGTTACAGGATCGCATACCGACATGGCATTCCAGGTATCTCCGTGGTAACCGTTACGGATGGTGACGAAATTATTTTTCTCCGGTTTTCCGGCTGCATACCAGTATTGTACGGCCATCTTCAGTGCAACTTCGACAGCTACGGAGCCGGAATCGGCATAGAATATCTTTTGCATAGAGGGGGGGACCAGCGGAAGCAACAGTTTGCCCAGTTCGATAGCCGGATCGTGCGTCAGTCCGCCGAACATGACATGCGACATCCGGCTGAGTTGATCTTGTACAGCCTGGTTTAATATCGGGTGATTGTATCCGTGCACCGCACACCACCACGATGACATTCCTTCGATCAGTGTCTGTCCGCTTTCCAGGGTGATGGTGGCACCGTCAGCCCGTTTCACCTTATATACCGGGAGCGGATTCGAAGTTGAAGTATACGGATGCCACAAATGTTCGCGGTCAAATTGTGAGTCGGCAAAGTGATATCCTTCCGAGAGAATCATCTCTTTGTCGTCCGATACCTTGGAGCCGAGTGTTGTCAGCAGATCGCCTACGATGGCGGAGTTGATGCCGATATAGAGGGATTTCCGGACGGCCTCTGGTGTCAGTTGCGAGCGCCCTCCGGCAAAGCGCAGGTAAGCCGCAGGGTTAATGAACCGGAAAAGAGCCACAGTGGTCAGTATCTCTTCTTCACTGAGAGGAGACTGATGCTCGAGCGGAGTGCCGGGTATGGGTTGCAGCAAGTTGATCGGGATGGATTGGATGTTGAGATCGCGGAGTGTGAAGGCAAATTCGATCCGTTGTTCCACAGTTTCACCCATGCCGATGATGCCTCCGCAGCAGAGGTCCATCCCTACTCGTCGTGCGGCATGCAAGGTTTTCAGCTTTTGTTCCTGTGTATGCGTGGTACAGAGCGAGTCGAAGTGGGAAGGAGCCGTTTCGAGGTTACAGTGGTACCGGGTCACTCCGGCATCATACAATGCCTGCAACTCTTCTTCGTCCAACAGTCCGAGCGAAGCGCACAACCGGATAGACGAATGGCGACGCATCCGCCGGGCCGCTACACAGAGCTCTTTCATGTTTTTGGGAGAAGGTTTGCGTCCACTGGTCACCAATGAAAAGCGGTTGACCCTTTGTGCTTCGTTGTATTTTGCTTGTCGCAGACACTCTTCCGCGCTCACCAGATCGTATACATCGGCCTTGGTCTTGTAGTGAGACGACTGGGCGCACCATTTACAATTTTCCGGACACCGCCCTGAGCGGGCATTGATGATGGAACACATGTCGAACTCCTGCGAAGCGCAGGCGGTGGTGATGTCGTGCGCGGCATCATACAACTCTTCTTTACGGGGATAGAGCGCCAGCCATTCGGCCTGCTCTCGGCTGATAGCCGTTCCTTGTAATACTTGGTTTTTTATTTCTTCGATAGTCATAGGGTGGGGATATTAAAAAAGAGGTTGCCGGTCCCATCGGGATGGGAGGCAACCTCTTTAGGTGTAATGTATGAGGCGGATGTCACAACAGTTGACTGTGCGGCACCGGCATAAGAATATTTGGATGATTGGAGTTGAGTAAGAAGCAAGAGCAATGGTTCGGGAGATAACGTGAGGTTCTCCCAATCTTCTTCCGGAACGGAATCTTCTGTATCCCGTTGCGGATCAAGTCCGGTTGTATGCGGAGTTTGCTGCTTGCACAACGCACATTCGGTGATGTTCTTTCTCAACTGTCCGATGGTGACACACAAACCCAGAGTGGCAAATATAGCATAAGCCTTCCGGCTCCACTGGCGGAAGCGGATAAACGAATGTGATATGTACCTTTCTTTTTTCATAAGCCGTATGGTGATATCGGGTCATCGGACGGCGGCAAAGCTACAAAGAATCTACGGAATGACCAAGGGATAGCATCGGTTTGTAAGCAGGGACCTCTCCTCTACCACAAAGACGGTATAAGAATCCCTTATAAAGGGGATTTCAAGAACAATCCCCATACTCTACTTTTGCAGCAGGAAATGATCCGTGAAAATTAATTAAAAAATGTAGGTGGCTTTTGACACACCTTCAAGAATAAGATAACAATTTCAAGGCTTTTAACAACAATCTGCCGGATTGTGTGTTAAACAAAAGATTCTAATTTAAACATAACTAAACTTAAGGTATGAAGACCAATTTACGTCTATTATTTACGTTGCTCTTTGTCGTTTCGGTTGTTGCATTACGTGCCGGAACAATGAATGACATACGTGTTTCGGGCACTGTTGTGTCCGAAGGAGACCCGTTGCCCGGTGTGTCGGTATTAGTGAAAGGAACCGGCGTCGGTACTATTACCGGTATTGACGGCAAGTATTCCATCAATGTTCCGTCCGATGGTACGCTGGTATTCAGTTTTATCGGACTGAAATCTGTGGAACATAAAGTGGGAGGACGCTCAGTGATCAATGTCGAGCTGGTGCCCGACAGTAAGCAATTGGAAGAAGTAATGGTAGTAGCCTATGCCACTGCCAAGAAATATAGTTTCACCGGTGCCGCCTCTACCGTTAAAGGTGACGAGATAGCGAAGTTACAAACCTCGAGCGTATCACGTGCCCTTGAAGGAACCGTAGCCGGTCTGCAGGCAAGTGCCGCAAGCGGTCAGCCGGGTACCGATGCTACAATCCGTATTCGCGGTATCGGATCCATCAATGCATCCAGTGCACCTCTCTATGTAGTGGACGGTGTGCCCTATGACGGTAGTGTGAACTCTATCAACCCCGAAGATATCGCATCGATGACCGTTCTGAAAGATGCGGCTTCAGCTGCTTTGTACGGTTCGCGTGGAGCCAACGGTGTGATTATTATCACCACCAAGCAGGGACAAAGCGATTCGAAGACTACAGTGAACGTGAAAGCCAGCTTCGGTGGTTCCAATCGTGCGGTACGTGATTACGACCGGATCGGCACCGATCAGTATTTCGAACTTTATTGGGAGGCTTTGCGTAACCAATATGCACTGGATACAAAGAACTATACTCCTCAGACAGCAGCTATCAAAGCTTCTAAAGACTTGGTAGGAAAGCTGATGGGGGCCGGCCCCAATCCTTATGGCTCTAAATATCCTCAGCCGGTAGGTACGGATGGAAAATTGGCGGATGGGGCCGTTCCGCTCTGGAACTTCGACTGGCAGGATGCCATGGAGCAGCAGGCACTTCGTACGGAACTGGGACTGAATGTTTCAGGAGGCGGCAAAACCAATCAATACTACTTCTCTGCCGGATACCTGAATGATAAAGGTATTGCGTTGGAGTCCGGTTATGAACGCTTTAATCTCCGATCGAACGTGACAAGCCAGATGACCAAGTGGCTTCGGGGAGGAGTGAACATGAGTTTTGCCCACTCTTTGCAGAATTATCCCGTATCATCGGATACGAAAACAAGTAATGTCATCAATGCCGGCCGTTTGATGAACGGATTCTATCCCATCTATCAGATGAACGAAGATGGAACCTATAAACTGGATTCCGAGGGACAGCGGATATATGATTTCGGTTCTTACCGTCCTTCCGGTTCGATGGCTAACTGGAACCTTCCGGCCACATTGCCCAATGATAAGTCGGAACGTATGAAAGATGAATTTTCAGGACGTACTTTCCTTGAAGTTACCTTTATCGAAGGGCTGAAGTTTAAGACCAGCTTCAACTTTGACCTGATCAACTATAATTCACTCGACTATACCAATCCTAAAATAGGGCCGGCTGTTAACACCGGAGGTTCATCGAGCCGTGAAAACGACCGTACTTTCTCGTGGACCTGGAATAATATCCTGACTTATGACAAAACCCTCGGAGAGCATCATTTCAATCTGCTGGCCGGACAAGAAGCCTATTCCTACCGTTACGATGTGCTGCGAGCATCCCGTTCGAACATGGCATTGCCTGATTTTCCCGAACTGGCTGTCGGTTCGTTGGTAACCGGAGGGACAGGATACCGCGTAGATTACTCGTTGGTGGGATATTTCCTAAATGCCCAATATGACTATCAAAGCAAATATTTCTTCTCGGGTTCGTATCGGCGGGACGGGTCTTCCCGTTTTGCTCCCGAAACCCGTTGGGGTAATTTCTGGTCCGTCGGTGCTTCCTGGCGTATCGACCGTGAAGATTTCATGGTAGCTGCGAGCGACTGGCTTTCTGCCCTGACTTTGAAGGTCAGTTATGGTGCGCAGGGTAACGATAACCTGGGAACGTATTATGCCAGCAGCGGACTTTATTCGGTGGTAAGCAATAATGGGGAGAATGCGTTGGTATCCGATCGTCTGGCTACACCAAAACTGAAATGGGAAACCAACCTGAACTTCAATGCCGGCATAGACTTCTCGTTGTTCAACAACCGATTCTCCGGTTCGTTCGATTTCTTCCAGCGGCGTTCGAAAGATTTGCTCTATTCCCGTCCGCTGGCTCCCTCGCTCGGTTATAATTCAGTAGACGAGAATGTAGGCGAACTGAAGAATACCGGTGTGGAAATCGATCTGAAAGGTACCTTAATCCATACCCGGGACTTTATGTGGCGATTGGGGCTTAACCTGACACATTATAAGAATGTCGTGACCGACCTTCCATTGAAAGATATGCCTGTGAGCGGAGTTCATAAACTGGCTGTGGGACGTTCTGTCTATGATTTTTACATGAAGCAATGGGCGGGTGTTGATCCGGAGAACGGCGATCCGTTGTGGTACAAAAATGTGAAAGATGCCAATGACAAGATCACTGGACGTACGACTACCAATGACTATGCCCAAGCGGATTATTACTATACCGGCAAATCATCCTTACCCAAAGTGTACGGAGGATTTAATACCGCTTTCTCGTATAAAGGCTTTGAACTGTCCACCATTTTTGCCTATAGTATCGGTAATTATATTGTGGACCGTGACGTAACTATGCTGTGGCATAACGGAAGTTCTACCGGACGTGCCTGGTCGACAGAGATTCTGAACCGTTGGACACCGGAGAATCGATATACTGATGTGCCGGCTCTGAAAACCGTATCGAACAGTTGGAATGCAAATTCCACCCGTAACCTGTTCAATAACTCGTTCCTGCGGATGAAGAATATCACATTATCGTATAACTTCCCGCAACCGATGATAAAGAAAATCAGCCTGAACAGTCTGCAATTGTTTGTGCAGGCCGATAATCTGCTTACCGTTTCGAAGAATCAGGGACTCGACCCCGAACAGGATATCAGTGGACTGACGTATTACCGTTATCCGGCCATGCGTTCCATTTCCGGAGGAATCAATGTTTCGTTCTAAGGCTTTAATCCCCGGAAAAGGGCTGTTGCAATCGTATGCTCCGCCCCGGTTTAATCATGCATAAATCACATATAACAGATATAGTAAAGTATAAAATAACAGATGATATGAGAACAATACGATTTAACAATAACAGACATATCTCTTCTTCTCCTCTTCTTCGGACAGAGGGTGGGAGAGAGGCTTCCGTGAGTAATACCTCCGGAGATAAGATCCCTAAAGGTAAGTTTTCCTTTCTCCTTCTCTTCTTCCTTTTGTTTCTGGGGAGTTGCAGCAGCGACTTCCTCGACAATAAGCCGACAGATGCCGTAGATTCCGGCCTCGTACCTGTACCTTCGAATGCCGAACGCATCTTTAACGGTGCGTGGTACAATCTGTTCGAATATGGTACCACTTATGCCAACATCGGCTATCGTGCTTTGATGTGCCTGGACGACATGATGGCCGACGACGTGGTTTCGCGCCCTATGTATGGGTTTAATTCTTCTTATCAGTTCAATGACGTGGTGATGCCTTCCGACGGACGTACCACTTTCGCCTGGTATCTGATGTATAAGACCATTGACAACTGTAATACGGCCATTTCTATTCAAGCTACCGGAGACGATGATACACCTGAGTTCCGGCATGCCCAGGGACAGGCACTTGCCGTACGTGCTTTCTGTTATCTTCATTTGGCACAGCATTATCAGTTCACCTATCTGAAAGATAAGAATGCTCTTTGTGTACCGTTGTATACCGAACCGACCAATCCGAATACCAAACCTAAAGGAAAGGCAACGCTCGAAGAGATCTATACACAGATCATCAATGACCTCAACCGTGCCAAAGGACTTCTTGACGGTTATGTGCGTCCGAATGACAAGTCGAAATACAAACCTAACACCGATGTGGTAAACGGACTTCTGGCCCGTACTTATCTGCTTACCGGACAGTGGGACGAAGCCGCCAAAGCCGCATTGGAAGCTGCCAAAGGTTACACTCTGATGACGGATGCCAAAAACTATATGGGCTTCAACGATATATCGAATACCGAGTGGATCTGGGGACATCCGCAATCTGTCAGCCAGTCCGATGCCAGCTATAACTTCTATTATCTGGATGTGGTAGAACCCGATTCATACAATAGTTTTATGGCCGATCCGCATTTCAAGGACACCTTTACCGAAGGTGATATCCGTCTGGAATTGTTCCAGTGGATGCGTGAAGGTTATCTGGGATACCGCAAGTTCCGCATCCGTTCCGACCAGACGGGAGATATTGTCATCATGCGTTCTGCCGAAATGTATTTGATAGCTGCCGAAGCCTTGGCGCGTAAAGGTCAATTGGGCGAAGCCGTAAAACCGCTCAATACTTTGAGAAATGCCCGCGGACTGGCCGATTATGATCTTACCGGAAAAAAACAGGAGCAGGTGATTGATGAAATTCTGATGGAACGTCGCCGTGAACTTTGGGGTGAAGGATTTGGCATTACTGATGTTCTCCGTACACAACGTCCTGTGGTACGTGTCGCTTTGACCGAAGATGAAGCTGCCAAAGAATATGATTGCTGGCAACAGAACGGTACTTATAAAAAATATCATCCGGAAGGTCATTGGTTCACCAGCTTCCCCGATGGAACGAAGTTTGTGCCCAATAGTATATATTATTTGTATTCTATTCCTGAAAAAGAAACGAATGCGAATCCGAATCTGAAATAAGAAATCATAGTCAACTGATTTTATATGAACTGTTTCTGAAAAATCAGATAGATTAATATAATAGACGAAAGGTGTGTCATAACTCTACGGTGAATAAGAGTTGCGACACACCTTTTTTATCAATATCGTTAATAGTTAACTGAATATATACACAATGATTCCCGTTATGACTACATAAGCCAGTGCATAAGGAATGGCTGCTTTCAGGATCTCTCCCTCCTTACCTTGCTGGTTGCCTGCTGATGTGGCGATAGCAATACTTTGAGGAGAGATGATTTTGCCTCCTGTCGCACCTACCGTATTGGCGGCCGATAGCCAGTCGGGACTGACATTGATATGCCCTGCTACGCTGGCTTGCAGCTTTCCGAAAAGGATGTTCGAGGAGGTATCACTTCCGGTGATGAAGGTACCCAAACAACCGATAACCGGAGCAAAGAGAGGGTAGAGGCTTCCGGTAGCTGTGGCGAGTGCAGTGGCAATCACGGAAATCATGCCTGCCGTATCCATAATGGTAGATAAACCCACCAGGCAGATAACGGTAACGAATGTTTTTTTCAACTGCTTTACAGTGTTCCATAATACAATGAACAGTTCTTTCACTTTAGCTCCCTGTATCAGACCGCCTACAAACGTGCCTACGAAAAGCAGAACTCCGGCATGTGTCAGCCAAGCGATGGTATAATTCACGGTGGAGTCATTGATGGGGAGGCTGATGCGTGTCACCCAATTATTTTCGAGCGTACTTCGGAGGCCCGGAAAAAGCGGACTGGTCAGTATGATCAGTAACAAAATCAGCAGATAGATGCTCCAGGCATTCAGGATATCTTTCCCTTTCAGTGCTTTCTGCTGCGCTTTCTCTTTTTTTGGGGCAGTCAGTTTGCCATAAATGACGATAACGACGATAGACAAGATACTGCCGATGATAGCCGGTGATTCGGCTCCCATATATCGGGCCGCAACGTACTGGCTACCTAAAGATACAGCGCCTACCAGCAGTGCCAGAAATAGGTTTTTGGGTAATGATTTTATTTTTGGGTCGGTCAGGAAGAGTAGTACCAACGGTATCAGGAACATTAGTACGGAAAGTTGCAGTACGACGTTCGTACTCAGCACCTGTACATCCAGATTGGTTTCTTTGGCAAGTACCAGTACCGGTGTACCTATGGCACCGAAAGCCGTAGCCACACTATTGGCTATCAAGCTGACGGTGGCTGAAAAGATGGGTTTGAATCCCAGGCTGATCAGGATAGCGGCGGGGATGGCAACAGCTGTACCAAAACCTGCCATGGCTTCAAGTAACCCTCCGAAACCCCAGGTAAGGAGCAGTACCTGGATACTTTTATCGGTAGAGATGGAAGAGAATTGTTGTTTGATAATCTCCATCTTCTCTGTTTTCAGCAATACATTGTAGCTGAAGATAGCCATCAGGATGATAATCAGGATGGGAGAAACCGCTTTCAGTGCACCGTATACGAATGAAAATACCAAGTTATCTACCGCATAATGGAATCCGAAAAGAGCTATCAGTATAGTTACTATCAGGGAGATGACGCTACTTTTGTCACCCGGCATTTTAAAAAATGCCATTAATACAATCAAGAGCAATACCGGAACGATGGCAAGGATCAGTGTCATAATTGTCTGTTTTTAATAGTTGATGTTTAAGTTAAGATATTGATATAACAAAACCGGAACCTGTTTTGACGGATGAAATAATTATTTTTTTGCTGTATAGCGTTAAATAAAAAAAGGTGTAGCCCTCCGCATGGAAGGGCTACACCCTTTGGTCCGGATAGCTACACCCTTTTTATCGGATGGCTACACCCCAATGCCGGGGATTTATTTTTTCTTCATATTCAAGATCTGTTGCAGTTGCTGTAGGTTGGCTTTAGCGGCCTCGTTACCCATCTGGGCAGCTTGGTTGAAGGCAGCGATGGCGCGTTGTACATCTCCATTGAGGAAGTTGTATACACCTACGTTGTTGATGAATTCTGCTGTTTGATGGTTGGCTTTATCCATATATTTGATTGCGTTTTCCAGATCTTTTTTGGTCAGTGATACGGCTGCGGCATTCAGGTTGGCTACTTCATCGTTCGGATACATGCGTACGGCAATGTCGAATACATTCACAAAATCGTTGCTTCCTTTCGGATAACTGTTGGCTACCTGATACATCTCGTTCAGACTCAGATATTTCGGGTTGACTTTTATCACCACCCGTCCTTGTTCTACATCGAAGTTGGCTACGGTGTAGTCTATCTTGCAGTTCACTTTGCGGAGTCCCGGATAAATCTCTTTCAGCATTGTGCGATAAGGAGCACCGCCGTCCACGCGCATGATTTCCTGTTTGCGGCGCGCATCGTCAGTCGTATTCTTGATGATACCGATAAATTTATCTTTATCCTTCATGGACGATTTTTCCAATGCTTGTACCAATCCGTCCCAATTTTCACCACCAAAAGTTACTTTGTAAAGTTTGCCGGGAACTTTTTCGTTGGTAGTCAGATAATTCTTCAGAGCTTCGGCACGTTTCTGCGACAGTTGTTCGTTGAATTTCAACGGACCCTCCGGTGAAGCGAATCCTTCGATACTGATTCCTGTTACTGTCAGGTTCTTGTCATTCTGAATCTTGTCGAACATAGCATGAATGTTCATCAGCTCTTTGTGGTTATTCATGAATTCCGGCTGGATCACAGCTTTGCTGACAGGAAAGTCGAGGTGAGCTTCATACTGTTCGCTACGGTTTTTCACCACCTCCACAGTCGGCTGAATATAAGCAACCACCGGTATCATGGCACTCAGGCGTTTCGCTTCGGTAGAAACGTCGTTTGTTATCAGCTCCTGAGCAAGCATCTCTTCGTTGTTGCCGCAGCCGCATAGATTTTCTACCAGATTCAATGAAGCATTTGCCATCCAAGGTTCGTAAGGGATCACCTGGGTATAGTTGAGCACTTCTCTTTTATTATAAGGAATTACGATTCCTGCAGGTAGTTCGCGGCTGATGGCTAATCCGCGCAAATAAGCCTTCTGACGGCGTTTGCCGTTGATGATGATCTCTTCCAGCGCTACGTTGTGCTGTCCGTCTGTCAGGAGCGGAGTAAGTGTGAGCATACGTTCGGGACTGACTGTCAGATTTTTCATATCGATCTTCATGTCTACATAAAGCGAATTGCCCTGTTGCCATAATGAAACATCGGATAGACTGATGGCATCTTTAAAAAATTTCTGGGCACTGGCCGGCATTACTACTGCGAGGGCCAAGAGGAAGTATATGATTTTTCTTTTCATTGTTACTGTTGGTTTAGTTTTTTATAATTGGTTCCGGTGAATGCGGGACGTTTACTTGATGGTATAAATGATGCTGAGTCCGACTTTGGTCGGTCCGAAATAATTCTTGTTGTTGTGCCCCAGCTTTTCACCACACTTGCCACATGCGTATTTGTCATAGTCCAGGCGGGCATATCCTGCACCGATAGTGGCTTCCATACTCCAGCGGTTTTTCAGTATCCAATGGTAGCCGTAAGAGATACCTGCACCATAGATCTTGCCGTCATAGCGGTAGTTGCCCAACCCGAAGATGTCGAGATTGCTCATGTTAACATCGGCATAATGGCCATGGAGACCGAAAAAACTACCGTTGAAACGTTCGCAAAGCCAGTAGCGGAGTTCAGGTTGTACCAGCCAGTGCTTGATCTGTCTGTCTTTGGAAAATTTCCAGGGATTGTAGTTGCCCGATACATCAAGAGTGAGTTTTTTCGCCAAGGCTACTTCAAATCCCAGGTTCGGAGTACTGGTGGCCCAGTAGAGGGCATTGGTTTTGATGGCGAACTTGGGAAGATAAGTTTTTGTTCCCTGCTCTTGTGCATGTATGCTTGTGGCAAATACAAGCAGGAAGCATGCTGCTAAAAAATGTTTGATTGTTCTCATTTTCATTTTGGTCTAGGTTTTTACATAAACTATTTGCGAGATTAAACGTCTGAGAGGGGGACTTTGTTGACTCATACTCAAAATAATGTTATAGGACATGCACGCTAACATTTTTAAGCAAATAATTGTTATCTTAATAAAGTCAGGATTCCAAACTTTTCATTTTCTCCGGGAAAGAGGGTGAAAATAAACAAGCAATTGTAACTTGGATTACATCTATTCTCTTTTTTACATGCTAATTTTACATATACTTTAAAATAATAGCCTATGAAAGAGCTTATCAATCGCCTGGAAGAGTTGAACAGGCAAGCCGAAAAAGGTGGTGGAGACGCCCGTATCGAGAAACAACATTCTGTCGGAAAATTGACGGCACGTGAACGTATCGACCTGCTTCTGGAAAAAGGATCGTTTATTGAACTCGATAAACTGGTGACCCATCGTTGTACGGATTTCGGCATGGAGAAACAGAAAATATCCGGTGATGGAGTTGTAACCGGATATGGTATGATCGGCAAACGGCTTGTGTATGTTTTTGCTCAGGACTTCACCGTTTTTGGCGGTGCATTGTCCGAAACGTATGCCAGGAAGATTTGTAAAGTGATGGATATGGCTATGCAGATGGGAGCACCCATCATCGGGCTGAACGATTCGGGAGGAGCCCGTATTCAGGAGGGAGTCCGTTCGCTGGCCGGTTATGCGGAGATATTCCTGCGTAATTCTTTGGCTTCCGGTGTCATCCCTCAGATCAGTGCCATCATGGGTCCGTGTGCGGGTGGGGCGGTCTATTCGCCTGCATTGACCGATTTTATCCTGATGGTGAAAAATTCCGGTTATATGTTTATCACCGGTCCCGATGTGGTGAAGAGCGTGACACAGGAAGAAGTCAGCAAAGAAGATCTGGGAGGGGCGGATGTCCATACCATGAAGTCGGGGGTGGCACACCTCTCTGCCGAAAATGATATTGAATGCATCAATTACATTCGTGAACTGATTTCTTATCTGCCCGGAAATAATATGGAAGAGCCTCCGTTTGTTGCTACTACCGATTCTCCGACGAGGCTTACGCCCGAACTGTCGGATCTGGTGCCTACCAATCCTAATCAGCCGTATGATATGAAAGAGATGATCCGTGCAGTGGCGGACGATAACAGTTTCTTTGAATTGCAGGAAGAGTTTGCCCGTAACATCGTTATCGGTTATATTCGTCTGAACGGGAAGACGATAGGGGTGGTGGCCAATCAGCCGTTGGCATTGGCCGGAACGCTCGATATCAATGCCTCTGTTAAGGCAGCCCGTTTTGTCCGTTTCTGCGATGCGTTCAATATTCCATTGCTCACACTGGTAGATGTACCGGGATTCCTTCCGGGGGTAGATCAGGAGTATGGCGGCATCATCCGCAACGGTGCCAAGTTGCTTTATGCCTATTGTGAAGCTACGGTGCCGAAGGTCACGGTGATTGCCCGTAAAGCTTATGGCGGAGCTTATGATGTAATGAGTTCCAAGCACATCAGGGGAGATGTGAATCTGGCTTATCCCACTGCCGAAATAGCCGTGATGGGTCCCGATGGAGCGGTGAACATTCTTTTCCGTAAAGAGATTGACAAAGCTGCCGACACCGAAGCCAGGCGTAAAGAGTTGCAGGATGACTATCGCAGCAAGTTTGCCAACCTTTACCGGGCTGCCGAGTTGGGCTACGTGGACGAGGTGATCGATCCGGCCATAACCCGTATGCGCCTGATACGCAGTTTTGAGATGCTTGCCAACAAGCGGCAGTCTAATCCGCCTAAGAAACATTCAAATCTTCCACTTTAAAGCAGAGGAGAACATCGTATGATAAAAAAGATATTAGTTGCGAATCGTGGCGAAATAGCCATGCGTATTTTCCGTACCTGCCGGGTAATGAATATTGCCACAGTGGCTATCTACACCCGGGTAGATCGGGGTGCCTTGCATGTGCGTTATGCCGAAGAGGCTTATTGTATTTCCGATTCTCCGGAAGATACGTCTTATCTGAAACCGGAAAAGATTCTGCAAATAGCCAAAAAGACAGGAGCTGCCATCCATCCGGGATATGGCTTTCTGTCTGAGAATGCGGACTTCGCCCGTCGTTGTGAGGAAGAAGGGGTAATCTTTATTGGTCCGAGTGCCGATATTATTGCCCGAATGGGTATCAAGACTGAGGCCCGCCGGATTATGCGTGAAGCCGGTTTACCGATCGTACCGGGCACGGAAGATCCGGTGAAAGGCATTGCCGAAGCCAAAAAGGTGGCTGCCGAAGTAGGCTATCCCATCATGCTGAAAGCACTGGCCGGGGGTGGTGGAAAAGGTATGCGTCTGGTACGCAGTGAAGAAGAAATGGAGACGGCATTGCGCCTTTCACAGTCTGAAGCCGGAACGTCGTTTGGCAACGATGCTGTTTATATTGAAAAATATATCGAGAATCCCCATCACATCGAAGTACAGATACTGGGAGATAAATATGGAAATGTAATTCATCTTTATGAACGGGAATGTTCCATTCAGCGACGCAATCAGAAAGTAATTGAAGAATCGCCTTCTCCTTTTGTGAAGCCCGAAACACGTGCCAAGATGCTGAAGGTTGCAGTGGAGGCCTGTAAGCGGATTAATTATTACAGTGCCGGAACGCTGGAGTTCATGATGGATAAAGACCAGAATTTTTATTTTCTGGAAATGAATACCCGCCTGCAGGTGGAACATCCGGTGACGGAAGAGTGTACCGGGGTCGATCTGGTACGCGACATGATACTGGTAGCTGCCGGCAATCGTCTGCCTTACAGGCAAGAAGATGTCGAGTTCCGGGGAGCTGCCATTGAATGTCGCATTTATGCCGAAGATCCCGAGAATAACTTCATGCCTTCGCCCGGGGTGATAACCGTTCGTGAAGCTCCCGAAGGACGTAATGTCCGTTTGGACAGTGCGGCTTATGCGGGATTTGAGGTTTCGCTGCATTATGATCCGATGATTGCAAAGCTCTGTTGTTGGGGACGTAATCGTGATTCGGCTATTTCGAACATGGCCCGTGCGTTGCGCGAATATAAGATTCTGGGTATCAAGACTACGATTCCTTTCCATCAGCGTGTGTTGAAGAATGCGGCTTTCCTGAAAGGAGAGTACGATACTACCTTTATCGATACGCGCTTCGATAAGGAAGACCTGAAACGCAGGCAGAATACCGATCCGACAGTAGCGGTGATTGCTGCTGCGCTGAAACATTACGAAGAAGAGAAAGAGGCTGCTTCACGCGCCACTACGCTTCCGGTAGTAGGAGATTCGCTTTGGAAATATTACGGCAAGTTGCAAATGACTGCCAATAACTATTAAACTCAGAATGCTTATGACAACAATATTAGCAACTTATTATGCCAAAATACAGGATGTGCCCGACAGCGAGTATAAAGTGGAGATTCTGGAAGACGGGCCGGTGAAGAAAGTGGCTGTTAACGGGAAAGTGTATGATGTGGACTACAACGTAGGGGGTGACTCTATCTATTCCATTATCATCAATCATCATTCGCACGGAGTACAGATATCTCCGACTTCCCATTCCTCTTATACCATTATGAATAAGGGGGAACTTTATCAGATCGAGCTGAAAGGAGAACTCGAGAAGATACATAATGCCCGTAGCGGAGCAGATGCCGTAGGGCGTCAGGTAGTTGTAGCTCCCATGCCGGGCGTTATCCTGAAAACTTACGTCAGGAAGGGAGATGAAGTGAAGAAGGGTGATCCGCTGTGCGTACTGGTTGCCATGAAGATGGAAAACGAAATTCGTTCGGTGGCCGATGGGGTGGTGAAAGAGATTTTTGTGGAGGAGAATACGAAAGTGGGGCTGAACGAACGTATCATGGTGGTTGAGTAGTAAGAATAGAAACCGCAAGGGCTCTGGAAGTATGATCTTTCAGGGCCCTTATCGTATGATGTATCAACTGTCTCTATAAAGTGACATTTGCGAAGAGCAGGGTTGTCAGACTCTATTCTTGTATATTTCTCCTCCTTTCATGATCATTATGAAATTCTTTTCCGGATCTCCTAATAGGGTAATGTCTTTCAGTACGTCTCCATCTACCAGAATTAAGTCTGCCCAGGCATCTTCTTCTATAACACCCAATTTCCCGGGATAGGGATTTCGTGCACCGGACAGAGCCAGCAATTCCGCATTATCATGTGTCACCATTTTAAGAATTTCAAAATTGCTGAACCATTTCTGTAATTTGAGGATACCTTGGTTCTGGTTTTTCGTATTAGCCGGATTGAATAATAAATCTGTTCCCCATGCCAACTTGACCTTATATTTCTTTGCCAGTTGATATGTCTGGTCTGTACCTTGAGCTACCAGGGCATGCTTCTCCTGTTGTTCTTTTGTCGGGAATTGATTATCTCCTAAAGTGAAGGGTTGCATACTGAGCCATATCTCTTTCTCTGCGATCAGCTGCATGGTGGGTTCATCAATCAGATGGCCGTGCTCGATGCTTTTTACACCTGCATGGATAGCTCGTTGAATAGCTCTGGGCACATAGACATGTACCATTACGTATGTTCCTGCATCTTCCGCCGCTTTAACGGCAGCATGAATCTCTTCCTCGAAGAACTGTGTATCTTCCAACCGATCATACAAGGAAGCTACCCCGCCGCCTGTCATCAATTTAATCTGGCTGGCTCCCAGGCGGAGATTATTGCGTGCGGCGACGGTCACGGCGTCTATTCCGTCGGCGATAATGGCAGCTCCCATCTCTTCGGTATGCGTCAGTCCGCAACAGTCAAAGGGACGGGGTTCGTCATATACCGCCCGGAAATCTCCATGCCCTCCTGTCTGGGAGATAAGAGAGCCACTGGGATAAATGCGTGGTCCGGAAAGGATTCCTTCGTCGATGGCCCGTTTAAGCCCGAAGACCGGACCACCTGCATCCCGGATGGTTGTGAAGCCGCGGAGTAGGGTAGCTCGAGCTTCTTGTCCGGCTTTGAACTGCGTATAAGCGGTGTCTGCAGTAAGCAGATCCATCATCGTATTGCATGACATATAAGCATGCCAGTGTGCGTCGATCAGTCCGGGCATCAGGAATTTTCCCTTTCCGTCAAGAATGGTAACATTGGGAATTCCGTCTGTAGGGATCGGACTTTCTGAAACGGTTTTAATCCGGCTGTTTACCACCAGCACATTTCCCCGGCCGGTCTGTTCGCTGCTTCCATCGAAAATTTGAACGTTATTGATTAAAATACTATTGTCCATGATACATTATTAATAGGTGAATACTGTTGGTATAACCCGTCTGAGGATTATTAGTTTAGCTGCAGGACTGATAAACTTCGTTAAGTGAGAGATTTATTCCGGTCTCTTCCTAAAAAACTTTACTCAATATGGGATGACTTTCTGTCTGATGATTTCTATCAATGTATTGGGCGTTTTATTTCGTATCGTTAATCAACAGAAATCTTCCGTCCGGTCAGGATTATTAAAATGAAATAATTAGAAAGTTCTAATAACTTTCTACATTGCAGTGTTTATAGGGATTCTAGGCATAGATTGCTTCCGTTTGATAGACTGTATTTTAAGCTCGAATGATATCGGGTTGAACCTATTCTTTTTGCTATACGTTCTCTTTTTATAGACGAAGTAACTAAACCCGTCACATTTCAGCCGGTAAATGTGGCATATTGTCTCACTTTTAAACATATATGAATATGAAAACTTTATTCATTTTTCTATTTGTTTTGCTTGCATTTTACTCCTGCGATACGGATGAACCGATCAGCGCAGAAGACTTATCGGCTGCAACCGGTACTAATACGGATGAGGTCGATGTAGCTTCCAGGTCGGGCAGCTATCTGATCTGGCTTAATGGAATGAGTGCGGAAACAAAGAAAGTTGCAGATCAACTGCAAACCGTGAACCACTATGACAAGATGGTGGCTTTTAATGATTTACCGGGGACAGACAAGGTGGAAACCTTGGAAACCATGGCAAAAGATTCTTTGAACGATCTGACAATTGTAGGCAGTGTTGCCGATTTCATAGCAGGTACTTACAGTCCTGAGATGATACAGGACATCCGTCACAATCGTCAGGGAGTCATCTTAATTGCCAAAGACGGTAAGGGAGAAGATTTGAAGGCGCAAATGCTTAAACTTTTCGGGCTTTATGTAGATAAGGGATATTATAAAGTCAGCTTTCCGCGTGAACAGCGCTATGCCTATTATGACGCAAACGATCCGGACGCTTTGAAGAAGCTTTGCGGAACGGGTGGTCTCAATCCTCACACCCGTAGCATGTTGGGCTCTCCCGGACCGACGGATGATCCTTCGGCTCCGGAAGTTACCGAACGGGCTTTGCATGCTATGAAGAAGATCTATATCAGCAATCGGTATTATGTATATACCAGTGATTATAAATATCACATGACCGGATATGAGACGTTATTACCCTATACTGCTGATATCAAAGAGTATCTCCCGAGGGATGATAAAAAGTATGATGGGATGGTCGATCGCGAATGGACCATTGATGCTTATAATCTGCGTATTTACGCACCGACCAATGGAGATAATATGCTTGCTGTTTATAGTTCGGGTGGAAATGGTTTTTCCAACAGGCTCGACCATTCATTGGTATCTTTGAATAATGCACCGATGTATGAACTTTGGGCATTGATATGGGGATTGCGAAACAATGCTTATACAAAGATTAATATCCGTGACGACCAAAGTTCACAGTTGAATCTCAAACTGATTGACTTTGCGCCGGGTTTGCCGGAGACAGAGAGTACCATTGAGCATGCATACGAAAAGAGCGTAGGATTTGATTTGGGAGCGACTCCGGTTTTAAAGGGTGAGTATCGTTGGGGCAAGTCCATTACATATCAGTTGGCGGAAATGACCCGTGAGGTGACTCGTACCATTACCGATGCCGAGATGAGTTATTGCTGGAAGTGGTATCCTGAAACGCTTTTCCGGGGTAGCAAGGCTATGAATGCAGAGGGGATGATCGATGCTGTTACTATGATTTCGCCTGCATGGTATGATATTCTCTATGATCATGTGGCGGGAACTCCGGGTACGGATAATCCTTTCTGTGACTATGACAACGACTTGCAGTTTAACCAGAATCTGCTCAATTACGAGCAGCAATGCGCCATTACTGCCCGGACAACCGGTGCGTCGGCCGGTGTTGTAGCCATCGAGATAACCGATGGAATGGTCTTACAGCGTGGAGGAGCTTGGTTTACGAGTTGGGGAGCGGCGGTGATTCATTCTTTGCCGAGCAGTGCCGGAACAGCTTACAATACCACTGTGGATGTACACAAAACCACTACAGTGTGGATAGACTATAATAACTGGTAAAACGAACCATTAAAAAAGATTATGATGAAAACAAAAATGATATATATGATACTTCTGTTCTCAAGTATTCTTTTCGGGGGATGCGTTAGGGATGTCATTGATGATGTTCCGGGGACGGATGAGGACTATGCGGCAGATAAGAAGGACGTGGTCCTGATACGTATGGGAACTAACGATGCGGAAGTGAAAGATATTACATCCCGCTTGTTCAACAACATTCCTTCTTCCTGGGAAATAGGGAAGAAGACCATTGTGGACTATGACAAGATGAAAGATCCTGAGACGGAACTTAATGCCGACATCAAGGATCCGAAGATTTATATGACGGTCATTTTGAATATCGATGATGTTATCTCCGGTAAATATCCGATATCTCTGTTCCGTATGTTGAAGTTCTATAAAAGGGATTTTTATGTGATTGCCACTCAGGCCACTCCGGAACAGAAGGAGGAGATGCTTTCACTGATAGGAGTCTATATGGAAGCAGGTTATTACGCGATCAACTATGATAACGTACAGCATTACCGTATTTTCCCTTCTGCCGATCCGTATGCCAAAGATAATATGATTGGTAAGGGAGTGGCTTCCTTCAATCAAAAACTGTTGACCCGCTCTGCCGATACCTTACCCGAAGGTAACGATCCGGATCCCGGATATAATGCACAAATGGCGGATAAGGAGGCTTTGAAGAGGATTGAGATTTACAACCGTATCTATGGCTATGCTCAGGGAGACATGAACTACTCCATGCAGGCGGTCCCTTATAAGATGAAACCGGGTGCCGCACCCGATGTGATTATAGATAACTCCTGGGCGATAGATGCCTATAACTTCCAGATATACAGTAAGAACAACAACTGTATATTGAGTATCACGAATAATGCCGGAAATGGCTTCACTGCCAATATCAAAGACTATACCACTCCCAAAGGTGCCAATGTCTATGCTTACATCTGGAATTTGATGCGGGAGGCTTCCAGTGAGATAACCGTTCATTCGGACGGAGGAATTTTCAGGGAGATCAGTTATCAGCCGCAGACGGTGAATCACGGTGCCAGCTATACCGAGAACTCTTTCTGGAAAGTGTCTGTCTCTGTATCGCCCACCAAACTGGAAGACAAACCTTGGGAGGCGTTCAAAGTGTCGTTTGGTAAAGAATCGTCTACCGAAGTGTCTTACAAGACTAAATCGATGGACTATTCCTGCAAGGGGCAGTTTGGTAACGGGCTGTACAGTAAACTTTGGCAGTTTATTCCCGGAGAGTTCTACGACAGGGCGGAAGCCTTTGTTTACGAAACGAGTCAGGGGTTGCGTTGGATAGACGCTGCACAAGCGATGACACCCAATTATGTGACATGGGGAGGCTGGACCCTTCGCCAGAATTATTTAAATCACATCAACAACAGTATGAAGTTGCATCAACAGCAGTGCATTTACTCTCTAGAGTCGGACGCACAGCCCGGAGTCGTTTCTGTGGCTATCACAGACGCCATCGATTTACAAAAGACGTATGTACACTATAACTGCGGCATTCGCTATGGGCACGATTCGGCTAGGACGGATCTCAAAATGTCGAAGATGGTGTGGATTGATTTCAGGCAGTGGGACAATTGACCTGCACCCTTAACTCTACGGCTATATGAGGTTTTTATCCATGCCTAAAGCCTGCTTCATTACAGATTGAGAGATTACACAACTATATAGCAAGAGATAAGTGATAATAGTGTTTCTCTGTGTAATCTGTTAATCTGTGGTGAAGTTTTGGCTTATTAGCACAGGATGGTGGCGTATCGCTTAGAATCTTGTCAGTTGTTTGGGCGATCCATGCCAGGAACAGCCCAGACAATATACTTCCGTAAAATCGAATCCTTCGATTGGGATTTCCGGATATTTGGGTACGACTGTTCCATCTTGGGCAATATATACTAACAGACGTTCACCCTGATCGTTTTTTACATACATACCGGCTATTTTACACTGGGGACAAAGCAATTTCTTCATATTACTAAAATGGATTCTTTATACTGTTTTATTTTTATAGTTAGCTCTATCTTGATATTATCCGTTCATATCAGACGGATGATATCCTGAAAGCTTTTTGTATCCCGACTTTCCGTAAATACAGATAGTAGGTTTCAAAAGTGCGCAAATATGCAGGCTTGTCGCTTAATAGACAAATAATTTATCAGAAAAATATCTTCCCTTATCTAAAATTGATTAATAAGCCCTGTTTTCTATACGGGTAAAGGGGGACAGAGTAAAAGGAAACGATCATATTGATAAAGATGAATGAGGTGTGACTGCTTATTCATTCTATAATAGAATTTGCCTGTAGATAATCTTTTTGTTTGGAATGTCATCGATCTTCGTAACCGGCTCTTTGCTCTTTCCCTGTAGCGGTAGGTATTTCTTTATTAGTGAACAGTTTTATTATGATTTATACTTTGTGTAGCAAAAGTAACTGTTTTACCTTATGAGGGCCATTGTAAAAAAACGGTCTTTTAAAACTAAGCTCTATCTTTTTTTGTTGTTAATCATATGAATAACTAAAAAAAATATACGATTATGAGATATGATATAGCTATTATCGGTGGTGGACCTGCCGGGTATACTGCTGCCGAGAGAGCAGGAGCTAACGGTTTGCGTGCTGTTTTGTTTGAGAAAAAAGCAATGGGCGGTGTGTGTCTTAATGAAGGATGTATTCCTACCAAAGCCCTGCTTTATTCCGCTAAGGTGCTGGACGGTATTAAGAGTGCGCCGAAATACGGTGTCTCGGTAGAGGGGGCTCCTGCATTTGATATGGAAAAAATCATCGGCCGGAAAAACAAAACGGTGCAGAAGTTGACGGGCGGAGTGAGAATGACGGTAAACTCTTACGGAGTGACTATTGTAGATAAGGAAGCGGTGATAGAGGGCGAAGGTGAAGAAGGATTCCATATCCGCTGTGATGGAGAGGTATACGAGGCAACCTATCTGTTGGTTTGTACCGGATCGGATACCGTGATCCCTCCGATAAAGGGGCTTTCGGACGTGGATTACTGGACCTCACGAGAGGCGCTGGATAGCACTGTTCTTCCATCATCGCTCGCCATTATTGGAGGCGGAGTGATCGGAATGGAGTTTGCTTCATTCTTTAACAGCATGGGCGTTAGGGTGAAAGTGATCGAGATGATGCCGGAGATTCTTGGAGCAATGGATAAAGAAACCAGTGCGATGTTGCGTGCTGACTATACAAAGAAAGGGGTTAATTTCTATCTGAACACGAAAGTAACCGGGGTGAGTGATAAAGGAGTAACAGTGGAAAAGGATGGAAAGAGTTCGTTTATCGATGCCGACCGGATTTTAGTGAGCGTAGGCCGTAAAGCGAATATCACCCAAGTAGGATTGGATAAACTGAATATTGAGTTGCACCGGAATGGGGTCGTTGTAGATGAACACATGTTGACCTCTCATCCACGTGTATATGCTTGCGGTGATATTACCGGCTTTTCTTTATTGGCACATACGGCTATTCGTGAAGCAGAAGTTGCCATTAATCATATTTTGGGAATAGATGACCGGATGGATTATGATTGTGTTCCGGGCGTAGTCTATACCAATCCCGAACTGGCCGGTGTGGGTAAAACGGAGGAGGAGCTGATAGCTAAGGGTATTTATTACCGGATACAAAAACTACCGATGGTTTATTCGGGGCGTTTTGTTGCCGAAAACGAGTTGGGGAACGGACTGTGTAAACTGATTATCGATCATAATGATCGGATTGTCGGCTGCCACATGTTGGGCAATCCGGCTTCGGAAATTATTGTTGTGGCAGGCATTGCTATCCAGAGAGGATATACGGTCGATGAATTCAGAAAGAGTGTTTTCCCGCACCCGACAGTCGGTGAAATTTATCACGAGACACTGTTTGCCTGATGCGGTTTATAAATAGCTCTTTTACGGATGCCGGTTTCAATCTGGCGGCTGAAGAGTATTTGTTGAAGCAGGGTACAGAAGATGTATTCATGCTTTGGCAAAGTGCTCCGTCCGTAATTATAGGCAAGCATCAGCGGGTGGAAACGGAAGTGAACCGGACGATGGCGGAACAAAACAAGATTCCTGTATTCCGGCGGTTTTCCGGTGGCGGTGCCGTATATCACGATTTGGGCAACATCAATCTTACGTTCATTGAAACTACCTGTCTGGCGCGTTTCGAAACTTATCTGGAGCGAACGGTTGAAATGTTGACTGCCGCCGGAGTTGCAGTGAGAGGCGACGAACGATTGGGTATTTATGTCGACGGGCGAAAAGTCTCGGGCAGTGCGCAATGCGTACATCGCAATCGTGCAATGTATCATTGCACACTGCTGTATGATACAAATCTGGCATTGTTGAACAAGTTGCTTGAAGTAGAAGGACTTGAGGAAAAGGTTGCCGTACATCCTGCTGTCCGTTCGGTACGTAGCGAAGTGACGAATCTGAAAGAGTATATGCATCCGGCTCTATCTACAGATAAATTCCGGGAGTGGGTTTTTCGTTATTTTGCAGGTCCTTCGGTTGCCGAAGCGTTCAGTAAGGAGGAACTGGCTATTATCGAGGGGTTACGGGAAAATAAATACAACATCATCTGTAACTGACGTGAATATCACCAAGCAGTCTGATTATTCAGTATCCGATGGAGGAGAACTATTTTCCTTTCAAAATTCAGCCTTCTCATACGAAAAGTGTACTTCCATCTTCGATTTGGCAAGCTCGATGCATCGTGTGTATTTGATATACAGATAGGATGTATCTGTTATCCTATCCGTTTATACCATTTAAAGCAGTTTGTTTTTCTTAGTATCTTTAGTGAAAATGGTTAGGTTCTTATCTCGTCACGCATACCCGGGTTGAGATAAAGATACTTTAGAAAGAAGTAAAGTAATTATTGATAATGCGTTATGCTTGCTATGGAATCTGCTTACTTTCTTGCTAATGCGTGAGAACGGATATTTAAAGGATGCGCGAGATTGATTTATGTTTTTAGCCACTAAACGGCTTTCTTATCCAGGCGATTACTTAAAAAAACATTAACTTAAAACTTTCTTTTTCACAATCTTGTTCTACTTGTACAAGTGAAAGAATAAATAATTGTGTATATGGCAAGATTCGAAATAAAAATGCCCAAGTTGGGCGAAAGTATTACCGAAGGAACCATTTTATCATGGTCGGTGCAGGTAGGTGACGTGGTCAATGAGGACGACGTACTTTTCGAGGTGAATACTGCTAAGGTCAGTGCGGAGATCCCTTCTCCCGTTGCCGGAAAAGTGGTGGAAATATTGTTTAAAGAAGGCGATACGGTACCGGTAGGTACGGTAGTTGCCATTGTAGATATGGATGGAGAAGGTTCCGGAGAAGCATCGGAAACCGCAGGCTCTGTAGAAACGGCGTCTGCTCCAAAGGCTGCCGAGGTGTCGGGCACTGCGTCTGTTCCGAAAGTTCAGGCGGAAGTAGCCGCTCCCAAAGTGGAACGTTGGTATTCGCCGGCAGTACTTCAATTGGCACGGGAGGCGAAGATTTCTCAGGAAGAACTGGATTCGATTCCCGGGACAGGTTATGAAGGCCGGCTGAGCAAAAAAGATATCCGCACTTACATCGAGATGAAGAAAGGTGCTCCGGCAGCCGACGTCTCTACTACGGTGGTTTCGACGGTTTCGGCAAATAATTCGGGCTCTTCTCCTGTTCCTTCTGCAGAAGTACAAAAGAAGGCTGCCGCTGCGGCTCCTCAGGCTCAGCATGGACAATCTGCTTCTGCCGTTTCTTCAGATGCATCGGTAGAAGTCAAGGAGATGGATCGAGTACGTCGCATCATTGCCGACCATATGGTGATGTCGAAAAAGGTTTCTCCGCATGTGACTAATGTGGTCGAAGTAGATGTCACCCGGCTGGTGCGTTGGCGCGAAAAGACCAAAGACGCTTTCTTCCGTCGTGAAGGTGTGAAGCTGACTTATATGCCTGCCATTGCTGAGGCCACTGCCCAGGCGTTGGCTGCCTATCCTCAGGTAAATGTCTCGGTGGACGGATACAACATCCTGTATAAGAAACATATCAATGTGGGCATTGCTGTTTCGCAAGATGATGGAAACTTGATTGTTCCCGTAGTGCATGATGCCGATCGTTTGAATCTTAACGGACTTGCCGTAGCTATCAATTCGTTGGCGAAAAAGGCACGGGTTAATAAGCTGATGCCTGATGATATCGACGGAGGAACATTTACAATCACCAATTTCGGTACGTTTAAGATGTTGTTCGGCACTCCGATCATCAATCAACCACAGGTGGCTATTCTCGGAGTGGGTGTCATTGAGAAAAAGCCGGCTGTGGTGGAGACTCCCGAAGGAGATGTGATAGCCATTCGCCATAAGATGTACTTGTCACTCTCTTATGATCACCGTGTGGTGGATGGTTCGCTGGGAGGTAACTTCCTGCACTTCATTGCCGACTATCTGGAGAACTGGAAAGAATAGTTGCCATATCGGAGATTTACAGAATAATAAATCAGTCTCACCACAGATCTCCCGGATCGTTGCGGAACTTGTTTGGGGATCTTTATCCTTAAACTGTGATCATCTGTGTGATTTGTGGTGAAAATCCTAAACCCACTTTAAATATGAAGAAATACGATATAAAAACCACTGACGAACAGACTCTCCGCAAGTGGTATCATTTAATGACTTTGGGGCGTGCGCTCGACGAGAAGGCACCCGCCTATTTGCTGCAATCTCTTGGCTGGTCCTATCATGCTCCTTATGCCGGGCATGACGGCATCCAGCTTGCTATCGGGCAGGTTTTTACTCTTGGTGAGGACTATCTTTTTCCTTATTACCGGGATATGCTCACTGTGCTTTCTGCCGGAATGACTCCGGAGGAACTGATTCTGAACGGTATCTCAAAAGCTACGGACCCGGGTAGTGCCGGACGTCATATGTCCAATCACTTTGCCAAACCGGAATGGCACATCGAGAATATCTCTTCTGCTACCGGTACGCACGATCTTCATGCGGCAGGCGTAGGGCGTGCCATGGTTTATTATGGGCATAAGGGGGTTGCCATTACTTCACATGGTGAGTCTGCCACATCCGAGGGATTTGTCTATGAAGCTATCAACGGGGCCAGCAACGAACGTCTTCCGGTTATTTTTGTATTTCAGGACAACGGTTATGGCATTTCCGTCCCTAAAAAGGATCAGACTGCCAATCGTAAAGTGGCCGATAACTTCTCCGGTTTTAAGAACCTCCGCATCATTCATTGCAATGGAAAGGATGTATTTGACTCGATGAATGCCATGACCGAAGCCCGTGAATTTGCTATAGCCAACCGTACTCCGGTTATAGTACATGCCAATTGCGTACGTATCGGTTCGCACTCCAACTCTGATAAGCATACTCTCTATCGCGACGAGAATGAGTTGGCATACGTGAAGGAAGCCGATCCGCTAATGAAGTTCCGTCGGATGCTGTTGCGCTACAAGCGCCTGACCGAAGAGGACCTCCAACAGATAGAAGCTGCCGCCAAGAAAGAACTGGCTGCCGCCAATCGTAAAGCGTTGGCTGCACCCGATCCGATTCCGGAGAGCATTTACGACTTTGTCCTTCCCGAACCGTATATTCCTCAAAAGTATAAAGACGGACTTCCGGGGCCTGTCGAAGGTGAGAAGAGTTTCATGGTGAACGCCATTAATGAAACGCTCAAAGAGGAGTTTCGCCGCAATCCTGATACCTTTATCTGGGGACAAGACGTGGCCAATAAAGATAAAGGAGGCGTATTCAATGTCACCAAGGGGATGCAACAGGAGTTTGGTGATGCCCGTGTGTTCAGTGCTCCGATAGCCGAAGATTATATTGTGGGAACGGCCAACGGAATGTGCCGTTTCGATCCTAAAATACATGTGGTTATTGAAGGCGCTGAGTTTGCCGATTACTTCTGGCCTGCTGTCGAACAGTACGTTGAGTGTACACACGAGTATTGGCGTAGCAATGGTAAGTTTACTCCCAATATTACACTTCGCCTTGCTTCGGGTGGATACATTGGCGGTGGATTGTATCATTCGCAGAACCTTGAAGGGGCTCTTACGACTTTACCCGGTGCCCGTATTGTTTGTCCGTCGTTTGCCGACGATGCTGCCGGGCTGCTCCGCACCAGTATGCGTTCCAAGGGATTCACTCTTTATCTGGAGCCCAAAGCGCTTTACAACTCAGTAGAGGCTGCTGCCGTTGTGCCCGAAGAGTTTGAAGTTCCCTTTGGTAAGGCCCGTATCCGCCGCGAAGGAACCGATCTGACTATAATTACTTATGGCAATACTACCCATTTTTGTCTGGATGTTGCCGAACGTCTTGCCCGGGAAGGAGTGGGGAGTGTCGAAGTTATCGATCTCCGTTCGCTGATTCCGTTGGATAAAGAAGCGATTTTTGCTTCCGTACGGAAAACCGGTAAAGTGATGGTGGTGCATGAAGACAAAGTCTTCTCCGGATTCGGTGCCGAAATTGCAGCGCAGATTGCCGGGGAAATGTTCCGTTACCTGGATGCCCCGGTACAACGTGTGGGCTCCACCTTTACTCCGGTAGGTTTCAATCCGATATTGGAACGGGCTATTCTGCCGAATGATGAAAAGATATATAAAGCAGCCAAAGAGTTGCTGGAGTTCTAATTAAAAAAACGATCAATCATGAAAAAGATAGGAATATTCTATGCTGCCAAAGCCGATAAAACCTCTTGGGTGGCTGAAAAGATTCAAAAAGAATTTGGTACTTCTGCCGAGTCTGTAGCTATCGAAAATGCCTGGCAGAATGATTTTGAAGCCTATGATAATTTCATAGTCGGTGCTTCCACCTGGTTCGATGGCGAACTGCCTACTTATTGGGACGAGCTTCTGCCTGAACTCCGCACCTTGCAGTTGAAAGGGAAGAAAGTGGCTATCTTCGGGCTTGGCGATCAGGTGAAGTATCCCGAAAACTTTGCCGATGGTGTCGGACTGCTTGCCGAAGTCTTTGAGAATGATGGAGCTACGCTTGTCGGTTTTACTTCTATAGAAGGATATAGTTTCGAGCGTTCCCGGGCTCTGAAAGGTGATAAATGGTGTGGATTGGTCATTGACATCGAAAATCAGTCGGAAATGACTGATAAGCGAATAAAAGACTGGTGTAGGCAGGTGAAAAAGGAATTTGAAGTTTGATCCGGTCATACCGCAGAGTAGCACAGGACTGACTGTTATGTCGTTCGTGTGTTACTCTATGGCAGGCCCGTGTGTGTTAAAGTACGAACTTTACTGCTGCCCATCGGTTTTTCTCTTGATGGTGTACGAAGGTGAGTCCGTGCTTTTCTGCTTCCCGGCGGATAGCCGGAATATCATCGATATAGAATCCGCTCATAAATAACTCCGATCCCGGATGCATGCATGCTACATACTGCTTCATATCGTTCAGTAAGATATTGCGGTTGATATTGGCTATTACTACATCGAATGGCCCTTTCCCTTGCAATGCCGAAGCATCCCCCTGCGAGACGGCAATATCTGTCACTCCGTTCAGTTCGATGTTCTCTATCGAGTTGCGTACACACCATTCGTCGATATCGATGGCTGTGCAAGGCTTAGCTCCCCGCATCCGTGCGAGAATAGCCAGTATTGAAGTTCCGCAGCCCATATCCAGCAGCGACTTGCCGGTCAGTTCGCTATCCAACAATTCTCCGATAATCAGGCTTGTCGTTTCATGGTGTCCTGTTCCGAATGCCATCTGCGGATTGATCAGGATATCATATTCTGCCTTAGGCACGTCCTGATGAAATGTGCTATGAATCACACAACGGTCTCCGATCACAATCGGTTGGAAGAAATTTTTTTCCCATTCTTCGTTCCAGTCCTTGTCTTCGGCCTCGGCAAACGTATAAGAAATTTCCGTATCCGGCACAGGAAAATTTGCCAGCTCTGTTTTCAATGTCTCTTCGTTGTAAAGTGATTGCTGAATATAAGCGGTCAGTCCGCCTTCCCGTTCGACAAAACTCTCGAATCCGGCTTCGCCCAACACGGCAGCAAGCACATCATTCACCGTTTCGGTGCAAGGATGTGTATCAAAAGTGAACTCAAAGTACTTCATAGGTGTTTTTATTTGCAAAAGTACGATTTAAAGGGATAGAAACAAAGTAAACATTGTTTTTATCGGGTTGAGATTTGTTAAGTTAAAGAACAGGCTATTATGCAGTGAGCGCAGATAGTCCAATTGCCTCAAGAAGTAGTTCTTAGCGAGTCAGAACATATATACGATACTTCTCTGTACGTTCTGCCAATATTTGCGATATCAGGCAGCATTATTCTGGCCCATTTTACAACCTAGCGATTAATCGGCTGTATTAGATTAGAACGATAACAGAAGAAATGAATAAGGCGACTGAATAAGTCGTCTTTAACACTATAGCTTCCCATGTATGTGTGGCGCGTCCAATATGTCGTAATTTCTAATAATGGCAATAACTGGTTCAGAAAGAAATACTATCTTTGGTCATGTAGAAGCAAACTTTGTTATTTAACTGAAGTGTAAGTCTCCGGGTCGAAAGTCTCGGAGTTTTTTTGTGTATTTATTCCCCAAAGTGTGTGTTTATTCCCCAAACTTTTTTATTGTCTTGATCATAACTTGTTGTTTTATAGTTGATTTATACTCTTTGGACATTTTGGCATGCCCTTTGCTTTTTATTTAGCATAAAAGTTGTTTTAATTATTCACACCAAAAAAAATTACGATTATGAAAAAGGTATTAGTAGCATTAGCAATGATTATGGGATTAGGAACATCAGTAGCGTTTGCCAGTGTATCGGGTGACACTTTAGCAGTAGAACAAACTCTGCAAACTCCTCAGGACGAATTTACACAAATAGCCGCAAAGGAACTTCCTGCTGCTGTTATCAATGCATTGGCCAAAGATTATGAAGGTGCTTCGATAAAGGAGGCTTTCGTTTCGGAAAGAGAAACCGGTAAGGTATATAAAGTGATTGTGACTGTAATCAAGGAAGATCAATCTACGGAAGATGTAACTGTTCTTTTGAATGAGAAAGGTGAGATAGTGAAAGAATAAAGCGATTAAATGAGAGGCTTTCATTTACACTCTACTTTCTATAGCCCTGATTTTTAAAGATCAGGGCTGATTATTCTCGCAATTATAATCAAAGTTTTTTTTAATCAGAAGAATCTTCCGGGATTGTTTTACATTTCCACGAATCAGTAGTCTTATGATAAGCCTATACGTTGTGAAACGGAGGTTCAATCTCTTTTTAATCTTGAACGTAGTAAGAGGTAAACACAGGCCTCTTTAGAGGGAGGACAATATATGTGTTGTTATGTCTTCTTTTGTCAGTTCTCCCGGATATAAGGTTTAATTGTAATTTGTTGACGTTTCCCCGCTTCTTATACTAAGAAGTGGGGATTTGTTTCATCTGGAAGATTTTAGAGAATGTATTTTTACTCCTTGCTCTTTATTATATAGTATTTAGCTTTAGATCTCTGTTTTATGTATAAATACCTAAGAGTAGGTATTGGCGATTTACCATCCTTTACTTGTCTTTATAAAATATATGATTTAAGTCTTTTTTATTAATGAATTTAATCTCTTTCTTTTTTTCGGATGTTCTGATGATATAGGGGAGTCCAACAAAAGTCTTTGCAGATAAGCTCTCCAATGGAAAAAACTTTTCATGTTGTAATGATATTGTCGGTGACTGGTTGTTTTTGGCTAAGTTTTTGGATTCAGTATTCCCCATATGAAGATCTGCTAGTTTTCTTTAAACTTACTGAATTTTAGTTTTTTTTGTAAAAGCAGTAAACTGATAATCTGTTGTCTAATAATGTATTTGACTTTTATCATTTGCTGAAAAACAAATCATAAATGAACTTTTTGATCCAAGTTTTTGTTATTTAAAATAAATTTTCAATAATTGATACTATGAAGTCTAATCGACATTTATTTTATTTTTCATTTAGATTTTGTTATTTCTATTCATCTATCAAACCACCATAAAAAATCTATATTATCTATATCTTACAATATAGAGACGAAAATAAAAATCTAAACTATAACTTACATAAATCATTAGAATGAACAAAAATACTATTCTATATGCAATATTGGCAATACTGTACTTTATGTTATTTTCTTGCTCCCAAGAAGAGTTGATTCTGCCAGACCCGACACCTCTGGATGCCTATAAAAGACAGAGTACTCAACTGGGTATTGACAGAGAAAAAATCAATATTAATACAGAAGATGCTAGTATAGTCGCAGAAATATTCAATAGAAAAAATCATCATTTAACAAGGAATTCGTTAAATGAACCTACCAAACGGATAAAAGAAATCTTTACTTTATATAATAATGGAAAACCGATGATGTATATTATCAATTATCAAGATCAAAAAGGTTACACCATTATTAGTGCAACTAAAAAATACTATCCTGTAATCGCATACTCCGATGTGGGCTCTTTTTCTCTGCAAGAGTCTTATAACGATGGTTCCTCCATTCTATTAGATGAGTATAAGAAAATTATGCAATATAACGAAATACAGCCAGATAGTATCATAGATAAATATAGGAAAAAATGGGTTGAGTTTGAAAATTTAAAAACAGAAAAGCTAAGTGATGTTTCTACAAGATCCTTAAGTGATTATGCAATGTCCATTAAAAAAGAGGAGCAAAAAAAGATCTGGACTAACAAGGGTTATGAATGCCATGACTTGGGCGCAATCCGAAATTTTCTTTCTAAGGAAAGGGCTGATGGATACATCAGAGACATCTGTAATCATACGGATCAAAACTATAACTGTGAGAAAGTAAACCTACTGTTAATAAAAAAATATCCAATAAAAACGATTGGACCATTACTAAAAACGAGTTGGCATCAACGCTCTCCCTTTAATGTAGATGCCCCCAATAAGTTGGCTGGTTGCGTACCAATTGCAATTGCGCAGATAGCCAAATATTATGAATGGCCCGTTACATATAGTTGGACACATATTCCATTGAGATGTAATACGAATATGGAAGATGATGAATTTTTCAAAAAGTTTATCAAAGACATTCGTAGTTTCTCAAAAGTAACCTACAAAGATAAAGCCACGGGAGCTACGATGGGCAACGCTGTAAAAGCATTCAAAAAATTGAATTATTCTGCAACACTAATGGACTACAAAAGAAGTGAGACAATTCAAGAAATACAAAACAACAGACCTGTTTTTATGGGAGGAGACAGAAAAGCAATTTTTTTTGATATAATCACTAAAGGTCATGCATGGGTATGCGATGGTTATGAGGTACGCCAGACACAATATGCATCATTAGTTTGGGGAAGTAAATTCAATATACCCGATATGGAAGAACCTGATTATTTTTTCACCAATGGTACCTATGATACCTCTGAATTTCTTCATATGAATTGGGGATGGGGTGAAAATGGGGGAAATGGATGGTATATTTTTGACAACATATATAATAGAACTCATGATGTCAGCTATCATTTAAATAGAGAAATTATTAAAGTGTCACCTAATAAATAACAACATTATGAAAAAATTATTATTATTATTATCTGTATTATCAATCCTTATGATTGCCTGCCACCAACCAGATACTCCACCATATTCATACAGTATGAATATAGATATGCAAATCATCTCTTCTTTGGAGACTACCTATCCTCTTGATAACTTAGAAACAGTTATTATTAACTCTAGATTAGAACTCGCTTCGTCAAGTTATCGAATAAAGACCTTGATCAGTTCTAATGACCTACAAGAGAGTTGGCTTGAACGTCCAATCGTTATGCAGGGAAGAGAAGGACATAGATATTTGTCTTTACCAATAACTTTTAATGAAGAGAAAGATAGATATAATGTGAAAATTGAATTTTATTGTCCAGAAATTTTTAAAGACGATAAATACCACACAATAAATATCGTTTATTCGATTGTTAAAGGGAAGTATTTATATAATTTAGAATCTTTTACATTAGATTCATATGCAGGAGAAATAGAGAATCAGGGAGAGAATAATGCTCCTATTATTGTATTCTCTATCAACACAGCCGAAAAAAAAGAGTAAACAAGGTCTTATAAAGAATAAGGCGACTGAATAAGTCGCCTTTAACACTATAGCTTCCCATGTATGACGTGTCTAATATGTTAAAGACGATCTTTTTGGTGCCGGTTTTTCGTTACCCGAAGTGACAGTAATCGGTAGACGTCCTACATCTTCTGAAGACCCGTTTAAATGGCCTTTTGGGGATATGCCTTCTGAATCTCCGAAAGCGCTTCCCGGGCTTGATGACTTTTTTTCTCCTCAAGGAGGCGGTTCATCTTCGTTATCTTCGCCACAGCAATCAGGCTCTTTGCCTAAACCTGAAGAAGTCATTAAGGATGCAACTGTAAAAAAGGCTTTGGAAGAAGCTTGGAGTGATATGCTTAAGCGTTCCACAGAGGTCCAAAGACAAGAAGTTGGTTTCTGGATTTATTATGATCCGGTGAAAAAGCAATATTACATAGGTAAGAAACGATATGGTATGGCAGTGAAGAATGACGGAAAAGTAAGAGGAAATATAAGCCTTGGAGACAAATCTCCTTCTATAAATGGTGTGCCTGCCACAGCAAAAGTGGTTGCTTCTTTTCATACACACACTCCAATGACTGAAATAAAAGGTAAGAAAAGAAAGGCAGGTCCATCTAAAGAAGATAAAGAAAATGCCGATAAAAATAAAATACCTATTGATATATTAGTTTTCCGTTGCATTTTAGGAAATCGTAATTTATTAAGTCAGCTATATTAATGCCGCCAAGATAATATGACAGCATAAAAATGTCTCGTATCCGAATTAGATTTTTTTCAAATCAGTATCTCGTGTTGCTTTAATTTCATCTATTTATATGATGCAAAAGGGTATGTGACGTAGGTGATAAATCAGCATTGTAGAGCAAATCTCATGATTGCTCTTACAAAGGATAGCCTTATTCTTATTGTATCAGAGCGTAATTTCTCGTTTCTTAATTTGCTATTGAGATAAGAAGTGTCTGCTCTTTTAATGATATATCCATTCTTGAACTCTTGTATGGAATTCACTGTTAGATCAGTCACTATATAGCGAGTTTCACAATTGTGCGAAAGAGCTATTCGTATTTTATGTGTATTGTCTCTTAATATTTTTCCAGGGACAATTGTCGGAAATAGATTTGCCATAATTTGTTCTACAATAAATTGATAATGTAAATGTGTCTTCGGCAATTAAATAGCCTCAGAAGTAACAGCTCTTTACTGACTATTACTAATTGATAATGAAATAGTTTGCTGAGTATTAGTGCTGTTTTTGTTTAATATAAGATAAATAGGGAAATCCCTATTATTGTTTGGGGAAAATCTATCCGGCAGCGTGAATACCTTGCTTATCTTTGTAACGTGAATAAAAAGATTAAGAAACCAATAAACCACGGAAATATGAAAAAGATTGTGTTATTATCGCTGTTTGCCCTGTGCCTCCCACTGCTTGTGATGGCGCAAAGCAATAATGACGACCTTTATTTCGTACCTTCTAAGGAAAAAAAGCAGGAAGCCAAAAAGACTCCTGTGAAGAAGGAACCGGAAAAAAAAGTTGTTACCACGAACATTTATACGTCTCCGGGTACTACGGTAGTAGTTCAGGACCGTAAAGGAAACAAACGCGATATGCGTGATGTGGATGAGTATAACCGCCGTTACGATGCCAAAGATAACGAGTTCGCAATGGAGGACGATACATTATACGTAAAAGAAAAAGCTGTCTCCGATCCGGAAGGTGAATGGGTGAACGGGTTCAATGGCTCACAGGATGACTACGAGTACGCTGAACGCATCATTCGTTTCCGTAATCCCCGTTTTGCGGTAAGCATTAGCAGCCCGCTTTACTGGGACATTGTTTATGGAACCAATTCCTGGGATTGGAATGTTTATACAGACGGTTTCTATGCTTATGCATTCCCGACATTTACCAACCGCTTATGGTGGGATTGGCGTTACAACTCTTATGGTTCCGGATGGGGCTGGGGATGGGGCTGGTCTTCACCTTATTATGCTTGGGGTGGCTATTATCCCGGTTATTGGGGTGGCTATTGGGGTGGTTACTGGGGCGGCTGGTATGGCGGCGGCTACTGGGGACACCATCATCACTATCATCCCGGATGGGGTGGCGGAGGACATTATTGGGCGAGTCATAATACTTATACCAACCGCCGTTCTTATGGTCCTTCTCGTGTTAGCACCTCTTCCAGAGTAAACGCCTCTTCTATACGGCGTACAGATTCTTATACTCGTTCAGGTAATAATATCTCTCCTTCGCGTGGTGGTGATAGCCGTATGAATTATGGCTCACGTAGAGTAATAAGTGTTCGAGATACAGAACGTCCTGATGCAACAACCCGCACGGATGCTTCTTCATCAAGAAGATCTACTTATACTCGTCCAAGTAGTACACGTAGTAGCTCTAGTTATAATAGTAACGTTCATCCGAATCGTTCTACAAACTCTGGAACATATTCAAGAAGTACTAGTAGGTCTTCTTCTACTTATACTCGTGGAAGTTCGACAACAACACCTTCTCGTTCTTATTCAAATGAAGGTACCCGTCGTTCTTATGGCTCTTCTTCATCTTCTCGAAGCTATTCCTCAGGTAGTTCTACTCGCTCTAGTAGTAGTTATTCTTCCGGTAGCAGAAGTAGTGGTAGCAGTTCTCGTTCGACAAGTGGTGGAGGTAGCTACAGCAGAAGTAGCGGTGGTCGAAGATAAGAAAATTGTGAATTGAGATTTTAAAAGAATTAGGATATGAAAAAGATAATAATAGTTTCTGCATTAGTTCTTTTATGGACTGCAGGAGCAAATGCTCAAACTGCATATGATGCTGCAAAATTGGTTAGCAAAGATTTAAATGGAACAGCTCGTTTTGTTGGTATGGGAGGTGCAATGGGAGCATTAGGAGGAGATATATCTACTATGGGGACAAATCCGGCTGGCATAGGTATTTATCGAAGTAATGATGTTATGACTTCTTTTAGTTTTTCTACTTATGGGACGGAAAGTAAATATGGTGGAAAGACATTTGATAATAATAATAATCGATGGTCTTATGATAACATTGGAATTGTCTTTGCTTCTAAAATAGGTAATCACACTCCATTACGTTATGTGAATTTTGGGTTTAATTATCATCGTGCAAAATCTTTCTATAAAAATATGTTTATGGAGGGCGCTTTGAATTATTCGCAAATCGATTATATGACTGGACAAGCTAATGGGATGTTGGCCAATGGCGTGAGTCTTAAGGAACTGTCAGATAATAAATTGAATCCTTATAGTGATAATGGCGTTGGCTGGTTAGGTGCTTTAGGCTGGGATGGGCTTTTGTTCGATTTTAAGAATGGTGAGTATATTGGTGTCTTGCCACAAACTCCATATTCTACTTTTCGTTCAAGAGAAAAAGGGGGAATTGATCAGTATGATTTTAATATAGCCTTTAATATTAGTGACAGAGTTTATCTGGGACTGACAATTGGAGCTTATGATGTAGACTATACTAAATCATATTACTATTCAGAAGACTATGGTGATAAACAGAACTATAATATAGGAAGTATGAATCGCATTAGTGGTTCCGGTTTTGACTTTAAGATGGGAGCTATTATTCGTCCGTTTGAAGATTCTCCTTTTCGGATCGGTCTTGCAGTACATACACCTACTTTTTACAGATTGACGTATACAACAAGTGCTTATTTGGAATCTAATATCTGGATGCATAATAATGATACAGGAAAAGATGAACTTCTTAATAGTTATTTTGACACTTATAAGGAGTTGAAAGATATGAATCAAAATCGGGAATTTCGTTTAAAAACTCCCTGGAAATATAATGTCAGCCTTGGATATACTGTTGGACAAAATTTAGCCATCGGTGCTGAATATGAATATGAAGATTATTCTTCTGTGAAGTTTCGTTATCCAGAAGGTGATAAGATGGAATTTGAGACGAATGCAGCAAAGATGGTTATGAAGGGAGTTAATACATTTCGCATTGGTGCCGAATATAAAGTAATCCCTCAATTTGCTTTTCGTTTAGGATACAATTATAGTTCATCTATATTTAAGAATGGTGCTATAAAGTACTTACCATATAATTCTGTTAATACAGACACTGATTTTGCTAATTCTAAATCACTTAGCAATTATACTTTAGGTATTGGATATCGTGGGACTATGATTTATGCAGATCTAGCCTATAAATTCTCTTCTTATAAAGAAGACTTCTATCCTTTCTATAATGAGTTTAATGATAGAGGCATTGTAACTCCTAATGTAACTAAGATAACTAATACCCGTAGCCAAGTATTATTTACTTTAGGTATGCGTTTTTAAATAAGATTTCCAAGCAATTTAAATTATAACTTTTGTGTGTATAGAAATCCCTGAAGGACGATGCAGTGTTCTTCGGGGATTCTTGTTTATAAAGATTTAAGTGAGCATAATGAACTTATTATTAGAAAATTTGTTTTATGTTAATATATGAACTCACTGATATCCAATTAGAATTTGTCTTCATTCTAACGAAGATATTGTGATTTATGTAATTATGAATGCAAGTGAGTTTATTCCTTAATTTAAATAAGTCTTTTTCTTTTGAGTAGTGTTATTGGAATATTTAAATTTTAATTTGGAAAAATATGGAGAGATGATTTTATGAAAACCGGTTTTGCTTGGTATTTCATTTGAATAGTCTTTTACACTTTTTATAATGTATAATTTAATTGTTTTGGAGTATGAAAAAACTTGGCCTTTTACTAATGCTATTCACATTTGCCGCTTGTACTAATGATGATTTTTCTGTATTACAGGAAAATGAAGAAATTACCTTACCCACTGCTGTAACTAGGGCCTCTGGAGATAAACTATATGATTTATTAGGTTATGGATATGATGTGACAGGATTATACTTTACTTCTGCTTCTGCTAAAAGTAAAATAATTGATATAGTTGCACTGAGAAAGGATTATGAGGAAAGGGTCGATATTGGCGCTGTACCTTCCAATTATGCTAGAATGACTTCGGGTACTACGGCACAAGACTATACTCGTAATGTAACTTCTAAAGTAAAACTCGGAGGAGCATTATCTTTATTCTCGGGTTCTTTGAGTAGTTCTTTTAGTAGCACTCAACATTATACATCGAAATACTCTATAGCTGATTATACGTCTTTTATTAGGAGACGTAGACTTTTTCTTACTGCTTCGACTGAGTTACTATCTAAATGTTTGACAAAAATGTTTGTTGATGATTTATCTAAACAATCTCCGTCTTTTATTATTCAACATTATGGGACACATGTATTAACTGATATTACTTTGGGAGGAAGAATAACAGTTCTATATAGAAGTTCTATTAATACATCAAAGAAAACAGCAACCGTAGAAGCTGGATGTGCATCGGGTATAAAAAATATGTTTAATTTGAGTGTTGATGGGCATTATGATCAAACTTTGGTTAAGGATAATTCGGAGCAGGAAATTGTTTATAGAACAGAGGGAGGAGATCCGAGTAGAGCTTTAATAGGGCAACTTAATTATGATTCTAAAAATCCATCCGTAATTGATATATCATCATGGCAACAGAGTTGTGATGATAATAATATGACTTTAGTTGATGCAGAACCTGGAAGTCTTATTCCAATTTATGATTTGGTATCTGATATGGGTAAGAAAGAGCAGTTGAAACTTGCGGTGGAAAATTATTTGAAGGAGCATAGTTATGTAGACATTGATGATTCTAGTAAAGGAGGAGCTGTACGTAATAATTCCCGGGGGCATAATACCAGTTCGTATGGTAATTCAACTCGAGTTATTGGGGCTAATGGAAATAGAAGTACTTATAGGAGACCATAACCTCTTGAAATTATGCTTTTATACAGGGCTTTTCTATTTTTTGAGGTAGAAATAGCCCTGTATAAAGTTTATTTTTATCAGTATTCTATCTTATCTTCTTTTTCCATCCACTCCTCAAAAGCTTTGATTGCTTCGTCGTGGAGTAATACTTCGGATGGCAGCTTGCGGTTCTCCGGTTTCAGTTCCAATTCATCGTAGATAAACGAGTCGTCGAATCCGATGTTTTTGGCATCTGTCTTGTTATTGCCATAGTACATCTTGTCTAATCGGGCCCAATAGATAGCACCCAGGCACATGGGACAGGGTTCGCAAGAGGTGTAAATCTCGTAACCGCTCAGGTTAAAAGTTCCCAGTTTTGAGGCAGCCGCGCGGATAGCGCTTACTTCTGCATGGGCAGTGGGGTCGCATGAGGCTGTTACGCGATTGACGCCTGTGGCCACTATTTCTCCATTTTTTGCAATGACAGCTCCGAAGGGGCCTCCTCCGTTTGCTACATTTTCTCTGGAAAGTTCGATGGCTTTCCTCATTAGTTCTTCTTTGGTCATGTGATATAAAAAATCTATCGTTAATATTGTTATACGTTTTTTGCAAATATAAACAATATGAACGATAGATTGTTTCTTACGGCAGAGAAATCAGCTTATTCTTTTTGAATAGTCGGACTGTTGATGCCGTCGGGCGGGTATATGGTTGCCATCCGTCGGGCTTCCTGTTACCAATACCAGCACAGACCGAAAGAGTAGGGATAAAGTTCGGGACCTTTTTTGTGTTCGAAGAGGCTGTAGGTAGAGTAGCGCAAATACACTCCGATGTCACCGTAACCTGCTTGTGCCAGGAGGTTAATGCCTACCGGGTGGACATTCAGGCCGCTGTCCAGATTCTTTTTATGTCCGTTGACCTTTGCTTTCGACTTGGCTCCATGACGGATTTCCGCTTCAAGTCCGGCTGAAAAGAATAGAGGACCGTGAGCATTGCTGTGGCTGAATCTTTTTTGCCATTCCAGGGCTACCGGAATGCGGAAGTAGAAATAGCGTAACCGGCTTTTGGTATACACTTCCTCGTCGGGAACACCCGGAACAATGCCGGTGACTCCCTCTATTTGTCTGAAGGCATAGTTGTTGCCCAGGCGGAAAGAGCGGTATCCCCAGCCTAAACCGGTTGTTATGCCCCATTGGCGATCACGTGAGAGTGTCAGGGAGCCTTGAAACAGATTGAAACCGATTTCCCAGGACTTGTTGGCGTTTATATTCAGTCCGTCCGGAGTATTGAAGTTGATGCCGTCAGAGAGCCGTGTGTATCCCATATAGAATCCGGCAATATGCGGGTCGAACCGATAATGGTTCTTTCTTTTGACGAAGGGGACGGTGAATGCCGTGCGGCGTTCGGTAGTTTGTCCGTCCGTATAGATTCCCTCAAAAATCTGATCGTTCTCTATCGTATCGCCGTGCGAAGACTGTTCGTAAAGTTTTACCTTTATTTTCCCTTCGTTTTCTTTAATCAGGATTTTGCGTCCGTTGACGTAAAGAGTCGTGTCTTGCGAAATGCCTTCTTGAGCCATTCCCGCCATCGGGATCAGCATAAACAGTAATAAATAAATGTGTTTCATATTCTTATAATGTTTAGTTTTTTTTCATAAATAACATGGTTACCAGATCGTCTGCATCCAACTCGCCCTCGATGTAAATCAGGGTAGCCGAGCCTTTTTTACCGGTTTTGAACAGGATGAACCGGTTGACATCTTCTTTTAGCTGGGGCAATTGATAATAGCCGGACTGGATTTGTCCGCCTGCTACCACTTCCTTCACTTTCTTTGCCTTTTTTTTGTCAGCATCCAGACAGTTGAGAATGGTGGGCAGTGCTTCTTCAACGTCTTTAAAGACAAGGCTTTTATAGAGAGTCATCTGGTAGGTTTCCAGCATTTCGTTGGACAGCTCTACCATAGTCACTCCTTTTTGTTTACCGTATTTCTGGAATACGGAAGCTATTTGTAGTCCCTGTTGTGCTCTTGCCATGCCGGAGGCGACAGTAAGTAGCAGGATAATCCATGTGGTGCGAATGACTTTATTCATACTTCGTTTCTTTTATTATTTTCTTTTTTTATTCGGAGAACAGCGTAGCGAATACTTCCTCTTCGCTGATACTGACATCACGAAACGCGATCATGGCTTGTTCGCGTACCAGTTTGGCATCGGTATAGCATTTCCCGTCAATGATTACATAATTAGCGGTTGAGGTGTTGAAATGTCGGTTGAGACCGGCAATACCCAATATAAGCAATATTCCGGCAGCCATTCCGCTGAATATGTAAAGTAGACGGCGGCGCAGAGGGACAGAAGTTTTCGGAACTTCGGGGACGGCAGTCTTGCTCTGCCGGTTCTCTTCGTTGAGGAAAGCAAACATCGGGCGGTACATCTGCAGATGTTCCGGTATGATGCCCCGGGTGAAAAAACAGCGGAGCTCACGTTCTTCTTCGCAGGTGGTTTCCCCTTCAAAATACTTGTTCAATAATTCTTCTATATTCATGCTTCGTTTCTCCTTTTTCTTTGTTGTATGGTTTGCAGGTAAATGTCTCTTACTTTTTTCCGTGCCCTGGATAAATTGCTGCGGATGGCTTCGGAGCTGCATCCTGTTATCTCGGCGATTTCTTCGGTTTCGTACTCTTCTACATCTTTCATCCGGAGGATGGTCTGTTGCAGAGGTGGAAGTGTACTGATGATATGTCGCATCAGGCTGAATTCGTCTTTCTCTTCAAGCAAGCGTTCGGGGGTGGCGACCGGACTGGCAGCCTGTACGCTGTCGAGCGATAGGTTGTCGGGATGTTTCCCTCTGAGGATATCCATGCAGGTATGATGGGTCATAGTCATGGCAAGGGCCTCAATGCTATGGTATTCGTCCAGTTTCGGACGAAGGTTCCGTAACTTCAGCATCACTTCCTGCACGGCATCTTCGGCATCCGAGTGGTCATCTGTCAACTTCCGCGCATAACTAAGCAGTTTGTCGCGGAGTGGAAGAACGGCTATTTTGAATTGTTTTAGTTCCATTTACATAAGCAAGACGGAGAAGGAAGGAAAACGTGACATGGAAAAGATAAAAAAATGATGAACGATCAACAATAAGTAGTGTCCTGACAGGTGGAATGTAGTGTGAGGTAAGACGATCTCTATCGTTTATGGTTGATCGTTCATCGTTCATTATCAGATCTTTCCCAATATTTTATCCATCACCCAGTTAGTCGTTGTGGCACTTTCGCCATCACACGAACAGGTGGATTTTCCAAGAAGATGGTCTACTACGGCCTGAATCAAGGGCTGCTGTACGTGTTCAGGGTTTTCTACCACTATTTCTTCACGTCCTCTTTCAGTATGGAGGGCAATCGGGTCATAGGTAAATACGGAGAAGCAGATCATGCCTTTATCGCCGATAATTTCGATACGGTCTTCGCGGGCCGAATCATGGGCTACGAAGCACCACGAACCGCTCCCTACCAATCCGTTGTCGAACTGGAAACATGCGCTCAGTGTATCTTCTGCCGGATAGAGTCCGCCACGGTTGCTTTTATAGCCACTGGCTTCGAGTATGCAGCCGAACATCTCCTGCAGAAGGTCGATCTGGTGTGGTGCGAGGTCATAGAAGTATCCTCCTCCGGCAATATCGGCCTGTACACGCCAGGGCAGATTCTCTCTGTTATAGTCCAGATCGCGAGGGGGCTGTGCAAAACGGATCTGTACGTTGATTACATTGCCGATCGTACCTTTGTCCACCAGTTCCTTCACTTTCATAAAGTAAGGCAGGTAACGCCGGTAGTAGGCTACAAAACAAGGGACTCCCGTCTCTTGTGAGATGCGGTTGATGCGGGCACACTCTTCGTAAGTCTGTGCCATTGGCTTTTCGATATAAACCGGTTTTCCGGCTTTCATGGACATGATGGCATAAGTGGCGTGCGAAGAGGGCGGAGTGGCTATGTATACGGCATTTACTTCCGGATCGTCTATTAACTCTTGTGCGTCGTCATACCACTTCGGTATGTCCCGCTCTTTAGCATAGGCTTTGGCTTTTTTACCGTCACGGCTCATGACTGCCACTACTTTGGAGCCTTCTACTTTCTGAAAAGCAGGTCCGCTTTTGTATTTGGTCACCTCTCCGCAACCAATGAATCCCCATTTTATAATCTTATTGCTCATATCTTTTTATTTATCGTTCCGCAAATATACTCAATTCTGCCGAAAGCAAAGAATGATTTACAGTTATCCTGATAGAGATCGTTCGCGTTCGTTCCTTAGTGTGATAGCATCGGGTGTACAACTCATGCACGACGAGTTGTACAACTCGTACACGACCAGTTGCTCAACTCGTACTGTACCAGTTGTACAACTGGTAACTGCTATCTTTAAAAGGGACGGGAGGAGGGAAGAAAGCCGGTTATTGTTTCCCGTAATATTTGCGATAAACGGACTGGTATTCTCCTTTTTTCCGGAAGTCGGATAGCCATGTATTCAGGCTGTCGAGTAGGGCGGGAGATTGCTTGCTGACTCCCCATGAATAGAATTGCGTGAAGCTGATGGCGGTATTGATATCGAGTTGGGGTAGCGAGTCCACAGCCATCCGGGCGATGCCCTCGTCACATACGGCATAATCGATGTTTCCGTGAGCAACCATTGCGATCAGTTGCTCGGAACCATATTTCTCTATTTCGTTAACATAGATCGTATCGCCTATTTCATTGCTCAGGTTGCGGATACGCAGGATGGAGGGAGATCCTTTGACGACATTCAATGTTTTGCCTGCCAGGTCGAGTTGGCTTCTGATGGCAAGTGAATCGTTTTCTCCGACTTTGCGTTGCACCAGGACTTGTTTGCTTAAAATGATAGGGGAGGTGAGGAGCAGCGAGTCTTTCAGTTCACTCGTAGTCGGTATGCCATAAGCCACTACATCATACGTTCCGTTGGCCAGCCCTTCCAGCCGTTGATTGAAGCTCATCACCGGAGAGACCTGTACCTGTAAACCTTTGTCGCGCGCAAACGCCTCTATCAGTTCGTAATGGAATCCCGAAACCGTATCTCCATCCACATAGAAGCTGATGGAGTTGTATTCTGTTGCAGCATGAAGAATGCCGCTTTCTTTGATCTCGGCATAATCCCGTGGATGTCCTTTGGGCTTCTCTTTGCGGGGCCAACAGGTGACAACGAGGGCTGATATCAGTCCCAATACAACGTATTTCAGATACTTAGGTCTCAGTAGATTCATGGCGGCAGTTAGTCATAGAAGTTCCAGGAAACACCAATCTTAAACAGGCGCGGGTTGATGGGGTAATGGGGTGACAAGAAATAATTCGAGTTACCCATTCCCTGATTGACGTGGTACATCATCGCGAAAAGGCGCGTACGTTTCAATTGCAGGTTGGCATATACATTGATGATCGGATAACCGCCAATCTTTACCTGGTCGTCTTCCGGTTGCAAGTGGAACTGCTGGATGGCGGGAGTATATGCCGGAGCATAATATTTGGTGAAATAACGTACGTCGGCTCCCAATTGTACGTGAAGCACTTTCTTAGCCAGTGTTGTCTGGATATAGAGGTTATGGTATAGTGAAAGTTCGGGCAGGGGTAACACGGTGTTGTTGCTCGACTTTTGCCAGGTCACTTCATTGTCCAGATGAAGAATGCCCAGGCGGAAGTTTTGTGACAGAGTGGCGGAAAGCACTTGGATATTACCTCCATTCTGTTGGGGCAATGCTTTTTGATTGAAATACGTATAGTTCTTGATGTTTTCCACTCCGGCTTTCAGGTTGGTTTGCCAATGTTCTATGTTCAGCTCACCTTCCAGTCGGGTACGGAATTCTTTTTCCATATTGTCATTGTCCCAATAGAAGTACTTGGAGTGATAATGACGCATATAGAATGCGGGAAGAGTGTTACTGATGGATCCGCGGGCAATAAAGCTGACCGTGTCTTTCCATAAGCGGAAGTTCAGGTCGAGGTCGGCGTTGACACGGAATTGCCCGATCGCTTTATCCAGGATTCCCACTTCACCCATGGCGCGGTAGTGGAGTGTTTTTCCCTGGCGTTTGGCCAGTTCACCTCCGACAAAGACTTCATGTTCGCTGTATTTATCCACGCTTACAGAGTCCCGGTCCATAAGCCGGTAATTGCTTAACTTATGCGAGATGAAAGCTGTCAGCCCGGCTTTGGCATATTTATTGAAACCCTCGAGCAGTGCGATTCCCAATGTGTTTTTGACTCCGATATAACTGGTAGAGTCATTCACCAATTTGTTTCCGGGTTGGATATAAGCCTCCGGATAAATTTTGTACAGTTCGTCCTCCGAAGTAAACTGGTGGCGGCTGCGTTCCACTTTCATCGTGTGGATGAAACTGGTGACCGGAACGAACTCTGTCTTTTGAGTGTTGGTTGTGTCATCTTTGGCTTTCTCCACTTCACGCGTGAATCCCAGTTTATAGCGTTGGGTGAGGAATATGTAAAAGTCTTTGTTACGATTGGCGCTTTTGCTCAACAGGGTAGGGATATTCTGCGATTCGTATTCCTTTTTTCCCTCCGCCATCTCTTCCGGACGGGTGATGTAACGGTCGTCTGTGATACCGCCATTCTCGTTCATCTTCAGATAATTGTTGCTGTACAGTAAAGTGGCTTCATAGCGGTCGCCAATGTAACTTCCGAAAAGTGCGGCATTAAAGTAAGAGGTATTCTGGTTGTTATAATATCCCCGTCCGTACAGGTAATCGAAGTTGAAACCAAATGCCAGCCGTTTATTCACATTAACAGAAAAGTAAGACTTAAACCGTTCTTCTCCATTGATCTTATTACCGGCTTTATAGTAGGTAAGATTGGTGAAGGGCACGTTACTGTTGGTGAAGTTGAATTCGTCGGGACGTATGAAGAAGCTTGAAAAAGGTTCCATAAAGATGGTCGGTTCCGCGTCCCGACGTTCAAAGAAGAGGCGGGACAGACGGGGAGAACCTAAATTGCCCAGATAATTATAATGTCCTGTCAGACCTTCTACCAAGTTGGTGTTCTGAAACATGTGGGTTGCGGTATCAGCCGGGATTCTTTGAATCGTCCCCAGGTTTTCGCTGACGTGCCACATATAAAGTGTCGGAGGAAGTCCCTGTATCTCAACGTCTGTACTATCTTCCTGAACCCGCATGGCCGGGTCTATCTGGTTGCCGTTGGCATCTCTGCCGGTACGGGGATCAACTTGTTGTGTAGGGTTGAACTGTGCCTGTGCGGTCAGCAAACCTACAACAAGGAGTATATATGTAAGTAGGATTCGTCTCATAATTAGCCGCAAAGATACTTATTAAAATGAGAATTGAGAATTGAAATTTAAAAATTATCCGCTATCTCTGCCTGTGGCATAGCTAATAATTTTTAAATTCCGATTCTCAATTCTCAGTCAGTTTAAGCTTCTCTGATCAGTTCCATCCCTTTTTTGATGGCCTCTTCGTTCATCGGAATCAGGTGATGGTGGCGTTCGGGCAAAGTTTTCTTCAAACCTTTCACTACATTTTCTAAAGTGACAATGGGGCGAAGTTTCAGCAATCCTCCCAGCACGATCATGTTGAATGCTTTAGCATTGTTCATTTCATTGGCCGCATCCATTGCATCGATGCGGTACACCTTGATATCCTTGCGGGTAGGCGGGTTGATAATGCCGTATCCGTCGTAGATCAGGATACCTCCGGGTTTCACACGGCTTTCGAACTTTTCCAGTGAAGGCTGATTCAGAATGATAGCTGTATCATATTTGCTCAAGATCGGTGAAGAGATCTTGTCGTCACTTACAATGACTGTAACGTTGGCTGTTCCGCCACGTTGCTCAGGACCATAAGCCGGCATCCAGGTCACTTCTTTGCCCTCCATCAGTCCGGAATAGGCTAAAATCTTTCCCATAGACAGTACACCCTGTCCACCGAATCCTGCTATAATTATTTCTTCTTTCATCTTAATGATATTAACTTATTATTTATCTTTCAAGTCGCCAAGAGGATAGAAGGGGAACATGTGTTCTTCCATCCATTTGTTGGCTTTCTCCGGAGTCATTTTCCAGCCGGAACTACAGGTCGAAACGATTTCTACCAGGTTGGAGCCTTTTCCGTTCATTGAATTTTCAAAAGCTTTACGGATTGCTTTTTTAGCTTTCCGGATAGCCGGAACGGATTGTACCGACTGACGGGTTACGTAAGCTGTACCTTCCAGTTGGGCAGCAATCTCAGTTATCTTCAACGGATATCCGTGGAGTTCCGGATCACGTCCATAAGGACAAGTGGCGGTTTTCATTCCCATCAGGGTAGTAGGAGCCATCTGGCCTCCGGTCATACCGTAAATGGCATTGTTGATAAAGATAATCGTAATATTTTCACCACGATTCAATGCGTGGATAGTCTCTGCCGTACCGATGCAGGCAAGGTCGCCATCTCCCTGATAGGTGAACACCAGGCGATCCGGCCAAAGACGTTTGATGGCAGTGGCAAGTGCCGGCGCACGTCCGTGTGCAGCTTCCTGCCAGTCAATGTCAAGGTAATTGTAGATAAATACAGCGCAACCTACGGGTGAGATACCGACTGCTTTGTCTTCCAGTCCCATCTCCTCGATTACTTCGGCAATCAGTTTATGTACAACGCCGTGGCTGCAACCCGGACAATAGTGCATGCCATTGTCGTTCATCAGAGTCGGTTTCTTATAAACCAGATTCTCGGGCTTGATTATTTCTTCTTTCGTCATAACTTCTTTTTTTTATCTTTAAGTGGCCGGGCTTGCTTGTTCTAAGTTCGGGTGTCTTAAACTACGCAGACTTAAAATGCTTCAAGGCCCGGATACTTATCTGTTGGTGAACCGTATAAAAAACTCCATCAGCTTGACAAAAATTGCCGCGCCGCATACGTAGATAAACACCTTAAAGTCGTCCTTCGCAACGAAGTAGGTGATAATAGCTGCCAGAGCCAATATCATAAACAGTATGTTCAATACGTTTCTTATTTTATCGGGATTCATCGTACTGTAGTTATTTGATTAATTGTTCTTTCAATACAGTTACTATTTCGTCCGGATCGGGAACAATTCCTCCCAGGCGGCCGAAATGTTCAACTTTCACTCTTCCGTTCACTGCTAAACGAACGTCTTCTACCATCTGTCCGGCATTCAGCTCGGTTACCAGCATACCTTTTACCTTATTGGCATACTCGGCAATCGCTTTCGTCGGGAACGGCCATAGAGTGATGGGGCGAAGCATACCGACTTTAATCCCCTCTTCACGGGCCAGTTCCATTGCTTTCTGGCCGATACGTGCCATTGAACCGAAAGCTACAATCAGATATTCTGCATCTTCGCAGTCAATTTCTTCAAAACGTACTTCGTTTTCTTCAATTACTCTGTACTTTGCCTGGAAGCGGAGGTTGTTTTTCTCCATCTCTTCCGGACGCAGTTCCAACGAAGTGATGATGTTGGGCTTACGGTCTTTTGTCTTTCCGGTAGAAGCCCATGGACATTGTGCTATGACTTCCGCATCCGTACGACGGGCTTTTGCGGGAGGAAGAACCACTTTCTCCATCATTTGTCCGATAACACCGTCTGCAAGGATGATGGCCGGATTACGGTATTTGAACGCAAGTTCGAAAGCGAGTCCGACAAAGTCTGCCATTTCCTGAACAGAAGCCGGAGCCAATGCGATGAGTTTATAGTCACCGTGTCCTCCACCTTTTACAGTCTGGAAATAGTCGGCCTGGCTTGGTTGGATAGTACCCAAACCGGGGCCGCCGCGCATCACGTTTACGATCAGACATGGAAGCTCGGCACCTGCCAGATAAGAAATACCTTCCTGTTTCAGGCTGACACCGGGACTTGATGATGAGGTCATCACCATTTTGCCGCTTCCGGCACCACCATAAACCATATTGATAGCTGCCACTTCACTTTCCGCCTGGAGGACTACCATGCCGGTAGTTTCCCAAGGTCTCAGTTCGGCAAGAGTTTCCAACACCTCCGATTGCGGAGTAATAGGATATCCGAAGTATCCGTCGGCACCACAGCGGATGGCCGCATGGGCGATGGCTTCGTTTCCTTTCATTAATACAACTTCTTCTGCCATATTCTTTTCTTTTATTCTACTTTTACTTTATAAACAGAGATACATCCGTCCGGACATACGGTTGCGCATGAACTGCATCCGTTACAGGTATCTTCAAGAATCTGCTGGGCATAATTATACCCTTTCACATTCACCTCTTTGGCGAGGGATATTACGTTGAGCGGACAAGCTACCACACACAGGTTGCACCCTTTGCAACGCTCTGTGTCGACTACGATTGCTCCTTTGATTTTTGCCATAATCTATTTTTATTACGTTTATTGATTATACATATCTTTATTGTAGAAGTTCAATATATCCATCACCATTTTGCGTGCCTGGAGAGCCGGGCTGTCGGGATTGAGTTCAATGGCGGATTGATAATTATTGAGGGCTTTTTGCCAGTCTCCTAACTTGCGGTAAGCATTTCCCATCAGATAGTAAGCTTCGTCTTTACCGACGGGTTCAGTCTGGAGAAATTCTTCAAGTGCTTGAAGCGCATTTTCTATATCTCCTTGATTGATAAGCTCTTTGATGGTTTTCAGTTGATCCATATCTTTTGATTTTCCGGATTATTGAGTCACAAAGATAGCTTTTTATCTTTTAACCTGTTCATCTCTACTGTGAAAAATAGGAAAACAGAAAAAAATAGAGGGTGGAAATAAAATAGGTATTTGTCAATCTGGTACTGTTCTGAGGATGAATAGAGGCTATTGTATCCTTCCCGGGCATTTGCGAGGGGGCTATAAAAAGGGGAGTGTATCAAAAGTTCGCTAATCTGCAGTGAACCCTTGATACACTCCCATGTTGTTATTAAAGTCAGTCTTCTATCGATGTGATATGGAGGTCGATAGGGGAGACTCTCACTTTACAGGAATTTTATCAATGCGTTTCTGGTGGCGTCCGCCTTCAAACTCTGTCGAGAAAAATTCCGTCATAATCATATCCGCCTCTTCCGTGCTGATATAACGGCCGGGCATAACCAATACGTTGGCATCGTTGTGCAGGCGTGCCATGTGTGCGATTTCTGCTGTCCAGCAGAGTGCGGCACGAATACCCTGATGTTTGTTTAATGTCATGCTGATACCATTACCGCTACCACAGATGGCAATTCCCGGATAGCATTCGCCGGCTTCAACAGCCAGTGCCAATGGATGGGCAAAATCGGGATAGTCACAGCTGTCTGTCGAGTAAGTTCCGAAGTCTTTGTATTCCCAACCTTTTGCTTCCAGCCAGCCCCTTACGTATTCTTTCAATTCGAAACCGGCGTGGTCGCAACAAATTCCAATTTTCTTCATGTCCTTTTTAATGTGCTAATATAATGAATGTGCTAATGCACTGATCCTGCCGGATTAGCGCATTAGCACATTTAATGATTGATCAGAGCATTGCTTTTACCTGATTGTATACGTTTTCTGCGGTGAATCCCAGTTTCTCATCCAGCACTTTGTAGGGTGCCGAGAAACCAAATGATTCAAGACCGAACACTTTACCGTTGGAACCTACCAAACCTTCAAGATTCACCGGAAGTCCGGCTGTCAGACCAAAGATTTTGGCTCCTGCAGGAAGTATGGATTCTTGATACTCTTTGCTTTGATTACGGAATAACCCTTCGGACGGAGCGGAAACAATACGTACTTTCACACCTTCTTTGCGCAGAAGTTCGGCACCGGCCACCAGCGTTGAAACTTCCGAACCCGAAGCTACTAGGATCACATCCGGGTTTTCATCGGCGTCGGCAATGATATAAGCACCTTTTGCAGCTTGTGAATAATCGGTTCCTGCGGGCAGGTTAACGATATTCTGACGTGAAAGGATCAGTGCTGTAGGAGTCGACATGTTTTCCATTGCAAGTTTCCACGCAATGGTTGTCTCTTCCACATCCGCCGGGCGAAGTACCAACATAGAGTTGTGTCCTTTGTGGTTCTTCAGTTTTTCAAGCAGGCGTACTTGTGCTTCTTGTTCTACCGGTTCGTGAGTAGGTCCGTCTTCTCCTACACGGAACGCATCATGAGTCCAGATGAATTTTACCGGTTGCTCCATCAGGGCAGCCATACGCAGGGCCGGTTTCATGTAGTCTGAGAACACAAAGAATGTGCCGCATGCAGCAATGATACCTCCGTGCAGAGACATACCGATACAAATACAAGCCATACTTAACTCTGAAACTCCTGCTTGAAGGAAAGCGCCGCTGAAATCTCCTTTTTTGAATGCGTGCGTCTTTTTCAGGAATCCGTCTGTCTTGTCTGAGTTAGACAGGTCGGCTGATGAAACGATCATATTTTCTACCTGAGTGGCCAATGCTCCTAATACGGTTGCAGATCCGGCACGGGTTGCGCCGCCGGCTTTCTGTTCAATGGCATCCCAGTTTACTTTCGGGGCTTTTCCAGAGAAGAATTCGGCCAGTTTAGCTGCCTTTTCAGGGTTTGCTTTTGCCCATTCTGCTTTTGCTGCATATTTGTCAGCAACAATCTTCTTCAGTTCTTCCGCACGTTTGGCATACAGTTCGGCTACTTCGGGGAAAATGGTGAATGGATTCTCCGGATTTCCACCCAGGTTCTTGATTGTATTTACATATGCGTCTCCGCCCAATGGTGCGCCGTGTGTCGCGCAGTCGGCTTCATAGCTGCTTCCATCGGCCCGGCGTGCTCCTTTACCCATGGTCGTTTTACCGATGATCAGGGTCGGACGGTTCTTTTCAGCTTTGGCTTCAGTCAGAGCTTTGCGTATCTCGTCAGGATCGTTACCGTTGATTGTGATTACTTTCCAGTCCCATGCTTCATATTTCATGGCTACGTTTTCCGTTGTTACATCTTCTGTGTTGGTAGAAAGCTGTACGTCGTTTGAATCGTAGAACATGATCAGGTTGTCCAGTCCGAGTGTACCGGCAATGCGGCCGGCACCCTGAGAGATTTCTTCCTGGATACCTCCATCGGATATATATGCGTAAATAGTCTGGTTCATTACTTCGCCAAAGCGGGCTTTCAGGAATTTGGCTGCAATGGCTGCGCCTACTGCATAAGTGTGTCCCTGTCCCAGCGGGCCGGAAGTATTTTCAACGCCACGGTCTACATTCACTTCAGGGTGTCCCGGAGTAGGGCTGCCCCACTGACGGAATTGCTTTAATTCGTCCAATGTATATTTTCCGGTGAAAGCCAATACGGAATAAAGCATCGGTGACATGTGTCCCGGGTCGAGGAAAAAGCGGTCGCGACCTTCCCAGCGTGGGTTTTGCGGATCGTATACCAAAAACTCAGAGAAGAGTACGTTCACAAAATCAGCACCGCCCATGGCGCCTCCGGGGTGTCCCGAATTGGCTTTTTCCACCATCGACGCAGCTAATATGCGGATATTATCAGCCGCACGATTCATAAGTTTACTATCGTTCATATCTATTGATTAATTTAGTTTTTTCAGATTTTTCGCAAAGATAACCTTTTAGTGGGACTTATCTACCATAAAAAGATAGCTTTTTTACATAACAAAAAGAAAGGCACATCTGTTTAGGATGTGCCTTGTCTTCTGAATATTAGTTTTTGAATCTTTATACCAGTCTTCTTGAACCGTCACTGATAACTACATCATATACTTTCGGGCTTCTGCCGAATTTAGCTTTGAATGATTCTTTAGCTTTCTCGATGAAGTTGTCATACAATTCGTCTTTCACCAGGTTGATAGTACAACCGCCGAAGCCGCCGCCCATAACGCGTGAACCGGTTACGCCACACTCTTTAGCGCAGTCGTTCAGGAAGTCGAGTTCTTCGCAGCTTACTTCGTAAAGTTTGCTCATGCCATGATGAGTTTCGTACATTTTCTGACCTACCGTTTCGTAATCTCCTCTTTCCAGGGCATCACATACATCGAGTACACGCTGAATTTCTTCGATTACGTATTCGGCACGCATGTAATCTTCTTCACTGATATCAGCTTTTGCCTCTGCCAGCATATCCATTGTACAGTCACGCAGGAATTCTACATGTGGATGTCTTTTCTGGATGGCAGCCACAGCAGCCTCGCAGCTCTGACGACGTTTGTTGTATGCCGATGAAGCCAATTCGTGTTTAACGACCGAATCCAGCAATACCAGACGATAACCTTCCGGTTTGAACGGGAAGTACTGGTATTCCAAAGAGCGGCAATCCAAACGAATCAGGCTACCTTCTTTACCGAATACAGAAGCGAACTGGTCCATAATACCACAGTTCACACCGCAATAGTTGTGTTCTGTAGCCTGACCGATTTTAGCTAATTCGAATTTGTCTATTTTGTTTTCACCAAACAGGTCATTCAGCGCAAAGGCATAAGTACTTTCCAAAGCAGCCGATGAAGACATTCCGGCACCCAATGGCACATCTCCGGAGAAAGCGGTATTGAATCCTTTCACGTCAACGCCACGTTTGATCATTTCGCGGCACACACCGAATATATATCTTGCCCAGCTGGCGCGTGGAGCATCTTCTTCGTTCAATCCGAAAGTTACATAATCTTTCAGGTCGATAGAGTAAGCGTTTACTTTATCTGTGCCGTTAGGCTTGATTTCGGCGATCATACCTTTATCGATAGCTCCCGGGAAAACAAATCCGCCATTGTAGTCGGTGTGCTCACCAATTAGGTTGATACGGCCCGGAGAGGCATATACAAATCCTGTAGTTCCATCAAAATGTTTGATGAAGCGACTTCTTACGTGTTCTATATCCATGATCGTTTTGGTATTAAAAAGTTATTATTTAAGTTTTATTCAACAGGAATATCCTTATTTACATTCTTGCAACCTACAAGTGCATAGTACAGCATGTATGCTACGGCAGCGAAGATTACCCAGTAACTTGCAATGTAGCTGCTGGTCACGTCGGCTACTGCACCCTGAATCAACGGCAGGATACCACCACCGCAAACCATTACCATGAAGATACCGGAAGCCATTGCCGTATATTTACCCAGTCCTTCTACTGCAAGGTTGAAGATACCACCCCACATGATAGATGTACAGAGTCCGCAAAGTGCGAAGAACATGATTCCTACAGGTACTGTTTCCATACCGAAACCGATGCTGGCACCTCCTTTAAATACAGGCATAGCTACTGTTGTTGCGCTGGGGGCAAACATACCGATCAGCAAGAAGATCAAAGCCAGTGAAGAAACGACTGTCAACTGAGTTTTACTTGAGAATTTAGCTCCCAAAGCACCACCGCACAGACGACCGATCATCATCAGGAACCAGTAAGTACCTACGATTGAACCTGCCATAGCTGTATCCATACCGAAACCTTTGGCACCGGCTGCATCAGGTGAAGTAGTCAGGAACAGGTTGATAAAGTTAGGAATACCTACTTCCACACCTACGTATACGAAAATGGCAACTGTTCCCAAAACGAAGTGACGGAATGAAAGCGGGCTGTGAGTGTCTTTTACTTTATGATCACTGGCGCTTTCTTTGTGAGGTTCGGGGATGTCCATGATAGCCAACACGATGAATACGACAGCAAAGATACCCATAGCAATGAACAATGCCGGATTAGCGTCACTGATACGTGTGTCCTGGCTGATAGTACCGATCAGGTAACCACCCAATACCGGAACGATTGTAGCTGAAATAGAGTTCAGAGAACCACCGAACTGAATTAATTGATTACCTTTCTTACCGCCACCTGCAAGTGTATTCAGCAATGGGTTTACTACTGCATTCAACATACACATAGAGAAACCTGAAACAAAAGCACCTGTCAGATAGATCCAAAATACAGTCAGTTCACCGGGCTGGTAGTCCATCTGTCCCGAAAGCACCTGAATGCCGACTCCGATAAATCCTACTGCTACGGCAGTAAGGGCTGTCTTTTTGTAACCGATTCTTTTGAGCATCATACCTGCCGGGAGTCCCATAAAGGCATAAGCTATGAAGTTGGCTGCATTACCCAGCTGCGTCATCCAGTTGGCAGCCTGGAATTGCTCTTTTACAATAAGTCCGAGCGGGTTAGTAAGTCCTGTTACGAATGAAATCATTGCAAAAAGCGCAAACATCATTGCAATAGGCAACACATAATTCTTTTTTTGTTGTGTCATGGTTTTTAAAAAGTTGTTAGTTATAAAAATGAGGTTAGTTATTTCCTTATTTATTTTTCAACTCCGAATTTATAGATGGTTACCTGCTGGTATTCATCGCCCGGCAGTAAAGTAGCTGACGGGAAGTGTGCTTTATTCGGTGTGTCGGGGAAGCATTGAGCTTCGAAGCAGATAGCGCTTCGTGCGGGGAAAGTAGCTCCGTTTGTTCCTTCGAAGCCGCCCAGCCAGTTGCCTGTGTATAATTGTACGCCGGCTTCTGTGGTATATACCTCCATGGTGCGTCCGCTGTTGGGCTCTTTGCAGGTAGCTGCCAGGTCGAGAGAACCTGTTTCTGCCTTGTTCAATACATAGCAATGGTCATAGCCGGCACCGTATATAAGTTGCTGGAATTTGTCATTGATTCGTTCGCCAACAGTATGTGGGGTACGGAAATCCATCGGAGTTCCTTCCACTTTGGCTATTTCTCCTGTCGGGATGGATACTTCATCGATCGGAGTATAAAAATCTGCGTTGATTGTGACGATGTTATTTTCTACAGTCGGAGTAGGATTGGCTGTTCCTGCCAGGTTGAAGAAACCGTGATTGGTCAGGTTTACGACTGTTGCTTTGTCTGTAGTGGCACGGTATTCGATGACAATCGCATTCTCTTCTTCTTCAAGGCGATAAGTCATTTCAACTTCCAGATTACCGGGGAAGCCCTCTTCTCCGTCAGCGGAAGTATAGTTGAATCGGATCACCCCTTCTTCAAGTTGCTCGGCATCCCATACTCTGGCGTGAAATCCGGTGGGGCCACCATGAAGTGAGTTGGGACCGTTGTTGATCGTGAGACTATGTTCTTCGCCATACAGGGTGAATTTTCCTTTGGCGATGCGATTGCCATAACGTCCGATAGTGGTACTTAAGAAAGGTTCCGGTCCGTGCATCAGTGCATCCAGTGTACCATAGCTGAGTACGACATTGGCATATTTTCCGTCTTTATCCGGAACCATGATAGATAGAATGGCGCATCCGTAGTTTGTTACGGCAACTTCCATTCCTTTCTTGTTTTTGAGGATAAACAAATCGGTTTTCTTATCGTTTATATCCTTTTGAAAATCTTTCCGGCTGAGCCCTGACCGATTTCCTTCAGTTGGGAATGTGTTAATCATGTCTGGTATTATTAAAATTTCTTGCAAATAAAGGGAAATTCTTTCGTTCTCCCAAATTATTCTTTGTAAATCTGTTCGGCGATTTAGGAAAGTTTAGCGTTTTCCGTGAAAGCATCCTAAGTTGTAATGCGAAGATAAAAAATTCATGTTAGTTTTAATTAAAAGCCCGGATTTTGTGTATTATTTGATATTTTTCGTATGTTTGTCCCTTGATTGTTAAAATCATGAGTTTTTAATCTAAGTTTATAACAAGAAAAACAAAAATGTATCCGTTAAAATTCGAACCCATTCTGAAGCAGACGCTTTGGGGGGGCGACAAAATTATCCCGTTCAAGCATTTGAATGATGATTTGAAGGGAGTTGGGGAAAGCTGGGAAATATCCGGCGTAGAGAACAACGAATCTGTCGTAGCTAACGGCCCGGATAAAGGCCTTACACTGACCGATATGGTGAAAAAATACCGTGAGGAACTGGTAGGCGAAGCAAACTATGCCCGTTTTGGCAATGAGTTTCCTTTGCTGATAAAGTTCATTGATGCGAAGCAAGACTTGTCTATACAGGTGCATCCTACTGATGAACTGGCTAAAAAACGCCACAACTCAAAAGGTAAAACTGAAATGTGGTATGTAGTGGGTGCTGACGAAGGAGCCAAACTGCGTTCGGGATTTTCTGAACAGATTACACCGAAAGAATATAAAGACCGCGTGCATAATAATACAATTACAGATGTTCTTCAGGAATATGAAATTCATCCGGGAGATGTTTTCTTCCTGCCTGCAGGGCGTATTCACAGTATTGGTGCCGGGGCATTTATTGCCGAAATTCAGCAGACGTCGGATATCACTTACCGTATTTATGATTTTAATCGTAAAGACGCTAATGGAAAAACACGTGAATTGCATACCAGCCAGGCACTTGATGCGATCAACTACGAAGTGCTCGATGACTATCGTACCAAATATGAACCTTTGAAAGATGAACCGGTTGAGTTGGTGGCATGTCCTTATTTCACGACTTCGGTTTATGATATGAGTGAACAGATCAGCTGTGATTATTCGGAGCTGGATTCATTCGTAATCTTTATTTGTATAGAAGGCTCTTGCCTGATGACAGATAATGAAGGCAACGAAGTGCGACTGGGTGCAGGAGAAACTGTTTTGCTTCCTGCCACTACTCAGGAATTGACCATTGTGCCTCAAGAAGGGAATGTGAAGTTATTGGAAACATACGTGTAAGGACATTCTTCAACGTATTTATATTAGACGCCCGGATATGCAATGATGTATGTCCGGGTGTTTTTTTAATATCTTTTTCGGAAGAGTCCGCGAACTTTACGGATCATTTTCATACCCAGCATGACACCGTCAAAAATGGCCATACCGGTACTGAAAGAGCGCATTAACGCATTACCACCGGAGGCGGCAGGTGCAAGGGGGGCGAAAATTCGGCGGGTGGTATCCGCCATGGCTTGTTTCTGGTCACAGATTTCCTGCAACACTTCTTTTTTACGCTGAGCAATGTCTTCCAGCGTAATTTTCTTTGGAGTAGGTGTGCTGTTGTTCATTGCTTCATTTTTTATTGGAGTCGTTGAGAAATAGGTTTGCAAGGAAATTTACCATCGGCGAAATGATAAGTTGCCTGCGGAAAAAATAAATGATGGCAATCAATAAAACATTGATGCCTGCTATGATGCCGAAACTTACCATCAAACCGCCTACTAACGGTTCAAGAATATAAGCCAGGGCAAAAAGCAGATAAAACAGGGCTACCATACCTAAGATAGTGAGCACTAAAATCATTATTAACGTGGATAAGAGTATAGTTAACTTTTCCGTTAATTCCAGTTTGGTATATTCTTTCTGGAGTACAAGGAACTTCTTGAACTCAGCAAACAGCTGCTGGATATTTTCAATGCTTTTATCGTCTGTAAACATGATAGCTCTGTTTTGATCTTGTTCATTTAGTCAATTACTTCGCCTTTGATTTCAGCTGCAATTTCATCAACGAGGTTTTCCATTTCGTTACGATTCAGCTTGATACCTTTTTTGCGAAGAATCTCTGCGATTTTGTGACGAGTATCTTCTCCTTTTTCAGGAGCGAATAAAATACCCAAGGCTGCACCAACGGCTGCACCACCCAGAAAAGCTGCTAATACATTAAGTCCTTTCATAATCTTTTGTTTTTAAATGATCATATTACAAAGCTAACATTTTTATTGAAAACTTGTTCTGTTTGCCTTAATTTTTTTAAAGTAAAAAATACTCAGCTTAAAATCAGAAGTAATCTTAATGTAAATGCCGGGCGGCGTTTGGGAGGATGTGCTGAAACTCTCATTCACCACAGATTATACAGGCCTATGCAGATAAATATTATTAGTTATCAATAGATTAAGCTTGATCTGTACTACTCTGTGGTGAATGATGGCATACCCTTCGGGCAGGATTGTTTTTGTCTGAATCCGAGAGTATCTATTTCCTTTTTTCCTGTTTGGTGGAAGACGGTTGATTTGTTTTTTGCTTTTTCCGTCTCCAGAAGTCGCCATTGGCCCGGCTCCCGCGGTATGTTTTGTTGGCTTTGGCTTTAACCTTGATTTCTTCCTGCTTTTCTTCCTGGGCCTTGATACCTTCGGTCGTGACAAACGGGTGGTCTTTTACCACCGGGATGTTTTTCCCTATCAACTTTTGGATATCTTTTAAGTAGGGCAGTTCTTCTGATTCGCAGAAAGAGATGGCCACTCCTTCATGTCCGGCACGTCCGGTACGACCGATGCGGTGCACGTAAGTTTCCGGAACATTGGGCAACTCGTAATTGATTACGTGTGATAATTGGTCTACATCGATGCCGCGTGCAGCAATGTCGGTTGCTATCAAGGCGCGAAGGGTATGGTTCTTAAAATTGGTCAAAGCACGCTGGCGTGCATTTTGAGTTTTGTTACCATGTATCGCTTCAGCTCCGATACCGGCTTTAGTCAGTACACGTGCCAATTTGTCGGCTCCGTATTTTGTACGCGTAAAGATAAGTACCGACTCGATTGATGTATCTTTCAATAGATGGATCAGCAAGTCCTTTTTTTCTTTTTTCTCGACGAAATAGACCTGCTGTGAGATGATGTCCACAGTCGAAGAGGCCGGGGTCACTTCCACTTTCTCCGGTTTAGTCAACATCGAATTTGCCAACGTTTCTATTTCCGGTGGCATGGTCGCCGAAAAAAACAAAGTTTGTCTTCGGGCCGGTAGCAGTTTCAGGATGCGTTTGATGTCATGGATAAATCCCATGTCCAGCATACGGTCTGCTTCGTCCAATACAAAAAAATCAAGTGAACTCAGGGAGATAAATCCCTGTGATATCAAATCCAATAATCTGCCGGGAGTGGCAACCAGTATCTGAATACCGCTCCGTAGAGCGTCAGTCTGTGGTTTCTGTCCTACTCCTCCAAAGATTACGGCATGTTTCAGACCGGTATACCGTCCGTATGCTTCGAAACTTTCACCTATCTGAATTGCAAGTTCCCGGGTTGGCGTCAGCACAAGTGCCTTGATACCTTTACGATGGTCGGTTTTATACAATTTTTGCAAGATAGGGATAGAAAAAGCAGCTGTTTTACCGGTACCTGTTTGAGCACAACCTAATAAATCTTTTCCTTGAAGTAAAATGGGGATTGACTGTTCTTGTATTGGGGTGGGAGAGGTGTAACCCTCTTGTCTTAAAGCCTTTAAGATAGGCTCTATCAAATTCAAATTTTCAAATGTCATGTACAATAATTGAATGAGCCTCTCGGCTCTGTTATGTTATATAGTACAAAGATAGGGTAATCGTAAGACGTAAATCCTTTTTTCTGTAATGCTTTAATCTTATTTAACTAAGGTGAAGGGCATATCATCGGAGGTTTAAGCGTACTTTTGCCTTTCATTATATAAGTAATCTAAATTTGTATAAGAAGAAATGAAAGGTAAAATCGTTTTTATAACGGGAGCAAGCAGTGGCATTGGTGAAGGATGTGCGCGTAAGTTTGCTTCGCAAGGTTCGGATTTGATTCTGAATGCCCGTAACGTGGCAAAACTTGAAGAGTTGAAAGTAGAGCTGGAAGCTAAATACGGAGTACGTATCTGCCTGTTGCCGTTTGACGTACGTGATCGGAATGCAGCGACCATGGCACTGGCTTCTTTACCGGAAGAGTGGAAACGTATTGATGTATTGGTGAACAATGCCGGTCTTGTGATTGGTGTGGATAAAGAATTTGAGGGAAACCTGGACGAATGGGATATTGTGATTGATACTAATATAAAAGCCTTGTTGGCTATGACGCGTATAGTGGTTCCCGGAATGGTGGAACGCGGACACGGGCATATCATCAATATCGGTTCGATAGCTGGTGATGCGGCTTATCCCGGCGGAAGCGTATATTGCGCCACTAAAGCCGCTGTCAAAGCACTTTCGGACGGTTTGCGTATTGATTTGGTAGATACTCCGCTTCGTGTGACAAACATAAAACCGGGAATGGTGGAAACTAATTTTACGGTTGTCCGTTATCGTGGAGATAAGGATGCTGCCGATGCTTTTTATAAGGGTATTCGTCCGTTGACTGGAGACGACATAGCTGAAACAGTTTATTATGCTGCCTCTGCTCCCGAACATATACAGATAGCAGAAGTGCTGGTTATGCCCACTTATCAGGCAACCGGTACGATTTCTTATAAGAAAAAAGACTGCTGAGGTATCTAAAAAAGTGTTTTTTAGGAAGATTGTTTTGTGGGGTGATAAAAATTCTATTATTTTGTCCCCTTCAAAAGAATGGATACAAGATTATTAACTAAATGTGTATAGATTATGAAAAAATTAGTAGTATTAGGGATGGGCGTATGCGTTGCCTTGACATTTGCTTCATGTAAATCCAGCGAAAGCGCTTATAAAAAGGCATACGAGAAAGCTAAACAACAGGAATTGGCTGAGCCTCAGGTAGAAGCTCCCGTAGAAGTTACTCCGGTAGTTGCTGCTCCGGTAGAAACTAAAAAGGCTGTTGATAATGCTGCAGGCGTTCGTCAGGAAAAGGTAACAGTTGTTTCAGGTGCTGATGGATTGAAAGATTATAGCGTAGTATGCGGTAGCTTCGGTTTGAAAGCAAATGCAGAAGGTCTGAAAGATTTTCTGGACAAAGAAGGTTATAATGCAACTATTGCTTTTAATGCTGAGACAGCTATGTATCGTGTGATTGTAAATACATTTGCCGATAGGGCTTCTGCTGCGCAGGCACGTGATGCTTTCAAGGCTAAATATCCTAGTAGAAAAGACTTCCAGGGCGCCTGGTTGTTATATAGAATCTATTAATAAAAAAATCTTTTTGGTAATTTCGGGAGTGACGGATGTTGTCTCCCGGTAAAGAAGGTATCCTGTGAAGGATGCCTTCTTTTTTGCTTCACCACTTGGGTAGATACACTTTTTATTGATAACATTAAAACAGGTTCTCAAAATATTATGTATCTTTGCGGCATGACAAATACTCTTAGATCGGATTTGGTTTTGTAAACAATCTGTTTTTTTGCAACAGATTGTCCTTTCGTCTTCTCTCGGAAAACTCTTTTCGGGAGCAATTCTTTATTATTATAATTCAAGTTTAATCTGCATGCAATGCTGAAAGTATTACTATGCTTTTCGTGTATGCGAAATATATTAAGATAATGAGTAACGAAAATAAAACAATTCACGATTTCGAACTTAATTTAATCTGCGATTTTTTTTCCAATATGGAACGACAGGGTCCCGGAAGTCCTGAGGTAACATTGAAAGCATTGAGTTTTATAGATAATCTCACTGAAAAATCCCTTATCGCCGATATCGGCTGTGGAACCGGAGGTCAGACCATGGTATTGGCCGGTCATGTGACGGGGCAGGTTACAGGACTCGATTTTCTTTCCGGCTTTATTGATATTTTCAATCGTAATGCAAGACAGTCGGGCTTGCAAAACAGGGTGACAGGCATTGTCGGTTCCATGGATGATCTTCCTTTCCGAAATGAAGAGTTAGACTTGATTTGGTCGGAAGGGGCTATCTATAATATTGGTTTTGAACGGGGATTGAATGAATGGCGTAAGTATTTGAAGAAAGGAGGGTATCTTGCAGTTTCTGAATGTTCATGGTTTACGGACGAACGTCCGGCGGAAATCAATGACTTCTGGATGGATGCATATCCCGAAATCGATACGATTCCTAATCAAGTAGCCAAAATTCACAAGGCAGGCTATCTTCCTGTCGCTACATTTATTCTGCCTGAAAATTGTTGGACAGATCATTACTTTACCCCCAAAGTTGCAGCTCAGAAGATTTTTTTAACTAAATATGCCGGAAATAAAATTGCTGAGGAATTTAGTATGCTTCAATCCATTGAAGAAGAACTGTACCATAAGTATAAAGAGTATTATGGCTATACATTTTTTATTGCAAAAAAGATAGGGCTGTAATTCTTTTCATGCCTATATAAACAGTTGTTTTAAGTAGGGCAGGGGAATCTGATCTAAAGGATATCGCCCTATAAGGCATCAAGCATATCTGTCGGTGCAAAGGTAAAGTCATAACTCTTTTCACCACGGAGTAACACAGAGTATCACAGAGTCTTTTTATTAATAATCAATAACTTAAAATCGGCTCTGTGTTACTCTGTGTCTCCTGTGGTGAGTTTTGACACATTTCTCCTTTAGTAAATAGGAATATGATTACTTTTTCTCACCGAACTCTTCCTGCTGTTGCTCTACTTCTTTTAGCTTGGCAGCATTTTCAGCTTTCTGTAGTCTTTCTTTTTCCAATGCCGCCTCTGATTTTGGGGCCAGGGTGTTTACTGCCTCTTGTCCGGTGAAGTTCGGAATAAGTGCTGACTCTTCCCGGTCGTATATCTGGGGGAAGTCTCCCGGTTTACTTTCCAATTCCAGCACGGCACTGCTTGGCATCTGCGAGCCTTCGAACAAGACACTGGCTGTGATTTTTATTTTTCCGGGTTTCAAAGTAGACTGAACTAATATCGGGGCTGTTCCCCAACGGACAGGGGCCGGGTTAGCCAAATTGCCTGCTCCGCCTAAAATACGTCCTTCACCTTCTATTTGAAATTTGATGGTATAGTTGTTTAAGCGTTTGATATTTCCATCTTTGTCGGCAACGGCAGCTATGACTGTGACGAAGTCAGAACCGTCGGCTTTCAGGTCTGTTCCTTCATTGTCTACCCAAAGGAGCAGCTTTTCGGGACGTCGTGCCGGAGCCACTTTGTGGGTAGCGACTACTTTACCGTCAATCAATCCTTCTGCCAATAAGTAAACGTCAGCTTGTTTACCTTGGCGTGAAAGTGCTTTATCTTTCATGAAGTCGTATACATTCTCGAATGTGATGACGGGGTGGGGCATTCCTTCTTTTTCCTGTTTATGTACATAGGTTTGCGTTTGTCCGCCTTTGAGATAAGTGAGTCTTACTTCGTCACAGTTCGAATAGACGGTGACATCTTTGCCGGAGAACGGTGTCATTTCATGGGCGATATAAACCATTGGACCGGTTTGGAAAAGGCGCTCTTCTTTTATGGGCGACCGTTGTGCCATAAACATGTAATAAGAATACTTCGGTTGGCGGAATACGTCCATGACACCTCCGTAGAAGGGATCGGGATGATAGCCGCGCTGATGATCGAACGAGTGCCAGAGGCAGCCTCCTACATGTTGCCGCGGAGTGCGGTAAAGAGCATCATAGCTGGTGTATTTGTAGGATGGATGGGCATAGTGCTGTGCTTGTATAAGCATGGCCTGCTCTCCCCAGTTGCGTGCTACGCGACTGGGAGAATTGTGCGAGTTCCAGTCATCCACATTGTCACCCCATTCACGTGTGAAGTAAGTCAGCTGTTTCTTGATATCGTTAGTTGAATAGGCTCCTCCGTCTCCATTGAGCGGATGGGTAAAAAGTATCTGGAAATGTTCTTTCCCTTTGGCTTCGCTATCGCATCCGCTATAACAATAGGGATATGGATATTCTGCTTCTACAATGTCATGTGCGTTCCGGGCGAAATCTGCCGGATACCATGTCTCGTTCAAGATCGGTTCCCACATCCATACGCAAGGATGATTGCGGTCTCGACGAACCAGGTTACGGATATCGCTGTATACCCGCTGTGCAAAGACCGGGGCATCATTCCAGAATTGCCAGCCCGGGGTATTGACGATTACAAATAATCCCAATTCATCACAAGCATCCATGAAGGCCGGATCTTGCGGGCAGTGAGCATTACGAATTACTTTCATTCCGGCATCTCTCAGCTTTTTGGCATCCCGCCAGTGAATACTGTTAGGTACCGCATTGCCCACAATTGCGAAATCCTGGTGCCGGTTGGCTCCGATTAACGGAGCTTCATAAGGTTTACCGTTCAGCCAGAATCCATCTTCTCCTTTGAATTCGATACTGCGTATTCCGATCCGGCGCCGGTAACCATCTATCGGATTGCCCTTTTCGTCACGGATACGAACGATCAGGTTATATAATGCCGGATTTTCCGGACTCCATAGCATCGGACTCTTTACGGTCAGCTTATCTGATGAATAGGTTGATTTTCCGGGCTTGATCCGGATGACGGAGTTTAGAGAAGCCACTTGTTGTCCGTCCGGTTGCTGAAGTTCGTATTCGACTACACCTTTGAAAGCTTTTCTCCCGGAGTTGCGAATCTGTATTTTCAGTAATACTTCGGCAGAGTGGTCCGATACATTGTTATAAGCGACAAATAGTCCTCCGCCTGCTTTTTCGTTCTCATAATTCGGATCGGTGATGAATACCTGATTGTGTGCTATCAACCAGCAATCCCGATATATTCCTCCGAAATAAGTGAAGTCCAGCACTTCCTGTTGTTTTCCGGGAGGATAGTTGGGGTCATTGCTATTGTCAGCCCATACGGCGATCAGGTTTTCCTTTCCAAATTCCAATGCATCAGTTACATCGACGACCACCGGCAGATAACCACCGAAATGTTCGGCTAGCAATTTACCGTTTACGTATATTTTGCTTTTGCCCATAATTGCCTCAAAATGTAAAAAAAGTTTTTTACCTTTCAATGCCGCATCCGGTGTAAAGTGTTTGCGATACCAGACTTCGCCTTGGTAATTGATACAGCCGCTTGCTTCTGTAGGCAGATATTCGATACCATGAGGCAGAGAAACTACTGTCCATGACCGGTCGTCGAAATTTCCGGTTTCAGCTCCGGGGCAATTTCCTTTATAAAAACGCCATGCAGGATTCATGGAATAGACGTCTCGTCCGGAGTCTGCCAGCCGGAAAAATCCGGCAGTGGAGAATTCGGGTTGATGTGCCTTTATGCATAGCGGGGATAAAAGTAAACTGATGAATAACAGAATAATACTTTTCTTCATTGTGGTAGGGATTATGATTAGTTATTATTGATGGTTTTGAATAATTTTATAGTCCTTTTTGATAGAATGATGTAAAGTTATGAAAAAAAAATATATTCGCAAGGATATGTGAATGCTTTGTATGCATAATCTGAAAGATTAATATAAAAACGGCATGACTTGAGATAATTTTATACTATTGGAAAAATATTGAAAGAGTATATGCTTACTTAAATAACAACTGTCTCTTTGGGAACCTGAGGAAGAAAAAACTCGAACGGAGAATGATTTGATATTCTATTTGTCTTGGAACCAGATATTTACAATTGTTTGTTTGAAGCTTTGGAAAGCTTAGGTTTAACATTGTGTTAAATCTGCTTCTTTACATTCAAAAGACTTGTTGTTTGAATGTAAAAGAGGTGTTGTTTGTGTATAGAGAACCAATAATAGGGAGCAAAGACTTAACAATGTTAATTAGTGATGTACTCAACCGGCATCAGCGATGAAAGGTTTTTTAGAGTTTTGCCCTTTTCTACTAAAAGAAGTTATAATTAGCTGTTTAAAAACTTTTTAAAGAGATAAAGTTTTTACTTTTGTACCTCTATTAAATGGGGGATATTATGCCTTGTAGGAAACAAGGTCGTTAAAGCGTAATAAAATGGAACATAAATACTTATTTGTCGCTGTTGATGCAGCCCTGAAGGCGGGGGAGGAAATATTGTCTATTTATACCGATCCGGCTTCGGACTTCGAAATAGAGCGGAAAGCGGATCACTCTCCTTTGACTATTGCTGACCGGAAAGCACACGTAACAATTGCCACCATTCTGAACGAAACTCCTTTTCCCGTACTGAGCGAAGAGGGGAAACATTTAGAGTATGATACCCGTCGCAATTGGGATGTGATGTGGATTGTCGATCCATTGGATGGTACGAAAGAGTTTATCAAGCGAAACGGTGAGTTTACGGTAAATATTGCGTTAGTGAAAGCCGGAGTTCCCATTATCGGAGTGATTTATTTACCGGTCAAAAAAGAACTTTACTTTGCCGGTCAGGAAATCGGTGCCTACAAGCTGTCGGGCATTACGACTTTAGAAGACGATGCAACACTCGATAAGCTGGTAGCTGCTTCCGTACGGTTGCCGCAAGACCTGCAGCGGGATCGATTTGTAGTAGTGGCTTCCCGTTCACACCTGACTCCGGAGACCGAAGCGTACATTGATGCGGTGAAGCAAGAACACAAACATGTCGAGTTGATTTCCAGCGGCAGTTCTATTAAAATATGTTTGGTTGCCGAAGGTAAAGCGGATGTTTATCCCCGTTTTGCTCCTACGATGGAGTGGGATACTGCTGCCGGGCATGCCATTGCGCGCGCTGCGGGAATGGAAATTTATCAGGCGGATAAAAAAGATGTTCCTTTGCAGTATAATAAAGAAGATTTACTGAATCCCTGGTTTATTGTTGAGAAGAGAAGGTAAACCACTAATTGTTTGCGTTTATGACATTTGAAATTGCATTTGTGCTGTTATCCTTATTAGGGATGGTAATTGCTTTGATCTTGGACAAAATGCGTCCCGGCATGATACTTTTCTCTGTAGTGGTGTTGTTTCTCTGTGCGGGTATTTTGACTCCGAAGGAAATGCTCGAAGGATTCAGTAATAAAGGGATGATAACCGTGGCCCTGCTTTTTTTGGTCAGTGAAGGTATCAGGCAGTCGGGAGCGTTGGGGCAGGTTGTCAAGAAGTTGCTTCCTCAGAAACGGACGACGGTCTTCCGGGCACAATTACGCTTATTGCCTGCGGTCGCTTTTATTTCCGCTTTTCTGAACAATACTCCGGTAGTTGTCATTTTTGCCCCGATTATTAAACGATGGGCACGGACAGTCCATTTACCTGCCACTAAATTTCTAATTCCTCTTTCGTACGTAACTATATTGGGAGGTATCTGCACTTTGATCGGTACATCTACCAACCTGGTTGTGCATGGAATGATATTGGAATCCGGTCATGAAGGATTTACCATGTTCGAATTAGGCAAAGTGGGTATCTTTATTGCAATAGCCGGTATTATTTATCTGTTTGCTTTTTCTAAGAAACTGCTTCCGGATGCACGCCCCGATACAGCTGTGCCCGATGAAGAAGTAGAAGAAGGCGATAAGCTTCACCGCGTGGAGGCAGTACTTGGTGCCCGTTTCCCGGGTATCAACAAAACTTTGGGAGAGTTTAATTTTAAACGTCACTATGGTGCCGAAGTTAAAGAAATAAAGAAACGTAACGGACAGCGGTTCATCAACAACCTTGAAGAAGTGATCTTGCGTGAAGGAGATACGTTGGTGGTAATGGCGGATGACACGTTCATACCCACTTGGGGAGAATCTTCCGTGTTTGTGCTGTTGGCTAACGGAAATGATAATGAACCGATACCGGGAAAAGGAAAACGTTGGTTTGCATTGATTCTGCTGATCCTGATGATTGCCGGTGCTACTATCGGTGAGCTTCCGGTAGTGAAAGAAATGTTTCCGGACATGAAGTTGGATATGTTCTTCTTTGTTTCTGTCACTACCATTATCATGGCTTGGACTAAAATTTTTCCGGCACGTAAATACACTAAATATATTTCCTGGGATATCTTGATTACGATCGCTTGTGCTTTTGCTATCAGTAAAGCAATGGTAAATTCGGGTGTGGCCGATAAGGTTGCAGGATTTATAATCGGCATGAGCCATGACTATGGCCCGCATGTATTACTGGCAGTTTTATTTATTATCACCAATTTGTTTACGGAGCTGATAACAAACAATGCCGCTGCTGCATTGGCTTTTCCGTTGGCTCTGTCGCTTTCGGTCCAGTTGGGTGTCGACCCTACACCGTTCTTTGTGGTCATTTGTATGGCTGCATCTGCCAGTTTTTCTACACCGATCGGTTATCAGACAAATTTAATAGTACAGGGTATCGGCAACTATAAGTTTATGGATTTTGTCAGGATCGGATTGCCATTAAATCTTATAACATTCCTGATTTCCATATTTCTGATCCCTTTAATCTGGCCGTTTTAGTAATTGAAACAACATCTAACATATTATAATGGAAGAAAATAATAATATATATCCGATATTCGACCGGATGCTGACCCGGCAGGATAAAGAAGAACTATTGAAACAGCGTGGTGTGATGATCTGGTTTACCGGGTTGAGCGGATCGGGTAAGAGTACCATTGCCATCGCTTTGGAACGCGAACTGCATAAACGCGGATTGTTGTGTCGTATCTTGGATGGAGATAACATCCGTACAGGCATCAACAATAATCTGGGCTTTTCCGAAACTGACCGGGTAGAAAACATACGCCGTATAGCCGAGGTTTCGAAACTTTTTATTGATACAGGCATTATTACAATTGCTGCTTTCATCAGCCCTAACAACGATATCCGTGAGATGGCTGCCCGCATTGTCGGACCGGATGACTTTCTGGAAATATTTGTCAGCACTCCGCTCGCCGAATGTGAAAAGCGGGACGTAAAGGGATTGTATGCCAAAGCTCGTCGGGGAGAAATAAAAAACTTTACCGGAATATCCGCCCCTTTCGAAGCTCCCGAACATCCGGCTTTGTCACTTGACACTTCCGTATTGTCACTTGAGGAGTCTGTCAATCGATTGCTGGAAATTGTGTTGCCTCGGGTAAGCAGACATAAATAAAATATAGATGAAGAAATAATCATAAAAATGAAAGAAGAATATAAGTTAAGCCACTTGAAAGAACTCGAAGCCGAGTCCATCCATATTATCCGCGAAGTGGCGGCGGAGTTTGAGAATCCGGTCATGCTGTATAGCATCGGGAAGGATTCTTCGGTTATGGTACGCCTTGCCGAAAAAGCTTTTTATCCGGGCAAAGTACCGTTTCCTTTGATGCATATCGATTCAAAGTGGAAATTTAAGGAAATGATTCAGTTCCGTGACGAATATGCCAAAAAGTATGGCTGGAATCTGATTGTGGAAAGCAATATGGAAGCTTTTCATGCAGGGGTAGGGCCTTTTACGCATGGCAGTAAGGTGCATACGGACTTGATGAAAACACAGGCTTTGCTGCATGCGTTGGATAAATATAAATTTGATGCTGCCTTCGGAGGTGCTCGCCGCGATGAAGAGAAATCGCGTGCTAAAGAGCGTATATTCTCTTTCCGTGATAAGTTCCATCAATGGGATCCCAAAAACCAGCGTCCCGAATTGTGGGATATCTACAATGCCCGTGTACATAAGGGTGAAAGTATACGTGTATTCCCGTTGAGTAACTGGACCGAACTGGATATCTGGCAGTACATTCGTTTGGAGAATATTCCGATTGTACCGTTGTATTATGCCAAAGAGCGTCCTGTGGTGCAGATGGACGGTAACTTGATTATGGCTGATGATGAACGTCTGCCGGAAAAATATCGTGATCAGATCGAAATGAAAATGGTACGTTTCCGTACATTGGGATGTTGGCCGTTGACCGGTGCTGTCGAAAGTGAGGCCGACACCATTGAGAAGATTGTTGAAGAGATGATGACTACCACTAAGAGCGAACGTACGACCCGTGTTATCGATTTCGACCAGGAAGGTAGCATGGAACAGAAGAAACGCGAAGGATATTTTTAAACATTACAACTATGGCAGATAAATTAGATATAAAAGCATTTCTGGATAAGGACGAACAGAAGGATTTGCTTCGTCTGTTGACAGCAGGTTCGGTAGATGACGGAAAGTCTACATTGATCGGACGTTTGCTGTTCGATAGCAAAAAATTGTATGAGGATCAGCTTGATGCATTGGAGCGTGATAGCAAGCGGTTGGGCAATGCCGGCGAACACATTGATTATGCCTTGTTGCTGGATGGCTTGAAAGCAGAGCGTGAACAGGGCATTACGATTGATGTGGCTTATCGCTACTTTTCTACCAATAACCGTAAATTTATCATTGCTGATACTCCGGGGCACGAACAGTATACCCGTAATATGATAACCGGTGGTTCGACCGCCAATCTGGCTATTATTCTGGTAGATGCCCGTATGGGAGTAATTACTCAGACAAGACGTCATACATTTCTGGTATCTCTGTTGGGAATCAAGCATGTAGTGTTGGCTGTCAACAAGATGGACCTGGTAGATTTTTCGGAAGAGCGCTTCAATGAGATTGTAGCAGAGTATAAGAAGTTTGTAGCTCCCTTGGGGATTCCCGATGTGACTTGTATTCCACTGTCCGCACTCGATGGAGACAATGTGGTGGATAAGTCGGAAAGAACTCCGTGGTATGAAGGACTTTCCTTGCTCGATTTTCTGGAAACAGTCCATATCGACAGCGATAATAACTTTAGTGATTTCCGCTTTCCGGTACAGTATGTACTTCGTCCGAACCTCGACTTCAGGGGATTCTGTGGTAAGGTGGCATCCGGCATCATACGCAAGGGAGACAAAGTAATGGCTTTGCCTTCCGGTAAAGTATCTCATGTGAAGAGTATCGTTACTTTTGATGGTGAGCTGGATTATGCTTTTCCCCCACAGTCGGTCACACTGACACTTGAAGACGAGATAGATGTCTCAAGAGGGGAAATGTTGGTTCATCCGGATAATTTGCCTATTGTGGATCGTAATTTTGAAGCAATGTTGGTGTGGATGGATGAAGAACCGATGGATATCAACAAATCGTTCTTTATTAAGCAGACAACGAATGTCAGCCGCACGCGTATCGACAGCATAAAATATAAAGTGGATGTCAATACGATGGAACATTCGTCTGTTCCCTTTTTGTCTTTGAACGAAATAGCACGTGTGGTGTTTACTACAGCTAAAGAACTGTTCTTTGATCCGTACCGGAAGAATAAATCGTGCGGTTCGTTTATCCTGATCGATCCGATAACCAATAATACCAGTGCTGTGGGAATGATTATCGATCGTGTGGAAAAGAAAGACATGAATATTGCCGATGATTTTCCGGTTTTGAATCTGCCTGAACTGGGCATAGCTCCTGAGCATTATGAAGCTATTGAGAAGGCGGTAAAATCATTAAGTGAACAAGGTTTCGAAGTCAGAATAGAGAAGTAAATGATTATTCGGTGTGCCGATATGCCTGCTGTATGCAGTTTGTCGGCACATTAACAATGAACACATTATTATGGGATTACTTGAATTTAACAAACTTCCGATAAATACTTTAGTAGGGGCAGACTGGCGGACATTTAAAGCTATTACCGGAGGAAGGGAGATCGATGCGGCTTATACAGGTAAATATCGTCTGACAAAGGCAGTTTGTCGCTTACTGTCTACTTTGGCTCCACTTCAGGATAAACGTTATGAGAAGCTGCTGGCAAATAAGCCGTTGGAACACGATCCGGTCTTTATCCTTGGTCACTGGCGTAGCGGAACTACTTTTGTACACAATGTTTTTTCGTGCGATTCACATTTTGGCTATAACACCACTTATCAGACTGTATTTCCGCATTTAATGATGTGGGGACAGCCATTCTTTAAAAAGAACATGAGTTGGCTGATGCCGGATAAGCGGCCGACGGATAATATGGAGCTGGCTGTCGATTTGCCGCAGGAGGAAGAGTTTGCCCTTGCCAACATGATGCCTTATACCTATTATAATTTCTGGTTCTTGCCAAGATATCAGCAGGAATATGCAGATAAATACTTGCTTTTCGATACTATCAGTGAAGCGGAATTGAAGGTTTTTGAGGAGACTTTTACCAAATTGATTAAGATCTCTTTGTGGAATACGCAGGGTACTCAGTTTCTTAGCAAGAATCCCCCTCACACGGGACGCGTGAAGGAATTGGTAAAAATGTTCCCCAATGCGAAATTTATTTATCTGATGCGTAATCCGTATACTGTATTTGAGTCTACCCGTAGTTTCTTTACTAATACGATTCAACCCTTGAAGCTGCAGGATATCACTCCGGCTGAGTTGGAGAACAATATACTCTCTATTTATGCCAAATTGTATCATAAATACGAGGCCGATAAGCAATTCATTCCTGAAGGAAACCTGATGGAGGTGAAGTTTGAAGACTTTGAGGCAGATGCTATGGGAATGACTGAGAATATTTATCATGCTTTGGATATTCCGGGATTTGCCGAAGCGCGCGGCTCGATAGAGAAATATGTGGGAGGTAAAAAAGGATATAAAAAGAACAAATATAAGTACGATGACCGTACTGTGCAGTTAGTGCAAGATCATTGGGACTTTGCACTGAAACAATGGGATTATAGTTTATAAAAAAAGGAGGAAAAATGATTCAGAAGACATATCGCCTGTGGGTGGCAAGTCTGCTAACTTTGTGTTCAGCTTCTGCTGTAGCGCAGCAGAAAGTAGAGATACTCCCTTTTGGGAATATGGATCAATGGGTGACGCGTGAAATAAAAGAGTCGGGTATTATTGGCGGAAATACCAAAAAAGTATATGCCATTGGCCCTACCGAAACCATTGTGGGTGCGAAGCCTTATGCAAATAAAGGTGGTTCACCCTGGGGAACTTCTAACGTAATGGCACGTGTGTCGGGTATTACCAAAACCAATACTTCGGTATTTCCCGAAACCAGAGGAGACGGTTTCTGTGCCCGTCTGGATACTCGTATGGAGAGTGTAAAAGTACTTGGTATTGTAGATATCACCGTACTTGCTGCCGGATCTATGTTTTTGGGAACGGTTCATGAACCGATTAAGAGTACCAAGAATCCGAATAAGATGTTGCAGATGGGAATACCGTTCACTGACCGTCCGTCGGCTATTCAGTTCGACTATAAAGTGAAAATGTCCGATCGTGAAAACCGTATACGTGCAACGGGATTCAGTAAGATAACGGATGTGCCGGGTAAGGATTTTCCGGCTGTTATTTTATTGCTACAGAAACGTTGGGAAGATGCCAAAGGCAATGTGTATGCTAAACGTATCGGGACAATGGTGAACTATTACTATCATTCGACTGATTGGAAAAATGGTTCAAAATACGATATCATGTATGGTGATATCACGAAAGATCCGGCGTATAAAGCACACATGATGCGACTTCAGGCCTCTGAATATTTTACGGTAAACAGTAAGGGCGAAAGTGTGCCGATTCATGAAGTGGCGTGGGGGGAAGCTGATGATGTGCCGACGCATATGATACTTCAGTTTACATCCAGTCATGGTGGTGCTTATATCGGTTCACCGGGAAATTCGCTCTACATTGACAATGTAAAACTGATCTATTAAGTCTCTGTTTAAATTTTTCTTGAATAAATTTTATATGGGTTTATTGACCCGTTTAGAGTTTCTTTCCGGTCTCTTTCCGGGTAAAATTTAAACAGGTTTTAAGTTGAGTTCAAGCTAACAGTAGTTATGGTAGCTTTATGTGGCAACCGGACTTTCAGCCTTAGGAATTAAGAGTTTAATATACTTTTCTATAAATCCGAATCTGGCTGCTGCGGTTTTGCCTGTCTGTGCAGTGTATCAATAACTACTATAACTACTGTTATGTCGACTTATTCTATTTTAATCTTAAATCGATTTGTCCATAGCAGGGCAGAGCCGTTCGAATCGACTGTGGCATTCAAGCTGAAATGGGAAAAGATTTCGGGTAGGAATTCCAATTGCATCAAGGTCGTACCATCTGCTCCGGCTTCAAACAGATGACTGATGTCCGAAGTGGTAATCATAATTTCTCCTTCACGAAAAGTGATACTCTCATGATCCGGATGGAGAATGCAGCTTCCCTTTTTCACATAGTTTATTTCGATACGTAAATGCTGATGTGATCCATACATCTCACCGGGATGGAATGAAATGAAACGAAAAACGTCAGCCAGGCGCTTGGTTTTAATATTTTCTGTGATGCTTTCTAATAGTTCCCGAAGTGAATACTGCTCTGTCCGATTGTCCATGTTATCGCTTTAAGGTTTATATACCGGATATAGATTTACAATCTCTACTTTTTATAATAAAAACAAATGATGGATAAATTGGGGGGATAATTTTCTTCTTTCAAATTCAGAAAGAACGTATAACAGTGATGGCGGAAGAGTAAAAAAAGAGTGCGTCTCAGCGACGCACTCTTTAAAGTATAGAGCCAAAAACTTTCCCGCCCTATTGGGAATCGAAACCCTATTATTCTAAAATTACAACACGGTTCAGGAAGTTCTTGCCAAACATGTTGGCTGTTCCACCAAAACCGACGAGTTCCAGTTGATCTTTGCTTACGCCTTCTTTGATAAGAGCGTCATAAACGGCTTGAGCACGGGCCTCAGACAGTTTCTGGTTCCACTTGGCACTACCTGTAGCCTTATCTGCATAACCGGCTATTTTGTATTTCTTATCAGGGTTGGCTTTCAAGATCTTGGCAGCCAGTTGGATGTTAACCATACCATAGTCGTCGATCTTGGATTTACCAATCTGGAAGAAGACTGCGCGAGGGCCGGCTACTTCGATTTCTTTCACCACTTCTTTCGTTACAGGTTTTACGTTAGCCAGCGCGTTTTTGGCATCGGCTAAGTCCGATTGCGCTTTTGACAGTTCACTTCTGTAACGATTCAGCTCTTCGTTGATAGCGTTTTGGTCTACCTGCGCACCGCAAGAAACGAATCTCTTGCCACCGAATGTGTAAGTCACACCTGCTGTCAGAGAAACAGCACCGTCGGTACGAGCAGAACTATAATGTCCGAAGACAGAAGGAGAGACTTCACCTCTTGCTTCTACATTGATATCCAAATATTTGTTGATGTTGAATTGTCCCATCAAACCGACAGAACCATTAATCAGCGCATTCAGTTTATCCTGATTGCCATAGGCCTTGGCAAACGTAAGTCCCGGACCTGCAAATACGGATACAGTGAACAAGCGATCGGGATTATAGCCTCCGATAGCGTTTGACAAGTTGAACAATCCGTCGGCACGTAGAGTGAAGTATTTTTTATTCTTCATCTTATTGTATTCGCCTTCCGGCATTCCATATTCGGAGTATAATGTACTCCAACACCCGGCTACCTGGCCACGGATCCCCCAAATAGGGTTGAACAGTTTACCGACTGATGCGTGTATCAGTGGAGTTATGGCATGTCCAAAGCCATAATCAAAGTTGTCAGGGTTGACACATCCCTGTGCTCCTACACCCACGCTGATAAAGATATTATCTTTAGCTTTTTCGCTATAATAATGCTCTTTTGTCTGCGCTGAGGCTGAGACGGCTGCGCCTGTCAACAGTAAAGACAATATTGCTATTTTACTTTTCATGTTATTTCATTTTTTGTTTTAACTCTTTGTTTCGTTTTTGCTTTTTCATTCCATCTTTTCCGGACAAGCGGAACTGGAAAGTCAATCCACCTGTGAAATATTTCATTCTTTGGAGTTCCACTTGTGCATGCAAATGGTTGAAAAGCAAATAGGTGGCACCTAACGCAAAATCTTTCGAATCATATTCGGCAATTAATCTCAATTGCGGATGGAAAGACGGGTTATAACTGATACCTGCCGCGATCCCATTCAGTTTGTACTCTATCCTTTTGTTATAAAGATAGGAGAGGTGTACTCCCACTGTCTCTCTTCCTAATTGGACATGCCTGGTGGCTGCGATGTAGAAACGACTGAAGTATCCGTTACCTTCCGTCGGAGCCACAACTCCATTGCCGGACGAGGTAAAAGGATCGGAAGTGCCTACTACAACAGCGGGCATGTATTTCCAGAATTGCCCTTCTTTCAGTGCCCGTAATCTGAGAGAAAAATACCGGTCCTGATTCGTAAAGCCTGAGTAACCATAAGGTTTTAATCCAAGAGCTTCCGCCTTAAATAAAGTACAGGTATATGCTACTTCCATCCAAGGTAAAATGGTTACATTCAGGTAGTAATTGTACGTGTGGTAGTACCACGTTGGAGGAGTTATCTCCTTATTCATAAAGTTTGCACCCAGCATGACTGTTTTGTCCTTCTGCATTTCTGCCGAGGGAGCATGCAGCAATCCTGTAGTACCGTAGGTCAATTGAGCCGAAAGCATAAAGGGTATAGCTATAAATAGCGATACTATGAAGATTCGTTTTAAATTTACTGTATACATTCTCTACGCTTTCGGTTCAATGATTTCAATTACTACATTTTATTCTCTCGGTTATTCAGAGATGATAATACCACCACCGGCATTCAGGTCATCGCCGTGACCATGACCATGTCCGTGACCGATCGCTTCAATCGTTCTAACAACTACTGAAGAAATCTTGCTGATTGTAACTTCAGCTGTTTTCTTTTCGATTGCTTTCGTTGCTTTATTATAAACAGCAAACGGCAATACATAGGTAGTCTTGATAACGTTTCTTGTTACGTCGAATCCTGTCAACTGAGTATAAGCTGGTACTTCAAGTTCATATGTGAACTTTTTGTCTGTAAATGCAGCTCCCGGAGTAACATTGGCATTATCGTCTTTGATAGCTTCTTCCAAAGCTGCGCTGACCATCTTGATAGTAGTTGTAGTTAGTGTGGAATGTGCTTTCTTGATAATTTCTTCTACAGAAGCACCACCTTCGCACTTGATACCACCCTTCCAGTTGATTTCCATTTTTACTTTGGCAGTTTCACCTTCAGTGTAGCATGCTTTGTCGAATTTCATAGAATCCAAGGCTGCTTCAGCCGTAGCTTTGCTGTCGGCTTCTTCGAAACCGAATTTGAATTTAGAGAAGTGGTGAACATTGCCAACAAATACTCCGTTCTGGTAAGTAGCATAGTTTTCTTCAGCTTCCCAAGTATTAGTCTTTTCATTGAAGTAAAGAGTAGCCAATGCAACTTCAGGAGTTTCTCCTTGAGCTACGACAACTGCAGGAGTAAATTTCACTTCCATCGGAGTTACGAAAATAGTTCCGGTTGGAGTACCGTCGTATTCACGGACAGAAGCACCTTCTTTACCTTCGTCAGTACGGCTGATGTTCAGGGTGCTTGCTACGCCACTTGTAAAAATGATTATAGTGTTAGCCGGAAGAACGATTTCGTCAATAACGGTTTCTTCTTTATCATTATTAGTATCAATTACTTTAGATTCCAGTTTGAAGGTCGTTTCTTTCTCGATCGGAAGAACTGCTACCTTATCGATTTCTGTCAAAGTACCGTTGGCTACATATTTTTCCATAGTGTTAACCACCTGTTCTGCTTGTGCCGGAGTAATCTTGATGTCCGATCCAGCAGCTTCCAAAACCTTGTTAATTGATTCTTCTACAGCAGATTTACTTGGAACTTTTTCACCTTCTGCTTTTTCCGGTGCGGCTTCAACAGCATTCTCTGTTGGAACTTCAATCTCTACATTGCCACCGATAAATACATTATCGTCATCATTCGGTTTTTCTGTATCCGGTTTCAGTATCAGAGTTACATTGACTGTGGTGTTAGATACTTGGCCATTGTCTACCGGTGCTATAAATGCAGTATATACATAAATCTTATAGCTGTTATGACGGATTGTTACAGTTGCTTTAGTCAGACCTTTTACTTTGTCGGCAGGAATCTCGAATTTGTAGAAACCGTTGGAAGCAGTAGTTGTTACTTCGTATCCTGACATGTTCAGTGTTACTTCAGCCTTAGTAACCATGCCACCATCCTGATTGTAGATATTTCCTGCCAAATAGTATTTAGGGGCAACCTCTACTTCTTTTTTCTGCATAGCAACAGTTACCGAAGTTTTTGCAATGAAAATACCTTCACCTTCCGGCCCGGCTACTTCACTGATCACAACGTCGGCAGTAGCCGGTTTGTATCCGTCAGCAGTGATATATATAGTGTGCTGACCCAGACCTACATTGGACATAGTGAATTCGTTACCATTCTGAATGGTTGCTGTCAATATGCCTGGCATAGTTGCGGTTTTGATAGCTACAGGCTCACCGCTTTCCGCATCAAATACAGAACCTTCAATTTGATATTCTACATCTTTTGTCGGTTTTGTTTCTTTGCCTTTTTCCATTTTAGCGTCGATGGTATAGGCTACGATAGAACCGTTTTCCTGTTTAGTAACGAATACCGAGCTTGTCACTGTTTTATAACCGCTCTTTGCAAAAGTTACTACGTTGGTTTCTCCCACTTTAGCTTCCAGAACATACTTACCGTCTGCTGCGGTAGTCATTGACTTTGAGTTTGTGACATTGGTTACTGTGACACCGTCCATTACAGCATTGCTTTCAGCATCTGTAACAATACCTGCTACTTGGTACGTCGTAGCTGTAGGGTCGGTCACTTTGGGAACATCAATCTCGTCTTTTTCGTAGCAACTTGCGAACATACCGCACATTGCCAACAGGGTTAGCGCTAACTTAGCGCCATTACCGAAAAGTTTACTTTTCATTTTCATCTCAATAAAATTAAAAATTTAATAATTCAGATTTTATAAAATATGGATTAAAACTATTGTTCTTCATTATGTTATCGTCAGGTGCTGAGCGATAAGTCTTATAGTAATATTGTTCATTTCCCGCATTATAAGACATTCCCATATTATTGGAAGGAGTGATCCGAGGAATATATCCTTTGCGTTTATATCGGTAAGGGGGTAAAGCTATTTGGAAACGGAATCCTCCATTGGCTTTCACGTCTTTGGCTTTCATTGCATAGAATCCAATGGAAGCATAGCGAAAATGCCGGATTGCTTCTACTCTAACTGCTTTCTCCTTTAATAGATATTGTTCAACTCTTGCATTTAATTCTACATTATAGCGTGGCCAATAAAAGCTTCCTCCCAATGACCATGTAGCCCGCATCTTTGTTCCATAATGCATAGTAAAACCTTCCCAATATCCTGTACCGGTATACCCGATGCGGCCTTCTATACTGAAACGTTCATCTTTAAAGTGGTGGATCAGGTTGAAGTCGATGCCATATCGGCTATTATTAAAGCTACCGATAGCCAATGTTGCCCAAAAATTATAGGGCAGACGGACTGTTTGCGATAGTTCAAGGAAACCCGGATGTAGTTTATCGTATCTGCTGGCATATCCGTCATTATATACCGGAATCACCATTTGAGCCGTGAATTTCATCCCTTTCCAGAAAGAGACTTCTATGGCGGGTGATAAATTGAAAAGCACTTGATAAATCTGTGTGATTACCAAGTTTTTTAGTGATAATTCCGGATATATTGTGATATCTACTTTATACAAAGAGCTATTTGCTTTTTTATTCCTTTTTACTTTGTTCCAGCTATTTCCCAGATTATAACTAACTTCCCAGTCTTGTCTGCTAATATTTACTGTACTATCTTTGAAAGATGGCTGATAATAAAGAGATATTTGCGGCACATTGTTATTCAAAACGATAATACGGCATGGCTTTCTTTCGGGTAATCAGTAGTTTGATTTGTAGAATATCACATCACTTATTTCGTTCCCTAATGTATTGATATACATTGGATTGATGTTTTAGTATATTTTTCGGTTCTATTAGGACTTTGGCTGGTTGCTTCTATATGGAAGTATCTCTGTTACTGAGCTGCTACTTTAATTAAGATTCATAAAGAATCTTTGTTTTATTTATAATATTTTGATTATCAGAATTATAGTGGATCTTGAAAGCTGGTTTTTGTCTGATCGCTTTTTATTAGAAATCTTTTTTCATGGACTTTTGTTACCTGTTTGTTACTTATAACAGAATAATGTCTATATTTATAACTAAAAACATACAAACAAATAATATGAAAAAAGAAGTAAGGATTAAAGAACCGGTCAGGATCAGGACTAAACGTCTGTCGAACGGTTGTGAGTCTATATATTTAGATATTTATATGGATGGAAGAAGACGATATGAATTTTTAAAGCTATATATAATACCCGAGCATACACGGACGGATAAAGATTTAAATCAGAGCACCATGAAACTGGCCAGTGCAGTGAAGGCACAAAGGATTATAGAATTACAGAATGGAGTATACGGCTTTAACCATCAACAGGAAAAGAAAGATATAATGCTGATAGATTATATCAAGTATTTGGCAGACAAGGATATAGAAAAAACTTCAAGGAAAGTGTCTATGTATACACTGATATACCATCTTCAGCATTATGATAAGATGGGTATCAGACTCAGACAGGTAGATAAAAAGTATATACTTGGCTTTGTTGAATACTTGAAGACGGCAACTCAGAAACACTGTAAAAGTGTGAAGAATATAAGTGCCAATACTCAAGTTCATTATTATAAGGTTTTTCATCATTGCCTGAATAGTGCTGTAATTGATGAAATTATAACTTCAAATCCAATGGATAAGATAAAAAATGAGGAAAAGCCTAAGCGGAGAAGGACTGAACGGGCATTTCTGACTATTGATGAATTGAAAATATTGTCACAAACAGATTTTCATAATGCGACTTTAAAAAAGGCTTTTCTATTCAGTTGTTTTTGTGGACTGAGACATAGTGATATAGTGGCACTTACATGGGGAAATCTGAAAAAGGGAAAAGTCGGTAAAATGGAGCTGCATATGACGCAACAGAAAACTCAGGAAATCCTCTCTCTTCCTCTGAGCAAGGAGGCTTTGAAACAACTTCCTGTCCGCGGAAAAGTACCTGATACAGAGAAAGTGTTCAAAGGGCTTATCAGTTTAGGAAGAACCAATGAAATATTACCCAAATGGGCTGCTAAAGCCGGTATTCAAAAGCATATTACTTTTCATTCGGCACGACATACCCATGCCACAATGATGATTACTCTTGGTGCCGATCTTTATACGGTATCTAAACTCTTGGGACATACCAATATTCAAACAACTCAGATTTATGCCAAGATAGTGGATGAAAGTAAAGAGAAGGCTATCGATTTAATTCCGGATATAACTTGAGAGGATGATGTATAGCAAGGTCAGATAGTTGCTAAAAAACGAATCTCAAAAAGATACAAGAGGCTAAGAAAATGCTACAAAAGAATTTTTGTTTTGTAATGTGTTGAAAATGAATGTTCTATATATTAATATCCTGCATTTACAAAGTTAACTTTAAACCTGTGTTAAAGTTAACTTTGTAAATGCAGGATATTAACTTCGTAGATGTATCAAGTTAACTTCGTAAATCGAGAAATATGATTATCTCTTTGGATGATTAACATTGTTAATGCAATAATTTCAATCTTTGTGTTATTATATACAAGAAATACATTATTATATGTATTGATGTTTTTTATCTATTTTTTATTTGGGTGGTTAATAAATATATATTTGGTTAGATTAGCTACTGCCTGATTTTACCGGAATTTAGTAAATTTGTAATATAGTAGATATACTATTGAAAATTTGATCTTACTATATAATACGATTTGATTTTATTAATTTGTTAGCCTTATAACTCTCTCTATTAGTGATTCTAAAATAGGAGGTGGATATTATTTAAGATTACAAGTGGGTTTTCTGGTCCATTTTTAAGCAAACAGGTATTTGGATGAAAAAAAACTGATACAAATGTGCGAAAAAACATGTAAAATTCTTTGGTATTATTAAAATTGTGTCTATTTTTGCACCATATTTTGCATCCATAAATTTAGATGCTTAAGTTATAAAGCAAACAAATGAATCACAAAGGCCCTTACATGAGGAAAAACATAACAATTGGCACTACTTTGCGCAGAATTTCACTCATATTATTCTGTTTACTTCCTTTGAAGGGGATTTGTCAAACAGGAGAGGCCACTGTTGACGCACTTGTTAAGATGGGATTTGAAAATGTAGGGTGGACAGAAGATACTGAAGAACGGGTTTTTGTGATACAAAACTCAGCCTATCGCCTTGAGGGAGTTGGAATAGGTAAAGCGGTTGATTTGATCCAGAAGATGGGTTTACCCGAAAATAAGCCATGTAGGTTAATAGTTTTGGACAATAATGTTCCTCAGATATCCCTCTATTATCAGCCGATGAAAGGAGATAGTATTGCTGAAGTCAGTCGGGCTGATTGGAGTGTAAGTTATGATTTGGGAGAAGGATGGAAACAAGCGAGACGGATTAAGAAGCAAAATAGCTCTTTGTTTAAAGTAGATATAGTGGTGTATCCGGAGTTGTTGTTTAGAAACTATATTTTATCTAAGGTCTATGAAATAGTGGTTAATGTTTCTCCTGCCATAGAAGTTTCTTTGTGGAAAGGAATGAAACTGACTGGACAAGTAATTTTTCCTATCTATAATGATTATGGACAAAGGTATAAGCAAATCCGTCCAGGCTTTGTGACTTTGTCGCAGACAGTACGTTTACCACAGCGTACATTCCTGACTGCTTCGGTCGGCTTTTTTAATAAATTTCGTTGGGGAGGAGATTTGAAAGCAAAGCACTTCTTTAAAGATGAACGTTTTTCGGTAGATGCGCGTATCGGATATACCGGAAGAGGATACTTTGAAGATTGGGCTTTTTATCATGGAACCAAATGGACCTTGACAGGTTCTATTGGGGCGAATTTCTATTGGCCAAAGTATAATACGCAGTTTAGTTTAAAGGGGGAAAGATATTTAGAAGGAGAGTATGGTGCACGTTTTGATATGATTCGTCATTTTCGATACGCTTCTATTGGCTTTTATGGAATGAAGGTGCAACATGCGGGTAACAAAGGGCTGAATGGCGGCTTCTTGTTCCAGATAGCATTGCCTCCGTATAAATATAAGAGAAAGGGTTATATCCCAAGAGTGATACCCAATAATTTCGGATTCCAATATAATGCGGGTAATGAGCGTATATATGGTAAAGGATATAGTCCTCAGGCAAGTGATAACGTGATGGAAAATAATAGTTTTAATCCATATTTTATAAAATCAGAATTATTAAATTTTTAATTTTATTGAGATGAAAATGAAAAGTAAATTTTTCGGTAATGGCGCTAAGTTAGCGTTAGCCGTTTTGGCAGTTTGCGGTACACTGTTTACAAGCTGCTATGAGAAAGCAGAAGTTGATCAAGCAACAAAACCAGCTGAAGCAAAGTATTATATTGCTGGTACGATTACTGATGCGACTACAGGCCAGGAATTGACTACTGCTAAAGTTACATTGGGTGATAAATCTGTCACTAGCTCTTTTAACGAGCAAGTTAATTACAAGGCAGAAGGTTATGCTTTAGTCGTTTCAGCAGACGGATACTATCCTGTTAAAAGACAAGTTTATCTGAATCAGGTAAGTGATGGTCAGACAAGTGTTGCTACTGTTAATGTTGCATTGGTTTCAGTTGAAGCCGCAGTTATTCCTCCGGTAGTTCCTCCGACAGATCCTGAGACTGACATCAATGAAGGAGAAGCAACTAAGGTTGCGAACAAGGCGGTAGAAGTAGCTAAACCTTCTGAATCAACTGTAACCGATATGCTTGCTGGTACTACAGCTACACCCGAAGAGAAAAAAGCATTGGATGAGACTCTTGAAATGGCAGGAGGAATGAAAGTTGGTGAAACTACTCCTGAAGTTCTTGCTGATGGTTCTATTCTTGCTATTACTCCGGTGAAATTTACGAATCCTATTCAGGATGCTCCGGCTATGGTTCCTTATTTCTATAATGAAGGTTGTGAACTAACAGGTGATGTAAAAGAAGTTGCTGCTCCTATAACAAGAGCTGATGGTGCTGTTTCTGCTGATATTCAGAAAGCATTCTTATCAAACGCTGCTAAGGCTCTGGAGATGAATGCAGGGTTTGTTCAGAAGATCGGTTATACTCGGATTAGTGTATTGAATGGTTATAGCATCTTGGGTTATACAATTAAAGGACAATTGGTTTCTAAGAAACTGACATTCTTGATCTCTGGCAAATATTATGAAGGTATCGTTTCTTATCAGAAGAGCGTAATGATCTATCCTAACTATTACAGCCACGATTCTCATGATTCTCATGACTCTCACGGTTTCAACCCGAATGCCGGTGGTGGATCTAACGACTAATCAGAGTAAAGTAATTGTTGAGAATTGAAAAGTACGAGTTGAACCGAAAGTATAGAAATTGCAGATAATGATGAAAAAGATATTTCTTATAGGCTTGTTCCTTTGCTGTCATTTGGCACTTTCGGCTCAGTTGACGTACGGAACTACCGGTCTGCTTCATGCCCCGTCAGCAGAGATGCAACGGGATAAGACGGTAATGATCGGTGGAAATTTTTTAAATAAGGAGATAACTCCTCCTACATGGGATTACCATACGTATAATTACTTTTTGAACGTTACTATCTTTCCCTGGCTGGAAATAGCTTATACATGTACGTTGTTTCAGTCGCAGACGATAGGGATTGATTGGAAGGTCGGAAAGAAGAAGTTTACGAATCAGGACAGGTATTTTTCTGCCCGTTTGCGAGTTTTGAAAGAAGGACAATTGTGGAAGTACATGCCGGCTGTTGTAGTGGGAACTTCGGATCCCTATACCGAGTCTGGCGATGGCCAAGTAGGTTCTGCTGATGGTAATGGCTATTTCTGCCGTTTTTATGTCGCAGCCACCAAGCATATCCCGATTGGAAAGGAGAAGATAGGTGTACATCTGTCATATCTGTACAATCGAAGAGTGGATTACCACTTGAATGGATTAGCCGGAGGTCTTACTTACGCTCCATCTTTTGCCCCCGATCTGACAGTAATCGCGGAATATGATGCGAAAGACTTTGCGTTTGGTGCTACCTATTTGCTTTTCAACCATTTGCATGCGCAGGTAGAATTGCAAAGAATGAAGTATTTTACCGGCGGACTTACTTATAAAATCTATTTGAAGTAAGCGAGTGGGTCGGAGCAAATAAGAAACTAAAAGAGTTGAAAATATTTAAAAACAAAAAACAATGAAAAGTAAATTAGTAATATTATCTTTATTGTTGGCCGGTGCTACTGCAGCTACTGCTCAGACTAAAGAGACGTTCTACAGCGAAAGCTTCAAGGACAATATCTTTGTGAGTGTAGGTGTTGGCGCTCAGGGTTGTGTAAACCCGGACAACTTTGATTATGGCTTTGGTAAAGCCATAACTCCGCTGATCAATGTGTCAGTTGGTAAACTGTTCAATCCGGTTTGGGGTATCCGTGGTCAGGTAGCCGGTGCATGGACTACTTTGTATTCTAACTATGGACAGCCTGCCGATACTTATATTAAGAGCAAGAATAAACATTACTTCACTATGCGTGCAGACGGTATGTTTAACTTGTCCAATGCTATTGGCGGTTACAACCCGGATCGTTTGTTCACCGTTTCTGTTTTTGCAGGTCCCGGTTTGACATTTGCCAAAGCTTATGGCGATCAGGATAAAGTAAATGCGTTGATTAACGGTTCTGTTGGTTTGGCTGGACAGTTCAATATCAACAAATACTTGGATATCAACATTGAAGCAAGAGGAGAAGTTTCTCCGTCTCCGTTTGGTAATATCAGCTCTGCCCATACCGATGGTGCTGTTTCTCTGACTGCCGGTGTGACTTACACTTTCGGTGGCAAGAGATTTGTTTCTTGTGGCTCTCAGGTAGATCAGAACGCTATCAACGAAGAGTTGAATCGTTACAGAAGCGAGTTGGCTAAAGCTCAGTCTGACCTGGCTGATGCTAAGAACGCACTGGCTAACGTGAAACCTGTAACCAAAGAAGTGGTGAAGGAAATCGAAGTAGCCGGACCTCGCGCTATCTTCTTCCAGATTGGTAAATCTAAGATCGATGACTATGGTATGGTTAACATCCAGCTGGCTGCCAAGATCTTGAAGGCTAATCCGGATAAGAAATACAAGGTGGCAGGTTATGCAGATAAGGCTACCGGTAGCGCTAAGTGGAACCAGAAACTGTCTGAAGCTCGTGCACAGGCTGTTTATGATGCACTTATCAAAGAAGGTGTAAGTAAGGATCAGCTTGAACTCGTCGGCTTCGGTGGTACTGCCAATATGTTTGGCAAGAACTTCCTGAACCGCGTTGTGATTCTGGAATAATACAACTTTATAAGGACGATAGTCCGATAAATTTTAGAAAGGGTATCCGAACAACGGATACCCTTTTTGTTGCTTAAATAGGCGATAATCCAAATTTTAATCGTATTTTTGCAATCCAAATATGAGTAGAATAGTAGCAATAGATTACGGACGGAAACGTACAGGTATAGCTGTGAGTGATACGATGCAGATCATCGCTAACGGTTTGACAACTGTGCCTACACACGAGCTTCTGGATTTCATTACTAATTATGTGAAACAGGAATCGGTGGAACGTATTATTATAGGTCTGCCCAAGCAGATGAATAATGAGCTCTCTGAGAATATGAAGAATATAGAGCCTTTTGTGCGTTCGCTAAAAAAACGTTTGCCCGATATGCCTGTGGAGTATGTAGATGAACGTTTCACTTCTGTCCTCGCACATCGCACGATGCTTGAAGCCGGACTGAAGAAAAAAGACAGGCAAAACAAGGCATTGGTTGATGAGATTAGTGCAACTATTATTTTGCAATCTTATTTGGAAACTAAGCGTTTGTAAAAAGAGAGAATAATTAAAAAGAATAATTTTAAGATATGATTTTACCTATTTATGTATATGGTCAACCGGTTCTCAGACAGGTAGCGGAAGATATAACTGTGGACTATCCGAATCTGAAGGAACTGATTGAAAATATGTTTGAAACGATGGATCATGCTGACGGGGTAGGACTTGCCGCTCCTCAGATTGGTTTGCCTATTCGTGTCGTTGTTATTAATCTGGATGTGCTTTCTGAGGATTATCCCGAATATAAAGATTTTCGCAAGGCTTATATAAATGCCCATATTGATGTGGTAGAGGGTGAGGAAGTATCTATGGAGGAAGGTTGTCTCAGTTTGCCGGGTATTCACGAGTCTGTGAAGAGAGGCAGCAAGATACACGTAAGATATATGGATGAGAATTTTGTAGAACATAATGAGGTGGTAGAAGGATTTCTGGCACGGGTTATGCAACACGAGTTTGACCATTTGGATGGAAAAATGTTCATAGACCATATCTCTCCTCTGCGTAAGCAAATGATAAAAGGAAAATTGAACACGATGCTGAAAGGTAAAGCACGCAGTTCTTATAAAATGAAGCAGGTGAAGTGATATGCCTGACTCTTTGAAACATTTGAAATAAAAGTAACGGGTAAAGTTGATCGACACGATCAACTTTACCCGTTACTTTTTTAGGAAATATCCTGAGTATCTGTCCTGCTCGGAAGTGTTATGGTTGTTTTAAATATACTATCATCATTACCGGGTTATCGTCTTCCTTCAATCCTTTTAATGGTTCGATTTGGAGGATGGAAGGAGTTTTTTCAGCCTTTTCAAGAAGTTCAGGAGCTTCCCATACATATAACAGCGTATGGCTGTCAAGTGCTGTTATCGGGCGTAATGGCAGACCTGGAGTCAAGTCATTCTTTATATGGCCTGTGGATACTTTAAAACAGTTTTTGGCCTTTTTATCGTAAATAGCCATTTGTTTTTCTTGCGCTTTCTCTCCTGCCCAATTAGAGTAAGGCATGAATATGTAAGAGTCAGTCTCTATGGTATTGTATTGGATGTAAGGAGCAGCTACTTCCTGAAAGCGCTTCCCATCGCCGTTCAGATATTCAAATCTGCACTCTATCGGTAAAGAGTACTTACCCATTTGGAATATATATCGAGGCTCCAAAGTTTCTTGGGTAATAGTAAATAGAGTATCGTTATAATATTCTTTATAACAGGTATGGCTTTTGTAATGGAACATATAACGATCTATGTCACTGCTGATCATCCAGCGATATTTACTGTTTAAGTCAAATAGGTCCCAACGATTGAAAATTTTCAATGTGTCACCTTTCAGATTAGAAAGGTAAATACGTTCTTTACGTTTTCCGTTATTATTGCGCATGAATGTTGCAGCAATTGTATCCTGAACACGTAACATCGCAAACTCACTTACTTCTATATTAGGAACTTTCATTGCACGGATGAATTTACCTGTTTCCATAGAATAGATATTGATTTTCCCCGTAGTTGTTAACATGTAGACCAATCCTTTTTTTTCATCCACATCGATCTGCATGATCCAGTTAAACTCACCCGGTCCACCGCCTTTGCGCCCCAGTGTCCGTATGAATTTACCATCTTTTGTGTACTGAAATAATTTATCGATCCATGGTAGGAAGAAATATTCTTTTGTCCGGATGATATTGCTTCCCTTTAACCCTCTTATCAGGCATTTATTGTTCGTTTCCAACGGGATGTACCGAATCGAATCGGCAATCTCACTCAATAGTATCTCTTGTTCTGTTTCGATGCCTGTTTCAAAAGGTACAATTTGTGGAAATTCGGGTTTAACGATTTGGACTGCGGTGTCAGACAACTGTCCGCTGTTCTTTTTTCCTCCGCAAGATAGTAGCAGAAAGGGTAGCAGTAAAAGAAGTGATTTTTGTCTCATGTTGATTATAATTAGGTGTATAAAAGTATAATTCGCAATTAGTCTTTTTTATTCAGTGTTTTCCATCTTCGTATGATCTGATTCGTTTCTCAATTTATGGCTATGTTACAAACGTACGTAATAATCGTAATTAAATAAGGAATAGGTCGTTAATTCATGTTAAGGATGGTTGGGAGGTACTGAATTTTTTTTATCAAACGGACTTATAAAAAAATCAAAAAATATAAAAAGTTGCCCGTAATACCGGTTTAATAGATGAAAAGCATTACTTTTGCTCTACTTAAAAAGTAATCAAAAGCCGATGATTAAAAAGATATTAGCAGCATTATTGTTGTTTCCTACATTTGCATATGCTCAGATAAACACAGACAGGGTGATGATGATTGCCCGAAACGCGTTATACTTTGAGGACTATGTCCTTTCCATTCAGTATTTTAATCAGGTGATTAATGCGAAACCCTATTTGTATGAACCCTATTTTTTCAGGGGACTTGCCAAAATCAATCTGGATGATTACCAGGGGGCTGAAGCCGACTGCGATGCGGCTATCGACAGAAATCCTTTTGTAGTGGGGGCTTATCAGATTCGTGGGTTGGCAAGAATTAAGCAGAATAAATACGATGGTGCAATTGAGGATTATAAAAAAGCGCTCCACTTTGATCCGGAGAATATTACTCTTTGGCACAATCTGACCTTATGCCATATACAAAAAGAGGATTACAAAGCTGCTGAAGATGATTTAGGCAAATTGCTTGCAGTCGCTCCGAAGTATACAAGGGCTTATCTGATGCGTGGAGAAGTCGCTTTGAAACAGCAGGATACGTTGCGTGCCCTGAATGACTTTAATACGGCCATTGAGATGGATAAATATGATCCTGATGCCTGGGCTTCCCGGGCCATCGTCAGGTTGCAGCAAGGGAAGTATGCCGAGGCTGAATCGGATTTAAATCACGCGACACATTTGAATGCTAAAAATGCCGGAAACTATATTAACCGTGCTTTGGCACGCTTCCACCAGAACAATCTGCGCGGTGCTATGAGTGACTATGACCTGGCTCTCGATATTGATCCGAACAACTTTATCGGACACTATAACCGGGGCTTGCTCCGGGCGCAGGTAGGGGACGACAACCGTGCTATCGAGGACTTTGATTTTGTACTTCAGATTGAACCGGACAATATGATGGCTACATTTAATCGCGGATTGCTTCGTGCCCAGACAGGTGACTACCGGGGCGCCATCAAGGATTATACAAAAGTGATCGATGTATATCCAAACTTCCTGGCAGGGTATTATCAGCGTGCCGAGGCACGGAGAAAGATTGGTGACCGCAAAGGTGCTGAAATGGATGAATTTAAAGTTATGAAAGCGCAACTCGATAAACAGAATGGCGTAAGCAATGCTGATAAATCGGTGGCAGACAATAAAAACGGTAATAACAAAGACGAGAATAAAACTCGTAAAAAGTCTGATAAGGATATGAATAATTATCGGAAAATCGTTATTGCAGATAATTCTGAGGTGGAACAAAAATATAAGAGCGACATTCGGGGCCGGGTACAGGATCGTAATGTGAATATTAAAATGGAACCGATGTACGCTCTCACTTACTACGAAAAGATGAGTGATGTGAAGCGGGCCGTGCATTATTATAAATACATTGATGATTTAAATCGTGCCGGTGTTTTACCCAAACGTCTGTATATCACTAATATGGAATCGCCACTTACCGAAGAACAGGTAAAGTTCCATTTTGCACTGATCGATACACATACATCGGCTATTGTTGAAAATCCCAAAGATGCGCGCACACGGTTTTCTCGTGCTCTCGACTTTTATCTGGTGCAGGACTTTGCCAGCTCTATTGAGGACTTGACTCAAGCCATTTTATTGGATGACAGTTTCTTCCCTGCTTATTTTATGCGTTCTTTGGTGCGTTGCAAGCAATTGGAATATCAAAAAGCGGAAGAAGCTAATGCCGCTTCGGCAACACCGGCCACATTGCCGGGTATTTCCGCTCCGCAAAAATCGGAAGTCAGTGCATTGGATTACGACATTGTGAAAAGTGACTTGGATCATGTGATCACTTTGGCTCCTGATTTTGTTTATGCTTATTATAATCGGGCAAATGTGTTGGCTATGCTGAAAGATTATCGTGCGGCGATTGCCGACTATGATAAAGCTATTGAATTAAACAAGGAGTTTGCGGAAGCTTATTTTAATCGTGGATTGACACATATTTTCTTGGGTAACAATAAAAACGGAATAGCTGACTTAAGTAAGGCCGGAGAGTTAGGTATTGTTTCAGCATATAATATTCTGAAACGATTTACAGAGGTGCCGGAATAACATTTTTTAGACAAAAAATAGTAAACTCAAAAAGAAATCCTTATTTTTGCGTGCAATAACGAAAAATATAACATAACATTATGATAAAAATAACATTTCCTGATGGCTCTGTTCGTGAGTATAACGAAGGAGTAAACGGACTGCAAATTGCAGAAAGTATCAGTTCACGTTTGGCGCAAGACGTACTGGCGTGCGGAGTGAACGGTGAGATTTATGATTTAGGACGTCCCATCAATGAAGATGCTTCGGTAGTACTCTATAAGTGGGAAGATGAACAGGGAAAGCATGCTTTCTGGCACACGAGTGCCCACTTGCTGGCTGAAGCTTTACAGGAACTGTATCCGGGCATTCAGTTTGGTATCGGTCCGGCTATTGAAAACGGTTTCTACTATGATGTTGATCCGGGAGAGGCTGTCATCAAAGAGGCTGATCTGCCTGCCATTGAAGCGAAGATGGCTGAGTTGGTTGCAAAGAAAGAGGCTGTCGTGCGTCGGGATATTGCAAAAGGCGATGCTTTAAAGATGTTTGGCGACCGTGGAGAAACATATAAATGTGAGCTGATTTCCGAATTGGAAGACGGACATATAACTACATATACACAAGGTGATTTTACGGATCTTTGCCGTGGTCCTCACTTGATGACAACTGCTCCTATTAAGGCGATAAAGCTGACTTCTGTGGCAGGAGCTTACTGGCGTGGCCATGAAGATCGTAAGATGCTGACCCGTATATATGGTATCACTTTCCCGAAAAAGAAGATGCTGGATGAGTATCTGGCTTTAATGGAAGAAGCTAAAAAACGCGACCATCGTAAAATTGGTAAGGAGATGCAGTTGTTCATGTTCTCTGATACGGTGGGTAAAGGATTGCCTATGTGGTTGCCGAAAGGTACTGCTTTGCGTTTGCGCTTACAGGACTTCTTGCGCCGTATACAGACTCGTTATGACTATCAGGAGGTGATTACTCCGCCTATCGGTAACAAGCTGCTGTATGTGACTTCGGGACATTATGCGAAATATGGTAAAGATGCATTCCAGCCCATCCATACACCGGAAGAGGGTGAAGAGTACTTCCTGAAGCCGATGAACTGTCCTCATCATTGTGAAATTTATAAGAATTTCCCGCGTTCGTATAAGGATTTGCCTTTACGTATTGCCGAATTCGGAACTGTTTGTCGGTACGAGCAGAGTGGTGAGCTTCACGGGTTGACTCGTGTGCGTAGTTTTACTCAGGATGATGCACATATTTTCTGTCGTCCGGATCAGGTGAAGGGAGAATTCCTCCGTGTAATGGACATTATTTCGATTGTGTTCCGTTCTATGGATTTCGATAACTTCGAAGCACAGATTTCTTTACGCGATAAAGTGAATCGTGAAAAATATATCGGTAGTGATGAAAACTGGGAAAAAGCAGAGCAGGCCATTATTGAAGCATGTGAGGAAAAAGGATTGAAGGCAAAGATAGAATATGGTGAAGCTGCTTTCTATGGCCCTAAATTGGATTTTATGGTGAAAGATGCCATCGGTCGCCGCTGGCAGTTAGGTACTATCCAGGTTGACTATAATTTGCCGGAGCGCTTCGAACTGGAATATATGGGATCGGATAATCAGAAACACCGTCCGGTAATGATTCACCGTGCTCCGTTTGGGTCTATGGAACGCTTTGTCGCTGTATTGATTGAGCATACTGCCGGTAAATTCCCGTTGTGGTTGACTCCGGAACAGGTAGTTATTCTCCCGATTAGCGAAAAATTCAACGAATATGCAGAGAAAGTGAAAACTTATCTGAAGATGAAGGAAATCCGTGCTATTGTAGATGATCGTAATGAAAAAATCGGGCGTAAGATACGCGACAATGAGATGAAACGTATTCCGTATATGCTGATTGTCGGTGAGAAAGAAGCCGAAAATGGGGAAGTTTCTGTTCGTCGACAGGGCGAAGGGGACAAAGGAACCATGAAATTTGAAGAATTTGGTGAAATTTTGAACGAAGAAGTTCAGAATATGATAAATAAATGGTAACTTTGCGCCCAATTGTAAAAGCACAGCATTTTGGTAATGTTCTAAAGACAGCTTTTACTTTAATACATAATTAAATTTGGTAGACAATAAAAAACAAACTGGAAGTAAACGTTATTTAATGAAGAATGACAGCATGAAATCGCAATACCGGATCAATGAACAGATCCGTGCGAAAGAAGTCCGCATTGTAGGTGATGATGTAGAACCTAAAGTATATCCCATTTTTCAGGCTTTAAAATTGGCTGAAGAAAAAGAACTGGATCTCGTGGAGATTTCTCCCAATGCCCAACCACCTGTTTGTCGTATTATTGACTACTCTAAGTTTCTGTATCAGTTAAAGAAGCGTCAAAAAGAACAAAAGGCTAAGCAGGTAAAAGTAAATGTAAAAGAGATACGTTTTGGTCCGCAAACAGATGACCATGACTATAACTTTAAGTTGAAACATGCCAAAGGATTTTTGGAAGATGGTGACAAGGTGAAAGCTTATGTTTTCTTTAAAGGTCGTTCCATTCTTTTTAAAGAACAGGGTGAGGTGCTTTTGTTACGCTTTGCCAATGATCTGGAAGATTATGCAAAAGTAGACCAGTTGCCGGTGTTGGAAGGCAAACGTATGACCATTCAACTTTCTCCGAAAAAGAAAGAAAGTGCAACGAAAAAGCCTGCAACTCCCAAACCAGCTACTCCGGCTGCAGTAAAAGCTGAAAAACCGGCTGGAGATAATGAAGAGTAAGAAAAATGCGTAACGCGCAGGTATAGTGCGTTGCCATATCATTTAATAATTTAAAAACAATTAAGATGCCAAAGATGAAGACTAACTCCGGTTCTAAAAAAAGGTTTGCCCTTACCGGAACAGGTAAAATCAAAAGAAAGCACGCTTTTCACAGTCACATTTTGACTAAAAAGTCTAAGAAAAGAAAAAGAAACCTGTGCTACTCTACAACTGTTGATACAACAAATGTAAGCCAGGTTAAGGAACTCTTAGCTATGAAGTAATCAAAAGCGTACAAAGTATTATTAAAGTTATTAACCGAATGCTTTAGCTTTAAGTTCGTTACGTGAAGTAACGGCGCTAACATTCAAAAAAGAGAAAACTATGCCAAGATCAGTAAATCATGTTGCTTCAAAAGCAAGAAGAAAGAAAATTTTGAAATTGACCAGAGGTTACTTTGGTGCAAGAAAAAATGTATGGACCGTAGCTAAAAACACTTGGGAAAAGGGTTTGACTTATGCGTTCCGTGACCGTAGAAACAAGAAGAGAAACTTCCGTGCTCTTTGGATACAGCGTATCAACGCTGCTGCACGTCTGGAAGGAATGTCATATTCTAAACTGATGGGTGGTCTGCACAAAGCCGGTATTGAAATTAACCGTAAGGTTTTGGCTGACTTAGCTGTTAACCATCCGGAGGCTTTCAAGGCTGTGGTTGCTAAGGCTAAAGTTGCTTAAGTTTCAACAGTTTTAAGATTTAGAAAATGCCGGGTACAATAATGTATCCGGCATTTTTCGTCTTAAAGACTAAGTTTACATTTCAAAAAATAGTCTAAGAAAGAAACAAAATTTCGCTTTTCCTTGTTTATCTCACAAAAACTATCTATATTTGTTGTAGTAAAATATTAGCCGCATTGATTGGATCGGGAAACTCATCAATTAAACTGAAAACCGAGACAAGCTTCGCTTCTCAATGGCGGGCCACATCCTTCGGGATAACTTTATAGTCGGTGGATTACAAAGAGGACGGGCACTCAAATCATGTCATTCGGAGTTTCATCACATCATCGGTGCGGCTTTTTAAATAAAAGGAAGAGGGCGGTAATCATCTAAAGACTACCGTCCTTTTTTTATGCTGTTTTCTTTAATACATATACATTATAGTTATGATATTCTATTTTTCAGGAACTGGAAATTCTAAATGGATTGCGGAGCAGATCGCTAAGGCACAAAACGAAGTGCTTGTTTTTATGCCGAATGCCATCAGAGACGGAATAGAAGAGTTTGTGTTGGCGGATGATGAAAAAGTAGGTTTTGTTTTCCCTGTTTATTCATGGGGACCTCCGTTGAGCGTATTGCGGTTCTTGGATTGGATTACTTTATCTAATTATCATTCTCAATACGTCTTTTTTGTCTGTTCCTGCGGAGATGATACAGGGCTGACGGAAGAACTCTTTCGCCGGGCATTGTCTCGTAAAGGAATGGAGTGTAATGCCGGTTTTTCAGTGGCTATGCCTAATAATTATGTTTTGCTTCCCGGATTTGATGTGGATAAGAAGGAACTGGAGAAAAAGAAGTTGGATGAAGCAGTTGGCAGGGTAGAAGAGATTAATGATTCGATAACCGGAAAGAAAATAGGTTTTCATTGTAATGAGGGAAGTTTTCCATGGTTTAAAACCAAAGTACTCAATCCGCTCTTTAATCGTTTTATGACCTCGGCAAAACCATTTTACGCCACTGATGATTGTATCGGGTGTAAACGTTGTGAAAGGATATGTCCGGTTGGGAACGTGGTGATGATAGGGTGGAGGCCTGTGTGGGGAATGGATTGTACATCCTGCCTGGCTTGCTATCATGTTTGTCCGAAGCATGCTGTGCAGTACGGAAGAAGGACTAAACGTAAAGGACAGTATTTAAATCCCAATGTGAGTATTTCACATGAGGCGGCCGCCCAATAGTAATAAGCGTATTGATAAGTGAAAAAACCTTTGTATGATCTGTTTAGAGAAAATACAAAGGTTTCTTTGGATAGTTAATCTTTTATTGTAATCCGGCAATTGGATAAATCTTCGATGATAGCAAGAGACTCTACTCTTACTCCTCTTTCTTCAAGTGTTTTACGCCCATTTTGAAATGCTTTTTCAATGATGAATCCCATTCCAACCAGATTTGCACCGGACTGTTTGATCAAATCAATGACACCTAAAGCGGCGTTTCCATAAGCTAAAAAATCATCGACGAATAATACGTTATCTTTCGGAGTGAGGAAGTCGGAACTGATGACTACTTCATAATCACGGTCTTTGGTGAAAGAGTGTACTGTGGTACTTAGCGCATTCTGAATTGTTCTGGGCGATTTTTTTTTGGCAAAAACGACCGGCAAGTCCATTAAATATCCCGTCATTATGGCCGGAGCTATTCCGCTGGCTTCAATGGTCATGATCTTATTGACGTTTGTCCCTGCAAAGAGACGTACGAATTCTACGCCAATTGACTTCATTAGCACTGGGTCCATCTGGTGGTTGATGAAACTGTCTACTTTGAGAATTCCCCCCTCATAACATTTTCCGTCCTGTAGGATTCTTTTTTTTAATAATTGCATGATTTATAATGATAAATTTAATGTGCCTAATATACCAATGTATTTATGAATGGTGTACATTGGTATATTTAGGTTCATTGAATGATTATTTATTGTTTCTCAGATCTTTTACTCTGACAGCTTTGCCTTCGCTCTGAGGTAAAGAGCCTTTTTTTACCAACTTGAGTTTAGGCGTAACAAGTATCTCGTCTTTTAGCTGGCGGGTAATGTCTTTGCGTATCTTTTCCAGTTCGATATAATTGTCGGTAGAAAGATCACTCAGTTCTACTTCTACAATCATCTCGTCTTGATTGTTCACAGTTTCGAGCGTAATGAGATAATTGCTTCCTAGTTCGGGGAATTGTACCAATATCTTTTCTACTTGCATGGGGAATATATTTACTCCCTTGATAATGAACATATCATCACTACGGCCTTTAATACGGTCTATCCGGATATGGGTACGGCCACAAGGACAGTTTCCCGGTAAAATGCGGGTAAGGTCACGTGTGCGATAGCGTATCAGTGGCATCATTTCACGATCAAGAGTAGTGAGTACAAGTTCACCGATTTCTCCTTCGGGTACAGGTTCACCTGTCTCGGGATTAATGATTTCCACATAATAGCAATCTTCCCAAAAATGCATGCCATTCTGCTCGGTACATTCAAATGCAACACCCGGACCATTCATCTCAGTCATGCCAAAGCTATTGTATGCTTTCACGCCAAGCATGCGTTCGATCTTTTTCCGCTGTTCGTCTGTATGCGGTTCAGCACCGATTACGAGCGTTTTAAGGGTGGTACTGCGCGGATCGATACCTTCCTCCTGAAAAACTTCGGCCAGGCGAATGGCGTAGCTGGGGATCGCATGCAGAGCTGTTGTCTTAAAGTCGGTGATAAACTTGATCTGACGCTTACTGTTGCCTGCAGCAGCGGGTACGGTCAATGCTCCCAGTCGTTCGGCTCCGTATTGGAATCCCAGTCCGCCGGTAAACATACCATAACCTGAACTGTTTTGAAAAACATCCGTATTACGTATACCTACACAATATAAGCATCGCGCAACCAGATTGGCCCATGAATCTAAGTCATGCTGTGAATGGACAATGACTGTCGGTGTTCCCGTTGTGCCGCTTGAAGAGTGGATGCGTACTCCGTCTTCTTTCATATTTCCTGCAACAAGTCCGAAAGGATAATTTGCCCGCATATCCGCCTTTGTGGTAAAAGGCAATTTACGGATGTCGTCTAGAGACTGGATACTCTCCGGAGTAATGCCATGCTCTTGAAATACTTTCTTATAATAAGGGGCATTGGCTGCTATATTTATTGTTTTTTTAAGCCGTTGGAGTTGTAATTCCTGTAGCTTCTTGCGACTCATGGTCTCTATCTCTTCTTCCCAATATTTTGTATTCATGGCTTCTGATATTTATTTAGATAGGGGGGATAATATATCAAGGTGATAATGCGACGATTGTTTCAATCACATTATCACCTTTTCCCATATTCAATTATCTCTGGTTATTTCATCGTTTTTTCTGCGATCTCTTTTCCGGCGGCCAAAGCTTTTAAATTCAATTCGACTATTGCATCGCCTTTCCGCTGGAATATTTCACGGATACTATCTTGTATCTTTTCATAATCAATGCCTAAAAACGGGATAGTGGCACCCAATAGAACGATGTTGGCAACTCGTGTAGACCCTAATTCTTTAGCTACTTTATCTACGTTCAATACGACTTTGTGTGGCAGTTTATTAATTTCTGCCATAACATCTGATTCAGCCGGATAATTGGGGATATTAACGAACGGAGTTTCATTCGTGACCAACCAACCCTCATGACCGAGGTAGGGCAGATATCTGAGTCCTTCCATGGGTTCGAGTGAAATGATTAAATCGCATTTACCCGAAGGAATCAAGTCGGAAGCAATGGGCTGATCGCTTATTCGGAGATTTGACTGTACATCTCCACCTCTCTGGCTCATGCCGTGTACTTCTGCCTGTTTCATATACAGACCATCTTTAAGAGCGGCCTTTCCGATTACTGTGGCGATAGACAGGATGCCTTGTCCGCCTACACCTGATAATATGATATCTTTTTTCATGGCTTACTTACTTCTTTTTTTACGTGCTAATGTTTGTATACACTCTCTGCGCGGGATGATAACGGATACTCCTTTATAATTAATTTCTTCGCGTATGATTTGCTTCATCTCTTCATAGTTCTTTTTCAATGGAGCTACTACGCGAATGTGAGCCGGATCTACACCTAATCCGGCGCAAATGGCTTCAAGGCGACCTGTGCCGGCAGAATCTTGTCCACCGGTCATTGCTGTTGTTTCGTTGTCCGAAATGACGATGGTAACATTGGCATTTTCGTTGACACAGTCCAATAGTCCGGTCATGCCCGAATGAGTAAAAGTTGAGTCTCCGATTACGGCAACAGCAGGATGGAGTCCTCCATCGGAGGCACCCTTGGCCATGGTAATAGAGGCTCCCATGTCCACACATGAATTGATTGCGTTGAATGGGGCGTTTGCTCCTAAAGTATAGCAACCGATATCGCTGAAAACTTTGTGAGTGGGGTATTCTTCTTTTAGCACTTGAGTCAGTGTAATATACATGTCTCTGTGCCCGCACCCTTCACACAATGCCGGCGGACGCATTTCTACAATATTCGGAACATTGAATTCCGAGCTGTTCTCTTTGCCGAGCGCACGTGCAACCGTGTCCGGATTCAATTCACCGTCTTGTGATAATGTACCGTCAAGACGGCCTTTTACTTTTAATCCGATACCCAGATATCCTTTCAATTGTTTTTCAACAAATGGTTGTCCGTCTTCTAAAACAAGGATTTCGTCGCAAGCGTCGATTAATTGCATCAATTGTTTCTTGGGAAGCGGATATTGTCCAACTTTTAATACCGGATATTCGCAACCTTCCGGATAATTCTCCATTAGATAATTGTAACCGATTCCACAAGCTACAATACCAGTTTTCTTATTGGGGCCATCGATATATCTGTTATATGGTGACTCTTCTGATGCTTTGATGAATTCTTCCTGGCGTGTGAGTAGTACTTTATAACGTTTGCGTGCGTTGCCCGGGAGCAGGATAAATTGGCGCGGGTCTTCGCTGAACGAAATTTCGTTTTGTGGCTTTTGTGCTTTGTTTTCTACACCTGAACGAGAGTGAGCCAGACGTGTCACCATACGCATTAGTATCGGTTCACCTATCTTTTCAGAAAACTCAAAGCCGTTGTACACCATGTCATAAGCTTCCTGCTGGTTGCTCGGTTCGTACATCGGGATCAAAGAGAAATCGCCATAAAAACGGCTATCCTGTTCGTTTTGCGATGAATGCATGCTGGGGTCATCTGCTGCTACTACAATTAGTCCGCCTTTTACACCTGTGATGGCCGAATTGATAAAACAGTCGGCGGCTACGTTCATTCCTACATGTTTCATGCAGACTAATGCACGTTTGCCAACAAAAGACATACCTAAGGCAGCTTCCATTGCCGTCTTTTCGTTGGCACACCAACGGTTGTGTATGTTACGCTCGCTCGTAATAGGAGCCATTTGAATATATTCGGTAATTTCAGTAGATGGAGTGCCGGGATAAGCGTAAACGCCTGAAAGTCCGGCATCCAATGCTGCTTGCGCAATGGCTTCGTCGCCAAGTAAGAGTTGTTTGCTCATATCTTATTTTCTTTTGGTGTTAATCACGTATTTTGTTATAATATCGGGCAAAGATACATTTTTAAGATCATTTTATCACGGGATTACTTAAAAATCTTTCTTTCATTCAGCGCTTTCCAGTATTTTCTTGCATTAACCATGTGATCTGCATAGTTGGAGGCAAAATTATGCGTACCGGAGAAATCTTCTTTTGCGCACATATAGATATAGTTATGCTTTACATAATTCAAGACACTGTCCAGCCCCTTGGGTGATGGTATCCGGATAGGACCCGGAGGCAGTCCCGCATTCAGGTAAGTGTTATAGGGAGACTGTACGTTTAAGTGTTGATTGGTGATTCTGCGTAACCCGAAATCTTGTAGTGCGAATTTGATAGTCGGGTCGGCTTGCAGGGGCATGCCGGCATGTAATCGGTTGATGTACAATCCTGCAACCATAGGCTTTTCTGCATTGTTGTTGGTTTCTTCTTCTACGATGGAGGCCAGCGTGCAAATTTCTTCAGGAGTCATCCCTATTGCTTGGGCCTTTGAGAGTCGGTCTTTGTTCCAAAATTTATCATGCTCTTTCTTCATTCGGGCTAAAAAGTCTGCTGCACTGACATCCCAATATACCTGATATGTTTCGGGAATAAATAAGCAGGGGATGGTGGCTTCTGTGTATCCCATTTTTTCCAGAAAAATAGAGTCGTATAGTGCCATGGCAATTTCAGCGGAATCTATCATTAACTGTTTCCCTACGCTGCGGACTAATCTGTCAAGTGTTCGGACACTTCCAATTGTCAGGTTGACAGGAGTTTGATAGCCTCTTGATAATCTACTGTATAATTGATAAGTGTTATCTCCGGGTTTGATGGCGTAACGTCCGGTATGGATATTTTTACTATATTCACGGAAATGGGACATCCATTTGAAGCCATTAAAGCTATGAGGGTTTCCTTGCTTTTTTATTTTATTGAAGATGGAGTCTGTAGTATCATCGCGGTCTATATAGATATAAGTTGTCTTACTTGGATGAAACTGGGGGTAAAATAGGTGGTAATAGACTGTTCCTGCACCGGCGATACAAATGAAGAAAAAAGTAGCCAGTATGCTGAGAAATATTTTCTTTCTTTTCTTATTCATATAGAATATCTAATGGTTATAAAATCGTGCCAAAGTTAAGAAGATTTCAATGATGATTGCTCTTGGATAATAAATGTTTTCTATCTGTTTAGTTATTATTTGCTTTTGGGGACTGTTGTTTTTTTCAATTCTTATCTTTCAATTGATGTGTTTGGGTTTAGATGCTCCATAAGGTGGTATCTATCCGACTTTCTATTTCATTTTCTAAAGAATCGGGGAGTGAAGAAAAGAAATCCAGTCCGGTGAGTTGTTCAATGCTGTCAATAGAGACGGCATAATTTCGTAAAGGTGCTATTGCGCGTTCATTCTTAAAAATAAATCCGATAGCTTTGGGAGTGGAGCCGTGAAGAGAGAGGATGACCTTAAAGAACTTTGATGGAACAGTCACCCGGCTTTTGCCGATTACCGGAGATTTTTTATTCGTGACCGGGCCGCAAATAATAAGGATTGCACTATCGGCTACAGCCCATTCGCGGACCTTGTCCTCCAGTGTTTTCCATTTCCGACGGTTAAGTTCGGGATGTTGCGGACATACATTGCTGAAATAAAAGGATTCTTTCATGGCTTCATTACTCCATTTCATGTCGGCAGCAGGTGCCATATGACCTTTGTCAAATCCGGAACGGGAATAATCAGAATTGTTTGCCATACCTCCTTTCACGATAGGATCGGCGATGAATCGTTCGTTTCTTTTTATATTCCCTTGTGTCTTTTGCTTGGTGAGTTCGTAAGCTACCCAATTGGGGATCTTTTTATCCTTATTATAAGACACAGTATAACCTTTGTGATGAATTATCTGCTCTGTTAATGGGAATTGGGAAACCGGAATCTTCAGATTTTCATCGTGAGAATAATTGGGACGTGCAACATTCGGTCTTGATACTTTGGTTGCCTGAAAGAATACAGCTTGAATTTCCGGTGTACAGAGATAGACTCCGTAGATTAATGGTAAAATCGCAAATAGAGCTATTATCCAAAAGCTCTTAAACGAATTGTGGTGTTGTTTTTTAGATGGTCTTTTTCGCTTATTTTTCATGATATTGAAAATTTAAAGCCGGGCGTTTCGAATAATATATTGAGCGAGTCATTGTTGACACTCTCAGAATAACTATTGGGGATGATTTTTGTCGCATCAAAATTAATCAATCGATCAAGAAGTAACAAATTAAACAGGTAGAATTATGAAAGCGGCCATTGATTACAAAAAAGCAAATAGTGAACTAACCGGGGTTGACACATTCGAGAGTATATTGAGCTATATTGTAGCGACAGTTATTTCAAATAAGAATATTCAAGCTCATGAAAGGAGCCGGAAGATATATGAATGAATTTGATTATATGGAAGTATAGCATAAAACGAGGAACTAATAGAATATGCCTGCAAATGATACCGCCTTTGTAAAACTTTTACGCAGACGGTTTATGCATTAGCGGATATTATGACTCTGTTTGAACTTTTTTTGAATAAACTTTTATATAGGTTTTATCGATCTGTTTTGAGTTCCTTTTCGATTTATTCCCTCGTTTTTATTCGTCACATAACCCGCTATGCAGCTCACAAAACGGAAAAATATCTTCGAAAACAAATCTCAAAACAGTTTCGAGCGAAATTTAAACAGACCTCAAAGGGCAACGATTTTTTCAGCGAATGGCTTCCAGGCTTTGTTCTGCTTGTATGTTTCGACAAGGTTTTGGGGAACTCTTATCTTTTGAATTCCTGGCGGTACGGGGTAATAGTCGGCAGTAACCATCGTAGGCGACATTAATGAAATTTCGTCCAGTGAAACAGCATTTCCGAAAGCATTGAAGTCTAATGCCTTCACACTTACGGGCAAAATAAGAGTTTTTACTTGACACTTGTTCAGAGCACTTATTCCTATTTTAGCTATGCTTGCGGGAATTTTAAGAACAGTGAGTTTAGGAGAATGGTTAAAACATTCGCTCACTATTGCTGCCGTCCTGTCAACAGGCGAAGGTGTTGTCCGGGTTCCGTAAGTTTCGATGGTAGTAAGTTCGGGACAGTTGTAGAAAGAGCGGTCAATGTGGTAAATAGTATTCGGAAGGGTTACTTTCTGAATGGAACTGCCGGAAAAAGCCTCCAGGTCAATCACTTCACTTCCTTCGGGCAGAGTCAATTCTTTCAAGTTCTTTGTCTCTATGAAAGCCGATGCACCTACAATCTTAAAAGTGGAAGGCAAAGATATAGAAGATATACCGGATTTCCCGAAAGCTCCGTTCTGTAGTTTTTTGACGGAAGTATGGCTTATGTCGATAACATTCAGATCAGTACACCCGTAAAATGCCTCCTTTCCAACAATTTCCAAAGAAGCAGGCAGTGCTATTTTTTTTATTCCGGAAAATAAAAAGGCTTCTTCCGGCAATTCCTTAATCGATGTGTGGCTTAAATCGACGATTTTCAGATTTCTGCAATAAGCAAATGCTGCCTGTTCAATCGTACTCAAAGAGGCAGGGAACAGAAGTTCACTCGCTTTGATATTCTTATTTTCAAAGGCCTTTGATCCTATTGTGCGAATACCATCCGGGAAGGTTATTGATGTAAAGTCGGAATCAATGACACTTACAACTTTATCTCCGTCTACTTTTACAGGTAATATTTGCACATCAAAAGATACTTGTTTACCATCCAATTCAAGTGTCACTATTTGAAGTTGTGCCGGTACGGAAGAATTGAAACCTTGTACCCAATCAGCAGATGGAGCTGAATTTTCTTTTATCGTACCATCGGCATAGTTTATTTCAAGTACCATATTACTGAGGGAGAGAGGCTCTCCCAATGTATATACGGTTTTTGAAGGTAAAGTCTTAATTGAAATCGCCTGAATATCATTAATCAGCACTTGTATTTTAAAAGTAACGGTAAAACTGCCTTTGTGTACCTCTAAAATCTGATCGTTTTCGGGTACCGTACTGTTGAATCCAGTGACTTCGTCTTTTTTTACAGGAACTATTTCAGACGTTTCGTTTGAATAAAATACTTTCAATGTCATATCGGATACATCCAATTCTTCTCCTATGAAATATATTCTTTTTCCAGGTAGTTCATCAATCTCGATTTTTACTATTGTATTAGGAATTAATTCGTTTGGAGAGTCTTTGGAACATGCACCCAAGAAACTCATTGACAGAAGGAAAACATAAATAAAGTAAAACTGCTTTTGCTTCATCTTTTTCTATTTTTTTTAATGCGGACATAATTATCCTTAAACTAAAGAACAAGAACAAGGGAGGAAATGTTCTTGATGCCATTGAGCACAAAATGTTTTTTATGTAATAGTAATATTGGTAATGTTTTGGTTACCAGTGAATTTTTCTTCTACTGGAAGTTACTCTATACGATTGCATATAAAGTTATTAAAAAAGAATACATAGGATGGATGTTTTTTTGTTGAGATACACAACAAGATAGGAAAATATTTCCTGCTGTTGGTTTTGCCTTTAGAATAGTAAAGGATAATATTGCCATAAGCTATACTTTTGTGACACTCCATCAGACACTTCCAATGATTTAGATGTAGTTCGGTTTCACTTTTTTATAGCTTTGTAAACTGCCCTATATATGATGACCCTTTTATATCTCTTATAAAAGAGCCGCTAGCCAGACTTGAACTGGCGACCTACGCGTTACGAATGTTTATCCAATTTACGGTCTAACTGATTGTTTAATAGTGTATTGGTGCGTGACTAACTGAGGGTATAGATAAGTTTTTGCACATTTTATCCATTCCAGTCGGGATCAAACATAGGTCCTTTACCCAATACTATCCATTCAACGGAGATTCCATAATCCTTATGTATATAAACTATCCATTCAGGTTTTAACACGCAACGATTCGGGTAGAACTTAACTTGGTTTACGTTCCATCGATTTAGGTTATGTTCTCTTGTGAAAGTTTGCAGTCCTCTAATCTTCTTTTGAGCTTTTAACATTGCTATTGCTTCAAAAAAACGGTTACTTATAGCTACTCCTTCTTCTGATATCTTCATTTTATTATTTTATTTAATATTTGTGCTCTTTATGTCGTTCGTTGAAATATCCGACCCACTTGCATGAGCACATCTGGCAACATTTTCCTGGCGGGCAAGAGTTTTTTTATTTTGTTCTTGCATTGATTCTATGGTTCTCTGCTGAGATAATACGGTTTCTGTTAATCTTGATAATTGCTCAAAGACTTCCCGGCTCATAGAGACTGAGCTACTCTGTAGTTCTAATCTTTGTTCTACAAGTTCATCTAAGATTTGTTCTCTTAATTTTTCTTTATTACTTCTAGGGACACTTTTTTCAATAATGCCAGCTATAGTATCTCCTTTTATAAACATTGGCACATCGGCTCCATCTAGCCATCCTGGGGTTAAGTGATACTTGCTTTCTAATAAATATTTGTTTTTATCTGTTAGGGATACATTCCCGATTTCTATCTGTGAATAACTATTTTGCTTCATGCATAGAACTTCTGCAAGTTGCGATTGAGTCATTCTTAGATATTTTCTCAGATGTTTTAATCTATTATCCATATAAAAATAAGTTAAATATATCTGTTTTATAGTGTATTTATATCTATAATTGATATATTTGCAAAGACATTAATATATAACACTACAAAGATAATGAAAGATGCATTAAAAACAAGTAAAATGCTTGCTGAAGGTCGTAAAATGACCCTAAAAGGCTATTATCAAAGTCTGCCTAGCTCAACCCATCCCAAAACTGAGTTTATCAACGAAATAACAAAAAGGACCGGAGTATCATTTACTGCTGCGAGAAACTGGGTTATATACGGAATGAAGCCTAATAATCCTAAACATGTTTCTGCCCTTTCGGAAATAACCGGAATTTCTCCTGAAGATTTATGGTCTGAATAAAACTATTGAGCAATGAAAGATTTAGAATTTTACATCTTTGAAGATCAGCTTTGGTGTATGTTTTCTGATGGCACTAACAAACCTGTTACGGACAAAGATACGTCATTGGTAAAAAATATACTTGATCGTATACGGGAATGTTATCCGGATGCTTATAAAGCACTGATGGAATGTTATCAAAAAAGTTCTCAAAATATACCATACTTCCAGTACCTTATGGCTAATCGGTTTTGTAAATGCAATTTTGGAGAACTGGATAATACGACCCGTGATATTGACAAAGGAGGAAAATTTAACTTTGAACGTGTCAGTTGCCCAATGCGTGGAGAGTGTAAATATGAAGGAGTCATTTGTGATCCTCAATTTGATAGTCGTATATCAGATGCGGAAATGAGAGTTATGCGCTTAGTATACGAGGGCCTTAGTAATGAAGATATTGCAGATAAACTTTATTTATCTCCGCATACAGTTAAAAATCACATCAAGTCAGTTTATCTGAAGCTTGGTATCCATGAAAAGTCTGAGTTTATTCAATACGTACATAAAAATAACCTTTTCAAAGATTAGATGGTATGATTAGTGAAGAAGTTTTGAAAATTGTACTTAACAATAAGACGTTTGGGCAACGTGAAGCTGCTGATATAGTTGGTGGTAGAGGACGATTATTCAGATTAGTTGGATCTGGAGTTATACGTGCTGAAAAGAAACCAGCTGATCGTCAAAACGGAAGATGGTATTGTAATGCTTATGATGTAATTAAAAATGCTACATTAAAGTAATTGATATTCAAATAGTTATACTAAGTTAATGACGCAAAAAATACAAGTTTAACGTTTGGATAAAAGTCAAAAACTATATAGTTTTACATCATAAATAATAGATAATCAATAAGTTATGAAAAGAACACCGCTTTTGACTATTTGGGTTTTATCATTTGTTGTGATGATATTACTTGCTAATCCTGATAAAGTCTTATTCTGGATTGCGTTTGTGATATTTTCTTGGTCTTCACTATATATTGAGAAACACAAAAAAAGACTTAAGGAAGAAGATGAATAGTAAACGTCCATATATTGTCCAAGATGTAACATTGGTAACATACAGTGGACGTCGGATTTCCCTCTCTTTAGTAGAGTATAAGATTATAGATGTCCCTGTTAGACTTGTTAAAGAAAAAATACTTGATTCTTTTTCTGCAATGGTTGATAAACCTGTAGATGTAGAATTAAAAGTAAGATACATATAAATAAAGCGTACATAAGAGCAATGAAAACGAAAGAAGAATTACTGGCAATGAAGCATGAAGACTTGGCTTTATTCGCATACAAAATCATGTATGAACAATGCCTTCTTGAAGACAAAGAAAAAGAGAATAAAAAATTAAAAGAAATACTTAATATGATTGGGGTTACGTATGAAACTTACAAATCAGAATTTAGTGAATGAATTATTGCAATTGGAGGTTGAATTGAAAAAGGTGGAGTCCAGTAATCTTGAATATCTACCTGAATATGGATATTCACCCAAAGAAGAAATAATCCAACTTATCAAAGAAGATATATCTGATGTTAAAAAAGAAATAGACATAAATCTACAATTAGAAACTTCTGGTATTTCATCAGAATATACGGAAAAAAACTTAGAAGAAGAAAGAACTAACCTTTGCTTAATACAGGGGTTGTCGAGATATTGTTAAACTTTAAAATATTTGAGCGATGGAGGAAAACAAATTGACAAAACAAGAAAATGACACATTAGCGATATTTGGTAAAGGAAAGACCATTTATCAGGTTGCGGGTAATGACGTAGCATTATCATTTGATATTGTACGTAACTATTTAACGAAAGGTAGCGGGCAAGTATCCGATCAGGATATTGTACAGTTTATTAGTATTTGCAAATTTAACCAGCTTAATCCATTCTTGAACGAAGCATTCCTTGTCAAGTTTGGACAACAACCGGCGCAGATGATTGTCAGTAAAGAGGCTTTTTTTAAACGAGCTGACGCAAGTGAACAGTACGAAGGTTTCAAGGCTGGTGTCATACTTATCAGAGATAATCAAATTGTAGAGGTGGAAGGATGTTTCTATAATGAAAAAACAGATGTTCTTGTTGGAGGATGGTGTGAAGTTTATCGTTCAGACCGTAAATTTCCTATTGTAGCGAAAGTGAATCTTTCCGAATACGACAAAAAGCAATCTATATGGAATGAAAAGAAATCCACCATGATTTCCAAGATTGCTAAGGTTCAGGCATTACGTGAAGCTTTTCCTGCTCAACTTGGAGCAATGTATACACAAGAAGAACAAGAGGTTAAATTTGCAGAATACGAGGATGTGACTGGGAAAGAATCTAAAGGTAATAAACTTGCGGAAATTGCTGCTAAGGCCGCAGGGGTGGAAGAACAACCAAAAGCAGAACAGCCGGTAAATCAGCCCCAAACTAAAGCAAATGATAAACCTATTCAAAAATCACTGTTATGATGGAAAATGATGGTGAAATATGGAAAGATATAGTTGGATATGAGGGTAGATACCAAGTGTCCAACTATGGAAGAATTAAATCTCTTGATATTAACTTGCATAAACGTGATGGAAAGATAGAGTTTAGGAAAGGTAAAATTCTTAAAGCCAGTTTAAGCGCGTTTGGCTATCCTCAGTACTGCTTTAGTTCCAGTTTTGGTAAACGAAAGCTCATGAGGATACATAGAGTTGTAGCAGAAACTTTTATTCCTAATCCTGATAAAAAGCCATTTATTGATCATATAAATCGTATAAAGACAGATAATAATGTTAATAATTTGCGATGGTGCACAGGCAAGGAGAATATGAATAACCCATTAACAAGGGAATGGTTGAAAAACTGTAGGCCAAGTTTCCACCATTCAGAAGAAGTTAAGAAAAAGATAGGGTTATTAAACAAAGGACGCATATTTAAAGAATCTACAAGAGAAAAACTCCGTATTAGAGGATTTCCAGTAATGCAGTTTACTATAAGTGGTGATTTTATCATGGAGTATAAAAGTCCTTATTATGCTCAAAGTGAGACAGGGGCATTACGAACCCATATTGTAGCTTGTTGTAATGGAAAAAGGAAAACAGCTGGTGGGTATAGATGGGTCTATAAAAAAAATTATAAAGGGAAGGATCTACCTAATTTGGCAAATAAAAAGCGCATATACAAAACAGGTTATAAGCAAACAAAACAGGCTATAATAAATATGCGTAAATCTAAAGAAAAATACCGTAAAGCGGTATTAGTCTTTTCATTAGACGGTTCGTTTCTGTCTGAATATCCTTCAATTATTGAAGCAGGCAATGCAACAGGCACAAATTTCGGCTCAATATGTAATTGTTGTAGGGGTAGAATTGGACAATCAAATGGTTACAGATTTAAATATAAAGATATATGATGAATTACAATTTTGAACAAAGGACCATAGGATGGATGCGTGAGCGTCTCGGAAACATTACTGGTAGCAATGTCGGCTTGCTTATGAAAAGCGGAAGAAACGACATGTTCAGCGATACTGCCAAAAATTATATTTTCCAAGTTGCGGCAGAACGGGCTATGAATCCAGAAATAGTTAATGATGATGTTGCGTTCGCCGAATATTTGTCTACTGTCAATGTAGAAAGCAAAGCAATGAGATTCGGAACAGAGCAGGAAGCAAGTGCACGTGATTTGTATTCAAGACTGACAGGAAGGCATATTGTAGAAGTGGGGGCGTGTAAGCACCCCACTATCCCAAACTTTGCAAGTAGTCCTGATGGTTTCAACTACGATGAAGAGTTGAGGGAACGTGGATGTATTGAGATAAAATGTCCGTCTCAAAACACATTTATGAAATATAAGAGTGAAGTTTATGATAATGATTCACTTCTCCAAGTTAAATATGAATATTTCTATCAGTGTATGGCACATGCAATGTGTTGTGATGCAGACTGGGTTGATTTTGTCGTTTACAACCCTTTCCAAATAGACCCTATTCACATTGTTCGTATACTACCAGACGAAAAGGTCTTTGCGGAAATGGAGAAACGCATTAAAATGGCGGACGATATTATTAACCAAATAGCAGACATTGAATGATGAAATCGGACATTATAATTAAACAATTAGATAATGGATGTTTTGATGTCCATGTAGATGATAAAAGCACAGAACAGCTATCATTTGATGAAATGCTTGGGGTTGTTGCACAATTGACTGTACCCAAAAATAAAAGATGCCTTCAGTGGCTTAAAACTAAGGAACAGCATGAAAGTTTTAGGAATAGAAATTTAAAAATAGAGCAATGAACACACAATTAGCAATTCAAGAAAGCGACCTAGAACTGGTCGTGAGTGAAAAGACGTTAGGTAGTCTTACTACCAACGCAAAACAAATCAGAGATATGGTAAAAGCCGCTTTGCCAATGTATGATATCTCCAATTATACAGATGATAATATCGATCAAGCAAAAAAAGATAAAGCGGCTCTAAACAAAGCGGCCAAAGCTCTCAACTCCAAACGTCTTGAAATTGAGAAAGAGTTTATGAAACCTTTCGGGGAGTTCAAGGACGTTGTAACCGAAACCGTAAAACTTATTGGTGAGTGTTCTGCTAGGATTGACACGGTAGTCAAGCAGAACGAGCAGCAATACAAGGACAAGAAGAAAGCCACTATCAAGACCTACTTTGATGGAATGAACGTAAATCTTGTAGACTTTAACAAGGTTTTCAGGTCTGAATGGCTCAACAAGTCATCCAGTATGAAATCTGTTTGTTCTGACATTGATGCTATATTTGCTAAGGTAGAGAACGAACTTTCTACCTTAAAGGGGTTTGGTGAGGATTTCGATGTCCTCCGTACTTATTATATGGATACGCTCAACATCACATCCACCATTCAGTATGCCAACCGTCTGAAAGAGCAGCGTGAGCGTGCCAAAGCAGCAGAAGAGGCGCGCATCAAGGCAGAGCAGGAAAGAAGGGCTTCCGAAGAAGCCCGTAAAGCTGCTGAAGTAGAACAAGCCAAATCCCGTCCGATCAATCCGTTTGCCATGGCAGGACAAAAAGCCAACGAACAACCTCCTTTTATTAATCATCCCGAAGTACAACAGCCTGAGCTGTTAACGAGAGCTTTCAAGGTTACTACTACCCGTGAGAATATCATTGCTTTGGGTGACTTCATGAATGAAAAAGGTATTGATTTTGATAAAATAGAATTGCCATGAGTGAAGCTGGAAAAGAATACAGACAATTTGTAAAACAGCGAAGAGAAGAACGCTATAGTCAATTTGTAAACTCAACCCTTCCTGCCATCAAATCTTTAGGCTATGAAGTTATTCAACGAAATGATTATGGATTCGAATTCATTGTTCCTAAAAAAGGATTTGGCTGGGTTATATTCTACCCCAAGGGTGATAGGATATTATTGTGCAAACAAAATAAATGGATATATGGTGGTTTCTCTTGGATTCGCAAACATATACTTAAAGGCAATGGAAGTATGCAAAACAGATGTACAGACTATTATTCGGCTTCTTGATAAGAGTGCAGAGCTAATTGATAAATATTGTAAGAAGCCTTGTGAGTGTGATAAAGCAAGACAATGCAGGAAAATTAGTAAGAAACTTAAAAATAAAATTGACAATGAAAACTTTGCAAATCAGTGAACAAAAAGCTAGAGAACTCTACAAAAGTGGTTCCAGCGAGTTAAAATCTATTTTGGAAGAGTCTTTGGGAAAAGATTTTTTCTCTCAAAAGATAACAGATAGAGTTAAAACCTATGAAGATGCATGTCGCGAATTAAGTACCAGTCCTCTTGATGAAAATAAGTTGATGAAACTCGGTCTTACTAAACATGATATTGCTTATCAAAAGTTGGTAACCATTATCAAGGCCCTTAACGAAGGTTGGATACCGGATGTATGTGATAGTAGTGTATATAGATGGTACCCGTGGTTCAAGACTAATGGTTCTCCTTCCTCTTTCGCTTTCTACGATTCGCTTTACGATTATGCTCGTGCGACTGCGGGTAGCGGGTCTCGCCTTTGCTTGAAAAGTAAAGAATTGTCAGAGTATTGTGGTAAACAATTCATTGACCTTTGGAAACAGTTCATTATTTAACTAAATATTATCATCATGAAAAAAGAAAATAAAAAGATTACAGAGTTAGTCAAAACGTTTGAGGATGCCCGTAAGCTGACCGGCAGACCGGATGTTCCTGACTTTTCCAATCTTCCCACTGACATGCGCAAACATTTTGAGGCACAGTATAAGATGATTGTAATTGCAGAAGCCCTTAACGAGGGATGGATTCCTGATTGGGATAATTATAATGAATATAAGTATTATCCTTGGTTTGAAATGTCTCCTTCCTCTTTCGCTTTCTGCGATTCGATTTACGTTATTGCCTTTGCGAGTGCGGGTAGCGGGTCTCGCCTTAAATTTCGGACACGCGAGCTTGCAAATTATGCAGTAGAGCAATTTATTGATATTTGGAAAGATATCCAGATAGGATAGGATATAAAGGTTGCCTGTCCTTGTCTCCTTCCTCTTTCGCTTTCAACGATTCGAATTACGATAATGCAAATGCGAATGCAGGTAGCAGGTCTCACCTATGTTACAATAATCCAATGGGCAGGGGCCTCACCTCTTGGTGGAAAATAACAATTCAAACGGTGTCGGTAGGGCTTATCCGAAGACTCTTATTAGAAACAAAGGCTTATGAAACGATTTGGAAATTTATACTATCGTATTTGTGACATTGATAACCTTTACCTTGCATATACCAAAGCAAGAAAAGGCAAGGGAAATACTTATGGGGTCATTCAATTTGAGAAAGAATTGGATGACAACATAAATACCCTTCATAAGGAACTGTCAGAAGGTAAATACGTTACTTCTGAATATCAAACTTTTATCATACATGATCCTAAGGAACGTGAAATATACCGGCTCCCTTTCCGTGATCGTGTTGTTCATCATGCGATAATGAATATCCTCGAAGATATATGGACTCCGATATTCATTTCACATACTTATTCATGTATTAAGGGCAGAGGTATCCATGGAGTAATGAAACATCTAAAGAAAGATTTGAAAGATATCCAAAATACAAAATATTGCCTGAAAATGGATATTCGTAAATACTATCCGTCAATAGATCATTTGATACTTAAGAATATTGTCCGAAAGAAGGTTAAGGACAAACGTCTTCTTGAGTTACTCGACGGTATTATTGATTCTGCTCCGGGAATACCTATCGGTAATTATCTTTCTCAGTTCTTTGCAAACTTGTATCTATCTTACTTTGACCACTGGCTTAAAGAGGAAAGACGTATAAAGTATTATTATAGATATGCTGATGATATGGTAATACTTTCATCAAACAAAGAAGAGCTTCACTCTCTGCTTGGAGATATAAAATCATATCTGCATAATAAGCTTCATTTAAATTTAAAAGACAATTATAAAATATTCCCGGTTGATAATAGAGGAATTGACTTTGTTGGCTATGTTTTCTTTCACACTCATATTTTAATGCGGAAAAGTATCAAGAAAAACTTCTGTAGAAAAGTAGCAGTGTTGAACAAAAAGAAAACTACATCCTGCAACTGCAAGATAGCACTTTGTTCATGGATGGGATGGGCAAAACATTGTAATTCAAAGCACTTAATTAAAACTGTAATCAAAAATGAAAAGGTTTTCTGATTTTGGAATTGATATTGACGCGGGACGTAATATTTTCCCTGTACAGCAAATATCAATAACCGATATACTCAACTGTGAGATAGAGGTACTTGACTATGAATCTGGAGTTAAAACTCAACATGGAGATAATCGTTGCGTAGTCAAGATTAGGCATGAAGGAGCTGAATATAAATTCTTTACTAACTCTTCTCCGATAAAAGAGGCACTTAGTAAAATTTCCAAAGAAGATTTTCCATTTATAGCTACAGTACGTATCAAGAAAATAGGTACTGGTAATAATAAAATGTATTATTTTACTTAAAAGATATTGTATATGAAAATTACAATCAATAAACCAACTGAATTTGAGGCTGTCTACCTGAAAGTAGATGCAGGTGTTCGCTATTGGGAGGATGCAATAGTAAACGGAATAAGAGACATTGATTTATACGAGAGTAATGGTATAGGCAGCCCTCTTATTCCTTGCGCTGTACAAATAAAAGAAGAACCTGACTATAATATATATTCAGACCATTATCGTTGGAGACCTATTATAACGATTGAAACTGGTCGAATAGTCAACTGGATGCAGGGAACAACTGCTAATGTTCACTACAAAGTGTGTGATGATTTTATATGTGATATTGTTGATGAAGATGATAGTGCTATTGTTTCTTATGACGGCTATGTGCCTAAGATCATGTGTCCGGCAGATAAAGGATATGGTGACTATATCATTATGAATATTGACGAAAACGGATTTATTCAAGGATGGAATAAGGAACTAATTAAAGAACTTGTAAAACAAGAGGAGGATTAATTATGGCAATGCATACATGGTTTGAGTGCAAGATCCGTTACGAAAAGGTGATGGATAACGGAATGCAGAAGAAAGTGACGGAACCTTATTTGGTAGATGCACTTAGTTTTACAGAAGCAGAAGCACGTATTATCGAGGAGATGACTCCATTTATAACAGGAGAATTTACCGTTTCCGACATCAAACGAGCTAACTATAGTGAACTTTTCCCCAGTGACGAGGAAAGTGCTGACCGCTGGTTTAAGTGCAAACTGATCTTTATCACCCTTGACGAGAAAAGCGGTGCCGAGAAAAAGACTTCTACCCAAGTGATGGTTCAGGCTGCCGACTTGCGCGACGCAGTGAAGAAACTGGACGAGGGCATGAAAGGAACAATGGCTGATTATCAGATCGGTATGGTATCTGAAACTTCTATTGTAGACGTATTCCCTTATGAAACTAAAGAAGGAAGTAATACTACAGAAGATAAAGAGGTAGTTCGCTTTATTGATAAGTTCCCTGAAGGGCAATGTACCGAAACTACAGTAGGTGGAAAACCGGTTATCGTTGATAAGACTGGAGGTAAAACAAAAGTAATCCCTAACAATAAATCAGATACTAATGAAGGAGATCAACAGTGAAGAATATTTGCCAGATTGGGCGATAATTGAAGACTAGTTTAAAAGCGAGGAACGATGAGTGTTATTTGTTCCTCTCTATGTGATAAGCTATCTACTACGAATTTACTATAAAGAATAAATAAGTTATAATTATGGCAGAATTTTATAATATGGGAGAACTTATTCCTATCAGAGAAAATAACGGTCAAAGAGCCGTTAACGCACGTGATTTACATGCTTTCCTAGAAAGTAAGCAACAATTTGCTGACTGGATCAAGAATCGTATTGACAAGTATGATTTCATTGAAAATCAGGATTATGTAGTTTTTCATAATTCTATGAATAACCCATCTGGCGGTCGCCCCCAAAAAGAATACGCCTTATCCATAAACATGGCGAAAGAACTTTCCATGATTGAGAATAACGTACGTGGGAAGCAAGCAAGAAAGTATTTCATCAATTGTGAAGAATTTGCCACTCAAAAAATTGTAGAAGAAAAGAAAAGTACTAAACGTGAACCATCACTAACAACTAAAGTCCGTGTTGGTCTTGAATGGGTAAAAGGCGTAAGTGAAGTGCTTAATCTAAATGATTCTTCTAAATTATCTTTAATTAGTAAAGTAGCTGCACCTCTTGGACTTCCGACACCTGATTATACTCCGTCACATGGGATACTTAAATCCGCTACTGAATTGCTCAAAGAAGCGGGTTTGTCTATCAGCGCACAGGCGTTTAATCAAAGAGCGATTCGGAAAGGTATCTTATGTGATATTAAAAGGAAATCATCAAAAGGTAAAGATAAGCATTTCAAATCAATAACCGAATCCGGGCTTCTATATGGTGAGAACCAAGTCAACCCTAATAATCCTAAAGAAACGCAGCCGCTTTGGTATAAAGATAAATTCAATGAATTATTGATGTTACTTGATTTTAAACTTGTTGAAGCGTTATGACATACGAAGAAATGAAATCTAAATATTGTGGAACCAATATTCGCAGGAAGCCAAAAAGTGAAGAACATAAGATACAGGCGTCTTGTATCCGTTGGTTCAGTCTCCAATACCCCCAACTAAGGAATATACTGTTTGCCGTTCCTAACGCAGCAAGAAGAAGTGCTAGAAACGGGGCATACATGAAAGAAGAAGGGATGCTTTCGGGAGTTGCAGATCTGATACTTCTTAAAAGTAATCGTTTCTACGGTGCTTTGTGTATAGAAATGAAAAAGCCTGGTAAATACCAAAGGGTAGTACAAAAAGAATGGCAAAAGGAATGTGAAGCGGCTGGAAATAAATATGTCGTTGTCCGTTCCCTTGACGAATTTATCAAAGTGGTAACCGATTATTTGAATAACATGTAGTTATGGCTGTTTCGCAAATTATAAAAGATATTCGGTGCCTAAAGAAACTGATAAAAAATGCTACTGGATTGAAAGTCTATGAGCAAGAAGCTATTTATCATCATGATTCATATTGGAGTATTTCTAATGAATATAAAGACAAAAACAGTCCTCATATCACAGTTACTAGAGGTAGCTATTGGACCTTGGATGATGGGGCAGAATACAAAATATCTATTTATGCTCCCTCTTTATCGATTGGCATACGTAGAAATTTCAACGCTCCATTATTTCAATCTTATATTGATAGAATAGTTCAGGCATTAGATAGCTGTTTTGGAGAAAAGCAGTGGAATTACTGTAATGAAGAATGTATTACTTGGCGTCCAATGTCTCGATTTAGTTTTTATATTCAAATCCCTAATTTTAAAAATTTACACTTATGAAACCGAATGAATTAGAAGAATGGCATAAGCTGTCAAAGGTCCTTCTTGCATTTACTAATGATTGCAGTGAAGACATAAAGCCTTATATTCTTGGACAGCTGGAAGCTTTATGCGAGATACTGTCTGGACAAATTGATTTTGAGAAATAAAACTTGTGTCGATTGGTTCAACTCCTATTATCGGCAAATCGTTCTTTGACATTTTGTTTTCAGCTTTTAATCTGCCTTATATTGTATAACTGCAATAAAAAAGCGTCACTCTACATGACGCTTTTACCTATTACAAGTTTATACTATTAGTTATCATAGGCTGTTAAGCCATTTTTTACCAGACTTGGTATTGAGCCAAATAGCTATCCCAGCGCCAACAACGCTAGTAAATATAAATATTATTGTTAATCCATTCATAACTATTTATTTTTTAAGTATTTTATAGCCAATATATGCAAAGATAAAAGAAGTGAAAGCACCAAAAGAAACAAGTACCCAATAATTAATGTTTTGGAAATCCAATACTAAAGATACTCCACCACCTAGGAATAAAGCAGTAAAAGAAAGTTTTGATAAGTCATAGAAATACTTTCCGAGCGTTTCTCGGCTTGTCTTCTCTTTCTCTTTTCCTTCTCGTTTTTCTTCTTGTCTTTCGCTCCAGTTACCCATGTTGTACTGTTATATGTGTACCACAATGCAAAGTTAGCAATTCCATTTGAGAATTAAGTCACAAAATAGTTAAAAGAAAATGTAGGTTGTTGGTTGTATAGCCACTTTTAAAAATTATTTCTATATTTGCAGTACGTCGGGTTGTACTTATTAAAATTAGAATTAATCAGAGGATTAAGATATAGAAAGCTGTGTAGGTCGCAACCCCCTGCATGGCTTTCGCCTTTTTATCTCCGCATGAAGAAGTGCGGTACGTCCTCGAACGAAAAGACTTTATTATGAAAACGAACCAAATTATGATTCGCCCAATGGGTGATTTTAAAGTAATTCAGAGAACTAAAGATGCGTTTTTCAATGCCACAAATTTATTGAAACAGTGGAATCAATTGAAAGGTATGAAGAAGGAAGTTAATGACTACTTCGGCTTAGCTTCCACTAAAGAGTTCATTTACACTATAATGGAAAGAGAAAATTATGATAGGGGTAATTACCCCTATCATAAATCAAGGGCAAATAAGGGGGATAATGCGGGTACCTGGATGCATCCACTACTTTTTATTGATTTTGCAATGTGGATAAATCCGTCTTTTAAATATGATGTTCTCAAATTTGTCTATGATGAAATGATAAAATTCCGCAATCTTGCTGGTGATGCATACCCATCCATGTGTAAAGCGGTCAGTTCTATTTTGCCAGATGACCTATTCAAACAAAAAGTCAAGGATTTGGCAAAATCTCTAAACATCATAGTCTACGGTAAGCATGAATCAGAAATGCGTAATAAAATTGGCGATGAAGCTAAAATCCGCGAATTGTATGAGTTGGAATTGCAGATAGCTCAATGGATAGATTTAGGCTTTATCAAAGACTATAACAGCCTTAAATCCACATTGACTAAATTGTATTATCGAAAATATCCTAATGTTCTTCCTATCTAAAATATAGGGATATTGAATAGTTGATATAAATAAAGGGGTGCCAAACGCATCCCTTATATTCATTCTTTTCACCAAACTAGTATTATTCTGGTTCATAACCTTCATAATAGTAAGACTGTTCAATCCCTTTAAATATGATTTCCCGGTCGTCTATCTGATCGGTTAACGCCTGGCTTATCAATGCACGTAGTTCAAGGTCATTTATCGGGCTACGTTCCATTGCCTGAAGATATAGGTGCTTGTCTATCTTTTGCCAGTCCACTACCTTTTTAAGTTGCTTTTTAAGGATCATATCAAGCCAAATGCGTGTTGATCTACCATTCCCTTCCATGAATGGGTGGGCAATGTTCATTTCAACGTATTTAGCAATGATTTCCTCAAAGGTTGATTCGGGCATCTTCTCGATTACCGGAAGAATGGCATCGAGGTACATGCAGTTGGCAAAGCGGAAGTTTCCTTTAGAGATATTCAGGGTGCGGATTTGTCCGGCAAAGTTGTACAGTCCTTCAAACAGGTATTTGTGGATATCACACAGTCCTTTTATGGTACCGACTTCAATGTTAGTGATATCTCCTGTGTCAAAAAGCTTATGGGCCTTCACAAGGCTTGATTTATCTATTTCTTTGGTATTCATGGCTTTTCAATTGTTGTTTTTACTACTATTGGTTGACCGCAGTGTGGGCAGGTGTCAGACTTGGTTTGTTGGGCGACTTCTTCAGGGGACGCGAATAGCTGCCACATGGGGACGTTGAGGGCGGTGGCGATTTTTTCAAGTGTAGCAGTTGTCAATGATTCAGCAGCAACCATTTGTCTAACAGCAGATAGGCTTACATTCATTTTATCTGCCAATTCTTGTTGTGTGTAATGTTTCTCTTTTAAAAGTTCCTTTATTCTCATAATTATCTTTTTGATTTCAAAAATACAGATTATTTATGAAGAATACAGTATATACTATATTAATTTATGCAAAAGAAATAGTATATTATAGTTGTTTTGTTTGGCGATATACAGTAAATACTGTATCTTTACATCAAATAAAAGAACTAATAACAATTAACTCCTAAATATATGAAACGCTACAATTTATCAGAGATAATGAAAAACGCTCACAGATCGTATAAGTATTCAGGCAAGCAGCAAGGTAAGACTTTCGGTGAGGTGCTTAAAGCAACTTGGAAGCTTGCAAAACTTCAAGCTATCTTCACGCAGGAAGCAGTAAAAGCACGAACTGATAAATTTTTGACAGAAAGTAACGAAGCTATAAGAAGAGCGGCTAAGTCTACTCCTAGCAAAGCATACAATGATTTATCAATTCCTTCGTCGGCATATTACAATCCGAATAGCACCGGTAGATATGGGGCCCATTATGTAGGAGATTAACTAACACTTTAAAATATAAAACAATGAAATACGAAGTTTCTAAGAAAGGTTCAAGCGTAACATTTAAGTTCGAAACATACGAACAGGCGGCTGATTTCTGCTATATGTATGTCATGTCAATGCACGTGAAAGGTGATAGATTCCCTGAACTTTCAATTAGAGAGATAAGCGAGTAATCAGAACATTAAAATTTAGAGCAATGGATAATATTTTGAACTCAACAGTTGAAATGAGCCAAGCAGAACTTATCCTTCAGTTGGCCAAGACGAATGTGGAACAAGAGAAAAGGCTTAAAACTACAGAGCTAAGATTAAGCGCACTCGAAGAGGAAATAAAAAAGTTGTCTTCAAAGTGCATTGGTAACTATGGGTGCTCCACCATGTCATCATATATCCAGAGGTACAAATTACCGATCTATGTGAGTGACATTTCAAAGCTTAGCAATGATGCTGCACGCTTATGTAGGAAAAGAGGGTATCCTGTCAACAAGGTAAATATTGAGCGTTTCGGTACAATCAATGTTTATCCAGACTTCATTCTCCACGAATTACTGGATGACTATATAAGAACTACACAGCGTCTTAATGGAAGTATAATAAGATAATAATACAAACTATAAAGCAATGATTAAGGTAGAAATAAGCCAATACTTAGCAATGTTAAAGTCATTCACTGAATGCGCTCAATACAGAGCGGAGTGTTACCGGTTAAAAGCTGAAAACGAAAAGCTAAGATCTGAACTGTCGGATAGTTTAAAAGATTCTCGGTCTCCCCGTAACAAAATCGAATACTTCGATTACGGTAGCCGGATAGGAACTAACTAAGATGAAAGTTGTGTTGGGGCTTCGGTCTGACACTTTAAGTTGATGCCAATCGACACAGTGACAATCTGAAAAATGGTTGTCACTGTTTTACCGGTTTTAAGTGGTTCTAAGAGAATCATGTGATTTGAAATAATAACTATCATCTTTGATTATTCAAAGTAATATAGAGTTGAAAATAGTACATAAAACAATTTTATTAACAACATAAATAATTAGTATTATGAAACAAGAATCAAGTGCAATCAATCCGTATAACGGAATGTTTGGACAGCAAGGATGGATTTGTCCGAAGTGTGGAAGGGTATATTCACCTTTTACCCAAATGTGTTTGTATTGCAAACCCAGTAATACAACAGCTATTTCTAATCTTGGCGACATTTCTAATACAACCGTCAGTGAAGAAAAATTAAGAGAAAACCGTAAAACAGAGTAATATGAAACAGACATTAGAAGAAGCAGCATACGACTATGCTACTAATAAAACAAAGTTTAGAAAAGAGGTTTTAAAGGAGGTTGATCCAGATAACTATGTTAGTCGGAAATCTGATTGTATGGAAGATTTTCAATGTGGTGCAGAATGGCAGGCAAAGCAATTATCTTGCGTAAGTGCATATGAAAAATTGCTGGAATCTAACAAAGATGATTTTTTAAGCCATCATATAGATAAGGTCAAAATGGAAATTATTCGCATTGTAGCTAATGATGCGCAAGCAGTGACTTTTCAAACACTTGGACAGTATAGAAGTTGGCTAATGAAAACTATTAACGAGTTAAGTTACCCAATACCTGAATTATGAGTAGAACACCTAAAATAAATAGAGTTTGGAATAAACAGGAGAAACGGATAGTCCGGCTTCTCTATCGCAAAGGATTTGAGATAGATTTATCAACCTTGTATTGGGCCTCCTATAAAGAGACAGGAAAGAAGTACAGACATAAAGGCTCTCCGTTTAACTATCCGGGTTATCGTGATGAAGTCTATTTTTGTACTTGGGACTATTGGGGAGAATGTGATGAACATCCTTTAGTTGACCGTTTTATAGAAAAAACGACATGGGAAAATATTCCTGATGACGTACTAAAGAACTGTGGTGATATGTGTGAAGTATATTCACGATCAAATTTCCAATATAAAGGTAGAAAGTGGCTGATTAAATATTTGTCAGCCCTTCCCACCGTTAGATGCGATTCGAAGATAAATAAAATTCTGAGAATCAAACATTATTAAAAACTATACAGAAATGAATTATGGAAGAGATAGATTTGAATGATACTGTTACTGTGGAACTGACAGAATGGGGAGCAGTATATCTTAATGCGATAAATATGTTTAAGAGACTAACCACTCTAAAAAACTGTTCTTATAATCACCATTATAAAACGGACTATAAAGAAGGTGATATTTATAGAAACCAACTTTATCAGTTAATAGCAGAGTTTAAAGACGGGATTAGGTTTGATAAACCGAAACCTTTTAATAAGTTGAAGAAAGCATGTTAAACCAAATAATAAAAAGTTATGGGATTTACAACGTCTTGTTTTATTAGAAAAAATACGGAGGAACTTCGTAAAAAATTGGAAGAGCTGGGATATAACCTACTTAATTCCGGTGATACGACTTTAGATGCACATAATTATGACGGTAAGGGAAGTCATAAAAATATCGAAGAAGGGAGAGCTATCATTACGTCTTATGGGAATCTCTATGGGGTGATATATAATGTAGATGCTGTCACCAAGAAAGGAAGGAGTGATTGCGGAACCAATGAGGAACTTTTCCTGGCTATAGCTGCATTAAGGGATGATAGTAACTACATGCAGTGGTTTATTTGTACTGAGGATTACATAGAATCCCCTGCTAAAGAATGGAAAGTCGGAGATTGGGATTTAAATACCTGTCCGGATGTTACGTATGAACAGCAATTACCACATTGGCGTAAGGCTACGGTAGAAGAACTTATTAATCATTTCAAATAAAAGCATAGTACTTGTATGGAAATAAACTGTAAATACTGCCCTAAAAATGACGGTGCAGGGACGTGCAAAATAGATGACTGTCCTCTTCTTCCTATTATACAGGAAATAGAAAAAATGCAGTCATTCCTTGAAACAACCGCTAGTGATAACCCAAAAGAACTAATAGAACGTCTTACTGACATAAATGTCTACTTGGCCCGTTCAGGGAAACTCTTAGCTGATGCAAAAGCATATCAGGATCAAGTGACTGCAAATATATATTCGCAGCACATGGAGTTTATATCGCGGGTTCCGGCTACTGTTGCAATAAAGTTTGTTGCAGCCCAAAGTGTGACTGCTAATCAGTTGGTTGTATGGCTAGATCGCATAAATCGAACACTTGTTCATGCTGGAGATAATATACGTACGCAGATATCCTTTGCAAAGCAGGACATGGCATTGCAAAGAAAGGGATATTAAAAAAACGTTAATCACGGAAAAATAACTGATTTGAAGTGATTGTTTTTACGTCACTTTTATTTAGCTTTACACCGTGAAAATAATGAATCATCTTAGTGGTGTTTGATGACAAAAGGATATTAAATAGGCTTTCTTGGAGTATATACCCTAAACACCACATCAAGGGTATAGAAACTCGAAAGCCTTCGCTTTTTATAGATGAATACAATAGGCATACATGGCAAATCCATTGGTTAATTTCTAAAATACTAGATTTAATTATGTCGAGACCTAATAAGACAGGTTTGAGTTATTTCCCAATGGATGTTGATTTATTCCAAGACATACGAATAAGGAAACTAATCAAGTATCAGAGTGGCAAGGCTATAACAGTATATGCTCTCCTGCTATGTCTTATCTACCAGCGTGGGTACTACATGAGGTGGGATGAAGAGTTGCCCTTCATTATATCGGAACAAACCGGGTTTGAAGAGGCGTATATACTGGAGGTCATCAGAAGCTGCATGACACTAGGGTTATTCTCCAAGAAACTGTATGATGACGAACAAATCATTACGTCAAAAGGGATTCAAGAGCGATACCTGTATATATGTAAACTGCTCAAAAGAAGAGTGAGCATTACTGAATATTTGCTTATTGATGAAGAAAAGGAGCTTGTTACTTCTCAAGAAACCGGGGTTATTTCCGGAAAAACCCAGGTTATTTCCGAAGAAACTGCTTTAAATTCGGTGAAAATGCAACAAAAGAAAAGAAAGGAAAAGGAAATAAAAGAAATCTCTCTATCGAGAGATAAAGAAAAGTTTCCCCCTCCCGAGGTTGTAGACAAAACATTAAGCGAATGCTATGATGAACTATCATGTGACAGAAGTTGGATTGAAATCGTAACGATGAATACACGTAATTCCGGTCATAAGGATTTTACGATAGACATGTTCGGAATGTATTTAAAACGTTTTTTCGAGAAGCTCCAAAACGAGGGAGAGGTAAGAAAGTCTCCCAAGGATGCAAAATCGCATTTCTCCCGTTGGTTGAATATTGAACTGAAAAAGAAAGGCAATTATGAACCAAAACCAATTACCAACAACATCTACGAGCAGAAGCGAATTGATTCTGAGCGGAGAAAATCTAAACTCATGGCTGAGTTCGCAGAAGCGGACGCAAAATTCCTTGCAGAACAAGAAGCTAAACGAAAAGCAGTTGGCTTTATTGGAGAAATATCCGACACCTTCCCGGATGGCGGTTGATTACAATCCTGACCTGCAAGGGAAACTTGCGAAGTCGAATCTTACACTTGCGGATATTGCAATGAATGACAACATACCTTCGTTGTCCATCATCCGCTCCGTGTACGGTGAAGACAATGCACTTAGGTGGCTGAAAGTGCAGTTTGACAGCCTAAACGATTATGCGGAGCAAGGGAAGGGTATAGCAGACTCACAACTGGATGAACTTTGTATCCTTGTCCTGGGTGAGTATTATTGGATGAATTTAGCTGAAATATGCAACTTCATATCCAGGCTCAAGTTGGGAAAATATGGGCCGTTTTATGGAGCCATTGGTCCAATGAAGATTACTTGTTCGCTCCTGGAGTATATCAAAGAGCGACGTATTGACATCGAACGTTATGAACGAGAGCAATACCGCATTCAGCGACAAAAAGAGATAGAGGAGCGTGGTAATAATAGCATATCATACGCAGAATATCTTGAGCAAGAAAAGAAGCTTGTCGAAAAGGGTAATAAGGATGCTATTGAAAGAGCTTCGAAGCGTATCGGAAGCACTTGTTTGTCAACAGGTTAATTAAAGATAAAGCCTTGTGAATAAAACGAGTAATGTTTGTTTACAAGTGGAAAAATAAGTAACTTTATACCTGTAAATCAGAAATATATAAAATATAAGAGCAATGAAAACAATTAGAAAATTAACTGAAAGGGAAGTAGTACTCAACAGGCTCACACAACCTATTCCTATGCCTGTTATTTACTCACTAAATTACAAAGTTAGTAACCAAACAGATGATAATTCAAGGTTATCCAGTAATTTGTAACGGCATTCATAATGCCGAAAGGCATCTTAAGCCTATGTGCAAACAATGCCTGTTGTATACCAAAGTAAAGCAGCCATCGAGAAGTTCATGGCGCATAAGTGGAATTGAAAAATGTATCATAAATCATGTTAGTAGGAACAACAAATCTTAATACGACGCTCAACCTAACCTACGTGTTGACTGACGTCGTGGAAACGCTTCTATACGATTTGAGAAGTGAAATGGGAAAACAAGGCTATGAATTGCGTCATGATGCAAAACGCAACTTCAACACTGCGATTTCCGCCATCCGAAGGCTAAAACAGGATGTTGACAAGACGCAATTATCCACACAGGAAAACTTCGGAAATGACTCTGATTGTCTTCTTGCCTTCATTAAATTGTTAATAGATCGCTGCGGCGATGATGACAGGAAAATGTTTGAGTTTTATAATTATATCAAACGGTTCCCGTCGCAACTCGGATTGGAACTATCGGATGAAAAGTGTGTGTTTGCGCATATTTTCGAGAATAAATAACCATCATAACAATAAAGAAATGAATAAAAAGGAGCAGCAAGCAATCGACTTCCTTCGCAGCATGGAACGTGACGATCCGATGTGTTTAGGCTTTTCTGGTGGCAAAGATAGTGTTGTAATTCTTGACCTTGCAGAGCGTTCCGGCATAAAGTATAATGCTTCTTACGCAAATACTACCGTTGATCCGCCCGGAACAATCAGTTTTATAAAGAAGAATTATTCACAGGTTCGGATACTTCAACCGAAGCAATCTTTTTTTCATTTGATAGAAACTAAAGGTTTACCCGGCAGAATGAGGCGTTTTTGCTGTGAGAAGTTGAAGGAGCAATACGGTATCGGTCAGCGCACAATCGAGGGAATGAGGTCAGAAGAAAGCCAATTGAGAGCATTATATGAACCAGAACAATGCGATGCGCGTAAGTGGATGAAAGGTGCAAAACATATCCTTCCGATTCTAAACTGGTTAGAAACTGATGTTTGGAACTATATCCGAAAATACAACCTTCCGTATTCTAAGTATTACGATGCGCCTTACAATCTTTCTCGTCATGGATGTGTTGGTTGTCCCCTTGCAGGATGTAAACAGATGCAGAAAGAGTTTAAGATGTTTCCTGGATATGCAAAGCGCATGATTGTCTCCATAGAACGATATATGAACAACAAGCCAAATAATGCGCTTGCAAGAAATTTCAGCGACCCGTACGAAGCTTTTTACTTCTACATCAATGAAATGCCTATGCAGGACATTAGACGGTTGAAGAAAGGACTCTTTTACTTTAATGCAAAGGAGGTTATACGGAAAGAGATTTTAAATAGAATAGAGTAAAACAGAACAGAAATGAATACTATAGACCTGCTATACATTGATTTATTCTGTGGAGCTGGTGGA